>Ga0272441_10000002_pt1 | contig 735110 bp, 662 predicted proteins | sample SSMProp6N_FD_193582 | JGI IMG/M metagenome (GOLD analysis project Ga0272441, IMG submission 193582) | Marine sediment archaeal communities from Little Sippewissett salt marsh, Falmouth, MA, United States - SSM-Prop-6N | ecosystem: Environmental > Aquatic > Marine > Wetlands > Sediment ... | reverse complement strand
GGGCAACGACAAACTTTTTGCCGGCATGGGCAACGATCTCTTGATTGCAGGAGAAGGCAATGACTGGCTCTACGGTGGTGCAGGCGACGATACGCTCCACGGTGGCACGGGCAACGACAAACTTTTTGCCGGCATGGGCAACGATCTCTTGATTGCAGGAGAAGGCAATGACTGGCTCTACGGTGGTGCAGGCGACGATACGCTCCACGGTGGCACGGGCAACGACAAACTTTTTGCCGGCATGGGTAATGATATGCTGATTTCCTTCAGGGATAACAGCAACGATACGTTCCGCGGAGGACGCGGTTCTGACACCTTTGCTTTTATTCCCGGCCAAGACGGCACTTCGATTGGTAACGACCTTATCAAGGATTTTTCCATCCGTCAAAAAGACCGTATTGCGATCGGCGGAGCCGATACATCTATCAAAATTAATCACATTGACACCAACGGCAATGGCCGTGCTGATGCCACTCTGATTTTGCTTTCCAACAGTAATGGCGATTCGCTTGGAAGTATAAAAGTGGCAGGCAACCTTCTCGAAGAAAGCAACATCGAGCTCACTGGACTCGCCAGTTATGAAAGCGCTCTGATCTCTGAAAGCGTGGAGTTCTGATTCGGTTGTTTCATCAAAAGAGCCGCATTGGATATTTCAATCCTGTGCGGCTCTTTTACCCATATGTTTTAATCTCGCAGTTGACTTTAAGCTGTAGGCTGCTCCTTGAATCGCACCTCCATTTCCTCATATCCCTGCTTGATTTAGTCCTCTGCAACATGGAATTCGCTGTGTTTTTTCGTATGATTCAACAACAGTGACGGTTATCCCCTCTAACTTATATAATCGGCACTGGTGGAGATCCAACCCCTACTCATCGTCTCTATGCTCACCAAACTCTGTGCAGCCGCACTCGTTGGCATTGATGCCCTGAAAGTTGAAATTGAAACAAACGTCTCGGGAGGATTACCGGCGTTCACGGTGGTCGGCCTGCCGGACAGCGCAATCAAGGAGAGCCGGGAGCGCATTCTGACCGCGATCCGCAATTCGGGTTTTGATCTGCCATCGAAGAAAATTACGGTGAACCTCGCGCCTGCCGACGTCAAGAAGGAGGGCACTTCCTTCGACCTCGGTATCGCGGTCGGCCTGCTGGGTTCACTCGGTGAGATCAAGGGACAGCTCGAAGATACCATCGTGCTCGGTGAGCTGGCGCTGGACGGTTCGGTGCGGCGCATCAACGGCACCCTGCCAATGGCCGTGATGGCCGCGCGGGAGAACATCCGTTGGATGATCGTGCCCAAAATGAACGCGGCAGAAGCAGCCGTAGCCATTTCAGCGGCGGGTGCGAAGACGCAGGTGTTTGGCGTCGAATCGCTGGTCGAGACCGCCGGGCTGCTCAACGGCACCATCACCCCTGAACCGGTGAAGGTGGATGTAGCCAACCTGTTCGACTGCGAGCCGGAGTACCCGGTCGATTTCGCCGAAATCAAGGGACAGCAGGCCGCCAAAAAAGCAATTGAAATCTCGGCGGCTGGCGGGCACAATCTGCTGATGATCGGCCCGCCCGGCAGCGGCAAAACGCTGCTCGCCAAGGCGCTGCCGAGCATTTTACCGCCGCTCGGCTTCGAGGAGTCGCTTGAGACCACCAAAATCTACTCGGTCTCCAACCTGCTCGAACGCAACCGTCCGCTGATGATCAACCGCCCGTTCCGCAGCCCGCACCACACCACGAGCAACGTGGCGTTGATCGGTGGCGGTGCGCAGGCAAAGCCGGGCGAGGTGAGCCTGGCGCACAATGGAGTGCTGTTCCTCGACGAGCTTCCGGAGTTCACCCGCAACGCGCTCGAAGTGCTCCGCCAGCCGCTCGAAGACCGCGAGGTGACCGTGTCGCGTGCGGCGCTCTCGACACGCTACCCGGCAGGCTTCATGCTGGTGGCGGCGATGAACCCCAGTCCCGCCGGGCCGCTGAAGGATCGTGACGGCCTGCCGACCGCCACACCGGAGCAGATCAGGCGCTACCTCTCCAAAATCTCCGGCCCGCTGCTCGACCGCATCGACATCCACATCGACGTGCCCAAAGTCGAGAACATCGAACTGTTTTCGAACGGATCAGCCGAAAGCTCCAGCGTCATCCGCAAGCGCATCATCGCCGCGCGCGCCATCCAGCAGAAGCGTTTCGCCGACCTGCCCACGCCTCGCATCTTCACCAATGCGCAGATGAACGCCAAACTGATCCGCACCTTCTGCAAGCTCGACAAGCAGAGTGCCGACAAGCTGATGGACGCCATGAACCGCCTGAACCTCTCGGCCAGGGCGCACGACCGCATCCTCAAGGTAAGCCGAACCATCGCCGACCTGGAGGGATCTGAACGGATTGAAATGAAGCACCTGGTGCAGGGCATCCAGTACCGCAGTCTCGACCGCGAGTTCTGGAGTTTTTGAGAGAGTGGGGAATCAGACAGATCGATCCGATCCGTCCGATCTGTCTGATTGAAAAGCGAAGTCGTTCGCCATTCCGAAAGGCAGCCGCGAGGGCTGCCCCTACTAATTATCAACGATCCATTGTCAATTCATCTCAACCCCAAACGGCTGGATTGCAAGCACTTGAGGCTCTTCGGTGCGGAGCAGGAAGCGAACGGTTTCCGTACCGGAGGGCTGTGAGACAGGAAGCAATTGGACAAGTGATCGGCTGAACAAATGGTCGGACATGGCCGTAACGGCCTGTACTGCATCTCCATCAAAAAAACGTTTGATCCAGGTTTTGCGGACAGGCAGGTAGAGCAGTTCCGGCTTTACCCCCTCTTTCAGCTTGGCAAGCCGGCTCGCCTCCTGCACGGCCTCTGAAAGCCCGCCGATTTTGTCAACCAAGCCGACCTCGACTGCCCGCTTGCCGCTCCAGACGCGGCCTCCCGCCACGGCTTCGACCTGCTCGGCAGTCAGATGACGGCTTTTGGCAACCTTGCCGGTGAAGTCCTCGTAAATGTGGCCGGTGGTTTCGACAAATTTTCTGAAGGCTGCATCATCGAAAGGTTTGAATGGTGTATAAGCATCAGCGAACCGCCCGCGGGTCAGCACCTCACGGTGGATGCCGGTTTTTTCGAGCAGGCCGCTGAAATCCGGCTTGAGGGCGAACACACCAATGGAGCCGGTCACGGTGAGCGGCTGGGCGTAGATTTTGTTGGCGGCAAGCGCGACCATGTACCCGCCCGAAGCCGCGCTGCCTGACATCGAGGCGACCAGCGGTTTTTTCTGCGCAGCCTCCTCAAGCAGTTCGAGCATCGACGATGCAGCCAGTGCCTCACCGCCCGGGCTGTCGATCCTGAGCACGATTGCCTTGACCTTTGAATCATCAAGTGCGGCGTCAACCGCCCGGCGAACCGAAGCGACGTCGGTCTCTTCGCCATCCCCCATGCCAGCAATGCTGTCACCAACAATCAGGCCGTTGATGGTAATGACAGCGATGCGATTGCCGGTGCCATGAGGCTTCAGATCGCCGGTGGAGGAAAGGTAGCTCCCGGCGTTCACCACAAGCTCATCGAAGGGTTTGCCGAAGCGCTTCCGGTACTCTTTTTGAAACTGCCTGATAGAGAGCACACGGTCGATCAGCTTCCGCTCCTGCGCCTGCTTGGGAGTCAGGACGGCCAGCGAATCGACCACCTCCCGGAAAGCCTCCCTGCCAATATTCCGCCGCCGGGCGACTTCGTCGAGATAATTGGCCCACGAATCGTCGAGCAAGCTGTTGAGTTCTTCGAGGCTCTCCGGGCTCGGTGATCTCCGAGTGTATGGCTCGATCGCGCTCTTGTACTTTTTCCACTGCGCAGCCTGAAAACCGATACCAAGCTTTTTAAGCGGCTCGGCAAAGAAGAAAAGTTCTGCCTTGAAGCCGTCGAGCCGCAACCATGAATTTTTCTGCACAATAATCGAATCACAGGCGACTGCCAGCAGGTAATCCTTGTCAGCCGGCGTGCGCAGCAGTGCGGTCACCGTTTTTCCCGATTTCCGAAGAGCATCGATCGAACTGCTCAGCTCCTGGATTTTTGCCGCGGAGGTGCTGAGGCCATTGATATCGAGCAGGACAGACTCGACCCGCTTGTCACTTCGCGCCCGGTCGAGAATGGTCATCAATGCTTCGAGCGAAAGCGGCTCGGCTCTCTGGCCGAGTGAGAAAAGCCCCGAATCCGGCGAACGTTCTTCGATCTGCCCCTTCACGGGAACCCTGAGCACGAATCGTTCGGGCAGCTTGTCGCTCCAAGAGCTTGCCAGCCAGACACCGCCAACAAGAAGCACAAAAAGCACGACCACCGTCAGGCATCCGGTGAGCAAACAGCCCCGTTTTTTTGGTTTTGCGTCAGTCATAATTTCATGGATGAATCACTGATAAAGCAGACAGCTCACCTGGTGCGATGAGTCATCGTTCAATGGCAACAGCTCAGGCTCGCGCCGTCGGCATTCGTCCATCGCCACGGGGCAGCGGGGGTGGAAGCTGCACCCTTCGGGAATCGAGAGCGGGCCGGGCAGGTCGCCCTTCAGCACGATGCGCTCGCGCTTGCCGCCAAGTTCGGGCATCGGAATCGCCGAGAGCAGCGCCTGGGTGTAGGGGTGCTTCGGGTTGGCGTAAAGCGTTTCGGCGTCAGCGATTTCGACGATGCGGCCCAGGTACATCACCGCCACGCGGTCGGAGATGTACTCGACCACCGAGAGGTCGTGCGCGATGAAGAGGTAGGTCAGCCCCAGCTCGCGCTGCAACTCCTTGAGCAGATTGATGATCTGCGACTGGATTGAGACGTCGAGCGCCGAAACCGGCTCGTCGCAGATGATGACCGACGGGTTGACCGCCAGCGCCCGTGCGATGCCGACGCGCTGGCGCTGGCCGCCGGAGAATTCGTGCGGGTAACGGCTGGCGTACTCGCGGTTCAGGCCGACGCGGTCGAGCAGCTCGTCGATCTTCTTCGCGGTGGCTTTCGCCCCTTTGGTAATGCCGTGCACCTTGAGCACCTCGCCGAGCATCTGCCCGACAGTCAGGCGCGGATTCAGCGAGCCGAACGGATCCTGAAAAATCATCTGCACCTCTTTGCGCAGAGGCCGGAACTCCTTGTTGCCAAGCTCGGTGATATCGCGTCCGCTAAACACGATCCGGCTCCCCCTGGTGGGCGAAACCAGCCGCACGATCGCCCGTCCGAGGGTGGTTTTGCCACAGCCCGACTCGCCGACCAGCCCGAGCGTTTCACCCTTGAACACCTCGAACGACACGCCGTTGACCGCTTTGGCCACCTGCTTGCCGCCGGACAATCCGGAACTTCTGACCGGAAAGTGCACCTTCAGGCCGCTGACCGACAGAATCTGTTCACGCTGCATGGGTTCGCTTGTCAGAATTTTTACTATTATGAGCAGTAATAATAGACAATAAAATATCAGCTTGCCAATATTTATACCGGCAGGCAACGAGACCCCAACACTCCGACGACCGACGTTGACTTCACGCGACGAACATAAAGGCACGCTCTACGTGGTCGCCACGCCGCTCGGCAATCTCGACGACATGACATTCCGGGCGGTCAGCACGCTGCGCGACGCGGGCGCCATCGCCTGCGAAGACACCCGCCGCACCTCGATTCTGCTCAAACACTTCGGCATTCCGCACAAAAAACTGCTCAGCTACCACAGCTTCAACGAACAGCGGGCGGTGCAGCAGGTGATGGCGCTGCTCGACGAGGGCACCGACGTGGCCACGGTGAGCGATGCGGGCACACCGGGCGTCAGCGATCCGGGCTACACCATGGCCAGCGCCGCGCATGAACAGGGCTTCACCGTCGTACCGATTCCGGGCGCAAGCGCGCTGACGGCAGCGCTGTCGGTCTGCCCGCTGCCGATCAGCAGCTTCTACTTCGCCGGATTCCTGCCGCACAAAAAGGGGCGCAAAACCCGTCTCGAATTCCTCGCCTCGCTGCAAAGCACGGTGGTGCTCTACGAATCGCCGCACCGGATTGGCCGGTTGTTCGGTGAGGTCAACGAATACCTGCCCGGCGCGACGCTTTTCGTGGCCCGCGAGATCACCAAAATTCACGAGGAGTTTATCACAGGAACGGCGGACGAGCTGATCGAATACTTCGCCGACAAGAAAGTCCGGGGAGAGTTCGTCGTGGTCGTCCACCCCGCAGAAAAACCAAGAAAACAGAAAAAAGAGTACGATGCAGATCATCACTGATCCGGCTGAAATGCAGCAAATCGCCGAAAAGCTGCGGCTCCAGCACCAGTACATCGGCGTCGTCATGACGATGGGCGCGCTGCACGAAGGGCACCTGAGCCTGGTGAAGCTCGCGAAGGAAAAGGCCGGAACGGTCATCATGACCCTCTTCGTCAACCCGACGCAGTTCGGCCCCGGCGAAGATTTCCATCGCTACCCGCGCCCCTTCGAGAAGGATGTCGCGCTGGCCCGCTCGGCGGGCATCGACTACCTCTTCGCGCCGACGGTGGAGGCGATGTACCCGGAGGGCTACTCGACCGCCATCGATCCCGGACCCGTCGCCACGCGCTTTGAGGGCGCGGCCCGGCCCGGCCACTTCGGTGGCATGGCCACAGTGGTGGTCAAGCTGCTCGGCATCACGCGGCCACACCTCGCCGTGTTTGGCGAGAAGGACGCCCAGCAGCTCGCTGTGATCCGGCGCGTGGCGACCGACCTGAACATCGCCGTCACGATTCTTGGCGCGCCCATTGCCCGCGAAAGCGACGGACTGGCAACCAGCTCGCGCAACATCTACCTCTCGTCGGACGAGCGCCAGCAGGCTACGGTGCTCTACCGTGCCATCCGGTACGCCGGGGAGCAGATCGAGCAGGGCCGCGCCGACCTCGAAGCGATCGCTGCCGAAGCCGAAGAGCTCGTGCTTGCTGAAAAAGATACCCAGCCCGACTACCTCTGCTTTGTCGATGAGGGGACATTCGAGCGGGCAGCCAAAGCGGTGCCGGGCAAAGCCTACCGGCTCATCATGGCCGTGCGCATCGGCTCGACCCGGCTGATCGACAACTGGCGGTTCGAGTTTGCGTAACAAAATTGTGGAAAAGACGGAGTGCGCACCAGCGCTGCCGATACTGGAAGGGAACAATTTTATAGTATATTACTTGACTTTTGAATTTTTTTGAATTGGCTTCGACCGCGACCGGCATTCAGGTCTCTGATTCCTGCATCGACAAAACGTCGTCCCGAAGGTCCACCGAAGAGGTTCATCACTACTAACCACAACAGATTTACATGTTTATCAAAAAAGAGATCGATCTTGGACAGGGCAAGCTCATCACGATCGAAACCGGCAAAATGGCCAAACAGGCCGACGGTTCAGCCGTTGTGAGGCTCGCAGACACCATGGTGCTCGCTACGGTGGTATCGAGCAAAACCCCTCCGCCTCCAAATCAGGACTTCTTCCCGCTCCAGGTCGAGTACCGCGAAAAGTATTCCGCAGCTGGCAAGTTCCCCGGTGGCTTCTTCAAACGCGAGGGACGCCCCTCCGAAAAGGAGATTCTCTCCGCCCGTCTGATCGACCGCGCCCTGCGCCCGCTCTTCCCTGACGGCTACTATCAGGATACCCAGATCATCATTTCGGTCATCTCGTCCGACACGGTCAACGACGCCGACGTGCTTGGCGGCATCGCCGCTTCGGCTGCCATCATGGTCTCGGACATTCCGTTCGAGAACGCGATGTCCGAGGTTCGCGTCGGCAGAATCAACGGCGAGTTCATCGTCAACCCCGACACCGAAGAGCTGCGCCGCAGCGACATCGACATCTCCATCGGCGGTACCGAAGACACCATCTGTATGCTCGAAGGCGAGATGCAGGAGATCTCCGAAGCCGAGATGCTCGACGCCATCAAGTTCGGCCACGAAGCGATCAAAAAACTGTGCGCCTTCCAGAAGGAGATCGCCGCCGAGGTCGCCAAACCGAAGCGCCCGTTCGCACCGGTCGTCGCGCCTGCCGAGCTGGTCGCCTTCATCGAGGCCAACTGCGCAGCCGACCTGAAAGAGCTGGCCTATACGCCGCTCGCCAAAGAGGAGCGCTCCGACAGGACCAAGGCGATCTACAAGGAGACCATCGCCAAAACGCTGGCACACTTCAGCACCATCACCGCCGAAGAGATCGAAGCCAATCCCGAAAAGGCGCTCTGCCTGAGCGAGCACATGATCGACGACTGCATCCACGACATCGAGAAGAAGGTGATGCGCCACATGATTCTCGACGACAGCAAACGCCTCGATGGTCGCACGCTCAACGAGGTTCGCCCGATCAGCATCGAACTCGGCCTCATTCCGAGGGCACACGGCTCGGCGCTCTTCACCCGCGGCGAAACGCAGGCGCTCGTCACGCTCACGCTCGGCACCAAGAAGGATGCCCAGTCGGTCGATACGCTCACCGACGACACCGACAAGCGCTTCATGCTGCACTACAACTTCCCGCCCTTCTCGGTTGGCGAAACCGGCAGGGTCGGCGGCACCAGCCGTCGTGAGATCGGCCACGGCAACCTCGCCGAACGCGCCATCAAGATGATTATGCCCGTCGAGCAGGAGTTCCCCTACACGGTGCGCCTCGTTTCGGACATCCTCGAATCGAACGGTTCGTCGTCGATGGCCTCGGTCTGCGGCGGCACGCTGGCCGCGATGGATGGTGGCATTCCGCTCCAGAAGCCGGTCTCCGGCATCGCGATGGGCCTCATCAAGGAGGGTGACAACTACGCCGTGCTCTCCGACATTCTCGGCAACGAGGATCATCTCGGCGACATGGACTTCAAGGTGGCCGGTACCGCCGACGGCATTACTGCCTGCCAGATGGACATCAAGATCGACGGCCTGGACTACCACATCCTCGAAACCGCGCTCGAACAGGCACGCGAGGGCCGGATGCACATTCTCAACATCATGACCGACGCCATTCCGGAAGCCCGTGAAGACATCGGCAGATACGCACCGCGCCTCACCACCATCCAGATTCCGGTGGACGCCATCGGCATGGTGATCGGCAAGGGCGGCGAAACCATCCGCAGCATCACCGAGGAGACCGGCGCAGAGATCAACATCGACGACGACGGCACGGTGACCATCGCCTGCTCCAGCCCCGAGGCTACCAAAGCGGCGGTCGAGACCATCAAGACCCTCGTTTCGAAGCCTGAGATCGGCACGGTCTACATGGGCAAGGTTCGCGACATCCGCGACGAGCTTGGCGCATTCGTCGAGTTCCTGCCGAAGACCGACGGTCTGGTGCACATCTCCGAGATTGCGCGTGAGCGCATCGCCAAGGTGAGCGACGTGCTCAAACCGGGCGAGCGGGTCAAGGTCAAGCTGATCGACATCCGCAAGGATCCGCGCACCGGCAAAACCAAGTTTGCCCTCTCGATCAAGGCGCTGATCAGTACCGAAGAGTCCGGCGAAACCAACGGCTCGCCGAAAGCCCCACGGGACTGAGCGCAGCATAACTGAACCGAACAAAAGGCAGTGCAGGATTTCCCCTCACTGCCTTTTTTCATTTCCAGCGCGGGATTATCTTCCCTGCACTAACATTGAAATTCGAGCATCACAGATCGTACCGGAAAACCATGAAATACGACTTTTCAGCACTGGAAAAAAAGTGGCAGGCCCGCTGGGCAGATGAACAGACTTTCGCCTCCTCCGCCGACCAGGAGAAGCCAAAATATTACGTGCTCGACATGTTCCCCTACCCGAGCGGTTCGGGGCTGCACGTCGGCCACCTCGAAGGCTACACGGCCACCGACATCATGGCGCGCTACAAGCGGTGCCGCGGCCACAATGTGCTGCACCCGATGGGCTGGGACGCCTTCGGCCTGCCCGCCGAGCAGTTCGCCATCAAGACCGGCACCCACCCGCGCCTGACCACCGAAAAGAACATCGCAAGCTTCCGCGAGACCCTCAAAAGCATGGGCTTCTCCTACGACTGGAGCCGCGAGGTCAACACCACCGATCCGAACTACTTCAAATGGACACAGTGGATTTTCCTCAAGCTCTACGAGAAGGGACTGGCCTACATCTCGGAGGTCGATGTCAACTGGTGCGAGGAGCTGAAGGTGGTGCTGGCAAACGAGGAGGTTGACGAGAAAATCGCCGACGGCCTCACCGTCGTCCGTCGCCCGCTGCGCCAGTGGGTGCTGAAGATCACCGCCTACGCCGAGCGGCTGCTGGAGGATCTGGACGAGGTTGACTGGCCGGAGAACGTCAAGCAGATGCAGCGCAACTGGATCGGACGCTCCGAGGGCGTCGAGATCGACTTCGAGCTGCGCTGCCACCGCACCAATCTGCGGGTCTATACCACGCGCCCCGACACGCTCTTCGGCGCGACCTACCTCGTCATTTCGCCGGAGCATCCGATGGCCGAAAAGCTCGCCATCGCCCAGCAGCTCGTCGAGGTCAAAAAATATATCGAACAGGCCAAGCTCAAAACCGAGCTGGAACGCACCGGCTTGCAGAAAGAGAAAACCGGCGTCTTCACCGGATCTTACGCGATCAACCCGGCCAACGGCGAAGCGCTGCCGGTCTGGATTTCGGACTTCGTGCTTACCAGCTACGGCACCGGCGCAATCATGTCCGTCCCGGCGCACGACAGCCGCGACTGGGAGTTCGCCAAAAAATTCGACCTGCCGATCCGCGAAGTGATCAAAAGCCCGCATGACGTGCAGGAGGAGGTGTTCGACGGCAAGGAGAGCCTCTGCGTGAACTCCTCGAACGACGAAATTTCCATCGACGGCCTGGACTTCAAAACCGCCTTCGACCGCATGGCTACCTGGCTGGAGTCGAAAGGCAAGGGCAAGCGCAAGGTCAACTACAAGCTGCGCGACTGGGTCTTCAGCCGCCAGCGCTACTGGGGCGAGCCGATCCCGATCAAGCACTACGAGGACGGCACGATGCGCCCCGAAACCAACCTGCCGCTCACGCTGCCGGAGGTGGAGGCCTACCAGCCCAGCTCGACCGGCGAATCGCCCTTGGCCAACATCGAGAGCTGGCTCTACGGCGAGGACGAGAACGGCAAATTCCGCCGCGAAACCAACACCATGCCGCAGTGGGCCGGAAGCTGCTGGTACTACCTGCGCTTCATCGATCCGCAGAACAGCGACGCGCTGGTCGATCCGTCGCGCGAGCAGTACTGGATGAACGTCGATCTCTACATCGGCGGCGCGGAGCACGCAGTGCTGCACCTGCTCTACTCACGCTTCTGGCACAAGGTGCTCTACGACCTCGGCGTGGTCAGCACCAAAGAGCCGTTCCAACGCCTCTTCAACCAGGGCATGATTCTCGGCGAGGACAACGAAAAGATGTCCAAATCGCGCGGCAACGTCATCCCCGCCGACCACGTGCTGAGCACCTACGGCGCGGACGCGGTACGGCTCTACGAAATGTTCCTCGGCCCGCTCGAACAGGTCAAGCCCTGGAACACCCACGGCATCGAGGGCATCAGCCGCTTCCTGAACAAGGTGTGGCGACTGGTGTGGGACGAGAACGGCGAGACGCAGAAAACCACCGACGACAAGCCGTCCGAAGCCGTCCTCAAGCGGATGCACAAGGCGATCAAAAAGGTGACCGAAGATACCGAGCAGCTCAAATTCAACACCGCCATTTCGGAGATGATGGTGCTCGTCAATGAGCTGACCAAGGCGGGATGTTACAGCCGTGAGGCGGTCGAGACAGTGCTGGTGATGCTCTCCCCCTACGCTCCGCACATCACCGAGGAGCTGTGGCAGACGCTCGGCCACGCCGAATCGATCAGCGGAGCCGCATGGCCGGAATTCGACGAAAAGCTCGCCGCGGACGACGTGCTCACCATCGCCGTACAGGTCAACGGCAAGCTGCGGGGCACCTTCGAGGCTCCGGCAGACTGCTCAAAGGAGGAGATGATCGAGGCCGCCCGGAAGGTCGAAAGCGTCGCGAAGTTCCTCGAAGGCCAGCAGATCGTCAAGGAGATCGCCGTGCCGAGAAAACTGGTCAACTTCGCCATCAAACCACAAAAATGATCGAAGATGATACCATGAGACTCTTGGTATCATCTGTTTTTTTTCTGTAAATTTTTAGTCACGATCTATAAAGGGTATCGGTCGGCCCCTTACCCAATTCCAGCCGAGAAGTCAGCACCCTCTAAAGGGGCTGCGGGCATTTCATCAATTCAAAATCGTTGTACCAATGGCTACTGAGCAAACGAAAGGCCAGTCCTCTGAATCGATCAGTTCGGTTCTCTCCGAGCGGAGGAAATTTCCCCCGTCGGAAGCGTTCTCGTCCACGGCGCACATTTCGAGCATGGAGCAGTATGAAAAACTCTATGCCGATGCAGCCGCAGATCCCGACAAATACTGGGGCGATCTGGCAGAACAATTCCACTGGTTCAAAAAATGGGACTCGGTGCTTGAGTGGAATGCTCCGTACGCCAAATGGTTCAATGGTGGCACGACCAATATCAGCTACAACTGCCTCGACGTGCACGTCAACAGCTGGCGCAAGAACAAGGCAGCCATCATGTGGGAAGGCGAAGAGGGCGACGAGCGCATTCTCACCTATGGCGAGCTGCACCGTCAGGTCAGCAAATTCGCCAACGTCCTGAAGATCGCCGGTATCAAACCGGGTGACAAGGTGGCGATTTACATGGGCATGGTGCCCGAACTGGTCATCGCTGTGCTCGCCTGTGCTCGTGTCGGTGCAGTGCACAACGTGATCTTCGCCGGCTTCTCGGCCCATTCCATCACCGAGCGCGTCAACGACTCCCACGCCAAGCTGGTCATCTGCTCCGACGGCACCCGCCGCCGTGGTGGCACCATCAACCTCAAGAATATCGTTGATGAAGCGATCGTCAACACCCCCTCGGTCAAAAACGTCATCGTCCTCAAAGTCACCGGAGAAGATATTCACATGCACGACGGCATGGATCACTGGTGGCACGACCTGATGGGCTTGGCGATGGACGAATGCGAACCGGCTGAACTCGATTCCGAGCACCCGCTCTTCCTGCTCTACACGAGCGGCTCGACCGGCAAACCGAAAGGCATCCTGCACACCACTGCCGGCTACATGGTGCACGCCGCCAGTTCGTTCAAATATGTGTTCGACATCAAGGACGAGGACATCTACTTCTGCACCGCTGATATCGGCTGGATCACCGGCCACACCTACATGATCTACGGCCCGCTGCTCAACGGTGCAACCGTTTTCATGTACGAAGGCGCACCGAACTACCCGCAGTGGGATCGCTTCTGGGACATCATCAACCGCCACAAGATCACGATTCTCTACACCGCGCCAACCGCCATCCGCGCCTTCATCCGCGCCGGCAACGAGTGGGTCACCAAGCACGACCTCAGCTCGCTCCGCCTGCTTGGCACGGTCGGCGAACCGATCAACCCCGAAGCCTGGATGTGGTATCACAAGTACGTTGGTCAGGAAAAATGCCCCATCGTGGATACCTGGTGGCAGACCGAAACTGGCGGCATCATGGTCTCCCCGATGCCGGGCGCAACCCCGACCAAGCCGGGCACAGCCACTCGCCCGCTGCCGGGCATCATGGTCGATGTCGTGCGCAAGGACGGCACCCCATGCAACGCCAACGAAGGCGGCTACCTGGTCGTCAAGCACCCGTGGCCCTCGATGCTCCGCACCATTTACGGCGACAACGAGCGCTACGAAAAGACCTACTGGTCAGAGTTCCCCGGCATCTACTTCACCGGCGACGGTGCAAGGAAGGATGACGACGGCTACGTCTGGATCATGGGCCGCGTCGATGACGTGGTCAACGTCTCCGGCCACCGCCTCGGCACCAGCGAGGTCGAGAGCGCTCTCGTGTCGCACGAAGCGGTCGCGGAAGCAGCCGTGGTCAGCCGCCCGGACGACATCAAGGGCAACGCACTCGTCGCGTTCGTCACGCTGAAGGACGAGTACGAAGGCGATGCCAAACTGCGCGACTCGCTCGGCAAACACGTTGCCAAGGAGATCGGCGCCATCGCCAAGCCGGATGAAATCCGCTGGGCCAAAGGGCTGCCGAAAACCCGCAGCGGCAAAATCATGCGCCGCCTGCTTCGCGAGCTCGCCACCTCCAACGAGATCAAAGGCGACGTCACCACCCTCGAAGACCTCGGCGTCATCGAGAACCTCCGCGAACAGGAAGACGAAGGCTGAGCAATCAGCGACATCAAACAAAAAAGCCCCGGCAATCCGGGGCTTTTTGTTTTGTACTGGTGCACTAACTCTCGACAAATTCCTCGCAGGATTTCCCGCCTTTCATCGTCAATACTGGTGAAACGATATGTTCACCATTACTGAAAAACGACAATGAAACCGACTTTGAAATCCTGGACAACTCCACTCATCATCGCAACCTTCATCATCTCCGCCGTAACCGGCGTTCTACTCTTCTTTCACATAAAGGGCGGACTCATCAAGCCAGTCCACGAATGGCTGAGCTGGGCACTTGTCACCGGCGGCGTGCTTCATACAGTTGCGAACTGGAAAAGCTTCACCAACTATTTCAGCCGCAAGGCAGCACTTGCGATCATCTCCACAGGCATGATCGTCACCATCGCCGCCATCACCATTCCCACGCAAGGCAAAGGCGGCAATCCATTTATGCGGGTCAACCGTACCCTCTCGACTGCATCAGTTGAAACCCTTGCTCCGATCGTGAAGCTGAGCCCGGAGCAGGCGGTCTCCAAGCTCGAACAGAAAGGGCTGAAGGTTGGCGACGCTGGCCAGAGCATCAAAGCCATCGCCACCGCGAATGGTAAAGAAGAGCAAAAGGTTATTCTCGCGCTGTTCGAGTGAGGGACAGAATCTTCCGACTCGATGATCGCTCCTTGATGTGATAAAAAAAGCCTCAACAGGAATCGCTTCTTGTTGAGGCTTTTGCATTAATGGCAGGCCGTAGCAGCCTGTTTACTCTTTTTCACCAGACTCCTTCTTGTCCTCAGGGACACAGGGATGGGTTGGCTGGTCGCCGTGGCACTGCTTGATGGTTTCGGGCGAGCATTTTTCGGGGGTGCCTTTCAGCATTTCTGGCTTCTGGCAGCAGCAGGATTTTTCTTCACTCATGATTTAACTCCGGTTGGATTGATGATGCTTTCACTCATTTTCATTCGTGACGCCGAGCAACGCTGACGCAATCCCGTTCCATTCGGCAAGCACATCCCGATCCACGCGGTAATGCACCGAATAACCGCGCCGTTCAGGAAGCACGACTTCCGCATCACGCAAAACCCGGAGATGCTGCGAAACCGCCGCCGGAGTGATGTCAAGCGCCTTTGCCAGCGCATTGACGCACAGCGACCGCTCCTTCAGCAGCTCGACGATCCGAACTCTGGAACCAACGGAAAGCACCTTGAACATCCGGGCTATCTCTTCAGCGTTACTCATCAAATCAATCTAATTAAGTGAACGCGCAAATACTAAAACATTTTCAAACAAGCTCAGGCCTCGCTCATCAAGCGCTCGATCGTAGACAAAATTGCATCCACATCATCCGGAGTGACACCGGAATACCAAATCTTCTGCGGATAGATCATCACATTTGGCCCCTCGCCGCAAACACCCAGGCAACCCGACGTCGAGACCCTCACCTTCCCTTTCCACCCCTTCGCATCAACAGCCTCTTTCAATGTCGCTTTCACAAGCTGACTGTTACCATCCGCACAAGATTTTCGTTCGCCCTTGCGATCATTGGTGCAGACAAACACATGTGCGATGTACGGTGATTTGTTTTGAATGAGCATGATAAAATGGTTCCTTGAGTTAATATTTCTTACCCCATTCGGAGTCTGGAATACCCTGTGATGGTTCACTTCGGCTACTAGGCGTAATCTCCCCAGTACTCTTCGTAACGTTTAACGAATTCTTTCATTTCGCGAATGTTAGCCGCGGGTTCACTGCATGCGCGGGCACAGGTGGAAACGACATCCCGGTATAACTCCGGAGCAACAGATATGATACCAGCATAATTCATCAGCAAGTCTGGAAGACGCTCCGTAATTTTATCTCCGCGAGGAAACATTAGAATGCTCGGAGGTCCTCCAAATGTATCAATTAATACGTATCGCCAGCTTGGATCCGCAGCTCCTTGGCTCGGCACAATCTCACGAGGGGTTGCTTCTCCAAAATTAGAAATAGCTTCATAGACTTCCTTTAAGGCTATGGGGGTGTGAGCCATTAAGACATAAGGCCCTGCCGCTACATAACAAGCCATGCTTTCGTCGTATTCGATGCCAAGCAAGTCTTCTAAGTCAAAGCGCGTATACCGCTCCAGAGACTCCTTTCTCGAGGTGAACCACTTTAATTGACGCAAGGTGATTCCTACACATTTTGCAATCTCCGCAGGTGGATTGGGCCAACATGCCACAAGGTTTTTAGTAATCTCAGCCACGTTGTCATAAATCCTATCGGACAAGAAATCATCATCCTCAACAATGTCATCAGGCTCTTTCTCACCTGTCAACAGACACATACTGCCATGGAATTCATCAAGACCAAAATGACGGGTCGAATTAGGCGGCAGAGAGGATTCCCACGAAGACAACCATGGACCGGGTTTCCAGTCGAGACCACTGGTCCGTTTTGGCATCGGCCCTTGTACCGGTAATGCTAGCCACTGTTGGATTCTGTTTTCCACCTCCCGGCTGCTCACGCCTCTGATACTATCCCTTACATGAAAGTCATGGTCATATTGGGCGTCGTGACAAAGGGCCTGTATGGCCCCGGAAAGAGAGTGGCCTTTATTGAGGTGCCTTCCCAAAAGCCACTTGCTGGAGTTCTGTGCTGAGCGAAGAGAGGCGGGGAGGGATTGTTCCTTGACGCCTGCGACCTCGACCTTGACTTTAATTATTGCCATATCGCGCACCAGTTCAGGGCTAGCCTTTATGAGATGGCGATTGACCCGCAAAATATCCGGTCGGCCTCGCAAGCCCTCGGCGTTACTCCACGCCTCCAAAAGAACATCCCGTAATGCCTTGGGCTGACCTATCGGAGTAAAGCTCATCCACCGGATTGGCAACCCAGCAACGGTCAAGCCATAGAGTATGAGGGGACTGAGCCCATACTGCTCTGCATCCTTGATCCTTATTGGGTCCTGCACGGGAACGATGCCATATTCCGGATGGTGGAAAAGGAATTTGGCAACCGCAACATAGAAATGATGTTCTCTTAGTGATTTCTCCATTACTGCAACCTCATTTTTGAGTCATCTGGGTGAATAGGTGAGCTATAGAAAAATTTTATTTGTCACCATGTACATGTATATGATGCTCTTATGCAGATCAGTATAAGAGAACTCGCTTGTTGTCGTAACATTGGCTAAATCAAGTCTCATCCTCACCACCAACCTCACACAAAAATTCCCTACTTTTCAATGTAATCCATCCACCGAAAATAAAATCACCTCACCCCATGCGACCAGCACACATCATCCGGATTCTTCCGCTCTGCACCGTCCTGCTTTTCGCAGGATGCGGCGGCAACTCGTCTCAGCAATCTGACACCGGCAACGGCAATGCTACGGTTCAACAGCAGGCCTCAAAAATCATCGAACCCTGCCAGCTCATCACGCAGGACGAGGCGGCGCAACTGCTCGGCGAAGCGGTCAAGCCTGCGGAGAAAAGCGAGCAGAAAGCAGTCGGCATGAAGCTCTGCCTGTACGACCCCGCCAGCGGCGAACCGATACCGTTCCTGCAGGTCTCGCTGACGCAGGACGCCTTCTTTCCGCCCGGCGGAGTCGGCACAGCTTCGATCTACAACAGCCTGAAGGAGAATTTCAAGGAGATGAGAACCGATGTCGAAGGCGTGGGCGACGATGCGTTCATCACAACCGGAGGCATCTACATTATGGCCGACAGCTACTACATCCAGATCGGAGCCGGGAACACCAGCAATGCTGCCATCCGCGCACGGCTCGTCGAGGCAGGAAAAATGGCCGTCGCGAAGCTGAAAACGCTGGAGTAACGTCACGAAAAAAGCCCCTCTGAACAGACGGTATTCAGGGGGGCATATGGTCACGAAATCTCGTGTAATCGGACAAGCCGCTCTTTCACAACACTATCTCAAGGCTACTCCACATTTCCAACAGTAATGCGGATTCAACGAGCGTCCCAAATACTTGTTGCAAGCCGGGCATCGCCAGTTCCTGAACGAAAAAACAAGCGCACCGATAACCACAACGAAAAAGACAGGCACAACCATTGCAATTGGATACGTCCCAAGCACCATACCTGTGCTTTCATTTGCCGTAACGTATGGAATCATCAAAATAATGAGCAGGCCTGACACCACCATTTGCTTTCGGCGTATGCTTGCAAATTGCCTCTTGAACTCCTGCTTTTGCCTTTCAGTGTACTCCATGATGTACCTCCATTCCCCAAGGTTCCTGAGAATCTGATGGGAGTGACTGAGACGTCCCTCCCGTTCGTCCTTTTAGTTCCATTATTACAATCCTGACGACTTATAAGCCAACTGGAAAAGGCTTTACGGATTGAGCTGGAGAATCGTAAAGTTCAGAAACGAAGCAAAGCTCACCCAGGCGAGGTAAGGCACAAGCAACAGCGCAGCCGGTTTCGAGACCTTGGAGAAAGCGAGGATGGTCAGGACGATAAAAATCCAGAGCAACGCAATGACAATCAACCCCGCAAGCGGCGACTGCATTCCGAAAAACGACGCCGACCAACCGAGGTTCAGGATGATCTGAACCGCGAACAGCGCGACGCCAGTCTTGACCTCTTTTTTCTCCCATCCCGCGCCCAGCACCTTTGCAAGCGCCGTCCCCATCATGATGAAAAGAATTGTCCAGACGGGCGGAAAAAGCCAGTCTGGAGGATTCCATTCCGGTGTTTTGAGCGTCGTGTAGTACCAGGAACCCGGCTCCGGGGTGAAGCTGCTGCCTGCAAAACCGACGGCAAGGCAAAGGCCGATGCAAAGCGCAATGGTGAGTATCTGTTTGTTCATAATGAGTGGTTGTTTGACGAATCTGGAATATCACACTAACAAGCGCCATTTTCGTTAGTTAATTCCCTGCGGGTTGAGGGTGTGGGGAAATACACTACCAGCCAATTGCTGTTACATGGACGGGCACAAGACCCGCCCCTACAATTCGCTGGCAAATGATATATTGGGCCAACCATTTTCATTCACCTGACACCATGCAGCATATGAACCTCGAACTCCAGACAGCCATCAAGGCGGCAAAAGCGGCAGGCGCGATTACCCTTTCGCGATTCGGCGAGCTTTCGCAACGGGAAATCGTCGCCAAGGAGCACAAGGATTTCGTGACCGAAGTCGACAAGCAGTGCGAGGCGGTGATTTCAGCCACGATCACCGAGGCGTTTCCGGATGACGGGCTGCTTTGCGAGGAGGGCACCAGCGGCAAAGGCGCATCGGGACGCACCTGGATTGTCGATCCGCTGGACGGCACGCTGAACTTCATCCACTCGTTCCCGGTGTTCGGTATCAGCATTGCCATGACCGATGCGAATGCTGAACTCGCGGTGGGCGTGGTTTATCAGCCGGTGCTTGACGAGCTGTTCACCGCCGTCCGGGGCGAGGGCACATTCCTGAACGGCAAGCGCATCGGCGTTTCGACGCGCGAGGACAAGCAGGGCTTCCTCTTCGCCACCGGCCTGCCCTTCAGGGATTACGATCACTACATGGACAGCTACATCGCCATGCTGCGGGATGTCATTGCCGATTCGGCAGGCATCCGACGCGCCGGTTCGGCCTCGATCGACCTGGCCTACACCGCCGCCGGGCGCTTCGACGGCTTCTTCGAGTACCGGCTCTTTCCGTGGGACTTTTCGGCGGGCGTGCTGCTGGTGCGCGAGGCGGGCGGCATCGTGACGGGCATCGACGGTTCGCCGGACGTGTTCGCCCATACGAGCATCCTTGCCGGAAGCCCGCTCACCCACTCACTCCTGCTCGAAAAAGCCCGGAAACATTTCGGCACCGGAAGCTCTGGCAGCTCCTCAATTTGAACAGTTTACGCCACTTTCGTATCTTTTAAATTTTCCATCGCAAGTTTTTCGCCATCCATGCTCATCAATCAGCGTACCATCCAGAGCGACGTTTCGCTCACGGGAACCGGGCTCCACACCGGCCGGGAGTGCACCATCACCTTCAAACCCGCACCGGTCAACACCGGCTATATTTTCGTCAGGAACGACATTGATGATTGCCCGGAAATTCCGGCGCTGATCGATCACGTCGTCGATGTGCTCCGCGGCACCACCATCGGCATCGGCGATGTCAAGGTACACACCACCGAGCACGTGCTTGCCGCCCTGTACGGTTTGCAGATCGACAACTGCCGCATCGAACTCAGCGGGCCTGAACCGCCGGTGCTCGACGGCAGCGCCCATCCGTTCGCCGAAGCGATTCTTTCCGCTAGCATCGCCGAGCAGGATGAACCGAAAAACTATCTCGTGATCGACGAGACCATCGAGTTCCACAATCCGGAAAAGAGCGTGGACATCGTGGCCCTGCCGCTTGACGGCTTCCGCATGACGGTGATGGTCGATTACAAAAACCCGGCGCTCGGCTCGCAGCACTCCGGTCTGTTCGACCTCGACAAGGAGTTCCTCCGCGAGTTCTCACCATGCCGCACCTTCTGCTTCCTTTCGGAGGTCGAAGCGATGGCCAACCAGGGCATCATCAAGGGTGCGGATATTGACAACGCGGTCGTGATTATCGACAAGCAGCTCGATGACACCGAGGTGCAGACGCTCGCCGACAAGGTTGGCGTGGACGCTTCGCACCTGGTGCTCGGCCAGAACGGCATCCTGAACAACCGCGAACTGCGCTTCACCAACGAACCGGCCCGCCACAAACTGCTCGACCTGCTCGGCGACCTGGCGCTGCTCGGAATGCCGGTCAAGGCGCAGATCCTCGCCGCCCGTCCCGGCCACGCCTCGAACGTCGAATTCGTCAAGCAGCTCAAAAAGTACGCCGACCGCAACAAGCTTGCCCGCCAGTACCAGCACGAGAAAAAAGCTGGCGTCATTTTCGACATCAACGCGATCCAAAACATCCTGCCGCACCGCTACCCGTTCCTCTTGATCGACAAGATCGTCGAGTTCAAGCTTGACGAAAAGATCGTTTCGATCAAGAACGTCACGATGAACGAACCGTTTTTCCAGGGCCACTTCCCCGGCAACCCGGTCATGCCGGGCGTGCTCATCATCGAGGCGATGGCCCAGACCGGTGGTATCATGATGCTCAACGGCAAGGAGAACATCAAGGAATCGGTGGTCTTCTTCATGGGCATCGACAAGGCGCGGTTCCGCAAACCGGTACTGCCCGGCGACACGCTGGTTATCGAAGCGGTCATGACCAACATGCGCCGCACGGTCTGCCAGTTCGACGCCAAAGCCTACGTACGTGGCGAGCTCGTCTGCGAAGCCTCGCTGATGGCAACGGTCATGGACAAGAAAAACTGAGAATCAGCCTAAAGCAAAACACGAAAAGGCCGCCTCGACAGGAACAACGTCGAGGCGGCCTTTTCCGCTTTTCCGGGAGATAGAAACAGTAGAGTCTGACCAAAACTTACGACATCCGTGTCGGAAAACACTGGCTGGCGCTGAAATACGTCATTCGAGTAAAGTTTTCCACATCAATCCACACCCTGCCAACAGCTCTTCCAACAGGTTACCCACAACTTATCAACACTGTTGACAACGCCGAAGTTAGCGAGGTAAATCCGGATAAAACATTATTAATAAATAGCTTAAGCAGGAATAACAATAAGCGTACCCATCATCTTGCGCACACTTATCCATATTTATAGCGTTAATCCGTGGATAACCTTTACAGGCAAGGGAATCGGGCGATTTGGCAGGGCGAAAATTTCGGCAGATGGAGTCAGCTTTTGAAGTCGAGCCCCTTCTGAATACGGTAAAAACGGACGCAATACTCGACAAATGAATAGAGCAGCGTCGCGGCCGAAAGGTACATAAAGAACTCCTTGAGCGGCCATATCTGGAAGATAGGAAGTGGCCAGACCATCGTGATGAACATCATCGACACGAAGCCGACCGCCCACTTGCCGGGCCAGAGCGAAGTTGTGAGCACGTTGTGGCGGTGACGAATCCAAGCCGCGCCGAGGAAGATCACCAAATCGCGAAATACAACAAACACCACAAACCAGATCGGCAGCTCCCCTTTCCAGAGATAGTAGAGCGCGACGCTGGCCAGGCAAAGCTTGTCGGCAAGCGGGTCAAGAATCTTGCCCATGTCGGAGACCTCGTTGGTCCATCGAGCCGTCTGACCATCGAGCCAGTCGGTGAGCAGCGCGATGAACATGATAATCACCGCGGTTGACGTCTCGCCCGCATCGAGGTAGTAGATGAACCAGGGGATCAACAGAATCCTCAGGAAGCTCAAAGAATTGGGAAGATTGAAGATATGTCCCTGCACAATTATTCCTGTTTGGTTCCGTAACTGGCCCGATGGCCATCCTGAGGTTCACTTGTCAAAATCAATTGCCGCATCGGTGCTGGAGCTGCCAGCAAACACTGCGAGCCTGCAATGTACTTTTCAGGCCACCAGCTCGGGATGCTCGTTCACAAAAGCCGCCCATCCCTTGCCCCGACCTTTTCCGCCGCCCGCCTTGCAACCAAGCGATGATGCGCTTCGAGACAGGTCGCAGTACGCAATGCCGAGCGCGTCGGTGACGTCAAGCGACTTCGGAGCCTCTTCAAGACCGAGCAGCCGGGGCAGCATCGCCGCCACCTGCTCCTTACGCGCCGAGCCAGTGCCAGCAACCGCAAGCTTGATCTCCCTCGGCGCATATTCACGGACAGGCAAGCAGTGCTTCAGCACCGTGGCGAGTACCGCTCCCCTGACCTGGCCAAGAATCAAAGCGCTCTGGACGTTGCGGCCAACGAAGGCCGTTTCGAGAGCCACCGCCTCGGGCTTCAGGGTAACGATCACTTCGTCAAGTCCCCTGCAAAGTTCGCCGATTCGCTCATGCAACGTCCCTTTTGCCGTTAGGCGGATCAGCCCGCACCCCTGCACGGAGAAGCTCCCGCCAGTTTCGGCAACCGCGCCATAGCCGGTCTTGCGGCTTCCGGGATCAATGCCGAGCACAATCATATGGGCACCTCGAAAAAGTGTCGTGAGCGATTCGAGTGCAAGGCGGCTGGAGCGCAGAAACCGGAACGTACTGATAGTACGTGAGGATTTCGAGCACCACCCAACGAAGCAATCGGATCGCGCAACAAGTTTTTAGAGGTGCCCATTTTACTCCTCTTCAAGGCTGCTCATAACGCTCTCGCTGACATCCATGTTACTGTACACCGCCTGGGCGTCGTCGCTGTTTTCAAGCGCATCGATCAGCTTGAGAGCCTTGCGGGCATCATCGACATCGAGTTCGACGTAATTGTCCGGAATCATGTCCATCTTGGCGTTCTCGAACGGAATTTCCGCCTCTTCGAGCGCCTTCTTGACCGGCTCCAGATCTTTTACGTCGGTCAGCACGGTGTAGTACTGCTCGTCATCGCTCTCCAGCTCTTCGAGTCCGGCATCGAGCAACAGCTCCATCAGCTCGTCCTCGGAGATGGCCGACTTCGGCACTTCGATGGAACCCTTGCGATTGAACATCCAGGCCACGCTGCCGTTCTCGCCCAGCGATCCGCCGCTGCGGCTCATCAGGTGGCGGATGTCGGCCACGGTGCGGTTGCGGTTGTCGGTCGCGGTTTCGATGATGATCGCGATGCCGCCAGGGCCGTACCCTTCGTAGGTGATATCTTCGTAAGTCGCGCCTTCGAGTTCACCGGTGCCCTTCTTGATGGCGCGCTGGATGTTGTCCATCGGCATCGAGTTGGCGCGGGCCGTGTCGATGGCGAGCCGCAGGCGCGGGTTGCCCGTCGGGTCGCCGCCGCCCATCTTGGCCGCGATGGTGATCTCCTTGACGAGCTTGGTGAACAGGTTACCTCTCTTCTGATCGGTGGCGGCCTTTTTGCGCTTGATGGTCGCCCATTTACTGTGTCCTGACATAGATTACGAGCCGATATTTGATATTCCGGAAATGACGCGGTTAGTGAAAAGATTTCTTTTACTTTAGGAAAAGCAAATCCTGAAGGGTCAAAAGAAAAACACCTCTAAAAAGTGACGTAATTCCGATTTGCCGGAACAAGAGGTTTTCAGAGGTGACCATAAATTAAGCACAAGAACAAAGAATGACAAACAGGTTGATCGCTTATCAGGGCGAACCGGGCGCGTACAGCGAAATTGCCGCGCTTAGATTCGGAGAACCCAAACCTTGCGAGAGCTTCGATGATGTATTCACCGCAGTCACCGACGGCGAGGCGGACTACGCGGCCATTCCCATCGAGAACTCGCTCGGCGGCAGCATCCATCAGAACTACGACCTGTTGCTCCGCCGCCCGGTGGTCATTCTTGCCGAAACCTTTGTGAAGGTCGAACACTGCTTGCTCGGCCTGCCCGGTGCATCAGTCGAGAAAGCCGTTAAAGCGATGTCGCACCCGCAGGCGCTGGCGCAGTGCCACAACTTTTTCGCCAGCAACCCGAATGTGAAAGCCGAGGCGGCCTACGACACCGCGGGCAGCGCCAAAATGGTGGCCGAACAGGGCGACCCGACGGCGCTGGCCATCGCTTCGAAACGGGCTGGCGAGTTGTATGGACTTGACACTTTGAAGGAGAACCTGGCCGACGAGGAGTGGAACATCACCCGTTTCTTCTGCATCGCCCGCGAGGATAACGCCGCCGGACTCTCCGGCCTCTTGAACCAGCCCGACATAGCGCAGCCGAAAACCTCGATCGTCTTTTCGCTGAACAACGAGCAGGGGTCGCTCTACCGCGCGCTCGCCACGCTGGCGCACCGGGGCATTGATTTGACCAAGATCGAGTCGCGCCCGTCGCGCAAAAAAGCGTTCGAGTATCTCTTCTATGTCGATTTCCTCGGCCACCGCGAAGATCCGACCATCCAGCGCGCGCTCGACAACCTCCGGGAATTCGCGCCGATGCTCAAGGTGCTCGGAAGCTACGGAGTGGTACAGGCATGACGGCGGAGAACCAGATCGACATGTTCGGCGCTTCCGACGCGGATTCGTCGAAAGCGGCAGCAGTGACAGCGGAAAAACCTGCGGCTGAGAACGGAAACAACAAGCCTGGTCTCTACCTGCTCGATGGGATGGCGATGGTCTATCGCGCATTCTACGCCCTGCAGCAGGCGCGGATGAGCACGCGCAGTGGCACTCCGACCGGCGCGGTTTTCGGCTTCGCCTCCAGCCTGCTGCGCATCATCGAAGAGCACCGACCCGAGTACCTCGCCGTCGCGTTCGACAGCCCGGAGAAGACCTTCCGCCACGAAAAGTACGAGGCGTACAAAGCCAACCGGCCAGCGCCGCCGGACGACCTGGTCAGCCAGCTTGCGGACATTCGCGAACTGATCGAGGCCTTCGGCATTCCGCTGGTCATCATGCCCGGCTTCGAGGCGGATGACCTGATCGGCACGGCAGCGCGGAAGTTCGAGGACGACTGCCAGGTCTTCATCGTCACGCCGGATAAAGATATGGCGCAGCTCGTGCACGACGGCGTTCGCATGCTCAAACCCGGCAAGAAGCAGAACGAGTTCGAGCTGGTCGGCAAGAGCGAAGTAAAGGAGAAGTTCGGCGCGCCGCCGGAGCAGTTCATCGACCTGTTGACGCTGACGGGCGACACCTCGGACAACATCCCCGGCGCGAAGGGCATCGGCCCCAAAACCGCCTCCAAGCTGCTCGAAGAGTACGGCTCGCTCGACAACATCTACGCCCACCTGGATGACCTCAAGCCCCGCGCCCGAAAGAGCCTCGAAGAGTTCCGGGAGATGATGCCGCTGGTTCGTGAGCTGGTGACGATCCGCACCGACCTCGACCTGCCGCTCGGCCTCGACCAACTGCACGGCGGCAAGCCTAACCCCGAAGCGCTCTTCGCGCTGCTCTCGCGGCTGGAACTGAAAGCGATCGCCGCCCGCGTGCCAAGCGCGCTCGGCATCGATCCGCCGACCGGGACGGCAGTTGACGAAGCTGGAAACGATCCCGACAATCTGGACGAGTCCAGCGAACCGAAGCTGGTTCCCGCAGGTGAAGGATCGGATTACCATCTCATCGACAACGAAGAGGCGTTCGACAAGCTGCTCGAAAAGCTCGAACGCGCTGACGGCTTCGCAGTCGATACCGAAACCACGAGCCTCGACACCTTCGAGGCGGAGCTGGCGGGCATCTCATTCTCGATTGAGCCGGGCGAGGCATTCTTCGTCTATTTTGGCGAAACGGGGATGGACGCCAAAACGACCGTCGCGAAGCTGAAACCGCTGCTTGAAAATCCGGAAATCGGCAAAACCGGCCAGAACCTGAAGTACGACATCCTCGTGCTGAAGAAGTATGGCGTCGAGCTTCAGCCGGTGGAGTTCGACACGATGCTCGCGAGCTACGTGCTCGACCCGGAAGCGCGCCACAACCTCGATGACATGGCCGCGCTGCACCTCGGTCGCCAGACGGTGAAGTACGACGAGCTGGTCGGCACGGGCAAATCGGCCATCGGCATCTTCGAGGTCGAGCCGCAAAAGCTCTCGGACTACGCTTGCCAGGACGCCGACATTGCGCTGAAGCTGCGCGGCGAGCTGGCCACGAAGCTCGAAGAGACTCCTGAACTGCTTGACGTGTGCAGACAGCTCGAATTCCCGCTGGTGCGGGTGCTGGCCGAGATGGAGCACCAGGGCGTCTCAATCGACACGAAGCACCTCGGCAAGCTCTCGGTCAAGGTCAACGAGGAGCTGGGCAAGCTGACCGAAAGCATCCACACCGCCGCAGGTGAAACCTTCAACATCGACTCACCGAAGCAGCTCGGGCACATCCTGTTCGACGTGCTGAAGCTGCCCGCCAAAAAGGCCACCAAGACCGGCTACTCGACCAACGTGCAGGTGCTCGAAGACCTCGCCCCGCTGCACCCGATCGCCGCCGAAGTGCTCGAATACCGCAGCCTGCAAAAGCTCAAAGGCACCTACATCGAGGCGTTACCGAAGCTGCTCCATCCCGCGACCGGCAGGTTGCACACCTCGTTCAACCAGTCGATCACGGCCACCGGACGGCTCTCGTCATCGAACCCAAACCTGCAGAACATCCCGATCCGCACCGACCTCGGGAAAGAAATTCGCCGCGCTTTCATTCCGTCAAATCCGGAGAACCTCCTGCTCTCGGCGGACTATTCGCAGATCGAGCTGCGCGTCGCCGCAGAACTGTCGGGTGATGCTGGACTGATCGAAGCGTTCCGCAACCGCGAGGACATCCACGCGGCCACGGCACGGGTCATCTTCGACACCGATGAGGTGACCTCGGACATGCGCCGCAAGGCCAAGGAGGTCAACTTCGGCGTGCTCTACGGCATCCAGCCGTTCGGTCTATCCCAGCGCCTCGGCATTCCGCAGAAAGAGGCTAAGGAGATCATCGACACCTACATGGCCAAATATCCCGGCATGTTCTCCGCGCTTCAAACCACCGTCGAACAGGCGCGCGAGCGCGGCTACGTCACGACGCTCATGGGCCGCCGCCGCTACGTCCCCGACCTGAGCAACCGCAACGGCAACATCCGCAAGGCTGCCGAGCGCGTCACGATGAACACGCCGATCCAGGGCACGGCGGCGGACATCATCAAACAGGCCATGTGCTCGATCAGCGAGCGCTTGAAAGAGGAGAAATTGCGTTCGGTGATGCTGTTGCAGGTGCACGACGAACTGCTGTTTGAAACGCCGCCGGACGAAGAGGCAAAACTGACGAAACTGGTCGAAAAGTGCATGGTCGAGGCGGCCTCGAAATGCGGCGTTCGCACCGTTCCGGTGGAGGTGGAAACCGGCGTCGGGAAAAACTGGCTGGAGGCCCATTAGCCTTTGATGTTTACAAAAATCTTTTTTTATATTTCGTGAGCTTAATCGGAGCCAACCTGTTTTTCGGCAGGTACTCGTCATGCCCGCCGACTTACCTCTGGCAATTTCCAGTGGACGGGTAGCGGGAAATTCCCGATCGCAATACCGAATCAACCACCAACCGACAGTATGTACTGGAATCTCGATCTCGCACGATATATCGCCGATGCCCCCTGGCCGGTCACCAGGGATGAACTGATCGATTACGCCAACAGAACCGGAGCTCCGCAGCAGGTCATCGAAAATATTGAGGATCTGCCGGAAAGCGACGAACTGTACGAAAGCCTCGAAGAGATCTGGCCCGATTACCCCACCGATGAAGATTTCGGTTACAGCGACGAAGAACCGCTAAGCTGAGGGAGGCAAAAGAGCGATGTTTTTTTTTTAGACGATTCATCCCCCATTTGAAAGCGTGGCCATCAGCGCTACTCTTCCTACTCCTCGTCCTGCCGGGCATGCTGCTGGCAGAGGACGATGACGCTGCGCGTGAGCAACAGCTCGCCTCACTTCCTGCCGTCAAAAGCATCAAGATAAAAGGGAACAAGATTCTCTCGACCGAAGAGATCAGGGAAATCATGTCCACCTCGACCCGTGATTCCTTTCTTGGGACAGGGCTTTTTAGCGGTGCGCCCCGGCCGTTCAATCCCGAGGATTTCAAAAAGGACATCACCCTCATCAAAAAGCTGTACACGTTCAAAGGCTACTTTTTCGCCGATGTCGACACCACCGTCGTCCGGAACAAAAAGGGCGATGTGAAAATCGATATCCGGATAAGTGAGAACCAGCCGACCCGCATCGACTCCATTCGCTATTCCGGTCTTGAATCGGTGCAGGAGAATCTGAGAAAGCGCTATTTCAAGCGAAGCCGACTGAAGCCGCAACGGATATTTTCGGTTGAAACGCTCATTGAGGAGCGCGACCGGTCACTCGACTTTTTCAGGGATTACGGCTACACCTTTTTCCATCCCGACAGCATCCACATCACGGTCGACACCCTCGGTCTGAACGCGGGCGTCCACTTCATGATGAGCCTCCCCGAACGGTACGCGTATGGACCGACAAAGGTCATCGTCAACGATCCGCTCAAGCAAAAAAAGCCTGCAACCCGTACGTTCGTCAGGGACAACGTTTCAGTTACCGTTTACGGAGATCAGAAATTTTCTCCCGACATTTTCCCGGCAGCCATCGCCTGGGAGCAGGGGAAGCTGACCAGCCAGTCCCGCGAACAGCGCACGCTGGAGAATTTCGGGACAACGAACCTGTTCTCCTCCATTTCGCTGGAGCGAGACTCCGTACAGACGGGAGCGATCCCCATGACCGTGCGGCTTGAACCGGCACCGAAACACCTGATCGAGCCAAAGCTGCTGGTGGACAATCGTTACGGCGCTCTGTTCATTGGCGGAGCGATTGCTTACCAAAAACGGAACCTGTTCGGAGCAGGCCAGCAATTCAGAATTTCGACAAACTACGGTTCACAGCTCTCGGCCTCCAGCAGCTATCTGTCCAACCTTACGTCCGATCAGTACGACAAGGTGATTCCTTACGAGTTCAGCGTCAAGAGTAACCTGGTGATTCCCAAAATCGACAGGCATGGTTCTTACTATTCCGGCACACTCGAATATTCGCAGTCGCAGCTCCCGATATTGCTCAAAAGCCGAAGGGAGCTCATCAGGGGAACCTACAGCAGCCAACCGACAAAACATTCAAGGCTCAATTTTGACTTTTTCGAGCTCGAAATCGTCAGCAAGGATTCGCTTCGCGGCTTCGAGCAGCTCTTCAAAACTGACCTGGCCGAACGCATCAACATCGACCCAACCGATGCTGTTGCAGTGAACCGGAGTCTCGACAGCCTGCTTCAGACAAGGCTGAACCAGACATTCAGACTTCAGTACAACTACTCTAATCGCCCCGATGCATCGTACCGCGAAAAAGCGACCTGGAAACTTTCAGTGATCGCCGAAGAGTCGGGCGGGCTTCTGTGGCTGGTCGACAAGTACATCGACACGAGTAATCATACCGGCTTCACCGACTCAGATCCGCAGATTTTTGGCACCAGCTACAACCAGTACCTCAAGCTCGATACGCAGGTCGCCATTACCAAAGATCTCTCGCCAGAGCGGCAAATTGCCGCACGGCTCGCCCTTGGCTGGATGACTCCGTACGGCAAGGCCGACGCCACCCCCGAAGATCACCGGTTCTACGCTGGGGGAGCGAACAGCATGCGAGGCTGGCTGTTCGGCACGCTCGGACCTGCCGACTCTCCAAGTGCGGCAAGTGCCAATTTGGGTGCGGACATCAAAGCAGAGCTCGGATTCGAATATCGCATGAAACTCTTCAAGCTGTTCGGGCAACAGTCGGGCATCACCCTGTTTACCGACGTCGGAAACATCTGGGACAGAAAAGGCCCGTACGCTCTTACATTCAAGTCGCTCCGCGAGGACTTCGCCTGGGACTGGGGCGCTGGGCTGCGGCTCGGTTCACCCATCGGCCCCTTCAGGTTCGACTTTGCCTGGAAAATCCATGATCCGTCAAACCCGAGACGTTGGCGAATATCGCATACGAAACTGAGCGATTTCACCTTCAACTTCGGAATCGGAGAAGCTTTTTAACCGACTTTTATTCACGCTTAACCATCTGACTTTATGCCCGGAAAAACCACATTGCTGGCCCCATCGATTCTCTCCGCAGACTTCACGAACCTGAAAGCCTCCGTCGAACTGGCTGAAAAGGCCGGTGCCGACTGGATGCACTGCGATGTGATGGATGGCGTCTTTGTGCCCAATATCACGTTCGGCCCGTTCATCGTCAAGGCCATCAAACAGTGCACCGACCTGGTGATCGACACGCACCTGATGATTGTTGATCCCGACAAGTATATCGAGGAGTTCGCCAAGGCCGGTTCCGACCAGATCACCGTGCACCTCGAGGCGTGCCCGCACCTGCACCGCACCATCCAGTTCATTAAAAGCCTCGGCGTGAAAGCTGGCGTGTCGATCAACCCCGCCACCCCGGTCTCGCTGCTCGAACCGGTGCTTGCCGATCTCGACCTCGTGCTGCTGATGTCGGTCAACCCCGGCTTCGGCGGACAGAAGTTCATCCCGGCCTCGGTCGCCAAGATCGCCAATCTCGACGCGATGCGCATGGAGATGAACCCCGACATGGTGATCGCCGTCGATGGTGGCATTACCGAAGAGAACGCCGCGCAGGTGGTTGAAGCCGGAGCCGACTCACTGATCGCAGGCACCGCATTCTTCCGCGCCGCCGACCCGATGGCCGCAGCTCGCAAGTTGAAAGGGCTGGAATAAAGGAAAAAACATAAGCCTCATGGAACTTCAGAAATCCATGAGGCTTATCGAAAAAGAGAAGAAAAAGATACCTGCCAACTGGCGCTGTTCGGTCACTGCACCAGAAACGCTATCCCCACGAGAACTGCCGCAGCTCTTCGCTGATGAGAAGTCCCTCACCGATCAGAACAGCATCAAACCCGGCTTGCTGCATCATCGCAATATCGTCACGGCACTTCATGCCGCTTTCGGCTACTGAAACGATGCCATCAGGCATCCGTTGCCTGAGCCGCACGGAGGTCATGAGATCGACCGTGAAGGTTTTGAGGTCGCGGTTGTTCACCCCGACGATGGTCGCGCCTTGTTCGAGGGAGGTGTCGAGTTCGCGTTCGTCGTGGGTCTCAACCAGCGCATGCAGGCCGAGTTCGGCGAAGAGCTGAAGGTAGTCCCGCAACTGCGATGGCTCCAGCGCCGCCACGATCAGGAGCGCCGCATCGGCACCCATGAGGCGGGTTTCGTAAATCTGGCTGTCGTCGATAATGAACTCCTTGCGGAGCACGGGAATGGAGAACTGCTGCGTGATCGCTTTCAGATAGTCGGGTGAACCCTGAAAATACTGGCGGTCAGTCAGAACTGAGAAAGCTGATGCGCCGATTTCTTCGTAGCGACCAGCGATGTCGAGCGGACGGAAATCCTCGACAAGCACCCCGCGTGAAGGCGATGCCTTCTTGACCTCGGCGATAAGATTGATGCCACCGTCACGGCTTGTGATGGCCGATCGGAAATCGTGCGTAGCCGGAAGATCGCCGCACACTTCGTGATAGCGGCGCTCCGGCTCCTGTTTTTTGAGTTCGGCGACCTCTCCGGCCTTGGTTTCGAGAATCCGGGTCAGGTACGTCATGCCTCGCTTTCAGCTGCCATCTTGCGAAGTTCGTCCTCGAACTCGACGATCTGGCGGATGTTGTCAAGGAACCACGGATCGATGCTGGTCGCCTGGTGAATCTCCTCGACAGTCGCACCGGCCTGGAAAGCATAGCGCAGGTAGAACATCCGGTCGGCCTTCGGGATCTTGATCTTTTCGAGCAGATCCTCCTTGGCGAACTGACGCTGCTGCTGGGTCATGTCGATGACGTTCATCACATCCTTGCCATCGCAGCCAAGACCGGCGCGACCGATTTCGAGGCCTCTCAGCGACTTCTGCAACGCCTCGCGGAAGTTGCGGCCAAAAGCCATAACCTCGCCGACCGACTTCATTTGCACGCCGAGGCGCGAATCGACATTCTTGAACTTCTCGAAATCCCAGCGCGGCACCTTCACGACGGTGTAGTCAATCGATGGCTCGAAGCTTGCCGGGGTGGTTTTGGTGATGTCATTGGTGATTTCGTCGAGCGTGTAGCCCACGGCGAGCTTGGCGGCCACCTTGGCAATCGGGAAGCCGGTGGCCTTCGAGGCGAGCGCGGAGCTTCTCGACACGCGCGGATTCATTTCGATGATGACGATGCGGCCATCCTTCGGATTGATCGAGAACTGGATATTGCTGCCACCGGTCTCGACGCCGATTTCACGGATGATCTTGATCGAAGCGTCGCGCAACTCCTGATACTGGCGGTCGGTGAGGGTCTGGGCCGGAGCAACCGTGATGCTGTCGCCGGTGTGCACACCCATCGGATCGACGTTCTCGATAGAGCAGACAATGATGACGTTGTCCGCCAGATCGCGAATCACCTCAAGTTCGTACTCCTTCCAGCCGATCAGGCTCTCCTCGACCAGGACTTCGCCAATCGGGCTTTCGGCAAGGCCACGGCGAACCACATCGTAGTAGTCAGCCTTGGTCTCTGCAAACCCGCCACCCGTGCCGCCAAGCGTGAAGGAGGGGCGAATGACGATTGGCAAACCAATGTCGTCGAGCGCCTCCCTGGCCTCTTTCTCGTTGCGCACGAAGTAACCTTTGGCCATTTCGAGGCCAAGCTTTCTCATTGCGTCGCCGAAGAATTCGCGGTTCTCAGCCTTGCGGATCGCGCGGAGTTTGGCGCCGATCAGCTCGACACCGTGGCGTTCCAGCACACCCGACTCGGCCAGCTTGACCGCCGTGTTCAGCGCGGTCTGCCCACCCATCGTCGGGAGCAGCGCGTCCGGTTTTTCCTTCTCGATAATCTTGCGGACATACTCCGGCGTGATCGGTTCAATATAGGTTGCATCGGCCAGTTCGATGTCGGTCATGATCGTGGCCGGATTGCTGTTCACGAGAATGACGCGGTAGCCGTCCTCCTTGAGCGCCCGGCACGCCTGGGTGCCCGAATAGTCGAATTCACAGGCCTGTCCGATAACGATGGGACCGGCTCCAATCACTAGTATGGACTTGATATCCTCGCGTTTTGGCACGTGTTTTCCGCTTTAAGTCTTGAGGTAAATTGTCAGTTGCGCAATGTACAAAATTTTCCGGGGTTCTGCGCGGTTTGGAAGGCTCGGAAAAAGGTGGACAAAGTAGACTTGCTGGACAGTGAACTGATAAATACCAAGGCTCCGTTTTTTCAACTGTCCATTAGTCAATTGCTTACGCCAGCACCTTGATCTGCTCCTGGTGGAATCCACCTGAATCGCGCCTGAGCCATGAGGTCACCTCTCGGGGCACGCCGGAGTAGAGGGAGATAATCAGCATCGAATGGCCAGGACTGGCGAAATCCACATCGCTTCTGGATGGTACGGCCGTCGAGTTAATGTGCGAGTGATAAGAGCCCACAATCTCGAGCCCGAGCCCTCTGGCTTCGCGTTCAATTTCGAGATATTCGCTGTAGGAAATTTCAAAGTTGGTTTCGCGCCCGTATCTGAGGCTATTTTCGCACGGAGCGATTTCGTGAATAATGTTGTCGATGTTGCCCCGGTGATCGACAACTTTTCTGCCTACAAAAAGGCCGCAGCACTCGTAGGGAAGATCCCTGACAGCATGCTCCTGTATAATTTCAAATTTGCGGCGAGGTAATTTCATTACTGACGACTGAAAACAGAGATAGCAGATACTTCAGAGCGCCTTCGCGCCGATGTCACGGCGATACACTGCGCCTTCGAATTCGATAGCGGCCACGCCGTGATAGGCCTTTTCGAGCGCCTCTTTAAGCGACAAGCCAGAAGCCGTTACAGAAAGCACGCGACCACCGGAGGTCACGAGATTGTCGCCCTCACGGCGTGTACCGGCATGAAAAACAAGCACGCCTTCCATATCGTTCACGGCGGGATCGATGGTGATCACCTTACCCTTTTCGTAGCTGTCGGGATAGCCTGCCGAGGCCATAACCACCGTCGCAGCAGCGCCCTCCTGCATCTCGAACGGCACAGATTCGAGACCTCCCTCGACGCTTGCGAGCAGCGCGTCGAACAGGTCGCTCTTCAGCATCGGCAACACCACCTGCGCCTCCGGATCGCCGAGGCGGGCATTGTACTCGACCACCGACGGCACGCTGTTATCGATCATGAGCCCGACGTACAGAAAGCCGGTGTAGGCATACCCATCAGCCTTCATTCCAGCGAGGGTCGGTTTGATGACCTCCTCCTCGACTCGCGACATCACCTCCGGCGTCACCAGAGGAGCCGGAGCGTACGCGCCCATACCGCCCGTGTTCTTGCCGGTGTCCCCCTCGCCGATGCGCTTGTGATCCTGCGCAGGCAGGAAGAGCTGGTAGTGCTCGCCGTCGGTCAGGGCGAACACGCTCGCCTCCTGGCCAGAGAGGAACTCTTCGATCACCACCTCATCGGCAGCATCGCCGAAGACCCGGGACTCGAAAAAGTCGTGGATCGCCTCCAGCGCCTGCTCTCGGCTCTCGGCAACGACAACGCCCTTGCCCGCGCACAATCCGCTGGCCTTGATGACCTGCGGAAAAGAAGCGCACGATTCGAGAAAGCTTTTCGCGGATGCATGATCGCGGAACACCTCGTACCCGGCGGTCGGAATTCCGTGGTGCTTCATGAACTCCTTGGCGAACACCTTGCTCGTCTCCAGTTGCGCAGCCTCGGCGGTCGGGCCGACGATCTTCAGCCCCGCCTCGCGGAAACGGTTCACGATGCCCACTTCGAGCGGCTGCTCGGGGCCAACCACCGTCAGGCCGATCGACTCGCGCTCGACCAGATCAAGCAGTGTGTCGATGTCGGTTGCCTTGATCGCGACATTGCGGACCTTGCCGCCCATCGTTGCCGTGCCGCCATTGCCAGGAGCCACGAAAACGGTCGAGACCTTTGAACTCTGCGCGACACCCCAGGCCAGTGCGTGCTCCCTGGCGCCGCTTCCGATAATCAGAACATTCATGAGCAGGTATGAAACAGTGGCCTCGAAACCCCCTGCGGTTTGTCGGCGTGGATTGTGTAAATTGATGCCGTCCGTCCGGAACAGCCTGAAGTATATAAGGTATCACGCCTCACAAAAACAAGAAAAAATTCTGCCCGCGCCGCCACCCACATCATGCCCAACGTCAAGCACATCCTTCTCGATGGCGGAACCCGCCTGCTTCCCCATGTTCTGAAGCTGCTCTTCGCAACGCTGAAGATCGAGATCGAGTACTCCGCCGAGCCGCTGCCGGATGACCAACGCGGCGTGATGTTCGCCTTCTGGCACGGCAAAATGATTACCGGATGGGTGCTGGCCAAACGCCTCTTTCCGGAACGTCCGGTTTCAGCCGTCGTGAGCCTCTCGGGTGACGGACAGATTCTGGCCGATGCGCTTGAACAGCTCAAATTCCGACTGATCCGCGGATCGAGTTCGAGGGGCAAGGAGGAGGTCAAACGCAACATCGGCGAAGCCCTGCGCCGCCGCGGCGTGGTGGCGGTCACGCCTGACGGCCCACGCGGCCCGCGCCACCGCTTCAAATACGGCACCCTCCGGCTCGCCGCCCAACACGGCGCTCCGCTCGTGTTTGCCCAAATCCGGTACGGCAATGCGCGAAGCCTGAAAAGCTGGGACAAATTTGAGATCCCGCTCCCCTTCAGCCGCGTCAAGGTCACGCTGCACGTTGTTCAGGTACCGGATTTCGAGACCGACGAGGCGTTCCGCGCCTGGGCTGACAAGCTCTCAACCGGATTCGGCGATGAGTAGCGCTACCCTCCTCCAGCCAGCCGCCGCGCTCTACGGCATGGCGATGCGGCTGCGCAACCGCCTCTACGACCGTGGCATTTTCAAAAGCTGGCGCGCACCGATTCCGGTGGTTTCGGTCGGCAACATCACCACCGGCGGTACCGGTAAAACCCCGCTCGTGGACTGGATCGTCAAGTTTTACGAAGGATCCGGCATTCCGACAGCCATCGTCTCACGAGGCTATGGACGCCGAACCAAAGGAGTCCAGCTCGTCTCCGACGGTCGCCGCATCCTGCTCGGCAGCCGCGACGCAGGCGACGAAACCGCGATGCTCGCCGCGCGAAATCCCGGCACCATCGTCGTCGTCGCCGAAGAGCGCGCAGAAGGGGTGCAGTTCCTGATGCGCCAGTTCGCCGACCGACTACCCGGCGTCATCGTACTCGACGACGCCTTCCAGCACCGCAAAATCGCCCGCGACCTGGACATCGTCGTCGTCAACGCCAGCGCCCCCCAGGAACTTGACGCAATGCTCCCCGCCGGACGCCTCCGCGAACCACTGCCGGGCCTCAGCCGCGCCGACCTCATCATCCTCGGCAAAATCACCGACGACACCAAAGCCGCGCCACTGCTCCAGAAATTGCGCAAGACCGGAAAGCCGGTGCTCCGCTCGCGGATCAAACCAGGCAAACTGATAAAGGTGGATGGAACGGAAAGCGAGGCGAATAGTGACATCAAAGCGCTCGCCTTCGCAGGCATCGGCGCACCGGAAGGCTTCCTGCACAGTCTCGAAGAATCAGGGGTGAAGGTCGAAGCAACAAAGTTTTTCCGCGACCACGAACCTTACACGGAAACCGTGATCCACTCGATAGTCGAGGAATCGAAGCGGCAAGGACTCGTCCCCGTCACAACCGAGAAAGACTGGTTCCGCATCGTGGATGATTCCGAAATCGCCGAAAGGCTCCGACAGGCGGATTGCCGCTACCTGACGATTGCCCTCGAATTCCCGGACGGGACGGAAGAGCTGAAGAGGCGGCTGATGGGTGTGCTAAAACGCTGATTGATCTTACATTCAGGAGGATTTTAACCCGACGGATATTTGAAAATCTTACATTCACGTTGCCCCGGCTTTCAAGCCGGGGAACAGGTTTCGAGCACCACCCAGCGCAGTAATCGAGCTTTGCAATAGCTCAAACGATGTTCTCAATCCTCCTTAATAATCTTCGAAATCGCCTTGAAAGTCTCCCCTTCGGCGACACGTTGCAGCTCGAAGATGGCCATTTCGGTGCTGGTGGGTGTAGCTCCGGCTCGCTCGATGCAGCGAATACCGAGATCGCGGTTCTCTTCGGCTCTTGACGAGACAGCGTCGGTGACGAGATGTACGTTGTAACCGAAGTCGAGCAACTCCATGCAGGTCTGATAGACGCACACGTGGGTCTCGATGCCAACCACGAGAATGTCGTTGCGACCAAGCGTGCGCAAGCGCTTCATGAAATCATCATTTCCACAGCAACTGAACGAAAGCTTCTCGAATGGCGTTTCCTCTCCGATCAGCTCTTTTAACTGATCGACCGTAGGGCCGAGCCCTTTTGGATACTGTTCGGTGTAGATGACCGGAACCTCAAGCAGGTTGCACGCCCTGAGCAGTTTGCTGACATTTTTGACGAGGCGTTCCGGCTGGGCAACCGAAGAGGCGAGTTTACCCTGAATGTCAATGACGAGCAGAAGAGTCTCTTGCGGGGTTATCATTGGTATCGTTAAAAGCTAAAGTGTTAATCGGTATCCGAATTTCCTACAATTTTGAAGATTCCAAGATAGAGCAATTTGGAGGATTGTCAAGCGCGCAGCATGGAAAAGAAACTGAAGCAAACGAAAGGATTGGGAGCAAAAGGCGAACTACTGGTCGCCATCCAGATGGGACTCATGGTGCTCTTCATCATTATTCCGAAGTGGCCTGATCTACAAAGCAGTGAGCTTTTCAATCAATTGGCGGTATTGCGCTGGGGCGCACTGTTCAGCGGTATGGCCATAGCTGCCGTCTTTGGCATCGGCGGCTCGCACGGACTCCGCGAATACATCACGCCACTCCCCTACCCGGTCGATCACAGCAAGCTGGTCGATACCGGCGTGTACGCGCTGGTGCGCCACCCGCTCTACAGCTCACAACTTTTCGCCGCCGCCGGCTGGGCAATCTTCTCGCTGAGCCTGTCGCACCTACTGGTGACGATTGTGGCCGCACTCTTTTTCAATTACAAAGCTGGAAAAGAGGAGGCCTGGCTCACCGAACGGCATCCCGAATATCGAGAGTATGCAGCAAGGGTGGGCAAGTTCGTGCCGGGTTTGGGAAAGCTGAAAGCGTAGCACTTTTCCGAGATCGATCGGAGCGGCCCAATCTGGACGGTCTGGCCGATCATTCTCCATTGTCCTTCACGCACCGCACCGATAGCCCCAAGCCTCGTGCGACGCTGACCCGTTGCAGCTTCTGGTCGACTTTGCTGATTTCGCGGTTCCAGGCATCGAACTCGCCCGATGGGGTTGCCGTCCAGAAAAAGTCAGCCTGTCCCCTGCCAAAAAAGTAGCCGAGACAATTGCGGCTTCCGGTGAAGGCAGCCTCGAAGCCCTGGCCGTCGGTCGCCGCTTCGAGTTCTCGCCACTCCTCGTCACTCGGCACATGCCAGCCAACGGGGGCAAGACCGCGCGAGTCAGCGACGGCGAACCAGTTGTAGAGTCGGCCACTGCCCGACTCGTTGCCGTAGTCGCACCACGCCCCCTCCTGCTTCGAGATGGCATCGTTCCACTCATCGACGCTTTTTGCGTGTCGAATCGGATCACCATTTCGGTAGGTTTCGGTGGCGAGGTTTTCGGCCATCCAGACCTGCTTGCCAATCGTCAGGGATTTGACGGCGTCATCACGCTTCGCGCAGCCGGCAAGCAGCACGAGCACTGCGAACAAAAACATCGAACGTTGGCGCAGCAACGCCATAACAAATTTGTGCATCATCAAATTTTGATCAGAGTGTTCCGGAATCAGACGGTTTCAAATGCTCCGCCTTTTTCATACCATAAAAAAAGCACTTCCCTGGTAATCTCTAAATCCTGAACCATCATGAAAAAGATAGGAGTCATTCTCGCGGGATGCGGCGTCTATGACGGATCGGAAATTCATGAGGCGGTGCTGACGCTCCTGGCGCTTGACCAGGCTGGAGCCGAGGCGGTCTGCTTCGCGCCAGACATCGACCAGCACCACGTCATTAACCATCGCACTGGCGAGGAGATGAACGAAACCCGCAACGTGCTCACCGAGTCGGCCCGCATCTGCCGGGGCGCAATCAGTGACCTGGCAGGTATCGACACCAGCACCCTCGACGGCCTCATCATTCCGGGCGGTTTCGGCGCAGCCAAGAACCTCTGCGACTACGCCTTCAAGGGTGCGGAGTGCACGGTAAACGAACAGGTTGCCGCCGCCGTCCAGAGCTTCCAAAAGGCGGCCAAGCCGATTGGATTCCTCTGCATCGCACCGGTCATCGCGGCAAAGCTGCTCGGCTGCGAGGGCGTCGAGCTAACCATCGGCAGCGACCCGGCGGCGGCGGCGGACATCGAGGCGATGGGCGCGAAGCACGTCGAGGCCACGGTCGAGCAAGTCATCGTCAGCCCCGGCACGAAGATCGTCAGCACCCCGGCCTACATGCTCGGACCCGGCATCAGCGACGTAGCCAAAGGGATCGAGGCGCTGGTGAAAAAGGTGGTCGAACTGGCGTGAGACCACCTCACTCCTTCTCGTAGGGTACCCCGACCTCTTTAGGCGGGTTGGCCTTCCCGACGAAACCGGCCAGCACGAGCAGCGTAACAAGATAGGGCAGCGACTGCACGAGTTGCGAGGGCAACCAGCCTGACGGCAACCACATCGAGAGCGCTTCAGCGGAGGCGAAAAGCACACTCGCCAAAGCTGCACCGGCGGGCGACCATTTCCCGATAATCATCGCCGCCAACGCGATGTAGCCTCGACCGGCGGACATGTTGTCCGTAAAACTATGCTGCTGGAAGACGAGAAACGCCCCGCCCAGTGCAGCCAGCGCGCCGGAGATGAGCACGCCTGAGTAGCGCAACTTCCGCACGTCGAGGCCCGCCGTCTCGACCGCCTCGGCGCTCTCGCCCGCCGCGCGGAGCCGCAAGCCGTACGGCGTCCGGAACAGCACGAACTGCCCCAACGCGACCGAAAATATGGCGATAAGAAACAGCGGATCGAAGAGAGGCATGGCGGCCTCCATCCCGGCGATTCGCGGCGAGTTCATCGCGCTGCCGAACAGCAAGCCAAGACTGAAGCGGGTCGCGCCCATGACCAGAATATTGATCGCAATACCGCTGACGATCTGGTTGGCCCGAAGCGTGATGGTCACAAAGGCATGCAGAAGCGAAACGATCAGACCAAGCGCTATGGCCAGGCCAACACCAGCCCAAGCCGACCCGGTCAGGTGCTGACCAAGCATCGCGCCGAACGCACCTGCAAGAATGAGCCCTTCAAGCGCCAAATTGATCACCCCACCCCGCTCTGAAAAGACAGCCCCCACCGAAGCGAACAGATAGGGCACCGAAATCCTGAGCACCTGCAGAATGAAAACAATGGCTAAACTCTCCATGAAACTGACGGGTTGAACGCTATTCCGGGCTTTTCCGAACGGTTTTTTTCTCTTAAATTGACGACTCGGAAAAGTAAGTTACTTTTCATGAATTTATCTGTTTTTTCGGGTCAACCAACCAAGAACAACATGCCGAATTCGCACGCTAACGAAGAATCCACCGCAGCCAAGCAATACATCTACAGTTTTGCTGGCGGCAAAGCAGAAGGTGACGCTTCCATGAAAAACCTCCTCGGAGGCAAAGGCGCAAACCTGGCTGAAATGGCCAACATCGGGCTTCCCGTCCCTCCCGGCTTCACCCTCTCTACCGAAGTCTGCACCTACTACTACGATCATCAGAAATCCTACCCCGCAGGACTCTTCGATACCGACATTCCGGCAGCTCTCAAGAAGGTCGAGGACTACCTCGGCAAGAAGTTCGGCGACCCCGAAAATCCGCTCCTCGTCTCCGTCCGCTCTGGCGCTCGAGCCTCGATGCCCGGCATGATGGACACGATTCTCAACCTCGGCCTCAACGACACGACCGTCGAAGGCCTGGCTCGCAAATCGGGCAACCCCCGCTTCGCCTGGGACTGCTACCGCCGCTTCGTGTCGATGTACGGCGACGTGGTGCTCGACCTCAAACCGGCTGACAAAAAGCAGATCGATCCCTTCGAGGAGATTCTCGAACAGAAAAAAGAGGAACTCGGCATCAAGCTCGACACCGAGTTCGAGGTCGATGACCTGAAAGACCTCGTGGCCCGCTTCAAAAAAGCGATCCTCGACAAGACCGGCAAGACCTTCCCCGAAGACCCGAAAGAGCAGCTCGAAGGCGCCATCGGCGCGGTGTTCAACAGCTGGAACAACGATCGCGCAATCGTCTATCGCAAGCTGAACCACATCCCCGGCTACTGGGGCACGGCCTGCAACGTGCAGGCAATGGTGTTCGGCAACATGGGTGAAGATTGCGGTACCGGCGTGGCCTTCACCCGCGACGCCGCCGCTGGCGACAACATCTTCTACGGCGAGTTCCTGATGAACGCGCAGGGCGAAGATGTGGTGGCCGGAACCCGCACACCGCTCAAGATTGCCGAGCTCGCCGAGGGCAAACCGGAGATCTACAATCAGCTCGAAGAGATTCGCTCGATTCTCGAAAAGCACTACCGCGACATGATGGACATCGAGTTCACCATCGAAAACGACAAGCTCTTCATGTTGCAGTGCCGCGTCGGTAAACGCACCGGCCTGGCCGCCATCAAGATCGCAGTTGACATGTACAACGAAGGCCTGATCGACGAAAAAGAGGTGCTTCGCCGCATCGAGCCGGAGCAGCTCAACCAGCTTCTCCGCCCGGTCTTCGACCTCAACGAAAAGAAAGCAGCCATCGACGGCGGACGCTTGCTCGCCACCGGCCTGAACGCTGGACCCGGCGCAGCCACAGGCCGCGTCTACTTCAACGCCGACGATGCGATGGAGGCCAACGAGCGCGGCGAAGAGGTAATTCTCGTCAGGATCGAGACCTCGCCTGAAGACATTAAAGGCATGAACGCTGCCGAGGGCATCCTCACCGAGCGCGGCGGCATGACCTCGCACGCAGCGCTGGTCGCCCGCCAGATGGGCAAGGTTTGCGTGGCAGGCTGCGGCGCGCTCCGCATCGACTACAAGGCTGGCGAAATGCGCGTTCCCGGCAAGGAGTTCGTCATCAAGGAGGGCGAGTACCTCTCCATCGACGGCACCACGGGCGAAGTAATCGCCGGTGAGGTCAAGACCAAGAACTCTGAAATTCTCGAAGTGCTGATCGACAAGACCCTCAGCCCCGAGGATGCACCGACCTACAAGATTTACGACCAGCTCATGCAGTGGGCCGACAAGTACCGCAAGCTCGGCATCCGCACCAACGCCGACCAGCCCGAGCAGGCTGAAACCGCCGTCACCTTCGGCGCGGAAGGCATCGGTCTATGCCGCACCGAGCACATGTTCTTCGGCGGCGACCGCATCGACGCCATGCGCGAAATGATTCTGGCCGACGACCTCGCGGGCCGCAAGGTGGCGCTCGACAAGCTGCTTCCCTACCAGCGCGACGACTTCTACGGCCTCTTCAAGGCGATGGGTTCCAAACCGGTCACCGTCCGCCTGCTCGATCCGCCGCTTCACGAGTTCCTGCCGCACACCGACAACGAGATCGAAGAGCTTTCGGGCAAAATCGGCAAGAGCGTCGCCGAGATCAAGAGCAACATCGAAAGCCTGCACGAGTTCAACCCGATGCTCGGTCTGCGCGGCTGCCGCCTTGGCATCCTGCACCCCGAAATCATCGTCATGCAGGTTCAGGCGATCATCGAAGCCGCCTGCCGCATCAAGCAGGAAGAGGGTCTCGATATCGTTCCTGAAATCATGGTGCCGCTGGTCTCGAACGTCAAGGAGTTGGAGATCACCAGCGAGGTGATCCACAAGACCGCCCGCAGCGTCATCGCCAAGCAGAGCGTCGGCGTCAAGTACCTGGTCGGTACGATGATCGAGGTGCCGCGCGCCGCGGTCACATCGGCCCAGATCGCAAAGGCTGCCGACTTCTTCAGCTACGGCACCAACGACCTGACCCAGATGGGCCTCGGCATGAGCCGCGACGACTCCGGCCAGTACCTGCCGCTCTACCAGCAGCAGGAGATCTTCGCACGCAACCCGTTCGAGAGCATCGACATGGACGGCGTCGGTCGCCTGGTCAGCATCTCGGCGGAAGAGGGCCGCTCGGTTAAACCAGACCTCAAGCTCGGCATCTGCGGCGAGCACGGCGGCGATCCGGCCTCGGTCGAGTTCTGCCACAAGACCGGCCTGAACTACGTTTCGTGCAGCCCGTTCCGCGTACCGATCGCACGCCTCGCAGCAGCCCGCGCGGCATTGCTCTGATTCAGCGAACAGCAATATTTCAACGCAAAAAAGCGGCTCTCAACGGGCCGCTTTTTTATAGGCTTATAACGAATCTGAGCTTTCCACCGTTACCCGTTAACAATGCAATAGTTCGCTCTCTAAAAATGTGACTGCCCTTGAGACTGCCTGTGCTGGGTAACTCGAAGCACTTCCTTAATTTGTGTGATTCATAGACATCATTTCAACTCAAAATCATGCGAAACCAAGGCATCGACGTACACTCAAAGACTTTCGTCGCAATGTACGAGAGTCTTACAACTGGTATGATGGCATGCAAATACACGCCTTGGACTAAATACAACGACATGATAACCACCTAATATTAAGTCGAACCCTCGATTCTTGGAAGTGTAATGATGCCTATGAATCACACATTGGATATATTTCAGATTTCTTTTGCCGCATCGGTTCCGTTGTTCTTATTAATTTTAGGGGGCAAAAATATCAGTTTGTTTCGAATGCCTCGAAACGCATCAACGATTCAGCTACACCTGTCAGCATTTTTTCTTTTGGCTGTTTTCACCATCTTGTGCTGGATCAATTACAAGGCTGGAACTGTAATTCCCAATCTGTTAATTGCTACGATCCTGATTGTGCCTGCGCTACTTGCTGGCATAAGGGCATGGTGTGAAAGGCCATTGATAAGCCTTATCAATCTGATGTCCTTGTGGAGCAGGCTTTTTTTGTTGTGCTTTATAATCTCGTTGACCTATGTTTTTGTGGACATTCCTGAAAAGCATCACATCATTCCAGCTATTGACAACAACGATGTGTTTTCCTATCTAATACGAGGATACGCATCATTCGGCAATACGAGTCGAATCGCTGCTCATATCTCGGGCACCACTCCTCTTGAAATTCTGGATCATTCTTCAAAATTTGCCAGCGCACTTTTCCTCGGCTTGTTTACCACGCTGGTACGAGAACCTGGAATCGCAGCTGCTGCAGGAATGGTCGCAATAAAAGCAAGCCTCGTCCATCTTGTTTGGTCAGCTTTCCGTCCTGCCGGTCAGACCTGGTCTCTGTCGTTTCTCTGGCTGCTATTACTTGTTTATTTACCGACGCTGGATCTTGCAGGTCTTCGGTTCCATTTTTCCCAAATCATGTGGATTTATGTCACTGCCTTGGCCATGATTTCCATAGATGAGCTGTTTCAGGGAGCTCGTGGCAAGGCTATGTTGCAAGCAGGAATTACTGTTGTCTATATGCTGTTGCTTTATCCGATTGCATTTTCGCTTTTTGTAGTATTGACTCTGATGGCTTTTCTCTACAGCTCTATTGACCAGCATGCATTCCCTTGGCAACGCCTGCTGATTTTTATCCTGTTCAGCGGTGCCGCATATTTGTTTATGTACGTTTTTTTTCTTCATGGTACGGATTACGAACATCACCTTCATGGGCCATACTCTTCTGTGCGAATGCTTCCAATATCAGGTCACCTTTTCGCACCCATAGGGTTCAGAATATTTTCTGAGGGCCCATTTCTCTTGATGCCTGATATACTCCTGATAGCAATTGATCTATTTCTAATGTTTGTTATTTTTCGACTTGTCAAGAGTATGACATTCGATAAAAGGCAAGCTTTCACGGCGCTGTTCATGCTTTTTGGGGCAATGGCTATATACCTTACGTTTTACATTTCATCAGAGCACAATTATCGAGCCTATAAGTTCAGCACCTCTGCAGTTACGTTGGCCACGCTCTTTATGGTGGGGATATTCATCAGGAATACTTCGGTTTTCCGCGAAAGGGCGCTTATCGGTGTGCTTTTTGTGATCACAGCTATCAACGTGGTTTCCCTAACCAATATCACACTCAACCGATCTGTGCCGGACACTTTTTACCAGTGGGCAGATAGCATCAGAAGCGAAGATAGGTCGGAAATATTCTGCGATTTCAAGGGGTACAATGTAAATCTTAATCTGCCATTCTTGTTTCCAGGACGCTCGGTGCACAGCCTTGTCAATAGTTATTACTGCTCGCAGCTCAGTTCTGCTGGAGCAGGTACTAAAACATATTTCAGTGATCGACCCGAACAAAAACTGGATGGCATTATGCGAAAGTTTCCCGGCGGGATCAAAGAGGTCCGAATTACCCAGTGATCTTTCCCACAGCTGCGCAGAACCTCCTCGATGAAGTACCCATTTCGATAGTTTTGATCTAAGTAACAGCTAAGTAACTTTTTGGAATCAGTTGCAGCTCGAAGATGCTGTTCAGGTCACGAGGCTGCTTGAGTTCCCGTTGAGCGCTGTCAACGATGGTCTTTTTGCTCCCATGGCAATTGGGGTCTGTTGCCGATGTTCGGAGCAATCCGGGCATTAGCAGCGCCTCACACGCACTCAGTAAAGGAACTTGGTAAACCACTGTTATATATGGAAGCAATTGTTTCTTGGCGATAAGCTTTACAGTTTTTTACCATATCCTGCTGAACCCCTCCCTATTATTAGAACAGCTCTTTTGTGAAGCTAAGTTGTTTTAGGCTGCTACTGTGGCCTTTTGTTTAAGGAGATCATAGATCGTCACTGGGAACTCATCGTTGAGAGCGGTATGCCTCCGATCTGTATTGTAACAAGTGAACCACTCTTTCAGTCCCTGATAGAGTTCAAGCCCATCGACGGGCGGCCTGTAAAAAATGTACTCATACTTGACGCTTCGCCATAGCCGTAATGAAAACGTTGTCGATTGCGCGGTCCTTTCCGTCCGTGGAAAGCTTTGATTTGGCCTCTTCAATAACAACTTTGGTGAAGACCTCGCTGGTAAATTGCGAGCCCTGGTCGGTATTCAGAATTTCAGGAGCGCCGTGAATGCTGACCGCTTTCCTGAACACTTCGGCACACCACTCGGCATCCATGGTGTTGAACACCGAACAGTTCAGGACGAAGCGACTCTTGAGATCGATCACTGCCATCAGGTAGAGAAATCCCTGGGCCATTGGCACGTAGGTGATGCCGTCGCCCAGACATGGTTGCTATGCGTAATCTCAAAATCTCGGAGCAAATACGGATACAACCTGTCGCCTGGCGCCGGCTTGGAGGTGTTCGGTTTTGGCCCGATGGCCTCCAGCCCCATAAGCCGATAAAGTCGCTGGATCCGCTTGATGTTGATGGTGTAGCCCCCTTCTTTGCAGCCATTACCACATACGATACACGCCGCGCCGTGCTCTTACAAAATCTTCAACCTTTCGCAAAACCACCGACAGCATCTTCGATCCAACCAATCAGTTAAATCCAGCCGATCACTCTTTCGCGCGTTGCAGGAAAACCTGCTTCACAGTCAACTTGATCGCGTCGTTGAGAACAAACCATGCAAGGGCATAAGCCCATACCAGTAGCGCATAAGTCCAGCCTATCGGAGCCACGAAAATGCCATACACAGCAAGAATGGTACCGAGAATCTCGGTGCCGAAGGTCGCGCCAAAGAGCAGCGGCGAAGGCCACGGTCGCTGCCAGAACCACCCTTCCGAGCGGGTGACATAGATCGTGCTGTGCCCGGCGATGATGAGCTTGAGAAACAGCAGCGTCTGGATCATCTCCTCTGAAAATCCGTACTGACGCAAAAGGAAAAAGAGCAGGAACGAGGCGATGACCCCGAAAATACCGAGCGTGCTTGCCACAATCAGCAATTCCTGCATCTTCCAGCGTACCGGCGTCTGGTGAATCCTGCCGTGATCGTACGCGATAGCAAGAATCGGGATGTCATTAAGCATGGCAAGCAAAATGATCATCAGTGCAGTGATCGGGTAGAAGTTAAACACCACAATCGAGAGCGTCATGAACAAAATGATGCGGATCGTTTCGGCGATGCGGAAGGTGGCGTAGCTCTTCATGCGGGCGAAGGTGAGCCGCGCCTGCTGCATCGCCTCGTTGATGACCGACAGGCCGGGCGCGGTGAGCACGATGTCTGCCGCAGCGCGGGCCGCGTCGGTGGCGTTGGAAACCGCGATGCCGCAATCGGCCTTCTTGAGCGCGGGCGCGTCGTTGACGCCGTCACCGGTCATCGAGACGATGTGCCCGCCCTTTTGCAGCGTATCGACAATGCGGAATTTGTCCTCCGGCACCACCTCGGCGAAAATATCGACCTCCTCGATCATCTCGACAATCGCCGATTCGTGCGTGTGGATGAACTCACGTTCGAGCAACCGGGTATCGTAAAGATTGCCGACCTCCTCCATCACTTCCGACGCGAACGCTTTGGCTTCGCGCAGAGGCGCGTCGCCTTTCAGCTTGCGGTAGATCGCCAGCGTGAGCATTTCGACCAGCCCCATCAGCTCGTTGGCCGCCACGCCGGAGAGCTGCGAAGAGCGGATCGTCTTCTGTTCAAGGCCGAGAATGCCGCCGATCTCGCGCGCGATGGCCAGGTTATCGCCCGTCACCATCTTGACCTTGACGCCGAAGTTGTGCATCTCGCCGATCACCTGCGCCGAGTCCTCGCGCGGCGGGTCGTAGAGCGGAATCAGCCCGATCATGCGAAACGGCCCGTCGCCCTCCTTCACGCCAACGCCAAGCGTGCGGTACCCCTTTGAGGCAAGCGAATTGACCAAGTCGTTGACGCGGCGGCTTGTCGTTTCGTCGAGACCAGCCATTTCGATCACCACCTGCGGCGCACCCTTGACCACGTGCACCGCCTTGCCAGCCTTTTCGGCGTCGGCCTCCGTGCGTTTGCTGACCGGATCGAACGGCGTAAAGCTCGTCTGCGTCCACGATTTCCAGTCAACGGAGGAGAGCTTCGTGTCGAGATAGTTGAAAATCGGCAACTCGACCGGGTCGTTGTTTTCAGGGCGGGAGGCAAGCGCGGCGTAGAGAAACAGCTCCTCTTCGGTGAAGCCGTCGAGCACCTCGGGGCTGGCCACCTCCATCTGGTTTTTGGTGAGCGTGCCGGTCTTATCAGTGCAGAAAATATCGACCCCGGCAAGCTCTTCGATGGCCGTCAGGCGCGAGACGATGGCTTGCCGACGAGCGAGGTTCATCGCGCCGACCGCCATCGTCACCGAAAGCACGGCGGGCAGCGCCACCGGAATTGCCGCCACGCTCAGCACGAGCGCGAAGCGGACGATGTCGATCAGCGGCTCGTGGCGGAAAAGCGAGACCATGACAATCAACAGCACCAGCACCAGCGTCACCATGATGAGGAAGTTGCCGATCTGGAGCACCATTTTCTGGAAGTGGCTCCGCTCCTCGCGCTGCGCCTCGGCGACCAGCGCGACGACCGACGAGAAGCTGGTGTTCATGCCGGTGCTGAGTACCACGGCGAGCATCTCGCCCTGCTTGACGATGGTGTTGGCAAACGCCACTGCGCCGGTTTTGCGCGTCACCGGCAGCGACTCGCCGGTCAGCGCCGCCTGGTCGATCAGGAGATAGTCACCATCGAGCAACTGCACGTCGGCGGGCACGACGTCGCCAATGCGGATTTTCACGATGTCGCCCGGCACCAGCTCGCGCACCGGAACCCGCGTGAACTGACCATTGCGCCGCACCGTCACCTCCTTGGAGAGCCGCTGCTTCAGCGCCTTCAGCGCGTTGAGCGCCCGGTGCTCCTGCATGAAATCGAGACCCGCGTTCACCAGGAGCATCACGAGAATGATGCTGAAATCTTCCCACTTCTGCACGGTAGCTGAGAGGATCCCCGCCACCTCGATCATCCACGGAATCGGCCCCCAGAATCGCCGGAAAACCCGGTGCCACAGCGCCTCCTCTTTCTCCTCGATCTCATTGAACCCGAACTGGATCCGGCGCTCCGCAACCGCCTTGTCGTCGAGACCGCGCTTGCCATCAACCTTCAGCTCCGCGAGCGTCTCTTCGACCGGCTGGCCCTCGTACTCCTTGCTCTTCCTTCCCTGTCCGTCCATGCTGTTTCGTATCAAAAGTTAACGGCAAAACCGTCCCGATGCCCTTGCAGGAAAACACGATAAAGACAATCTGCGCCCCGGCGCAAAAAAAATCAAAAGCGGATCGGCGCTGAAAAGTTTCTTTCGTCAGCCGGTGAAGTAAAAAGACAGATCGTGCGGGAGGAGAGTGGCGGCAAACGGCGGTTGCGGGAGGGAACAAAAAAAGGGAGACCGAAATCGATCTCCCCTAAACATTTAACACCTTGCAGGGTTTTTCCAGATCAGAAAAAGCCGGATAACGGATGCTTCAGTCGGCGTACTTGTTGGAGGTCACATCGAGCACTTCATAAAGAGGGCAGTAGCCGACGATTGCCGTAACGAGAGGAATCACTCCGATAAGTCCCACAAGATTCTGAAATACAACGGCATAGACCAGCATGACCACGCCAAGGATTGCACGAACGGTACGATCTTTTTGCCCCATATTTTTCTTCATGGCTGCTCCGTCAAGGTTTATGATCAAAATTATAGATTTCGGCAGAACATACCCAAAAAACAGTAAAGCCTCCGCAATTAAAGTGCAAATGAGAGTTTTTCAGCATGTCCGCAGGTAACTGCTTTCATTACAGACAGTTCATCAAATATACAAAAAGATCGGTCAACGCCAGCCACCAGCTGTCCACCACTTACCGATCATGATGAGCAGGGCTTGAATGCATTGGAGCTGCAAAATCAGGAGCTGACCGTCCCCAAACCTGACCTCACTTTTCTATTACCCAAGATTCGGCTTCAGCTCGATCCATAAAGGCGCGCACTGAAAAAAAGAGGGGCTGATGTCCCGCTTCCTCGCAGAAAAGCTGCGCCATTGCATGATGCGTGCGAGTCGAGGTCACAATCGCCGTCTTTGTTCTTGTCGCCTCACGAGGATAATAAGCTTTTATCATCTCGAACAGATCGTACAGGCTGATATTCGAAAAATCGCATTCACACCCATCAAACATCCAAATGGAGTTTTTGTGAGGATATTCCGGATGCAAAAATATTCCTCTCAATGCCTTAAAAAGTTGCTCTTGGTCAACGGAGCCCTTAAAGTTGACACACAAAAAAGAGGAGTGGTTTTCAATAACATGCATAACATTTTCCTCTTTTTCAGAATAAAGCTGTTGGCCGATCGATCCACAGCACAAAGCTATTATGAATCATGGAAAGGAGCTGATATAATTTGCACACTGGAAAATCGGGGTAACAGGTCGGTAATTGACCATAATAAAAAACTTATAGGCCGTTAACAATATATTATCGCAAAATAACGGTTATATATATATTAACAAAAAAGATGGAATCACGAAAATGGCTTGGCAGAAAATATCGGACTTGTGGCACTATTCAGAGGTGCCTTTCTATAGAAACACAGCAGGAGTTCCAGTGGTGTTTTTCGACAACAACCAGCCGGAACCCCTGCAATAAAAGAGCTGTGCCTCATGCATTGAAAGCCATGAATTTGCAGGGGCATAGCTTTCAATTGCAATTCTCAAACAGATGGTCAGTTCACTTTGTCAGGCTTGGGGCTTCTCCTCCTTCGGCTTGAAAAACATACAGCCACCTTCAGCAACGACCTCCTTGCCGAAGCAAGTGCCGACAGATGGGTTCGATGGGTTGACGGTAAAGCTCTGGCACTCCTGACATTGCTTGCCAGGCTCTGCCTTCTGTTTGTACATAACCTCCATAATCGTCATGCAAAATTATCGGTTAGTAGAATATTGGAGCGTCCGTTGACGGACGGCCAGAATATACGCGTCCCCATGCATTTTTAAAGCGTTGGTAACGCACTTGAAACCTTATCGCAGGCGCGACTGTTTGAAGCGGGATAACGGTTTTTGAATGTTGATGTTTCGCAGAACATTGATAGATTGAAGAACGAAAATTTTTCAGAGGCTCACGATACAGCGAATGGATTTCAGCCACATCAGCATACGAGGCGCACGGGTTCACAATCTCAGGAATATCTCGCTCGACATTCCCCGCAACAAGCTGGTCGTTATCACCGGCATTTCGGGTTCCGGCAAGTCGAGCCTGGCGTTCGATACGATCTACGCGGAGGGGCAGCGGCGCTTCATGGAGACGCTCTCGCCCTACGCTCGCCAGTTCATCGGCAACATCGAACGGCCAGACGTCGATTTCATCGAGGGGCTGTCGCCGGTGATTTCGATTGACCAGAAGAGCACCAGCCGCTCTCCCCGTTCGACGGTAGGCACCGTAACGGAGATTCACGATTTCGTACGCCTGCTGTACGCGAAGGCGGGTCGGCGCTACGATCCGGTGACGGGGCAGATGCTCCAGAAGCAGAGCGAAGAGAGCATCTGCGAGGCGATCATGGCGCTGCCGGAGGGCGCGAAGCTCCAGATTCTCTCGCCGCTGGTAACAGGCCGCAAAGGGCACTACCGCGAGCTGTTCGACCGGCTTATCAAGAAGGGATTCCTGCGGGCGCGGATCGACGGCGAGTACGTGGAACTGGTTGCCGGAATGCAGCTCGAACGGTACAAAAGCCACAACATCGAGCTGGTGGTTGACCGGCTGGTGGCAGGGCCAGGTATCGGCGAACGCCTCAAAAAGTCGGTCAACCTCGCAATTTCGATGTCGGAGCACAAGTCGTCGGTCATCTGCGACACGGACGACGCCGAGCGCGGCGAGCTGTACTTCAGCACGCAGTACGCCTACGCGGACGGCACGGTGCCGGTGGACGTGCTCGCGCCGAACCAGTTCAGCTTCAACTCGCCGTATGGCGCCTGCCCGGAGTGCAACGGCCTCGGCAGCATCATGCAGCTCTCGGCGGAGCTGATGGTACCCGACACCAGCCGCTCGCTTCAAGATGGCGGACTCGAACCGTTCGGCAAACCCGGCAAGCGCAACGTCTGGCAAGTGATCCGCGCCATCGCCAAAGAGTTCGATTTCAGCCTCACCACGCCATTGAAGAGCATTCCAGCCGAAGCATTCGACATCCTGCTCTACGGCTCCGGGAAACGCACCTTCGACGTCGGCTACAGCTATGCGGGCAAGGAGCATCTCTATCCGCAGACTTTTCAGGGAGCGGTGCCCTACGTAGAGGAGGTGCGGCTGAACGCCAGCACGCCAAAGCTGAGGGAGTGGGCCGAAAGCTTCATGATCCGCCAGACCTGCCCGGTGTGCGGCGGCGCGCGGCTGAAGCAGGAGAGCCTGCACGTGAAGATCGATGGCCTGAACATCGCCGAGGTCGAAGCGCTGCCGCTGCCCGAAGCGCTGGAGTTCTTCCGGGCCCTGCCGCCGAAGCTCACCGCCAAGGAGAAGCTCATCGCCGCGCCGGTGCTGCACGAAATCACCAAGCGCATCGACTTTTTGCTCAACGTCGGCCTCGGCTACCTCGCGCTCGACCGCAACTCGCAGACCCTCTCCGGCGGCGAAGCGCAGCGCATCAGGCTCGCCTCGCAGCTCGGCTCGCAGCTTTCGGGCGTGCTCTACGTGCTCGACGAACCGAGCATCGGCCTGCACCAGCGCGACAACCACAAGCTCATCGACTCGCTGCACCGCCTGCGCGACCTCGGCAACACGGTGCTCGTCGTCGAGCACGACAAGGACACGATGCTTCAGGCCGACCAGATCATCGACCTCGGCCCCGGCGCGGGCGAGCACGGCGGCCTCGTTGTGGCGCAAGGCACCGCCTCGACGCTCGGCCCCGACTCGGTCACGGCGGGCTACCTCAACGGCACGCTCTCGGTCTCCTTCCCGCCATCGGCACCATCTGAAGAGGACGGCAAAAACGAACAACGTTACCTCAAGCTGAAAAACTGCCGCGGCAACAATCTGAAAAACATCGATGCCGAATTCCCGCTCGGCTCGCTCATCAGCGTCACCGGCGTGAGCGGCTCCGGCAAATCGACGCTCGTCAACGAAACACTCTACCCGCTGCTGGCGCGCCACTTTTACCGCTCGAAAATTCTCACGCTGCCGTGCGACGGCATCAGCGGCATCGAGCTGATCGACAAGGTAGTCAACGTCGATCAGTCGCCCATCGGCCGCACGCCGCGCTCCAACCCGGCCACCTACACCGGCGCGTTCACCTTCATCCGCGACTTCTTCACCCGCCTGCCCGAAGCGCAGATTCGCGGCTACAAGGCGGGCCGATTCAGCTTCAACGTCAAGGGCGGACGGTGCGAAGTGTGCCAGGGCGCGGGCACCCGCAAGATCGAGATGAACTTCCTGCCGGACGTCTATGTGCAGTGCGAACACTGCAAGGGCGAACGCTACAACCGCGAAACCTTGCAGGTCAAGTACAAGGGCAAGTCCATCGCCGACGTGCTCGAAATGCCCATCGAGGAGGCCGCTGAATTCTTTGCCGACTTCCCCCGCATCCGCCGGATTCTCGATACGATGCAAAGCGTCGGCCTCGGCTACCTCAAGCTCGGCCAGCCTTCGCCACTGCTCTCCGGCGGCGAAGCGCAGCGCATCAAGCTCTCGGCGGAACTGGCCAAAATCCAGACCGGCAAAACGCTTTACATCCTAGACGAACCCACCACCGGCCTGCACTTCCAGGACATCCAGCACCTGCTCGCCGTACTGCGCAAGCTGGTCGAAAAGGGCAACACGGTGATCGTCATCGAGCACAACCTCGACATCGTGCGCAACAGCGACTGGATCATCGACCTCGGCCCCGAAGGCGGCAACGGCGGCGGCCATATCGTCGCTACCGGCACACCGGAAGAGATCGCCCGCCGAAGCGACACGCACACTGGCCACTACCTCAAGCTCGATGCAGGCGAGTTGCTGACGGGTACTGACTGACCGGAAAAACTCAACGCGAGACCACCATGAGCACAACCGATACGCACGCGCACGCCTGCCAGATTTGCGGAGAAAAGAGACCCTCGCAGCTCCGGCGGGCCATCGTCGTGAGGCCTGTCGTTTCGAAAATCATCCGGGAAAAAACCGGCAACTGGGATGAAAACGGCTGGATCTGCCTGAACGACCTGCAACAGTTCCAGCACCTCTACGTCGAATCGCTGCTGGAGGAGGAGAAGGGCGAACTGACCGAGCTTGAGCGGGATGTGATCGAGGGGCTGCGCAAGCACGAAATTTTGTCGGAAAACCCGGATATCGAGTTCGACAAAAATCTCACCCTCGGCCAACGGCTGGCTGACGGCATCGCAGATTTCGGCGGAAGCTGGAAGTTCATCATCATCTTCGGCGTCTTCATCGCCGCGTGAATGGCCGTCAACGTCGTCGCGATTCTGGCCAAACCGTTCGACCCCTACCCCTTCATTCTGCTCAACCTCGTGCTCTCGACGCTCGCCGCCATTCAGGCACCGGTCATCATGATGAGCCAGAACCGCCAGGAAGAACGCGACCGACAACGCGCAATTTACGACTACAAAGTCAACCTGAAAGCCGAACTCGAAATCCGGCAGCTCCACCAGAAAGTCGATCACCTGCTCTCAAAGCAATGGGAGCGGCTGGTAGAAATCCAGGAGATTCAGATGGAGTTGATTAACGAGTTGCGGGGGAGGAAGTAGGAAGGCACATAGGACAAATGGTTCAGATAGTTTCTTTGTGAGAAATTCAATCACCCAATCGTAGTCCAAATCGAAATCGAGCTTGCAATCGTGATCGAAAAAGCAGTCCTGGAAACCCGTTCTGGTTTTCAAACCATGCAAATTATGATATAATCCACCTACTCAAAAAGGATTGCTGACAGTATTTCAAAATTGAGTTATCGCGCTTACTGAACAACACCGCCGACTCTCTTCCGTCTTACGACAATCATTTATTCAGTCGACTAGCGGAATGCTTTCCACGCATCGAGAAACAGTACCAGATGCTCTGAACCGCTCTCGATCTCCTGAAGCAGAAGAGTTTCTAACGTATGCTCTTCCTGCACAAATTCATCTTCTGTCAGCATTCCGGAAAAATAGGCGGTTCTCAGCCATACAAGGTAGGTCGAGATCGCATCGAACTGATTGTACTCGACAATTTTCCTAATATCGCCTGATCGCCATAAATCGATTACGTCGGCACCATCGATTCCCATTTTGCCTGGAATTCCAAGTGAAGATGCTAATTCGTGGAGCGATGGCATCGCTTTTCCGTAGCCACCAACCAGATCCTTCAAATCGATGCTAAAATCGCTATATCTGTTAAAGTAATCCACACCTTCCCAAGGCTTGTCAGGGCGATGACAAAAGGTCGGCGCACTTACCCTGTTCGCAAGGGCTCTTTGGTACAGAATAGGCAGATCGGCATTTGACGAATTGAACCCTACGATCTGTGCTCTTTGTTTCCCGACGGCTTCCAAAAACTGTCGGATAATTTCCCCTTCCGCTTGCTCGCTAACATCCAGGCCGGGTAGAGATATGAGCTTAAGAGTTACTTCGTCTCGCACCATTTTTCGAACAAGCGCAGCAATAGAGACGACCCTGCACATTACCGTTTTCAGATATGGGCGAGGGTCATCCGGTGTTGCACCACCCTCTCGCCACATGACGTCAAGGACTTCATCATCAGAAGCAGTATCCGGGATCTTGTAAATACGCCTGCCTGACGCCGGATCCGGAACCCACTCGACATCGAAAACAACTACGTTATCTGTGATGAACTTGTACATTGTGACTCCTCAGTTTAGAACGTCGGCCAATCAACCAAAGCATAAGACACGACACCGACTTTATCGATCAAGGCATAGTTTTGTCAAATTGTTGTCCATCAGCTTTCTTTCAAACCGATCTCTTGAATAAACCTTGATGGCGACTGACAACGGTTGTTAAAGGATGAGAATATCCAAAGGGCCCTTTCAGCACGGGTCATGGCTACGTAGAAAAGCCGCCGAGCGTCTTCCAAACCTAATAATTATCACCCCACACAAAAGGTTACTTACCTACCATTTTTAATACCCTGCATCATACTGATTCCAAAGCATCAAAAACAGAGGAAACAGGCTATCATTTTAAACATTGGCAGGACATAAAGATGAGGAGTGGAAACAAAGTCACATGAGACGTCTGGGTCAGACAAGTCCTATGGAACCCATAAGACTTGTCTGACCCATTAGACCAATAAGAACAATTGGGCTAATACGACCCAATCCCGGCTTCACATAAACTCCTCGAAGTAATCGAGGTCTTTGTGGAACGTCTCCTCCAGCGCAGCAAGTGAGACAAAAGCTGCAACCATGCAGATCACGCCGACAATGATCGCGCCGCCTTCGAGCCCGAACTGGCCGCGGGTAAACTGGAACATCATCGTGATGGGAACAACCATGCCGCGCACGAGGTTCGGCACGGTGGTGGCAACCGTAGCTCGCAGGTTGGTGCCGAACTGCTCGGCGGCGACCGTCACGAAAATCGCCCAGTATCCGCCCGAAAAACCGAGTGCGAACGAGACCCAGTAGAAAGCTGTAGGCGTCGCCTCACGCTGCATGAAATAGACCGCGATGGAAATGATGTTCAGCAAGAGAAAGATGAACACCGCCTTCTTGCGGCTTTGCAGAACCTGGCTCAACAGACCGCTTGACAGGTCGCCGAACACCAGGCCGAGATAGCAGAACATCACAGCGTTGCCAGCTGAGACCGCCCCCTTGATGCCAAGCGCCGTGGCGAATTCGGGCGAAAAGGTGATGAGCACACCAACCACAAACCAGATCGGCACGCCGATGAGAATCGAGTTCAGATAGCGGAAAAAGCGGTCACGGCTCGTGAAGAGCGCCAGCAGATTACCTTTGCTGACTGAAGACTTCGACTCGATCTTTTGGAACATGCCCGACTCCGAAACCTTGAACCGTGCAACCAGCAGCAAAAGACCAAGCGCTCCGCCGATAAAAAAGGCTGTACGCCAGTCGTAGTGTGTCGCAACCGCGTTGGCCAGAATTGCACCGGTCACGCCAATCGAGGCGACAAGCATCGTGCCATAGCCTCGGATTTTCGTGTGCAGAATCTCGGAAACCAGCGTGATGCCAGCGCCCAGTTCACCAGCCAGACCCACACCCGCAATGAAGCGCAGCACCGCATAGGCCTCCACAGATCCAGCAAAACCATTGGCGATATTGGCCAGCGAGTAGATCAGAATCGAGCCAAACATAATCTTCAGCCGTCCTTTTACATCGCCCAGCCATCCCCATAAAACACCGCCGACAAGCATCCCGATCATCTGCATATTGAGCAGGTAAACGCCGTAATCGATCAGCTCCTGCCCCTGCAAACCTAGCGCTTTCAGGCTCGGCACACGCACGATACTGAAGAGCACGAGGTCATAAATATCGACGAAATAACCGAGAGCGGCCACAATGACCGGAAGACTGAAAACGTCGCGAATGCTTGGGTGAGATGAGTCCTGCATGGGAGAAAAGGGATAAACAATTGACAATCAAACGACAAGGATAATACAATTTTTTTCCGGGATATAACCGCAGCTAAAACCCACCGGATCGTCAACAACAAAGGCTTGCAATTGCCGATAACCAATGCTACGCTTCTGAGCTAAAAGGACGTCGACCCTATTAACGCCGTGTCTTATTATTCTAAAAAATGCATAGATTAAAAGTCAGATGACGCTCATGTGTAAAACCCCAACAAACCTGAGCCGGTAACGTTCAGCTGCTATCGATCGACTCCAATGCCTGAAAACCTGCATGAACCGCTCTTGCCGAGCCTGCCACTCGACGAGTTGCTCGCTTCGGCTCCATGCAACTTTCCGAAACCGGTGTTCATCCTGGATCGGGAAGGCAGGCTTCTGTGCGCTGACGGCTTATTCAGAGACAACCTACCGGCCAACCGCCGAAAACTTTTGCCCGGCGAACACGAGTCGAAAGAGATCATCGACATCGAAACCCGAAAGGCGATGGCCGCCGAGGTGGTCCGCACCGCTCAACCGAAACAATTCGACAACGTTCAGGACGGCATCATCCAAAGATACACCCTCTATCCGCTCGGATCGTTCGACGGCGGCATCGGCAACCTCCTCCTGACCATCAGTGAAAGCAAAGTCCAGCACGACTCCCAATCAGGAGAAACGAACAGCCTGGCTGCGGCCACGGAATTGTACGACGCCATACCGGCCTCGATCATCATTGTCGATGCGCGGATGCGGCTGGTCGGCTGGAACCGCTTTTCACGCGATACCATCAACGGACTGAGCGACAACGAGATGCCTGGCATCAATCCCCTGAAGCGTGTGCATCCTGACGATCTGCCGGAAATCAGCCGAAAAGTGCACAACGTTCTCCACTTCGATACCGAGGAGAGCGCCGAGTTCAGAATGTTCCACAAAAACGGGCCGCCTTACAAATGGGCCATGCTCCGTGGCAAGCGGACGATTATCGGGAATGAACCCTGTGTGGTGGCCGTCGTAACCGAAATCACAGAACTCAAAGTCGCCGAACAGCAGCAGAAAGAGCTTCAGACACAGTTGCTCCAATACCAGAAAATGGAGCTCGTTGGCCAGCTTGCCGGAGGCATCGCGCATGATTTCAACAACGCCCTTGCAGCCATCATCGGCAACACGGAACTGGTGCTGAACAAGCTTGACCCATCCAACCCCGCCGTATCAAACATCAGGGATATTCATAAGCTCGCGACACGCTCGGCAGACCTCACCCGCCAGTTGCTCGCCTTCGCGCGCAGGCAGGTAGCAATGCCCCAGGTCTTCAACCTGACTGAAGAAATTTCTGAGTGCCTGAGCCTGCACCAGTGGCTCATCGACGACAACATCCAGCTGGAATGGCATCTGTGCGACGAACCGATTCAGGTAAAATTCGACCCCACGCAACTCGAACAGATCCTCTCGAACCTGCTGATTAATGCGCGCGACGCCATCGAGGGAAGTGGATGCATCACGGTCAAGTGCGGCGGTGTGCAGTTCGAGCCGGACGAAGCCGAAAGCGGCGTTCCCGGCCTCTCACCAGGGTGCTATGCGAAACTTTCAGTCATCGATAACGGCAGCGGAATTGAAGCCGCCGTCTTGCCTCACATCTATGAACCCTTCTTCACCACCAAGGAGGTCGGCAAAGGCACCGGGCTGGGGCTTTCGACGGTCTATGGCATCGTGAGGCAGAATAACGGCCACATCGAGTGCCGCTCAGAACCCGGCAAAGGCACGACCTTCGACATCTGGCTCCCCCGGCATCAGGAACCACAAGAGGAGACCGACCTTCCTGCCGATGAACCGCAGGCTGAACTGAAGTCAAAAGCGACGATCATGGTGGTCGAGGACGAGCCATACATCCTCAAACTGGTGCAGGATATTCTCGAAAGCCACGATTTCACAGTCTTCACGGCGACTGACGCCGAGGAGTGTCTTCACTCAGCCGAAGCTCACGAACGGCGGATTGACCTGCTTGTAACCGATGTGGTATTGCCAACCATGAATGGCATCGAGCTGAGCCAGGTGCTCCAGAAGAGGAATCCTGGCATGAAAAGCCTGTTCATGTCAGCCCATGCACAGGAAAGCGTCAAAGGTCAGAAAAAGCTCAGGGATGGAGTGGATTTTATCCAGAAGCCATTCGGCATCGACGATTTTCTCCGTGCAATCGACCGCGTGCTGAACAGTGAAATTGAAAAGATTTGAGGGAGCTTCCAGCCTCACCCTGCCGGACGCTTACCGGCATTGACATGCTTCAGAACGCCTGACACATCCGCTTCCACCGCATGAGCGCGGTCGAAACACTGCACTCGGGTCAGCGCGTTGGGCACCGCAATGCACCGCAGCCCGGCAGCCAGCGCCGAATCCATCCCGCGCCGCGAATCCTCGACCGCCAAACACCGCTCCGGCTCGACTCCGAGCTGCGCCATCGCTTTCAGGTACGGCTCCGGGTGGGGTTTTGGCTGCTCCACCTCGTCACCGGTCACGATCACCTCGAAGTGATCCAGCAGCCCATGCGCCGCGTGCATCAGCATCACCTTGTCGCGCCCGCTGCCGGTCACGAGGCCCAACCGCACCTTGCCGGAGAGCGCTTCGATGGTTTCGCGAACCATTGGCATGAGCGAAACTGGGCGTTGCAACCGTTCGACAAACGCCGCATTGCGCCGGTCGAGCAACGGACGAATCAGCTTCGGCGCGAGCCCGAGATCAAGCGCGATTTCCGCGCTGTGCCGGGCATTGCCGAGGTACTCGATTCCCCAAAACTCCTCGTCGATTTCCAGCCCCGCATCGGCAAAAAAGCGCCGTGTCATCTCGAAAAACACCGCCTCGCTGTCCACCAGAAGCCCGTCATTATCCCAAAAAATCGCGTCGATCATAAAAGTCTGTTCCGTCGTTAAAGCATTATTTTTACTACTGTCAGGCCAATACCAAACAGCCCGGTACCCTCTTAACTTAGACGGGCTTTAGCCCGTCGGACATTCAACTTTCTTACATTCACATTGCCCCGGCTTTCAAGCCGGGGAAAGTCAGTCAGAAAAAATACCTGGGCGTTAGCCCAATCTCTTGCTGCCTTCTTCCGGCACATTACGTGTTTTAAAGCAGAGTAAAATTCCAGCAACACTGCGCATGTTCATCGAAAGAAGCGTAGCGACGTGGCAATCCAGGCGGAATCACCAAAAAGTGGATCGCCACGCCCCGACAAGTCGGGACTCGCGATGACGAATTCCCGTCATTTTTTGACACACCTCACCACCGATTTCCAATCCCACCCTCACCGGAAACACCCCCGATACAACTTCCAGAACCGCACCGCGACTTTGCGGATATCGCGGTCGGCGAGGAGCGCGAGCACCTGCCTGCCGGTTAGGCGCGGGTTGTTGCGCATCAGTTCGTTGCGGTAGAGCAGGCGCATGAGCGCGTCCATCGTGAGCGAGAAGGCGGCATCGACCACATCGTCGAGACTTACCACCGGGAACGCCGCCGGCTCGCTCGCCGCAACCTTGTGCAGCTTCAGCACCCGCCGGTCGTCCTCCTGCTCGACGACGAAGTCGATCCGTTGGGCCGATGCTGCGTGCGCGAGGCACACGCCGGTCGGCTGCTTGAGTGGCGGCGGAGGCGGCGTTTTGGTGTAGTCGAGCGCCGGATTTGTCCCAAGCCACAGCTCGAACGCCTCGAACACAATTTGCGAGGCCTCCTTGCGGTCGATCGTTTTGTTGACCTTCAGCAGAAACACGAGCTGGAACAGGTCCTTCAGGAACGTGAGCAGCACACCGCGATTGTCGTCGCGCTTGATCACAGAGCGGTAGTCGCAAAAAGCCACGTTGCAATAGACCATCATCCGCATGATGTCGCGGTTCTCCATGTGCGCCGTGCGGATCACCGGCACAAAATTGTTGTACAGGTCCCAGTCGAACGAGGTGACGTTGTTCTCGCGGGCGTACTCGTCGAAAATCCGGGTGCCGGGATAGGGGGTCATCGCCATGAAGAGGGTCTGGCGCAGGCCGAGCGCGCGGGCGAATTTCGGGTAGGGCATCGTGTCCTCGACGCTCTCCGAATAGTGGCCAACGATGAAGTACCCCTCGGAACCGACGCCATACTTGTTCAGCAGATTGATGGCGCTGGTCACCTCGTCGAGCGAGTTCTCCTTGTTCATCAGCGCGAGTGTCTTCGGGTTGGGACTCTCGATACCGAGGCCAACTTTGCTGAGCCCGATCTTGCGCAGCTTCGGCAGGATGCGCTCTGCACGAATCACATCCTTGGCCCGCGTCTCGGTAACGATCCGGAAATTGGTAAATCCCCGCTCGATCATGAGATCGCAGATTTTCTCGACCCGCTTGATGTTGGTCAGAAAATTCGCGTCCCATATTTTGAGCAGCTTCTTCTTTTTGGGATCGTGCAACAGGGCGATCTCCTCGACGACGTTCTCGGCGCTCCGTCCGCGCCACCGTTTGTGCATCTTGTCGTTCGCGCAGAACGAGCACTTCCAGGGGCAACCACGCGAGGTGTAGATGGTGTCGATGGTGTAGTCGCCGCTCTTCTCCCCAAACCGCTTCGGGCGGAGCGAACGAAGCGGAAAGCGGATCGAATCGACATCCTTGATAAGCTCCCGCATTCCGGTATGGATGAACTCGCCGTTCTCCTTCCAGCAAAGCCCCTTCACCTCGCGTGACGGCCCCTTTTCGACCAGCTCGCGGAAGGTCGCCTCCCCCTCGCCGATCACCACCAGATCGACGCACCCGAGATCGAGCACCTTTTCGGGCAGAGCGGTCGGATGGAACCCGCCCATCACCACCATCACGCCATGCTTTTTCGCAATCCGCGCCAGCTTCTCCGCATTGTTGAACCCGCCAGTCATCGACGAGATAGCCACGAGATCAAACTGCCGCGATTTCAGCAGCTTCTCGAAGCTCTCGAAAATCCCGTCATTATAATAGTTCTCCGGCATCGCCATGCTCTCGACGATATCCTCTACCGCAGCAGCCAGGTAGCAGACCCCGATGCAATCGCTGATATACCTCGGAAACGGCGTAACAATCGCCTGCAGTGCCTCGACAAAGCAGATGTTTTTGTAGTACGCCATAGAAAAACGGGATAGCTCTGGATTGGGTTCAGGAGCCTGAAAGGGATAGGGACGGCCACGCAAAGCTCCGCAAACTGACGAATTCGGAAAGTGAAGTTGGAATATACGCTATCGGTATCGCTTGACCAATTCGGCTGGAGGAGTGGCGATGGGCTGACGGTCGAGATGAGCGGCAGTCGATGCGGCGGTAATTGTCCGGAGAAATTACAAGCTCGGTAGAATTTTTAGCCTTTTGACGGGATTAAAAAACAAGGCATTGCGAATGATTCCCCTGACAAATCGGGACAGAATAACAAGCAATTAGAACTTCTGTACATGAAACCGATGATACTTTTAGCATTCAGAGCAATAACACGAGAGCGACGCTGTTGTTTTCCAGCAAAAAACAGAGCATACTGTAAGTGAAATTTCGAGTATCATCACATGCAGAAATAGAACCTCACTTTTTTAGTGCCGTTTTTAAATAAGGAAAAACCAAGCATGTTAGAAAACATCAAAAGAATAAAATACTTGACAAAATCAAGGGTTCATTAACTTTTGCGGACAGCTATTTTAAAAACGAGTTACAGTATCTTGAATTCCACATCACAGACCACTGCAATTTAAAATGCAAAGTTTGCTGGCACTATTCAAACATTGCGGATGAATTTTTTGACGACCCCTCTGAATTTGAGAGAGACATGACACAACTCTCCAAAATATTTAACAATATAAAAACAATAAGGTTGCTGGGTGGCGAACCGCTACTGCATCCGGATTTAAGTTCTTTTGTAAAATCAGCAAGACGTTCATTTCCTTCTACCAAAATCGACATCACAACAAATGGCACTCTGCTAAAGAAACCTGATCAGACGTTTTGGGATACGTGCCGCGAAACAAATACAGCAATTGCCCTAACCGCTTACCCTCCTACACGCAACACAGTTTCTCATCTTGCAAAATTAGCTAAAAAAACAATGTCAAACTTACGGCTTCACCTATTGTATGGAATGTTTTTACAAATATAAATGTACACGGAGACTCTGACAAAGAAAGAGCCTCCAAGGCTTGCCGAAAAATATTCTATATCCCCTTTTTAAGGGATGGAAATATCTTTGTATGTCCACAACCAGCTCTAATCCATATTTTCAACAAAAAATTCAATCAATCAATCCAAACTGAAAGCGGAATAAATATATACAATCATACTGGCAGAGAAATCATCAAATACCTCTCAAAACCCAGCGAAAAATGCAAATCATGCGAATACGAACACACTCAATTTTCTTGGGAAAAAGGCAAAGGAACCATTGAAGAATGGCTACCAGAAACATATAAAAAAACGTAATGGTTCGCATAAAAAGCAAAGCAGAACGCGCTATACCAGAGTTGCGCTCTCACTGCTTCTTCACGCACTCCCGGTACATGCGGTAAAAGGCGAATGCGGCGCGGCGGATGTCGGGGTCGGCGGCGAGGGCGATGTACTGGCGGGTGGTGACGGAGCGGTTGTTGCGTATCAGCTCTTTGCGGTACAGAAAGCGCATGATGACCTCCGCCGAGACCGATGAGGTAGCTTCGACCACCGTTTTGATGCTCACCACAGGCCCGCTCACCGGAGCCGCTTCTGCCGCCCGCCGGATGGTGAGAACCCGTTTGCCGCCCTCCTGAGTGATGCGGAACTCGATGCGACGCCCCCCGCTCTCTTCGAGGAAAATCGAGACCGGCTGCTTCAGGGGCGTTTCGGCTGGCTCCTCGATGCGCGGTTCCGTGCCTGCGAAGCAGTCGTAGGCCTCGAACAGCGTTGTCTCGATCTCCTTTTTGCTGAGCCTCTGGTTAATGAGCGCCAGAAAAACAAACTGGCAGAAATCGCGCAGGAAAATCCGCAACATCCCCCGCTCGTTCTCCTGCTTCAACAGCCTCCGGTAATTGAAGAAGGCGACGTAGCAAAAGAGCATCATGGTCATCAACCGTTCATTGCTCATGAACTCGGTTTTCACCACCGGGCAGAAGTTGTTATACAAATCCCAGTTGTACGAGGTGATGTTGTTCTGACTGCGGTACTCTTCGAAAATCTGCGTGCCGGGATAGGGGGTCATCGCCATGAAGAGCGCGTTCCTCAAGCCGAGCGCGCGGGCGAACTTCGGATAGATCATAGTATCGGCTTCGGACTCGCTGTGGTGACCGACGATAAAGTAGGCATCGACCCCGATGCTGTGCTTGACGAGCAGCTCGATGGCCCGCGAAATATCGTCGAGGGTGTTCTGCTTGTTCATCTTTTCGAGCGTCTTCGGGTTTGGACTCTCGATGCCAAGGCCCACTTTCCTGAGTCCGACCTGGTGCAGCTTGGGCAGAATGCGCTCGGCCCGGATGACATCCTTGGCGCGAGTTTCGGTCATGATCCGGAAGTTGGTCAGCCCGCGCTCGATCATCAGGTCGCAGATTTGCTCGACGCGCTTGATGTTGGTCAGGAAATTCGCATCCCAGATTTTGAGCAGCTTGCGCTTCTTCGGATCGTGAATCAGCGCGATCTCCTCGACGACGTTCTCGGCGCTCCGCCCGCGCCACTGCTTGTGCATCTTGTCGTTCGCGCAGAAGGAGCAGGCCCACGGGCAGCCGCGCGAGGTGTAGATGGTTTCGATGGTGTAGTCGTCGCTCTTTTCGCCGAACCGCTCGGGCCGGATCAAGCGCAGCGGAAACCGGATCGAGTCCACATCGCGGATCAACTCGCGCATTCCGGTATGCACGAACTCGCCGCTCTCCTTCCAGCAGAGACCCTTGATCTTGCGCGAAGGCCCGTTCTGCACAAGCTCGCGGAAAGTCGCCTCGCCCTCGCCGATCACCACCAGATCGACGCACCCGAGATCAAGCACCTGTTCGGGCAGCGCGGTCGGATGAAAACCACCCATCACCACTGTCACGCCGTGCTTTTTGGCGATCCTCGCCAGCCGTTCCGCATTGTTGAACCCGCCGGTCATCGAAGAAATGGCGACAAGCTCGAAAGGCCGCGATTTCAGCAACGTCTCGAAACTGTCGAAAATCCCGTCGTTGTAATAGTTCTCCGGCATCGCCATGCTCTCGACAATATCCTCCACGGCAGCAGCCAGATAGCATACACCGATGCAATCGCTGATATACCTCGGAAACGGCGTAACAATCGCCTGCGGCGCCTCGACAAAGCAGATGTGTCTGTAATACGCCATAAAATGGAATTGCTCCGGCCTGGACTCAGGTCGAGAGATTGGGAATAGTGTGAGAAGCCACTATTGGCAGGCACACTCTTTAAAGTTAAAAGATACGTAATTTGAATGAAAAATGAGGCAATTTCACTCAATCGAGAAGGGGACAAACACTATATATAAAATCAATTACCCTTGCGGGAAATACAGTTTTTACATATATTCTTCATATAAAAGCAGATTAATTTGGAGCACGCGCTCATCAGGTGCTCAACACTGATGAAAGGAGCAAGTCATGGAAAACGTTATAATGGGGATAATGATCGGCATCGGCATTGCTCTGCTGGCAGCGTTTCAGGGCATCGTCATCGCGGCGCTGAATAACGATCGTGAATCGATTGAAAATGAAGAAGTCTGTGATCGCAAAAAGATTAAATACAGCAGCAGGCTTTTGAGAAAAAGACATAGTACCGCCACCACTGAAGTTAGAACAAGCGTTCCGAAAGCATCGGAGAAGGCGGGCAAAGTGCAAAAAACGGATAACATCCCAGCCCACCGTCCCCAAAGAGTTAGAGCGGCGTAAAAAAGTTTTCTCCCCCCTCATCGCACAAACCGATACCGGATCCAACCAGCGTTCCCGACCTCAGTCTTGTAATCTTTCCGGGCTATCACCACCCCCTCAGGAACACACGTTCCCCCCGCCAGCAGGTAAACTCACCTTATACAATTGATTGCGTCGAACTCAAGGCGAGATAAGCGAAAAGACGCTTACACCTAAAAAAACGAGCATTTTTCGTTTATCAAGGGACGTTGACATCATCGCTTCAACATCTTCCTCAAGCGTACCAATCGGGTTCACATCGAGCATCCTTGCCAGCGCATCGCGATGTTCAGTACCGAAACGTTACCTTACAGTCATTACGACCTCTATCCAGAACCTGGCATCTCATCCCCAATGAACGTGCTCAACCGTCACTTTCTGCTTATTGCGTTATCAGCCTCCCTCGCCGCGCTGCTGTTTCCCCCTTCGTTCATCTGGGTCAAGCCGTTTATCGCGCCGCTTCTGGCGCTGATTATGTTCGGCATGGGCACGACAATCAGTGCAGGAGATTTCCGGGATGTCTGGTTAAAAAGAAAAATTGTTCTGCTCGCTTCGGTTGTGCAGTTCACCGTCATGCCGGGTCTTGCGGTGCTCATCGGCAGCGCGTTGCGACTCCCTGAAGAGCTGATGATCGGCATGGTGCTGGTCGGCAGCTGTCCGGGTGGAACCGCTTCCAACGTCATCGTCTACCTGTCGAAAGGCAATGTTCCCCTCTCGGTGACCATGACCATGTTTTCAACCATGCTGGCTCCGGTGCTCACCCCAGCGATTATTTACCTGCTGCTCCAGAAGTCGATCGATCTCTCTTTCAGCGCGCTCTTTGTCTCGGTTTTTCAGCTCGTGGCACTCCCGCTTGCAGGCGGTTTGCTGGTCCGTCATTTCTTCGCGAAACAGACTGCGCGTTACGAAGCTTTTCTTCCGTCGATCTCTGTCATTTCGATCACCCTCATCATCGCCTGCGTGATGGCACTGAACGCCGAGCGCGTGCTCGCATTTCCGGTTGCGGTGATCGCAGCTGTCGTGCTGCACAACCTTGGCGGTCTTGCCGCCGGCTACGCGGTGGCGACAGTGGCCGGCTGTGAGGTGACCGACAGGCGGACCATCGCCATCGAAATCGGAATGCAAAATTCGGGACTGGGCGTAACGCTGGCCAATCAGTTCTTCCAACCGCTCTCGGCGCTGCCGGGCGCACTCTTCAGCTTGTGGCACAACCTCTCCGGCATCGCGCTCGCACGCCACTGGAACGATAAGGTGGAGCAGAAAGCAAGCGAGGCGTAACAAAAAAGAGACGGCCTCAAAATAAAGCCGTCTCCTACCAGCACACCACCTTTCGGAAAAAAGTTGGTCTTTTTTATGATACTCTTACAAAACCGTTGGGGTGATCTTCAATTCGATTTCAACCCTTCACGGCATGCAATAACATCATTTCAAACGATACTGCAAGCCAAGCTGAAGGCCTTTGTCCCATTCATCGTTACCATTATTATCGATATTGTCTTCCACATTGCGCAAGAAGGCAGTCAGATTCAAATCCAAGCTATTCGTCAGATAGTACCTGAATGTCGATGAGAGGATATTTGTGGTTACATCATTCGACACCTCAGATTCACTGTAGCTGAAAAGCCAGGCATTTTCCCAGTCAACGCGATCTGTAAACTCATAGGTTAGGGTCATTGCATTGCTGAAAACGTAGTTATCATCATTATCATCCAAGACAATACCTACCGATGCTTCTTCGGAAAACTGGGTTTTGTTGCCAAAAGGCACGTGATACTCAGCCCCAATCTCAATCACAGGATCACCAGCGTCACCGTCATAATCGCTTATCACGATACCAGCACCACCTCGTACCAACCAGCCCTTTTTACGGGTAGAAATACGCTCGTTAACAAGTACATCGTAAGATTTCAGGATGGCACCAGCACCCAAGGCGCCGCTTCCTTTCGCCAGTCCTGAGGCCACCAATGCCTTTTCGATATCCTCAATCCAGTACTGTTCGTAATCTGCACTTCCGTACTTGCTGCGATACTCATCTTCTTTTTCAATAAGCTCAGCAACAGACTGATAGATAGCATCAGCTGGATCACCCGTCAGGCTTCCGCGTTTACGTAGCTCTTGAATAACGCGAATAGCACGAGCCATAGGAGTGACATTTACAACACGCCCATAGCCAATACCGGCCGTAACTTGCGAGAAGGGATCTTCCATGTCTTTTCTTACACCCAAATCTAACTTCCCATACCAAAACGCACCATTGCTCCCCGGTTGGAAGTAGCGATCAAACGTCGCCGAACCCATAGCATCGTAATAGGACGTGTCATCATCACCGGCATTCGGACCGCGCGAGAATTCACTGTTTCCGTAAAACTCCAATTTCGTGTTGGAATCCGGAGAACTGAAAACCTTTTCATAATCAGCACTCAGATTGGCGTCGTAGCTGGTCTGATCCTGATTACCACCATTGAGGTTAAAGAATCCGTTAATGTACGCCTCTTCATACGACGAGGTTGCTTCTTTATAGTCTGTCACCGACGGTTCAGCAGTAGCAACGGCCCCTACGCCACTGACCATTACTGCTAATAGTGCAGAAGGCACGATGTGTTTCTTCTTCATTTCTCACTCCTTTTAACTTTAGACAAAGAAAACAAACTTAAAAACAAATCAAGAAAAATAAACCGTTATGGATTAATTAACAAAGTCACATACACAACAACAACCAAGCAAGTGTTATAAACTTAACATTTGTTTCCTGCATTCGAGTATAAATGCGTATCGTGATGCCAAGCATGATCTAAAGCGAATATAAGAAGAGATTAAAATTTCCCAATAATTTTCAATAATGTTTAAGAACAAACGACGGCGGACTAAAGCCAGCCGTCGTAGTTTCGCTATCCAAAAAATCCCCCTCAGTTCCCAGCCATCATCGCCTCTACATCGGCATCAACCGTGCCAATCGGCTTGAGATCGAACGTCTTCACTAGCGCGGTAGCGATGTTTGGGGTGAGGAACTCGGGCAGTGTTGGGCCGAGCCTGATGCCTTTGACTCCGAGGTAGAGCAGGGCGAGCAGCACGGTGACCGCCTTTTGCTCGTACCACGCGATGTCGTAGGAGATCGGCAGGTCGTTGATGTTCTCCAGCCCGAACACCTCCTGAAGTTTCATGGCGATCACGGCCAGCGAGTAGCTGTCGTTGCACTGACCGGCGTCGAGCACGCGCGGAATGCCGCCGATGTCGCCGAGCGGGAGCTTGTTGTAGCGGTACTTGGCGCATCCGGCGGTGAGGATAATCGTGTCCTTCGGCAGCGCTTCGGCTACGTCGGTGTAGTACTTGCGCGTGGCGTGGCGTCCGTCGCAACCGGCCATGACCACGAAGCGCTTTATCGCGCCGGACTTAACCGCATCGACCACCTTGTCGGCCAGCGCCAGCACCTGGGTGTGGGCGAAGCCGCCGACGATCTCGCCATTCTCAAGCATGGTCGGAGCCTTGCAGGTTTTGGCCAGCTCGACGATTTCCGAAAAATCCTTCTGGCCGCCTTCAGCGCGCGCCGGGATGTGCTTGAGGCCGGGATAACCCGCCATTCCGGTGGTGAACATGCGGTTGCGATAGGACTCGCGCACCGGCACGATGCAATTGGTGGTCATGAGAATCGGGCCGTTGAAGCTCTCGAACTCCTGATCCTGCGACCACCACGAGTTTCCGTAGTTGCCGACGAAGTGGTCGTATTTCTTGAAAGCCGGGTAGTAGTGCGCGGGCAGCATTTCGCAGTGGGTGTACACATCCACGCCGGTGCCTTCGGTCTGCTTGAGCAGCTCTTCCATGTCGCGCAGGTCGTGGCCGGAGATAAGGATGCCCGGACGGTTGCCAACGCCGGTCTTGACCGTGGTGATCTCCGGATTACCATAGGTTTCGGTGTTGGCCTTGTCGAGCAGCGCCATCGCCTTGACGGCGGTTCCACCGCACTCCATCACAAGGCCGAGCAACTCATCAGCGGAGAGCTCCTTGGCGAGCGCGGACAGGCCCTTGACGTAGAAGGCGTAGATATCGTCATCGTTGTAGCCGAGCACGGCAGCATGATCTGTATAAGCGGCCAGCCCCTTGATGCCGTAAAGCAGCAGGCTCTTGAGAGAGCGGAGGTCCGGATTGTCGCTCAGGCTGTCGATGCTGCACGCCATCGCCTTGCCGAGGAACTCTTCGCGTGTGCTGCCGCTCCAGGTCGCCGCATCGTGCTCCGGCGTGGTTCCGGTGAGCGCTTTAATTTCGTCGCGCATGGCAAGCGCCTTTTTGATCTGCACCTCGATGGACACGTCGTCGAAGTTGGTGTTTGTGACGGTCACGAACAGGCACTCGCTGATGAAGCGTCCGTACTTCCGGTCGAGCGGCTGCGGAAGCGCTTCGGCGCACAGAGCAATGCCCTCGGTGGCGTAAACAAGCACATCCTGAAGTGCCGCGGTCCTTTCATCCTTGCCGCACACGCCCCGGACGAAGCAACCCGTCCCCTTGATGCTCTCCTGACATTGATCGCAATGCATACTCATGCTATGTTCTCCTTTTGGTTCTGTTGTTTGTTCAACTCCGGTGACAGAATGCGGGCCAACTGCCTGTCGGCTGCACCGCCCTCCTTGTCACCAATTTTTTCTTTGACCAACGCCCTCTGCATGAGAGCTGCCTTCATGATGGATTTGCGAGGCCGCGCTTCGATAACTGCGCTGAAATCCTCTATTGCCCCTTCGTAGTCGCCGGTTTCGTAACGAATCATCCCACGATTACCCCAGGCCACAATCCGCTCCCGATAGCGCAGACCGAGCTTGATGGCCATCGTCAGATCGTCCAGCGAACCCGCCAGATCACCTGCGGCGCTCCTGACTCCAGCCCGGCTGCACCAGGCATCGGCATTGACCGGATCGGCCTCGATCAGGCGGCTGATTTCTTCCTCGGAGCCGCGCCACGCGCCGAGCGCATCCTTCAGCACGAGACGATCTCCTCCTCGACCAGCACCTTGCCGGTCACGCTGACGACAATACGTTTGACTGGCACCGTGCGGCTCGCCTTTTCAAGCGCCTGCATCACTAAAGCCGTCAGGCCGCCGCAGCACGGCACCTCCATAATCGCCACGGCGATGCTTTTTACTTCGGCCATATCGATCATGGCGACGAGCTTTTCGAGATAGCGATCCATGCCGCTATCGAGCTTCGGGCACGCGACAGCAAGCGCCTTGCCTTCGAGCAGGCGGCTGTGAAAGTCGCCCATCGCGAATGCCACGCAGTCGGCAGCAAGCAGTACATCGGCGGCGCGGAAGTAGGGCGCGATCGGGCTGACCAGATGCAACTGCACGGGCCACTGCCGCAACGCACTCGGCACAGGCTCGGATGGAGTTGCGACCACCGATGGCGCGGCGTGACCGTTGCTCCGGAAATCCATCGTGCGGCTGCCGGGGCATCCGCCGCCGTGATGCGCGGGCGCAGCGGTCTCTGCTTCGAGCGGATTAGCGATGCCCTGCTCACGGAGATAGTCGAGCGCCGTGTTGAGATAGCTGGTTTCGCCGTGCTCCTCCAGATGGCGCAGGTGCGCTGCAATCACGTTCGGCCCGGCCTTTACGATGCTCTCGGCCATCACACGCCGCTCGTCGTACGGCTCGGCTTCGCGGGTCTCGACCTGCATCGCGCCGGTCGGGCAGTGACCGATGCACGCGCCGAGGCCGTCGCAGAAGAGGTCACTCACCAGCCGCGCTTTCCCGTCGATCACCTGCAACGCCCCTTCCGGGCACGCCGGAATGCACTCGGCGCAACCGGTGCATTTCGTTTCATCTATCGTTATGATCTGCCGTTTCATACTGTCTCCTGTGATTCTGTCTGCCCTGTTTTGTTCGTCGACTCCACCGCCTTCAGATCATCGATCAGCTTGCCAATGGTCACCTTTGAAAACTCGTTATTCACCATCTTTTCGATGCGCATGATTTCGTGGCGCAATACGCAGTTGGCGCGGTTCGAGCAGAGCTGCTTGCGGAACATGCACTCCGAAAGCTGCACCTTGCCCTGAAAGATTTCGATCACATCGGCCACGCCGATTTCGCCGGGCTCTTTTGCGAGCTTCACGCCGCCGCCAGCGCCCTCTTTCGACTCCACCAGCCCGTTGCGGATCAGCTCCTGCAGAATGCGGCGAAGGAACTGGTAGGGTATCGCCTGCTCGTCGGAAATCACCCGCGCCGAAACCCAGCCATCGGATTTCATGCCAAGGGAGATGAGCGCCCGGACGGCGTAGTCGGTTTCTTTGTTGAGTACTTTCATAATCGTTGAACTTCTGATACAAATTCAGTATCAGTTTATCAAAATGCAAACAGAATCGCAAAAATTCCCGGTTGATTTTGTTTTCGCAAAAAATTCCGCTGTCTGACGAAAAGGCCCGACAGCTTCGATTTCCAAGCGGGGCAGTGTATATTTCATGGCATGTTCCGCACCCCTTCGGTTCCTTTTTTTGTCACACGGCCACCTGCGCAGGCCACAACCCGGAAAGCCATGCTTCAACTGGAAACCGCCGGATACAAGACGCTCAACGATCTTCGCTCACGCGGCGAGTTCCCTCCGGAATGGACGAACATCGATGAACTCGAACAGCTCACCGACCGCTTCATGGAGCGGTTCGCTACCGAGCGGTTCGAGTCATCGAAGGAGCTGGGGCCGGGATTTTTCATTCCCGAACTGATCGACCGGGCGGTGAGAACCGGTGATGTGGAGCACATGGATGACGAGGCGCACCACGGCGACGACCGGCTCGAATGGGTGCGGGCGCTCGACCGGATGAACCGGATGACGCTGTCGTACGAGCATCAGTGCGACCGGCTCATGCCGGTGATCGAAATGCTCGCGCGAGCGGGCAAGCCGGTGGGAATTCTCGAACTCGCCGCCGGATCGGGCGGGCTGGCCTTCGCGCTTGCCGATCGGGCAAAGCAGGCTGGAATCGAAGTGAAGGTGACGGCCTCGGACATCGTGCCGGAGATGGTGAGCGAAGGCAACCGGGTCGCAAGTGAGCGGAATTTGCCGGTCACGTTTCGGCAGCTCAACGCTTTCAGCCTCGATGGGCTGGAACCAGGCTCGGCGGACTTGGTGGTAATTTCGCAAAGCATGCATCACTTTTCGCCCGGCCAGATCGCGCTCATGATCGCCCAGGCGGAGCGGCACGGTGCGTCGGCCTTTGTCGGCATCGACGGCTTCCGCAGCCTGCTGCTGACCGGCGGCGTGCCACTCGTGGCGAGTCTTCAAGGCATCCTGCCCTTCACGCTCGACGGGCTGACCTCGGCGCGGAAATTCTACTCCGCCATCGAACTCGACATCATCGCCGCCATCGCCACGGGCCGCGAGGCGCACCGCGTGGAGTGCTCCTGGCCGCTGTCGATCCTGCACGTGCCGCTGAATCAAGAGGCCCCGTGATTGCTAAAGCAAAAGAAAGAGTTTACTTTACCATCGTTAACTTGTCGCCATCAATAGGAGAACACACCCATGAACATCGGTAAAGCGTTGATACTGGCGGTTGTCGTCCTGATCATGATTCAGTTCGTCCCGCAACCCAGCCACGAAAATCCGCCGGTCACCGGCACTCCCGAATGGGATAGCCCCCGCACCGAAGAGCTGTTCAAACGAGCCTGCGCCAATTGCCACTCGAACGAAACCATCTGGCCCTGGTACAGCAACATCGCTCCACTGTCGTGGATCATCAATCTCGACGTCCAGATTGGGCGCAAGAAGTTCAATGTCTCCGAATGGGGCCGCCCCGGCAAGAACGATGGCGACGAAGCCGCTGCCGAATTGAGAGAAGGCCATATGCCGCCGTGGTTCTACCTGCCCGCGCATCCCGAAGCCAAGCTGACCGATGCCGAAAAAGCAGAGCTGGTCAACGGGCTGGCCGCGACCTTTGGCGACGAAGAGGCCGAACACGAGGAAGAGCACTGACGGGGCTATCGCCTGACGGGGTTGTCTCAAAAGATTTTGTCATTCTGAACGAAGCAACGCGAAGTGAAGAGTCCAGTTTTTCCGCCGCCTGACAACCCCTGGCCGAAGCTGAGAAGCTATCCGCTGCACCTGCTTCTGTTCCTCGTGACCCTTTTGACCGCCACCTGGGCAGGCGCAGAGTGGGCCGGTAAATCGCCGCTCATCACGAACACCGATGATTTTACGCTGTTCATGAAAGCTGGCCTGCCGTACTCGCTCTCGCTGCTCGGGTTCCTGACCGTGCATGAGTTCGGCCACTTTTTCGCAGCGATGCACCACCGGCTGCGGGCGACACTGCCCTACTACATTCCGATTCCGCCGTTCCCCAACTTTCTGAATATCGGCACCATGGGCGCGGTGATCCGGATCAAAGAGCCGATCAGCAGCACGCGCATTCTGTTCGATACCGGTTCGGCAGGGCCACTGGCGGGATTCGTGGTCGCGCTCGGGCTGCTGGTGTACGGCTTTCTCACCCTGCCGCCGGAGGCGCATGTCGCGACGGACACCTCACTGCCGGGGGTACCGGGAACGCTTGTGTTTGGCAAGAGCCTGCTCTTCACGCTGCTCGAATCGCTCCTCGCTCCGGACGCCTCGCTGCCGATGACGGAGCTGTATCGCCACCCGTTCCTCTTCGCCGGATGGATCGGCTGTTTCGTGACCGCGCTGAACCTCTTGCCGGTGGGCCAGCTCGACGGCGGGCACGTCATTTTCGCCATGTTCGGCGACCGCTCGCACCGCAGAATCGCCAACGGCTTTCTGATTGCCATCGTCCTGCTCGGCGCGCCTGCGTTCATCTCGGAATTCGTGACCGCGCTGTTCCCGGACATCACGCTACCGATTCCGGAGGCTGTGCTGCGGCACTCCTGGCCGGGCTGGCTGTTCTGGGCGTTCATCCTGAAGCAGTTTATCGGCGTCCGCCACCCGGTCGTGCCGATCCGCCAGCGGCTCTCCGCAGGACGCACCATCGCCGGATGGTTCTGCATCGCCATGTTCATCCTCACCTTCATCCCGATGCCGTTCGACATTCTCTGATTTGTTATGACACGACCCATCGACAGCAACCGCTACCGGCTCGATTGTGCAGGCCGGACTCTCGACCTCTCGACGCCCGCCATCATGGGGGTGCTCAACCTGACGCCCGACTCGTTTTTCGACGGCGGCGCGTACGGATCGACCGGCAACAGGGCTCAGCTCGAACGCGCGCTGGAGTCGGCACTGAGCATGGTCGAGGAGGGCGCGGAGATCATCGACGTGGGCGGCGAATCGACCCGCCCCGGCGCAGACCCGGTCAGCGCGGAGGAGGAGGTGCGCCGAACCGTCCCGCTCATCGAACGGTTACGCCAGCAGAGCGACGTACTGATTTCGATTGACACCTACAAAGCCGAGGTCGCCGACAAGGCGCTGCGGGCCGGAGCGAACATCGTCAACGACATCTCCGGCTTCAGCTTCGACCAGGCGATGCCGGAGGTGTGCGCGCGGCACCGGAGCGGCGTGGTGCTGATGCACACCCCCGCGCGGCCCGGCAGCCTGCGCTGGAGCCAGGAAACCGGCGCAGAAAACGAGGAGGCAATGAGTCGCGTAACCGGCTTCCTCCGCCGCTCGGTCGAACTCGCAACAAGCCACGGCATCGAGTCGATCGTGATCGATCCGGGCCTGGGATTCGGCAAAAGCGTCGAGGAGAACTACCGCCTCCTCGCCCGGCTCGACGAGCTGCACGAACTCGGCTGGCCCGTGCTTGCCGGGCTGTCGCGCAAATCCTTCCTCGGCCAGGCGATCAAACGGGCCGGCGAGGAAGCACCGCCGCCGTCGGAGCGCCTCTTCGCCACCATCAGCGCCAACACCATCGCGCTGATGAACGGCGCAAACATCCTGCGCGTACACGACGTCAAAGCCGCCGTCGAAGCGCGGGCGGTGGTTCTGGCCACGCGAGGGGCGGGGGAATCAAGTTGGGGTAGGCGTTAAGGCCTCGGGTGTTGGACAGCCGCAAGGGCTGCCCCTACATTTCCGTCCACATAGTCCACGCCGTCCACAACGTCCACCATTCTCCTTTTTTTGTTAACTTTCGTCCGGCATCTGCGTTCGCGCAGATCATCTCGCTCTTTCGGAGACCGTTAATTCCCCGTTCATGTACCTGTCGAAAATCGAGCTTCTCGGCTTCAAAAGTTTCGCCCACAGGGTCAGGATACACTTCGACAAAGGTCTGACGGCCATTGTCGGGCCGAACGGGTGCGGCAAAACCAACGTCGTCGATGCCATCCGCTGGGTGCTTGGCGAGCAGAAAGCGATGCTCCTGCGTTCGCCGAAAATGGAGAGCATCATCTTCAACGGCACCAAGCGGCTCAAGCCCCTCAGCTTCACCGAGGTCTCACTTACCATCGAAAACACGCGCAACGTCCTGCCGACCGAGTACACCGAGGTCACCATCACGCGCCGTCTCTACCGCAACGGCGACAGCGACTACCTGCTCAACATGGTGCCGTGCCGCCTGAAAGACATCGTCGATCTGTTCGCCGACACCGGCATGGGCAGCGACGCCTACTCGGTGATCGAGCTGAAGATGATCGAGGAGATCATCAGCAACAAGAGCGAAGAGCGCATGAAGCTCTTCGAGGAGGCTGCCGGAATCACCCGCTACAAGCAGCGCCGCAAGCAGACCTTCCGCCAGCTCGAAAGCGCAAGCCGCGACTTGGCCCGCGTGGATGACGTGCTCGCCGAGGTGGAAAAGAAGGTGCGCTCGCTCAAGCTTCAGGTGCGCAAGGCCGAGCGCTACAAGGAGATTCGCGAGGAGCTGCGCACGCTCGACCTGACCCTGTCGTCGCTCGCGATGGACGAGCATTTGCAGAAGCTCAAGCCACTGCGCGCTTCGATCGAAACCGAAGAGCGCCAGAACCACGAGCTTTCGGCCACCATCGCAAAGCTCGACAGCGCCCATCAGGAGTCCGAACTGCGGCAGCTCGATCTCGAACGGAAACTCGCCGAAGAGCAGAAGGAGCTGAACACCTCGAACCAGCTCGTGCACGACCTCGAAAAGCGGCTCTTGCAGGAGCAGGAGAAACAGAAAAGCCTGCGCCAGACCATCGACAGGCTGAACTATTCGATAGCCGATAAAGGCCGCCGAAGGCTCGAACAGGAGGCATTGTCAAAGGAGCTGTCGGAGCGGAAAACACCGCTGGAGGAGGCCTGCGCCAGCGCGCTCAAAGCGTTCGAGAAGCTCAAAGAGCTGGAGACCGGGCTGAACTCGGCGCTCGACGAGGGGCGGAAGCGGTTGCATGAGGAGCGCCGTGCGACCGCGGAGCAGCAGCAGGCGATCAACAAGCTGAACCTCACCCGCCAGTCACTCCGCACCCGCAAGGAGCACCTCGAAGGCTCACTCGACCGGCTCCGGCAGCGCAAGCGGGAGCTTGAAGCATCGCTCGAAAGCGCCGAACCCGAAAGGCTTCGCACCGCCAGCGAAATCGAGAAAAAACAGCGAGCGCTCGAAACGCTCCGGCAGGAGGAGGAACAACTGCTGGCACGCCGGACAAGCATCTCGGAGGAGGTCGAAAAGAAGAAGGAGGAATTGCTGAGCCGCAAGAGCGAGCAGAACCACCTGAACAACCAGATCAGGCTGTGTGACTCGATCCTCGAAAAGTTCGAGGGGCTGCCCGAAGGGGTGGCGTTCCTCGAAAAGCAGCGCGATGTCAAACCGGGCCTTGGATGCCTGTCGGATCTGATTTCGGTCGAAGAACGCGACAAAAAAGCGCTCAACGCAGCCCTCGGAGAAAACCTCGGTTACTACATCTGCCACACGCTCGACGACGCCAAACGCGCCGTCGCGAGCCTCGCCCAGGCCGACAAGGGCAAGGTGCACTTCCTCGTGCTCGACATGATCGGCGACAGCGGCAACGGCATCGAGTACGCCGAAATCGACGGCGCGACGCGGGCGGTCGATCTGGTACAGGGGCCGGGCGAGCTTTCCCGCGCTTTGCTGATGCTTCTGCAGCACCGCTACGTGGTGGATGATCTCGATACCGCCGAACGGCTGGCCGAGCAGCATCCCGAAGCGCTTTTCATCACCGCGAGCGGTGAGAAGTTCACGCGGCGCGGCCTGCTCTTCGGCGGCAGCGCCAAAGGAAGCGACAGCCTGAGGCTCGGCAAAAAGGCCGAGCGCGACGAGTTACAGCAGAGTCTGAACGAGGTCGCTACCGCCATCGCCGAGTCGGAAACAGCGCTGACTGGACTCCGCAACGAGCTGAACGCCATCGACCCACAAAAGATCAGGCGTGAGGCCTCTGCGGTCGGGCAGCAGATTGTCGCACTCGAAAAAGCGCTCGCCCGGCACGAAGCCGAGGAGCGCTCGGGAGCCGACCAGATCGAACGCACCGGCAAGGAGATGGAGTCGGTCAGAAGCTCGATCCAGGCGGCGGAGGCGGAACTCGAAAGCCTGCTACCGGAAATTTCGAGGCTCGAAGAGAAGCTGGAGCACGGCCAGCAGCAGGTGACCGCCATGCAGGAGGCGGTCTCCGCCGAAGAGGAGCGCAGCCGCAAGCTGCACGCGGAGCTTCAGTCCCAGCAGGGGCGCTACCGCGATGCGCAGCTCGACCTCGAAAAGCACAGCTTCCGCGCCGACGCCTGCCAGCAGGCCATCGTCACGCTCAGCGACGAAATCAGCGGAATGCAGCAGCAGACCGGGCGCGCCGAACAGGAGATCGAAGCGCTCGACCGCTCCATCGCGCGCTCGACCGACGAGCACCAGCAGGCCCAAATCACCTCAGGCAAACGGCAGCAGGCGCTCAACGAACTTGAATCCTCCTACCGCGACCTCCAGACGCGCAACCACGACGCACTCTCAAATCTGCGCGATCTGCGCCGCAAGCACGAGGTCTCGCAGCAGATGCTCGCCGAGTTCAGTAACAGCAAAACGCAGCTCGAACAGGAGATCCACCACCTGCAAACCACAGTCATGGAGCGCTACGGCGTCGAACTCGACCCGATCCCGGCTCACCTGCCCGAAGGGTTCGATCTCGAAAAATCGAAGGAGCGACTCGCCTACCTGCAAAAACAGAAAGAGCAGTTCGGTGGCGTGAACGAGCTGGCGCTGGAGGAGTACGATGCAGAAAAGGAGCGACTCGACTTCCTCATCGCCCAGAAAGAGGATCTGGTCAGCGCCGAAAAGCAGCTTCTGGAGACCATCGAGGAGATCAACCGCACGGCGCTTGAAAAATTCCGGGAAACTTTTGAGCAGGTGCGCAAGAACTTCATCCGGATTTTCCACGACCTTTTCGACCCCGAAGACGAGGCCGACCTGTTGATCCACACCTCGGAGGAGGATCCGCTCGAAGCGCACATCCAGATCGTCGCCAAGCCGCGCGGCAAGAAGCCTCTGGCCATCGAGCAGCTCAGCGGCGGCGAGAAGGCGCTGACCGCCCTCTCGCTCCTCTTCGCGATCTACCTGGTCAAGCCCAGCCCCTTCTGCATCCTCGACGAGGTCGATGCACCGCTCGACGACGCCAACGTCGGACGCTTCGTCAAGCTCCTGAAAAAATTTGAGAATAACACTCAATTTATTATCGTTACGCACAACAAAAAGAGCATGGCCTCCTGCCAGGCGCTCTACGGCGTCACGATGGAAGAGGAAGGGGTTTCAAAGCTCATTCCGGTGAAGATTGAAAACGCACGCTCCGAGTCAACCGAATCCTGATCTCTGGATCTGATTATGCCCCGCACACTTGTTCTGTTCGACATCGATGGGACCCTTCTGAAGGTCGGAAGCATGAACCGGCGCGTGCTGGCCGACGCCCTCATCGAGGTGTACGGTACCGAAGGGAGCACCGGCAGCCACGACTTTTCCGGCAAAATGGACAGCTCTATCATCTACGACGTGCTTTCCAACGCCGGCCTCGAACGCGCCGAAATTGCCGACAAGTTCGACAAAGCCAAAGAGGCCTACATCGGCCTCTTCCGCGAGCGCGCCCGGCGTGAGGACATCACCCTGCTCGAAGGGGTGCGCGAACTGCTCGACGCGCTTTCGGATCGGAGTGACATCCTCCTCGGCCTGTTGACCGGCAACTTCGAAGGCTCGGGACGCCACAAGCTCAAGCTCCCCGATCTGGATCGATACTTCCCCTTCGGCGCGTTTGCCGACGATGCGCTCGACCGCAACGAGCTCCCACGCATCGCCCTCGACCGGGCGCGGAAGATGACCGGCACAAACTATTCCCCGGCGCAAACCGTTATTATCGGCGACACCGAGCACGACATCCGCTGCGCGCAGACGCTCGATGCCCGCTCAATCGCCGTGGCGACCGGCAACTTTACGATGGAGGATCTGGCAAGGCACAACCCCGGCGCGCTGTTCAGCAATTTCGCCGGAACAGATGAGGTGCTCGCCGAAATCCTTACACCACAACACTCTTGATTACTCACCATGAAGACCTACCGACGGCAGCTCAGAGAAAAAGTCATTCAGGCGCTCTACACGCTTGAACTCCGGGATGTCGATACCGACTCGGCGACCAACTGGCTGCTGACCAAGGAGATGGCAGACGACCCGAACGCGATGAAGTTTTTCAATCACCTGATGAAAAGCATCATCGAGCATCGCGAAGAGATTGACCGGCACATCGCCAAACACACCTTCAATTGGGACATGAACCGGATTGCGATCATCGACAAGAACATCCTGCGGATGGCCTTGGCCGAAATTCTCTACTGCGAGGACATTCCGCCGAAGGTTTCGATCAACGAAGCGATTGAAATTGCCAAGAAGTTCAACAGCACTGAAAAGAGCAGCAAGTTCGTCAATGGCATTCTCGACGCAATCTTCAACGATCTGAAAGCCGAGGGGCGCATCCAGAAGTGCGGACGTGGCCTGATCGACCACTCCGAATCAAAAGTACAAAAGTCGGAAAGCAACCGTTAATGCGCCCGAAAGCCATGAGCATGACCGTCCCTGAAAAAATCGCCTTCATCGACAAGACCTTCTCGGCAACGATGCCGAACCCGAAAAGCGAACTGGACTACCAGACTCCATTCCAGCTTCTGGTGGCCACCATCATGGCCGCACAGGCAACCGACAAGAAGGTCAACCAGCTCACCGTCGAACTATTCAAAGCCGCGCCCGACGCGGCAAGCATGAGCCGCATGGAGGTGGACGATATCCGGAGGATCATCCGCCCGATCAACTACTACAACAACAAGGCGAAAAATATTCTCGCCATGAGCCAGCGGCTGATCGATGAGTTCGGCGGTGAAGTTCCGGCATCGCGCGAGGCGCTGGAGAGCCTGCCGGGGGTGGGAAGAAAAACAGCCAACGTCGTGCTGAGCAACGCATTCGGCATACCAACTATGCCGGTCGATACGCACGTACACCGCGTCTCGAACCGCATCGGCCTCTGCAAAACATCGAAGCCCGAGCAAACCGAAGAGGCACTGCTCAAAATCATTCCCGAATCGAGAATGATCGACTTCCACCACTACCTTGTCCTGCACGGCCGCTACACCTGCAAGGCCAAAAAGCCCGAGTGCGCCAAGTGCCCCATCATCGAGGCGTGTGACTGGCCGGAAAAAGTGATTTGATAGCGACAAAACATCAAAGGCGACCAATTGGCCGCCCTTGACATGAAGAGCAGCAAGTGCTCTTTTCAATTCCCCTGTTTTCCCCTTACGGCAATTCAATCTTTTTGTCCACCGCATAGAGCCATTCGCATTCCGGACGGTTCCGGGTGCCGGCCCAGAGCTCGATTGTAATCCCCTGGTTGGCAGTGGCCATCGAGGTGAATATTTCGATCTGGTAAAACAGCTCGTCGAGCAGGTCGGCCCAAGCTTCGTCAAGCGGTTTTTCCTTGTCGGCGTACTCCTCACCCGCTTGGATTGACGGGCTTCCGGCCTTGAACCAGTCGGAGAGACAAAGATAGCTATCGGGCATGAGGCAGCCTCCCCGGAAAGTGCCGCGAGGATGCTTCACACCGGGAATTTCGACCCAGAACTCGAGCCGGGCATCCGAGCTAAGCTGGCCATCGCTGGCAAGCTTTTCCAAAAGCTGGGTGACTGTTTCCCTGATCAGCTTTTTGCTGTCATCGGAAAGTTCGTGCATTTTGAAATTCGGCGTGTGGTCTCTCATGACTGAAGCGGTTAGCGGGTTGCTAAAACAAGTTCCAGATTCAATATACGGAGCTGCCGCTTGCGCTTCAACCTCATCGGCGCGATCATTCGGAAATATCGACCTCGGCGCAGCGCAAACCGCGCAGCGAATTGCAGATCAGCACCATCTCAGCACGACGAAGGTCATCAAGCGAGAGTGTTTTTTCCAAGATCCACGGACGAGTGCGCAAAAGGTAGCGCCGGAATACACCATTCAACAGACCGGAGGATTCGGGTGGTGTGAACCAGCTACCGTCGATCCGAAGCAGCACGTTGCTGATGGCCCCTTCGGTTAGCTCGCCCCGCTCGTTCAGGAACAGCACCTCGCCGAATCCATTGTCGATCGCCTGTTTCAGCGCCTGGTCATAACGCTCGCGAGCGGTGGTTTTGTGGCGAAGCAGCGAATCGCCCGAATCGACCCGCTCGCTGGCGACGCAGACCCGGACGGGCTTGCCGGATGTGTCGAGCGAGAACGGCTCCAACTCGATGCTCACTCCGCCGCTACCGTCGAGCGAGAGACGGACACGGTGGCGACCGCCACGTTCCCGCAACTCCTTAGCCTTGCCTGACAGGGCGTCGAGAATGGCACTCCGGTCAAAAGCGATGCCAAGTGCCTGCGCAGACGAAGTGAACCGGTCGAGGTGGTCGTCGAACAGCAGATACTCCCAGCCATTCCACTGGATCGTCTCGAAAATGCCCGGCGCTTCAGCGGAGGTCGGCACGAGGTCGGAGAGAATCGCCGTCTTGAGCAGGCACTCGCGGTACTCCTGCTGCGGCTCCGAATCCCAGACGATGCCGCTGCCGGTACCATAGACACCGCGCCGCCCTTGCAGCTCAATGGTGCGGATGGCCACGTTGAACGCCGTACGCCCGCCCGGCAGCATGAAGCCGACTGCGCCGGTATAAACGCCTCGCGGGCTGCGCTCCAGCTCGCGGATCAGCTTCATCGCCCGCACCTTCGGCGCGCCGGTCACCGATCCACAGGGAAAAAGCGCCCGGAAGAGATCGTGCAGTCGCGTCATCGGGCGAAGCTCGCCGCGAATGGTCGAAACCATCTGATGCAGCGTCGGGTAGGTCTGCGTTTCGAACAGGCCGGACGCCCGCACCGAACCGGGTGTGCAGACACGCCCCAGGTCGTTGCGCAACAGATCGACAATCATCAGATTCTCCGCCCGGTTCTTCTCGCACCTGGCCAGCCCCTCACGGACGGCACGATCCTGTTCGGCACTCTCCGCCCGCGGCGCAGTGCCCTTCATCGGCATGGTTTCGATCAGGCGACCTTCGCGAACGAAAAACAGCTCGGGCGAAAAGGAGAGCACCAGTCGGTCGCCGGTGTTGAGCATCGCCGACCACGGCGAAGGCTGGCGACGCTTCATGGCCACGTAGAGCGCCTCCGGAGCGCCGTCGAAGGTAAAGCCGCACCGACCGGTGAAGTTGACCTGATAGACATTTCCGGCGGCAATCTCTTCCCGAAGGCGGTCGATGCGCTCGCAGTAACCGGCTTCATCGAACTCGAAGCCGAATTCGGAAACCTCGCACTCGCGCCCGGCTGCATGCTCGTCCGCCTCGGTGATCTGCGCCCGGTCGACCCGCTGCGGGGCGCGATAGACGCCAAACCAGCCGAGCAGCGTGCGGCCATCGTCCGGCCACGCACAACCGGCAAGCGCGGAGTCGAGCAGGTATCCCGCTTCGTAGCCGAGCCAGCCAGCCAACGCAAATCCGTTCTCGATCCGCGATTCGAGCTGCGCGAACCACGCACGGATGTCATCGCCGGAATGGAGTGTCAGAATTTCAACCGGATCGGTAAAGAGGAGGGAGTCGCCGTAGCGCGCGTCCGGGCGCGTGGATTCAAACCAGAGCGAGCCGGGCCGGGAAAGCTCGTCGTACAGGCTCATTCCTGCACCGCAGCTTTGATCTCGACCGGCTTGCCGAGCACCTCTTCGAGCCAGCGCTTGTGCCCGCTCACCGCCCACAGCTCGATATCCGGCTCGAAGCGGGTCAGGGCGTCGATCACAATCCGCTTCGGCTCGTCACGCACCGTGAGGGAGATCACGTTCTGCCTGTGCCCGCGTTCGAGACCGTTGGCCACGCGCAGAATCCCCGAAAGCACATCGACCGCACGGCGATGCGAAGACTTGAGCTGGCTGTAAAGTGGATGCTTCTCCGTCGGCGGCTGCTTGCGATGGTAGCGGGCGACGTTGCCGATAATGTCGATTTCGGCAGGCGCAAAACCGCGAAGATCGCTGTTCATGATAATGTACTGGGAGTGCTTGTGGTGCGCTGAAATCGAGATAAACACGCCAATATTGTGCAGCAGCGCGGCGTATTCGAGCAGCTCCCGGTAACGCGGCTTCAGTTCGTGCAACGGCTGGAGCTCGTCGAACAGCATGAGCGACAAGCGCGCCACCTGCCGCGAATGCGACTCGTGCCAGTCGCAGCGGTGCGCCAGCTCGATGACGCTCTGGCGGCGAATGTCGAGCTGGCCGTTGCCCCCGCGCCCACGCATCGAGGCGATGTAGTGCACCACCATCCCCTCGCGCAGCGCGGAGTCGGAAATAACGATCTCCTTAAGGTTGAACTCCCGGAAAATGACGTTGATCAGAATCAGACCGGGCACGATGAGATCGACCCGCTTTTCATCCAGACCGGTCAGCTTGCGCCGTGCAGCGCGATCCATCGAAATCACCGACTTGTAGAAACTCTCGAACTCCTGCCGGGTAAAGCCGGCCTGGTTCAGCGCATCCCCGCCATCGTCATTCTTGCCGGAACGAATCATGCGAGCGATGTTCTCCGCGGTGCCGGAGGAGGCGACCGCGCGAGTCACGCCAAGCTCGCGCGCCTTTTCTGCTGAATCGAAAATCTCGGATGCAAAAAACTGATCGAGCAGCTTCAACTGGTGCTTCGAGACCGGATCGGTTGTCAGGAATCGCTCCATCATCCTCGCCACACCGATCTTGCGGCTTTCGAGCAGATACGCCGTGCTTTTGTCAGCAATGATGAACTCGACAGAACCGCCGCCAATATCGAACAACAGATCGGGCTTGTCGCGCAAGGTTACGGCATTACGCACGCCGTAATAAATGAACTGCGCCTCTTCCTTACCGGAGATAATTTTGACTTTGAGTCCGGTCTCCTGCCGAACCATATCGATGAACTCCTGCCGGTTATCAGCCTCGCGAATAGCGCTGGTAGCAAACGCGATGATATTGCCGACGGGCACTTCGCGCTGCGTGGCCAGAACCATGAAGTTTTTGAGTGCGGCCAAGCCGGCCTCCATCGCGGCGAGGTCCAGTTTCTTGGAGGAGATACTGCCCCGACCAATGCAGATCATATCCTTGACCCGATCGATCTCTACGATCCCCTTGTCTTCGCTCTCCTCGACGATGACCATATGGAAGGAGTTGGTGCCGAGGTCGATTGCGGCCACCCTGAGCTTCTCTGTTGACATGCTGATGAGAATGGTAACGAGATACTTTCGGGGGTAAAATAAGCCATTTACCCGAAAAACGAATCCCCGGCCGGGGACTGCGCCCAATCTTTCATCATCCCGAATTTTCAATGTATATTCAGCCAGCGTGAATCTTTTCTATCCGGCTGCGGATAACTAACCCTCCTGAACCACTCTCGGCAGATGAGTCGATCGTTCAAAAACGCAAAGGTCGAAACAGAGCCAGATAGCCTGAAATTCAGGCACGAATTCGCGCGCAAGGCTATCCACCTTTCATCGCTCCTGATACCGCTCATCTACTGGCACATCGGCCAAAAACAGGCACTTCTGATTCTTGCGCCTGTAACGGCGGGATTTCTGCTCGTCGATGTACTCAAGAATGTTGTTCCTTCGATTTCGGCATGGTACCACGCGACCTTCGACACCATGCTTCGAGACCATGAGCTGAACAAGGAGCGCCTGCATCTGAACGGAGCGACCTGGATCACACTGGCAGCGTTCATCTTGATCGCCCTGTTTCCGAAAACGATTGCTGTTGCGGCATTTGCGATGGTTTCGGTTTCCGATACGATGGCAGCCCTGGTGGGCAAGAAGTTCGGACGGCACCATTTTGGTCAGAAAAGCCTTGAAGGAAGCCTGGCATTTCTGGTGAGCGCCATCATCATCGTCGCGCTGATTCCCGGCCTCTGGTTTCCGGCGGGCATCGTCATGGCCGTTGCGGGAACGATCATTGAAGCGATGGTGCTGAAAGTCGGCGAGTTCCGCATCGACGACAATCTCAGCGTGCCTCTTGCCGGAGCGATTGCTGGCTTGCTTTGTTACACCTGGTTTTTCCCCGAAGCGTTGAGCGCAATCGCTCACTGACCACCGCCTTTCCACCAATGCAGACTCTTGTGACCGACCGCCCAGAAGAGGCCGCAAATTACCTCAACCGTGGCGAAACAGTCGCCTTTCCGACCGAAACCGTCTATGGCCTCGGAGCCGATACGTTCAATCCCGACGCGGTGGCCGGAATTTTCAGGGCGAAGGGACGGCCATCGGACAACCCGCTCATTGTGCACGTCGCCTCGCCCGACCGGGTTGACGAAGTGGCTGAGGAGATCAACGATACCGCCCGGCGACTCATCGAACGCTTTTTCCCCGGCCCGCTGACCGTTGTGCTGAAAAAGCGCGACACGTTGCCCGACATCGTCTCCGCCGGATTGCCGACCGTCGGCGTGCGCTGCCCGGCGCACCCGCAAGCCGCGGAGTTTCTGCGGCACTGCAAGCACCCGGTCGCCGCGCCATCGGCCAACGTTTCGGGGCGTCCAAGCCCGACCGACTGGAGAACCGTTGAGCACGACCTCGGCGGAAAGATCGGTTGCCTCTTGCGCGGTGAGCCAAGCACCATCGGCCTCGAATCGACCATTGTCGACTGCTCCGTCAAGCCACCGCTCCTGCTCCGCAGCGGAGCCATCAGCCTCGAAGCGCTCCGCAAGCTGGTGCCAGATATACAAGTTGCGACGAGCTGCCGCCCCGACGAAGCCCCGAAAAGCCCCGGCCAGAAGTACCGCCACTACAGCCCTGAAGCTGAAATCGTGCTCGTCGAAACTCCACCGCAAAGCCTGCCCGCCGAACAGCAAGCCGCCTGGATCGGCCTCTCTACTCCGCCAGCCGGAGCCACAAAAGCCCTCCAATGCCACGACATGGACGAATATGCCCGCGCACTGTTCGGCTTTTTCAGAATGTCCGATGCTGAGGGGATACGAACGATTTATTGCGAATTGCCGCCGAAAGAGGGGATTGGAAGGGCAATAAGAGATCGCCTGATTAAGGCGGCGGGAAAGGGGTAAAAATTTTCAGACTTGTCCGATATAACATAGTTGACCAACACCAGAGATATACCAATTCTTTGGCATCGTAATCACGATGCACTTCGACTAACATAAGTCAGGACCACAGGACCGCACCACCTAAACATCGAAAAAACTCACCCTTCCTCCGCCACCGCCGTTTCAAACTCCGGATAGAAAATCCTTTTGATCCCAACAGCCTTGCCGCTCTCCGTATCGAGCGTAATGAGCACGGCGGAGAGGTGGACGTCGTCGGTGGCGCATTCGTATTTATGGGGAGTCTGGAAAAGCATCCGGTCAACGGCTGTTTTGACCTGCATTCCGATCACCGACTGGTGCGGGCCGGTCATGCCGACGTCGGTCAGGTAGGCCGTACCTTTCGAGAAGATGCGTTCGTCGGCGGTCTGCACGTGGGTGTGCGTACCGATCACGGCTGACACGCGGCCATCGAGGTACCAGGCCAGCGCGAGCTTTTCGGCGGTCGCTTCGGCGTGCATATCCACAAAGATCATCGACGATTTGTCCTTGACCTGCTTGATGACCCAGTCGGCGGTGCGGAACGGGCAGTCGATCGGGTTCATGAAGGTGCGGCCTTGCAGGTTGAGCACGGTGATGTTGCCCAGACCGTTCGGCAGCGCGTAGGTGCCGTAGCCCTTGCCGTACGTTCCGCGCGGGTAGTTCTGCGGGCGGAGCACCTTGTCGTGGGTTTTGAGCGTGTCGAAAAAGTTGAAGTTATTCCAGGTGTGGTTGCCGCCGGTCACCACATCGACGCCCGCTTCGAGCATCTGGTTCAGCGCTTCGAGGCTCATCCCCTTGCCCTTGTGGGCGTTCTCTCCGTTGCAAATGACGAAATCGACCTCGTATTTCGAGATGAACCCCTTGAGCATCCGGCTGACCATCTGCAGGCCGGGGTTACCGACGACGTCACCGATAAAGAGAATGTTGGCTGTTTTGGCTGACATGGCAAAGACGGGCAAAAAGTTACGGGCAGGTAAAAATGTTAGTTCAATAAAAGTAAGGAAAGAGCGGCTCATTGCGAAGCAGGATTCGCCGGATCGGCAGAAGAGCACTATTTTTCAAGATCGACTCATCAGAATCACGACCCATGCAAAGCTGCACCTCCAAAGCAATCCGTATGACCACCGTCGCTTTCGTCGTCGTGCTGTCAACTTTGCTCGTCCTGCTGCTGTACGCCCCTGGGCGCATCAGCGATGAGGCGGTGAGCGAAGCAAAAACTGCGCTTGCGAGCTACCTGGAAGCGCATCCCGACGAGACGGCCCGAACGCTGGCGATGGTGGATTTCAGCCAGCCGTCGAACATGAAACGAATGGCAATCATCGATCTGCAGAGCGGCGAGCGGACGTTTTTCCGAGTGGCGCACGGCAGGAACAGCGGCGAACTCTACGCCCGTCACTTTTCCGATGTTCCCGACTCGAACACAAGCAGCCTCGGGCTATTCCGCGTCACCAGGCGCTACCACGGCGACCACGGCCTAGCGCTCCGGCTCGACGGCCTCGACTCGCTCCGCAACCACAACGCCGCCGTCCGCGACATCGTGCTGCACGAAGCCGGGTACGTCTCGATTCGCTACATCCTGCTGAATCTCGCAACGCTGAACGGCCCGATGATCGGGCGCAGCAACGGCTGCTTCGCCGTATCGCACCGCAACATCGACAAGGTGGTCGCAAAGCTCGCGGATGGCGGTTTCATCTATGCGTGGGCGGAGGAGGATATGCGCTGATCCATTGGGGAACCGGAAAAACGTTTCTTTTGCATTGTCCCGTTCATCTTCGTCCATTCTGTGCACTCCCTCTTTCCCCCCATAAAACGCAAGGAAGCCCGGCGATGAACCGGGCTTCCTTGCTATGCTGTGCTGTGCTGTCTTTCGACAGAAATCACATGGCGTCGATGATGGCGTTGAGGGTCGCGCTCGGGCGCATGGCCTTGGAGACCTTCTCGTCATTGGGCTCGTAGTAGCCGCCCATGTCAACCGGGCTGCCCTGAGCTTCGATCAGCTCGGCGTTGATAGCCTCCTCTTTCTCGGCCAGCGACTTGGCCACGTCGGCAAAGCGAGCTTTCAGCTCCGCGTCAGCATCCTGCGCAGCGAGCGCTTCGGCCCAGTAGAGGGCGAGGAAGAAGTGGCTGCCGCGGTTGTCGATACCGCCGAGCCTGCGGGTCGGTGACTTGCGGTTGTCGAGGAACTTGCCGATCGCCTGATCGAGCGTGTCGGCCAGCACCTGCGCTTTCGGGTTGTCGAAAGCCTGCGCGAGGTGCTCAAGCGAAGCGGCCAGAGCGGAGAACTCGCCAAGCGAATCCCAGCGGAGGTAGCCCTCTTTCTGGAACTGCTGCACGTGCTTAGGAGCCGAGCCGCCTGCACCGGTCTCAAACAGGCCGCCACCGTTGAGCAGCGGAACGATCGAGAGCATCTTGGCGCTGGTGCCAAGCTCGATGATCGGGAACAGGTCGGTCAGGTAGTCACGAAGCACGTTGCCGGTCACCGAAATGGTGTCCTGTCCGGCGCGGAAGCGGGCCAAGGTGAAACGCATCGCTTCGAGCGGAGGCATGATCTTGATATCGACGCCGTCGGTATCGATATCCTGAAGATACTCCTCGGTCTTGGCGATGATCTGCGCATCGTGGGCGCGGTTGCTGTCGAGCCAGAACACAGCCGGAGCACCGGTTGCCTTGGCGCGGCGCACGGCAAGCTGAACCCAGTCGCGGATCGGAGCGTCCTTGGTCTGGCACATCCTGAAGATGTCGCCGGTCTCGACGGTCTGCTCCATGAGCACCGAACCGTCGGCATCGACCACGCGGATCACACCGTCACCAGGTGCGGTGAAGGTCTTGTCGTGCGAACCGTACTCTTCAGCCTTCTTGGCCATCAGGCCGACGTTCGGCACGCTGCCGATGGTCGAAGGATCGAACGCGCCATTCTTGCGGCAGTCGTCCACGATCTCGCCGTACATGGTTGCGTAGCAGCGATCCGGAATCATCGCCTTGCAGTCGTGAAGCTGACCATCGGGGCCCCACATCTGACCGCCATCACGCACGACGACCGGCATCGAAGCGTCGATGATAATATCGTTCGGCACGTGCAGGTTGGTGATGCCCTTGTCGGAATCGACCATCGCCAGCTCGGGACGGGTCTTATAGACCGCCATGATGTCGGCCTCGATCTCAGCGCGTTTGTCGTCCGGCAGGCTCTGGATTTTGGCGTACAGATCGCCGAGGCCGTTGTTGACGTTTACGCCAAGCTCGGCGAGCAGTGCGCCATGCTTGTCGAACACATCCTTGTAGAACACCGAGACGGCGTGGCCGAACATGATCGGATCGGAGATCTTCATCATAGTGGCCTTCAGGTGCAGCGACAAAAGCACACCCTGCGATTTGGCGTCCTCGATCTGCTCGGCGAAGAACTCGCGAAGCTTGCGCACGTTCATGACCGAGGTGTCGATCACCTCACCGGCGAGCAGCGGGGTCTTCTCTTTCAACACGGTCACCTCATTGGCACCGTTGACATATTCGATACGAACGGTAGTTTCAGCAGGCACAGTCACAGACTGCTCGCTGCCGTAGAAGTCGCCCTCGCTCATGTGAGAGACGTGAGCCTTGGAGTCTTTGCTCCATGCAGCCATACGATGCGGATTTTTCTTGGCGTACTCCTTGACCGACAGCGGAGCGCGGCGGTCAGAGTTACCCTCGCGAAGCACCGGGTTCACAGCGCTGCCAAGCACCTTGGCGTAACGATCTTTGATCGCCTTCTCTTCGTCGTTTGACGGGGCTTCGGGATAGTTCGGCACGTTGTAGCCATGCTCCTGAAGCTCTTTGATAGCAGCTTTAAGCTGAGGAATCGAGGCGCTGATATTCGGCAGCTTGATGATGTTCGCTTCCGGGGTCTGCGCAAGGTCGCCAAGCTGGCTGAGGTAGTCGGGAATCCTCTGCTCTGCGGTCAAATTCTCCGGAAAGTTGGCGATAATCCTGCCGGCAAGGGAGATATCCCTGGTCTCGACTTCTACGCCGGTTCCGCGGGTAAAGGCCTGGATGATCGGAAGCAGCGAGTAGGTCGCCAGTGCCGGCGCCTCGTCGATCTTCGTGTAGATGATGGTCGATGTGCTTGCCATATCGTTGCTTTTTTAAAGGTCTTTGTTGATTAACGGACTGCTACGAGAAAAAAAACTTCGCATCCCTTTACAGGTGCCGGAAAGCCACTGTAAGGGAAAAGGTCGCCAACAGCCCCGATCACTGGCCGGGACTGAGCGCCGGATTGTCTGATGCACGTTTCGTGCCGGAAAAACTCTCACTTCCACTGACGCTAACTCACCCTGGAACAGGGAGAAGCCTGCCACCCGGTCCTGAAAAACAGGGCCGGATTGGCCGATACGTATGGAAGGAATGGTGTCAAACGGGAGCTTGACGGAAGCCAGGCCCCCTTAATCTCACTTGGATGGATGACGGTCTTCGAGACCAACCCTCTCGGCAAGCTCTTTGTCATGAAGCACTTCATGAGCGAGCTTGATCATGGGGATGGTTGCGCCCATTGAGCTGTATCCTCCGTCATGGAAAAGATTCTGCATGGTCACCTTGCGCGTCAGGTCGCTCAAAAGCGTCATGGTGTATTCAGCGCACTCCTCCGCACTGGCATTGCCGAGCGGAGACATCAGGTCGCTGTACTCGTACATCTTCTCGAAACCAGGAATACCGCTGCCGGCCTTGGTGTAGGTCGGGCTCTGCGAAATTGTGTTGATCCTGATACCGCGATTAGCCAGACGTGGGCCAAAGCTGCGGGCGATCGATTCGAGCAGCGACTTGGCGTCGCCCATATCGGAGTATGTCCAGTAATTACGCTGAGATGCGATGTAAGAAAGGCCGAGAATGCTACCGCCGTCGTTGATAGCCTCGTTTTTCAGCGCATAGGACACCAGCCTGTGGAACGAAATACCGGAAACATCAAGCGTCCTCATAAACCATTCGTAATTCAGATCCTCGTACGGAAGCTGCTTGCGAATGTTCTGGGACATACCGATCGAGTGCACGATGAAGTCAACGGAACCCATTTTCTCTTTGAGCTCCTTGAAGGTGTTATCGACATCCTCGTTTTTGGAGGCATCGCAGATGAGAATCGGTGCATTGCCGCACTGCTCGGAAAGCTCCTGGAGATTGCCGAAGCGAATGGCCGTTGCCACATTGGAAAGGGCAAGCTGCGCACCTTCGCGATAAGCATGCTGCGCAATCTGCCAACCGATGCTGCTTTCATCGAGAGGGCCGAAAACAATGCCTTTTTTCCCTTTCAAAAGACCATAGTGCGCTTTCTCAGGCATGGTAAAATCCGGTTCTTTTCAGAAAATAAGGGTAATAATTACCCCTTTGATGATTCGTTCAAAGCTGTCAAGATACAAGTTTCCGGTGAATTGTTAAACACTTAACCGGCAAAAAACATATCCAGCCCCAAAAGAACGTCATAAAAAACGTCTTTTGAGGATCACAACAAACGCCACTACCCGGCAGGCTCTGCAAAACATCCAGCTCGCGGCAGAGGCTAACTAATACCGTGTCAGATTTTCAGCCGCCGCATGGAACGAAGCTTGTTGAGCACGTTCTTGTTGACGTTCAGCTCCATCTCCTCTTTATCGACTTTAATCTCCTTGAAGATCACGCGCAGCATGTTGTCTTCGCGAACGAAGCGATCCATTTCTAGACTATACAGTGCACGGGGCAGAGTGATGTTACGCTGGGCGCGATCGACCGTGACGATGATGTCGGTGCCCATGCGCTCGACCGAAACATCCTCGGCATCCTTCAGGAACGGAACCTTGATGCAGAGCACATCGCGATGATCGGAGGTCGCCTGGTTCTCCTTGCTCTCGATCCAGAAGTTCTTACCCGAGTAGAAAGTCTTGTCGGGCGCTTCGTCGCCGAACACCTTCTGGCTGATGCCGTACAGCGCGTCGGGGCCGATCGGCTCGGTGCGTTGCAGGTGGCAGCGGAACACCGGCGTCGGGTAGAAGGAGTTGTCGATCTCCATCAGGTACTTGCTGTGCAGGTCGGCCCAGAACTCGAAGTACTCGCCCACCGTACGCGAGGTCGGCAGAATCTTGTTGATGACGATACCGTCGATGTTGATGCCATACAGATGCACAAAAGTGTAGGCGCGCTTGGTTTCGAGAATCGAGAGCTTCTCCGGATTCAGCACAAGCCTGAAGGTAACCTCCGGGCTGAGGATAAAGTCGTTGATATCCTCCATCTGTTTGAGCAGCACGTTGACCTCGTTGAAGAAGTCCTCGTCGGGAATGTTGTTGCCGGAAAGCGGACGGGCCAGCGACGACATGCTCTTGTAGAGCTTGAAGAATTGCTTGCCCATGTTGCCGCCGATGATGATTTCGGGGTAGGCGAGCAGGCGAAGCGTGTTGCCAGTCGGCGAAGTATCGAGCACCACGGCGTCCCACTTACCGGACTGCGCCTCATCGACCAGGCGGGAGAGGGCGAAGATTTCGTCGAGGCCGGGCTGCGTGGTCAACTCTGAAGCCATGCCGCTGTCGAGGCCCTGATTTTTGTAGGACGAGGAAACGAACTTCTGAAAGCCCGACATGTTCTTCTTCAGCTCGTAAATCGTATCGACTTCGAGGCCGTAGAGATTCTTCTCGATTTTCAAGGGCTCGTTGCGCCCGATCTGCACGCCGAACACATCGGAGAGCGAGTGAGCCGGGTCGGAGGACATGATGAGCACCCGTTTGCCCTGGCGAGCAAGGGCGACCGCCGTGGAGGATGAAATAGTGGTTTTACCCGTTCCTCCCTTGCCGGAATAGATGATAACCCTCGGTTGAGACTGGTTCTCAGTTAAATCCCTCGAAAGCATGCGGTACTCTCCTTTTGTGCGGCCTGTAAAAATGAACCCATTAAGAATAAGAGTGAGAAGTTAGCACTTTTCACCGTTTCTTCTCAGGAAGATCACTAAAAAGTGTGATGAGTGGGCTGAGAGCAAGGCTAAAAGAACGCAACAGCCGAAATCGCAAAAGCTTTCAGACAAACGAAATCTTTTTGGTGAGAGCGATTTCAAGCTGGCCCATATACTCTTCGTGCGGGATTTCAACTGCACCGAGACTTTCGAGGTGCGAGTTCATGATCTGGGCGTCGAGCAGGAGGTACCCCTTTTTGCGCAGATAGCCCACCAGCCAGGCAAAGGCGACCTTGGAGGCATCACGCTCGAAAAAGAACATCGACTCGCCGAAAAATGCTCCGCCCATCGACAAGCCATACAGCCCTCCGGCAAGTTTGTCATCCAGCCAGCTTTCAACGCTGTGCGCCAGTCCCAGTCGGTGCAGTTTGATGAAGACCTCGATGATCTCCTCGGAAATCCAGGTCTCTTTTTCGGTAGCGCGGGGCAACGAGCAAGAGCGAATCACCTTCTCGAACGCAGTATTGATTTTGATCGTGAAACGCCTTTCATCGATGATTCGCCTGAGGCTTCGCGAAGGACGAAACGATTCGAGCGGCACCACGGCGCGCTGGTAGGGCTGGCACCAGCTCACCGTGCCCTCGCGGGAATCGGCCATCGGGAAAAAGCCGTGACGGTAAGCGCGCAGAATATCCTCGACCTTGATCATGCTCCGAACTTACCCTTTTTCCCGAAGCTGCGCGGCGGTCACCAGCAGCTCATCGACTCGCCGCTTTGGGACGTGGTGAATGCTGTGCTCGTCGCGCCAGTAGCGGATGCTTTCGCCCGGCTCAATCTGGTCGATCACCACGGTTTCGGCGGGTTTGCCGATGGCGATCACCATCAGCACCGTCCAACCGTCGGGGAGGTCAAGTTCGCGCATGAGCCGTTCGCGATCGATGACCGCCACGATGCAGCCACCCAGCCCCCGCTCCGCCGCTCCGAGCAGGATCGTCTGCGCCGCGATACCGCTGTCGCAGGCCGCGCCTGATGATTCCTCGTTCCGGCACAAGACCACAAGCCCAGCCGGAGGACGCTCGCCCATCTCCGGCCCCGGCCACTCTTCGAGATACCCGGCCCACTTCAGGCACGGGAACACCTTGTCAAACATCTCGCCGCCCGTGACGGGCAGGTAGCGCAACGGCTGCCGGTTGGCCGCCGAAGGCACGTAGCAGGCCAGCTCCACCAGATCGCGAAGCGTTTCGGCGCTCACCTCCGCACCTTCGTCGAACCGCCGAATGCTGCGGCTCCGGGTGACCAGTTCTCTGAACTTCATGGACGTCCACCCTCACCGTACGTATCTCTCCACGACGCATCGGTGTACTTTTTCAGATGGTCCCAGCGGCCTGAAGTGATCCATTCAGCGATATAGTCGACCGTCCGGGCATAATTGAGCGGTGTTCCCGCCGGCTTGGCCAGCCAATCTCTGAGCACATTGCCGTCGAGCTGGTGCATCGCCATGCCATAGCCGAGCTGCACCAGCGCCAATGCGTTGGACTCCTGCTCGATCTGCCCGTCCAGCGCGCGCAACAGCAGTTTCTTGCCGAGATGCAGCGCCTCACCCGGAAGCTCAAAGCCAGCGTTGCACACCACGCCGCTGCACTCCATCAGGTCACGCAGAAATCCTTCCCGCGAGTAGCTCCTGAACGACAAATGGCCATCTTCGCGATCTTCGGTCACCTTGCCGTAGATGAAAAAATGGTAGGCGGAAAAGGGTTGCAGAAACTTCTCAATATCCTCGACCTCTTCGAAAGGCAGATAAACCAGAATCTTTTTCGGGTCTTCATTGAGCCGTTTGGCCCGATAAAGTGTTTCGGGAATGACTGGCGGAAAGATCGGCTGATTGAAATGGTCCCAGTGCAGGCCCGCATTGTACTGGGCAGGGGCGAAGTGAAGCAAAGTGTACTTTCCAAACAGGCTGCCACGCGCTATCGGAACATCATAGGGAAAGGCATACTGATGTCCGAACCCTACGCTCGGCAGTCCCTTCATCCGGGCGGCCATCGAGGTAACCGGTTCGAAATCGGTGATCACCAGATCAACGCCAGCCAGATCGAGAGCCAAGACATCAGACCAGTGCCTGACGAAATCGAGCTTGAAGAGGGTCTCGGCATAGTTCATCTTTCCTTTGCGGGTCACCAGGGTGAAGCCCTTCAGCACTTTGTACGGAGCAAACACCTCCATCTCCCGGAGTTCGTCCTCCTTTCTTCCGCTGACGATCACCTCAAGCTCGTGCCCATCCTCCTTGAGCTTTCTGACCAGCTCCCTGCTTCTGCTGATGTGGCCGTTCCCTGTTCCCTGAACGCCGAAAAGGATCTTCATGCACTACGCTGTTTTAATGCCTTCTCCGGCACGCAAATGCCGGGTATTCAATAACCTTAAAATTACGGAAATCTCGACCAGAACGGCAAATATCGTCACCAGGTTGACACAAAAATGAGAAAGAGAGCGCTCTTGGTGAAATGGACTGGATAAACACGCTGGACAAAGCTCCGGCTCACCCCACAACCTTCAGATTCGCGTACTGCACCATCAGCGTCTTTTCTCCGGCGTTGCGGAAATTGATTTTGACCTTCTGCTTCGGGCCTTTGCCCTGCACGTCGAGCACGGTGCCGGGACCGAAGATGGCATGCTGAACTCTGGTGCCGGACCGGAACTCGCTTTTGGCCGCACCGGTGGGACGCGCCGATCCGGCGGGTTTGACCGTGGGCACCTTGCCTGACGGGCGGCCCGGCTGCGGCCTGAGCGAGGAGCCGAAAACCGGGCGTCCGGCCATCGCTGATGCGGAGACCTTTGTCGGGCTTTCGGAGAGCTTGCGACCCCCTTCGGTGACGATGAGGTCGGGATCGACTTCGTTGATGAAGGCCGAGCGCAGGCACATCTGCGGCTGGCCGTACATGTAGCGGCTCTGCGCCCACGAGAGAAAGAGCTTGGTCTGCGCGCGGGTGATCGCCACGTAGAAGAGCCGCCGCTCCTCCTCCAGTTCGCCCGGTTCGTAGCTGTTGAGCGGAAAGAGCCGCTCCTCCATGCCGGTGACGAACACCACCGGAAATTCGAGGCCTTTGGCCGCGTGCACCGTCATGAGCGAGACGTAGTTGTCCGACTCCTGCGTTTCATCGTAGTCCGAGGCGAGCGAGATGGTCGCGAGGAAGTCGCCAAGCGTAGCCGCGTCGGGATTGTGGTCGGCGAAGTCGCGCGTCATCGAGAGCAGCTCCTGCAAATTCTCGTGCCGGGCAAGCGACTCCGGGGTGTTCTCCTCCTTGAGCAGCGAGAGCAGGCCGGTGGTGTCGTAGAGCATCGAGAGCACATCGTAGGCCGTGCCTGTTTCGGCCTGCTGACGCATCGCCTCGATGAGGCTCGCGAACTGCGTGAGCGCGTTCACCAGCCGCGGCTGAAAGCCCCCCTCGCCCGCGCGGCGCACCGCCTCGTAGAGCGACATGTTCTGCTCCTCGGCGAACTCCTTGAGCTTGTTGATGCTCACCGCACCGATCTTGCGCGGCGGGAAGTTGATGACCCGCAGGAGCGACTCGCTGTCTCGCTCGTTCAGCACGAGCCGCATGTAGGCTACAGCGTCCTTGATCTCCTTGCGCTTGTAGAACGACACGCTGCCGAAAATCTTGTACGGAATGCGGTTCTGGCGCATCATGTCCTCGATCACGCGCGACTGGGCGTTGGTGCGGTAAAACACCGCGAACGAACGGTACTGCGCGCCCTTTGACAGCCGGATCGAGTTGATATGCTCGGCCACCTTCTCGGCCTCACGCTTTTCGTTGAACGCCTCGATCAGCGTGATCGGCTCGCCCATGCCCGCGTTGGCCACCAGCTCCTTCTTGATCTGGCGCGTGTTGCGGCTGATGACGCTGTTGGCCGCGTCGAGAATCGTTTTGGTGCTGCGGTAGTTATCGACCAGCTTGAAGAGCTGCGTGTCGCCGTAATCGTCGTTAAAGTTGAGCATGTTGGTGATGTCCGCCCCACGCCACGAGTAGATCGACTGCGCGTCGTCGCCCACGACAAAGATATTGCGGTGCTTCTCGGCGATCATCTTCGCGACCAGGTACTGCACACGGTTGGTATCCTGGTACTCGTCGATCAAGAGATACTTGAAATACTCCTGCAACTGCGCCAGCACCTGCGGATGCTCGGTGAACAGCTCGATAGGCTTGATGAGCAGGTCGTCGAAATCGAGCGCGTTGTTGTCGCGCAGCTTCTGCACGTAGCGCTCATAGACCAGCGAAATCTTACGGGACTGGTCGTCGATCGCCTTGCGATGGAACTCCGGCGGCAAAACGAAGCTGTTCTTGGCCTTGCTGATCGACGAGTGCACGAGGTTCACCGGCAGCGTTTCGGGCGACAGGTTCAACTCCTTCATGCACTGCTTGATGAGGCTCTTGCTGTCGTCGGCGTCGAAAATCGAGAAGTTACGGTCGTAGCCGATCAGGTGGATGTAGCTGCGCAACAGCCGCGCGAACACCGAGTGGAACGTGCCGATCCAGAGACTGGAGGCGCTGCCATATTCGAGGATGCCGTCGATACGCTGGCGCATCTCGCCCGCCGCCTTGTTGGTGAAGGTGAGGGCGAGAATATTTTGGGGCGAAACCCCGACGTTGCGGATCAGGTGCGCGATGCGGTAGGTAATAACGCGCGTCTTGCCCGACCCCGCGCCCGCCAGCACCATCACGGGGCCTTCGGTCGCGAGCACGGCCTCGCGCTGAACGTCGTTGAGTTCCCGGAGAAAATCTGTCAAAGCTGCTGAAAATAAAAGGTTAGCGACCCGCATTCCCGGAGGGGGATGGGAGGGCCGTCACAAAGCTCAGAAGAATTTCGCACATCCCGGCTGCAATTACAAATGCGAGGTTGGGTTGAGGGGAATTTGATGGGCGGGGGGATGGGGTTAGCGATTTTTGGCTGATTCAGGCTGTTCGTTTATTGTGCTGATAATATATTCAACGCCTTGTAATTGAAGGCGTGCCCCAACATGCTCAAAGATGTCACGAGCCTGCTTAAGATACTGCAAAGCCTTTTCCGACTTTCCTTGTGCCTCATAAACCAGTCCGATGTTGCCGAGGGCTTGAGCCTCGCCGAGCGGGTTGCCGATCTGCTTGTGGATTTCCAGCGCTTGCTGATACGACCTCAGCGCCTCTTCCAGTTTGCCTTGCTTGTCATAAACCACTCCGATGCCGACGAGGTCTTGAGCCTCGCCGAGCGGGTTGCCGATCTGCTTGTGGATTTCCAGCGACTGCTGATACGATTTCAGCGCCTCTTCCAGTTTGCCTTGATTGGCATAAACATTTCCGATGTTGCAGAGGTCTTGAGCCTCGCCGAGCGGATTGCCGATCTGCTTGTCGATTTCCAGCGACTGCTGATACGATTTCAGCGCCGCTTCCAGTTTGCCTTGATTGGCATAAACATTTCCGATGTTGCAGAGGTCTTGAGCCTCGCCGAGCGGGTTGCCGATCTGCTTGTGGATTTCCAGCGACTGCTGATACGATTTCAGCGCCGCTTCCAGTTTACCTTGATTGGCATAAACATTTCCGATGTTGCAGAGGTCTTGAGCCTCGCCGAGCGAGTTGCCGATCTTCTTGTGAATTTCCAGCGCCTGCTGATACGGTTTCAGCGCCTCTTCCAGTTTGCCTTGCTGGAAGTACACACTTCCGATGTTGCAGAGGGCTGCGGCCTCGCCGAGCGGATTGCCGATCTGCTTGTCGATTTCCAGCGCCTGCTGATACGATTTCAGCGCCTCTTCCAGTTTGCCTTGATTGGCATAAACATTTCCGATGTTGCCGAGAAAATTGCCTTCGAACTCTTCATCCCCTTTTTTCCGGGCAAGTTGCAATCCGGCAAGGAAAGCCTGCTCGGCTTTTGGGTAGTTTGAAACATAATACCATGAAAGACCGGCGTTCAGATACGCCGACATGGTTGGCAGCAGGTCAATCGATTTCTGGTAGTTCCTTGCGGCATCCTCATACGAACCGGGCTTAAAATCCTCTTCACCCGCCTCGAAGTAGCGCTTCGCCTTTGCTTTCAGTTCATCCGCCGTATCTTTTAGCTCTTTCTCAAAACCCGATTCCGTCGCTTTTTGCATCCCCGGAACTCCCGGAACTGGCTCGAATTCGGCCTGAACATCCTTCGTGACATTGGATACCAGCACGATGGCAAGCGACAGCACAGTCGTCACGAGAAGTGGAACACGCTTTCCATCGAGCTTCCTCAAAACAGGAAAACGCTGGTGCTCCACCGAAGTAAAACTCAGCCCAAGCAGCAAGCCCGCGATGGCTGCAACGAAGGTGAACAGGTGTCCGAGTATGATGAGCGCGACGTTCATGGGGTCAGTGAATTCGTCGGGTTAGAACAGTTATTCGATTACTTTCTTAACATCACAAAAAGTATCAAAATAACAGCGTTATTTCTCAAAATCGCGATCAGCAATCCCCCAATCCTCAAACCAGCTTTTCGGTCTTCGTCGCCATGATGACGTCGTTCAGATGAATGCCTCCGATGGCGTGTGTCCACCATGAGACGGTCACTTTGCCCCATTCGGTCAAAAGTGCCGGATGGTGACCCTCGGATTCGGCGAGCTGGCCTACCCTAACGGTAAAGTCGAGCGCCTCCTGAAAATCCTTGAAACTGAAAACTTTGACGAGTTTCGGGGTGCCGGAATCATCGACAACGCTCCACTCCGGAATGTGAGTAAGTTGCCGTTGAAGCTCTTCCGGAGCCATGGGAGCTTCCGTCCCTTCACAGGGCACGCAATGCTTGTTTTCGAGCTGTGTCATGACTTGGTTCTCCCGTCTTGAGTTTCCGCGATCCAGCAGTCCGGAAGTGTCACCGGAGCGCTGCCTTGCCTTGCCTTTCCGTTATTCTCAACTGCACCACCCGATCCAGAGTTGCAAACCAGTCATTTTCGGAAACCTGAAAACCGCAACGATCCCCCCTCTATCTTTTGCTGTTTCCTTGCTATATTGGGCCACAAAAGTTTCCGGCCTCGACACTGGCCATCCTCCTCTCAACCGGTACAGGCATGTTCCCACTTGTTTACGAAATCAACACGCGCGTCTGGCTGAGAGAGCTTTCGATCAGGCATGAGCGGCCAATCACGCTTGCCAATGTGCCCGGCGAGGAGCTGGAACTGCTGCGCGAGGGACGGTTCACGATGGTGTGGCTGATGGGGGTCTGGAAGCGGAGCCGGTACAGCGCGGCTATCGCCGCTTCGCACAAGGGGTTGCGGTCGGAGATGCTCGATTATCTCGAAGATTTACAGCCCGACGATATCGTCGCCTCGCCCTACGCCGTCGCCGACTACACGGTCAGCGAAGCGCTCGGCGGCAAAGCGGGTTTGCTGGCGTTCCGCGAGCAGCTCGCCGGGATGGGCATCAAGCTGATGCTCGACTTCGTGCCGAACCACATGGCGCTCGACAACCGCTGGCTGCCCGACCATCCCGAACACTTCATCCCGATGTCGGCGGACGACCCGGAAGAGGAGTGCTTCGCGTTCACCAAGGGGCAGTTCCTCGCGCACGGCAAGGATCCCTATTTCGCCCCATGGAGCGACACCCTGCAACTCAACTACGCCAACCCTGCCACGCAGGAGATGATGATCGGCAACCTCTTGCGCATCAGCGAGCTGTGCGACGGCGTGCGGTGCGACATGGCGATGCTGCTGCTCAAGGAGGTGTTCGATGAAACCTGGGAAAACCGCTGCGACTCGATGCCCGAGGAGTTCTGGCCAAAAGCGATCCGGCGCATCCGTGACACCCATCCCGGCTTCATCTTTGTGGCCGAAGCCTACTGGAACAAAGAGTGGACGTTACAGCAAATGGGCTTCGATTTCACCTACGACAAGCCTCTGTACGACCACCTCGGCAGCGTTCCGGTCAATGTACCCTACCTGCGCGAGCACCTGCTGTGCGATCCGGAGTACCAGGCCCACCTCTGCCGCTTCATCGAAAACCACGATGAGGATCGTGCATCCGAATGGTTCGGCAAGAACCACGCGGTCGCGGCGCTGGTGCTGCTCACCGTGCCGGGCATGATGCTGATCCACCAGGGCCAGCTTAAAGGACTGGTCAAGAAAATCCCGGTTCAGCTCATCAGGCTTGTCAAGGAGACAGGCAACAACAAGCTCCTGCCACTCTACCTCAAGCTCTTCGAACTCAGAGCCGACCCGCGCTTTCAGGAAAAAGGCCGTACCGAATGGCTTGAACTGAACGCAGCCGATCTTTCGCGCTGTTTCGGCTACTGCCGTTCGATTCCCGGCTCGCACGCTTTTGTGCTCGCAAACTTTTCGGGGCACGGAATAGATATCAGGTTCACACATCCGGCGCTCGATGGTCTTGACGAAAGCTCGATCACAGCTTACTCGACCCGTTTCCCGGAACCACTTCAGGAGTGGCAGCTCAGCAACGATTGCACCGGCCTCCACCTCAGGCCGCACGAAGGCGTGTTGCTTATGGTGAACAAACAAGAAGCCTGATTCACCACGACCGGCGACAAGAAACAGCCCACATCATTTTATCAACCTTTCCGCACCTGCACCGATGAACTACCACCTCACCACCATCGCCTGCAAGACCGACCAGCCGATCGACATCATCGACATCACCGACGAGGTTCGCGCGGCACTCGAAGCCACCGGCCTAAAGCAGGGCACGGTCACACTGCTCAGCCGCCACACCACCGCCTGCATCAACATCAACGAGCGCGAGGAGCAGCTCAAGCAGGACATGACCACCTTCCTGAAACGCTTCATCCCCAAAGACGGCGACTGGCTGCACAACCTCGACACGATTGACGGTCGAGACAACGCCCACTCCCACCTCCTCGGGCTCTTCATGACCAGCTCCGAAACCGTTCCTTTCGCCGACGGCAAACTCCTGCTCGGCACATGGCAGTCGATCTTCTTCGTCGAACTTGACGGTCCAAGGGAAAAACGCGAAGTGCTGGTGCACATCCAGGGGGAATAAAAAAATCGGGATCTAAAATCGCTCTTACATTCAGGCGGGTTTTAACCCGGTGGACATTCAGCCTCTTACATTCATGTTGCCCCGGTTTTTAAACCGGGGGTAACGGGACACTTCTCTTTCAGGGCTTCAGCCCAATATCTTGTGCAACCGATCATTTCGATCATGCTGAACATGATCGAAATGTAGGGGCAACCCTCGCGTTTGCCCCTACGGAAAAAATCCCTCTATATCATCTCATTCCGATCCCGATTTCTGAAAAGAGAATCCTCCCCCCAACCGGAACCATAGAGAAGTTCGGGCGGTTGAAAAAACAAGTACTTTCTTCTGCCTGAACTCCAGATTCCGAACCTATGACCGAGGCTCTCTCCTCTCCTGTTTCGCAGGGCTATAGCCTGCTTTCCACAATTCATGACCCCGCCGACCTCAACAAGTTAAGCATCAGCCAGCTTGAGCAGGTGGCTGCCGAATGCCGTAAAAAGGTGATCGAGCTGGTATCGCAGCATGGCGGCCATTTTGCATCCAGCCTCGGCGTCACCGAGCTGACTGTCGCGCTGCACCACGTCTATCAAAGCCCGACCGACCGCATCGTGTGGGATGTGGGCCATCAGGCTTACGTGCACAAAATGCTGACCGGACGGCTGGAACAGATGGACACAAACCGCCGCTATAACGGTTTGGCAGGCTTTCCCAAGCGCAGCGAGAGCGCACACGACGCCTTCGATACAGGCCACGCCTCAACCTCGATCTCGGCAGCGGCGGGCATGGCCGTTGCGCGCGACCTGGCCGGGCGATCGGAGAAGGTAGTGGCGATTATCGGTGACGGCAGCCTGACCGGCGGCATGGCCTTCGAAGCGATGAACCATCTCGGGGATGTCAAATCGGACGTGCTGGTCATCCTCAACGACAACCAGATGGCCATCTCACCAAACACCGGCGGGCTGAAGAACTATCTGGTCAACGTGCCGCTGAACAAGACCTACAACAAGCTCCGGAAGTTCGTCTGGGACAGCATTTCGCTGATGCACAACGAAATCGGCGATACGGCTAAAGCCGCCGTGCACCGCCTGGAGGACGGCATCAAGGCGGCCTTCACGCCCGGCGCATACTTCGAGGCGCTCGGCTTCCGCTACTTCGGCCCCATCGACGGGCACAACATGGAGCAACTCGTCAAGGCGCTGAGCGAAATGCGCTCGCTGCCCCACCCCAAGCTGCTGCACGTCATCACCAAAAAGGGCAAAGGGTTCAAACCCGCCGAAGAGAACCAGCCCAAGTGGCACGCCAGCGCGGGCGGCTTTGACATCGAAACCGGCGCCAATTTGAAAGCTCCCGGAAAACCGGCCAAACCGAAATACCAACAGGTGTTCGGCGAAGCGCTGGTTGAGCTGGCGCTGAAGGATCAGACCATCACGGCTATCACAGCCGCCATGCCGAGCGGCACCTCGCTCGACCTGTTCCAGCAGGCGATCCCGTCGCGCTTTTACGACGTCGGCATCGCCGAACAGCACGCGGTCACCTTTTCGGCGGGCCTCGCGCTCGGCGGCTTCAAACCGGTCTGCGCGATCTATTCAACCTTTTTGCAACGCGGCTACGACCAGCTCATCCACGACGTAGCGCTCCAGAACCAGCACGTGGTCTTCGCCATCGACCGCGCGGGCCTCGTCGGCGAAGACGGCCCGACCCACCACGGCGCATTCGATCTGTCGTACCTCAACGCCGTACCGAATCTGACGATCATGGCGCCGGGCGACGAGCAGGAGCTGCGCGACATGCTTTACACGGCGCTCTACGAAGTGAAGGGCCCGGTGGCCATCCGTTACCCGAGAGGCACTGGCACCGGCGCAACGCTGCACAAGGAGTTCACCCCGATTCCGGTCGGCAAAGGACGAATCCTGCGGGAGGGCAAATCGGTGGCGCTGCTCGGCATCGGCTCGATGAGCAACCGCGCGCTTGAAACCGCCGAACTGCTCGAAAAGGCGGGGCTGAATCCGATGGTCTGCGACATGCGCTACCTCAAGCCGCTCGACACGGAGATGATCGACATGACCGCCGCAAAATGCAGCCACATCGTCACCATCGAAGAGAACAGCATCATCGGCGGATTCGGCAGCAGCATCGTCAACTACCTGAGCCACACCCACCCCGGCGCGAAAAGCATCAGCTTCGGATTGCCGGACGACTTCGTCACGCACGGCAGCATGAAAGAGCTGTACAAAGAGGTGGGCCTGGACGCGGAGACGCTGGCTGAGAAGATTCAGGAGTTCTGTAAAGCAGAGTGAAGCGCGGAGTGGCAATGGTCTGACAGATCAGTCAGGTCCGGAAATGTGTGGTAACTCTTCTGTAGGGGCAACCCTTGCGGTTGCCCTTTTGTGGGTGAACTCGGAACTCTGTGCAAACTGATAAATCAGGGCGGCCGCAAGGGCTGCCCCTACATCCCGGAAATCACCCGTTCACACCATCCAATCGTAAGGCAGCATCGGCAGCACGAACATCATAATCCGCAACGTCACGTTGGCGAAAATACCCGCCAGCACATCGTCGGCCATGATGCCCCAGCCTCCGGGGAGGTTTTGCAGACTATCGACCGGGCCAGGTTTGAGGATGTCGAAGAGCCTGAAAAAGATGAATCCCAGCAACACTACAAACGGCGTGACCGGCAGGAACGCAAGCGCGAGCCATTGCCCGGCAACCTCGTCGATCACCGCCTGCGAGGGATCTTCGCCATACTCCTCCTCCATCACGCTGCTCGCCCAGACGCCAAGCGCGGTCGTCGCCAAAATAATCGGCATCAGCACGAGCGGATTATGCAAAACGGGAATGAAGAAATACGCAAGCGCCGCACCCGCGCTGCCGACGGTTCCCGGTGCAAACGACGCATAACCGAGGCCGAACGCGCTGCCGGTGATCTTTGCCAGCATGGTGCGCATGGCGTTAGCGCCCCCCTTGCGGGTTCGGGAGAAAAAGGCTCCGGTTGCTGATGAGGTAGGAAATCCCCGTCCAGGCCGTGAAAAGGGTGATGGCAAGCATCACGTAATCAAGCCAGGGCGAATGAAGAATTTCATCCATGACAGCCCCGATCTTGCTGCCGAAAAAGGTCTTCTCCTTCAGCAGGATAAAGAGCATGACCACGTAGGCGAACAGGTTCTGGGCGAAGGTTTTGTACTTGGCCTCCTTACTGGTCACGACAGGATGATCAATGTGCTCGGCCCAGACGCGCAGCCCGGTGACGATGATGTCGCGAGCGGCCACAACCAGCACCATCCAGAGCGCCAGATAGCCCTGCCAGACGTAGAACAGAAATGCCGTGGTGATAAGCAGCTTGTCGGCCAGCGGGTCGAGGAACGCGCCGAGCCGGGTCACCTCACCATACTTTCGAGCGTGGTAGCCGTCATAAATATCGGTGAGAGAAGCCGTTACGAAGACAATGATCCCCATCAGCTTGTACCACGCACCGGGCTGCATGAGCAGCAGCACGAACACCGGCACGAGAATGATTCTCAGGATGGTAAGCTGATTGGAAAAGGTCATGTCGAAAATGTAGTTGAAATCGATGCGCCCGCCGTCCGGACGCCTGCAAGGCGGAAAGATACGTCATCCTGTACTTTTTTTCAATGCCGCCCGCAACGACAAGCATGGCTTTTGAGGACGAACTCAGCGCACCTCTACCACGGTCACGCCTGCGCCGCCCTCCTGCAAGCTACCGAGCCGGAAGTTTTTGACGCGCGGATGCTGCTTGAGAAATTCAGCCGTGCGCAGCCGCAACGCGCCGGAGCCTTTGCCGTGAACGATGGTGCCAGACGGCATCCGGTGCATCGCCAGCGCGTCGATGAAGCGGCCGATCTCGACAATCGCCTCGTCGCCGGTCAGGCCGCGCAGATCGAGCCGCGTCGATTCGAGCGTTGACGATTTGACCGACCAGCTTTTGGATGAAGCCTGAGGAGTCGATCCCTCCTTTTGCAGCTTTTTGGCTCCGGCGCGGGAGATCTTCTCCAGCCCGCGCAGGGCGGTAGTGAGCCGGAAATTACCGCACTGCACCACGGCTGAATCGCCCTGGATCGACTCCACCTCGCCGGTAGTGTTGGTGTCGCCGATCCGCACCGTGTCGCCGGGGCGGATGCTCAGGTCGGCCTGCGGCGCAACTTCCCGCTCGACAGCCTCCTCCTTCGACGCCGCCTCCTGCTTCATTCCGGCCAGCTTCGTCCGCGCCTTGTGCAGCGTGGCCTCGTCGCCGGGGTGCTCCTTGACCTCGCGGACGAGGTCGCGAATCTCCTTGCGCGCCTGTTCGAGCTGGCGGTTCATGTCGCGATAGCCCTTGCTTTTCAGCTCCTGCATCTTTTTGCGCAGCTCGGCACGTTGCAAGGTGAGCGTCGAGCGGATCGATTCGGCTTCGAGCCGCTCGCGCCTCAGCTCCGTCTCCAGCTCACGGTTCTGCGCCGCAGAGTGCCGAAAATCCTCGATCATCTCCTCCAGCCCTGTGTGGCCGGTCGTCAGAAAGCCCGACGCGCGGTTGACGATCTCCTCCGCGAATCCCATGCGCCGCATCATCGCGAACGCGAAGCTGTTGCCCGGCACGCCTTTGAGGAAACGGAAGGTCGGCGCGAGGCCGTTGCGGTCGAACTCCATAGCGCCGTTGACGACACCGTCGCGCCGGTGAGCATAAACTTTCAGCTCGCCGAGGTGGGTGGTGACGACGGTCTTCACATCCCGCGAAATCAGCTCCTCGATCACCGCGCGGGCGATGGCGCTCCCCTCCTCGACGTCAGTGCCGGAGCAAAGTTCGTCGATCAGCACAAGGCTGCCGGGCACGGCGCGGTCGAGAATGTCGCGGATCGCCGCAAGGTGGGAGCTGAAGGTGGAAAGATCGTTCTCGATGGACTGCTCGTCGCCGATTTCGATGAACAACCCGGCGAAGTGCGGAAACTCCGAACTCTCGCTGCATGGCACGAGATAGCCGTGCTGCAACATGCAGCAGAGCAGGCCGACGGTCTTCATCGCCACCGACTTGCCGCCCGCGTTCGGCCCGGAGATCACCAATGCCTGCTCGTTTTCGCTGAGCTCCATGTCAAGCGGCAGCACCTTCTCCTTTGAGAAATCGTGCGAGATGAAGAGCCACGGGTGGTAGCCCTTGACGATCTTCAGCCGCCGCCCAGCCGAGAGTTGCGGCAGCATCGAGCCAGTCTCGATTGCGAGCCGCGCCCGCGCGTAAAGCGTATCGAACGCCGCCATGATCTCCTGATTGTGCCGCACGTTGGGCAGCTCCTGCCGCACCTGCTCGGACAGCTCCTTCAGGATGCGCTCGATTTCGCGCCGCTCGGCGATCTCCAGATCCTGAATCCGGTTGCTGATTTCAAGCGTCTCCGCCGGTTCAACGAACACGGTCTGGCCGGTCTGCGAATAGTCCTGGATGTAGCCCGGCAGCCGGTACTTGTTCTCCACCCGCAGGGCCAGCACCTGCCGACCATGCCGGAAACCGACCGTCTCCTCCATCAGCCACCCCTCGTTCTGGCAGCGCCGCAGCAGCCGCTCCATCTTGCGCCGCAATCCGTCGCGCGCCTCGCTGAGGCCGTTGCGGATGTCGAGCAGCGAGTCGCTGGCCGTATCGCGCACCATGCCCCGCTCGTCGATAGCCAGCGCCACGGCGTACTGGATGCTCTTTTCGAGCCAGAGCGCGATGGTCAGCTCGTTCAGTTCGGGATAGATGTCGCGGTTGGAAAACATGAACTTGCGGAGCTGCGCCGAGCTCTGAAGCAGCGCCGCGATGTCGAGCAGCTCCTCCGGATCGAGCCAGCTTTCGAGCACCTCCAGTTTGTCGAGCAGGCGCCGGGTATCGGGCAGTTGCGAAAACGGCAGTGGCGCGCCCTCGAAGAGAAAGTTCTTCAACTCCAGCACCCGCCTCAGCTCGCGCTCGGTCTCACCCGCCAGAGGAGCCTCCATCCGCTCCACGAGGTCACGCCCCATCTCGGAAATACAAAACCCGGCAGCATACCGCGCCACCTTGTCGAACTCAAGCTTTTTGAGAAGGGAGACTGACTCCGCCACTGTCGATTCGTCCATGTTCACCATATCACCATTTCACTTCGTTCACGCTTCTGGCCGCCAAGATAAAAGATAATCCCGAAAAAGCTGAAGATGGGGGATTTTGTTGGGGGATGAGGAGGAGGGATTTTAGGTGGTCTATCGACTCGGAAAAAATTTGTAGCCTGGCGTGTCAGATTGAGAAACAAGAATGGACTTTTTCTGCCGAAATACTACATTTTATGGAAAGAAACTTTCGCGAGATGAACGGTTATCGCGATTGAGCACCGTAAACAACTGGTCTTATACTGATCCGCATAAGACCACCACATAAATCGCGGAATACGTGATGAAATCTTGAAATAATGAGCGTTGCGCAATTTTTCAGATACTGACTGTATGTGTTTTATATGGACTAAAAATCAAAAATCCGCGTCTTATGAGGATCAGTATAAACAACGTTATGTTACTACTTTAAATTTCTACAGGAGACTAAAATGTCAGTAAAAAGTGATTTCAGTGGATTGGATAAGCTGAAGAAAAACCTCGGTGAACTCGGGGATACAAACAAAGTTGCGCTTGTGGACCTTTTGTCAAAAGAATTTCTTTCTTCGTGCTCCTCGTTTTCTTCATTTGAAGAATTTCTGAATGCGACTGGTTTTAAAATTGAGTCTAGTGAAGATTTTGAGGCGATTCCGCAGCAAGATATGGATCAGTTTGTATCAAAAAATACATCTTATTCCACTTGGGCGGAGTTGCTGCAAGCAGCTGCTGTTGAATACGCAAAAAGACAGCTATTTAAAGGGCTGTAAACCTTAAGCATATGCTTCGTTTTCCGCAACATAACAATCCAATGCACGCGGAGCCCCAGCTACGTTGCACAATTTTTGTGGTGTCGCTACGCTCCTTTATACCACAAAAATTGCTCCACTCCGCTGGCCCGGTGATTGGAGCGTTAGGTTTATATCAGGATGAAGAAAGAAGTCAAACTACTCTTAGAACGTTCAATAGACTCTGTGCTGAATTCAATTGAGCACTTCAATCGACCATGGGACCGAGGAAGAACAGATGTAGTGCTTATCCTTATGGATAGGGCTTTTGAACTTCTATTGAAGTCGATAATTATCAATCGTGGAGGCAAGATTCGGGAGAGGGGCAAAAAGGAAACTATTGGATTCGAAAAATGTGTTCGAAAATGTTTAAGTGAGGAGCCGCTAAAGTGCATCTCTGAAGATCAAGCCCTCACTATTCAGGTAATAAACAGCCTTCGCGACGCTGCCCAGCATCATCTTTTGGATATTTCAGAACAACAGCTGTACATCTACATACAAGCTGGCGTAACTATTATTAACGATTTATTAATCGCTGAGTATGATGCTAACCTCAGCGAATTTATGCCGGAACGAGTACTGCCTGTTTCGACAGAACATCCAACCGATATAATTTCCCTATTTGAACATGAATTCAATGATATCCGTGAGATGGTTCAACCAGGATCTAGAAAACAGATTCAAGCCAGAGCAAAGCTCAGGTCTATGGCAATTGTTGAATCTTCTCTACAGGGCGAACGAACACAGCCTAGCCCGAATGATTTGAAAAGAATTGTTCAGGATATTCAAGATGGAAAGGACTGCCGAGACATCTTTCCTGGAGTTTCAAGCTTGCACATTTCCGAACGCGACGATGGCATTCCCTTTTCATTGAGAATTACCAAACGAGAAGGCGAGTCAGTGCATATTGTTCCGGAAGGGACACCGGGTGCAACAATTGTAGCAGTAAAAAGAGTGAACGAGTTGGGTTTTTACAACCTTGGTCTAAACCAAGTGTCAGATAAAATTGGGTTAACTCCTCCTAAAACACTTGCAGTGATTAAGCACCTACGAATCCAGGCTAATGAGGAATTTTTCAAAATCATCAAAATTGGTTCAGCTGAGTACAAAAGGTATAGCCAAAAAGTGTTAAATCCTTTGCTCGAGGCGATTCCTGAATTGGATTTAGAGCGTGTTTGGGAGGAAAATCGTCCAAGGCGAAGATAAAACCTAACAATGGCTTGGTGCTGACTCGTGAATGGAACGTGCAAATCAGAAATGACTCGGCCGGATATACAGATCATATAAAGCAATCCTTCCTTGGGAAGCAGCACAAGCCAAGGGCGTTGGCACAAATAATCGCCTGAGAGAAAAAAGTCTGACTCCCAACACCTCGCAGTATTTGCTCATCCACAATCATCTTTTCCCACTCCATCTCCGCATAAAAACCGCCACATCCATCTTTTCAATCTCACTTCTCGCCACGCCGTAAACCATTTCAACGAGATCGTCTTCCGGCGCTTCGAAATCGTATCCGTTCAACGCAAGAAAAACGATGGCTGAAACTGCGCCAACGCGCTTGTTTCCGTCGAGAAACGGGTGATTCCTCACCAAGTGAAAAAGGTATGCCGCAGCCATTTCGTGAATATCGGTGTGCAGAAACTCGCCTTTGAACGTCGCTGTCGGCATGGCAATCGCCGAGGTGAGCAGGCCCATATCCCGGACACCAAACGTTCCGCCATAACGGGTGATCTGATCGCGATGGATGTGCAGAACCTCGTGAAGCTCCAGAAATCTCATCGCTTACTCGGCAAGTTTTTTCAACGCCCTGGCGTAACGGGTATTCACTTTTTCGAGCGCTGCGTCGAACGCCTCGCTCCCTTCGGGATTTTTCAGCGGCGTGAGAATGAGCGCCTGCCCGTCCGTCGTGATTTCAAACGGAGTATCGGCATCGGCGCCGATCAGTTCAAGAATCGGCTTTTCGATCACCATCGCCATGCTGTTCCCGTGCTTTGTCAATTGCTTTATCATAGCCGCCTCAGTAAGGTTATAACTTTATTAGTACAAAGTTATAACATCGGCATCTCACCGCCAAGTTCCCGGAAGCATCCACCTGCTACTGCGTTGTAACATTTTGTATATTTGTAATTAATCGCTATTACCCGATCTTTGACTGACCCCTTACCGGGGCCGCCTCAACTTGTGAAAGGAGCTACGACCATGAGACTCGCCGTTAACATCGACCATATTGCCACCCTGCGCAACGCTCGCAACGAAGGCCATCCCGATCCGGTGGAGGCCGCCATTCTCGCCGAGCGGAGCGGTGCTTCGGGCATCGTTTGCCACTTGCGCGAAGATCGCCGCCACATCAAGGACGACGACCTCGAACGGCTCCGGGAAGCCATCGATACCAAGCTCGATCTCGAAATGGCCATGACCAGCGAGATGCAGTCCATCGCGCTGAGGGTGAAACCCGAGCTGGTGACGCTCGTGCCCGAAAAGCGTGAGGAGCTGACCACCGAAGGCGGGTTCGCGATCCACACGCACTTCAAGCGCCTCAAGGAGTTCATCAAACCGCTGCGCGACCACGGCGTCGAAGTGAGCATTTTCATCGAGCCGGAGGACGACGCCATCGAGCTGGCCGCTGAGGCTGGCGCGAACCTCGTTGAGCTGCACACCGGCCCCTACTCGCTCGCAACCGGCGACAAACAGATAGCCTACGAGCTGGAACGCATCCGCACTGCGGCCCGCATCGCCCGCGAAGCCGGACTGACCGTAGTTGCCGGGCACGGCCTGAGCGTACACAACATCGCGCCGTTCCGCGAGCTGCACGACATCGAGGAGGTGAGCATCGGCCACGCCCTCATCGCCCGCGCGGTGCTGGTCGGACTGCCGGTCGCCATTCAGGAGCTCCTCGACCACATCTCGCGGTGAGCGCCGAAACCATCGACATCGTGCTGGCCACCGGCAACCGCGACAAGGTTCGTGAGCTGAAACCGGTACTGGAAGGCATTCATCCCGCGCTCCGGGTCCGCGCGCTGTTCGAGCTCGGACTCGAAGCTGACGTCGAGGAGACCGAAGCGACGCTCGAAGGCAACGCGCGACTGAAAGCCGACGCGATCTTCGAGCTGGTCAGATCGCAACTGAACTATTTCATCGCGCTCGCCGACGACACCGGCCTCGAAGTCGATGCGCTCGACAGCGCGCCTGGCGTCTATTCGGCGCGGTTCGCCCCGATGCCCTCCGGCCAGTCGCCAACCTACGCGGACAACGTGCGCCACCTGCTCGACCGGATGAGCGGCAAACACGGCCGCTCGGCGCGATTCAGGACGGTCATCGCCATGAAAGGGCTGTTGCCATCGGCGACAGGCGGCGAAGCAATCATCGACGAAACGGTTGAGGGTAGCGTCGAGGGCGTCATTACCGAAACGACGATTGGCGAAGGCGGCTTCGGCTACGACCCGGTCTTCATGCCCGCCGGGACAGGCAAGACCTTCGCACAAATGAGCATCGACGAAAAAAACGCCATCAGCCACCGCGGACGAGCCGTGCAAGCTGCGACCAGCAGAATCCGTCAACTTCTTGAGCAATACGGACTTTAGCAACTGAACCCCTACCCCTTTCATGAACCTCTTTCAGGCCATCATTCTCGGCATCGTTCAGGGCCTTACCGAGTTCCTGCCCATCAGCAGCTCCGCGCACCTGCGCATTGTGCCCGCACTCGCCGGATGGGACGACCCCGGCGCGGCCTTCACGGCCATCGTGCAGATCGGCACACTCGCGGCGGTGCTGATCTACTTCATGAAGGACATTATATCAATCGTAGGCGCGGTGGTCTCCGACCTGTTCAAGGGCAAACCGCTCGCTTCGGACGAATCGCGGACGGGCTGGATGATCGCCGCTGGAACCATTCCCATCGTGGTATTTGGCCTGGCATTCAAGGATGATATCGAAACCACCCTTCGCTCACTCTACTGGGTCTCGGCTGCGTTGATCGCGCTGGCGCTCGTGCTGTCGATTGCCGAAAAACACACGAGCAACCGCGCCAGGCAGGGGCGGCGGGGCAAGGCAATCAGCGAAATCACCTGGCTCGACGCGATGATTATCGGCTTCGCACAGGCGATGGCGCTCATCCCCGGCTCATCGCGCTCCGGCGTCACCATCACGGCTGGGCTGTTTCGCAACCTCGACCGCGAAACATCCGCACGCTTCTCCTTTCTGCTCTCGCTCCCCTCGGTGTTCGCCGCCGGAATTTACCAGCTCTACAAAACCTGGGACGTCATCACCGCCTCGACCGACAACATGATCAACATAGCCGTCGCCACCGTGTTCGCCTTCATCTTCGGCTATCTCTCCATTGCCTTCCTCCTCACCTACCTCAAGCGCCACAGCACCGGAATCTTCATCGGCTACCGACTGATCCTCGGTATCAGCCTCATCGTCATGATCGGCACCGGACATCTGATGCCGTAACGAACGCACTGAGCCGCCCATTCCTTCCGGAATGCAACTTTCTACCGCGAAAATTTATTCTATTCCTGTAAACGGGGCCGGAAATTTTGTTATATATGGGGATTAGAATAAAAACATGAAAACCAAAATTTGGCCATGCCATACAGCTCGTCAGGTGTAGGGCATAATGGCTTTGATAAAGCGGATTTACACATACACACCAAATGTTCGGACGGCCTGTTCACACCTGAAGAGATCGTTCGTAAGGCGGTTAATGTCGGATTGAAGGCCATCAGCATCACCGATCATGATACCGTTGCGGGTATAGACAAAGCAAAGCCATTAGCACTCGAATTGGGTCTTGAGCTTATTCCCGGCGTGGAGATGAGCTCGGCCTACAAGGGGTATGACATTCATATCCTCGGATATTTTTTTGACTATCAGCACTCTGAGCTGAAGGGTTATCTGGACAACTGCCGCCGTCTGCGTACAGAGCGGGCGGAGCGGATGGTGCAGAAACTGGGGAAAATGGGCGTCAAGATCGAGATCGAACAGATCATCATGAAGGCCCAGAACGGCAGCGTGGGGCGTCCGCATATCGCTGCAGTGCTTCAGGACGGCGGGTTCGTCAAAAGCTTCAGCGAGGCGTTCAGCAAATACCTCGGCTCGCACAGCCCGGCCTACGTCAAGAGCATCGAGACCCATCCGCAGGAGGTAATCCGGCTCATCAACGAAGCCGGTGGCCTGTCGTTCCTGGCCCATCCGGCACAAAACGTACCCGACGAAATTCTGCGCCAGCTCATTTCCTTCGGTCTCGACGGGCTTGAAATCATTCACCCTTCGCACGACACCTACCGCCAGAACTACTACCGGGAAATCGCCAACGAGTACTTCATGCTCTTTTCCGGCGGTTCGGACTATCACGGCCTGAAGGACAACGACGACACCTTCGGCCAGATCTGGATACCATACGAATGGGTAACCAAAATGAAAAGCCGGTTGTATCCGGTGATGAAGAGTTGAGATTTTTTTCACCCGTTGCTGAAGAAATCCGCAAGTTTGCTATACTTGCACCACGTACAGAGCGCCTGACGCTGAATGGGCGTTTTTTTGCGATGAAACGAATTTGACACCTATGCCCTTGACGCTCATCGGTAACTTCGTGGACAGCAAGATCCTCCGGTTCAAGGAGCTCCTGCTGACCATGCAGGAATTTTTCTATTTCGCGCTCAGAGCCTTCTCGACCCTGCCCAAAGCCAAGCGCTACTGGCGGGATGTACTCGACCAGGCGCTCATTTGCGGGGTCGAGTCGATCCCGATCGTGCTGGTCAGCTCGATCTCTATCGGAGCACTGATGTCGATGGAGGTGGGCAACCTGCTCGAAGAGTTCGGCGCCAAAACGATGCTCGGGCGCTCCACATCGAACGCGGTGCTGCGCGAACTCGGCCCGCTGCTGATGGGCCTGATGCTCTCGGCCCGCTACGGATCGCGTAACGGCGCAGAACTTGGCGCGATGCAGATTTCCGAGCAGATCGACGCCCTGCGCGCCTTCGGCACCGACCCCATCGCCAAGCTCGTCATGCCGAGGCTCTTGGCCGCACTCATCATGTTCGTGCCGCTCATCGCCCTCTCCGACTTTGCCGGCCTGCACACTGCAGCTCTCGTCGCCGAGTATTACCACAAGCTCGATCCCGGTACCTTCTGGAACTCGATCTACCCGAGGCTGCTGCCGAAAGACTTCGTCGTCAGTTTCCTCAAGGCTCCGGTGTTCGCCATCATCATCACGCTGGTCAGCAGCTTCAACGGCTTCTCGGCGCGCGGTGGCACGGCGGGAGTAGGCCGCTCGACCATCAAAGGCATCGTTGCCTCGTCAGGGCTGGTGCTCGTGGCCAACTTCTACGTCTCGAAAATCGTGCTCGACATCATGCACTGATATGATTGAACTCCGGAACGTCACGCTGAAGTACGGCGAAAAGGTTATTCTCGACAAGGTGTCGCTGACCGTGCAGGACAACACCATCAAGGCGGTGCTTGGCCCCAGCGGCGTCGGCAAGAGCACCATCATCAAGCTCATGCTCGGCCTCATCAAGCCCAACAGCGGGCAGGTGCTGGTCGATGGCGTGGACATCGCCCCGCTCAAAGAGTCCGACCTCTACCCGATCCGGCGCAAAATGGGCATCGTGTTCCAGGGCAATGCGCTCTTCGACTCGATGACTATCAGCCAGAACATGAGCTTCTTTCTGAAAGAGAACCTCCGGTTACCCGAAGAAGAGATCAAGCAGCGGGTCGCCGAACAGATCCGTTTTGCCGGCCTCGAAGGCTACGAGGACAAACTCCCCGAAAGCCTCAGCGGCGGCATGAAAAAGCGCGTGGCCATCGGTCGGGCGCTGATCTTCAATCCGAAAATGATTCTCTTCGACGAACCGACCGCCGGCCTCGACCCGGTCAGTTCGCGCAAGATTCTGAACCTGATCGCCTCGCTCAAAAAGAGCAACGACCTCGGCGCGGTGTTTGTCACGCACATCATCGACGACGTGTTCGCCATCGCCGACGAAGTGGCCGTACTGTACCAAAGCAAGATTATTTTCGACGGTCCGACCGAACAGTTGCACAACTCCGAGCATCCGTTCATCAAGTCGATTCTGTCGGACAAAATCCTCGAACTTTAATTTTTTCAAGTCCCCCTGTTATCGCATGAGAAACCTGAAAGAACTGAAATGGAGCGACCTTAAAACCGGCATTTTCTTTCTGCTCGGCCTCGGGTTCGCCGCCTATCTCGGCCTGGTCATCGGCAGAAACACCAGCGTCTTCACGGGTGTTACGACGATCAAGGTCATGACCAGCAACGTCAACGGTCTGGCCGAGAATAACTTCGTTGCCGTTGCGGGTAAAAAAATCGGCACCGTCTCCAGCCTCAACTTTGCCACGGAGAACGACTCGCTGTTCGTCGTGGCCGACCTGAAGCTGCAAAACGACTATGCGGGGCTGGTCACTAAAGACTCAAAGGCCTCCATCCGCAGCCTCGGCGTGCTTGGCGATAAGTATGTCGACATCAAAGCAGGAACCGGAGAACCGGTCAAGGAGGGCGATTTCATCCAGCTTGTACCCGAAGACGGCCTCACCGGGCTCACCAACAACGCAAAGAACACCATCGAAAAGCTCAACACGCTGCTCGACAAACTCAACAATGGTGATGGCCCTGCCGGGCGGCTCATTTCGGACAAACAGATGGGTGAAGACCTCCAGCAAACCGTTGCCAATCTGCGCAAGACGTCAAAAGAGCTGAACAGTGTTGCTGGACAGATTTCACACGGCAAAGGTCTTCTGTCGAAGCTTCTGCATGACAAGTCGCTGGCCGAGGACACCGAACAGACCATTGCAAACCTGAAGAAAGCCTCCGCGGAAACCGAGGCACTCCTGAAGCAGCTCAACGAAGGCAATGGCACGCTCAGCAAGCTCAACACCGATCCGGCGCTGTACGACAACCTCAACGCCACCCTGGTATCGCTTGACTCCCTGGTTACCGATCTGAAAAGAAAGCCGAAGAAGTACGTGCGGTTCACCCTCTTCTGAAAAGAAAACATCCCGAACGCCTATGCGCCTGCTTCGGATACTCCTTTTCGCCTGCCTGCTTGCGGTCGTTTCGCTGACGACCGCCGCAGCCAAGCCGAATTTCAGAAGGCTCGACGCGTTGATGACAAGAGCCATCAACGACGGGGTTTTTCCCGGCGCAAGCCTTGCGGTGATCTACAAAGGAAAAACGGTCTTTCACCAAGCCTTCGGCAACCTGACTTATAACCTGAAAGACCCCGTCGCCGAAACCACGACCATCTACGACGCAGCCTCGCTTACCAAACCGATCGTCACCACCAGCATCGCCATGCAGCTCGTCGAACGCGACTCCCTCGACCTGCACGCCCCCGTCGCAAAATACCTGCCCAACTTCGCCTGCAACGGCAAAAAGGCAATCACTATCGAACAGCTCATGCGCCACAACTCGGGCCTGAGAGCGCACACCTTTTTTGCAGAAACCTGCCGCACGCCCGGAGAAGTATTCCAGGCTATCGAACAGGACAGCTTGGCCTACAAACCGAAAGCAAAGACCAAATACAGCGACCTCGGCTTCATCCTGCTCGGCAGGATCATTGAAAAGGTGACCGGTCAAAGCCTACCCGCCAACTTCCACGCCCGCTTCTCAGAGCCGCTCGGCATGAAGTCAACCATGTTCAACCCTCCACGCCAACTCCAACCATACATCGCCCCCACCGCCCCCGATACCAGCTGGACGCTCCGCCGACAGCGCCCACTCGTCAACGACCAGAACGCCGCTCTCCTCGGCGGAGCCGCTGGCCACGCCGGCCTTTTCACTACCACCGGAGACCTAACGAAAATGGTCGAAATGCTCATGAACGGAGGGAAATACAACGGGCAGCACTTCATCAAGGCAAAAACGGTCAGGGCTTTCCTGAAGAAAAAAGACGCCCCGAGAGCCCTCGGCTGGGATATCATCACCCCTGGAAAATCATCGGCGGGCAGCCGTTTCTCCGAAAAATCGTGGGGCCACCTTGGCTACACCGGCACCAGCATCTGGGTCGATCCGAAAAGGGATTTAGCGGTCATCCTGCTGAGCAACAGAGTCTGGCCGACAGAGGAGAATAAAAAGATTCGCAAGTTCCGACCGGTGCTACACGACACGGTGGTGGAATGTATTGAGGGGAAATAAGGAGCGCTGGATTTAAACGTCGCACATTGCCAGCCTGGTTAGGTGAGCAAAAGCTAATCGTCACCCGAGCCGATTCTTTTGTTTGAATGGCCTCAATCTCATTCCCCAATCACTTGGCAAGGTCAAACGCGCCATGCACTCCGGTGATCACCATTTGCGACCCGATGACAGCAAGAATCAGCCCCATCATGCGGGTGATAACCCCCAATGCGCTGGCTCCGATGTAGGTAACGAATTTCTCGCCTGAGACAAAAAGCACATAGGTGATGAGGCACAGCACGCCGAACACTCCAATCGTCACGGCCATATCCATAAAATTCTCACCTGTCGAGAAGTTCATCGCCGTCGCAATAGTGCCCGGCCCAGCCAGAATCGGCATGGCGAGCGGAGAGACCGTAACGCTGAGCGCGGCTTCGATTGATTTCTGTTTATCCTTTTCGCTCGGGTGTTGCACGCTGGAGTGATCGCCTTGCAACATGTGAAATCCGATCAGAAAGACCAGCAGACCACCCGTAATCTGAAATGCGGGCAGCGTAATGCCGAACAGATCAAAGATGATCTTTCCAGCCACCGAAAAAACCGAGACAATCAGAAACGCCAGAAGCAACGCTCTTGAAGCCACGGTCGCCGTTGTTTTTTCATCGTCCCCACTGGTGAGACTCAGAAAAATCGGCACGTTGGCAATCGGATTCATGATGGCGAAAAAACCCATAAAGACGGTCAGGGCGCGAACCCATAGCTCTTCCATTCTCTACCTACCCCCTACTCAATTTTCGGCATGAAGTTTGACATCGTAAAAAACAAAAAAGCAGCGTGACGAAAAAACGTTGCTTTTGAGTCATAGACGCCGATATCGTCTCAAGCTTTGAAAAACTGCTGAAACTCCTCCGAAGGCTCGCGATCCGAGTAGAGATAGACGGCGTTCCCGATGGGGTCGGTCACCGAAAATCCCCGGTCGCCCCACGGATGATCTTCCAGCGGCATGACCGGTTGCAGCCCCGCTCCGGTCAATCGCGCAAACTCCGCATCGACATCCTTGACTTTGAAATTGAGCGTCACACCCTCCCCTCCAAACGCTGCCATCCCCTCCTGCGGCTGCATGAACTGCATCGTCGGACCGTCTTCGCCAAATTGCAGATTCACATACCACTCGCAATCGAAGGTGATCTTCGCCGAAAAATAGCGGATGTAAAATGAGCGGCAGGCATCCACTTTTGTGGTGCAGAAGCAGGTCGAAAGTTCTTGCGGATTCATAGCGATTCTGTTTATGGCATTTTAGCAGGCTCTCGACAACAGTTGCCCTGTAATTTACAAACCGACTCCTCGAATTCCTCTCGCACATGCAATCTGCCCGCTCAGTCAGCTCAGATCTGCCCCCCTCAAAACCGCAGCATTGCGCCCAATGCAAACGAGCTTGGCGACGAGGTGTCGCGCAGGTCGTTGCCGCTGCTGTAGGCATCACGATCGTCGTACCAGGTGGTTTCGTATTTGGCGGTCAGCCTGAAATTTTTCACCGGCTTGCAGTCGAGCAGAATGAACCACGCTTTTCCCTGGCCGTAGTAGGTGCTGAGTGTGTAGACAAGCGGCAGGTCATCTTCGTAGGCGTAGAGGGCGGCATCGTAACTGTCGGTATCGAAAAAAGCCAGGCGGGTTTTGAGAGTGAACGGACCGCGCTTCCAGTTGATCTGCTGGTAGAAAAGCCGCCCCTGTTCGGTCTCCAGACCACTAACGAAGGAGCTCTCGACACTTTTGAATGCAACCCGTGACTTCAGGATAAGGCTCGACGAGCAGCGGGCTTTCAGGCTAAGCTGCACCCTGTTGGTAGTTTTGGGCACCGGCATAACGTACTCTCGATAGGTATCGGACCCAGTCTGGGTTTTGGCCTCTTCTTTCTCCTGATGTTGATACAGCCCCGCCAGGGTTATCGAGCGACTCGGTTTCCAGGTGGCATACAACCGGGCTTCGTGGCCCGACGAGGGCAGGGCATAGCGATCCGGGTCGAGCTCGGGAAACCGGAACAAATCGTACGATGCGGAAAAGTTAAGATTATCGAGCACATCGGCACTGAGCCCGGTGTAGAAACCCTCCTCGTTCGAAGCATCGTCGCCCCGCTCGGCGAAAGCTCCGGCGAACGGCGAGACGTAATCGGCAGCATACTCCCGCATCGAGACCACGCCGGTCACGCCTTTGGCCAGCTCGGCCTGCGCACCGGCAAGCCACGATACTGCGCCGGGAGTATCGGCAAAAGCGGCTTCACCGAAAAGCTGAACGTCCCGATAGACCGCGCTGGCCTCGACCGATGCGAGCTGACCGCCGCGCCCGCCATCGAGCCGCTCGAGCGGAAGTCCGTAACGATAGTCAGACCAGGTTGCGCCGACAACGGCGTCGAGGTCATCGCTGCGATACCGGTAGCGGAGGTTGAGGCCGCTGACCCACTCGGTGAGGTTGTCTTTTTTGAGGCGTTCCGAAACCGTTCGATGGTAACCGCTGGTCGAAATGCTCGTCACCACACCATCGTTGATACTGGCATCAACCTTGTTGGATGACGCAAACGCCGTCACTTCAAACGCTCCGGGCGAAAGCGTCACGGCAGCGCCCTGCAGGAAGCCGTATTCAGCGGCCGAAGCGTAGGGACGAAGCGGCCGCGAAGAGAGCTGCACGCCGTCGATAGCATCGGTGCCTTTGCTGAAATATCGCCCCTGACCGAACAGCAGCCCCTGACCGAAACTAAGCCGGTAGTTGCCGATCACCACCTGATCGAGAATACCGATGCGCCGGGCGTAGGCGCTGAACGAGATCAAATCGTCAAAATCCGCTTCACCGACATCGCTGTCCTGAAGCAGGGTAAAACCATATTGTGGAGCACTTGCCTGAAGCCGGTTGTAGAGGTGCCGGTTCTCCCCGGCGTACTTGCCGTTGTCGATACCAGCGCGCGGCGGGCTCTCCCGGTAGACCCGGCTGATGAAACTGCCGCGAATGCGTTGGGAAACCTTTTTTTTCTCTCGCTTTGTCGGCAGTTCGAACGAGAAAAAGCCGGACAGGCGCTTCGTGCTCTTCTTGCCGATGATCTTTTCAAGTTCAGCTGCCGACGTGATCGGGCCACGCTGCCCGCGCCAGTCGATGATCTTCGCCGCATCCGCAGGAGTCAGCAAAGGCAGCCCAAGCAACTGCTCTTCGGTGGCAAGATTGATCGGGATGAGTTGTCCGCGCAGCTCTTCGAGCACGCCGAACAGCTCTTCGGCATTGCTCTCAGGTTCGGAACGATCGAGAAGATCCTGGATGGAATTATCTGCCAGAGACGGCAGCGGAGAAAAAAAGAGCGCAAAAAGGACCACCGCCGAAGCCAGGCGGCGGAGCAAAGGATATGGATGGCACATCATCGTTAGGGGCCGATGGTTTGGCAGAACACATGGGCTTACATTCCGATCGTCGTGGTGAAATCAACGATTGACTTGCAAAGCGACCAAAAATTTTACAGCCAATATACTCAATCCTTACCACATAACCGATACAGCCGATCGACCTCATTACGGCTCAGATACCGCCACTCCCCACGCCGGAGTTCTCCGGGTGTCAGTCCGGCATAGGCCACGCGGTCGAGCCGCTTGACCTCAAAGCCGAGCGAACTGAACATGCGACGCACCTGATGATTTTTGCCTTCGTGGATGCTCAAAAGCACGCTCATGCCATCGTCGAGGATTTTTGCACGGCAGGGACTCACCTTTTCGCCAGTGTCCTTGAGCCTCATGCCGCCGGTCAGCTTTTGCAGCATCGAGCCCGGAAACTTCGTGTCGAGCGTGGCGAGGTACTCCTTCTGCACCTGTGACGAGGGGTGCATCAGGCGATGCGCCAGCGTGCCGTCGTTGGTCAGAAGCAGCAGGCCAGTGGTTTTGCGGTCAAGCCGTCCGACAGGAAAGACCCGCTCGCGCACGTCGATGAAGTCGAAAATCTGTTCGCGGTCACGCTCGTCGTGGCTGGTGGTGATGACATTGCGCGGCTTGTTGAATAGGATATAGACCTTTCGGGCTTCCGGCTTGGCCAGCTCCCGTCCATCGACAACCACCTCGTCGCGCTTGGGGTCGACCTTCAGACCCGGCTCGTTGGCGACGCGACCATTCACAATCACGCGACCTTCAAGCACCATCTGATCGGCAGCGCGGCGCGATGCGATACCGCACATGGCCAGATATTTGTTAATTCTGACCTTCTCATCCTGACCGGTCTTTTTCATTCACTTGCCTCCGTTGGGGCGGTTTCATCGTTATCGGCTGGCGATTGCTCACCGCCAGCAGCCAGATACTCCTGCTCTTCGTGCTCTTGCAGTATCTCTTTTATCTCGCGTAACTTGGGAAGATCCTTCAAACTCGGCAGGTGGAAAAGGTCGAGGAATCCTGCGGTCGTGCCGTACTGCAACGGCCTGCCGGGTGAATCCGCGCGCCCACGCACCTCAATCAGGCCACGCGACAGCAGCCGGTCGATGGCGTAGTCGGGACTGACACCGCGAATCTGCTGAATATCCCCTTTCGTCACCGGCTGATGCCAGGCAATCACAGAAAGCACTTCGAGCATCGAACGTGAAAGACGGCGCTGAATAACCGGCGCGAGAAGCTGGCGCACGAGATCGCCGTGCTCGGGATCGGTCAGAAAGCGATAGCCACCGGCAAGAAAGTGGATGCGGAAGGTACGACCAGTCTCCTCATACTCCTGATTGAGGACCTCGACGGCCGATTGAAGCTCGGGATAGCTGAGCTCTACGCCGATGATCTGGCAGAGGGTCTGCGGTGTAACAGGTTCTTCGGAAGCAAAAATAAGCGCTTCGACTGACTGGAGAAGTTTTGGATCCTGTTCTTGCACAATGGCTGATGATGGTTAGAGCGAAAGAGGGCTGCTCAGCGGCCGCCATCTTTCCGGCAGGCTGTGGAGAACTCGCCGTCTATGCCCAGCCCCTCTTCGTAAGCGTACCACAGCTCCTGGCATGGGAAGTTGCACTCGTACAGCGCCTTGCCAATAATGACCGAATCGACCCCGTACTTTTCAAGCGAGCGAAGTTTGTGCAGGTCATCCGAGCTGCTGACACCGCCTGATGCGGTCACCTTCATGCCTGCCTTTTCGGCAAAACGTTTGGTGGATTCGTACCCGACGCCCTGCAACGTACCGTCACGGGTGATGTCGGTGTAGATGATGCGCTGCACACCGAGCTTCTTCATTTCAAGAGCCAGCTCATAATCCTGCATGTTGCTGCTCTCGGTCCACCCCTTGATTTTCGGCACGCCGTGTTCGGCATCGATACCGACGACGATCTGCGAGGGACGGTACTTTTTGAGGAGATCGGCCACAAGGCCCGGATTGGTGACGGCTGCCGAGCCGATGACAACGCGGCTGACGCCGATGCTGAGATACTTCTCGACCGCTTCGACGGAGCGGATACCGCCGCCGACCTGAATCGGAATATCGAGCATTCCCACAATCTCGCGAATCTTGTCGAAGTTGACCATCTCACCGGTCAACGCCGCATCGAGATCGACCACATGGAGCATCTTGGCATTCTGCTTGCGCCAGATGACCGCCATGTCGCACGGATTGTCGAGATAAATCTTTTTCTGAGCGAAATCACCCCTGGTCAGTCGGACGCACTTGCCTTCCTTGATATCAATAGCGGGTATAATCAACATAACGTAAAACCCCTCAACAACTTAAAACTCTGCAAAATTCTTCAACACCTGCAAGCCCGCTTCTGAGCTCTTTTCCGGGTGGAACTGAACTGCGAAAATACCATTTTTTTCAATGGCTGAACAAAACTTTTTTCCGGCGTATTCGGTCGTGGCGGCAATGCTTTTCGGATCGTCAGGACTGCAATAGTAGGAGTGGACAAAGTAGAACCACGATTCGTCCGGAATACCGCGGAACAGCACCGACTCTTTGCGGCACAGATTGATCGTGTTCCAACCGATCTGCGGAATCTTGTCGCCACCACGCGGGAAATGGAGCACCTTGCCGGGCACAAGGTCAAGGCCCTGATTCGTGCCCATCTCCTCGCTTTCGGTCAGAAAGAGCTGCATGCCAAGGCAGATGCCGAGCACGCTGCGTCCCTTGTCGATATGCTCCCCGATCGCATCGCCGAAGCCGAGGTGGTTGAACGCCTCCATCGCCGGGCCGAATGCCCCCACGCCGGGAATGAGCACCTTGTCGAAGCGGCTCATCTCCGCAGCCTTGTCGCTGACGACAGCCTCTATACCGAGAAACTCGAACGCCTTGTGTACCGATCTGAGATTCCCGGCACCGTAATCGGCAATAAATATCATGAACAGAAAATTAAGCGTGACTGATGACCTCCGGATGGAGAAAAAAGCACCCACAGGTCGAAAAAGCGTGAACACGGCTTTCAATTAAGAAGTTCTTGCCGTATTATACAACCTTCCGTTGGTTTTCGTTGTGTTCCAAACTTCCCTGAAAGCCATTCCAATCCACATATCACGAGAAATCGAAAGAACAATGTACAGGATTGTTTCCGCTATTTTTTTAGCTGAAAATATCAAAAAATTCGAGATCGAGGCCCCCATGATCGCAAAAAAGCGCAAGGCGGGTCAGTTCGTTATCGTCAGGGTCGAAAGCAACGGTGAGCGCGTTCCGCTGACCATCGCCGATTCTGATCCCGAAAAGGGCACCATCACCATCATCGTGCAGGGCGCGGGCAAATCGACCCGTGAGCTGAACCGCAAGGAGGCGGGCGACTCGATCGCCGATGTGGTCGGTCCGCTCGGCACCCCCTCGCACATCGAGAACTTCGGCACCGCGGTCAGCATCGGCGGCGGCGTCGGCACGGCCATCGCCTACCCGACGGCCAAGGCGCTCAAGGAGGCAGGCAACTACGTCATCACCATCAACGGCGCAAGAACGAAAGAGCTCGTACTCCTCGAAGAGGAGATGAAGGCTTGCAGCGACGAGGCCTACATCACCACCGATGACGGCTCGTACGGCTACAACGGCTTCGTGACACAGAAGCTTCAGGAGCTGATCGACTCCGGCAAGAAGATCGACTTCGTGCTCGCCATCGGCCCGATTCCGATGATGAAAGCCGTGGCCGATGTCACCCGCCCGCATGGCATCAAAACCGTGGTGAGCCTCAACCCAATCATGATCGACGGCACCGGCATGTGCGGCGGCTGCCGTGTGACGGTCAACAACGAAATCAAGTTCGCCTGCATCGACGGCCCGGAGTTCAACGCCCACCAGGTCGATTTCAAGAATCTGGCCGACCGGAACAGAATCTATCAGCACGAAGAGAAAGAGGCCGGCGAAGCTTTCGAGCACGCCTGCAAGCTGCACGGACAGGGCTAACAACACTCTTTTTCATACAATTCCGCCAACCCACGGGAGCTGGTCGAACGGCCTCCGTCGGGTTGAGCTGTTACGAAAACAAGTTTCACCGCTAAACCAGCAATTTCTATCATGGACGCTCGAAAGATTACGGCCAAGGAACGCATGGCCATCCCCCGCCAGAAGATGCCCGCACAGGATCCGCAGGAGCGCGTCGGCAACTTTCAAGAGGTCAACCTCGGCCTGACCCCGGAACAGGCTCAGCAGGAAGCGCTGCGCTGCATCCAGTGCAAGGACCCGGTCTGCATCGAAGGCTGTCCGGTCAACATCAAGATCGACCAGTTCATCAAGCTCATCGCCGAGGGCGACTTCATGGGCGCGGTCAGGAAGATTAAAGAGGACAACGTGCTGCCGTCGATCTGCGGTCGCGTCTGCCCGCAGGAAGACCAGTGCGAAAAGGTGTGCGTCATTGGCAAGAAGCACGAGCCGGTGGCTATCGGTAATCTCGAACGCTTCGTTGGCGACTACGAGCGCCAAAGCGGTCAGAAAGCCGATCCGAAAGTCGCCCCCTCGACCGGCAAGAAAGTTGCCGTCGTCGGCAGCGGCCCGGCCAGTCTGAGCTGCGCCAACGACCTTGCCCAGTACGGCCACAAGGTGGTGGTGTTCGAAGCGCTGCACGAGCTTGGCGGTGTGCTGATGTACGGCATTCCGGAGTTCCGCCTGCCGAAGGAGATCGTGCGCGAGGAGCTCGACGGCCTGCGCCGCATGGGCATCGAGTTCAGGACGGACGTGGTGGTCGGACGCACCATCACCATCGACGAGCTGATGGAGGATGAGGAGTTCGACGCAGTCTTCATCGGCGTCGGCGCTGGCCTGCCGTGGTTCATGGGCATCCCGGGCGAGAACCTCGTCGGCGTGCTCTCGGCCAACGAGTTCCTGACTAGGGTCAACCTCATGAAGGCTTATGACTTCCCGAACAACGACACTCCGGTGTTCGACTGCAAAGGCAAGAATGTAGCGGTCTTCGGCGGCGGCAACACCGCGATGGACGCCGTCCGCACAGCCAAGAGGCTTGGCGCGGAGCACGCCTACATCGTCTATCGCCGCTCTGAGAAAGAGATGCCGGCCCGCGAGGAGGAGATTCACAACGCCAAGGAGGAGGGCATCGAGTTCCTGCTGTTGACCACCCCGCTCGAATTCGTCGGCGACGATCAGGCATGGCTCACCGGAGCGAAGTGCCAGAAAATGGAGCTTGGCGCGCCTGATGATTCCGGTCGCCGCCGCCCGGTGCCGATCGAAGGCTCGGAATACATTCTGCCGATCGACATGGCGGTCATCTCCATCGGCAACGGCTCCAACCCACTCATTCAGCAGACCACGCCCGACATCGAGGTCAGCAAGAAGGAGACCATCGTCGTTGACGTCAACACCATGCAGACCTCCAAAGAGGGCGTCTATGCAGGTGGCGACATCGTCACGGGCGGCGCGACGGTGATCCTCGCGATGGGTGCAGGCCGCACCGCCGCGGCAGCCATCAACGAGCAGCTCGGCGGCACGGCGCAGCACTTCGACGAGTGGTAAAACCGTGAGCGACCTGTACCGCTTCGGCATTTCACTCGACAGGGAACTGATCGAGGCTTTCGACCGGCACATCAAGGCTCAAGGCTACCAGAGCCGGTCGGAAGCCCTCAGGGACCTCATCCGCGAGGAGCTGCTTCGCAAAACCACTGCCGAAGGCGGCTTGGTGGCCGGAGCAATTGTCATGACCTACGACCACCATAAACGTGAGCTGGTCAACCGGCTTATCGACATCCAGCACGACTTCCACGACCTTATCATCTCGACCCAACACGTACACCTCGACCACGAGAACTGCCTCGAAGTGATCGCCGTCAAGGGCAACGCCCCGGACATCGAAAAGCTTTCAAGCGCCCTCAAAGTGCTGGTTGGCGTCAAGCATCTCGACCTCTCCCTCTCCTCCGCCGACTGACAGTCGCGGAACTGCAACATTTTTCAACAGCAACCGATTCAAGGGCGTTACCTGTTGCCTAACGATAGCACTATTCTTATTTTCATGCTATCACCAACCAAGAACAGCCGCACCATGAAGAAAAAAATCCAACTTCTCGCATCTGCGCTGCTGCTCTGCTCAACGCAGGCCTTTGCAGCCATGCCGCTTCAGACCGACGATACCGGAACCCAGGGCAAAGGACACAGCCAGATCGAAATCGGGTTTGAATCCGCCCGAGACAAGGAAACCGAGGGAGGAACCTCATACAAGTTCACAGGCGGAGCCATCGGAACCACCTTCACCTACGGCCTGACCAGCAACATCGACCTGGTCGCCGGACTGCCCTGGGAGTGGTACACCGAAAAAGAGAATGGCCTCAAGGTAGCCGATGAAAGCGGCTACGGTGACTTGGCTCTGCAAATCAAATGGCGCTTTTACGAGATGCCTGACTCCGGCTTCAGTTTGGCGCTCAAACCCGGCCTCACCCTGCCGACTGGCGATGATGATAAAGGACTTGGAACCGGCAAGGTCTCCGGCGACGTGACGCTCATTGCCACGCGCGAGGCCATGCTGGCCACATTCCACTTCAACCTCGGCTACAGGCACAACGAATACAAGCTCGACGAACTCAGCGAAACGTTGAGAAAAAATATCTGGTACGTATCGATGGCTGGCGAACTGAACGTGACCGACAAGCTTACGGCCGTTGGCGATATTGGCATCGAGACCAATTCAGACAAGGATTCCGATACCGATCCAGCCTACATTCTCGGTGGTCTGATCTATGCGGTCAGCGACTACACCGACCTCGATATCGGCATCCGGAGTGGCCTGAACAGCGCCGAAACCGATACGACGCTGCTCGCCGGCGCAACGATACGCTTCTGAACCAAACCACGGGAGAACGAACCATGCACATGTCAGACGCTTTGCTCTCGCCGGTTGTCGGCGGAACCTTCTGGGCGGTCAGCGCCGGGATGATCGGCTGGTCGGCAAGGAAAACCGCTGCCGATTCGGACGGTTCGAAAACCGTGCTGATGGGCGTGCTCGGCGCGTTCGTGTTTGCGGCGCAGATGATCAATTTCACGATACCCGGCACCGGCTCCAGCGGCCACATCGGCGGGGGGCTTCTGCTCGCCGTGCTGCTCGGCCCCTGGCGAGCCTTCATCACACTCGCCTCAGTGCTGGTCATCCAGGCGCTCTTCTTCGCGGACGGCGGCTTGCTCGCGCTCGGAAGCAATATCTTCAACATGGCCTTCATCCCGGCCTTCATCGCCTGGCCATTCATCTATCGGCCCATCGCAGGAAATGGAGATTCTCAGGTACGCCTCGCCACGGCCAGCATTGTCTCCGCCACGCTCGGCCTGCTCGCCGGAGCTTTTTCGGTGGTGCTCCAGACCACGATGTCCGGCATCTCCGACCTGCCGTTCAGCACCTTCATGCTCTTCATGCTGCCGATCCACGCAGCTATCGGCATCGTCGAGGGCGTGCTGACCTGGGGCGTGCTCTCCTTCATCCACTCGACCGAACCGGCCCTTCTGCGGAAAGCGACCGAAACTCCTGCGCCGAAAACCGGCTTCGTGACGGCAAGCCTCTTCGTGGCGGCGCTCGCCATCGGCGGGGCGGTGTCGTGGTTCGCCTCGTCAAACCCGGACGGGCTTGAGTGGTCGATAGGCAAAGTGACCGGTCAGGAAGAGCTGGCCTCACCTTCCGAATCGACGCACGAGCGACTAGCCGAACTTCAGGAAAAGGCGGCATTCCTGCCGGACTACGACTTCAGGCAGACTAGCGGTGAGGCCGAAAATGCGGCTTCGGGTGACTCGCCCGTGAACGCTGGAACCTCGCTTTCGGGCATCGCAGGAAGCCTGATGGTGCTGCTGCTTTCGGGCGCGGCAGGGCTGATCTTCCGCAACCGTCGCAACAGCTCGACGACCGCATCACAGTCGTGACGGATCGCTTTGCCATCGGCAGCCTGCACGGAGAAACGCCATCGTGCAGGCTGCCCGTCGGAGACGGCGCGGCGATCATCATCCTTGCGCTCTTCATCATCTTCGTCATCTCCATACCCAAATTCGACCTCGCCGGAGCGCTCGCCTTCGCAGCCATCCCGCTGCTGCTCTTCACCGCCACGCCCGTCCCGCTCGCGCCGGTCCTGAAACGGCTCGTCATCGTCTCGCCCTTCATCCTCTTCATGGCCGTTGGCAATCTCTTTCTCGACCGTTCGACCGCGCTGACAGTCGCCGGAATCGCAATCACCGGCGGTACGATTTCGGCCACGGTCATCGTGCTGAAAACCCTGCTCACCCTCTCCACCCTGCTCTGGCTGATGGCCTGCCTGCCGTTCCACCGCTTCGGCATGGCGCTCCGAAGCCTGCGCGTGCCGGAGGTGTTCGTCACACAGCTCCTGCTGGTGTATCGCTACAGCTTTCTGCTCGCCGAGGAGGCTGCGATGATGCAGAAAGCGCGCGACCTGCGCAGCTTCGACGGACGAGGCAAAGGAGTTGTCGTCACGGCAAAACTCATTGGTTCGCTGCTCATACGGACGACCGCGAGGGCGGAACGAATCTACATGGCGATGAGCGCACGAGGCTTCCGAACGGCGCTGGACTCCCGCCCGGCGGGCGCGCTCAAAGCGAACGATTTCGCCATTATCGCCCTCGCCGGAACGCTTTTCGGCCTGATCCGGTATCTTTTCTGAACAGAAACCGGAGAGGCATTTGATCGCAATCGAACAACTCGCATACACCTACCCCGACGGTACACGAGCGCTGGAGGGCATCGACCTGCACGTCGGCAAGGGCGAATCGCTCGGCATCGCAGGATCGAACGGCGCGGGCAAATCGACCCTCGTCAACCACCTCAACGGCTGGTTCCTCCCGCAAGAGGGCGCGGTGCGAATCGGGGAGTTGCAGGTGAACAAAAAAGCGGTCGAGAAAATCAGGAAAATGGCGGGGCTGGTGTTCCAGAAACCGGACGACCAGCTCTTTATGGCAAGAGTATTGGATGACGTGATGTTCGGCCCGGCAAACCTCGGGATGAATGAGGACAAAAGCCGCGCCGAAGCCGAACGGCTGCTGCGGATGTTCGGGCTGTGGGAGCTGCGCGACAAGCCACCCGCGCACCTCTCGCAAGGGCAGAAACGCTTCGCCGCCATCACGACGGTGCTCGTCATGCAGCCTGAAGTGCTCATCATGGACGAACCCACCTCCGACCTCGACCCCCGCAACCGCCGGAAACTGATCGAGTTGGCTAGCGAACTACCGATGACAAGAATCACCGTCTCCCACGACCTCGACTTCATCTGGGACACCTGCCAACGGGTCTGCATCATGAATGAGGGCCGGATCGTAGCTGACGGCCCAACAAGGAAAATTCTCGCTGATCGCGAGTTGCTCGAAGCCAACGGCCTGGAACTGCCTTTGAGATTACAGGCGTAAGAATTCTGAAAAGTCGATCAGACACCGCCGAGAAGCAGCGTCCAGATCGCGAGGGTAGCAAACGAGACCAACAACCCAAACGACACCATAAGATTAGCCAAAGGAGGGTCGAGCCGATGCTCCGCAGCGATAATGCCGCCGGTTATCATGGTTGGCATGGCCGCTTCAAAAATGGTGATCCGCGCAGGCAGACCGTGCATTCCCGCAACCATCACATAGACGAGAAACATCACCGCAGGCACCACGGCAAGCTTGAAGGCAAGCCCAAGCGCGAGCGTGTTTCGGCTTTTCCCGATATGCCCCGGATTGAACTGAAAGCCGACCGAAAAAAGCGCCATCGGGGCGAGCATATCGCTCAAACGCCTGATAAGATTCAGAAACCAGTCGGGATACGCCACATTGTTGAGCAGCACAGCTGCAATCAGGGCAATAAACGAGGGAAACAACAGCACCCGCTTGACGATGCTTCTCGCGTCCGCACTTCCATGCGAATAAGTGCCAGCCACGGCAACACCGAGAATCGAAACAACCATGAAGCTGCCGAGCTGGTCGATAATGATTCCATGCACAATCCCTTGCTTTCCATAAAACGCCTCGATCATCGGAAAGCCAAAAAACGAGGTATTGCCAAGCCCACCACAAAGAATCAGGGAGCCGATAGTCGCTCGGGGAAGCTTCAGCAGTCGGCCCACAACAACAAAGAAGAGCGCTGAAAACCCGAAAGTCAACCACGGCATCGAAGCAGGCAGGAACATCGACGGACTGAAATCGAGGCCGTGCAGATAGTACAGCACCATCGCTGGCAACGACACGTAAATGATGAACGCGTTCAGCACCACCGGAGTCTGCTCGGGCATACGGCTGAAACGGCGCATGAGCAGGCCTGCCGTAAAGGAGACTCCAATGAGGATGAGATTGTCCATGGATTTAAGCCGGGTTACCGGAAAAGCGAGTCAAGCCTCCCATGTGATCCGCTGAGAGTTGAAAAGCCGGAAGAGTCTTTTTCATCTCTTCCGGACCGTTCCTGATATAAACACTTTGTGCCCCACCTGTCAAAACACCCCGGCAGATCACTCTTCGCTTGGGGGCGTCTCCGGTTCGCTCTTTTTGCGGGTCGTACGGCGGCGCGTGGTACGCTTGGGCTTTTTCTCAGCCTCCGGTGTTTCCGCAGAAGTCTCGACAGGCTCTGGCGTTGCAACTGCATTTTCTTCGGATGACTCAGACGCCTCAGCTTTCGTTGCTGTTTTCGCCTTGCTTGCGGAAGTAGCACGAGGTTTGGTCGTACGACGTCTCGTAGTCTTTTTCGGCTTGGCTTCGGCCGCTGCCGGTTGCTCCGAAGCGGACTCCGCAGCAGCAGGTTCGGAAGCTTTTTCAGACGCCTCTGACACTGCCGGTTCCGATGAAATTGACGTGGGAACTTCAGCTTCATTTCCTGTTGCAGCAGCCGCCTCCATGGAGCTCGCTTTTCGGGTGGCTCGTGTCGAGGATTTTCTCGCTCCCGATCTCGCTGTTGTCGAGCGGGATCGAGAGGCTTTTTTCGGAGCCGAAGTTTCTGTTTCAGTATCCTTTGAATCGATGGACTTCGAGGCCTCGGCTTCTGGAGCAGCAGGCTTTTCAACAGGCTCTTGCGGCGTTGAAGGCTCTTTTGATTCCGGGATCTGTGAATCGGGAACCGCAGCTTCCGGTTCGAAGGACTTTTCGGCAGCTAACTCCGATTTCGGAGAGACCTGACTGGATGACGAATCTCTAGACTCTGCAGACTTGTCATCCCTCGATTCGGGCGAAGTCTTCGAGCTTTCGGAGTCCCGAGTGGCAGCCTCAGATGCCGGACGCCTGTAGCGCGGCGGCCTGGAAGAGCGCTCACGTTCACCGTTTCCAGACGAATCCTGTGGCGGCGCGTCACGATACGCACCGGTTGATTCGGACTCCGCCGACGCACCAGCTCCATCACTCGAACCGCCATCGGACTTGCGCGCCTTGCTCTTTTCGCGAATGTAGAGTTCTGAGTTGTTGTTGCGAAACTCGATCTCGAACAGGTCGATGGAGCGGATCAGGTCGGAAAGCCTCTTGAAACCGTAGTTCCGCGGATCGAACGACGCCTGGTTGGAGATGTGCTTGCCGATCTTGGCAAGGTTCGACCAGCCATCCTCCTCCTCGACGCTGTCAACGCCATTCCGAAGCAGGGTCAGCAGTTTGCTGTCGCTTTTCAGTTGCTGGCTGCTCCTGCGGCGGCCTCCATCGTTTCGGCTCTTCTCCTGACCACCGCCGAAGGACTCGACGTACAGAAAGGTCGAGCAGGCGTTCACGAACGGTGCGGGAGCCGACTTCTGGCCGAAGCCATACACGTTCAGCCCCTCCGATAAAATACGCATCACCAGCGGCGTAAAATCGCTATCGCTCGACACAATGCAGAACGCATCGAGCTTCTTGCTGTAGAGCAGATCCATCGCATCGATGGTCATCGCCATGTCGGTGGCGTTCTTGCCCTTGGTGTAATCGAACTGCTGAATCGGCCGGATCGCGTAATCGTGCAGCTTGTTCTCCCACCCCTTCAGCGAATGGCTCTTCCAGTTACCGTACGCGCGCCGGATGTTGACCACGCCGTACTTGGCCATTTCGGAGAGGATAAAGTCGATTTTGTCGCTCGGAGAGTTATCGGCATCGATCAGCATCGCGATCGTTTCCCTGCTGTGCTCCATAAGAGAAGTCCTTGTGATTGGTCTCCGCGCCGCAACCATGCGGTCAAGCGGCAGGAAGACATTCAGAATTCGCCAGCGGGCGTCCGGGCGGGAACCAGAAGGAGCGTTACCCGTCAGGAAAATTTCCGCATTCTTTCAATATACAGCTTGAATGAAGGATTCATACCGCGCGGTCGCTGAATCTCAGGAAAAAGCGAGGATTTGCTGAGCGGCAACCAACACCCGATCAGCGAGAAAGGAGATAAAACGGGGCGAATCGTTCAGGCAGGGAATCGTTTCAACCTGCGCGTCCGGATCGATGGTTGAATAATGCCGCTCGCGCCCGACGGTTTCATTGCCGTCGGAAAAGTACCCGGCGGCGAAGAGCGATACATGGCGAAGCTGTTGACCGGCAAGCGTCCGGCACGCCTCCCCGAACGACGGCGTGCTCCATCGCCCACCCACATCGTGGTTGAGATAGGCGGTGACGACCTTTCCCCACGGATTCCGGGGATCAGCTTCGATCAGCTCCGTCAGCCGCCGGGCAAACGAAGCGGTCTCGAACTGTCCGGTATGAAACGACGGCGGTTTGCCGTTACGATCTTCGACGAGCGTACCATGGAAAAGCAGCATCAGCGCATTCCGCTCTTTTTGACTGACAGGTGGAAGATTGGCGCTGCCGAACAGATAATCGAGATAGGCCTGATGTAAAGCTTCACCATTCCACAGCCTGCCGATCACCCTGGTTCGAGCCAGCTCGGAAGGCGAGCAGCTCTCCACAAGATAACGGCAGAACAAACCGCAGCTCAATGCGTTATCGACCGGAGCCATCGGCACCACAATCCGGCCATCGTACGACCGGGTTTTGCCGACCAGCGCCTCGACTGAGGGCTCGGATGCCGAAAACGCGGCCATGACATCAAACGAGATGCCCGAACACGATTCTGCGGAAAGCTGGTCGATCAGCTTCTGAAGTGCAGATGACTGCTGTCGGGTCAGCGAATTCTGCGGAGATCCACTACGACCGGCGGCTTTTTTGCGAAGGGCGGAGCTGAACGAAATGAAGTGCTGTAACGGCGTTGGCACGGGAATGAGTTCGGAAGCTCGCTGAAGAGTGTGGAGACTCACCCGGTAATTCTCGAAAAAACCGGGAGTTTCAGCTTCGCCATGAGCGGCAAGAATGACGGCGAATCGTTTGGCTGGCATTGGCGCTCTCCCCTGTCACGAGCTTGTTTCCGGCTCCTCGACAATGCGCGCTTCCATGCCGTCGCGGAAGTTCTCCTGCGGCGAACTCACCACCTCGTCGCCCTCGGAGAGGCCGTCGAGAATCTCGATGAAGGTCAGGTCGCTGTCGCCGGTGCGCACCTCCTGCTTTTGCAGTTTTCCATCGACGATCTGCCAGACGTAGCTCTTGCGCTGCTCCTCGAAAATCGAGCTTTTCCGGGCAAGCAACGCGCCTTTTTTGACGTTATAGACAATGTTGGCCGTAGCGGTCATCCCGCCCTGAATCGCTTCGGCTGGATGGTTCAGCTTCAGATAGACCCGCGAGGTCTTGGTGACCCGGTCGGTCTGGGGAACGATGCGCACGACGGTGGCGGTGAAGCGGCTGTCGGGCATCGAATCGAACGCGATCACCGCATTGAGGCCAATGCGCAGGCGCGGCACGTCAAGCTCGTCCACCTCGACCACCACAAGGTAGCGAGAGGTATCGGCGACAATGGCCACCTCGGTGTTGGCCGACACATAGTCGCCCACCTTGACCTTCTGCAAGGTCAGCCGCCCGTCGAACGGCGCAACCACAGTCAGCTTCTTCAGGTCATCCTCGCGGCTGCCGAGCTGCGCCCTGCGCCGCCGGAGCGCTTCGAGCGACTGCGTGCTGTTGCGCTCCGCCTCATCGAGCTGCTGCTGCGAAATGGCCCCAGCCTTGAACAACATCCGGTTACGCTCCAGCTTCAACCGGTTGTCGCGCACCGCAGCCAGCTCTTCAGCCACCGCCGCCCGCGCCTCCTCGACCGCCAGGCGCGGCTGCTTGCTGTCGAACACGATAATCTTCTGCCCCTTCCGGACCCGCTCCCCTTCGAGCGCGCCGACCGACCGCACCGTTCCGGAGAACTCGGCACTCAGGCTGGCGATCTTCTCCGCCTCCACGTACCCGGTCGCGTACACCGCCTCGACCAGCTCCGAGCGCTTGATTTTCCCCGCCTCGACCTCAACCGTGTTCCCTCGGGTCAGGATGTAGGCGGTCATCGCCACGAACACAATCACAAAGGCTATCGAAAACTTCGGAAGAATTTTCTGCAGATTCTGCATGTCGTCAGGGATCAGGAATTTATCAGGTGCCGAACATTCCGGCAGACAACGCCGGACACTTTTTTCGGTCGCAATCTTGGTTTTTCAAGATTTTTGTCAATCTTTAAAGTCTGCCTGCTGTAAGCCTGCTTACTCAACCAGTCAAGCGCGCAAATGATTGCGGGCTCTACGAAAAAAATTCTAATCTACTGCTTCAATGAGCGAGAATCAAGATACGCAGAAGAGCTTTCTCGAAACGGTGAAATTCGATGACCGCGGCCTGGTGCCTGCAATTGTGCAGGATTTCGAGACCGGCAAGGTGCTGATGATGGCCTGGATGAACCTCGAGAGCCTCAAAATGACCCTCGAAAAGAAAAAGGCCTGCTACTGGAGCCGCAGCCGCAACAAGCTCTGGCTCAAGGGCGAATCATCCGGCAACATGCAGGATGTGCACGATATTCTGATCGACTGCGACGGCGACACGCTGCTGCTCAAGGTCTCGCAGAAAGGCGGAGCCTGCCACGTCGGCTACCACTCCTGCTTCTACAGAAAGACCAACGACGGTGAGAAGATGGAAATCTGCGACACGCTGATGTTCGATCCCGAAGAGGTTTACGGCAAGAAAAGCTGACACCGATGAGCAGTTCCAAAGAGACCGCAAAGTCCCTCATACAATCCAAGTCGCGCTCCTCGATCCGCAACATGTTCGACGAGGTCGCGCCGACCTACGACTTCCTCAACCACCTGCTGAGCCTCGGCATCGACAACTACTGGAGAGTGGTTGCCGCCAAAAAGGCGCGCAAGCAGGTGGAAGGCGAACGCGAGCCTAAGATTCTCGACGTCGCCACCGGCACGGGCGACCTGGCCGCATCAATGGCGAAAATCCCCGGCGCGAAAGTGACCGGCTACGACCTCTCGCCCGAGATGCTCGCCATCGCGCGCAAGAAGTACCCGAACATCGAGTTCCATGAAGGCTTCGCCGAAAAGATGCCCTTCGCCGATAACAGCTTCCACGTCGTCAGCGCCGGATTCGGCGTCCGCAACTTCGAAGACCTTCCGCAAGGTATGCGGGAATTCCACCGCGTGCTCAAACCCGGCGGCTGTGCTTACATCATCGAACCGATGATCCCCCGCAATCCGGTGATGAAGAAGCTCTACCTGATCTACTTCAAGAACGTCCTGCCCAAAATCGCCGGAATGTTCAGCAAATCGACCTTCGCCTACGACTACCTCCCCAACTCGGTCGAACAGTTCCCCCAGGCCGAAAAGTTCACAGCAATCCTGAAGCAAGCAGGCTTCAAAAAGGCTGAGTTCTTCCCGATGACGTTTGAAACTTCGATTCTGTACGTGGCAACGAAGTAAGCAGTGCGATGGGGCTTAGCAGACTGATGAAGTCACATAAGCCCCAATAGCCGTAGCGTTATTGAACGAGAATTCCCCCTCACGCAAAAATCCCATCCATCGGCACAATCGGCAATGGCCTCTGCCGCAGCGACTCTTTCGCGGCGATGGCGTTTGCGGCCTGCCTGCCCGTAAAGGCAGCGGCTTCCATAAGGAAGACCGGAGCTTGGGTGCGAACCCAGTCACCCGCGAGAAAGAGATTGGCGTAAGGCGTTTCGACTTCCGGCCTTGTAGCGTTATCGCCAGGAGCCCAGCGGGTGAAGTTGGATTGCATCATGAAGATCTCGTGCTGGATCGTGGCGCTTTTCGATTCCGGGAACATGGCGTACAGCTCTTGCAGCATCGCAGCGCGAATCTCCGGCTCGGGGCGAACGTCTTCCGGCGCAACGGCGTAGGCGTGCAGCTCGGCAACGCAGCCACCGGTGCGCTTCGCCCAGTCGATGAAGGGCTGCTGGAAGCTCGAATAGAAGGTGATCGAGTCGGTGTAAGTGTAGCCCGACACGGTGTAGAACGGAAAGTCGGCGGACGAAAGCGGGCGATCGAGCCAAACACGCCAGACGACGTAGGGATCGGCCTCGCCGAGATCGGCCACGCGGTTGGCGAAATCGCGGTTGTCTGGCTGGCTGCTGGCGATCAGCTCGCGGGTGCCGCGCACATCCGAGGCCACGACGCAGTAGTCGCACGGCAGCTCCTCGGCGGTGACGATGGCGGGAGACGAGGCTGACGCCCCCTGCCCGATGACGAGCATCTCCCCCGCTTCTCGAACGTCGAGCCGTGCGAGCGGCGCTTTGGGCGGGCCGCTGAAAGGTACGCCATCGGCGTCGAACCGACCGGCGTGGCAGGGACAGTACAAGCCGTCCGTGCCCTCTTCGGGGCCGACCGGGCAGCCCATGTGGGTGCAGCGCCCGTCGAGGGCGACCCACTCCGCGCCGCGCCGCGCCACCAGCACGGGAATCCCCGCTTCGGAGGTGTGTTGCAGCCACCCCGTCACCGGCACCTCGCGCTTCGGAATCGAAGCCACCGCGCCGCTCGCGCCTCCCGCGCCATCGAGCCGCACCGCCGTGACGCGCCCGTTTTGCATGACGAGGTTCCGCGCCTTTTGCCCTTTCAGCACCCGCACGCCCATCGACGTTAGCTTCTTCTCCAGCGGGTCGATGAGGGCGCTCATGCAGTCCTTCGTGGTGATTTTGAAGGCCAGCCCCTCCGGACTTCCCATGAAGTAGAAGTGGAAGTAGCGCATCGCCTCGGCGGCGGAGAGCACCTCCATGCGGTTCATCGTGGCGTCCGAGAAGGGGTGCAGCACGGTGTCGATGAAGGCCGGAAGCACCTCACCGCGCTGGCAGTAGGTCATGAAATCGATGCTGTCCCAGTCGTGGAAGGTGCGGTCGTACTCATAACGGAACATGCTGATGACCGGCCACAGTCCGGGATAGTCCTTCAGAAACGACGCGATGTCGAGCCGTTTCGATTGCTGCACCACTGAGAGGATATTGAAAGGAAACCACTTCGGCGTCTGGCCGAACACCTCGACCTGCCGGTCGCTGAAAATGACGGGATAGCCGGGCGAGGCGGCAAACATCTCGCTGCCGATGCCCGCCGAGGCGAACATCTCGTTCAGGTTGTAGTACTGATCGAAAAAGCCGTGAAAGCCGTGCTCCACCGGAAACTGCTCGCCGAGCGCCTCGATGGGCCAGCCGGTCAGCTTGCCACCGAGCGATGGTGAGACCTCGACAAGTGTCACCTCGAAGTTCCGCCGCGCCAGCTCCAGCGCCGAGCTGATGCCCGCCAGCCCGCCACCGATCACCACAGCCTTTTTCGGGGTCGTCAGCGTTTCCGGCAGTTCGTCGTTGTTCTTGCCGGAGGTGTCGTACACCTCCTTGCGCGGTTGGTAATAGCCGACAAGACCGGCAGTTGCGGCGGTGAGTGCGCCCGCTCCGATACCGGCGCGTTTCAGGAAATGGTGGAAAAAATCGCGTCGCTGCATGAAGGAAAGAGATGGCGGTTGAGAGGTTGCGGAACAACTACGTGAAGGCAATCCGTATATTTAAGCATAATTGGATGTTATCGCAACCGATACTGATTCGAGATGACTGAAAAGCGGCTGACCATGAAAGAAACGATCCGGCAGAAAGCCCTCAACCTCGGTTTCTGCGCCGCTGGATTCGCCGCCGCCGACACGCTGAACGAGGCGATGAAAGAGTACCGCGCGATGATCGACGAGGGTCGGCATGGCGAGATGGGCTATCTCGAAATCGGCCTCGAAGCGCGCGCCAATCCCGAGCTACTTTTTCCGGGCGTCAAGACCGTCCTCTCCGTCGCCCTGCCGTGGCCTGCACCCGCAAAGCCCGGTGCGATCTCGGGCTACGCCGTCATTCCAGACTACCACCGGGTTGTTGGCGAGTTGATGGCGGAGCTGCTCGATTTCATCCGCTCGATCTGCGACCAGCCGGTCAACGGCAAGGTCTGCGTGGACAGCTCGCCCGTGCTCGAAAAAAAGTGGGCCGAAGCCGCTGGAATCGGGCGCACCGGCAAGAACTCGCTGCTCATCGTGCCCGGCCACGGCTCGCGCCTCTTCCTCGGCGAACTGCTGCTCGACCTCGACCTCGAACCCGACCAGCCGCTCGACTGGAACCCCTGCGGCGACTGCTCCGCCTGCCTCGACGCCTGCCCCACCAGAGCGCTCACCACCCCCGGCAAGCTCGACGCCCGGCGCTGCATCTCCTATCTGACGATCGAGCTGAAACGGGAATTCACGGACGAGGAGGCTGCAATGACCGAAGGCTGGCTCTACGGCTGTGACCACTGCCTCGACGCCTGCCCGCACAACGCCAACAAAGTGACAGCTTTCCCCGGCTTCAAGCAAAAAGAAGAACTCGTCAACCTGACACAAGAAAAAGCCCTCGAACTCACCAACTCGCAGTTCCGAAAAATCTTCGCCGGAACCCCGGCAATGCGCCTCGGCCTCCGCCGACTGAAACGCAACGCACGAGCGGCACTCGAAAAAACGAACAAATCGAGAAGCTGAGCCACAAAACCGGCCTTACATTCAGAAGGTTTTCAACCCTTCGGACATTCACCTATCTTACATTCATATTGCCCCGGCTTTCAAGCCGGGGTCAGCCATCAGATAAAAAATTCAGGGCTTCAGCCCAATATCTTCCACTGATTATGGAAACCTCCACAATTCTCTGGCTCGTCTCCGCACTCCTGCTCATCATCGGCTTTGCAGGCCTGTTGCTGCCCGCCCTGCCAGGAATCCTGCTCATCTTCGCCGGCCTCGTCTTCGCCGCCTGGGCGGAAGGTTTCGCCTACGTCAGCTGGGGAACGCTCACCATCCTCGGCGTGCTCACCGCCGCGGCATACCTCATCGATTTTCTCGCAGGACTGCTCGGAGCAAAACGATTCGGCGCAGGCAAATACGGCATCATCGGCGCAGCAATCGGCACAGTCGTCGGTCTGCCTTTCGGTCTCCCCGGAATCATCATCGGCCCCTTCATCGGAGCCGTCCTCGGCGAACTCTACGCCAACAAAGACCTCCGCGCCGCAGGCACTGCTGGATTCGGAACATGGCTCGGCATGGCTATCGGCATCGCCGTTCGCATCGCCGTAGCGTTCGTTATGGTTGGGGTGTTTCTGGTGGTGAGATTTTTGTGAGGAAATACGGTCTGACTGGTATCATGAAAGAAACAAAAAAGGCAGCAGGAACATCGCTCATCGCTTTGTTCCTGCTGCCTTTGCAGTCTTTTTCATTCTTACATTCAGCAGGGTTTCAACCCTGCGGACATTGAGATCTTAGACGTTCTTGTGTTGCCCCGGACTTCAGTCCGGGGATAAGATCAATGCTTGAAGTGCCGCATCCCGGTAAACACCATCGCCAAGTTGTTGGCGTCGGCGGCTTCGATGACTTCGCTGTCGCGGATCGAGCCGCCGGGCTGAATGACGGCGGTCACTCCGGCTTCGGCAGCGGCGAGCAGGCCGTCGGCGAAGGGGAAGAAGGCGTCCGAGGCGACGACTGAACCCTTCAGGTCGAGACCGACTTCCGAGGCTTTCCAGCGGGCGATTTTCGAGGAATCGACGCGCGACATCTGGCCTGCGCCGACACCAAAGGTCTGGCGGTTCTTGACGTAGAGAATCGTGTTGGACTTGATGTGCCGCGCGATCTTCCAGGCGAACATCAGATCGGCCAGCTCCTCCGAGGTCGGCTTGCGTTTGGTGACCACCTGCAGCTCTTCGGGAGCGACCATCTTGCTGTCGCGCTCCTGCACGAGCATTCCGAACGGTGTGGATTTGAACTCCCAGCCCGCTTTCGGCAGCGGCTGCTTCTGGAGCACCAGACGGCGATCCTTCTTCTTCATGAGCAGCTCGAGCACGCCCTCCTCGAAGGCCGGAGCGATGAGGATTTCGGTGAAGATTTCGTTGACCGCGTTTGCCGTCTCCATGTCGAGCGGACGGTTGAAGGCGATGATGCCGCCGAATGGGGCCTGCGTGTCGGTCGCGAAAGCCTTGCGATACGCCTCGCAGAGCGTCGGAGCCTGCGCGACGCCGCACGGGTTGGTGTGCTTGACGATTACCACCGACGGCTCTTCGCCGCGGAACTCTTCGATGATGCCGGTCGCGGCGGCGATGTCGAGCATGTTGTTGTACGACAACTCCTTACCGTGCAGCTTCTCGAAAATTTCGTCGAACGAACGCACGCCGTTGCCGTCGTCCATTTTGTAGAGTCCGGCGCTCTGGTGCGGGTTCTCGCCGTAGCGCATCCCCAGCTCCTTTTCGAGCTTAACGGTCATCGTGTCAGCGGACTCGATTCCGGCAGCTTTGGCCATGTAGGCCGCGATGGCCGTATCGTAGCGCGAGGTGAGCGCGTACACTTTGGCGGCAAGCGTCAGGCGGGTCGCCCGCGAGGTCGCGCCGCCGTTGGACTTCATTTCGTCAAGCACGGTGGCGTAATCGGCGGCATCGGTGATCACCGTGACCGACTCATTGTTTTTCGCCGCGCTGCGCAGCATCGACGGGCCACCGATGTCGATGTTCTCGATCGCCTCCTCGAAGCTCACATCCGGCTTGGCGATGGTCGCCTCGAAGGGATAGAGGTTCACCGCCACGAGGTCGATGAACTGGATGCCGTTATCCCACGCTGCCTGCTGGTGCTCAACGTTGTCGCGCACGGCGAGCAGACCGCCGTGAATTTTCGGGTGGAGCGTCTTGACCCTGCCGTCCATGATTTCCGGAAAACCGGTGATGGTGGAGATGGATGCGGCTGCAATACCGGCATCCTGAAGCGCCTTCAGCGTACCGCCGGTGGAGAAGATTTCGACACCCATCGAGGCCAGTTCACGGCAGAAATCGACGATGCCGGTTTTGTCGGAAACGGACACGAGCGCCCGTTTGATGACAGGATCGGACATGAGCAGAAAATTATTTTCGTTTAAATCGTAAAGTGAAACGGGGAATTTACAAAAATCCGCGATTTTACCGACCGGTGAACTAACCTCAGTTCCCACCGGAGCCCTGCGCAGGAAACCTTTCAGCTTGAAAAAAGCAACGTTAGGGTGCATATTAGAAGAACTTCACAAAATCCTTTGCTCTCGATCTGAATGAGTGACAACAAAAAACGGCTGGCGGTCTTCTGCTCAGGAACGGGCTCCAATTTCAAAGCGCTGTTCCATGCGATCATCGAACGCGAGCTGCCCGCTGAAATCGTGCTTTGCCTCTCAAACCGCTCGCAGTGCGGCGCTATGGATTTTGCGAAAGAGTATGGTATCCAGGCAATTCACCTGTCGGAATTGCAGTTCGATTCGCATGACGAGTTCGCCCGCGCCATGCTGGAGACGCTTCGGAACCGGCAGATCGACATGATCCTGCTTGCCGGGTATCTGCGCAAGATCCCGAACGCGGTGATCGCCGCTTATCCGGAAAAGATCGTAAACATCCATCCGTCGCTTTTGCCGGAATTCGGCGGCCACGGCATGTACGGAATTCGTGTACACGAAGCGGTGATCGCGTCGGGTGAGACCCGCAGCGGCGCGACAGTGCACTTTGTGAACGAGGAGTACGACAAGGGGCGCATCATCAAGCAGAACCACGTACCGGTGATGCCGGACGACACGCCCGAATCGCTCGCCGAACGGGTGCTCCGCTGCGAACATCGCCTCTACCCCGATGCGCTCGAACAACTGCTTGACGAGCAGATGCCATGACGACGGCAACCATCAGCATCAGCGAAATCTTTCACTCTATTCAGGGCGAGTCATCGTTCGCGGGATGGCCGTGCGCCTTCGTGCGCCTCGCCGGATGCGACCACGGTTGCAACTACTGCGACACGACCTACGCCGAGGAAGCGGGCACGGCAATGACGATTGACGAAATCGTGAAGCGCGCGCTTGCGTTCGACGCTCCGTGCGTCGAAGTCACCGGCGGCGAGCCGCTGCTTCAGCCCGGCACGCTCGAGCTGCTCACCACACTCTGTGACAAGGGTGCGACGGTTCTGATTGAAACCGGCGGCTTCCTGCCGGTTAACCGCGTCGATCCGCGCGTACACACGATCATCGACATCAAAGCACCGTCATCGGGAGTCGCTGAGCAGAACTGCATGGATAACATCCCGCAGGCACTCGCATCACCCAAACGCTTCGAGATCAAAATCGTCGTCGCCTCGGAGGCGGACTACCTGTGGGCGCGAGATTTCATCACGAAACAAGGCCTGCTCGGCAAGTGCACGATCATCTTCGGCACGGTGTTCGGCCAGCTCGAACCGCGCCTGCTGGCGGAATGGATTCTGCGCGACCGGCTGCCGGTGCGAATGCAGCTCCAGCTGCACAAGTACATCTGGAACCCCGAAACGCGAGGGGTGTAGATGACGAGCCTCTCCGTCATCGTGCCGCTCTACAACGAGCGGGAGTCGCTCCCCGAGCTGTGCAGCCAACTCTTTGCAGCGCTGAACAGTCCCGGGCTAGCGCGATGCTTCGATGCGCCGTTCAGCTTCGAGGTAATCATGGTCGATGACGGTTCGACGGACGGCTCCGACCGGGTGATCGGCGAATTGATGGCAAACAGGCCAGAGCTAAAATTGATCTCGTTCCGCCGGAATTATGGCAAAACCGAGGCGCTCTCGGCCGGGCTGCGGGCGGCATCAGGCGAGGTGGTCGTGACGATAGACGCGGATTTGCAGGACGATCCGCTGGAGATCGCGGCGCTCGTCACGAAGCTGCATGAAGGCTTCGATCTGGTGAGCGGCTGGAAGCGCGAGAGGCGCGACCCGCTGAGCAAAACGCTGCCATCAAAGCTCTTCAACCTGACGACGCGCCTGTTCAGCGGCATTCCGCTTCACGATTTCAACTGCGGCCTGAAAGCCTTCAGCCGCGAGCTTTCCGACTCGCTCGACCTGCACGGCGAAATGCACCGCTACATTCCGGTGCTGGCCAAATGGAAGGGCTTCCGCGTGACCGAAATTCCGGTTCGGCACCACGCCCGCAAATTCGGCACCAGCAAGTTCGGCGTGTCGCGATTCCTGCCCGGCCTGTTTGATTTCCTCTCGGTGATGTTCATCACGCGCTACCTGAGACGCCCCATGCACTTCTTCGGCATGATGGGACTCGGCAGCTTCCTCGCTGGCCTGAGCATCGGCCTGTATGTCACCATCGAAAAGTACTTTTTCAACCAGCCGGCAGGCAACCGGCCAATTCTCTTTCTCGGCATCCTGCTCATCATCCTCGGTGTGCAGTTTTTCTCGACCGGCCTGCTCGGTGAAATGCTCTCAAGCCGTCAGTCGCAACGCGGCGGCTGGTCAATCCGCAAAACCGCGAACCTCCCGGACGAGATTGTCGACAAACTGATGGATTGAACCTTCAGCGACGACTTGTCGTTACCCTCTGTTCAAATCTCGAAAATCTCAAAAACAGAAAAGAGTATGAAACGGGTCGGCGCCCATGTCAGTATTGCCGGAGGCGTCGAGAACGCCCCGCTGAACGCACAGAAAATCGGCGCGAAAGCGTTCGCCATGTTCACGAGAAACCAGCGCCAGTGGCACTCCGCGCCGCTTTCGACGGCTTCGATCGAGGCGTTCCGGCGGAACTGCGAGGAGGCGGGATACCTGCCGGAGCACATTTTGCCGCACGACAGCTACCTCATCAACCTCGGCGCTCCCGATCCTGCAAAGCTCGAAAAGTCGCGCAAGGCGTTCACCACCGAGATGCAGCGCGCCGAAGCGCTCGGCCTCACGATGCTCAATTTCCACCCCGGCAGCCACCTCAAGCTGACGGACGAGGAGACCTGCCTCAAAACCATCGCCGAGTCGGTAAACCTGTCGCTCGATGCGACGGCGGGCGTGACGGCGGTGATCGAGAACACGGCGGGACAAGGCACCAACCTCGGCTGGCGCTTCGAGCATCTGGCCGCGATCATCGACCAGGTCAAAGACAAATCGCGGGTCGGCGTCTGCCTCGATACCTGCCACCTCTTCGCAAGCGGGTATGATCTGCACACGCCGGAAGCGTTCGACGCGACGCTGGCGGAGTTCGACCGCGTGGTGGGATTATCGTATCTGAGGGGAATGCATCTGAACGACGCCAAACAGAAGCTCGGCAGCCGAGTTGACCGGCACGCCTGCATCGGCGAGGGGATGATCGGGCGCGAGGCGTTCGTGCACCTCATGCAGCACCCAACGATGGAGGAGATTCCGCTGATTCTCGAAACTCCAAACTCCGAAAGCTGGGCAGAGGAGATCGAAATGCTCTACAGCTTCACGACAGAGTAATTACGTCCGCCGCAGAAAGCGCGCCACCGAAAAGATGCTGCCGAAAACTCCGAGCACGAGGCCAAGCAGGGCCATCGCGGGATAGACGTAGAGCGTAGAAGGATGCAGAATCTGGTAGATGGCCGGCTCGAAGCGCAGCAAGGCCTGATCGAATGCGAGCCAGAGGCCGAGCGCGGCCAGTCCGCCTGAAATCAGCCCGAGCACTGCACCCTCGATAAGAAATGGCGCGCTGATGAAGCGGCGGGTGGCCCCGACCAGCCTCATGGTTTTGATGCGGTCACGCCGGGCGTACATGGCAAGCCGTACCGTAAAAGCGTTCATGACGATGGTGGCCAGCGCAATCACGCCACCAGCTACAGCCGTAATCAGCGTAAAAAGCCGCGCATTCTTCTCGATTCCGGTCAGATACTCCTGGTTATATCGAATGTCGAGCCCCTGATGCAGCGCTTCGAGCTTCTTTCGGATAACGGCAATGCTGTCCGGAATGGCATAGCGCTGATCGATGTTTAGCGTCATTGAGCGAGGCAGTGGGTTCATGCCCAGAATGGTCACGACATCCTCTCCGAAATCACGCCTGAACCTCGATGCCGCCTCATCCCGCGAGATATAGTGCGTTTCAGCAACCCCGGGAATTGCCTGCATCTTTTCACCGAGCGAGCGCGCCTGACCGTCGCTGACGGTTTCATCGAAAAAGACCTCCAATTCGACGCGAGAACGCACCTCCTGAATCACCTGGTAAAAACTGAGCGACACCGTGCCGAACAGCCCCAGCAAAAGCAGTGAGAAAAAGCCGACAGCTATGGTTACAAAGGCAGGGAGTTTGGCCCGGCCAATTCCTGACAATCCCTCTTTCATACTATACAGCATGCCCATAGTGTCATTTTTTTTCAGCTTTTAAGATTTTCACACCCAAGATTCAAAAAAAGCTGTTGGAAATGCAAATTTTTTTTCTGATAATTAAGCCTTCTCGATGGGGCTATAGCTCAGTTGGTAGAGCATTTGCATGGCATGCAAAGGGTCAGGAGTTCGAGTCTCCTTAGCTCCACAAAAAATACAGGAAAAGCGCAGGATAACCTGCGCTTTTTTTATGCTCTTTCTGCCAAATGCCTCACGCCTTCGAGCCTCCTTTCGCAACACCCGATACCAGAAAAATCATCCCGACAAACAGCGACGCAGCAAGTCCTGCCGCGATGTTCAGTCCCGCTGCAACCAGCACGGTCTTCACGCTGAAACTAACAGCTGTTCCGATAACCGGCGCGGCAACCATGTGAGCGACAGCCGTTAACACAGTGAACAGAGAGCTCGTGGCAATGCTGGCCGCAAACGAAACAAAAAGCTGTTCACGCTTTCCTGCCCGAACCTCTTTTTCACGAGCTCTCTGCTTTTGCCAGTCTGGGTCGAGTCGGCTTTGTATCACCATGGCCGAGAGCGCAACAACCAGCAGCGCAGGAACATACATTGCATAGACGCGCAGCGCTTCGGCGGGATCCGGACTAAATGCGCCGCCATCGAACCAGCCAGAGACGATGCTGAGAATCCAGGTAGAGGTGGCGAAGAAAACGCTTCCCCACAGCAGGGTGATGACAATCCATGTCCAGACCGATTGTGACGGAGTTTTTTGTGCAGGTGAACTCATTGGTGAAGTATTAAGTGGATGAAGAAGTTGTGGTATTTGTCTGCTAACAACGGCAGAACCGCATATTCCATTCCGGGCTAAGCTTTTCAGCCCTGAAAATACAGACGATCTCGCTTGAATATCCGAAAAAGCCGGGAGAACAACAGCAGGCAAAGCAACCGGTTTGGCGTGTCATCCATGCCCCCTCTATCTCTTTCATGGTTTTTATGTTTCCCCTTGATATATTAGCTTCACTTGCCGCTGGACGGTAAAGATTTTACACAATCTCAAGATTTGATCGATATGTGCGGAGTTTTCGGCATTTTTAACTCAAAAACTCCCGCCGAAGATACCTTTTACGGCCTCTACTCGTTGCAACACCGAGGGCAGGAGGCAGCAGGTATCGTGGTTGCCGAATACAACAAGGCCAAGAAAAGGACCCTGTTCAAGCAGCATAAGGGGCCGGGACTTGTATCCGAAGTTTTCAGGGATGAGCAGATTTTTGAAAACCTGAGTGGATATGCGGCCATCGGCCATAACCGCTACTCCACTACCGGCGCCTCAAAATCGAACAACAACATCCAGCCCTTCTCCCTCACCTACCGCTCCGGCAGCCTAGCCATCGCCCACAACGGAAACCTGACCAATTCCAGAGTCCTGCGCAAAGAGCTCACTGAACAGGGAGTGATTTTCCAGGCTTCATCAGATACCGAAATCATTCCGCACCTTGCAGCGCGAAGCAAGGAAAAAGAGCCACTCCACCAAATTTACGATGCGCTGAGCCAAGTCGAGGGAGCTTTTTCAATTGTGATTCTGGCCAACAACCAGTTAATCGCAGCACGCGACCCATACGGCGTGCGCCCGCTAGCACTCGGCAAGAAAATCGATCCCGCCACTGGCGAACTGGCCTATGTGGTAGCCAGCGAAACCTGCGCATTCGATATTATCAAGGCCGAATACATCCGCGACATTGCGCCCGGCGAAGTTCTTCTGATCGATCACCTTTCCATAGAAAACGAAAAGCCGATCTCTCTGTCCCTTCCACCAGTCAAGCGCAAAGCCCGCTGCATCTTCGAATATGTCTATTTCGCACGTCCGGACAGCTTTATTTTCCGGAACTCGGTGGACAAGATACGCCGAAACCTTGGCAAGAATCTGGCCAGGGAATCGACTATCGAGCACGACCCCGGCGAGAAGGAGCTAGCCGTGGTCAGCGTGCCGGACTCTTCGAACACGGCAGCACTCGGTTTCGTCAGGGAGAGCAACAAGCTTGGCAAACCTGCACGGTTCGAACACGGCCTTATCCGCAACCATTACGTAGGTCGCACTTTCATTCAGCCGGGCATCCAGAGCCGCGAAATCAAGGTGCGTTCGAAATATAACATCGTGCGCGGCGTCATGCAGGGACGGCCGATCATTCTCGTCGATGACTCGATCGTACGCGGTACGACGGCCAAAATGCTCATCAAGCTGGTGCGCGAGGCCGATCCCGCCGAAATCCATCTGCAAATCAGCTCACCGCCGATCACCAATCCCTGCTTTTACGGCATGGACTTTCCATCCAAGCGACAGTTGCTGACCCACATGTTTTCCGATCAAGACGACGAGCTGGAGGATATTGACAAAATCAGAGACTACATCGGCGTGGATTCGCTCAGGTACCTGACAATGCAGGGACTCCTGAACAGCGTGCCGAAGTTCGAGGGTGAGGAGTGCAGCTACTGCACAGCCTGCTTTAGCGGAGACTATCCGATTCCGATCGCCGACGCCACGACCGACAAAGAGGAGAACGACTAAGCCTCTCATCCCCGACAAAGCGCAACCCTTAATTCAGCAGAAAAGCCGGTTGAATCCAAAAGATTCGACCGGCTTTTTCAGTTCGTTACCAACCAATCAGCGTCAAGGATGTTGGCGCCGAAAGCAATCAGGCATCGTGACCGAACAAATCGCGAGTGAATACCTTGTTCGCGACATCCTCAAGCTCGGCAGTCTTGCGGTTGGCAATAATCACATCCGACTCCTTCTTGAATGACGCCAGATCATTGAGCACACGTGAATGGTAAAACTCGGTCTCCGTCATCACCGGTTCGTAAATAATCACCTCGATGCCTTTGGCCTTGATGCGCTTCATGATGCCCTGAATGCTCGAGGCACGGAAATTGTCGGAGCCGGCTTTCATGATGAGACGATAGACACCGACCACCTTCGGGTTCCGCTGGATAATGCTGTCGGCAATGAAATCCTTGCGCGTGGTATTGGACTCGACGATGGCATGAATCAGGTTCTGCGGCACATCCCGATAATTGGCCAGCAGCTGCTTGGTGTCTTTCGGGAGGCAGTAGCCGCCATAACCGAACGAAGGGTTGTTGTAGTGCGACCCGATGCGCGGATCGAGCCCAACGCCTTCGATGATGTGTCGCGTATCCAGCCCATGCGTCGCGGCGTAGGTGTCCAGCTCGTTGAAATAGGCCACACGCATCGCCAGGTAGGTATTGGAAAAAAGCTTGACCGCTTCAGCTTCAGTGCTATCGGTGAACAACACCGGAATATCCTCCTTGAGCGCCCCTTCGCGCAGAAGATTGGCAAACGTCTCAGCCCGCACCGAACGCTCGCCGACGATGATGCGCGACGGATAGAGGTTGTCATGCAGTGCCTTGCCTTCGCGCAGGAACTCCGGGGAAAAGAGCAGATTATTGCACCCCATCTCTTTGCGGGTCTTGGCCGTATAACCTACAGGAATGGTTGACTTGATGACCATCACCGCATTCGGATTGATCGCCATGACATCACGAATCACCGATTCGACTGAACGGGTATTGAAATAGTTAGTCTCGGGATCGTAATCGGTCGGCGTAGCAATCACCACAAAATCCGCACCGGAATAAGCCTCCTCCTTATCCAACGTTGCCCGGAGATTCAGCTTTTTGTTCGCGAGAAAATCTTCGATCTCCGAATCAACAATCGGCGACTTGCGATTATTGATCAGCTCAACCTTTTCGGGAACGATGTCCAGAGCCACAACTTCGTGATGCTGGGCCAAAAGGCAGGCGATGGACAAACCGACGTAACCGGTTCCGGCAATGGCAATTTTCATAGTAAACAAGGGGATAAATATTATACTTCCCTGGCAATTTCCAATCTGACAGTATTAACGGTCTGCCGCTTCAGGCCTTCCTGCTTCGGCGCTCAACAACGCAAAGGGCCGCCTTCCGAGGCAGCCCTTGAATACGTTTGTCGATGCTCCGGAAAGATAGCCTTCGACGTTATTTCTTGGCCTGCTTGAACTCTATCCTGACCGAGGTGTGCGGCACGGCTTCAAGGCGCTTCTTGGGAATAGGTTTGCCCGATTTGGTGCAGATGCCGTAGGTCTTGTTGCGAATGCGATCAAGCGCCTGGTCGATGTAGTGCAGATATTTTTCGTCACGGGCGATAAACATGAAGCGCTGTTCGCGATCCATGGTTTCGGTGCCATGATCGGCCATGTGCATCGAGTAGTTCGAGTTGATCGAGTCCTCGACGCTCTCCTCGGACAACGAGGAGCGGAGAATGTCGAGGTCACGCAAAACCTCTTCACGCCGTTTCAGCAGAATCTGCCTGAAGTGTTCGAGTTCCTCGTCGTTCAGGTAGGTTCTGATCACTCTCGTCGGCTCCGAAGGCTCGGCGGCGCCTGCCTTGGCGGTGCTGGTTTTCTTCGACATGCTGGTCATGGGTTAGAGGTTCCAACGGTAAACCGTAAAAAAACTGAGATATAGATTATAACATCATAATCCGGATTTTTCAAGAGCCAGCTCGCACTCAAGCTCGTTGATCGCGTAGGTCACACCGGGCTTCGAGGACGGCCAGTTCAGCTCGACAGCCAGCGTCTCCTCCATGATGTAAGCCTCGTGTTGCTTGATGGCGTCGGCAAGTTTTCCTGATGCGTTGATATGCAGCGCGATCCGGTCTGTGATTTCGAGCCCACTCTCCTTGCGAACGGTCTGAATCCTGCTGACCAGCTCGCGGGCCAAACCCATCAGTTCCAGCTCTTCGGTGATCTCCGTGTCGAGCGCCACCATGATGCGGTGCGCGTCGTCCGCAGCCACGAGCCATCCCTCGATGTCTTCGTGGACAATGTCAACATCGGCCCGCTCGATTTTGAAAAGACGTCTATCGATGTCGATCTCGATCTCACCCTCTTGTTCGAGCCGCGCGATCTGCTTGTGGCTCATGAGCCTGATCCGCTCGGCCAGCGCCTTCATATCCTTGCCGTAGCGGGGGCCGAGAGTCTTGAAGTTGGGCTTAGCCTTCTTGCTGATAACCGAGCCGTCCTCATCTTCGACGTACTCGATGGTCTGAACGTTGACCTCCTCCTTGATGATGCCGGAGACCAGCTCGTACGAGGCCTTCGAGCCGGGTTCGGCAGCAGCGAGCAGGATGCGCTTGAGCGGCTGGCGCACCTTGATGGTGGCCTTCTCGCGCATGGTGCGCACCAGCGAGGTGATGATCTGTGCCTTCTTCATGCGCTCTTCAAGTGCTGTGTCGATGCAGCCGTCGTCAACCACCGGCCAGTCGGCGAGGTGCACCGATTCGACCCCGTTGCTGGCATTGACGCTCTTCAGGTCAAGCCAGATTTTTTCGGCGATAAACGGCGCGAACGGAGCCATGAGCCGGGCCAGCGTTTCGAGCACCGTGGCGAGGGTCTGGTAGGCCGAGAGCTTGTCCGGCCCCATGTCACCCTTCCAAAAGCGCTTGCGCGAGCGACGGATGTACCAGTTGGAAAGGTCATCGACGGTGAAGTCGCCGATGAGTCGGCTCGCGCCGGTGAGGTCGTAGTTCTCCATGCGGCGCGTGACCTCGGCGACCAGCGTGTTGAGGCTGGAGAGCACCCAGCGGTCGAGCTCCGAGCGCTCGGCGAACGGAATGGCGTCCTCTTCGTGCCGGAAACCGTCCACGTTGGCATAGAGCACGAAAAAGTTGTAGCTGTTGATGAAGGCGCGGAAGAACTTGCGCTGCTCCTCCTCGATCTCGGCGGCGTTGAAAAGTTTGGGACGCCAAGGCGGGCTGGTGATCATCAGGTACCAGCGGATGGCGTCCGCGCCGTACTGCTCCATCGACTCGAACGGATCGACCACGTTGCCCTTCGACTTGGACATTTTCTGCCCCTTCTTGTCGAGGATGTGGCCGTTAACGACGAGGTTCCGGTAGGCCGGGCGGTCGAAGATGAGCGTCGCGATGGCGTGCAGCGTGTAAAACCAGCCGCGCGTCTGATCGACTCCCTCGGCGATGAAGTCCGCCGGGAAGGTCTTGTCGAACAGCTCTTTGTTCTCGAACGGATAGTGCAGCTGGGCGAAGGGCATCGAGCCGCTGTCGAACCAGACGTCGATCAGCTCCGGCGTGCGGTTGAAGCGCTTGCCGTCGCGGACAAACCAGATGCGATCAACGAAAGGCTTGTGCAGGTCGAGTTCGACGAGGCCCTTGTCGAGCGCGTCGCCGAGGTTCATCTGCTCGCCGTCGATGTCGATGAAGCCCTCACGAAGCTCCGCAACCGAGCCAACCGCGAAGAGCTTGCCGGAGTCGGGACCGTCGCCGATCTGGAAATCCTCGGCGACCCACACCGGCAGTGGCGTTCCCCAGAAGCGCTCGCGGGAGAGCGCCCAGTCCTTGTTCTCTTCGAGCCAGTTGCCGAAGCGCCCCGCACCGATCTCCGACGGATTCCAGTTGATCGTCTTGTTCAGCTCCACCATGCGCGGCGCGATGTCGGTGGTGCGGATGTACCACGACTCGCGGGCGTAGTAGATCACCGGCACGTCGTAACGCCACGAGAAGGGGTAGGTGTGCTGGATCGTCTCGCGGCGGTAGAGCTTGTCCTCCTCCTTGAGCCGCTGCATGATCGGCTTGTCGGCCTCCTTGAAAAACATCCCCTCGTAGTCGGGCACGTCAGCGGTGAAGCAGCCGTTGCGGGCCACCGGCTGAAGCATCGGAAGCTGGTACTGCTTCGACAGCTCGTAGTCGTCCGCGCCGAACGCCGGAGCGATGTGCACAATGCCAGTGCCGTCGCCGGTCGAGACGAAGTCGCCACACGCAACGTACCAGGCACGGCGTTCGGGCGAGAAGTAGTTGAAGAGCGGCTCGTAGTCGCGCCCTTCGAGGTCGCTGCCCTTCATGCGATCGATGATCTCCCACGCCGACTCGTCGCCGATTTTGTCGGTCAGCACCGACAGACGCGACTCGGCGAGGATCAGCACTTCGCCGGTTTCGCGATGCTTGACGCGCACGTACTCGATGTCACGGCCAACGGCAAGCGCGACGTTGGAGATCAGCGTCCAGGGCGTGGTCGTCCAGACCAGGATGCTTTCGTCGGAATCCTTCAGGCGGAATTTGATATAAACGCTCGGATCCTGCACCTCCTTGTAGCCAAGGGCCAGCTCGTGCGAACTGAGCACGGTCTCGGACTTCGGATCCTGCGGCACGATCTTGTAATCCTTGTAGATCAGCCCCTTGTCGAAAATGGTTTTCAGCGCCCACCAGACCGACTCGATGTAGTTGTTGTCGCAGGTGATATAGGGGCTGTCCATATCAACCCAGTAGCCCATGCGCTCGGTCAGTTTACCCCACCCTTCACGATTGTCGTCGATGTGGTGATACACCAGCGAACGCGCCTCGCGATTGAAATCACCCTCACCGTACTCCTCGACTTGCGCCTTGTTCTTCAGCCCGAGCTTCTTCTCGACCGAGATTTCGACCGGCAGGCCATGCGTGTCCCAGCCAGCTTTGCGCGGAACCTGGTAGCCCTGCATGGCGCGGTAGCGGCACACGACATCTTTGATGGTACGGCTGAACAGGTGATGCACGCCAGGCTTGCCGTTCACCGTCGGCGGGCCTTCGTAGAAGGAGTAGATGCCTTTTGGCGCATCCTTTTCAAGACTCTTCCTGAAGATGTCCTGCTCGGCCCAGAACTGCCGGATCTGGCTCTCCATGGCGCTGTATGAAAGGCTGGACGGGTACTCGGGATAGGTTTCGGGCATGGCGATGAATCGATCAAACTGGAAATATCGTGAGCGGAAATCGAACCGGACGGCCCTCTCCGCGGAAAAGTCTGAATATACGAGAATCGGCAGGAAAAGAGAAAGGCAGGCCATTTCCGATGAAAAGGCCTGCCTCCGGAGCTGTGTTCAGAGTATATAGAGCCACCGCGAGAGAACGCGGCAGAAAATCACTGCTGTTTGTTATTGTCGCCGAGCGTAGTATTGATTCCGTCGAGAATCTGATGCGCTACGTCGGTCATCGAATCGAGCGCAGATGCCACGACCTTGCTCAAAGGCGTCAGCGCGCCGTCAAGCATCGTACCAAGACCAACAAGAATGGTTGCGAAATCACCTTTGACCACATCGCCAACCGGCTGTTCCTGGTTGGGAGATTTCATTTCTTCAGACATATGCTACCGGAATTTTGATTGATTCGTAACTACTTTTGTCATAATACTCTTGACAAGTTAATGTATGACAATAATCAGAGCTATCAAAACAGCGAACGCGCGCAAACACCGATCAGGACACGATTACAGGCGCCCGTAGTTGTCCTCGAACCGCACGATGTCGTCCTCGCCGAGGTACTCGCCAGATTGCACTTCGATCAGTTCAAGCGGCTCTTCAGCTCGATTTTCAAGCCGGTGACAGGCTTCAACTGGAATATAAATCGACTCGTTCTCGACCAGATTCACCTGCCGGTCATCAAGTGTAACCACAGCGGTGCCTTTGACGACAATCCAGTGCTCGGCACGCTTGTGATGCAATTGCATGGAGAGAGCCGCGCCCGGCTTGACCGTAATGCGTTTGACCTTGAAGCGCTCGCCCTCATCGACGGTTTCGTACGACCCCCAAGGCCGATAGACCCGCCGGTGAATGAGCGGCTCTTCTCGCTTTTCCGACCTGAGCTTTTCGACGATCGCCTTGACATCCTGCACCCGATCCTTTGAAGCGACAAGCACCGCATCGGCGGTTTCGACGACAATATGATTTTCGAGTCCGACGGCGGCCACAAGCCTGCTGGTAGAGTGCAGATAGCTGTTATGCACGCCGTGAACCAGCACATCGCCTCGCGTCACATTGCCCTCCTCGTCGCGATCGTGCACCTCCCAGAGCGACGACCACGCGCCGACATCGCTCCACTCAGCGTCCATCGGCACAACCATCGCCTTGCTGGTCTTCTCCATGACGGCGTAGTCGATGGAGTCAGACGGCGAGGTCTTGAATGCGTCGGCATCGAGGCGCAGAAAATCGAGGTCGCTTTGTGCCGCTTCGACAGCCTTCCGGCAGGCGGCGAGGATGTCTGGAGCAGAACTCTCCAGTTCAGCGAGATAGGCGTCTGGCCGGAATAGGAACATACCGCTGTTCCAAAAATAGTCCCCAGACTCCAGATAGCTCACCGCCTTTTCGAACGTCGGTTTTTCAACGAACTCGGCCATGGGAAACGCCGGGCCGTGCGATCCAGAAGGCACCCGTATGTAGCCGTAACCCGTCTCCGGAGCGTTTGGCACGATGCCAAAGGTAACCAGCTTCCCGGCTTCGGCAGCCTTGCGCCCCGATTCGATAGCGTCAGTAAAGGCCTGCTGGTCGAGAATGACATGGTCGGCAGGCATGATGAGCATCAGCGAGCCGGGATGCTTGTCGGCAAGCATCAATGCTGCCACCGCAGCGGCAGGAGCCGTGTTGCGCCCGAAAGGCTCCAGAATGATAGAGGCTCCGACAACATCGATCTGCCGAAGCTGTTCGGCTACCAGAAAGCGGTGTTCGTCGTTGCAGACGCAGGTGACCGGCCCAATCCCCTCGATCGATTCGGCCCGGAGCACCGTATCCTGAAGCATGGTATTTTCGCCGAACAGCGGCAGGAGCTGTTTCGGATACATTGCCCTTGAAAGCGGCCAGAGCCTCGTTCCGGCGCCACCGGAGAGAATAACAGGCATGATCATGATAGCAGAGTCGATAAAACAGTTATGGTGTTGCAACAACGAGGCAGAGCTCAACGCCCGGCGTACATGTTTTCATTCATAATAGTGTTGATAGGCTCCGGAGGTGACCTCGTCGAGCCAGTCTTGGTTTTTGAGATACCAGTCGACCGTCTTTTCCAGCCCCTCTTCGAAGGTCACCGAGGGCACCCAGCCAAGTTCGCGCTGCAGCTTCGAGGCGTCGATGGCGTAACGCAAGTCGTGGCCCGCGCGGTCGGTCACGTAGGTGATGAGCGTCTCGGAGCTCCCCTCCTCGCGCCCGAGCTTGCGATCCATGATGCGGCAGAGCAGGCGGATAAGGTCGATGTTCATCCATTCGTTGTGCCCGCCAATGTTGTAGGTCTCACCAACGGTGCCGCGATGGAAGATCTCGTCGATAGCCCGCGCGTGATCCACGACCCAAAGCCAGTCGCGAACGTTGAGCCCCGCGCCGTACACAGGCAGCGGCTTCTCCAGGCGGATATTGTTGATGAACAGCGGAATCAGCTTTTCAGGAAACTGGTGCGAGCCGTAGTTGTTCGAACAGTTGCTGATGACCACCGGAAGACCGTAGGTGTCGTGAAAAGCTCGGACGAAGTGATCGGAAGAGGCCTTCGAGGCCGAATAGGGGCTGTGAGGATCGTAGGGCGTGGTTTCGGAAAACATCCCCCCGCTGCCGAGCGAGCCGTACACCTCGTCGGTCGAAACGTGGTAGAACAGCTTGCCATCGAACTTGCCGTCCCACGTGGCGCGCGCAGCGTTGAGCAGATTCACCGTGCCGAGCACGTTGGAAATCACGAACTCGACCGGACTTTCGATCGAGCGGTCAACATGCGACTCGGCAGCGAGATGGATCACCGCATCGAATTGGTGCTCTTTGAAAAAATCGAGCAGAAACGGGCCATCGGCAATATCACCCTTCACGAACCGGTAGTTCGGATTCAATTCGACATCTTTAAGATTGGCCAGATTACCAGCATAGGTAAGCTTGTCGAGATTGGTAACCGTGTACTCGGGATAGCGCGTCAGAAACTGCCTGACCACATGAGAGCCGATAAACCCCGCCCCGCCCGTAATGAGAATATGCATAGTTTTAGTGAGTTGTAGGGGCAATCCCTTGCGGTTGCCCTGCCACGAATTATTGCAATGCCTTGTAAAATCGATCTGTCCGATTCGGCCGATCTGCTAAGCCTAACCACCGCTCGCCCGCAACTCTTGCAGCATATTCAACATGCTGTCGTGCCAATGCGGAATTTCCAGGCCGAACTGGTCACGAATCTTGCGTTTATTCAGTACACTGAAATAAGGCCTTGCGGCTGGCGTAGGAAATTCCCAGCTCTCGATGGGCGCAACCTTGCACGAAAGCCTTTCAGCACTCATAATCGCCTTGGCGAAATCGTACCAGGAACAGACGCCCTCGTTCGAGTAGTGAAACGTTTCGGTATACTGGCTGGCTGGATCAAGTTGCTCAAGCATCGAAACAATCGCACCCGCCAGATCAGCAGCCCAAGTCGGAGTACCGATCTGATCGAACACCACGCCGATCTGCTCCCGCTCGCGTCCAAGACGAAGCATCGTTTTCACGAAATTCTGCCCGTGAACCGAGTAGAGCCACGAGGTACGGATAATCACGTGGGAGCATCCGCTGTCGCGAATCGCCTGCTCCCCATCCAGTTTGGAACGCCCGTACACGCCGCACGGCGCGACCGGATCATCCTCGCGATAGGGGCGGTGGTTCGTGCCGTCAAAAACATAATCGGTCGAAACATGCACCAGCAGCGCGCCGAACGCTTTTGCCGCTGCCGCGAGTGCCGAAGCGCCATCGCGGTTGACCTTGAATGCCAGCTCCGGCTCGCTCTCGGCCTTGTCCACCGCCGTGTAGGCTGCGCAATTGACAATCGCACTGATCTCGTGGTCGCGACAAAATGCCTCGACCTTCGAAGCGTCGGTGATGTCGAGTTCCAGCAGATCGCAGAAATGCCAAGCGTGGCCGCTCGCGGCATTCTGCAATGCTTGCAGTTCCGAGCCAAGCTGGCCGCGGCTTCCGGTAACGAGAAGATTCATTCAGAATTCATCGATACGGTTACTATAAAGCAAATTAGGGCACCAGATCGACAGGCTCGATCTCATGCAGCATCGGCTGGCGTTGATCCTTGTCCGACAGGCTCACGTCGCTTTCGGGCAATCGCCAGTCGATGCCAATCGAGGCATCATTCCAGCGAACTCCTGCATCGTGCGTCGGCGCGTAATAATCGGTGCATTTGTAACTGAACACTGCCGTCTCGCTCAACACTGCAAACCCGTGCGCGAAACCGGGCGGAATCCACATCATGCGCCGGGAGTTATCGTTGAGCACTTGCGCTGTATGCTTGCCAAAGTTCGGTGATTCCTTCCGGATATCGACCGCCACATCGAGCACCTCTCCCCGACTTACCCGAACAAGTTTGCCCTGGGTGTAAGGCGGCTTCTGATAGTGCAGCCCCCGAACAACGCCATAACGGGAAAAAGATTCGTTGTCCTGTACGAACCGGTAAGGCCCGGCATGTTGCTCGAACACATCCTGCCGGAACGACTCGAAAAACCAGCCTCGATCATCCCCAAACACTTTGGGTTCGAAGAGCAGAACTCCCGGCAGTGTAGTTTCAATAACCTGCATACAAACGAATCTTGCTGTAGTAATAAAGACTTGAAAAGAAGCTCAAGTGCTCTGGCTTCAGAACAACCTGTAAATGATGCGACGTATCAGCCCTGCTGCTGCAGAAGTTTCCAGAGATATTGCCCATACTGATTTTTAAGCAACGGACGAGCCAACTCTTCAAGCTTGGCATCGCTGATCCATCCCTCATGCCAGGCTATCTCCTCAGGGCAGGATACTTTAAGCCCTTGCCTCTTTTCAATGGTTTCGATAAAATTTCCCGCCTCCTGGAAAGAGTCGTGCGTACCGGTATCGAGCCAGGCAAATCCACGCCCCATAACGGAACAGAACAGGTCGCCGCGTTCGAGGTAAACCTGATTCACCGAGGTAATTTCCAGCTCGCCTCGGTCCGAAGGCTTGACCCCTGCTGCAATATCAACCACATCATTCGGATAGAAGTAGAGGCCGACAACCGCATAGTTCGATTTCGGACGTTCGGGCTTTTCAATGATCGACAACGCCTGACCGCTTGCATCGAGCTCCACAACACCGTAACGTTCTGGATCGCTTACATAGTAACCGAACACAACCGCTTTTTTCCGTTTCTCGACGTTGCGAACCGCCTCTTTGAGCATTCCGCTGAAGCCGTATCCGAAAAAGATGTTGTCACCGAGCACCAGGCAAACATCGTCATCACCGATAAAATCGCGGCCGAGAATGAATGCCTGCGCCAAGCCATCGGGCGAGGGCTGAACCGTGTACGCGAGGTTGATTCCCCAGTCGCTACCGTCACCGAGAAGCTTGACGAACGAAGGTTGATCTTCAGGCGTGGTGATGACCAGAATATCCCTGATCCCTGCAAGCATGAGCGTAGAAAGCGGATAATAGATCATCGGCTTGTCGTACACCGGCAAGAGCTGTTTCGAAACACCTCTGGTCACCGGATAGAGTCTGGTTCCGGAGCCGCCTGCAAGAATGATTCCTTTCATAATAATCTAGGAATTTGTCACCGAGCGTGATCAATGGGGATACGCCAGAGTCATGCTTTACACTTCAGAGAGTAAACATACAAAAAAATAAACTTTGATTACTTCGTTCTGCTCTGCCAGCAATTCTCAAAGAAGCTGATCAAAAGTGGACGAAAATGACTGGAAAGCATCCGTTTTCGGCAACAGATCAGCACAAGATTTCTATAGTGAACACCGCCAAACGTTGTTCAAACAACAACCTTAACAAGCCTCTAAACAAATACCAAGAGAGGCCCGATAGCCCGATATATTATTCGTGCAATTGCGTACCTTACTCCAATACCATTGAAACATCCCGAGCTTGACAGGGCAAACATATGAGCACCGATATACATACTTCCGCAAAAGAGCATTTTTACATCAGCAAGGCAGCGAGAAACCGCTACCATCTCGACGATCCCGACCTGCTTCGTTTGCCCGGCGACCGGCGCGAGGCGATGGAGCAGTCCGAGAGGCAGACCGAGGCGATCAACCAGCGCCTTGCCCTGCTTGAAGGCGAGAAGGTCAAAAAGCTTCTGCCCGCGCAGTTTCACGGCATGAAGCTGCTGCACGAACTGCAACACCATGTGATCGACAAGGTCGCGGGCCTGCACACCCAGGCGCTGACCGTGCTCGACAGCGAGGCCTCGAACTGGAACTCGGTCGAGTATCTCGGCAAGTTCGTCGAGCGGTTCCCGACTGGTGAAATCTACCATTCGCAAACCGCGCCCGCAGCGTGGCTGAAAAGCCCGGCCAACCGCGCCGACGCGCTCGAAGAGGCCTACCTGGTCTGGCTGAACAACCTGAATCCAGCGCTGAAGCAGTTCGCGGGACTGATCTCTGACAAGGAGTTGCAAGGCGACCAGGCCTATCCGCAGCTCGTCAGGGCGATGCAGCACGCCGTGCAAAGCGCCGGGCCGGTCGGCAACCGGAAGGAGGAACTGGAGGAGCTGCTCACCCGCCCGTTCCGGCACTCGCCCGATTCGCTGCTCGACCAGCTCCGCTTCATCAAGCTACACTGGGGTGATCTGCTCGCGGACTCACCGTGGTTGGAATTACTTGACGAAACAATCGTGCTGATCGAGGATGAGGATCGCTACCTTTTCTTCGAAAACATTTCACACGAAAACGCCGAGCAGGGCGGCATGTTCGGCGAACAGGAGGTGCATTCGCCCTCCTACGACGACCTCGGCGACGCGCCGGCCCGCTACTCGCACGACTCGTCGTGGATGCCCGAAGTGGTGATGATCGCCAAGAGCACTTATGTCTGGCTCGACCAGCTTTCGCGGCAGTACGGACGCCACATCACGCGGCTTCAGGACATTCCGGACGAGGAACTCGACATGCTCGCCGACCGCGGCTTCACCGCCCTGTGGCTGATCGGCTTGTGGGAACGCAGCTATGCATCGCGCAAGATCAAGCAGCTTCAGGGCAATCCGGAAGCCAAGGCCTCGGCTTACGCGCTCGAAAGCTACGACATCGCCCACGAGCTGGGCGGCTACGACGGCTACGTCGATCTGCGCAACCGCGCCATGCAGCGCGGTATTCGCCTCGCCAGCGACATGGTGCCGAACCACACTGGCCTCGATTCCGAACTGGTGCGCAACCGCCCCGAGTGGTTCCTCTCGACCGACCAGCCGCCCTATCCGAACTACACCTACAACGGCCCCAACCTCAGCGAAGACAGCCGCTACGGCATCCACATCGAGGATGGCTACTGGAACCGCTCCGACGCCGCGGTCACCTTCAAGCGGGTCGATCACATGACCGGCGACACGCGCTACATCTACCACGGCAACGACGGCACCACCATGCCGTGGAACGACACGGCTCAGCTCAACTTCCTCGATCCGGAGGTGCGCGAAGGGGTGATCCAGCAGATTCTGCACGTCGCCCGCATGTTCCCGGTGATCCGCTTCGACGCAGCAATGGTGCTGGCCAAACGGCACATCCAGCGCCTCTGGTTCCCGATGCACGGACACGCGCCGGGCATTCCCTCGCGCGGCGCATGGTCGATGAGCATGGCCGAGTTCCAGGCCGCCATGCCGCAGGAGTTCTGGCGCGAAGTGGTTGACCGTGTCGCCGAGGAGGTACCCGACACACTGCTGCTTGCCGAAGCGTTCTGGATGCTCGAAGGCTACTTCGTCCGCACGCTCGGGATGCACCGCGTTTACAACAGCGCCTTCATGCACATGCTCAAAAAGGAGGACAACGCCGAGTACCGCCAGCTCATCAAAAAGACGCTGGAGTTCGACGCGGAGATTCTGAAGCGCTACGTCAACTTCATGAACAACCCGGATGAGGACACAGCCATCGCGCAGTTCGGACGGGGCGACAAGTACTTCGGCGTCTGCATGATGATGCTCACCATGCCGGGCCTGCCGATGATCGGCCATGGCCAGGTGGAGGGATTGACCGAAAAGTACGGCATGGAGTACGCCAAAGCCTACTACGACGAGCAGCCCGACCACGAGCTGGTCGAGCGCCACTATCGCGAAATCTTCCCGGTCATGAAGCAGCGCTCGCTCTTCGCCGAGGTCGCCCACTTCCAGCTCTTCGACCTTTACGCTCCAGACGGGCAGGTGAACGAAAACGTCTTCGCCTACACCAACCGGCACGACGGCAGGCAGACGCTCTTCATCTACAACAACCGCTACGAAGCCTCGGAGGGATGGATTAGGATTTCCGCCGGAAAACTCGACAACGGCTCAATGAAGCAGACCTCGCTCGGCGACGCGCTCGGCCTGCCCGGCGAGCACGACCGTTTCGTGATCTTCCGAGACCAGCGCAGCGGACTGGAGTTCATCCGCACGTGTTCGCAGATGCGCGAGCAGGGACTGTACGTCGCGCTCGGCGGCTACCAGTACAACCTGTTCATGGAGTTCCGGATCGTCAGTCCCTCGAAGCTCAAACCGTTCGACAAGGTATGCGGAGAACTCAACGGACGAGGCGTCCCGTCGGTCGAACTCGAAGCGCTCTTAATGAGCCTACGCCCGATCCACCAGATCGTAACGGCGGCCATCGGCGACTTCATCGAGAAGAAGGAGGCGAAATCCGCCAAACCGGCGAAGCTCGCCGAAGCGTTTGGCAAGCAGTGCGAAACATTGCTCGAAGCGGTCGCGGAACGCTTTGCAGAGATCATGGAGCAACCGCTCACGCCGCCCAACAGCATTGCCGAGCAGGCTGCGGAGAGCTATCTCAACACCTTGAGCTACCGGGCATTGCTCGAAAAAGCAGAAAACATCAAGCGCGTGAAAGCCTCGCTCGGCCTCGACGAAAAAACGGACGAAGCATTCCACTCGCTTGTCAAGCCTCTGATCGCCATCGACTGCATTCAGGAGATGGTGCGAGACAACGGCCTCTCGCAACAGCAACTCATCGACCAGTGGCTCCTCGGCAGCGCGCTGGAAAAAGCCTTCACCGACAAAGCCAGCGACTGGCCGGTCAGCAGCACGGAAATCGTCGATCTCTACTCCTGCCTGCTCGCCCGCCCGGCAGACGCCGCCAGCGATGCCACGCCGAACGAGCAGCTCATGCAGTCGATCAGAACCCTGCACGAATCGGGCGACCGCCACTTCCAGGCCTTCATGCAGGTACAGCACCTGCACGGCAAAGAGTGGTTCCGCGAAAAGCAACTCAGCCTGCTCGCCTCATGGATCATGATGCAGGAACTGATTCAGGGCGACGGAAAAATCGCCCCGACCGCATGGCTCGAAGCCATCGACAAGCTCGAAATGGCCGCCTTCGTCAGCGGCTACGAACTCGGAGCACTGCTGAACCAGGCAACAGGCAATCAGTAACTCTGCCGTCCACCCAGTCCACAGCGTCCACTTCTTACAAAAATTCCCCAAACGAAAAAACCCGGCTTGAAACCGGGTTTTTTCATTGCACTATCGAACAGGGTTCTTAGTGAGGCATCGAGTACTCTGCATAGACTCTGTAGGTGTTAACCAACAGGAAGGCAAGCACCAGAATACCGAAGACGGTAAAGATCGGGCTCTTCTTCTCCTGTGAAGCCTGGCGATCGATGAACGGCACAAGCAACCAGACGACACCACCGATGGTGAACAGAATGATGGCCATAAGCTCACCACCCTCGAACTTGAAGTCCTTGAGCAGCTGGAACTGGGCCCAGAAGTACCACTCAGGCTTGATGCCAAGGGGAGCCGGAGAAAGCGGATCGGCCTTCACACCAATCTCCCAAGGGAACATCACTGCCAGATAGATAAGGAGGGCAAAACCGATCATCCATCCGATTCCATCCTTGGCAAGGAAGGTCGGGAAGAACTTCTCATAACCCTTAATGAGGCCAGCTTCCTTGTAGCCGATAGGAGCGGAGGTGCCAAGAACCTGCACCAGCGTCAGGTGGGCGGCAAGCACCAGCATCACCAGACCAGGAAGCAGAACGACGTGCAGCGAGAACATACGGGTGAGGGTTTCGCCGCTGACCTCGGGGCCACCGCGGAGAATCTCGACCATGAACGCGCCACCAGGCATCACTTTGGGAACTTCAGTACCAATCTGGGTAGCGAAGAATGCCAGCTCGTTCCACGGCAGGAGGTAGCCGGTGAAACCGAAACCAAGGCTGAGAATGAGCAGGATGAAACCGCTGACCCACATCAGCTCACGCGGTTTGCGATAGGACTTCATGAAGAAGGTGCTGAACATGTGGATGAACAGCATGAGAATCATCAGGTTGGCGCTCCAGGCGTGTACCTGACGAAGCAGCCAGCCGAAGGGAACTTCACCCTGGATGAACAGGAACGAAGCGAACGCGTCAGCTTCGGTCGGTTTATAGTACTGAAGAAGCAAAAGACCGGTGATGATCTGGATGATAAAGAAGAACAGACCAAGGCCACCGAAATAGTACCAAAAAGAGAGACGATGCTTCGGCACCTCTTTTTTCTTGAGGTAATCGAGAATCGGCATGATCACGTAAAAACGCTCCTGGAACCATGCGCCCAGAGCGCTCGTCTTTGAATCCTTGAACGGATTGGGATCGGGACGATCAACCGGAGGTTTGATCACGCCCGACGAAGCAGCGGCTTTTGGGGCAGCAGCTTTGGGGGCCTGCGGTTTGGCAGCGCCCGGTGCAGCAGCTTTGGCAGCAGGCTTGGCCGCTCCAGGGGCTACCGGTTTCGGCTTGGCAGGTGCACTACCTGCGGCCGGCTTGGGTGTATTTTCAGCCATATGTTTTGACTCCCTTGATTTTCAGGTATTGATTTTTAAGCCTTTGAGATGATGATGTCGTCACCTTCAATCCTTGCGCTGTACTGCTTTAGCGGCAGAGGCTGAGGGCCGGAAATGATTTCGCCGGAGCGGGTATACTTTGCGCTATGACAGGGGCAGAAGTACTCGTTGTCACTCTCGACCCAGTTAACCAGGCAACCGAGGTGGGTGCAAACAGCACTGACTGCCGTCAGGGTACCACCGCTGTTGACCACAATCACCTTATCTTCATTGAACTGGTAGATCTTGCCTTTGCCGGCGGGAACTTCCGATGCCTTGCCTACGTTCAGCTCATCAACAATCGTAACCTTCTTGGCCGGAGGGATGATGTACTTGACAATCGGATAGACGGTGCTAGCCGCCACAACGGCACCAACGCCGCCAACGACCTTGTGCAGAAAGCCCCTGCGCTCGAAATCGACTCCTTTGAGTCCGTCCTCGCGAGGTTTGCCGCCGGTAACCGCTCCTGCTGCAGAGGGTTCGGCTCCCTGACCCAGCGATGTCATTCTTGCCGGGCTTTTGAAATTACCAGTTTGCGCCATTATGAACTATCTCCTTTTAATGACTTGAGTTGTATAAATCAAGAAGGCATTTGCCGCCTGAAAGCGTCTCATGGAAAAGTCACCGGAACCTTAATTTTTTCCCTAAAAAACCTGTTCCAGGAACGATTTCGGTATGTACAGACTGATTTGTAATTTAAAATTTTTTCCTGGTAAACCAATCGATTTGGTGCTTGAAAAAATTGTAAAGGGTGTACATCATTGAAGTCCGCCCATCTCTCCAGACACGGCTTGCAGTAAAAAACCTCACCACTCCTGACCGCAGGGCCTCAGGATTCAAAAATTCAGAGATACCTGAAACCTCTTCCAGCCGCTCATCTCCTATCATCATGGAAAAACGGGAACCGTACCGAAGATAGAACGGACCGGTATCGAGCACTTCATGGTGCCGGACGTCCACGGTAACAGCCCCACCCTCAAGCCGAAGGTTTCTGCCATGAACCGGCGCAAAAAGTCCTCTACGAAAACCATTCTCGCTGACACGCGCCGAATCGAGCACTGATTGCGCCTCCGTCTCATGATCTCGAAGCATCATGACCGCTTGAGGTGAAGAAGATCGACCATGAAGAAATACAACGTAGTAGATTAGATCGTATCGCCTGGAAAAAACGCGTCCCCAGTACCAGCGGTTGATCGACTCATACATCGGAACCGTACCGAGGTTGTGGTCGTGATACCCCCGCCCCCGAAAGTTTACAACCTTACGCTTGTCAGAGGAAGGCGATTGTATGTCAAGGACGCCAAGCACTTCGGCTTTTGGAACACTAAGCACCCAGTGATGACGGAAATCGACACTATCATGCAAAGCACTGCCAAGGCGATAATCGAAACGGTGAAGCGGTCGGAAGGTAAATGAAGCGTGGACCGAGCGATCTCTCGCCGGAAATGAGAAGTCGATGGTGAGACGATATTCGTCCCGGAGAGGATCATAAACAAAACGATTCCCTTCGAACCGTATGCCAACCCCTCCGTCTTCGGAAGCAAACAATTCCCGTCCACCTTCTTTAATAAAATTGATGCTCTCCTTTCCGTTTTCGTAAAGCTGAAAGCTGAACCCGGCGTAATCGATCGGAGAGGGCTGATCGGCTCTACGACGCGCTTTCCACCCTTCGTAATGACCGAGGTAGTAAGGAGAAAATGCAAAACCGGCAAACCAGATACAGACTACGGAGATTCCCTGCGCCTCATCTTCAGCATCAAAGTACCACCACTCGTAGGAGCCAGGCTCATCGAGCCGGTGCCAAGCCTCCTGAAGCGAATCAGTTGTAATGTTCATGCTGAAAAATTCTGAAGGAAAAACAAGTTGACCGAATCACCGCCCGAGGGACGCGATGGCCGGGCAGGCCGCGCGAAGGAGAGTGAAGAAATCGGATGAGCATACGTCAAAAAAAATTCGTCAACGATCTTGTTAAACCCCAAAATGCCGACATGAACACCTGAAAACTTCAATAAAGATAGCGCTTTCTTGCTGATTAATCAGCAAGGCCGGAAAGGAAGGAATTCGCCAGCCAGTTCAAATCGCAAGAAAAGCGAAAGCCCCGGGATTTCCGGGGCCTGAAGAATAGGGATATCGTGGTGGACAGAGAGGGAATCGAACCCCCGACACAAGGATTTTCAGTCCTTTGCTCTACCAACTGAGCTATCTGTCCATTGAGGTGAGGAGAATATAGTGATTCGTCCTGTAATACCAAACAAAAAATTGATCATTTCATTTGCGGGCCGCTTGTGGCGGCCCGCAAACAGAATTCTCAGGCTTCCGGGAGGCTGATTCGCTCAATCCCGCGGGCGATGCGGCGCAGCACAGTCTCCTTGCCGAGCACTTCGAGCATGTGGTACAGGCTCGGACCGAAGCTGACGCCCGAGGCGACCAGACGAAGCGAGTGGATCAGCACGGCAGGCTTGAGTCCCTTCGGCTCCATGAAGGCCTTGAGCTGCGCTTCGATGTTTTCGGCGGTGAAGTCGTCGCTCGCTTCGAGCACCTTGCTGAACTCGCCGAGCAGCTCGGGCATGTCGGGACGCCAGCGCTTGGCGACCGCCTTCTCTTCGTAGGTTTCAGGCTCGAAGAAGAAGTAGCTGCTGAAGGTCACGAACTCATGCTCAAACGCCACGCGCTCGCGCATCAGCTCGACCACTTTGGCGAGGTAGTCGTCCGAAGTGATGCGCTCGACCGGCATTTCAGGCGACCGCTTGGCAAGCTCCTCGTCCAGCACAGGCTTGATGCCCTCGACGATCACCTCAACAGGACGAGTCTTGATGTACTGCTTTTCGAGCCAGGAAAGCTTTTCGACGTTGAACACCGCGCCCGCCTTGCCGACCCGTTCGAGCGAGAACTTCTCGATCAACTCGTCCATGCTGAACACCTCTTGCTCGCTGCCTTCGCCTTCGTTCCAGCCAAGCAACGCCACGAAGTTGACAATCGCCTCGCTGCTGTAGCCTTTGCGGATGTAATCCTCGACGGCCACATCGCCTTGGCGTTTGCTGAGCTTGGAGCGGTCGGGATTGAGCAGAAGCGGCAGGTGCGCGAACTTCGGCGGTTCCCAGCCAAAGAATTCGTAGAGCAGCAAGTGCTTCGGCATCGATGGCAGCCACTCTTCGCCACGGATAATGTGGGTGAACTCCATCAGGTGGTCGTCGATGACGCTGGCGAAGTGGTAGGTCGGAAAGCCGTCGGACTTCATCAAAACCTGGTCGTCGATGGTCGCCGAATCGAACTCGATTGGGCCGCGAATCACATCCTCAAACCAGACCGAGACGTAATCGGGCACCTTCATCCTGATGACGTAGGGCACGCCTTCCTTGAGTTTTTTCTTGATCTCGGACTCGGGCATGTTTCCGCCCATCTCCTCGGGCAACCACTTGCGATTGTACTTCGGTTGGAGGCCCTGCTTGAGCTGGAGCTGGCGATTTTCTTCGAGCTCTTCCGCTGTTGAAAAACAGTAGTAAGCGTTCTTGTCGTCGAGCAACTGCTGGCAGTACTTTTTGTAAAGATCAAGTCGCTGCGACTGGACGTACGGCCCGTAATTGCCGCCGTGCATCGGGCTTTCGTCAGCGATGATACCTGCCCATTCAAGCGAGCTGATGAGGTTTTTCTCCGCATCCTCGACCTTGCGACTCTGGTCGGTATCCTCGATTCTGATGACGAAATCTCCATTCATCCGCTTCGCGAACAGATAGTTGTACAGTGCGGTGCGAAGACCGCCGACGTGAAGATAACCCGTTGGAGATGGAGCGAATCGCGTTCTAACCCTTTGACCGGCCATAGTACGAAAGATCAGTTTTAATGATTACGGCAGACAGTTGCATGAGACGCGCCTTCCAGAGAGGCCCGAATGTCCCATCAAAAGCAATGAATTTAAAAAAAACTCGCTGCATTTGGTAACAGCAAGACGAAAAGATCGCCAATACCTGCCGCTGCATGAACCAGTCCGCATGAAATGCTGGAATGTCGGTAGCGCGGCTGGCCGAAACGATGACCGGAGCCACCGTCTCGACCTCTTCGCCAGTCTCGATGCGAATCAGCCGCTTCTCCCACCCACGGAACACGCGGCTCAGGGCAGGTAGAGCGTCTTGATGTTGACGAATTCGCGGATGCCGTGGTGCGACAGCTCGCGTCCGTATCCCGACTGCTTGACGCCGCCGAACGGCAGGCGCGGGTCGGACTTGACCATCGAGTTGATGAAACAGCTTCCCGCTTCGAGCTGCCGGGCGATGGCGAGCGCGCGGTCGGCATCCTGCGAAAAGACCGCCGAGCCGAGTCCGAACTCGCTGTCGTTGGCGACGGCGACCGCCTCGTCGTCGTCCGACACCTCGATGATCGTGGCCACCGGGCCGAATATCTCCTCCGAGTAGGCGGGCATCCCCGCTTTGACGCCGGAGAGCACAGTCGGCGGATAGTAGCAGCCCGGCGCATTCGGCACGTGGCCACCGCACAGCAGCTCGGCTCCGGCCTCAACGCTCCGCTGCACCTGTGAGTGGACGAGGTCGCGCAAATCCTCGCGGGCGATGGGGCCGACCTCGGTGCTCTTGGCGAAAGGATCGCCCATCACCGCTGTCTGCATCCGCTGCACAATCTTTTTGGTGAACTCGCCGATCACCTCCTTGCGCACGATGAAGCGCTTGGCGGCAATACAGCTCTGCCCCGCGTTGAGCAGTCGGCCCGCAACGCACGCATCGACCGCCTGCGCGAGGTTGGCGTCTTCGAGCACAATGTAGGGATCGCTGCCGCCCAGCTCCAGCACGCTGCGCTTCAGCGCCTTGCCTGCCTTGGTCGCCACGGCCTGCCCCGCGCCGGTGCTGCCGGTCACCGAAACCGCCTTGATCACCGGGTGGTCGATCATGAAACCGGTCAGCCGGTCAACCTCGTCGAGATCGATGTGCACCGCGCGGTAGAGATGCTCCGGGAACCCGGCATCGCGAAACAGCTTTTCGATGGCGATGGCGCAACCGGTCACGTTCGGCGCGTGCTTGACCACAATGCCGTTGCCCGCCATCAGAATCGGCGCAGCGAAGCGCAGCACCTGCCAGTACGGGAAGTTCCACGGCATCACGCCGAGAATGACACCAAGCGGCTCAAAAGCGACGATGCCTTTCGCGCCGTCGATCTCACTCTGTTCCGGCTGGAGAAACTCCTCGGCATGATCGGCGAAGTAGTCGCACACCCAGGCGCACTTGTTCACCTCGGCCACCGCCTGCGAAAACGGCTTGCCCATCTCAAGCGTGATGAGCCGCCCGTGCTCCTCAGCCTCCTCGCGGAGCAATTCCGCAAGCCGTTTCATGCAAGTGCGCCGCTCCTCGAAGCTGCTGTTGCGCCACTTGCGAGCGTCGCCATCGGCCTCGCGAAGTACGGTATCGATTTCCCCGGCAAGCATCACCGGATATTCGGCGAGCTTTTCGCCGGTCGCTGGATTGCTGGTAACGATCATATCTCTATGTTCTTTTTTATGTTCGGATTAAAAAATGGTGTCATGTAAAAAAAACGCCACCCCACTCCATCAGAGTCGGAATCGTTTTTTTACTTCGGCGAACTCGTCAGTCCCTTGTTCTTGTAAGGGGCAACCCTCGCGGTTGCCCTGTCGCGTGCGCATCCTAACCATATCGGCATACGCGGGCGCACGCCATGCGCCCGTACAAAGAGACAACAAGGGTTGGTATACAATCCTCACCCCAACTCACTCATCGAGCGAGTCGAGCAGAGCCAGATAGCTCTCGTACCGTTCGGCGTCGATATAGCCCGACTCAACCGCTTTAATCACGGCGCACCCCGGCTCGACCGTGTGAGTGCATGACGAAAAAGCACACTCCGGCATGAAGCGCAGGAACTCCGTATAGTAAAACCGCAGGTTCTCGCGGGTGATGCCGGCGAGGTTGAACTCGCGGATGCCCGGCGTGTCGATCACATAACCGCCGCCCGGAAGCTGGAACATCGCCGAGCTGGTGGTGGTGTGCACCCCCTTGCCGGTCTTGCCGCTCGTTTCGGCAGTTCGCAGCTCCTCGCGCCCGACCAAGAGGTTGATGAGCGTCGATTTGCCCACGCCGGAATGGCCGCTGAAAGCCGACAGCCGGTCGCGCAAAAGCTCTCGCAACTCCTCGATTCCCCGGCCATCCTCGGCGCTGACCAGGCAAATGTTGCAGTCGAGATTTCGATAGACTTCGAGATCCTCCTCGACCATCCCCTCCTCGTCGAGGTCGATCTTGTTGACCACGATCAGCAGCGGTAGGTGCTCTGATTCGGCGAACACGAGGTATCGATCAACCAGGCGGCTGTTGAACGGTGGATCATCGAACGAAGTGATGAGCACGATCTGGTCGATATTGGCCGCGATCACCTGCTCCTTCTCCTTGCTCCGGTTGCGCCGCACCTCCCGCCGCCGCTCCAGCACACTCTTCCGCTCTTCGACGCGGACGATCACTCCTTCCGCCATTTCAGTCTCGGATGCTTTCGGTCTGAACTCGACCCGATCCCCGACCGCCACGAGATTCGATCCCTCGTTTTCGCTGACGGTGCTGGGCACGGTTCTGCACCTGACCTTCAGGCCATCGCCGGTTTCAACGATATACGAAGCACCGGTGACCCGCGTCACCACGCCGGAAAGGGTTTTGATCATGCAACAAAGCGGTACGAATTATCCCCGACTACGCCGGACTGTCGAACTTCGGCAGGATGCGACAAGGCAGGAGCGCAAAGCTTGAAATATAAACAATTCACTGCCGATTCTGGAACCGGCAACTCATCACACGTAGCTCAAAAGCCACTCAGATGAATAATAGGAAACTGTATCAAAAGGCTTTTAATCAAGCAGTTTCTCCGGCCTCAGGCTCTTTGTCATTCTGAACGAAGTGAAGAATCCAGTTTCTTCGGGATTCACAATTAGTTGATGATTTAGTGTACCTCGCAAGGTTTTTCTGGATTCTTCGTCCGACCAAGTCGGACTCAGAATGACAGTGTGTCCTGAAATGCCGACCAGTCTCGAAATGTCCCGCAACAAGGCAACCGCAAGGGATTGCCCCTACAAAAATGCAATTACCACCGACGAGGTCGCCGATTTCAATAAGCGAGAAGAATCCTCCTCCATCTCACCCGATGTCGGCGAGTGAGATGCGCTTGCGGAAGTGGGTGTGGTAGTAGTCGCGGAGCCGAGCGTGTTCGGGATGCGAAAGCGTTTCGTCCTTTTCGACCAGCTCGAACGCCGCCGCTCGTGCTGCGCGCATGATCTCGACGTCGGTCATCAGGTCGGCGATCCTGAGGCTGCTCGCCGTGCCGGACTGCTCGCGGCCAAGCATGTTGCCCGCGCCGCGAAGCTGGAGGTCGATCTCGGAGAGCCGAAAGCCGTCGTTGGTCGCGGCCATCGCCAGCAACCGCTCCTTGGCATCACCGGCCATTTTGGCATAGACGAGGTAGCACGACGATGCGTGCTTGCCGCGCCCGACGCGACCGCGAAGCTGGTGGAGCTGCGAAATGCCGAAGCGCTCGGCGTGCTCGATCACCATCACCGTGGCGTTGGGCACATCGACGCCGACCTCGATCACGGTCGTGCCGACAAGGATGTCGAGTTCGCCGCTCCGAAACGCCGCCATCACCGCCTCCTTCTCGTCTGGCAGGAGCTTGCCGTGGATCAGCCCGAGCCGCAGCTCCGGAAACACCTCGCTACGGAGCTGCTCGTAACTTTCGGTGGCCGCCTTCAGATCCATCTTCTCTGACTCCTCGACCAGCGGATAAACGATGTAGGCCTGCCGCCCCTGCTGCACCTCGCGGCGAAGCTCTTCGTAGAGCCGCGCTTTGTCCGCCTCGCGGCAAAGTCGCGTCTGGATCGGCTGGCGTCCGGCAGGCATTTCGGCGATGATCGAGACGTCGAGGTCGCCGTAGATGCCCATCGTGAGCGTGCGCGGAATCGGCGTGGCAGTCATGAGCAGCACGTGCGGATTTTCGGCTTTGTCCTGCAACGCCTTGCGCTGCATCACGCCGAAGCGGTGCTGCTCGTCGATGATCGCCAGCCCGAGACGCCGGAACCGCACCCCGGCCTCGATGATGGCGTGCGTGCCAACCGCGATGTCGATTTCGCCGCTCTCCAGCCGGGCAAGCTGCTCCTCGCGCAGCTTTTTCTTCTGGCGACCGGTCAGCAGCGCAACCGTCACGCCGAGCGGTTCGAGCACCTGCTTCAGGCCGATGTAGTGCTGGAACGCGAGGATTTCGGTCGGCGCCATGAAGGCCGCCTGCAAGCCGTTGTCCACAGTAAGCGTCATGGCGAACTGCGCCACGAGCGTCTTGCCCGAGCCGACGTCGCCCTGCACCAGCCGGTTCATCTGGTGCCCACTCCGCAGGTCGTGGTAAATCTCCTTGACCGCCCGCTTCTGGTCGCCGGTCATCTCGAACGGCAGCCGCTCGTGCAGACCCGCGGTCTTGTCGCCAGAGCGCTCGAACCGCGCCGAGGTGAGGCTCCGGCGCTCCTCGGTACGGCGCAGGGCGAAAAAGAGCTGCGCGAAAAACAGCTCGCTCCACTTCATGCGATACCGCGCTCGTTCGAGCGCTTCGGTCGAATCGGGAAAGTGAAGCTGCCGATACGCCTCGTCAATGGGCATCAGCCCGTGCGCCTCCATGATTTCCGGAGTGAGGTACTCGGTGATGCGTGGCGGATGGTCGCGGAACGCGCGGTGCACGATGTTCCGGAGCGTACCCGAATTGACTCCCCCCTGCTTCATCGCATCGCTGGTCGGGTAGAGCGGAATGATGCCGCCGGTTTTGTACTGCTCGCCATCCGCTGCCCCCTGCGCCTGCCCATCGCCACTGGCGAGCCGGTCGTAATCGGGATGCTGGATGCCGGGCGTGCGATTGAAAAAGGTGACGCGGCCATGCACGGCAAGCGTATCGCCCTCGTGGAGGCTTTTGGAAAAGTAGTGCACCGACCGGAACCAGGTCAGCTCCAGCACGCCCGAGCCGTCGCTCAGCAGAGCTTTGAAGCGCGACCGTCCCCGCCCCCCGCCTTCGAGCCGCGTGCCGGTCACCGTGCCCACCACCGTCACCGACTCCCCGTCGCGAAGCTGGGCAATACGCCGGGTGACGGTGCGGTCGAGGTAGCGGCGCGGGAAATAGTCGTACAGGTCGGCAACCGACCGGATGCCCGCCTCCGCCAGAACTGCCGCGCGCTTCGGCCCGACGCCCTTGATGCTCTGCAACGATGAAATCGGGACTGACGATGAGGGCATGAGGAATTACCGTATCGGCTTGGTTATTAGCGGAAAAATCCCTTTATTTCGGGTCAATTGTTTATTGTCACCAAGGCAACGAAATCCTAAAGGATCATGAAACCAGAGATTCATCCAAAGTATACGAAAGTTACGGTCAACTGCGCCAACTGCGGCACCAGCTTCGAGACTCGCTCCACCCGCAACAACATCAAGGTTGACATTTGCAGCAGCTGCCACCCCTTCTACACCGGCAAGCAGGTGCTCGTCGATACCGCTGGCCGCGTCGAGCGCTTCAAGAAACGCTTCGCGAAAGCCGCTCCCAAAGCCGCTGCGAACTAAGCGACTGCCCGAATAAATTTCATCCGATACCGCCATGACTGTCAGGGACGTTATCCAGAAAATCGAGCCTCGCATGAAGAAAACCATCGAGGCGTTCCAGCATGAAATCGCTTCGATCAGAACCGGCAAGGCCACCACGGCGCTGCTCGACCGCGTGAAGGTCGAGGCCTATGGCTCGCAGATGCCGCTCAAGCAGGTCGGCAACGTCGGCGTGCTCGACGTGCACACCCTCTCGGTTCAGGTCTGGGACAAGTCAATGGTCGGTGCGGTCGAACGCGCAATTCGCGACGCCAATCTGGGACTCAATCCCTCCGCTGACGGCCAGACGGTGCGCATCAGCATTCCGCCGCTCACCGAAGAGCGCCGCAAAGAATACGTGAAGCTCACCAAGAAGTTCGGTGAAGATTCCAAAGTATCGCTGCGCAACCATCGCCGCGACCTGATCCACGAGCTTGACAAGCTCGAAAAGGAGAAGCTGATCAGCGAGGACGACAAGACCCACGGCAAAAAAGAGGCCGATGATCTTGTGCACAAGTACGAAAAGAAAATCGTCGAAATGATCGCCCAGAAGGAAAAAGAGATCATGGAGGTCTGACAAAAGAGGTCAGAACAGATTCAGCAAAAGCCGGGAATTTCCCGGCTTTTTGCGTTTGTGCGCGGATGGATTCTCCCCAAATCGATCTGTTCGCCCACCATCCAAGATTCTCCGTACGGGCAGTTCGCGAAACGCCCCTACACAACCATCAGCCCACCACATTCGTAGGGGCGCATGGCGTGCGCCCGAACATGACCCCAGCAACCAATCTCGATCTTGACGCGACAAAAAAGTGGCGCAATCTTGTTTGCGATTGGTTTTACGAATATCTTGCTTTTAGAGTCTACACACGCTCCTCGAATACAAGGACAAAAAGGTGAAAAAGATGAACACGATAGAATTAAAAAGAAGCTTTCATAGTCTCATTGACAGCATCAATAATGATAGTTTGTTAATGAACTTCTATGACTTGATGAAAACAAGAACTTCGACCAAAGAAGGCCAGCTTTGGAACCGTTTGACTGAAGATGAGCAGGAAGAATTATTGATGACACTTGAAGAAAGTGAAAATCCTGAGAATCTTATCAGTCATGAGGAAATGAAGCATAAAAATACTTAAATGCCCATTCGATGATTTGTAATAACCGGGAGAAGAATACGCCAGACAATAACACGCCACTTTGCTTCGTTTATTCGTCCAATACAGGATGTAAGGCGCTATAGAGTATCGCAGATAAACAATTATGCGCAAAATAACCAGACCGATACATTAACAAATAATGGCAAAAAAAAGAATTAGAATACCACAAGAGTTAGAAAAGACAACTTTGTATAAATCGGCAAATACTTGTAATGTTTGTAGAGATTTAAATAAAGGTATTCAGATACATCATATTGACCAAAATCCTAGTAATAATGTTTTAAGCAATTTAATAGTTTTATGTCAAGACTGTCACGATGAGGCACATACAAAACATGACTTGTCGAAAAATTTAACAGCTGATAAGTTATCTTACTTTAAGAACGAATGGGAAAAGGAAATAGCCGAAAAAGCATCATCAGCAATGCTGCCTAGAAATAACCTTCATCAGGCAGTATGGACTTTTATAAATCATGAAAAAGTTGGTCAGATAATTAATTCCAATGGGATTGAGTTTGATGATTATCTTTTAGACCTTTTGAAATCCAATAATGTGGTTGATAAGTTTGGCATTCCAATAATTCCTTCAAATACTTTTGACAGAAGTCATGTAACTATTTATAATCATTTTGATTATGGAAATATGCACCGTTTGCATAAGATGTATTGTGAAGCAGTTGATTCTTTAATTTTAGATGTTCAACCCATTGAGATAGGTGCAATTTGGAGTAAACGTGAAATAAAAGCAATAGTGAAACCAGGCAGTTTTATCTATGCAATGAGAGGTTTTTATTTCAAAACTGGAAAAATTGTCAATCAAGAGGAAGACAGATATGTTTATGCTCGTGCTAAAAATATTGAAATAAGATGGTATGCAAATACGAGACATATGTTTGGTAGTTCTGCCTTGTATGACTCTTTCTCGGGACATAAATTTGCAGCTGCATTTCTTTTTGTGAAAAGCATCTCAACGGAAGACGACCTCTTGATTTTACATTGTACTCCTATTTCAATGGGGGCTGGTTTTATTCAAGAAACATATAAGTCTCCTTATAAATTAAAATATGGATGGAATAGAAACTAAAAATTCAGCGCATAAAATTTACCGTTATCATCTGAATAAATAAAGCTGGGAAACCACCAGCTTTTTCTCATTTCCAAATAACCGGCATCCTCACTCCGTCGGCATGAAATAGTCCTTCATCCTTCCGTAAATCTCCCGCTTCTCCATCAATCTACAACTCCGCCCAGTTCTCCACCCGTAATCCTTCAACCCTGCTGAACTCCCTGACGTTGTTCGTTACCAGCACTGCGCCGAGCGCTCTGGCGTGGGCGGCGATCATGGTATCGAGGGAGCCAATCGGAGAGCCGCGCTTTTCGAGGTTGCTTCTGATCTCTCCGTAATGCCAGATCACAGAAGCGTCGAACGGCAGGATTTCAAGTGGAGCGAAGAACAGCGCCAGCGCTTGCCGGTTCTTTTCTGAGCCGCTTTTGACAACACCAAAAGTCAGCTCAGACGCCGTAACGCTCGATATGGCAATATCTCCCAACCTCTCGCGGCGAAAGCGTTCGAGAACATGAGGCGGTTTCTGGTTGATGATGTAGATGCAGATGTTGGTGTCGAGCAGATAGATCATCCCTTGATCTCCTCGCGGCTCTGCGTCTCCGGCTGCTCGCGCACGAGTTCAAAACCCGGCTCGAACTCATTCAAAGCCGCTTCGAGCGTATCCCAGGGCTTGTCGCAGGGCAAAAGAATGACGCCATTGCCGAAATGCCGGACGATCACCTCCTTGCCGTCGAAACGATACTCTTTCGGCAACCGAACCGCCTGACTGCGACCCGAAGTAAATATTTTCGCTGTGTCCATGTGCTTCCCTCCTGATGATATATATCAATGATAACCACCAAAGAGAACAAATCAAAATGCGCAGAAGTTCACGAAACTGTCAGCCCCCTCACTCCGTCGGCATGAAGTACTCCTTCATCCTGCCGTAAATCTCCCGCTTTTCGATCAATCCTGCAATCAACCCGAGCACCGACGCCGCGCCGGAGGCAAAGAAGATCGGGCGAGCGGAGATGTTGTTGGTGTAGTAGATCGCCGGAATGCCGTGCTCCTTGGCGAAGCTGTCGAGCGAGGTGGTGCCGATGACCAGGTCGGGCTTGTGCTCCAGCACAGCCTCCATGTCCTCTTCGAGGTATTTCCGGTAGCGCACCTCCGTGCCAAGCATCGTCAGCAGGCGGTGATCCTCCTCACCAAGCGGGGTGCGGGCGATGGAGGTGGAGGCGTACGGCACGTCGAGGCCCGCTTCGAGCAACAGGCGCACCAGCGGCAGCTCGTTGCCTTCGTAACCCGCGACAATCACCGAGCCTTGCAGCTTTTGCGCAAACCCGGCCATCACCCCCTTGGCCTTTTGCCGCTCCTCCTCGGCCACGGTTTTGACCGTCTCCGGATCGAGGTCGAGCGCTTCGCCGATCTGCTCGATCCACTGGCCGGTGGCGTTCGCGCCGATGGGATTTCCGCCCACGATCTTCACGCCCGCCGACTCGAACAGCGCTGCCGTGCGCTCGTAGAACGGATGCAGCACCGCGCAGGCCGAGGCGCGGCCCGCCTGCACGTAGTCGTCGAGGTCAGCGCCGGGCAGCGTGATGACCGACTCGACGCCGATCTTCTGCAAAACGCCGCCAATCATCATCGCATCGACCGGAAAAATTTCGCCAAGCACCACGAGCGTCTTGCCCTTTTTCGGCTCGCCAAACGCGCCGAACCGCTTCACCAGCGACGAGACGGCCACATCCTTCGCCTCCGGGTGCGTCCTGATCTGGAACGCCGGAAGCCGCACCAGCAGCACTTCGGCGTTTCCCACCTTCTTCGGCAGCAGCTCCTCGGCGATGCCCGCCGTCTCGGCCACGCAGGTGCTCACCACCGGAATGAAGCGCACCGCCGGGTCTTCGGCAATCTGTTCGATGGTGCGACGCACGTCATCGATCATCGTGCCGCCCGAAATCTGCACGTTCATCAGCTCCGGCGAAACAATCGAGCGCCGCGCCGCATAAAAGTGCGACACGAAGGTCAGTCCGTACAGGCAACCCTGATCGGCGGCCATGCAGACCTGCGCGCCGTCGATGCGCATCAGCACGCGCAACCCGCCAAACGCGGGGCACATCGATTGCGGATGCAGTTTGTTACAACTCTTGTTCTCCATATAACACGAAATTTTTGTATGCCTGCTGAATATAGCTGTGCTTCGGCAGCCCTTTCGGCATCGACTTCATGCTGTCGAGCGCCGCGCGCCGGGTGGCAAAATCGCCAAGCGCGAGCCGGTAGTAGCGCCTGCCATCCGAAGTGACTTCCCAGAACCAGGTGCGATGACCCAGCGCCGCAAGACGCTGCCGCTCCTGCATCGCCCCGCTTTTGGACGAGAAGGTCGCGGCAATCACCGTGTATCGCCCTTTGCGAAGCAGAAGCGAATCGGATTCCGGAGGTTCCACCTGAACCGGAGCTTCGACTTTCTCTTCGACGACCGGAACGACCGTTGACGAAACCGAAGCGGAAACGACCTCGGGGCTACCGGGCGGAACGTTGCGGTACAGGAACCAGCCGCCGACAAGCAGCAACAGCACGGCAAGCGTCAACGCAACCGGCTTCAAAAGCGCCGAACCCTCATGAGCTTTGCTCTCGGGAGCGCCATCGCTCCGATCCGGAATAACGATGGTTTTCAGCCCCTCGTACGCACTGTTCAGCAGCGCTTCGAGCGACGAGTCGGGCTGGAACTGGAATCGGCCCGATACCGTGGTGAACGAACCGAAACCCCGCAGCTCGAATCCGCCCGCGTTGGCGAGCAGCTTCCCGAATATTACTGAAAGCGCCTGGGCGAAACGCCGGGCCTCGTCGGTCGCCATGTCGAGCCGCGCCGACGCGATGGGTGCCGTGTCGCCACGTCCTTTCGGGCGCGGCGTAAACTCCACCCGGTTCCTCGGAGGCAAATAGCGCGTGCCATCTGTTCCCGACTCACGCACCGGCTGTTCATGAACAACCGAAAATGACCCCAATCCGTCGACGGACAAGCGGCTCCGGTCGAGCAGCTCAGCCGTCATGCCACCGGCAAAGCGGTCGAGCAGGCGCTGCGCCTCATCCGGCTGGATGTCGAGAAGCCCGGCAAGAATGTCAGGTGCGGTTTGGTCGGCCATTCTGTTATCCGATGAAGAGTGAAAAGTCCAGAGAATATAACACATCCCCGCCAAAAGACGGGCTTCCGATGGACGCGGGAATCAGGGTGAAAAACCGTAAGTTGCCGAAAAACCGTGACCGTATGACCGAAACCGCACAGAGCGTCGGCGAACTGACCCGCACCATCAAAAGCGAGCTGGAGAGCCTGTTCCCGTTCGTCAGGGTGAAGGGCGAGCTGTCGAACTGCAAGCTGCACAGCTCTGGGCATGTCTATCTGACGCTGAAGGACAGCGAGGCGCAGTTGCCCGCCGTGATGTGGAAGAGCGTGCGCAGCCGCTTTCCGCTGGAGCTGCGCGACGGTTTGGAGGTGATTGCCGAGGGACGGCTGGAGGTCTATCCGCCTGCCGGACGATATCAGCTCATCTGCACGGCGCTGTTCGAGACCGGCGAGGGAGCGCAACGGCTGAAGCTCGAACGGCTGATCGCAAAACTGGCCCAGGCTGGCTACTTCGACCCGGAACGCAAAAAGCCGATCCCGCGCATTCCCCGGCGCATCGGCATGATTACCTCGCAGACCGGCGCGGTGATCCGCGACATGAGCGACGTCTTCGCGCGGCGCTTCCCGGCTGCGGAGCTGCTACTCTACCCGGTGCAGGTGCAGGGCGAACGCGCCGTCGAATCGATCGTGCGCGCGCTCCGCTACTTCAACGACCCGCCGATTCCCGAACACCGCCCCGACGTGCTCATCGTGGCGCGGGGCGGCGGCTCGTCGGAAGACCTGCAAGCCTTCAACGACGAAGCCGTGGCCGAAGCGATCTACCAGTCGAAGATTCCGGTCATCAGCGCCGTCGGCCACGAAACCGACCTCTCGGTCGCCGACATGGTAGCCGACCTCCGCGCCGGAACCCCATCCATCGCCGCCGAACGCGCCGTCCCCGACCGCGAAGAGCTGCTGAGGCTGATCGATGGACTGCGGCAGCGACAATTGATGTTGATGGAGGGAAAGATTTCCGGAGCGCAACTCCAGCTCGACTCCATCGTCAGCAGCTACGCCTTCAACCGCCCGTCCCAACAGCTCGGTCAGATCGAGGAGCGGCTGGCGCTGACGGAAAAAGAGATGAAGCGAGCCATCTCGGAAAAGATTCGCGACCGCCAGCAGCAACTCCAGGCCGCCACCGATCGGCTGGAAATGCTCGACATCCAGCGAGTCCTCAAACGCGGCTTCGCCTTGGTAACACAGGATGATCGTTACGTCACTTCAGCCGCCGCGCTGGAAGCGGGCGCGGAGATTGCGCTCACGTTCCACGACGGAAAGCGGGATGCGCGGGTTGTAAACGGTAGTAATGCTTGATAAGCAAAAAAAGTAATTTGCAATGACTTCATCCTCAGATTTATATCGTCATCTCAGACGATATAAGCTCGACTCTCTGCTTCTCAGCATTGGGAATATCACACGGCAAATGATGGCGAACAACCAAGCCATACAGCCAATTGATGTTATTAGAGAAAAAGGTGCGTTGCAGTGGAAAAATAAGTTCAATTTATCTGCATTCCATCTTTCTGATCTTGCATATCACGCAATTCAGGCAACAAATGATTTCGGCAAAAAGCACCCCTCTTTTCATGACATAATCATGCTATCCGATCAATATATCAAGTATGACGAACAAAAATCCTCTATTGAATATCACAATCTTCAAGGAAGCGATTTCTTAATAAGAGTTATTGTAGGGCATAGCCAAAAGCAATTCCCATATCAAGAAAAATATCGCATAAGAGACGAATTTAATCGTCAGGTTGAAATTACCGAGAGAATTCCGAAGAAAATCAACTCAAAATTTCTTTTTGATGACATCTGCCATAAAGAAACAGGACTTAACCTATCCGACCTTAGAACTGTACTATTCGCCTTATATGTCTTTAACTCTGGCTCCAGCGATTTAACCGCAATAATCTTAAACGAACCTTTAAATCATATTCACCCAGTTCTCACCACCGTAAACATAAACCGTGTTATTGATTTTTACTCAGGAAATTATAATGATTTTCGGATATCCAATTTTGCCGAAAATCATTTTCACATCAAACCAATAGTTCGCACATCGAGCGATCATCTTATTGTGCCTGATGCATTCATGTTAGCCAAGAAAATGGCTGATGGCCCTTTATGGATATTACGAAACCATTTTAACAATGATGATAACTCACAAAGCTTTGTAAAATATTTTGGTGACTTATTCGAACAGTATGTCGAAGATATGCTTACCTCACAATTAAACACAAATCAGTACGAAAGAATACCCGAATCAAAGAAAGAAAAACGAGCGGATTGGTTTATTTACACAAAAAACTATCGAGTCATTATTGAACTTAAGTCATCCATTGCAAGCATCGCTATAAAAACACTATACCCTGACCTCGAAAACATCAAAACATACCTTGAGCGACTATCAAAAGGAGTATTACAGCTTGATAAAACAGAGCAAGCATATCCAACAAGTGACCTCAAAACAATAAAGATTCTCGTTCACTACGACACATTATTCTTTTCTGACGGAACGCTTAGACCATTTATCATAAAGCAACTTCAAGAAAAACTGAACAATACAAAAAATATATTTCTTTGTGATATTGGCGAATTTGAGTGGTTCATTTCTGTAATGAACAAATCCGAGGCAGAAGCTGAATTAATCATCGATAAAAAAATCGAAACACAACACAACCCAAAAGAAGGAATTGAATTCAGCCAAATCATTCCAAGAATAACAAAAACTGGCAACACCTATAACAATCAAGTTCTCAACCATTTAGGAAAATATTTTCCAGGTTTACCACACCAAGTAATATAAAACCACCTTAGTTGATATTCTGTACTTTTTCCGCAAAGAGTTCGCCCTTCTTATTCCCCAAACCTTTCCCTGAACAACCTCCGCACCTCTTCCAGCTCCTCCTCGGTATTCACCCCCGGCGTGTCGGTCCTCGTTTCGATGCAGCGGATGCGGTAGCCGTTTTCGAGCAGGCGGAGCTGTTCGAGGGATTCGGCGCGTTCGAGCATCGATGGTGGCAGCCCGACGAAGGCTTTGAGCACGTCGGCGCGGAAGGCGTAGAGGCCGATGTGGCGGTAGTATTTCGTGTCGGGCAGGGTTTCGCGGCGATAGGGTATCGGGCAGCGGGAGAAGTAGAGCGCATTGCCTTTGGCGTCGAGCACCGCCTTGACGACGTGTGGGTCGTCGATGATGTGGCGCTCGTCAGGCTTTAGCGGAAAGACCAGCGTGGTGCAGTCGGGCGGCGAGCCAGCCTCGAAAAAGGGCGCAATGGTGAGATCAATCGTCGCAGGATCGATGAGCGGTTCATCGCCCTGGAGGTTGACAAAGACGTCGCCACCCACCTGCTCGGCGGCCTCGGCGATGCGATCAGTGCCGCAAGTCAGGTCGGGCGAGGTCATCACCACCTCCGCCCCCGCCTCGCGCAGCACCGCGAAGATGCGCTCGCTATCGGTCGCCACCACCACGCGGCTGGCCAGGCTGGACTTCATCGCCTGCTGCCAGGTACGCACGATCAGCGGCGCACCTTCAAGATCGGCCAGCATTTTCTCTTTCAGGCGACTCGACGAAAGCCGGGCAGGGATGACGATGACGACGTTCATGGGTGGATAGTAGAGTTATCGGGATTCGATCTTGATGCTTCCGACTACGGGCAACCGCAAAGGATTGCCCCTACAAGTCGGGATTCAGAGGTTTGTCAAAGATTTTGTAGGGGCGGGTTTTACGCCCGCCCATATCCGAAAAATCCACAATGGTTTGTGCGGAGGTCGATCCCGATTTTGATGCGGTATGCATCGCAATGTTGTCCTTTTACTTTTTCGGTGATTCGAGGATGATCGTCACCGGGCCGTCGTTGATGAGCGAGACCTGCATGTCCGCGCCGAAACTGCCGGTTTCGACCGTCAGGCCGGAGTCGCGGCGGAGCTGTTCGACGAAGCGGTCGAAGAGCGGTTGGGCGATTTCGGACGAAGCGGATTCGGTGAAGCTGGGACGGTTGCCGCGGCTGGCGTCAGCGTAGAGCGTGAATTGCGAGACGACAAGCAACTCTCCGCCGCACTCCTTGACCGAGCGGTTCATGCGGCCTTCGTCATCCTCGAAAATGCGCAGGTTAGGGAGCTTGCGGCTCATCCAGGCGAGGTCGGCTTCCGTGTCATCACGTGAAATTCCGGCAAGCACCATGAGGCCGCTGCCAATGGTACTGAAGCGTTCGCCGCCGATGGTGACGCTCGCTTCGCGCACCCGCTGCACCACCGCCCTCATTCGCCCTCCTCCGCTTCATCGCCGAGCACAAGAGCAAGCGCTTCGCGAAGCTCGGCGGGCGTCATGCCCTCAACCTTCAGCACCTTGCTGCGAGAGGTTGCGCCGTTCATCACCGACACGCTTGAGCGCGGCAGGCCGAGCGCTTTGGCCAGCAGTTGGCAGCACTCCTTGTTAGCCGCGTTATCGACCGGTGCGGACTTCAGGCAGATCTTCACCTGCTCGCCGTACCGGCCCGCGATGCCGCTTTTGGACGAACGCGGCTGGACGCGCACCGAGAGGCAGGCATCCTCACCCTTTTGCCTCACAAAAGGCATCGGCTCAGCCGATCACCTTCGGCACCCGGAAGAAGCGATCCTGCTTGTCGGGGGCGTTTTTCAGCGCCTCCTCGTTCGAAAGCGGCGCGCGCTCCACATCCTCGCGGAGCACGTTGATCTGGTCGTGAATCGTGTTGAGCGGCTCGACGCCCTCGGTGTCCACCTCGTTGAGCTTATCGACATAATGCAAAATCGTGTTCAGCTCATCGGTCATCCGCTCCTGCTCGGCATCGGTAAATTTCAGGCGGGCGAGTTCCGCGATATAGGCAACATCTTTTATCGTGACTGACATTTCATAAATCCTTTTAATTAAAACAAATAAAATTTTCGCACGCAGCGCGGATCAAAGCCTGCAAATACCAAATTTCTGCTCGTCGTCGCCCTTGCTGGGACGTTCGTCGAGCGGCACGTAATCGCGGCTCGGCGCGCCGAGATAGATCTGGCGCGGACGGGCGATCTTCTGCTCTGGATCCTTGACATGCTCGATCCACTGCGCGAGCCAGCCCGGCGTGCGTCCGATGGCGAAGAGCACCGGAAACATGTCGGTCGGAAAACCCATCGCCTGGTAGATCAGGCCGGAGTAGAAATCGACATTCGGATAGAGTTTGCGTCCGACGAAGTAATCGTCCTCAAGCGCGATCCGTTCCAGCTCGATGGCGATGTCGAGCAACGGGTTCCGTCCGGTCTCTTCGAACACGTCGAAGGCGATCTTTTTGATGATTCGCGCGCGTGGGTCATAATTTTTATAGACGCGGTGGCCGAAGCCCATGAGCCTCCCTTCGCCGCTCTTGACCGATTTGATGAATTCCGGAACCTTCTCGACCGAACCGATTCCTTCGAGCATCCGGATCACCGCTTCGTTCGCGCCGCCGTGCAACGGGCCGTAGAGTGCGGCGCACCCGGCGGCGATGGCCGAGTAGGGATCGACCTTCGAGCTGCTGACCGAACGCACGGCGTTAGTTGAGCAGTTCTGCTCGTGATCGGCGTGCAAAATGAAGAGCACGTCAAGCGCATGTTCAAGCACCGGATTCGGCACGTACTTCTGCTCGGTCATGCGGAACATCATCGAGAGAAAGTTGCCCGCGTAGCTCAAATCGTTGTCGGGCAGCACGTAGGGAAAGCCGAGGCTGTGGCGGAAACTCATCGCCGCCAACGTCGGAATCTTGCCGATCAACCGCCGAACCTGGAGCTTGCGAGACTCCTCATCACCGACATTCTTGGCATCGGGATAGAAGGTCGAAAGCGCGCCCACCGTACCGACGAGAATGCCCATCGGATGAGCGTCGTAGCGGAAACCGTCCATGAACTTGGTCAGGTTGGCGTGGGTCATGGTGTGGTGACGCACGTTGTAGGTCCAGACCGCGAGCCGCTCCTTGTCAGGCAGTTCGCCCTTGATGAGCAGGTAGGCCGTTTCGAGGAACGAGCTCTTCTCGGCGAGCTGCTCGATCGGGTAGCCCCGGTAGCGGAGAATTCCCTTTTCACCGTCGATGAAGGTGATCTGACTTTTGCAGGAGCAGGTGTTCAGAAAGCTCGGATCGTAACCGAGAAGTCCGAAATCGTCATCCGACTCCTTGATCTGGCGCAGATCCATGGTGCGGATAGTGCCATTCTCGATGGGAAGCTCGTACGATTTACCGGTGCGGTTGTCGGTAATCGAAAGTGAATTGCGGTGATTGGGATCGGCCATGTTTGTTGCACTTAGACGTTAACAAATTCATAACGCCCCTTTAACAAGGGGTTGCCGTCACATTGAGGACTAATTTACGAAACTCCCGGCATTAGGACACCCCTTTGAGAGCAACTTGGAAAAAACCTCTCGAACCGAAAGAAATTCCTCTGCCCTGCACACAGTTCTGTCAGAAAAATGAAAAAAGATTTGGAAACAACAGACCGGTGTACTACATTTGTCATCTCATTCAGGAACGGAGCTGTAGCTCAGTTTGGTTAGAGCGCCTGCCTGTCACGCAGGAGGTCGCGGGTTCGAGTCCCGTCAGCTCCGCACCGTACCTATACGAAAGCCTCCCATGTGGAGGCTTTTTTGATTTCCGGCGGTCAGTCACCGTGAAGCCCTCGCCCTCAATCGCCCGTTTCATAGCCTCATCATCAATTTTAGCCGGATCGTACTCGACCTCGACCACTCCGCGCTGATGGGAAACCTCCGCTTTCTGAACCCCTTCGAGCGCTTCAAGAGCCTCGGAGACCAGCATTTCACAACTTGAACAGCGCATCCCGCTCACATGTATTTCCTTTTTCATGGCCTTGTTGTTTTATTGTTCATCGGGTTGAACGTCACAACAACCGACTCTGCCCGCCATCAGATGCAAAGCAACGACTCAGGTGAAGGTTAGCAGAAAAATAAACCAGTCGCTATATTGAAGTTTATGACACACAACCTGCAGCCATACCGCCGAATTATGCGCACATTCCGTCCGTTGCTCATTCTTTGCTGCCTTTCCGGACTTCTGGGCTGCCAGAACAAGGAGGCACGCATTCAGGAGCTGCAACAGGTGGTCTGGAAAAATCCCGAAAATGCGCGAGCCTACTTGAGCCTCGGCAGGGAGTACGCTCGCCAGCAGCGGTTCGATGAAGCTATCGAGTCATACCAGCGAGCCATCAAAATCGAACCGGGTCTCGACGAAGCCTATTCGGGGCTCGGCGCAGCCTATTTCAATAAAGAAGAGTATGCCGCGGCCCTTCCATGGATGCAGAAACGGGTCGGCATCGCGCCCGACGACTCTCTCCGCCATTTCGATCTAGGCAACGTCTATTACCAGCTCAAACGCTACGACGACGCCATCGGCTCCTATCAGAAAGCCATCGACAACAGCTATTCGTTCCAGGAAGCGTACTACACGATGGGGATGTGCTACCTTCAACAAGGAAAAATTGACGAGGCCACAAAAATCCTTACATGGCTTCAGGACAAAAACAATTATCTTGCCGCTACCCTTGAACGGCACCTGCAGAACGATGTGCCTGAAAAGGCCGGAAAATGAACCGAACCACCATGCCGGCGGACGATAGTATTCCAATGTTGCAAAAGGCACTTCAACTTCTCGAAGAATCGGTGAAAGCCGCCATTGCGCAGCCCCAACCGCCACATAACGACAACGGCAGTCCGGTGCTGGAGAGCTTCACCGCCAGCATTGACGGCTTGGTCGACGGCCCGGCCTGGCTTGCGGAAAGGCAGCAGTTTCCAAAGCTTTTCTGGATGAACCGCGAGAAGAGCGAATGGATCGCCGGCATCGGAGAAGCCGACCGCATCGAAATCACCGAAACCGGCCCGAACGAACGGAGCTTCACCCTTCTTGAAGAGGCGCTGAAGCACAAAAATCCGCACGCTCGATATGTTGGCGGATTCTGCTTCAACAACCGCCAGCAACAGGACAATATCTGGCAAGGCTTCAGCCCTGGCCTTTTCATTCTGCCGCTTATCAGCCTGGAGCATCGCGACGGCAAAACCTCGCTGCTTGCTTCGCTCTGGCTCAAGCCTGAAGACGACCGCAAGCAGGCCATCGAACAGCTTTTACAAACCCTGGCTTCGCTCAGGTCCGAACAGGCCGTAACGACACCCGCGATTCCCGGAATAACCCGAACCGCCTACAGCCCCGACCGAGCTCAGTGGATCGAGCGTTGTGAAACGATTCTGCGAAAGTTCGACGAAGGCGGGCTCGACAAGGTGATCCTGGCCCGGCAAACCGAGCTGAGTTTTGCCGGCAAGGTTCCGGCTATCCGCTTCCTGCTCGACTATCCATACCCCGAGAACGCTGCCTATCGCTTCTATTTCGAACCGATCAAAGGTCACGCCTTCGTCAGCTTCACCCCCGAACGGCTTTACCGCCGTGACGGCGACCTGCTGGAGACCGAAGCCTTGGCCGGAACGGTCACGAAGGAGAAAGTGAGGGCGGACGACCATACGGCCTCGAAACTGCTGCTCGGTTCCGAAAAGGACGTCCGGGAGCACCGCTTCGTGAAAGACACCATCTATCGCGAACTGCAACCGGTGTGCAGCGAGATCGACATGCAGGAGGAGGTCGGTGTGCTCCAGCTCAACCGCCTGGCCCACCTCTACGCCCGGTGCCGCGCCCGGCTCCGCCCCGAGTTCCGCAACGACAGCACGGTGCTCCGCCAACTCCACCCGACTCCGGCGGTCGGTGGCGTACCGCGCGATGAAGCGATGGAGCTGATTTTGTCGGTCGAGCCGTTCTGCCGTGGCTGGTACGCCGCACCGGTGGGCTGGCTCAGCCGCGACGCCTCTGAGTTCGCCGTCGGCATCCGCTCGGCGCTGATCGTCGAAGAGAAGGTCTATCTCTATTCTGGAGCTGGACTTGTAAGGGGCTCCGATCCCGAATCGGAGTGGGAGGAGGTCGATCAGAAGATCGGCGATATTCTGGCCATCACGCAGCATAAAGCATGAGGTGCACGTGAACCACAAGCAGGTTACGACCCTCTGGTGCAGGGTGATCGTTGAAGAGTTGATCCGGCAGGGTGCCGGATTTTTCTGTATCTCCCCCGGCTCGCGATCGACGCCGCTGACCCTCGCCGTGGCGGCCAACCCGAAGGCGCAATTCAGGATGTTCCCCGACGAACGCTCGGCAGGATTCTACGCGCTCGGTTACGCCAAGGCGACCGGCAAACCTGCCGTACTCATCTGCACCTCCGGTACCGCCGTAGCGAACTACTTCCCCGCCGTCGTCGAAGCCTCTGCCGACGCGCAGCCGATGCTCGTGCTCTCGGCTGACCGCCCCTTCGAGCTGCTTGAAGCCGGAGCGAACCAGACCATCCGCCAGCAAAATATCTTTGGTGACTACGTCCGCTGGAGCCTCGAACTTCCCGAACCCGGCACCGGCACGCCACTCGCTTCGCTGCTTTCAACGGCGGGACAGGCGGTTAAAAAGAGCCTCGGCTCTCCGGCGGGGCCAGTGCATCTGAACCTCCCGTTCCGCGAACCGCTGGAACCCGAAGCGCCTGACCTCGCACATCCGTGGGCCGCACCTGTTCGTAACTGGCTGGACGCCGACAAGCCATGGTGTCGCTTCGAGCGCCCGCGCCAGGAGCCAGACGCTGATGCCGTAGCTACGTTGCGACGGATGCTTGCCGAAGCCGAGCGCCCGCTCATCGTCGCCGGAAGCATGTCGAACGCGGCGGATAGCGAAGCGGTGACGGTGCTCGCTGACTCGCTGGGCATTCCGCTCTTTGCCGATCTCACCTCCGGATTGCGGCTCTCGAAAGCGTGCCAGCCGTGGCAGCTCGCATTTCAGAACGAAGCCTTTTCCGCCAACTTCAGCCCTGACGTGGTGCTCCACTTCGGCGGTCCTGTGATCGGCAAGCAGCCCGCGATGACGCTCCGCAACCACCCGCCGTGCCACTACGCCGTCATCCGGAACCATCCGGGCCGATTCAGCCCCGACCATAACGTCACCCTGAGCATCGAAGCGTCGCCCGCTGCCGTCGTCTCGGCGCTTTCCGAATGCCGCAAGCCTGCGAAGATGGGCAGATTTGCCGCTCTCTTTTCGGAAGTTGCTCACACGATTGACACAGCGGCGTGCGCGCCTGATGAGCCGGTCAACGAAATCTCAGCGCCACGCATCGTTTCGTCGCTTACTGACGGCGAACACGCCCTTTTCGTAGCCAACAGCATGCCCGCGCGCGACATGGATCTGTACGCCGCGCCGGTGGCGGACAAGCCCCTGCTCGTCGCGCTCAACCGAGGCGTCAGCGGCATCGACGGCATCATCTCGACCGCAGCCGGATTCTCGGCAGGCCTCGGCAAACCGGCGACACTGCTCATTGGCGACATCTCGTTCCTGCACGACCTCAACGCCCTCTCGCTTGTCAACCAGGCCGACAATCCGCTCATCGTCATCGTGCTCAACAATCGTGGCGGCGGCATCTTCTCCTTTCTGCCGATCGCCTCGCAAACCGACCGGCTTGACGAATGCTTCGCTACGCCACAGAACTTCAGCATCGAATCAGCCACCCGCACCTTCGGCCTGGACTACGCCAGCCCCGCAAGTAACCGCGAGTTCACAGAACTCTACGCTGACGCGCTCAAACGCAACAAAAGCCTCATCATCGAAATCACAAGCGACCGTCAGGCAAACCTGCTTCTCCACCGCACCCTCAAAGCACAACTCGACAAGCTTTTCGATCAAGCCGACTGCTTCAGCACCCGATAAAATCCGGAACGCAATCGAGCGACACACCGCCACTGCAACACACTCCGAACAAACGCCTTACCTTCCCCATTCATCATGCAGCACCTGCACCAGAAGTTTTCAGCCCAATAATCAACAATTGTTAAAAATCACCCTAACCCGACTTGCAAATGCCATTCAACTTTTTTATATAACGATATAGTTATATTTCGCTAGTAGAAAAAGGGATCCACACCCTTTGTGCATTCTTCAGCGTACCTCAAATTTCAAGCAACCCTCAAAACAAGGGAAATCCTCATGAAAAAAATCGTCTCCCTGGTCGTAACCCTCTTGCTGGTTTCGACAAGCCTGCTGCACGCTGCATCGTTCGACGCCAGCACCCTGCCGAAAAAGAAACAAACCTCTGCCGGGAAGTATCTGTCGGCCAAAGATGCCTATGAAATGGTGGTCAAAGCCCCTGCGAAAGTACTTTTCCTCGATGTCCGCACTCCGGCGGAAACCCTTTACGTCGGCATCGCCGATCAGGTCGATCTGAACATCCCCTACATGCTCAACGACTACTCGACGTGGGATGCAAAAAAGCATCGCTTCCAGATGAGCCCAAACTCTGCATTCACCATGAAAGTAGCCGAGGCGCTTTCCGCAAAGGGACTTGATAAAAATGATCCAATCGTTGTGATGTGCCGCTCGGGTTCGCGCAGTGCCAGTGCTGTAAACCTTTTAACAGAAGCAGGTTACACCGACGTCTACTCGGTCTATGACGGCTTCGAAGGCGACAAGGACAAGCAGGGCCACCGCACGGTCAACGGCTGGAAAAACGCCGACCTCCCCTGGAGCTACAAGCTCACAAAAGAAAAAGCCTACCTCACCTTTTAAGCCTCTCCGCGTTCCGGAGCCGTCGCTCGCAACGATGGCTCCGGAACAACCTCAAACGCCTCAACAGATTCTGATAAGCAGTTGCAGCTTATTCGGTTTCTCCCCGCTCATCAGCCAGCTCTCCCGGCCACAAAGCCTCTGGCTTGTGCCGCCAGGTCCAGGCGATATAATCGGTCATCGGCGGCTCGATGCCAAGCTCGCGCAGTCGGGCGCTGATTTGCCCGCGGTGATAGCAACTGTGTGATGAGACCTGCACGAGCGTATCGGCAAGCGTGTTTGCGGCGACCTCGAAGCCGAGCTTCTCGGACGCGGTTTTCGACCACGGCAGTTCGAGCGAAGTCTGGAGGGTCTTGGAGGTCTGGGAGGTGAGAAACTGCACGATGCCGCTATGAGCCTCACGAGCAAACGCGGCGAGCGCAGGAAGATCGAGCTTGTCGGCAGCTTTCGGGTCGATGGGCCGATCGTTCCACACATCAAGAAAAACCCTCTGGGTCGCGTGCAGATGCCGCAGCTTCGCAAGGACAAGCTCATCTTTCGCAGCTTCCGGGTTCTCCATGACGGTGGTCAACATCAGGGCGTCCGCCCAGCCCATGTGCCGATACAGATCGGTCAGCAGTGTGAGTGCGCTCATAGCAATTCCGGTTTAAGTGGTGGAAAAACAATTCCGCAAGTTAGCGATGCATGTGCACCTGCACAACCCTCGCCCCGGAAGTGGATGCTACCGTAGGGAATTTCCGAAACAGCTAATACCTGCCCGTTCAGCCTTACAGAAGATGCAGTCCGGCGGCCAGGCTGCGCAGAGTTCGAGGTACTTTCCACTAACCATCGAGGCGATGATGCGGCGGGACGATTGCCGGTCGATAACTGACTCCGCGCCGGTCGTATCGACAGCGGCTGCCTTGCCTGCACCGATCATTGCTTCGGCAAGCTCATCGAGAAACACCGTCTGCGTCTCCGGCGAATCCGGATGCAGCGCCCGGCAAACCCGCTCGCCAACTGCAATGATCTCCGCCCGCTGGATCAGCTCGACCGCCTGTTCCGACGAAATCCAGACGGGCTGAAACGCCACAATCTTTTCACAGATATGCTCGAAAACCGGGTCGCCATCCGTCGATGCAGATCGGCTGTCGAGCACCGATTCTGCTTTCCGGATACCCTCGACAACCTTGCCAGTTCGATAATCGTCTGTGGTGGACATGGTATCAAGTCAGAAATCGGTGACTGAGGATTAAAAAAAATCTCACTACATCTCGGTCTCGCCTTCGAACAACAATAAAAATCCAGACACCAGCAATGTATCGCCCTGAATCGTCATGTTGCCGGGCCTGTGGTTAGATCGCCGTAGCTCCATTAAGCCTGCTTTATGAGAATTCTCAGTTCGAGTTTTTGCTGTGGTTTCATCACTTCTCTCGAACATTCAATTCAATCTTCCTGAAAAATCCAAACGTATGCCCAACGCTGTCGTGAATCACGCCAAGCCTGGCCAGTCGCCCGGCAACAATAGCCGGATGCGTGCCGATCTGTTCGGCAAACCGCTCGAAATCCTCCTTGACAAACAGAGCGCTCTCAAGCATCCGTCGCTCATCCTTTTTGCAGATCAGATGTTCGGCAGCCCAAGCGTTGGCCTCCTCCTCCTTCTTTTTGCCATCGCCTGAATAGTCCGTCCCCTCGATGAACACATCCTTCTTGTTGTGCTTCAGGATATGGGCAGCCTCATGGAAAAAAGTGAACCAGAAAATATCGTTACGCTTGAAACGGTCGGAAAGCTGAATCAGCGGCGTACCGTTCATCCAGCGAGTCGAGCCGTTCAGTGGCGCTTTTTGCAGGCACGGCGTGAACACCACCTTGACCCCCGCCCGAAGGCACCGCTCTTGCAGCTCGCCAAGAAAACCCTCATCCATCACCACAAGTGTCGATTTTATATCGAGCAAAGCCTCTTCAAACGCTTTTTTATCGTACGCCGCCGCTTGCAGCGACTCCGCCTGCCGCTCCCCCTGCCGGAGCCACGCAGACATCGCGTAGGGGTCCTTGCAGCTCTTCTCGCTCATGCGATAAGCGGCGGCATACAACTGCTTGTGACAGACGCTCTCGTATACCTCTGGAGAAGCTACATTGAAATATGCAAGCACCGCCTGAGCGGCACTGACGACGCCATCCTCGATGCTGATCCACCCAAGCTTCTTCATGGCTGCGAGAGGAAACTGTTTTGACCACGACTCTTTTTCCAGCAGCGCTTCAGCCGCATCGATTTCGGCGAGCCGCAGACGGTAATTCCGTTCGAGGTTCATCCAGAAATCGGCAGGAATACCGACAACCCGTTCGAGCTGGATCGCCGTTTCCGAGGTAATTTCGGCCTTACCCCTGATGATTTCGTTGATCGTCTTTTTCGGCCTGCCCATGCGGGCAGCCAGTTCAGCCTGGCTCATGCCGGTATATTCAAGCTGCTCGGCAAGCGTATCGCCGGGGCATGAAATGACTTCACGCGCAATGGCGATATCCTCTTTCGTTCGGTAAACGTTCTTCATGGTTGATGCGGTATCAGTGGTAATCGACGGCGATTTCAGTAATAACGATGGCGGTTACCAGCTTCCAGTCAAGTCCGCCATCCGCCTTTTCAGGAAGCGGTTCATGATCGGCTTCAAAAACAATTCGATGATTCGGGGAGATATCTACAGCAAGCTTCCCGGCCCTGTCAGCACGAAGCTCATGGCAACGAAGTCCGTTCAGATGGATGAGCTTTTCAAGATTCGATGCAGCCGAAAATTGCTGAAGCCGAATATCCACTTTTTTGGCCATGTTGCCATAGTGCCGCTGCATCGCCTTTGGGCACTCGACACTTCTCTCCAGCTTTTTGGGGTGGTAACGAATATTCATCAGAAACATACTATAATAAACAGTAATAAACAATAATATCGTTAACCCTAAAGGTTAACATGTTTTTGATAACACACAAAAAAAACACACTAAAAATAACATAGCGAATAAAGGGCATCGCTAAAAAGTGTCATGAGCGATCCGAGTGCAAGGCGGATAGAGCGCAGAAACCGGAGCGTACATAAAGTACGTGAGGATTTCGAGCACCACCCAACGCAGCAATCGGAGCGCGCAATAAGTTTTTAGAGGTGCCCTAAATGCGGCCCTCAAAACAGCTTCCCCATGCCTGAACAACGAATCGAGGCCGCTATCCTAACAAATCACTCTTCGGGTTCATATATTGTCAACGGATAAAAATCACCTAACAGCCTTGCCATCATGCCACAAGCTTCATCGGGAATCCCCCTCCACCTCGCCACAGTTGGCGATCCGGCGCTGCCGAAGATCGTGTTCCTGCACGGATTCCTCGGTTCGGGAAGAGACTGGCTGTCGTTTGCCCGCAAGCTTGAGAAGCGCTTTTGCAGCATCCTCGTCGATCTGCCGGGGCATGGCGAAACAGGGATTCCGGCGGATGCTGACCCGGAGCTTTTTTTCATGCAGACGGTCGAGGCGCTGGCGGGCAAGATTCGGCGGTTGAGCGCCGGGCCGTCCGTGCTGGTGGGCTATTCGATGGGCGGGCGGATCGGGCTGGCGCTGGCATTGCGCTATCCGGAGCTGTTCTCGAAGACGGTGATCGTGTCGTCGTCGCCGGGGCTGCGGACGGAAGAGGAGCGAGCGGCGCGGCGAAAGAGCGACGAGGGAATCGCGAGAAAGATCGAGAGGAATTTCGAGGGATTCATCGAATTCTGGTACGACCAGCCGCTCTTCGCGACGCTGAAAAGCCACGCGCTGTTCCACGAGGTCGAGGCGCAGCGCAAACAGGGTTTGCCACAAAACCTCGCCCGTGCACTGCGCCTGCTCGGCACGGGCAACCAGCCGTCATTCTGGAGCGAGCTGCCCGGCAACCGCCTGCCGATGCTCTTCTGCGTCGGCGAGAAGGATACAAAGTACGTGGAGATCGGCAAAAAGATGCGGGAGCTGTGTCCGCAATCGAGCCTCGAACTCTTCGAGCAGTGCGGCCATACACTGCACATCGAGGAGCCGGAGCGGTTCCTCGAAAGCGTGATGCGGTTTATCGAAAAGCAAAACTGAAATATCGCTCACAAAAAAATTCGTCCCATAAGTCCTATTCGCCCTATAAGTCCCATTCCCGCATCACCTCTCACGAATCAGCGGGGATTGTTTATATTTGAACTCTTTTTTCACCCCATCGGGGCGATACAGATTTTTTATCAACGACCATCGATAGTTCAACATGAGCACAGTCAACTGGATTGCAGCCGGGGAGTACTCCGACATTCTCTACCACAAGGCCGAGGGCATCGCCAAAATCACCATCAACCGCCCGGAGCGGCGCAATGCGTTCCGCCCGCAGACGGTCGATCAGATGATCGAGGCGTTGCAGGATGCGCGTAACGACGACGGAATCGGGGTCATCATCCTCACCGGCGCAGGCGACCTGGCCTTCTGCTCCGGTGGCGATCAGAAGATTCGCGGCAACGCGGGGTACGCCGACGAGAAGGGCGTCAATAAGCTGAACGTGCTCGATTTCCAGCGCGACATCCGCACCTGCCCGAAGCCGCTGATCGCGATGGTGGCGGGCTACGCCATCGGCGGCGGCCACGTGCTGCACATGCTCTGTGACCTGACCATCGCTGCAGAGAACGCCCGCTTCGGCCAGACCGGCCCGCGCGTCGGTTCGTTCGACGGCGGCTGGGGCGCGAGCTACATGGCGCGTCTGGTCGGCCAGAAAAAGGCCCGTGAAATCTGGTACCTCTGCCGCCAGTACGACGCGCAAGAGGCGCTCGACATGGGGCTGGTCAACACGGTTGTGCCGCTCGAAAAGCTTGAAGAGGAGACCGTGCAGTGGTGCCGCGAAATTCTCGCCAACTCGCCGCTGGCGATCCGCTGCCTGAAAGCCGCGCTGAACGCCGACTGCGACGGCCAGGCCGGTTTGCAGGAGCTTGCGGGCAATGCCACGCTGCTCTACTACATGAGCGAAGAGGGGCAGGAAGGCCGCAATGCCTTCGTCGAGAAGCGCAAGCCTGATTTCGGCAAGTTCCCGAAACGCCCGTGAAGCTGCTTCATGCCGACATCTGCCGGTATGAACTGGATTTTACCGCACCGGTCACGGTCAGGGGTGTGCTCCTCGACAAGCGCGAGGGGCTACTCCTGCACCTGAACAGCGAGGAGGCGACTGCGTATGGCGAAGTCGCCCCCCTCACCGGCCTGCACGCCGAGTCGCTCGACGAGGCGTTGCAAACGCTCACCACATTCATTCCCGAACTTTCACGACTCGGCCGGAACAGCTCCGATGAACGGCGACACCTGCTCGACGAGGCAACGCTGCCGCCATCGGTGGCAACCGGCATCGAGATGGCGCTCATCAATCTCGACGCGGCTGAACGCGGTGGTTTGCCTGCCTTTCCCGAAGCTTTCCCGCCAGCATCGAAGATTCCGGTCAACGCGCTGCTTGCCGAAGACACGGCGGCGGTGCTTGACCGTGCGGCGAAGCGCTACGCCGAGGGGTTCCGGGCGTTCAAGCTGAAGGTTCGAAAAGGACAGCTCGACGAAGCCATCGCCTGCATCCGTGCTTTGCACGACAGGTTCGGCGGTAACGTCAAGTTGCGCCTCGACGCCAACCAGTCGCTTGATTTTGACGAGGCCGTCGAATTCGGCAAAGCCCTGCCGACAGGCAGCATCTCATACATCGAGGAGCCGCTGACCGATGCGGCGATGATTCCCGACTTCCACGCCGCCACGGAACTACCGTCGGCGCTCGACGAGTCACTCTGGCAACGCCCGGAGCTGCTGGACAAGATCGGCCCCGACCCGCTCGGCGCGCTCGTGCTTAAACCGAACTGCATCGGCGGCATCGCAAAATCGCTCGAACTCGCGGCCAAAGCGCATCGGATGGGCTTGCAGGCAGTCTTCAGCTCGGCCTTCGAGAGCAGCGTCAGCCTCGGTATGTACGCGCTCCTGGCCGCCGTCTCCTCGCCAAACCCGGCGGCGTCCGGACTCGACACGGCAAGCTTTCTCGACGACGACCTCACCGAAATGCCATTCACCGCGCCGAACGGCTTTGCTGATCCCGCCGCCGCGTGGCGTAACAGCCTGCGGGTGAAACCAAAGATGATCCAAACTATCGAGTCATGGAGCTTGTAACCCAGGCTGCACAAAAGTTCGGCGACCAGCCCGCGCTCATCACCGCAGATCGGCAATGGAGGTTCGCCGAGCTCGATGCGGATACGGCTCGCATCGCCGCCGCATTCGAGGCGAGCGGCATCCGGCGCGGCGACGTCGTCGCGCTCGTCGCGCCGAACAGCGCGGCGCTTGTGCTCGCGCTGATGGCACTCGTGCGCATGGGCGCTGTCGCCGCGCCGGTGAACCACCGCTTTCCGTCGAGCCACATCGACGGCGTGCTCGCGCGGCTGAATCCGGTGATGACGCTCGACACGGCACAGATCGAAGCTTTCGTCACCGATGCGTTTTCCCGGACAGACACGACCTTCACCACAGCGACGGAGATGGAGCGTCCGGTCTCGATCATCCACACCTCGGCCAGCTCCGGCAAGCCGAAAGCCGCGATGCACAGCCTCTCGAACCACTACTACAGCGCAATGGGTTCGGCGCAGAACCTGCCGTTCAGGCCGGGCGACTGCTGGCTGCTTTCGCTACCGCTCTACCACGTCGGCGGCTACTCGATGCTGTACAAATCTCTGCTCGGAGGCGGCGCTCTCGCCGTGCCGTCGCCGGATACCTCGCTCGCCGAGTCGCTCGCGAGCTTCCCGGTCACCCACCTCTCGCTGGTGCCGACTCAGCTCTACCGGATGCTCCGCGCCGACGGCGGCCCGGAACGGCTGCGGGGCCTCAAAGCCCTGCTGCTCGGCGGCAGCGCGGTCAGCGCCCCGCTGCTGCACGAGGCGATCCGCGAACAGGTGCCACTCTACCTCACCTACGGCTCCACCGAAATGAGTACTCAAGTCACCACCTCGCCCGCCCCGGTCACCGAGGCGCGAGGCGACAGCGGCGTCGTGCTGCCGTACCGGGATGTCGCGATCTCGGCGGATGGCGAAATCCTCGTCAAAGGCGAATGCCTTTTCATGGGCTATCTCGAAGAGGATGGATTGCGAAAAGCGCGGGACGCGGAGGGCTGGTTCCACACCGGCGACATGGGCGAGCTGTCGGTGGACGGGCGATTGACGGTGCTCGGCAGAAGGGACAGCATGTTCATTTCAGGTGGGGAAAACATTCATCCCGAGGAGATCGAAAAAGCGCTAACCTCGATCGAGAGCATCGAAGAGGCCGTCGTAGTTCCCGCGCCAGATGCTGAGTACGGCATGAGGCCTGTGGCTTGGCTCAAAGCCCGGAGCGACGCGCTCGACGATGCTGCGATCATCGCAAGCCTGAGAGACAAACTCGGCAGGCTCAAGACGCCGGTTGCGTTGCATCGAATCCAGACATGGCAGACACTCCCCGGCTCAGCCAAAATCGACCGGGGATGGTACAGAAATCAATCGTAGGGATAGCCCTCGCGGCTGCCCTCCTGTTGTGAGAAATATCTCTGCCCTTTTTCTTTCATCGACACATCGAGACAAAACGAAAAAGGGCGACCAAAAAGGCCGCCCTCATAAGTAACTTGTCGTTTTATCTCCCATCACGTGTTAACGCTCTTCTTCGCTTTCCGCTTCAGAATAAACACCGTCAGACGGCCACCGATGCCGGAAAATGGAGCATAAAAAATACCGGTAAAGAGCATGCTGATCATCAGATCAACCAGGCTAAGATCTTTCGGCGCACTCACCAACGCGAGCATTTGACGGAAGGTCTCTGCATTACCGGAATCCATACTGATTGCCCAATTGGCCAGCAATCTGAGACTTTCAAGCCCGGGCACATAGCCGAACCATGTTTCAAGCAAAAACCCGGCAAGCACCGATAACGCTCCACCAAAAAAGCCGCTTACACCACCAAGCACAAAAGCTTCAGCATAGCCAAGACGCACCTGATGGCGCATGATGTAGAACCAGGCCGCAACCGCCCCCGAGAGAATAATGCCAGCAAAAAGAAAGGCATTGATAAGCGCCAGGTAAGGCACCGTGTTCATCAGGAGCAGCAACGCTGCCCCAAGAACGATCGAGGTAATCTTCGATGGACGAGCCGGAATAACGTCTATGCCCATGCCTCAGGCCGAAAAGAGATCATTCAGGAAATCGTCCATCGTGTAGAAACCCGGCTTGGCAGCGTGCTGCTGGGCGAGCCACTCGGCAGCACGGACGGAGCCCGAAGCGAATCCGGTGCGATTTTTGGCCGTGTGGGTCAATTCGATGGTGTCCGAGTCCGAATCGATGATGGCCGAGTGCACGCCGAACACCGTGCCGAGACGGATCGAGGAGACCTGTAACTCATCCTTCTCCAACTTCTTGCCATCTTCAAGCTCCTTGACAATGGTGCGCTTGCGGGGATTGTTGTTCAGCACCTCACGGGCGGCCTTGATCGCCGTGCCGCTCGGGAAGTCCGCCTTGCCGGTGTGGTGCTGCTCGGAGAGCGCGATATCGAACTGCTCGAACGGAGCGATCAGTCGCGCGGCCTCGCGCAGCGTGCGGAAGAAGACGTTCACGCCAAGCGAGAAGTTGGCCGAGTAAAGCATCGAGCTGTCGGCGGCGTTGACCTCCTCAGCGATACGGGGCATCAGCTCGTCCCAACCGGTAGTGCCGACAACGACCGGCACGCCCGAGGCGATCATCGCCTTGTAGTTGCCGAGAAACGCATCGCGGACGGTGAAATCGATAATCGCGTCCGATCCCTCGAACGCTTCAGGCGTAACTGCGTCATTCACATCGAGCACCTTGTGGATCACGTTGTTGTCCGACGCTTCGACGATGCCAGCTATCTGCTGGCCCATGCGGCCATTGCCGACAAGGGTAATCTTCATAATCTCGTAAATCTTGGAATTTCAGTTGGCGCTTTTCCGGAACGCTCATTGGCCGAGCAGATCGAGAATCCTGTCGAGATCCTCGCCGGAAAAGTATTTGATCTGGATTTCGCCCTGCCCGCCTTTGCGCTCCACGAGACGCACCTTTGTGGCGAGCCGCTCCCGGAGCTGCCCCTCGATCTGGTCGAGCTGGATGGCGCGGGGTTTGGCTTTCGGAACGGCAGGCTTGGCTGTATCCTTGAAAATGTTGTTGACCAGCGCCTCGGTCTGACGCACAGAAAGCTGACGGGCGATGATCTGCCGCCACACCTTGAGCTGCAGGTGCTCGCTCGGCAGATTGATGAGCGCGCGGGCGTGGCCCGAGGAGATTTCGTGGGAGCTGATACTCTCCTGAATCTGGCGCGGGAGCTTCAACAGGCGCAGGAAGTTGCTGACCGTCGAGCGGTTCTTGCCCACCTTCTGGGCCACTTCGTCCTGCGTCAGGTCGCACTTGGTGACCAGACTCCGAAGGGCGAGGGCGACTTCGATGGCGTTGAGATCTTCGCGCTGGATGTTCTCGATCAGCGCCAGTTCGAGCTTGCTGGCATCCTCATGCGCTTCGACGACGTAGGCGGGAATAAACTTGAATCCGGCGGAGGTCACGGCGCGCAGACGCCGCTCGCCGCTAATAAGCTGGTAGCCGTCGCCGTCACGGCAGACGGTCACCGGCTGGATAACGCCATTTTCGATGATCGAGTTGCGCAGCTCTTCGAGCGCCTCCTCGTCGAACTCTTTGCGTGGCTGGAAGGGGTTGGCTTTAATCTTTTCGACCGGAAGACTGCCAATGGCCCCCTCCTGCATCGATTCCTGCTCTTCGGCTTTTTCGGCAGCCGCAAATCCCTCGTCGGAGATGAGCGCTTTCAGCCCTTTTCCCAATGCTGCTTTTTTGGACATAAGCTCACGCTTGCACGGCTACCTACTGCTGCCGAACCTTGAATTTTTTGATATTGCCGTCGCGCTCGAACATCTCCTGGGCGAGATCGAGATAATCTTTCGAGCCGATGCTCTGGGCATCGTAAAGAAGCGCCGGTTTGCCGTGACTTGGAGCCTCCGACAGGCGGACGTTCCGGCGAATGCGGGTGTTATAAACCTTGTCCTTGAAAAACTTTTTGACCTCCTCGGCTACCTGCGTGGCAAGTCTGAGGCGAGCGTCGAACATGGTCACCAGCACCCCCTCGATTTCAAGCCGCGGGTTCAAATGCTTGCGCACGATGCTGATCGTGTTGAGCAACTTGCCGAGGCCTTCGAGCGCGTAATACTCGGCCTGTACCGGAATGAGCACCGAATCGGCAGCGGTCAGCGAGTTGAGCGTGATGAGACCGAGCGACGGCGGACAATCGATGATGATATAATCGTACCTGTCGCGCACCTGCTTCAGCGCCTTCTGCATGACGTACTCCCGCTCGCGCATGTTGACCAGCTCCACCTCCATGCCAACGAGGTTCATATTCGAGGGCATCACGTCGAGATACTCCAGCCCCGAAGGCTTGATGGCCTCTTCAATCGGGCTGCCGTTAACCATCACGTGGTAAAAGGTGTTCTCGATCTCCTCTCCCGCTTCGAGTCCGAAACCGGACGTAGCGTTAGCCTGGGGATCGATGTCGATCAGGAGTGTTCTGAACTCCGATATCGCAATGGAAGCCGCAATATTCACAGCGGTGGTTGTTTTGCCAACCCCGCCCTTCTGGTTTGCAATCGCAATTACTCTTCCCATGTAACGTAGGCAGCGAAAAAAATTCAAGCGGTTAACCTTCTTCAGCGACACGTTGTATTATAATACTTGCATCAACTTTTGCAAACAGCAATCTCGACCCATGAAACGGCTTGAAGCCGAATTTTACGAACTCCCAACGCTCGAACTCGCCGAACGGCTGCTGGGCAAGATTTTCGTGCGAAGCGAAGGCCCCGGCATGGTGAGCCGCGCACGCATCGTGGAGACCGAAGCCTACCTCGGCGAGGGCGACGAAGCCTGCCACGCCTGGCGCGGAATGACCAAACGCAACCGGGCGATGTTCGGCCCGCCCGGCCATCTGTACATCTACTTCACCTACGGCTGCCACTTCATGATGAACATCGTCTCCGAGCCGGAAGGAACGGCGGGCGCAGTGCTGCTCCGGGCGATGGAGCCACTCGAAGGCCTCGACCAGATGCGCGAGCGCCGGGGCACATCGGACGAGCGGGCGCTGATGAGCGGCCCCGGCAAGCTCGCCCAGGCGCTCGGCGTCGGCCCGGAGCAGTACGGCGCCTCGCTGACGGGCGAAACCTGCTGGCTCGAAGAGGCTCCGGAAGTCCCGCAGGAGCTGATAGGCACCTCGCAGCGCATCGGCATCTCCCGCAGCACGGAGCTGCCGTGGCGCAAATTCGTGACCGACTCGCCGCACGTCTCGAAAACCCGCCCAGCCTCGCCGAAAAAAAGAGCCGGAAGCGGTTGGAAAGACCATAAAATTTCCTTTTTTACGGCATACGGGGCACCGCTGAAAAGCGTTATGAAAAGCCCTGCGGTTATGTGAGGGTACATCTGTCAAGTCAACCTCGAGCCAGCTATGATCGGCACTCCCATACTTCCCGAAATCCGCGAGCTGATCGAACAGAGGAACTTCAGCGCACTGCAACGCCTCTTCAACGACTGGCTGCCTGTTGACCTCGCCGAACTGATCTCCGACCTTCCCGAGCACGAACAGGCCATACTCTTCCGGCTGCTACCAAAAGATGTCGCCACCGAAACCTTCGAGTACCTCGAAGTCGATGCTCAGGAAAACCTGCTCAACGCCCTGACTCAGAAGGATGTCACCCACCTGCTGAACAGCATGTCGCCGGACGACCGTACCGCAATGCTCGAAGAGCTGCCCGGCCCGGTTGCACAGGAGCTGATCAAGCTGCTCACTTTCAAAGAGTTCAAGATCGCCAAAACGCTGCTCGCCTACGCCGAAGACAGCGTCGGCAGGCTGATGTCGCCAGACCTGTTGAGCGTCAAGACCGACTGGCCGATCAAAAAGGTGCTCGAATACATCCGCACCCACGGCCACGAGAGCGAAACCCTCAACGTCATCTACGCGGTTGACGACCACGGCAAGCTCGTCGGAGAAATCCTCGCCCGCGACCTGTTACTCTCGCCGCTCGACAAAAAGATCAAGGACATCATTTCAGAGGACAAGATCATCACCCTCACGGCCACTCAGGATCAGCAAGACGCACTCGAATACTTCAAGCGCTACGACCGGATCGCTTTGCCGGTTGTCGATTCCAACGGCTACCTGATCGGCATCGTCACCGTTGACGACATGCTCGACGTCGCTGAAGAGGAGGAGACCGAAGACATCCAGAAGTTCGGTGCTATCGAAGCGTTCGAGGAGCCGTACATCGACCTGCCGCTGATGGAGCTGGTGCGCAAACGCGCCGTCTGGCTGATTGTGCTGTTCCTCGGTGAAATGCTCACAGCCTCGGCAATGGGCTTCTTCGAGGGAGAACTGGCCAAGGCGATTGTACTGGCAACTTTCATTCCGCTCATCATTTCAAGCGGTGGCAACTCCGGCTCACAGGCCGCCACGCTCATCATCCGCTCGTTGTCGCTGGGTGAAATTACGTTACAGGACTGGTGGAAAGTGATGCGAAGGGAGCTGTTCTCCGGCCTCATGCTTGGCAGCATCCTTGGCGTCATCGGCGTGTTCAGGGTGGTTTTCTGGGCGATGATTCTCGACCAGTACAGTACCACATGGCTCCTGATCGGCCTCACAGTCGGCTTCTCGCTGCTCGGCATCGTCATCTGGGGCACGCTCGCCGGTTCCATGCTCCCCATGCTCCTCCAGCGAGCCGGCATCGACCCGGCCACCTCCTCGGCCCCCTTCGTTGCCACGCTGGTTGACGTCACCGGTATCGTCATCTACTTCAGCTTCGCTTCGGTGCTGCTCAAAGGCGTGCTGCTGTGAGAATCATTTCCCTCTTCACCAAAGCACCTACATTCCAGCATTGAGAGCGCAGAATGCCCTCTTTATCCTCGCTGTTGCTTCCGCACTAGAAACAAATGGAGACAACAGGGCAATCCAGAGAATCGCACAAAAAAACCGGCCGAGATTCCAACAAAAGCAGAACCGAAAGATGACTTTGGAGCTGAGCCACTGCTTTGCTCACAGCTGGATAACGGTCGCGATAATGATGCGAAGAACAACAATTCACCTCTGACGCCACCCTGGAAACCAGAAGCCTAGGGTTCTGAATCATCTTCTTTGGTGATCGAGTCTGGATTATTGTTCGCTTTTTGCAATTGCTCAGCCTTCCAGGCGCGAACAACATTAATGATTGACCATGGCACAAAAACCGCTCCCATAATTCTGTTGAATGTCTGGTGCCTCAACATTTCAGGATCAGTTGTAAACCAGCCATCATACACACACCAGAGCCCCAAAAGAAACAAAAAGACAGGAAAGAAATAGGGTCCAATAGCAGGTGGTTGCTGTTGCTTATTTTTTTCTTCGTTCATCGGAGTAATGATTTACAGAAGTTCAGCATATCGCCAAAAACACAGCAAACACTATACGCAAAAAACACAACAACCCAACCATTAATTGAGGGACACTCTTTGAGAACAGCTTCAGAACCTTCACAGAAACACCTGCACTACACCTGCATCTGCATCGGAAAGCATCTCCCCATTTCATCGCCTAGCTGATGAAACTTCTCACTCACATAAAGTTGCCCACTTGCGCTCTAAGCGATTGGTTTAAGTCATAACACAATCCAGAAAAAGCTGTAAGTTTCTCCCAAACAAACACCCCACAGCGTATGAACTCACAACAACACGTTATCATCGGCCTTTCGGGCGGCGTCGATTCGGCGGTGGCAGCTTGCCTCCTCGTCAAGCAAGGCTATCGCGTGACCGGGCTGAACATCCGGGTGCTCGATACGCCGGAGGATGCGCCGGTGCTGACCCCTTCGCCGATGAAAATCAGCGACTCAGCGCAGTTCGACTTTCCTGTGTTCACGCTGAACCTGAGCGCGAAGTTCGCCCGCGACGTCGTCGGTTATTTTCATGACGACTATCTCGCCGGACGGACGCCGAATCCGTGCATGGTGTGCAACAAGGCGATCAAGTGGTTCGGGCTTTTCGAGGCGATGCGACTGCTCGAAGCCGACCTCGTGGCGACTGGGCACTACGCCCGCGTGGAATTGCGCGGTGACGTAACGCGGCTTTGCAAAGGGGTCGATCCGGAGAAGGATCAGAGCTATTTTCTCTGGATGCTGAGCCAGGCAGAGCTGTCCAAAACCCTGTTCCCGCTTGGCGGTTATACCAAGGCCGAGGTGCGAGATCTGGCGCGGTCATTCGGCGTTCACGCGGCGGAAAAGAAGGAGAGCCAGGAGATTTGCTTCGTGCCGCACGACGACTATTGCGCCTATCTTACCAAGGCAATTCCTGGGCTTGAGGAGCGTGTCGCGGGGGGCGAGATTGTCGATCAGTCGGGCAAGGTGATCGGGCACCATCGTGGCTACCCGTTCTACACCATCGGCCAGCGCCGGGGCCTCGGCGTCTCGACCGGAGAACCGGTTTATGTGACGGAGATCGACGCCAAACACAACCGCATCCGCGTCGGCAGCAAGGCCGACCTCGAATGCAAGAGCCTCATCGCCACCGGCATGAACTGGAGCGGTATCGCAACGCCCGACGCGCCGTTCGAGACCGAAGCGCGAATCCGCTACCGCGACCGGCAAAGCGCCTGCACGGTCGAGCCACTCGATGGCGACAGAGCGCGAGTGAGCTTCCGCGAGCCGAAGCGCGGCGTTGCCTGCGGGCAGGCGGTTGTTTTCTACGACGGCGACGAAGTACTCGGCGGTGGGATTATCACCGAGGTGAATCCTGAAACGCAGCCGCAGAAGATATTGGGCTAAAGCCCCATTATTTTTTGTGCTAAATAACCCCGGCTTAAAAGCCGGGGTAATATTGAATGTAAGAGTGATGAATGTCCGTCGGGATAAATCCCTCCTGAATATGGCAGAGTCTATCACTCTCTTCAAGTGATTCAAACTTAAACAATTGCCCCGGACTTTAGTCCGGGGTTAAAGGACAATCAAAAAAAATCAGGGCTTCAGCCCAATTTCTTTTTCCAGAGACCTTTACGACAGGTTATCAACAAACCACTATATCAGGGCAGACACGCAGGTCTGCCCCTACAGGTTTTGCAATTTCAATTCACAGCATCAAAATCTCTTCTTCACCCATGTTCACACGCAATAACGACGCTTTTACCTGGCTAGATTACAACCGCCGTCCCGATGAACAGAGTCCGCTGCTCGTTATGCTGCACGGCTACGGCAGCAACGAACGCGACCTCATCATGCTGGCGCCTACGCTCGATCCGCGGCTGCGCATCGTGAGCGTTCGCGCACCGCAGATGCTCGCGCCAGAGATGTTCGGCTGGTTTCCGATCGACTTCACACCCACCGGCATCACGGCCGACCACGAGGCGGCCATCAACGTCGCAGAGCAGTTCACGGCGTTCCTGAAAAAGATGATCGCGACGCTTCAACCGGCGGGCAACAAGGCGTTCCTCATGGGCTTCAGCCAGGGTGCCGTCATGAGCTACATGACCGCGTTCCGCAACCCGGAGCTGTTGCACGGCGTGGTCGCGCTGAGCGGGCAGCTTCCCGATGCACGGCCCGAGCCGGACGCGATGCCGACCAGTCTCGCCGACATTCCGTTCCTCGTGCAGCACGGCGAGTTCGACGACGTGCTGCCCATCGCCAAAGGGCGCGAGTCAGAGGCGTGGCTGAAAGACAAAATCGCCGACCTCACCTACCGCGAATATCCGATGGGCCACCAGACCGACCACGCCTCGATCGAGCAGCTCCGCTCGTGGCTTTCGGAGCGCATCGACAGGATCGTTTCGTGACCCGGTCGTCCTTGCAGCGGATGGGGATTTGAGCGCTTTTTTGCTTACCTTGAGGGTCATATTTTCCAACCAATGACCGCCGCTGCATGAACGACAATTTGTACGGCCTGCTTGAGCAACGGATTCTCGTGCTCGATGGGGCCATGGGCACCATGATTCAGAAACATGTTCTTGAGGAAGAGGATTACCGGGGCGACCGCTTCGCTTCGCACGACCATCCGCTGAAGGGCAACAACGACCTGCTCGTCATCACCCAGCCCGACATCATCCGTTCGATCCACTGCGACTTCCTCGACGCGGGTGCGGACATCATCGAGACCTGCACCTTCAACGCCAACCCGATCTCGCAGTCGGACTACCAGTTGCAGGACTTGACCCGCGAGCTGAACGTTGCGGCGGCAAAAGTGGCCCGCTCGGCGGCGGACGAGTTCACCGCAAAAACGCCCGACAAACCGCGCTTTGTGGCCGGTTCCATCGGGCCGACCAACAAGACCCTCTCGCTCTCGCCGGACGTGAACAACCCAGGCTTCCGCGCGGTTACCTTCCAGGAGGTGGTCGATAACTACACCGCCCAGCTCGAAGGCTTGCACGAAGGCGACGTCGATCTCCTGCTCGTCGAAACGGTGTTCGACACGCTGAACTGCAAGGCGGCGCTCTACGCCATCGAACAGTATGCGGCCAAAACCGGCTGGCAGGTACCCGTAATGGTCTCCGGCACGGTGGTTGACGCGAGCGGCCGCACGCTCTCCGGCCAGACCACCGAGGCGTTCTGGATTTCGATTTCGCACATGCCGAGTCTGCTCTCGGTCGGCCTGAACTGCGCGCTCGGCTCCAAGCAGATGCGCCCCTTCATCGAGGCACTCTCCAACATCGCGGGCAGCTACGTCAGCGTCTATCCGAACGCCGGTCTGCCAAACGAGTTCGGCGAGTACGACGATTCGCCGGAGTACATGGCCGCGCAGATTGCCGGTTTCGCCGAGTCGGGCTTCGTGAACATCGTGGGCGGCTGCTGCGGCACCACGCCGACGCACATCCGCGCCATCGCCGAAGCGGTCAAAACCCTCACGCCGAGAAAACGCCCCGCGAACGAGCACGTGCTGAAGCTCTCCGGCCTCGAACCGCTCGTGGTTGACGAAACCACCGGCTTCATCAACGTCGGCGAGCGCACCAACGTCACCGGCTCGCGCAAGTTCGCCCGCCTCATCAAGGAAGCCAACTACGACGAAGCGCTCTCCATCGCCCGCCAGCAGGTCGAGAACGGCGCGCAGGTGATCGACGTGAACCTCGACGAGGGGATGCTCGATTCCGAAAAAGTGATCGTCGAGTTCCTGAACCTCATCGCCTCCGAGCCGGAAATCGCCAAAGTGCCGGTGATGATCGACTCGTCGAAGTGGGCGGTCATCGAAAACGGCCTGCGCTGCACCCAGGGCAAGAGCATCGTCAACTCGATCAGCCTCAAGGAGGGCGAGGAGCCGTTCAAGGCGCACGCCCGCAAAATCATGCAGTACGGCGCGGCCACGGTCGTCATGGCCTTCGACGAGCAGGGCCAGGCCGACAGCCTGCACCGCCGCATCGAGATTTGCAGCCGCGCTTACAAGATTCTGACCGAGGAAGTCGGCTTCCCGCCGGAGGACATCATCTTCGACCCGAACGTGCTGACCGTGGCCACCGGCATCGAGGAGCACAACAACTACGCGCTCGACTTCATTGAGAGCGTGCGCTGGATCAAGCAGAACCTGCCGCACGCGAAGGTCTCCGGAGGCATCAGCAACGTCTCGTTCTCCTTCCGCGGCAACGAGCCGGTGCGCGAGGCGATGCACACCGCATTCCTCTACCACGCCATCCACGCCGGTCTCGACATGGGCATCGTCAACGCCGCCCAGCTCGGCATCTACGAGGACATCGACCCGGAACTGCTCGTCTATGTCGAGGATGTGCTCTTGAACCGCCGTGACGACGCCACCGAGCGGCTTGTCGCTTTTGCGGAAACGATCCGCGACGGCGGCGAAAAGGCCGAGGCCAAAACCGCCGAATGGCGCAACGCCCCGGTCGAGGAGCGGCTGAAACACGCGCTGGTCAAGGGCATCGTGGACTACATCGACGAGGACACCGAGGAGGCGCGGCAGAACTATCCCAGCCCGCTGGAGGTGATCGAGGGGCCGCTCATGAACGGCATGAACCACATCGGCGACCTCTTCGCCGAGGGCAAGATGTTCCTGCCGCAGGTGGTCAAGAGCGCCCGCGTCATGAAACGCTCGGTGGCCGTGCTGGTTCCCTACATCGAGGAGGAGAAGAAGAAAAGCTGCGACACCAGCGCAAAGGCAAAGGTGCTGCTCGCCACGGTCAAGGGCGACGTGCACGACATCGGCAAGAACATCGTTTCGGTGGTGCTCGCCTGCAACAACTTCGACGTGATCGACATCGGCGTCATGATGCCGTGCGACAAGATTCTCGATGCGGTCGTGCGGGAGAAGCCCGACGTGCTCGGCCTCTCCGGCCTCATCACCCCGTCGCTCGAAGAGATGGCGCACGTCGCCAAGGAGATGGAGCGACTCGGCATGAACATTCCGCTCATCATCGGCGGCGCGACCACCTCGAAGGTGCACACCGCCGTCAAGCTCGCGCCGAACTACTCCGGTGCGGTGGTGCATGTGCTCGACGCCTCGCGCAGCGTGCCGGTGGTCAGCAACCTCTGCAACCCCGCCCAGCGCGACGGCTACATTGCGGCGCTGAAGGATGAGCAGGAAGCGATGCGCAAGAGCCACGCCGAGCGCACGGCAGCCAAAAAGTACGTCTCGCTCGACGCCGCCCGCGACAACCGCCTCTCGATCGACTGGGAGGCCGAAACCATCGACAAACCGGCGCAGACCGGTATCACCGTGCTGGAGGATGTCACCGTCGGCGCGCTCCGTTCGTACATCGACTGGACGCCCTTCTTCCGGAGCTGGGAGCTGCACGGCACGTATCCGCAGATTCTGGAGGATGAAAAGGTCGGCGAGGAGGCAACGAAGCTTTTCAGCGACGCCACAGCCCTGCTCGACCGGATCGACAGCGAAAAGCTGCTCGGCATCAAAGGCGTGGCGGGCATTTTCCCGGCCAACAGCATCGGCGACGACATCTTCGTCTATGCGGACGACGACCGCTCGATGATCCGCACTGTGCTGCACACCCTGCGCCAGCAAGGCGAAAAGCACGGCGAAGCCAACCTCGCGCTGGCGGACTTCGTGGCCCCGCGCGAAAGCGGCATCAACGACTGGATCGGCTGCTTTACCGTCACCGCTGGACTCGGCATCCAGAACCTCTTGCAGGAGTTTGCTGACCAGAACGACGACTACCACCGCATCATGACGCAGGCGCTCGCCGACCGGCTCGCCGAAGCGTTCGCCGAGATGCTGCACGAAAAGGTGCGCCGCGAACTCTGGGGCTACGCCCCCGGCGAAATCCTCGGCAGCAAAGAACTCATCGCCGAGCAGTACCGAGGCATCCGCCCCGCCCCCGGCTACCCCGCCTGCCCGGATCACACCGAAAAGGCAACCATCTTCGACCTGCTGAACGCCGAAGCCGCAACCGGCGTCACGCTGACGGAAACCTTTGCGATGAACCCCGCAGCCTCAGTCTGCGGCCTCTACTTCGCCAACCCGGCATCGAAATACTTCGTGCTCGGCAAGATCGGCAAAGATCAGGTTGAAGACTATGCTAACCGCAAAGGGATCGAGGTGGATGAAGCCGAGAAGTGGCTCGCGCCCGCGTTAAATTACGATCCGGCGTAAGGGATTACCGCTATAAAACGGCAACACCGCCCGCTACGATTTACCGTAAGCGGGCGGTGTTTTTTTGGGGATGAAGCAAATGGATTCATCTACGCATACTGTCAGCAAACACCACGATCACCGATGTATTTAAGAAAGGGCTCTTTCCGATACTTCCCCTCTATATAGCCTTCGCCCTCGACAGGCATAAAAAATAATTCAGAGCATGAGCGGTAAGGGTAACTGCTATGACAACGCTGTAACAGGCAGAAGATTTGCACAACTATCTTCAACCTGAGGCTATGGTTTCTTGTGAGATTTTCACCATTTCTCTTGTAAACCCAAATAAATAAGAGCAAAAAATACGCACCAGAAAACAATGACCATAAACTTTTTGCTTCTGACCGTAGTTTTACTTTTAATTATTTATAATGCCATAAGTTATCTGGCATCACCTGAAGCTTTAGCCGATGAGGACGAACAATAGCAACGACAAGACACCCAAACAACGACCCGGCAACCGTTTCATGCCACAGGACAAGAATTCCGGTTCCGATGGCGGATTTCCGGGAGGAGAGGGCAAAGAAGGAGGCTTTCCGAAGTTCATCCTTTTTCTGATGCTTGCGCTGTTGGGCATTTTCGTTTTCCAGCGCTTTTTCTCTCAAGATCTCGCTCCGGAAATCACCTACAACGAATACCGCGCACTCGTACAGCAGAACTCGCTAGCCGAGGCTACAGTAAAATCCGGCGCAGATCGTTCGGCCCTTTTGACTGGCAAGCTCAAGACCCAGCAAAACCTCACCCTGATTAACGGCAAAACCCTCGCCTCCGACCGCTTCATGGTGCGGATTCCCGAATTCGATCGCTCACAGGCTGATGAACTAACCGGCGACGGCGTACAGCTTAAGATCGTGCAGGCCACCGATGAGTTCTCCAATTTGCTGCTGCTCTTCTTGCCCTGGGTGCTGTTCGGTGTGATCTATTTCGTGATTTTCAGACGCATGTCGATGCAGAACGGGGCGTCGAAAAATATCTTCAGCTTTGGCAAAAGCCGCGCCAAGCTTGTCAGCGAATTCGATGTCAAAACCACCTTCAAGGATGTGGCGGGCGTGAATGAAGCGGTCGAAGAGCTGAATGAGACCGTCGAATTCCTCATGAATCCCGAGAAGTTTGAGAAGATCGGCGGCAAGATTCCGAAAGGCGTGCTGCTGCTCGGCCCTCCCGGAACTGGCAAAACCTTGTTGGCCAAGGCGATTGCCGGCGAAGCGCAGGTGCCGTTCTTCTCGATCTCGGGCGCGGATTTTGTGGAGATGTTCGTCGGCGTCGGTGCAGCTCGCGTACGCGATCTGTTCGAGACAGCCAAGAAAAACTCACCCTGCATCATCTTTATCGACGAGATCGACGCCGTCGGACGAAGCCGTGGTGCGGGCCTCGGCGGCGGCCACGACGAGCGCGAGCAGACACTCAACCAGTTGTTGGTCGAAATGGACGGCTTCACCACCAAGGACAACGTGATCCTGATTGCCGCCACCAACCGCCCCGACGTGCTCGACACGGCGCTGTTGAGGCCCGGCAGGTTCGACCGCCAGATCACTATCGACAAGCCGGACATTCGCGGACGCGAGGCAATCCTGAAGATTCACACCAAGAAAACGCCGCTCGACGGCTCTGTCAATCTGGAGACCATCGCCAAGAGCACTCCCGGTTTCTCGGGAGCCGACCTTGCGAACTTGGTCAACGAAGCGGCGCTGCTCGCCTCGCGCTACAACCAGACCGAAATCACCGCCGACAACTTCGAGGAGGCGCGCGACAAGGTGCTGATGGGGCCTGAGCGCCGTAGCATGTTCATCTCCGATGAGCAGAAAAAGCTCACAGCCTATCACGAAGCAGGCCATGTGATCGTCTCGAAATTCACAAGCGGGTCAGACCCGATCCACAAGGTCACCATCATCCCACGCGGACGGAGCCTTGGCCAGACCGCCTACCTGCCGCTCGAAGATCGCTTTACGCAGAACAAGGAGTACCTGCTGGCCATGATAACCTACGCCCTCGGCGGGCGTGCAGCTGAAGATCTGGTGTTCGGCGAAATCAGCACGGGTGCGGCCAACGATATTGAAAAGGCGACCGAGATCGCCCGGAAGATGGTACGCAGCTGGGGCATGAGCGAAAAGCTCGGCCCGATCAATTACGGCGACGGCCACAAGGAGGTTTTTCTCGGCAAGGACTACTCCCACGTCCGAGAGTACAGCGAGCAGACCGCGCTTCAGATCGACGAGGAGGTTCACCAGATCATCATCGGCTGCATGGACAATGCCGAAGAGATTCTGAGAAAGCACCGCCCGATTCTGAATAAAATGGCCGAGTTGCTGATAGAGAAAGAGTCGCTCGACGCACCGGAGATCGACGCCATCATCGAAGCCGGCAGCGCGGCCTGAACGGCCTTGCCGAAAACCCTGTCAACCGACAACGCGAGGAAGTGATCATGCAACTAACCATGCTGTTCATCATAGGGCTTGCCGCCGGGCTGCTCTCGGGCATGTTCGGCGTTGGGGGTGGGGTGATTATCGTGCCGGCGCTGGTCTTCTTTTTCGGAATGAACCAGCAAACAGCCAACGGCACCTCGCTCATCGCGCTGCTCTTGCCGGTCGGACTGCTCGGAGTTCTGGAATATTACCGGTCAGGCAATATTGCAACGCAGAACATCTGGTTCGGACTGACCATCGCTCTCGGGCTTTTCGCGGGGGCCTTTTTCGGCGCGCATTTGGCCATCGAGGTTTCGAGCGAACTGCTGAGGAGGATGTTCGCCGTATTTCTCGTCTTCGTGGCCATTCGCCTTTGGATTTAACCGTACAGTACCTGCAATTCTATAACTTAGCACACACTATCATGGGACAGACAACCACCAAAGCTGACCTGGTGAACGTGATCGCCCAGCGAACAGGTCTGACAAAGCATGAAACAGAATCGGTCGTCGATTGCCTGTTCGAGAGCATCATCGACTCGCTCAAATCTGGCAAACGGATTGAAATCCGCGGATTCGGATCGTTCAATATCCGCTACAAAAATCTCCGGCAGGCCCGCAACCCCAGAACCGGCGAAAAGGTGACCGTGGGGCCGAAAAACGTTCCGACCTTCAAAATCTCCAAAGAGTTCAAACACGCCGTCAGCGAAAGCCTGAAAGCTGAGTAAAAGCTCTCTTGTAGCCATTAGGAAAAAGGCGAAGACAATCCGGTCATTCCGTTGAGCTACACAGAATGGCCGGTCGGTTGAATATGCAGAACCGGCAAAACCCTGGAAGAATACTGGTGCTGGGCACTGTAGAGTTCATACCGTGAACAAAGCGCGCGACACTGAATCGGGCAGCCACAACAAGGCTGAAATCAAAAGGGCAAAAAGAGATCCTATTATAAAAGGGGAGCAAAGTAACCTTTTGCGTTTTGCCTGAGCGTTTTGCGTGAGCTTTTTGGTTGTTTTTGATACCAGAAATAAGCTACAACTTCTCGCTTTCGCCCTGGATAAAACCCACGATAACGCCGGATGAGTTCCCAACCCCTTGCGAAGAACAGCGCAAAATCGCCAACAAAAAAAACAGACAGGCAACAGTGAGACTTATACGCCTCAACCTGCTGCCTGTCTGGAAAACGCCATCAATGGAACGATAATCATAGCTCACTTGAGCAGCCCAACAATCGCGCTGCACCGCAACCCGAGAGACCGGACAAGCCCCTCATGGCTGCAGCTGGATAGATTTGACTATCAATCGCCTTCGAATTCGGTAAGCGAGAAGATCTTGTAGTCTTTGTCACGGATTTTCTTTTCACCACCAACGTCAGGCAGATTGACGATGAAGCCCATGCTGGCAACCACGCCGCCCAGCTTTTCGACCAGCGCAGCAGCGGCCAGAGCGGTTCCGCCCGTAGCCAGCAGGTCATCGACAAGAAGCACGCGCTGACCTTTCACCAGAGAGTCGGTATGCATTTCGATCTTGTCACTGCCGTACTCGAGGTCGTATTCGAGCTGCACCACATCCGCAGGAAGCTTGCCCGGTTTGCGAACCGGCACAAACCCTTTGCCAAGCGTGTAGGAAAGCGCACCGCCGAGAATGAATCCCCTGGCCTCGATACCCACAATCACATCGAAATCAATCTCGCTCGACAGATAGTGCTGGGTCATGTTGTCGATCACCAGACGAAAACCAACCGGATCCTTGATCAGGGTGGTGATGTCGCGGAACATGATTCCTTTCTTCGGATAATCGGGAACGGTACGAATCCTGGATTTGATAGGCATAACTGTGGAGGTTTGTGGGAATTGTTAAATACTGCTAAAACTTTGACTTCTCAGCACTCCTCGCCCCTCAGAGAGGCGACGTTGATGCAAAGAATGTTAAAATACGAGTCTGCCCTCTAAAAGCAAACCCTCACCTACGCCCTCAATGAGCACCTTATGCTCCACGCCCCTCATCTCAGCGCTGCCCGCCGAAGGGTCGAGCGCGACCTGCACACGGAGGTAGTTCTCGCTGTACCCACTCCAGAGCATCGTTCCATCCGCGCAGGGCACTCCCTCCTCGAACAGTACCCTGAGTTGGCGACCGATGAACGAGCTGGCAAATCGCCGTTCGAGCTGCTGGCCGAGTTGCGCAAGATGTTTTGCCCGGCAGGAAACCTCAGCGCTGACGACACGACTCACCCGCTTCTCGGCAATCTCCCGGAAAAGTCTGGTACCCGGACGTACCGAACAGCTAAAAACGTGCAGATAGGCGACCGGAAGCTCTTCGATGAAACGATACATCGTCTCAAAATCATCCTCGCTCTCGCCGGGATACCCGACCATCACATCCGCACCGATAGCGCACCCCTGGATCGATGAGACGGCACGTAACAGGCGCTCACGATAAAACGCCGCATCGTACTGCCGCCCCATCGCCTTGAGCACCTTGTCTGAGCCGCTCTGCAACGGCAGATGAAAATGGGGCATGATTTTGCTGGAACCCGCAACCAGATCAATAAGCTCGTCATCGAGAAACTGCGGCTCAATGGAGCTGATGCGGATTCTGCCCACATCGAGATGTTCGAGACGTCTGAGCAGATCGGTGAAGCGGTGCTGCTGATCTCGATAGTCGGCGAGGTTGATGCCGGTCAACACAATTTCGCGATACCCCGCTTCGACGATCGCCTCGGCGCGCTCCATCACCGTCGCCAGCGGCACGGAACGCGACCGCCCGCGAGCCAGCGGAATCGCGCAATAGGCACAGCCGAAACTACAGCCATCCTGAATCTTCAGAAAAGCCCTGGTTCTGCCCTTGTCCGGTTGACTGAGCAAAGAGCTGGCCACATGCGCCGGGGATGACGGATCGACCGTCGAGACCAGCACTTGAGCTCCGCGCTCATCTCGATCCGACTCTTCCAGATAATGCGAACAATCAAACTTTTCGGACATACCCAACACCAGCGAAACCCCATCGATTTGCGCAATTTTTTCCGGGGCAAGCTGCGCATAACAACCAGCGACTACCACTTTGGCATTCGGATGCTTTTTGATTGCTTTCCGTATCTGCTGCCTTGATTTTCGTTCCGCCTCACCGGTAACAGCACAGGTATGAATAAGAATGATATCTGCCCCCTTGTCGATGTCATGAAATTGCCAGTCCTCGGAAACCAGCATATCAACAATAGATGATGTTTCAGCATAATTAACTTTACAACCAAGAGTTACAGTCGCAATGCTTTTCTGTTTCATAGGGACGAATTTACTCATCGATGCAATGGTATGTTTCAGAAAACAACATAAAAATATAATTCAGGAAGCGAGCTTCGAGGGATAGTGACGCACATATTATTTTGTATTCAGAACAAAGCGAAACTACATACAGCCAGATTACATCAGCACTATAAGGTGATTTCACGAAATGAATATTTCTTTTTTTCATTGCAATATTAAATACAATCACAGTATATTTAAATCGTATTTGGATAATACGCAAAACCTGATGACCCGAAAAAACAGAAAACATTAGTACCATGAAAACAGAAGCACCAGACAAATTTGACCTTTACATTGCAAATGTCGATGAATTCAAGGCGCTGAACAGGGAAAAAAACGAACTCAAGGAAAAAATTGCTGAGATGAGGCGTCAATTCGAAGAAACAATTCAGCCCTTCGAAGATGAACTGAATACGATCATCAAAAAACTCGAAAATAACCTTTCCAAAATAGAAGGTGCGGTTGCTCCCAAAACCGGTGCAACCAAGTTCGGGCGCGGTAAACTCGGCATTGCAATCAAAAACCTCCTGCAGGCCAATCCTGACAAGGCGTTCAAACCTCGTGAAATCGCTGCAGCGTTGCAAACCAAAGGCACGGCCGTCAGCCTCTGGTTCAACAAGTATGGCAGCCAGGACCCTGAAATCGAGCGTGTTCCCGTAGGCGAAGGTGGCAAACGTTTCCTTTATCAGATCAAACGCTAATCAGCTCAAGGAACAGAACTCCTGCTTATCGATCATGAACAAGGCCGTCAACACAGAGACGGCTTTGTTTCGTTATGGCCAATCCCTGCATTACAGCTCAATACCCGATATTTCTCCGGTTTTTCGCAAAATTCATAGCGATACCAACCATCATCATATTCGCAACAAGAGAAGAACCGCCATAGGAAATAAACGGCAAAGGTACGCCAATAACCGGCATAACCCCTATCGTCATCCCGATGTTAATCACCACATGCGTCATTAACAATGACGCATAACCAACCAGCATCAGTTCGACAAACCGGTTTTTGATTGCCTTCACCATCCAAAGCATGCGCAAGACAAGGGCCAGAAAAAACAGAAGAAGCAATACGGAACCAACAAGCCCCAACTCTTCGGCAATAACGCAGAAAATGAAATCCGTCCATTGAGCCGGGATGTACCGAAGCTGAGTCTGTGTTCCCTGAAGAAACCCTTTACCAAAAAATCCACCGGAAGCGATCGCTATCTTTGCCTGGAGTGCATTATAGCCTGCGCCTTGTGGATCAGCAGCTGGATCGAGAAAAATCTGTATTCTCTTGATCTGATGAGGCTTGAGAATCACGCCGGTAAACTTCCAGGTCAACAACCCACTCAATATTCCCCCACCGGTAACAATCAATTGATGAAAAGAGAAACGCTTTCCAACAACAATCAACAACATCAAGGAAACGGCGGCAATAATAAAAAGAATGGTCAGGTTGAAAAAACCGGATAGCATCAGTGCAACTGGTACGACAGCCACCACGATATAATAGAGGTTAAAACCGGCAAGCACAATCATGGGAATGATAAACGAAAGGCAGGTCAATGCCGTACCGGTATCTGGCTGAAGCATGACCAGCCCGGCAGGTACAAGTCCGATAGCAAGGACTTTAGCCAGATCGGGCCCCTTGCTGATATCGGTCTGATCATCCGACAGAAACCGCGCCATGGCGATGATGGTTATCATCTTGGTCAGCTCAGATGGCTGGAAACTGAACATGCCGAAACGCACCCAACTGGTCGCTCCAGCAACCTTTCGCCCGAACAGAAGCACCGCAATCAGCAGCACGATTCCAACGGCGTAAATAAGGTAGGCGTTGTCTTTGATGATACGGTAATCGATATACGAGAAAGCCGCAACAACGGCATAGCCAGCAATAGCCCACGTCAGCTGCCGGTAAAAAAGCGAAACCGACTCAGCCATTCCATTCGTGGCACTGAAAACAGCCATCAGCCCCATGACGATCAAGCCGGTCATGGGAAGCAAAAGCCATAATTGATCGAGATTGTTATTCTTTTCCATCACTTGTCGATGAAGAGCAAAAAGATCATGGTTATCTTGTACAATATAAAATCTTGCCAGCCGGTCTAAGCTCTGCATAATCCAGCTTGCAACATAAAATCAATCACAGAACGGGAGCAACCTCAGTGCAGCCACAACCATTCTCCTGCGGCCATGCAACGTTTGTCGGCGCGCCGAATGCCGGAAAATCAACACTGCTGAACCGCCTGCTGGATCACAAGCTATCGATTGTCACCCCAAAACCGCAAACGACACGAAAAAAAATCACCGGAATCTACCACGACGACCGGAGCCAGATCATCATTCTCGACACGCCCGGCATCATGGATCCGAAACAAAGCCTGCACGAGTCGATGCTTGAAATCACCCGGCAATCGCTGCGAGACACCGATGTCATCGTGGCCCTTATCCCTTTACAGAAAGGAGAAGAGCCGTATGACAGAGCGTTTGCTGATGAATTGATCGGGCAGTGGGTAAAACCAACAGGCAAGCCATTCATCATCGCCCTGAACAAGGCCGATCTCGTTTCGGAACAGACCGTCAAACAGGTGCAGTCAGAAATCATGAAGCGCTACAATCCTGTGGCAGCGACTGCCCTGTCAGCACTCATCGGCAGCAACATTCCGGAACTGGTCGATCTGCTCAGGCCGCTCTTGCCGCTCGACGAACCGATCTGGCCGGACGACATCCTCAGCACCGAGCCGGAACGGTTCTTTGTCGGTGAAATCATCCGCGAAAAAATCTTTCTGCAGTTTGGACGCGAAATCCCTTACTCAACCGAGGTTGTCATCGACGAGTTCAAAGAGCAGCATGAAGATGACCCTCGCAGAAAAGATGTCATCCGTTGCTCGGTCATCGTCGAGCGCAACAGCCAGAAGCAAATCATCGTCGGCGCAAAAGGCGCTGCCATCAAAAAACTCGGCCAGGCTGCCCGCAAGGAGATCGAAGAGCTGCTCGGCCGCCCGGTATTCCTCGAAATCTTTGTCAAGATCCGCCCCGACTGGCGCAAAAAAAAGAACCTGCTGAAAAGCTACGGGTATTGAACAAAAGTGGCCACTTCGCCCACGCTTTCCCCCAAAAGAAAAACCCCTTCACGATGGAAGGGGTTTTTCCTGCTTTTGCTGTAACAAACGTAAGAAAAATCAGCGGCCTTTCGACTGGGGTTCCAGTTCAGCAGTGGCTGCGTCGATCTCTTTCTTTTCGTTCGGATGAGCCTGGAGATAAGCCTCGATCTCCTCTTTGCTCTTGTCTTTGAAATACTCAAGAGCCGAGAGAATGATGCGCTTGTTCTCCTTGTCGAACTCGATGACGCGAAGCGGAAGCTCGTCATCAACCTTGAAGGAGGAGTGAATGTCCTTCACGCCGCCCTGCAAGAGATGCGAGACCGGCACGAAGCCATCGACCTCGCCGGGAAGCAGCACGATGACGCCCTTCTCGATAATCTGCGTGATGGTGCCGGTGCACTCGGCGCCGACAGCGTACTTCTGCTCGAACTCACCCCACGGATCGTTGTTGATCTGCTTGTGGCCGAGGGCGATCCGGCGTGCGTTGACGTCGAACTTGAGCACCTTGACCTCAAGCTCCTGGCCCTTCTTGACCAGTTCGCTGGGATGGCGAATCTTCTTGGTCCACGACAGGTCGGAGATGTGAACCAGACCGTCAACACCAGGCTCCAGCTCAACGAACACACCGAAGTCGGTGATGTTGCTGACCGTGCCTTTGTGCAGCGAACCCTCGATATATTTTTCGGAGAGGGCAATCCACGGATCGTCCATGACGCGCTTCATCGAGAGCGACAGCTTGGTATGCTCCTTATCGATGTTGAGGATCACGACCTCGACATCCTGATTGAGCGACACGAACTGGCTCGGATGCTTGATATGCTGCGTCCAGCTCATCTCGGAGATGTGAACCAGACCCTCGATACCCTTCTCGATTTCGACAAATGCGCCGTAATCGGTGATCGAGACAACGCGGCCCTGCGCCTTGATGCCGACCGGATATTTGATTTCGATGTTTTCCCACGGATGGGGTTCGAGCTGCTTCATGCCGAGCGACACACGCTTGGTGTTCTCGTCGAAGCCGACGACCACAACCTTGATCGGCTGGTCGAGCTCGACCACCTCGGAAGGATGGTTGATCCTGCCCCAGGTGATGTCGGTGATGTGAACCAGACCGTCCAGACCGCCGAGATCGACAAAGATACCGAAGTCGGTGATGTTCTTGACGGTGCCTTCGAGAACCATACCCACCTTGATGCTGGCGAGCATCTCCTCACGCTTGGCCGCATACTCCTCTTCGAGGATGACCTTGTGGCTGACCACAATGTTCTGGGTAACCGGGTTGATTTTGACGACCCGGAAGTCCATGGTCTGACCGACCAGCGCGTCGAAGTCGCGAACCGGCTTGACGTCGATCTGCGAACCTGGCAAGAAGGCCTCGACACCCGACAGCGAAACCGTCATGCCGCCCTTGACGCGGTTGATGATCTTGCCGTTGATGATGGTGTCGTTCTCGATTGAATCGTAAATTTTGTCCCAGATGCGGAGCACATCGGCCTTCCTTTTGGAAAGGATGAGCTGACCCATCTTGTCTTCGAGGTTCTCGAGGTAAACTTCAACCTCGTCACCTTCCTTGATTTCGTCCTCGTCACGGAACTCGAGAAGCGAAACGATACCTTCGGACTTGAAGCCAACGTCGATGGTGACATCTTTGTTGGAAATCGACACGATTTTTCCTTTGACGATTTCCTCTTCACTGATCTCCGAAAGAGTGCTCGTATAGAGCGACTCCATCTGCTCAAGTTCGGTTGGATCGTACTGAGCAAAGATTTTGATTTTTTTTCTGCCCGGTACCTTCGGCTTCGCCGTTTCCAGTGTTGTTGTTTCTGACATTAATGTTTTCCTTCCTCTCTGATGATTTGCCGTCAGCCGCGAGAGATGTCGGCTGCCGGTTTTTATGGTTATTGATTATGACACGAAAGAACACTGTTCATATTCACGAGAGCATGAGCGTCACCAGCCTCATTGCCCTACAATTTTCATGACCAGGTCGTACACGAAGTTGACCTGCTCGTCGATGGTCATGTTCGAGGTATCGAGCAAGACCGCATCGGGATGCTGCTTGAGCGGCGCGTGCGTGCGCTGTTCGTCGTCGCGATCCCGCTGTTTGATTTCGGATTCGAGCTCTTCAAGCGATGGAACCGCCGCGCCGTTAGCATTCAGCGAAAGCTCGGCATGACGTCGTTTGGCGCGTTCCGCTGCATCGGCGACGAGAAAAATTTTCAGCTCGGCATCGGGAAAGATGACCGTGCCGATATCGCGTCCGTCCATGACGATGCCGCGCTTGCGCCCCATCTGTTGCTGAAGCTCGCGGAGCTTGTCGCGGACCGGCTTGAGGGAACTGATGAAACTGACCTCGCGGCTGACACGGTTCTCCCTGATCGCCTCGGAGACATCCTCGCCGTCAAGAAAAACCCGTTCGCCCTGAAAACCGATCGTGATCGTCCGGAGCAGTTCGTCAATGCGGGTCTCATCTTTCCGAATCTCGTCGAGCACCCCCTCGCGAAGCACCCTGAGGGTGACCGAGCGGTACATGGCGCCGGTATCGATGTAGGTGTATCCGAGCCGACCCGCAAGAATCTTAGCGGTCGTGCTTTTTCCGGATGCGGCCGGGCCGTCGATTGCGACGATGATCGGTTTCTTTTCGATAGGACTTTCTCCTCGTTCAACACATTTTGACTGAGCCTGTAATTGTAAAAAATATATTTGCTTTTTCCAAACAGATTGATTACATGTTAAAACCGCTCAACTTGCGATTTTCAGATTTTTCGTCCAAAATAAAGGCATCTCACAAAAGCGTGATGAGCGGCCCGAGTGCAATCCCGACAACGATCAGGACTGCGCAGTAATCGGGACGCGCATGAGCTTCTGAGAGATGACTACAAACCTCTGCGCCCATGTCACTCCGCTGCGGCATTGTCGGTCTGCCCAATGTCGGCAAATCGACGCTGTTCAATGCCATTACGGCCAAGCAAGCCGAAGCCGCCAACTACCCCTTCTGCACCATCGAACCCAACGTCGGCACCGTGCTCGTGCCCGACAAGCGCCTCGGCGAACTGGCCTCGGTCGTCAAGACGCCGGTGATTGTTCCGGCGGTGCTCGAAATCGTCGATATTGCCGGTCTGGTCAAAGGCGCCAGCAAGGGCGAAGGACTCGGCAACCAGTTCCTGTCGCACATCCGCGAGGTTGACGCGATCATCCACGTGGTGCGCTGCTTTGAAGACTCGGACATCGTGCACGTCGAGGGCAAGATCGACCCGGCAGACGACATCGCCACCATCGAGACTGAGCTGATGCTGGCCGACCTCGACAGCATGGAGAAGCGCATGGACAAGCTGCGCAAGAATGCCCGCAAGGAGAAGGAGCTGCTGCCGGTGATCGATCTGGCCGAAAAGATCATCGCCGGCCTCGGCGACGGCGTCCCGGTGCGCCGCATCACGGAGACCGACGAAGAGCGCGAGATGGCCCGCCAGTTCTTCCTCCTCACCTCCAAACCAATTCTCTACGCGGCCAACGTCGCCGAAGGGGAGCTGCCGGACGGCAACGACTACTCGGCAAAGGTGGCTGAAATTGCTGCGGCCAACGGCGCGAACATGCTGGTCATTAGCGCGAAGGCCGAAGCGGAAATCGCCGAGCTGCCCGAGGAGGAGCGCCCGGAGTTTCTCGAAAGTCTCGGCCTCGAAATGTCGGGACTCGACCGCCTCATCCGCGAAGCCTACGACCTGCTCGGCTTGCACAACTACTTCACGGCGGGCGTCAAGGAGGTTCACGCATGGACGATCCGCAAAGGCGCAGCCGCCCCGGAAGCCGCCGCCGCGATCCACACCGATTTCGAGAAGGGGTTCATCCGCGCCGAAGTCATCGCCTACGAAGACCTGATCACCCTCGGCTCGGAGCAGAAGGCCAAGGAGGCCGGCAAGATGCGCTCTGAAGGCAAGGAGTATATTGTCAAGGACGGGGACGTCATCGTCTTCAGGTTCAACGTGTAAGCAGCCATGTCGCAGCACAAGCTCTCATCCTGCAGCCCGATCGGCATTTTCGACTCGGGCATCGGCGGCCTGACCGTGCTCAAGGCTGTGCAGGCATCGCTGCCTTCGGAGCGGCTGCTCTACTTCGGCGACACGGCGCGCGTACCGTATGGCACGAAGTCGCAGGTAACGATCCGCAAATACGCCCGCGAGGACACCGAGCTGTTGATGAAGCACCAGCCGAAGCTCATCATCGTGGCCTGCAACACCGTCTCAGCGCTGGCGCTCGACGTGGTTGAGCAGACCGTTGGCGACATCCCGGTCATCGGCGTGCTCAAGGCGGGCGCTGAGCTGGCCGCGCAACGGACGAAATCGGGACGAATCGGCGTCATCGGCACCCAGGCCACCATCGGCTCGAACGCCTACACCTGCGCAATCCGTGCTGAAAACGACGCACTCGAAGTGTTCCCGAAAGCGTGCCCGCTCTTCGTGCCGCTCGCCGAAGAGGGCTTCATCAACCACCCCGCTACCCGTCTCGTAGCCGAAGAGTACCTGTCAGCCTTCACCGGGCGAGAGATCGACACGCTCGTGCTCGGCTGCACCCACTACCCGATTCTCCGCAAGGTCATCGAAAACATAGCCGGGCCAGAGATCACCATCATCGACTCTGCTGAAGCGGTCGCCAGCAAAGCAGAAGAGCTCCTCTCGAAGCACGGCCTGCTGAATCAAAGCTCCGAAAAAGCGATCCCCCACCTCATGGTCAGCGACCTTCCCCAAAAATTCCGCGAACTCTATCGCCTTTTCATGGGTACCGAACTTCCCGACGTCGAGCTGGTCGGAATGTAGGGGCAATTGATAATGCATAATTGATAATTTTAGGGGGCAATCCCGACTTGTCGGAATACCCTGTCCCGAAAATCCGCGATGCGCTGTTAATTCGTAGGGACAGTTCACGAACTGCCCCTACGAAATCCCACGACGCTCCAAAAATCCATCGTCCTTCAACATCCCCTCTCCCATTATCAACTATCAATTGTCAATTATCAACTCCTCCCCACCTCATTGCCTTTCCCATTTTAATTGTATCTTTTCCGGCAAAATCTGAACCTTGAAGGCGCTGGCCTTACCATTCCGGAGAGACGATCGTGAAAATCAATCTTGACAGAACATCATCCGGCTTCTGCATCGGCGTGCAGGGCACGATTCATGTTGCCGAAGAGAAGCTTGCCCAATCCGGCGAGCTGTACTGCCTCGGCGATGTGGTGCACAACGAGGTGGAGGTCAAGCGGCTCGAAGCGCTCGGCATGGAGACCATCGATATTCCGGCGTTCGAGGAGCTGCGCGATGCCGAGGTGCTGATCCGCGCCCACGGCGAACCGCCATCGACCTACGAAACCGCACGCCGCAACAATCTCGCGATCACCGACACGACCTGCCCGGTGGTAGCGAAGTTGCAGAAAACCGCCAAAATGCTGCACCAGCTCGGTTACCAGGTGGTGATCTACGGCAAGAGAGTTCACCCAGAGGTGATCGGCATTAACGGCCAGTGCAACGACGAAGGCGTTGTCATCAAACACCCCGACCTGTCCGATGAGGCGGAAATCGCCCCGCTCGACCTGGGCCGCAAGACCGCGCTGATCTCCCAGACCACGATGGACGTGCCCGGCTTTTACGAGCTGAAAAAGAACCTCGAAAAGCTCTTCGCCGAACACGGCCACCGCAACCCCGGCACGGAGAGCGGCGAGTGGATGGCCGTGCGCGACATCGACATCACCGCCGAAAAAACCGGCGCGCGCCCGATGCCGGAGCTTGTCTATAAGGACACGATCTGCCGACAGGTTTCAAGCCGCAACGGCAAGCTGCGCGACTTCGCGCTGGCGAACGACTGCATCGTCTTCGCGGCGGGACGCAAAAGCTCGAACGGACAGGTGCTCTACTCGATCTGCAAAGACGCCAATCCGCACAGCTACTTCATTGAGGATGTCGATGAAATCCAGCCCGAATGGTTCGTCAGCGAAGATGGCAAGCCGGTCGAGAGCGTGGGCATCTGCGGCGCAACCTCGACCCCCATGTGGCTGCTCGAAAAGGTGGCCAACTACATCGGCAAAACCTTCGGCGATGACTCCGGCAACCCGGACGCATGAACGCAACCAAGAAACGTTACCGACCATGAAACCTGTCAACCTCATCATCGATGGCCGCAGCGTGTCGGCGGCTCCGGGACAGACCATCCTCGAAGCGGCCCGCGAGAACGGCATCCGCATTCCGACGCTCTGCTTCCACAAAGAGATCGAAGCGACCGGCTCGTGCTGGATCTGCATCGTGGAACTGAAAGGCAAGAACCGCTTCATCCCGTCGTGCAGCACGAAGGTGAGCGAAGGGATGGTGGTCGAAACGCGCAACGCCGAGCTGGACTCGATGCGCCGCCAGAGCCTCGAACGGCTGCTCGCCCAGCACTGCGGCGACTGCCTCGCACCGTGCGAACTGGCCTGCCCGGCAGGTTGCGACATTCCCGGATTCGTCGCGGCCATCGCCAAAGGCAACGACCGCGAAGCGCTCGAAATCATTCGCCGCACGATTCCGCTGCCGGGCATTCTCGGACGCGTCTGCCCCGCCCCGTGCGAAGAGGCGTGCCGCCGCCACGGCGTTGACGAGCCGGTCTCGATCTGCGCCCTCAAGCGCTTCGCCGCCGACCAGGAGATGGCTGACAAATCAGAACTGCCGGAGCGCAAACCGGCCTCCGGCAAGCGCGTGGCCATCGTCGGCGCTGGCCCGGCGGGCCTCACCGCCGCGTGGTTCCTGCTGCTCGATGGACACGAGGTGACGATTCTCGATGCGACCGAAAAGGCAGGTGGCATGATGCGCTACGGCATCCCGAAATTCCGCCTGCCAGAAGCGGTGATCGACGCCGATGTCGAACCGCTGGTAAACATGGGCGCGAGCTTCCGCTTCTCGACCATGTTCGGCAAAGACGCGAACCTGGCAGAATTGCAACAGGAGCACGACGCCGTGCTGCTCACCATCGGCGCAAGCCAGGCCTCAAAGCTCGGCATTCCTGGCGAAGAGCTTGACGGCGTACAGAGCGGCATCGGTTTCCTTGCCAACGTGGCAGACGGGAAAGCCGCCGCGCCCGGCAAGTCGGTGATCGTCATCGGCGGCGGCAACACGGCCATCGACGCGGCACGCACCGCCCTGCGCCTCGGCGCGGAATCGGTGACGATTCTCTACCGCCGTGGCCGCGAAGAGATGCCCGCCAACCCGCTCGAAATCGACGAGGCGGTTGCCGAAGGGGTCGAACTTCGCCTCCTCGCCGCGCCGGTTTCGATTGAAAAAAGCGGGGATGGCCTCATCGTCACGGCGGTGGAGATGCAACTCGGTGAACCCGACGCAAGTGGCCGCCGCCGTCCGGTTCCCATCGCGGGATCGGAGTTTGCGCTCCAGGCCGATACCGTCATCTCGGCCACCGGCCAGCAGGTTGACCTCCCGGCAGAAGCCGCATCGAGCATCGTCACCGAGCGCAACGGCACGGTGACGGTTCAGCGCGGTTCGATGCTCAGCAGCGCGGCGGGTGTCTTCGCGGCGGGCGACTGCGTCAGCGGCCCCGACCTCGCCATCGAAGCCGTCCGGCAGGGGCGTCTCGTCGCCGAGGCCATCGACCGCTTCCTGAATGGCGGTGATCCGGCAGCGACGGGAGCGGCGATGTTCAACTCATCGTACGGCGCGAGAGACAAAGCCCCGCACCAGTTCTACGACCGGGCGAGGCCTGCGGCGCGGATTGCCGTGCCGGAGCTGGAAGCGGAATCGAGACGCCGGAGCTTCGAGGAAGCCGTGACGGGCTACGATCCGGAACAGGCCCGCGAAGAGGCCAAGCGCTGCCTGCGCTGTCGCTGCCAGGCGGTCGAGAATTGCCGCCTGCGCGACCTCGCCACGGCGTTCGGCGTCACCACTCCGATAGTCGAAGAGACACATGAGTACTTCAGCATTGACAGGTCGGGCACCATGCGATTCGAGCGGGAAAAGTGCGTCGATTGCGGCGTCTGCATCCGCACGCTGGAGTCAGTCAACGGAGATGAGATCACAATCCAGAAGGAGCTTGCCGAGCACTGCCCGACGGGGGCGATCATCGGACGATGAGGGTTGGTCGGGGAAAAAACAGCCTGTTAAGTGAAGGGGGTGGTCCCGACTAGTCGGAACCGCCTTCCGTTCAAGAAAAAATCTTTTTCACTCGCCGTTCTGAGAGTCGTCATCCTTCTTGAAGAACCAGTCGAACGCCTTCATTGCTTCCCCGCCTTTTTCGACAGTCTCCTGAACCGTTTCGCCTGCTTTCTGCGCCTCTTTGGCGGGATCACCGCCATTCCAGCTCACCCAAGCGATGAAGAGAATGCCGAGCGCAATCAATACAAGCAGAACCCGTAAAATTCGCTTGGCAAACCACAGCACGATCATCAGCGAAATAACCACTGCTACGCCGAGAACCCAGGGGTGAGATGTCAGAAAATTAATAATGTCAGTCATAGTTCACCTCGTTCAAAGATATTCAAGCAGTACAGCAGCCACATGGTGTGAGGGCGAGTCCGATGAGAGCCGCGCTCGCGCCTCCTGAAGCTCGCGCCTCATCGCCAAGGCGACCGATTCATCACAAAGAATGTCCAAAGCCTTTTGGCTGATGTTTTCAGCGTTGGCCTCGTGCTGGATCAGCTCCGGCACGGCCTGTTTTTCCGACAACAAACCACAGGCGACGATGTTGGCCAAGGCGATATTATTGAGCTTCACCAACCGTTTGCCGATAAAGTAATTCAGCGGAGAGGTCTTGTAAAGCACCACCATCGGCACCGCGAAACAGAGCGATTCGAGCGTGGCCGTACCGGAGGTCACCAGCTCCAGATCGCTGTACTGCATCACCTCGTACGAGGTGCAGACGAGCGGTTCGAGGCCCGCCTCGCGGATGTGCCGCTCGTAGAGCGATGGATCGATATGCGGCGACTTTCCGAGCAGGAACACGGCGTTGGCCTTCTCACGGATGCGCTTTGCCGCGCCGAGCATCTCCGGAAAAATCTTTTCGATCTCCTGCTTGCGACTGCCCGGCAACAATCCGACAATGCGGGCGTCCGGTTCGATATTCATCCGTTCCCGGAACTGCTGCTTTGGCGGAAACTTCATCTCGGCCAGCTCCTCGACCACCGGATTGCCGACGAACTCCGCCTCAATGCCGTGGCGACGGAAGAACTCCACTTCGAAGTCGAAAATCACCAACAGTCGATCAACATACGCGCGAATCTTTTCAACTCGCCGCTCCTTCCAAGCCCAAACCTGCGGCGAAATGTAGTAGATCACCGGAATCCCCTGCTTCTTCAAAAAAGCTGCAAGGTGCAGGTTCATGCCGGGGTAATCGACCAGCAAGGCCGCATCCGGCTTTTCGCGAAGGATCGCCGCTTTGAGTTCACTGATCACCTTGCGCAAAAACGGCGCCTGTTTGAGCACCTCCACGAAGCCCATGATGCTCATCTCGTCTGTCGTGTAGAGCAGCTCGGCGCCAAGCTCGGCCAGCTTGCGCCCGCCGACGCCGAATACCTTCGTGCCAGGGGCCTGCTCAAGCAGCGTACCGACTGGCCCGGCAGCATGCAGATCGCCGGAAACCTCTCCGGCAAGAACGAACAGAGTCTTGCCGCGCGTCGACTGCTGAAATTGCATCATCAAACAGGAAAGCGTATTTTGCAAAACAAGTTACCTCACCGGCAGAGAAGCAGAAAATGCACGCAACGAAGCACCGGCAAGTCAAAACAATTATATCAAATCCATAACAGAATGCAAGTCAAATTCGGAACCGACGGTTGGCGGGCAATTATAGCCAAAGAATACACTTACGACAATCTCAAGCTGGCAGCCATCGCGTCCGGCGCCTACTTTCTCTCGCATCCAGACAAAGCCAACGGCGTTTGCGTCGGGTACGATACCCGCTTCATGTCGAAAGAGTTCGCTCAATACACCGCCGAGGTGCTCTCGTCGATGGGCCTGAAGGTCTTTCTGGCTGACAGTTTTGTCTCCACACCAGCCGTGTCGCTCTACACGAGGAACAAGCAACTGGCCGGCGGCGTCATGATCACTGCATCGCACAACCCGCCGCAATATAACGGCTTCAAAGTCAAGGCCTCGTTCGGTGGGCCGGCAAATCCGGAGGTGATCGACCAAATCGAACAGAATCTGCTCACGGTTGATCCTGAAACGACGGTGAACCCCGCGCCGAATCTGATCACCATGACCGACATCAAGTCGCACTATGTGAACTATCTCGAAGCGCAACTCGACCTGAAAACCATCAGGGAGTCGGGGATCAAAATCGCCCATAACGCCATGTACGGCGCAGGTCAGGATATGATTACCCGCCTGTTTGACGAATCGATGGTCAACTGCTACCACTGCACCCAGAACCCCGGGTTCAACGGCATCAATCCCGAGCCAATTCCGAAGTACATCGGTGACTTCGTGGAGTTTTTCAAGGAGGTCGAAACCGACGTAGCCATCGTCAATGACGGCGATGCCGACCGCGTGGGCATGCTCGATGAGAAGGGCGAATTCGTCGATTCTCACAAACTGTTCGCCATCATCCTGAAATATCTGGTCGAGCAAAAGGGCCAGTGCGGTGAGGTGGCCAAAACCTTCGCCCTGACCGATGTTATCGACAAACTCTGCCAGAAGCACGATCTGAAAATGCACCTGCTGCCGGTCGGCTTCAAGCATGTCAGCCGCCTCATGACCACCAACGACATCCTTATCGGCGGCGAAGAGTCGGGCGGCATTGGCATCACCTCCTTCCTGCCCGAGCGCGACGGCGTATACATCGGCTTGTTGATTCTCGAAATCATGGCGCTTCGCCAGAAAACACTCACCGGCCTGGTCGAAGAGCTGTATGATGAATTCGGATTTTTCAGCTACAACCGTCTGGACCTGCATGTGGCTGAAGAGAAGAAAAACGCCATCATCTCCGCAGCGGCGGGAGGCAAACTGAAAAGCATCGCCGGCTACCCAGTCACGGGCTTCAACGACCTGGACGGCTACAAATACCATTTCGAAGGCGGATGGCTACTGATCAGACCATCGGGTACCGAGCCGATTCTCAGAATCTATTGTGAAGCCAATTCCACCGAAAAAGTGGAAAAAGTGCTCGCATTCGCCTCAAAACTCGGATGAAAGGCGCAAGAACTGCGAGAGTTTACCGTCACATAAAGACGTCAAGTTTCTTTCGTACATTTGACAACACGCTGCTGCCTCCGCTGATTTTGCGGATACAGCAGCGCCAGGCCGGTGGCAGCTCCATCGACCTCAAGGCAATTTTCGAGGCGCATTAACAGTTATCACTTGGAGCAAACGGCCAACACATCCCGGGAACGCTTTTTCAGCGATCTTGTCGCCGAACATCAGGAGATGGTCATCAATACCTGCTACCGGTTCGTCTTTAATCGGGAGGATGCCGAAGATATTGCTCAAGAGGTGTTCATCGAGGTCAACCGCTCACTTGAAAAATTCAGAGAAGAGTCGAAACTCTCCACCTGGATCTACAGAATCGCCGTTACCAAATCGCTCGACCACCTTCGCCGCCAGAAGCGCAAAAAGCGTTTCAGTTCGCTGAAACGAATGATCGGCATCGACGATCCGGCCGAGTCACTTCCAGCACCCGATCGTGACAACCCCGCCGATGTTCTCGTCGGCAATGAACGGGCTGACAAGCTCCGGAATGCGCTCGATTCGCTTCCGGATAATCAGAAAACGGCGTTCCTCCTGAGCAAGTATGACGGATACGGCAATCAGGAGATCGCCGACATTCTCCAGACTACCGTACCGGCGGTAGAATCACTGATTCACCGGGCGAAAAAAAATCTTCAGACCCGCCTGGAAAAGGAATTCCGGTCGGAACAATAACGGACACGTCCTGCGGCGGGAAACAGAAGCAAGAGAAAGCATACAAGATTTTGCAAACGTTGACGTCGAATAGCATGAAATGAAACGGAGCAGAACCATGAACAGAAAAGAACAACTCGAAGCGGAAGTCTCGAAGACGCTGGAACTGCTGGACAGAATTCCGCAGGTGGAGGCAAGCGCCCGATTCAGAGCACAGTTAATGCAGCGCATTGATTCGGTGGAGCCTGCAAGCCGTAGCGGCATAACGGCAAGCGCAGCATTCAGCCCGAAGGTAGCCCTTCTTGCCCTGCTGCTCATGCTGAACATCGCATCGGGCATGCTTTTGTTCATGAACGAAGCACCACAGTCTGCCGCCAGCGTTTCGGGCACTCTTGCCGAAAGCTTCAGTGAGGACTATGGCAGCCCGGCACTCTCCTATTACGACGACCAATCGGCACTAGGCCGCTGAACGAACAGGAAAAGGCGATCAGGAATAGTAGCGGAAGACGTTCTCCAGTCATCGCCTGAAAGCCTTTTCTGATACGATGTTTTCTAATTTTTTTTACAGACACCGATGGATTTTCTTTCTTCAAAGCGCTTCATCACCACCTCGCTGGTTATCCTTGTCATCCTGAACCTTACCTTGATGGGAGTGATCTGGTGGCAGAATTTCGTCTCCAGCAGCTACCAAAAAGTTGAGGTTACCCGCTATTACAGTGACAGCAGATCAAGAGGCGGCAGGCCGCCGCGCGTCGAGCTTGATCTCACAGAGCAGCAGAAAGCCGAGTTCAGGAAGCTCCGGAAAGAGCATTTCCGCAAAACCATGCCGACCGTCCGCAAAATTGTTGAGCTGAAAAAGGCATTAATCTCCGAATCAGTAAAACCCGCGCCAGACAAACAGAAGCTTGCAGCGTTCGCCGACAGCATTGGGCAGCACCAGGCCTGGCTTGAAAACAATCTGGCAAACCACTTCCATGAACTGGCTGCACTCTGCACCCCGTCACAGCGCGATTCGCTGGAAAAAATGCTGGGTAATATGTACCATTTGCGCTACCAGAAAATGTCGTCGTGGAGGCACCGGACACCCGGTAAGTACATCCGGGAAATAAAGCCGGTCGCCCCCCCGCCGTCTTCCGAAAAACCTTAACACCAGAACGTGCATCATGGCAAGCAAAGGCTTCAAATGGAGAGCATTCGTCAGCGTCAGCCTGACTATCACCTTTCTGGTGATGACCATTTCCGGCATCATGCTCTTTGTCGCGCCGCCCGGACGGGTCGCAAACTGGAGTGGCTGGACCATTCTGGGACTGAGCAAACACGGTTGGGAAGATCAGCATCTGGTGTTCGCGACGGCTTTTATCGTGCTGTCGATCTTTCACCTGTTCGTGCTCAACTGGAAGGCATTTTTTAACTACCTGAAAAGCAAAGCGAGCAAGGGATTGAGCCACCCGGCGGAGCTATTCGCATCGCTCATTCTCTTTGTACTGTTCGCTGCCGGGACGCTCTGGCATCTGCCGCCGTTCGAGCAGATCATCGCCCTGGGCGAACGGGTCTCGAACTCGTGGGAGTACAAAGCGGGCGGCCCACCGGTTCCCCACGCCGAAGCGATGCCGCTCGAAGAGCTTGGTGCGTTGCCGCAAGTTCGCGTGTCGGCTGAAGCGATGGTCGAAAAGCTCCGCGCGGCTGGCGTAAAGGTTCAGGGCACGGAACAAACGTTGCAGGAGATTGCGGATGAGAACGGCATGGAGGCACAGAAACTGTACACTCTTATCGCAGGGGAAGCTCAATCCAAAGGACTCTCCGGAAGCGGATGGGGCCGCAAAACCCTCACCGAAGCCGCTGAAACCATCGGCGTCACGCCGCTGGCGCTACAACAGGCGCTAACGCAGCAGGGCATCGAAGCCTCACCGGATGAGACCATTCGGGAGATCGCCACAAACAACGGCATGGAGCCCTCCGAACTGGTCGACAGAATTGGTCGGATAGCAGAAAAACGGTAACCGCAAACGCGCGCTCAAGGCTGAGGACGGCAGAGCGCGCCGTACAGCTCCGGCCGCCGGTCGGCAAAGATGTCGTTGAACTCGTTGAAGCTCTTGTCGCGGCATGGATGCGGATCGACCTCCGAAATCAGCACCCGGTCACCCTCCGCTTCGGCAAGCGCAACCGTCTCCCCCCACGGATCATAGACCGCCGAACACCCCTTGAACAGCAGCGTCTCCTTCCCCCTCGTTTCCGTGCCGCACCGGTTGGCCACCGCGACGTAGAGCTTGTTCTCGATGGCGCGGGCGGGCATCACCTTGCGCCATGCATCGGTCACGAGGTTGGACGGGCAGGCGATCAGTTCCGCGCCGCCGAGCGCCAGCACTCGCGAAGCTTCCGGAAAGCGCCAGTCGTAGCAGAGCATGATGCCGACGGAAATATCAAGTCGCTCGTCGCGGATCACCGGAAAACCGGTATCGCCCGGCTCGAAGACGAAGCGCTCCTTGTAAAAGAGATGCGATTTGCGATAGACGAGCGGCTCCGGGATGCCGGGGCGAAAGACGAAGACCGAATTGTAGAATCGCCCGTCCGCCACTTCGGGCAGACCGGCGACGATGATCGCCTGTTTGGCTTCGGCGAGACGCTGGAAAAAGCTGCACGCCCGTCCGCCCGGCGCTTCAGCAAACGGCGCGAGCTGCTCGCGTGAGATGAAGAAATAGCCGCTCGTGCAGAGCTCGGGCAGCACGATAATGTCCGCTTCGACAGGATCGAGCAGCTTGCCGATCGCCTCGATGTTCGCCTCTGGCTCACCGAGCTGGGGCGTGAACTGAACGGTAGCAAGACGAATCATGAGCGGCCCCCTCCCGATGGCCGGAATTTTGAACGCACCATCCGGAACACGGCCTGCGCTTCGTTCCCGAAAATCAGCACGCCAAGGCCGAGATAGAGCAGCACGATGATGAGCTTCACCGCCAGCGCCGACGATCCCGCAACACCGAACCCCTCCAGCCACTCCAGCAAATCGCCGTGATAACCGGCGAACAACAGCCCCGCGCCGAGCAAGAGCGCCAGCCGACCCCAGTCGTAGCGCACGGGATAGACCCGGAGCGAGAAGTAGATCATGAAAAAGCTCATCACCATCGTGCCGGCAAGAATGGCGATGGCCGCGCCGACCATGCCGCTCACCGGAATCAGCAGCCAGCACGAGACCGTAGTCACAGCCGCGCCGGCGAAGGTCACGACGGGCAGATATTTGGTGTTGCCCGTGATCAGCAGCCCGGCGGAGAGGTTGGTCGAGACCATGTCGAACACGTAGCTGAAAAAGATCCACGGCAAAATCGACAGGCCGATCCAATACGACGGCGGCAACAGATACAAAGTACCACCAAAATGGTAGCGCACGATGTCCGGCACGAACACCGTGGCCGCCACGGCTAGCACGATGGAGGCGATCACCGAGAGATTGAGCACCTGCCGGAAAAGCCGCTTTGCCTCGGGATCGTCGGCATGTTGCAGGAAAAAGGGCTGCCAGGCGAAGCGGAAAACCTGAATCACGAGCTGAAGCACCACGCCGAACGCCGCCACGCGCCCGTAGATTCCGACCACATCCTGAGCCTGAAGCGCACCGCCGTAGAGCCGCGTCACGTCGGACTGCGGAATCCGCACCAGCAGGTTGCGGTCGATCAGGTGGATCAGCAGCCCGGCGATGCCCGTCGGCACGTAGGGCAGTCCGATGCGCAGCATCTCCCTGAGAATCCCCGGCGAGAAGACCGGCTTCAGGCTCCGCAGCACCGGCAGCAGCATCAGGAGGCTGACCGACGAGCCGATGGCCTGCGCGATGAATACGCCGTGCAGCCCCGCGTGGAGCGACAGAATCAGCACGAACGCGCTCGCTACCACCGCCACCACACCGACGATCCGGGCCAGGGCGAACCGGACCGCCTTGCGCTTCAGCCGCAGCTCGGCGAACGGCACCACGAGCATCGTGTCGATCCAGAGAATCAGCGCCGCGTACCGCACGAAAACGCCGTCCTGGGCCTCAAGCCCGAGCAGCGTGGCGATCTGCCCCGCGAACAGCGCGATCAGCAGCGCGAACACCGTCGAGGTGACGAGCAGGCTCACCAGCGCCGTCGAGAAGTAGCGCCGCTCGTCCTCGTTGCGCTTGATCGCATCGGAGGCGACCTTCAGGTACGAGGTTTCGAGTCCGTAGGCGAAAATAACGTTGGCAAGAGCGATGTTCGCGTAGATCACCGCCTGGATGCCGTTGTCGAATGTGGTGAGCTTGTTGGCGTAGAGGGGGACGAGAACGTAGTTCAGGCTGCGGGCCAGAATGGTGCTCGACCCGTAAATGACCGTATCCTTGGCAAGAAGCTTGAGTTTGGAAAGCATCCGCTAAGCGCCCCGGCGCAGTTCAACCGTTCTTGTTAGCCTGAGGGGTCGACGCACCATTGCTTTTGGCGGGTTCTTCCTTGCGCTTTTTGACCGCGTCCATATCGACCTGGAATTTACCCTCTTTCTGCACAACCGGAATCTTGGAGATCACCTCGCGCAAGTGCTTCTGCGCCTCGGCCTGCTGATCCTTGAGCTTGGTAAGCTCCTCGCCGGTCAGCCCGACAGGATTATCCTTGTCGATCAGCCCATCCTTGAAGGTCTCGATCTCAAGGTTCTGCTCCTCCTTCATATGATTGACGAAACGGGCAAGAAAATAGACCAGCATGAAAAAGACCGACAATGCAAAACCGAGAAGAAGAATCCAGCTCATAATGGAGAGGTTGTAGTTAGCAACGGATTATGGTTGGCCTGCACACCGGAAAGCTGGAAAAACGGAGCCGTTTAAGGTAACTCCCGCCAGCGCCGATCCGGACCGTTTGGCCTTGTGCTTGAAAATAACATGAATTTTGTGGATAATAAATATTTGGTGTTTTTTACCCGGAACCTGAATGCCGAACCAAACCCGACCATGATGAGTGGAGCCAATCTGACGATCCAGGAAGGAAAGACAATTCTTCAGCAGGAAGCCAATGCGCTCCGCGCGATGAGCGAGCGGCTTGACGAAAACTTCGTCAAAGCGGTCGAGCTGCTACTCGCAAGCAAAAGCAAAATCATCATTTCGGGCATGGGAAAATCGGGCATCATCGGTCAAAAGATCGCCGCAACGCTTTCATCGACCGGCACCACCGCGGTGTTCATGCACCCGGCTGAAGCCGCCCACGGCGACCTCGGCGTGGTCTGCAAAGGCGACACAGTGATCTGCCTCTCCAAAAGCGGCATGACCGAAGAGCTGAACTTCATCATCCCGGCGCTCCGTGAACGGGATGCCACCATCATCGCCTTCACCGGCAACCCGCGCTCCTACCTCGGCATGAATGCCGACGTGGTGCTCGACGTCGGTGTCGATCAGGAGGCCTGCCCCTACGACCTGGCGCCGACCACCTCGACTACCGCCATGCTCGCGATGGGCGACGCGCTGGCGATCTGTCTGATGAAAAAGAAGAACTTCACCGACCTCGAATTCGCCCTCACCCACCCCAAAGGCTCGCTCGGCAAGCAGTTGACGATGCGGGTCGGCGACGTCATGGCAAGTGGCGACGCGCTCCCGCTGGTTTCGGAAAATGCGACGCTCTCCGACCTCATCCTCGAAATCACCTCCAAACGCTACGGCGTCAGCGGCGTGGTCGATGGGGATGGGAAACTGACCGGAATATTCACCGACGGCGATTTGAGACGATTGGTTCAGACAGGAGAATCGTTCCTCGACAAGAAGGCGGCGGAAGTCATGACCCCCAATCCGAAAACGGTCTTAGCTGACTTGAAGGCAAAAGAGTGCCTCGAACTCCTCGAAACCTGGCGCATCACCCAGCTCATGGTCTGCGACAACGAGCAACGGCCCGTAGGGATCGTGCACATCCACGATCTGGTGACGCTGGGACTATAAAATATAAAAGGCTGCCCCGGTGTTACTCCGAAGCAGCCTTTTTCTGCGTAAATCCTCTTGTCCTACTCTCAGGCTTTTCCAAGCGCTTTGAGCATTGCCTGACCGATGTCCGCGGGGTTTTCCACCACGTTGATGCCTGCGGCTTCCATCGCCTTGATCTTCTCTTCGGCGGTACCTTTGCCGCCTGAAACGATCGCGCCTGCGTGGCCCATGCGACGTCCGGGAGGGGCGGTACGGCCTGCGATGAAACCGACAACCGGCTTCTTGAAATATTTCTTGATATACTCGGCAGCCTCTTCTTCAGCGCTGCCACCAATTTCACCGATCATAATGAGCCCTTCGGTGTCGTCATCCTTGGCGAACATCTTGACGGCGTCGAGGAAGCGGGTACCGATGATCGGGTCACCGCCGATGCCGATACAGGTGGACTGGCCGAGACCGACTTCGGTGAGCTGGTGCACCGCTTCGTAAGTCAGGGTTCCACTACGCGAAACAACGCCGATGGTGCCTTTTTTGTGGATGAAGCCCGGCATGATGCCGACTTTGGCTTCGCCAGGGGTGATAACGCCGGGGCAGTTCGGACCGACCAAGACCGCGCCCTTCTCCTGCACAAAGCTGTAGGCTTTCATCATATCGTTAACCGGAATACCTTCGGTGATGCAGATGATCACCTTGAGGCCAGCATCAGCAGCCTCCATGATAGCGTCTGCGGCGAACGGTGCGGGCACGAAAATCACCGTGGCGTTGGCTTCGGCCTTTTCAACCGCATCGCGAACGGTGTCGAACACCGGAACAGGGCGGCAGAACTGATCTTTGTCGTTGCCATTGTAGAGAATCCCACCCTTGCCGGGAGTGACGCCAGCCACAACGTTGGTGCCGTATTCGAGAATCTGAGAGGTGTGGAAGGTACCCTCACCGCCAGTGATTCCCTGCACGACAAGACGGGTATCTTTATTGACCAGTACGCTCATAAATCCATAATCGTTTGTGGTGATGAAAAATAGCCGTCAGTTCGACGGAGCTGTCTGGCAAAAAGTCTGGAGATTGCGCGCAATCCCGAGCATCTTGCCCTCTTCGAAAAAGTTGCAGATCAGGTGGACACCCACCGGCAGACCGAGGCTGTCGAATCCGACCGGCACGCTGACCGCCGGCATGCCGACGATGCTGGCCGGGACGGTGAAGACGTCGGCCAGGTACATTTCAAGCGGATTGTCCATCTTGTCGCCGATACCGAACGGCGGGAACGGCGAGGTCGGTCCGGCGATGACATCGACCTTCTCGAACGCCTCGCGGTATTTGTCCTGGAAGACCCGGCGCACCTGCTGCGCTTTTTTGTAGTAGGTATCGTAGTAGCCCGCCGACAGCACGTAGGTGCCGAGCATGATGCGGCGCTTGACCTCAGCACCGAACCCTTCGGTGCGCGAGTTGACGTACATGCTCGTGAGGTCGGGCGAGTCGGGCGAACGGTAGCCGTAGCGCGCGCCGTCGAACCGGGCGAGGTTCGAGGAGGCCTCGGCAGTCACGAGAATGTAGTATGCCGCGATAGCGTAATCACTTTCGGGAAGCTCGATCTCAACCAGCTCAGCGCCAGCATCCTCAAGCTTTTTCAACCCTGCCTTGACCACTCCGGCCACATCAGCGTTCAGGTTCTCCGGGAAAAAGGCGGAGGGCACACCGACCCGCAAGCCATCGAGCCGAACATGGTCCATCGCGGTATCGTATTCGGGCACCTCGTGGTGTGACGAGGTCGCGTCGCGCTCATCCTTGCCGGCGATCACGCCGAGCACGAGCGCCGCGTCGTCGCAGTTGGCCGCAAGCACGCCGATCTGGTCGAACGACGAAGCGAAGGCCACAAGTCCGTAGCGAGAGATGCGTCCATAGGTCGGCTTGAGTCCCACGACGTTGCAGAATCCACCCGGCTGGCGAACCGAACCACCGGTGTCAGAGCCAAGCGCCACCATGCAAAGGTCGTTGGCAACCGCTGCTGCCGAGCCCCCGGAGCTGCCGCCGGGCACGCGGGTTTTATCATATGGATTGGGGACCGGACCGACGGCGGAGTTCTCGTTGGAGCTACCCATCGCAAACTCGTCCATGTTGGTACGGCCAACGAAAATAGCGTCCTCGGCCACCATGCGCTCGATGGCCGTAGCGTCGTACACGCTTTCGTAGCCGTCGAGGATTTTCGAGGCGCAGCTCAACGGTGCACCCTTCATGGCGATGTTGTCCTTGATGGCAATCGGCATTCCGAACAGCTTGCCAGGCTCCTCGCCACGTTCAAGCTTGTTGTCAAGCTCGCGGGCGCGTTCGAGCGCTGCGTCATCAAAAACAGCGGTAAAGATATTATCGTCCTTTTTGGAATCGATACGCTGTAAATACTCAGAAATAACCTGCTCGCAGGTCAGCTCACGGGAGAGCAGCTTGGACCTGAGGTCCTCATATCGGCGAAACTGCACGTCTGTTCAGGCTGGATTAAAATTGAAGATCGTTCATCTGCGTGATGCGTCGGGACAACCATGCCCGCGAACAGTGAACGCTGCTGGCCGGAAGAGCACGAGGCTCCGCCGCCATGAAGTTTGTATAATAATAAATTACTGTCTATAATTCAATTTCATGGCTATTGCGGGGACAGTCACCTATGAACGGTTCAGATTGGAAAGCTCAAACTCCGAACAAAAGCGTTAACCTCTCGTTTTTCATCTAGTTACATGCCCCAGTGGTTCAAATCAAAGATCGATCCTGAAGACGCCCAGCTGCAGGATGAGCTGAAATCTACATGCGTATTTCCACGGCACATCGGGATCATCATGGATGGAAACGGCCGATGGGCCAAACAGAAAGGCAAGTCGCGCATCGAAGGGCATATTGCAGGCGTTGATTCAGTGCGGGATATCATCGAGGCATGCTCACAGCTGGGCATCAACGCATTAACACTTTTCACCTTTTCCATCGAAAACTGGAAAAGGCCGAAACCTGAAATTTCAGCCTTGATGAGGCTGCTTATCAAGGTGCTCAAAAAAGAAACCTCCCGGCTTTGCGAAAATAATATCAGGCTTGAGGTTATTGGTGATTTGAATCTGGTCAGCAACGCCGTTCGGAAAACGCTCGAAGAGACAATGGAGCAGACCAGAAACAACCATGGACTGACTCTGACCATAGCCTTGAGCTACAGCGGCAAATGGGACATCACCAACGCCTGCCGCACCATTGCCGAACAGGTGGCAAACGGAACAATCACCCCCGAGCAGATCGACGAAAACCTTTTTGCATCGAACTTGTCAACAGCTTCGCTTCCAGATCCGGAGCTTCTGATACGAACCAGCGGAGAGTTCCGCGTCAGCAATTTCATGCTCTGGCAAATCGCCTATTCTGAAATCTTTTTCACCGAGACGTACTGGCCCGATTTCCGGCGTCACAAGCTGTACGACGCACTTCGGGAGTATCAGAACCGGGAAAGGCGCTTTGGCCAGACAAGCGAACAACTCAACGCCGAAACCTTGAGAAAACAGGCCTAAATCACCGAATCATTCAGGTTTTTCATGAATACAACACCCTTCTCACCAGACAAGCTCTCAGCACTTCTGATCGGCCTTGCACTGCTTAACAGTCCGATATCGGCCGCCTATGCAAAAACAGCGGCAACCAACTCTCCTCAGCGATCCGAAGCCGTGGCAGGCGCTCCAGCCTCATTGCAATCCACGAAGATCCGTACGGTGACCATCCGTCAGATTTCGTTCAGCGGTTTGCAAACCATCAAGGAGTCGGAGCTGCTCAAAAGCCTGCCCATCAAGGCTGGTGACCAGATTGCCATTCCCGGGCAGCAGATTCCCGGCTTGCTGCAATACCTCTGGAATCTCCAGTACTTCAGCAATATCGAAATCGCGCAAACCGAGCTTGGCGGTGAGAACATCAAACTGAACTTCAAGGTTACCGAGTTTCCAATTCTGGAAAGCGTCGAGTTCCAAGGCAATAAAAAATACAAGGACAAAGAGCTGCTCAAAACCTCAAGCCTTGTTATCGGTCGCAGAATAAGCCAGCAGGAGCTGCTCAACGCTGCCAATAAAATCGAAAAGCAGTACGCAGACAAAGGATACCTGACCGCTGGTGTTGAGTTCCGCATGGAAAACACCGGAGACAACCGCTCCAAGGCAATCTTCACCGTGCACGAAGGCTCGAAAGTGGTGATCGAAAAAATACGGTTCCATGGCAACAACGCTTTCAAGGACGGAAAACTCCGGGGCGTCCTCGAAGAAACATCGCAGAACTCGTGGTGGAGAAAAATCTTTGGACAGCCGAAGCTCGACAAAGACAAGTTCGAAGAGGACAAGAATCTGCTGGTCGAATTCTATCGTGATAACGGGTACCGGGATGCGCGCATCGTCAAGGACACCCTCACCTATACCGATGACAATAAAGGAGTCAACATCGACATTTACGTCGATGAGGGACCGAAGTACCAAATCGGCACCATTACCTGGATCGGCAACACCAAGGATTTTGCCACGACCAGCGTCCTGAACGAGACATTCGGCATCAAGCAGGGGGATATGTACAGTGCAAAAAAAATCAACGAACGCCTGAACTTCTCCCCGGACCATTCTGATGTCGCCTCGCTCTACCTTGATAAAGGCTACCTTTCGTTCAGAAGTCGCATTGAAGAGCAGGTCGTGCAACCCGACACGGTCAATCTGATCATCACCCTGACCGAAGGCGATCCGTTCACTCTGAACCTTATCAATGTCAAGGGTAACACCAAAACGAAGGATCATGTTATCCGCCGTGAGCTTTACACGGTGCCCGGAGATACCTTCAGCCGGAAGAAAGTAGTGAGAAGCATCCGAGAACTTTCGATGCTGAACTACTTCGACCCCGAGACCCTGACGCCAGACATCCAGCCAAATCAGCGCGACAACACGGTCGATGTGACTTACAACATCACCGAACGACAGACCGACACGTTCAATGCCGCTGTCGGTTACAGCGGGTCCAGCGGAGGCACGGGCTCCCTTGGCTTGACGTTCAACAACTTTTCGCTTGGCGACCTGTTCAATCCTTCGGCATACAACCCGATTCCTCATGGCGATGGCCAGAAGCTATCGATGCAATGGCAGTTCGGCACCAACAACTACCGAACGCTCTCCCTGTCGGTCAGCGACCCATGGGCCTTCGGCACCCATACCTCTGTCGGCCTCAGTGCATTCAAGACCAAACAGACCTATGATTTGTCAAGCGATGACGATCTGACTATCGACAAAACTATCAAGCAGTATGGCGCAAACCTCTCCATCGGCCGCAGACTGACCTGGCCCGATGACTATTTCACCATCAGCTGGCGTATTGGGTACCTGCACACCGAAGGCGGCTTCGTGAGCTTCCTTAACGAAACCGACGTACCCGAAACAGCTGAGGAGTATTCGATCACCCAGACCATCAGCCGCAACAGCGTCGATAACCCGATCTATCCCAGACGTGGCAGCAAGAATGTTTTCACCGCCCAGCTGGCCGGCGGCTTCCTGCCGGGCACGATCGACTTCTACAAACTGATCGGAACAACAAGCTGGTACGTGCCGGTATCAGACGACCTGGTTCTTAATCTTTCGGCGCAGCAGGGCTATCTGGATACGTTCAGCGACAAGGACTACATTCCTTACACCAGCTATTTCTACATGGGCGGAAGCGGCATGTCCTCGCTGCCGACCGTACCTCTTCGGGGCTATCCCGACCAGTCCCTCGGCGGGCTGTTTTCGGGTGAAGACAACCTGTACGGTGGCAAGATCTATACCAAAATCACTACCGAGCTGCGCTACCCGCTCACCCTCAGCCCATCGGCAAGCATCTATGGCCTTGTCTTTTTTGAAGCGGGCAATCTGTGGGCCGACTCTGCTTCGGTGGACCTGACCGATCTGAAAAAATCAGCCGGTATCGGACTACGTTTGTACCTGCCAATTATCGGACAGGTCGGTATTGATTACGGCTATGGATTCGACGCCGTACCTTCCGAGCCCACCAAAAAGTCGCAGGGCTGGAACTTCACCTTCACCTTCGGACAGCCGAGCAACTAGGTTTTCGAAGAGCTGAAAAATGAAAAGGGTGACCTTACGGTCACCCTTTTCATTTTCTCCCCACTTTTACACTCTCTCTATTCCTCTTCATCTCCCTGCTCTTTCAGGCGCGACAAATCATCGCGTATGCGGGCGGCCTCCTCGTAATCTTCTCGATCGATAGCCTCTTCAAGCTTTTTTTGCAAATCAGCCTCTGGCGAAACCGAGCTCTGCAACTCTTCCTCGACGGACTTTTCAGGAAGCTCTTCCGAGACAGCGGCCTCTTCTCCTTCCTTGGGCTGCTCCTCGACGATTCCCGCCTCATTCATGATTTCTTCTGAAACATAGATTGGCGCATTAAAACGCACAGCAATGGCAATGGCGTCACTCGGACGGGCATCGATTTCGTGCACGACACCGCCCATTTCACAGATAACCTTCGCATAAAAGGTCTCGTTGTGCAGCTCATCGATAAACACCTCGTTGACATGAAGGTCATAAGCGTCGGCAACATGCTTGAACAGATCGTGCGTGAACGGACGTGGTGGCTTGATATTTTCGAGCTTGAGCGCGATAGCCTGTGCCTCAAAGCCACCGATAATAATCGGCAACTTGCGCTTGCCTTCAACTTCGTAGAGAATCAGCGCATAGGCACCGTTAGTATGGGGACTGGTCGAAAGACCGAGAATATCAACCTGAAGTTTGCTCATAATCCGGGAACAGTTTTCATTTCAGCAGGCGCATTATCACCTTGCCACTACTAAACAGTAAAGTACCGTTAAACATTTCGTGTTCAAAGAAGAGCAAGGTAATCCGCCGTTTGGCGAGGGAAGGGATATGCAAAGCAGGAATTATTGACAGAAAAACAAAAAAGCCGCGCAATGCGGCTTTCTGTCTGCTTGAATGTGCCCGAGAGGAGATTCGAACTCCTACACCTCGCGGCGCTACCCCCTCAAGATAGTGTGTCTACCAATTCCACCACTCGGGCATTCTTTGCTATGTAAAGGAAACAATCAATGCTCCCAGTGAGAATAGAAGGACTCGAACCTTCGACCCACTGCTTAAAAGGCAGTTGCTCTACCAACTGAGCTATATTCTCAACCAAGATCCAGCCACGTTACGGGCTTACTTGTTCTGGTAACGCAAACGCTTCTTGTGCCTGTTCTTACGGCGCATCTTCTTGCGTTTGTGTACGGCCATCTTATGGCGCTTTCTTTTTTTTCCGCAGGGCATGAATATTTCTATCTACTCTCTGTTTTAGAAGGCAAGTAATATAGGGCTCTGGCTTATTTCTTCCAAACAAAAAATACCTTGAAGCTATTTTTGACTGGCAGAAACTAACGTCCCTTAACAGTAAATACCAAGGAAAACCAAGGTTTGAGCTGTAACCGTCATGAGTGGTTCGAGTGCAAGGCGGCTGGCGCACTGAAACCGGAGCGTACTGGAAATACGTGAGGATTTCGAGCGCCACCCAACACAGCAATCGAATTGCGCAACAGGTTACAATTCGAACCTTATGCGTTCATGTACTTGAAGAACTCTTTGTTGTCTTTGGTCTCGACAATCTTTTCGCGCATGAATTCCATGCACTCGATCGGGTTCTTGTCGGCCAGGTACTTTCTGAGCAGCCAAGTGCGCGAAAGCTCTTGCTGACTGAACAGCAGTTCCTCCTTGCGGGTACCCGAACGGAGAATGTCGATGGCCGGGAAGACCCTGCGCTCCGAGAGCCGGCGGTCGAGCAGAAGCTCCATGTTGCCGGTCCCTTTGAACTCCTCAAAAATGACATCGTCCATGCGCGAACCAGTATCGACCAGCGCCGTGGCGATGATAGTAAGGCTTCCTCCCTCCTCGATGTTCCTTGCTGCACCGAAGAAACGCTTCGGCTTGGTGAGCGCGTTTGCATCGATACCACCGGAGAGAATTTTTCCGGAGTGTGGAATGATGGTGTTGTGCGCACGCGCGAGCCTGGTGATCGAGTCGAGTAGAATCACCACGTCGCGGCCGACCTCGACCATTCGTTTGGCCTTTTCGAGTACCATGTCAGCCACCTGCACGTGGCGCTCAGGGTCTTCGTCGAAAGTCGAACTGACCACCTCGGCGGGCACGCTGCGAGCCATATCGGTCACCTCCTCAGGGCGCTCGTCGATGAGCAACACAATCAGAAAAACCTCAGGGTGATTCTTGATGATGGCGTTGGCAACCATCTGCAACAAGACCGTTTTACCAGTCTTCGGCTGCGCCACGATCAATCCACGCTGCCCCTTGCCGATTGGCGTGAAAATATCCATGATGCGCCCGCAATACTCGTTCTGGCGGGTTTCGAGCTTGAGCCGTTCGTTCGGGAACAGCGGCGTCAGGTTCTCGAAGTAAGGGCGGTCGCGCGTGACCTCCGGGTCCTTGCCATTGATCGTGTTGATCTTGAGCAGCGCGAAGAAGCGCTCGCCCTCTTTCGGCGCCCTGACCTGCCCCGACACCGTATCGCCGGTGCGCATGTTGAAGCGCTTGATCTGGGAGGGTGAAACGTAAATATCGTCGGGAGAGGAGAGGTAATTGTAGTTCGAGGAGCGCAGAAAACCGTAGCCTTCGGGGATGACCTGCAAGACGCCGGTATTGACCATCACCTGCCCGTTGTCCGAACCGGCGTTCCTTTGGGACTGCGCCTCGATGATCTTGTAAATCAGCTCCTCTTTGCGGAAACCAGCCGTGGTGATGCCCAGCTCCTTGGCCATGGCGTTCAGTTCATAAACCTTTTTCTTCTGGAGCGCATTGATGTCCAGGCCTTTTGATACCGAATTGTTCGACATTGTTGATGTATTCAACGCTTAATGGTTAATGCAGTAAAAACACTGCTTCATGCGTAATCGCTGTGGATAGGCAATGGAATCGTTGTCGATAGCCGCCTGCTATGGTGAATATCACCTTCAATTTCTGAAGAGATCGACATGGAAACCGGGAAAGAAGCCGTATGAGGAATGAGGGTCTGTGATGAAACAGGAACTTCGCAGCGTACTGGAGAGTCCCGGAAGCACCACCAATATACGATTTTTTGATAAAACCCAGTATTTCATACAGAACCGGTTTCGTTGGACCCCTGGGCGAAGCGCTCCATGCCGGCCACCTCGCCAGCAAGATAAAACGAGCCGGTAACGAGAATCAGATCGTCAGGCTCCGCGTGACTGAAAAGCAGATCGAGTCCCTCGCAAGCTTCGCTACACGATTCGACCCGCGCGGCACCGGCCTGTCGGCAAGTCTCCGCAAGCTCAGCGGCGGGAACGCTGCGCGCGGAGGGCAGCGGCACAGCAACCATCTCGTCGGCGATGATGGCGAGCTGCCGTGCGATCCCGGCGGCGTTCTTGTCGGCGGCGACCCCGATCAGCACCCGCAACGAGCGGAACGAACCACGCACCTCCCGAAGCGCCTCGACGGTTCGAGCCATGCCGTCAGGATTGTGCGACACATCGAGCATCACCTTGGGCGAACCCGGAAGCAGTTCAAGCCGCGCCCGGTATCCGGTACCGCGCAGATCGGCGAGCCCCGCTTCGATCTGCGGCCAGCCGATGCCTTCGGAGTGGGCGGCCATCACTGCAAGCGCAACGTTCGAGGCGTGAAAAGAGCCGGTCAACTGCGCCGTGATGCGATGCGCCTTCTCTCCAGCAAGTGTTATCTCCAGATCGAGCCTGCCAGGCCGAACGGCAAGCGTTTCGCACCGCGCCTCCGAGGCTTGATGCAACTCAGCATTCTGCCGCTCGGCGGCCTGCCGGATCGGCGCAAGCGCCTCTTCGTTCGTGACGGCGGTGAAAACGCGCGCCCCCGGCTTGATGATCGCAGCCTTCTCGGCGGCAATCTCGGCGAGGCTCTCGCCAAGCCACTCGGTGTGCTCCAAGCCGATGCTCGGGATGATGACGATGTCCGCCATGACGACGTTGGTCGCGTCGAGCCGCCCGCCCATGCCGGTCTCGATCACCGAAGCATCGACCCCCTCGTCGGCGAAGTACGCAAACGCCATCGCGGTGGTCACCTCGAAAAAGGTCGCGCCCAGTTCGACGATCGCCGACTCCATCTTCGTACAGTATTCAGCCACACGCTCTTGCGAAATCGGCACGCCGTCGATGCGGATACGTTCCGTGAAGTCGATCAGATGCGGCGAGGTGAAGAGTCCCGTCTTGCGGCCCGAGGCCGTGAAGATCGAGGCCATGCACGCCGCTACAGTACCTTTGCCGTTGGTTCCAGCCAGATGCACCACCGTACCGAGCTGCCGTTCGGGATGGCCGAGCACATCGAGCAGCGCTTCGATACGTTCGAGACCGGGCTTGATGCCGAATCGATGAAGAGGAAAGAGAAAATCGAGCGCTTGCCAGTAGTCCACGATGCCCTCAGGAGTTGTTGTGCATGGCCGCAAGCGACGTCCTGACGAGCTCTTCGACCGAGAGCCCAGGAGTCGTCTCGAGAACTTTGGAGACCGCTTTCTGCGCGGAAGCTTTCGGGAAACCGAGCGTGGTGAGCGCAGCCACGGCGTCGTCGATCAACTGTGTCGCAGAAAGCACAGCGCTTGGAGCGCCTGCCTTCGCGGACGACGTGGGCTGGATTTTGAGAATCTTGTCGCGAAGTTCGAGAATGATGCGCGCGGCGGTTTTCCGCCCCACACCGCTGATACCGAACAAGGTTTCCGGACGATTCGAGACGATGGCATCCTGAATCTCCCCCACGCTCAGCCCCGACAGCACGGCCATCGCCAGCTTCGGCCCCACGCCAGTGATGGAGACCAGCAGCCTGAAGAGCTGAAGCTCCTCCTCATCGAGAAAACCGAAAAGTTGCTGAAGGTCTTCGCGGACATGGTAGTGGGTGTAGAGCAACACCGGGCTGCCCGGAGCCGGAAGGCGGCTGCTCGTGCCCGAAGAGATATGCAAACGGTACCCGATGCCGGATACCTCGACAACCGCCTCCTCACGGGAGGCCGTCACCAGCTCACCTCTTAAAAATGCAAACATGTCGGATGAAATGGACGATACCCGGCCTGCAGTTCGCAAGCGTCGTCAAAGACAGGGCGAACATCACAAACCGGGCATACTGAAAAAGAAGCGTTTCATGCGCCACCGGTCGTGGCGGCACGTAACGATTGGTCAGGCCTGCGGCGTGTAGCTGTTGAGCATCTTGGTCAGCTGAGCCTTCTTGCGCGATGCCTTGTTGGCATGGATGTAGCGCTTGACGCCAAGGCGATCCAGCTTCTGCACTGCCGCACGGTATGCCGACTCGACTTCGCTCTTGGCTGCATTGGCATCGATCAGTTTCTGCATGTTCTTCAAAAGGCCCTTGAGTTCTTTCTTACGGGCACGGTTCCTTTCATTCCTGCGCGCTGACTGTCTGAGTCGTTTCTCGGCTGATTTGTGTAAAGGCATAACCCTGTGCGTTAATAGCTTATAAAGTCTGTTGAAATCTCCTGCGCATTTCGCGCAATAAAAAGGCTTGTAATATACGACAAGGGGGCGATAAATAAAAAAACATTAGCAGAAAATCTTGCTTGTCTCGGTCACTCCGCGCCCCGGCTTCGGGGGATTTTACTATATTCCCGCATCGCAATTGCATTTGAATAATACAATCCCCGCTCCCATGAGCCTGATGATCAGCGTCTCCGGCATCCGTGGCGTTGTCGGCGCAAGCCTCACTCCGGAAACACTCACCGACTTCACGATGGCCTTCGCCACCTGGATCCGCCGCCGCAAACAGGAACGGAATCCGGACGCAAAGCCGAAAATCGTTATCGGCAGGGACAGCCGCCCGACTGGCGAAGTGATCACCCAGCTCGTTTCGAGCACGCTCAATCTCTGCGGTTGCGACGTGATCGATGTCGGTATGACCACCACCCCGACGGTCGAGCTCGCCACGGCGGGCGAAGAGGCTGACGGCGGGCTGATCGTCACCGCCTCGCACAACCCGGTCGAGTGGAACGCGCTGAAGATGCTCGACGAAAAGGGTGAGTTCCTGACCGCCAGCGACGTCGAGGAACTGCTCGTCATTCTGAATGAGAAAAACAAAGAATCCGCCCGCTGGGACGGTCTCGGCTCCATGAGCGCAAACGGATCATGGGATAAAAAGCATATCGACCAGATTCTGAAGCTCGACTGCATCGACCGCGACCTGATTTCGAGCATGAAATTCCGGGTGCTGGTGGATGCGGTCGAGGGCGCGGGCTCGTTCATCGTGCCGGAACTCTGCCGCCAGCTCGGCATCGCGGAGGTCAAGACGCTGGCCTGCCTCGGCACGGGCATCTTCCCGCGAAATCCCGAGCCGGTCGAAGAGAACCTTCGTGAGACGATGGACATCCTCTCCAAAGAGAGCTGCGATCTCGGCATCATCGTCGATCCTGACGCCGACCGCCTCGCGCTGATCTGCGAAGACGGCACACTCTTCGGCGAGGAGTACACGCTGGTTGCCTGCGCGGACTTCTACCTTCGGCACCACAAAGGACCGGTGGTCAACAACCTGTCGAGCAGCCGCGCCTTGCAGGACATCGCCAAAAAGCACGGGGTCGAGTGCTTCAGCGCGAAGGTCGGCGAGGCCAACGTAACCGAGGTGATGAAGGGGTGCGACGCGGCAATCGGTGGCGAGGGCAACGGCGGCGTCATCCTGCCGGAACTGCACTATGGACGCGACGCACTCGCAGGCATCGCGCTCTTCATCCAGGCCTTCGCCGAGTGGAAAAAAGAGACCAGCGGCACGCTCTCGGAGTTCCGGAAAACTTTCCCCGACTACTTCATGTCGAAGCAGAAAGTGACGCTTGCGGCCATGACCAAAGAGTCGCTCGCCGCGCTGTTCGACACCATCGCAGCACGCCACCCAGAGGCCTCGATCAACCGGCTCGACGGCATCAAGCTCGACTTCCCGGAAGGGTGGGTGCATCTGCGCCCCTCCAACACCGAGCCGATTGTGCGCATTTACACCGAAGCGGCAACCAAAGCTGAAGCCGACGCGCTGGCCGCGAAGTTCATGGATGAAATCAACCAGGTGGCAACGGTCTGAACGATATGCGCGGCACGGCAAACAGAGCATCGGGATTCCGCACGCAGCAGGACGACACTCTCGACAACAAAAAAAAGGGTGCGTTCGACGGCTACATCATCAAGCGGATGCTCGGCTACATCAAGCCCTTCAAGGGACTTGTAGCCACAGCAGTGCTGCTGACCGCAGGCGGTGCGATCCTGACGCCGTTGCGTCCCTGGCTGACCCGCATCGCCATCGACGACCACATCACCAAGGGCGACCTGAACGGCCTCGGCGTCATCAGCATGATCCTGCTCGGAGTCATCGTGCTCGACGGCTTCAAACAGTACGCGGCCACCTGGTTCACCCAGCTTCTCGGTCAGAAGGCGGTCTATGCGATCCGGCTCGACATCTTCCGCCACCTCCAGCGCCTGCCGATCCGCTACTTCGACCGCAACCCGGTCGGGCGCATCATCACCCGCACGACCAACGACGTCGAGTCGCTCAACGAGATGCTCTCCAGCGGGCTCATCACCATCATCGGCGACATCCTGCAACTGCTCTTCATCGTGGCAATGATGTTCCTAAGCGACTGGCGCCTGACGCTCATCGTGCTGAGCATTCTGCCAATCATGATCTACTCGACCATGGCATTCAAGAGCCGCGTGCGCCAAGCGTTCCTTGATGTCCGGACGCATCTGGCACGGCTCAACTCCTTTTTCCAGGAGCACATCACCGGCATGAAGGTGGTGCAGCTTTTCGCTCGCGAGGAGGCCGAATTCTCCAAACACTCCGCAATCAACGCCGACCACCGCGACGCCAACATCCGCAGCGTGCACTACTTCTCGATCTACTTCCCGCTGATCGAGTTCCTCAGCTCGCTGGCCGCGGGTCTGGTGGTCTGGTTCAGCGCCTCGTGGGTTCTGAAAGGGAGTCTGTCGGTGGGTGTAGTGGTCTCGTTCGTGCAGTTCATCTGGCTCTTCTTCCGCCCGTTGCAGCACCTGTCGGACCGCTTCAACGTCATGCAAACCGCCATCGCCAGCTCCGAGCGCATCATCAAGCTGCTCGAAGAGCCGCAGGAGCCGGAGCCGAAGGAAGAGATTCAGCACATCACGGAGTTCAGAGATCGCATCGTTTTCGACAAGGTGTGGTTCGCCTACAACGAAAATCACTGGGTGCTGCGCGACATTTCGCTTGAAATCAAAGCGGGCGAAACCGTAGCCATCGTCGGCGCGACCGGCAGCGGCAAGACCACGCTCACCAACATTCTATCGCGATTTTACCCGTACGAAAAGGGATCGGTGACGATTGACGGCATCGAGCTGAGCCGGATTCCCGGCCATCAGTTGCGCAAGCTCGTCGGCGTTGTGATGCAGGATGTGGTGCTTTTCGCAGGCACGATTCGCGAGAACCTCAGCTTCGGCGACCCCTCGATTTCGGACGAAAAAATCCGCGATGCGGCGAAAATCGTCGGCGCGAACCGCTTCATCGAAAAGCTGCCCGGCGGCTACGACTACCGCATCCGCGAGAACGGCTCGGGACTCTCAGCGGGCCAGAAGCAGCTCCTCGCCTTCGTGCGGGCACTGCTCTACAACCCGGACATCCTCGTGCTCGACGAAGCCACAAGCTCGGTCGATACCGAAACCGAAACGCTCATCGAGCAGGCCACCGACCGGCTCATGCAGCACCGCACCTCGATCATCATCGCCCACCGGCTCTCGACGATCCAGCACGCCGACCGCATCGTAGTGCTGCACAAAGGCACCATCCGCGAAACCGGTACCCATCAGGAGCTGCTCGCCCAGCGCGGTTTGTACTACAAGCTCTATCTGTTGCAGCACCCGGAACGAAGTCGGATGGAAGGCGCGGCGTGAGAGCAGTTGATAGTTTGAAAGCGAAAAGAGTTATTCACCTCTTCACCCTCAAAGTCTGACTGCACCCAACCCCAGCAACAAGGCAAACATCCCCTACAGATTGCTCTCCCGCAGAACCTTCACCGGCTCCAGCCGGGCGGCCTTGATCGAAGGCAATGCGGCAGCAATGGTGCTGATGAGCACCGTCACCACGATGACGAAGAAAAAGTACCACGGATTCCACGACATGCTGAAACCGCTTTTGGTAAGCGGCCCCTGCGAACTTTGAACTTGAAGGCTGGCCAGGAAACCGATGGATCCGGTGGCCAGCACGCCACCGGCAAGCGCTCCACCGAGGCCGACGAGGAACCCCTCGAAGACGAACAGCCCGATCATCTGGAGCGATGAAAAGCCGAACGAGCGCATGATGGCGATGTCGCGGCTCTTTTCGAACACGGTGGTCACGAGAATATTCGCCACGCCAAAGCCCGACACCACGCCGACAAATCCCACCAGCGAGAGCACAATCACGCCGATCCGCCGGAACAGCGCGAGGATGCTCGCGTTCGCCTCCTGCCAGGTCAGGCAGCGGTAGCCGGTCATGCGTTCGAGGTCGCTGGCCACAGGCGCGTTGGCGAACGGGTCGCGCACCTTGAAGGAGATGCCGGTCACCTTGTTCGGGGGCATTCCCTCGACGATCTGTCCGAGCTTGAGCGAGGCGAGGATGGTGTTGTCCGCCGCGTTCACGCCGGTAAAAAAGATGCCGGCCACCTTGCACTGGCGGCTGGTGCCGTCAGGCGAAATGATGGTGAGCTGGTCATCAAGTTCCACGCCAAGATCTTCGGCCACCGTGCTACCGACCAGCAATGCGTCGGGCGTCTTCTTGAACTGCACCAGATCGCCCGCGGTAAGGCTGCGACCAATGCGACTAATGCGATCTTCGCGGTCGATCATCACCCCCTTGAGCAGCACTGGCTGGTTGCGGTTGCCCTTAATGGCCATGATCTGCGATTCAACGAACGGCGATGCCGCCACGATCTTGCTGGAGAATGCCGACGAGGCGGCGATGTCGAGAATCCGCCCGTAGTTGCGCACCTCCTCCGGCTCGTCGCGACCAATGTTGTCTTCGACGAAAGCCACCTCCGGCGAACCGCTGTTTTCGATGAGGTTGGTGGGAATCGGATCGATCTTCTCACCCTTGAGGCTGATGTGCGGCGCGACGTCGATGATCGTTTCGGTAAACGAATCGAGCAGCCCTCGTGTCAGCGAAATGGTAGTGATCAGCACGGTCGTGCTGATCGACACGGCAAGCATCGTAGTCAGGGTCTGGCGTTTGCGCCCGAGAATGTGCCTGATGGCGATATCGAACAGGATTCTGAACATGGGGCGGATGCCGGACCAGCCTGAAAAAAGTTATGGGATATTTGCCATAAGTTATACTTTAAAGAACATCTCTGAAAATCGTTCAAACCCGGAGTGCATCGCCATCCGACCATGCAAGAAGCAAGCGCAACCATAACAGCCGAACGCAAACACAGCCACGTCGATATCTGCCTCAACCGGCCGGTCTGTTTCGACGGGCAGGATACCGGCCTTGGTTCCTGGCGATTTGAACACAACGCCGCACCGGAGATCGATTTCCAGGAAATCGACCTTTCGACGGAGTTCCTCGGCCACGCCATCGGAATGCCGCTCATGATCTCCTCGATGACTGGCGGTTATGGCGATGCGCTTGCGCTGAACCGCACCCTGGCCGAGACAGCGGAACACTTCCGCATTCCGCTCGGCGTGGGCAGTATGCGCCAGGCGCTTGAAGGATCGTCACATCGCGAAAGCTTTTCCATCGTGCGCTCGTCAGCTCCGTCGGTACCGATTTTTGCCAACATCGGCGCGCCCGAAGTTGCCGCCGGACTGAGCCGGGAGCAGCTCTCGACGCTGGTCGAACTGATCGAGGCGGACGGCCTGATCGTGCATCTCAATCCGGCACAGGAGCTGTTCCAGCCGGAGGGCGGCACCGACTTCAGCGGATTCCTCGACCAGCTGCACGACATCACCGCCACCATCGACGTGCCGGTGATCGCCAAGGAGGTTGGCTGCGGCATTTCGGCGATGGTCGCGAGGAAACTCGCCGACGCTGGCGTGAAGGCCATCGACGTGGCTGGTGCAGGCGGCATCAGCTGGCAGAAGGTCGAAGAGTGCCGCTACCTCGACCGCTTCGGCCACGAAGAGCGATTCACACCGTCGGCGCTCGAAGAGCTGCTCAACTGGGGCATCCCGACCGCCGAGTGCCTGACCGGCATCGCGACGCTCATGGAGCAAAATCCGAAATACCGGTCGCTCAGCATCATCTCCTCGGGCGGCATCCGCAACGGACTCGACATTGCCAAATCGATCGCACTCGGCGCAGATATTGCAGCATCAGCGCAGCATTTGCTTAAAGCCCTGCACGCAGGAACACTCGAAGAGACAATCCGCACCTGGGCAAACGATCTCCGGGCAGCCATGTTCCTGACTGGCTCGCCCACCACGGCACAGCTTAGACAAGCACCAATTTACCGTAAACCCTGACGACAGCAGTCATGTCATCACCGATTACTCAAGCACAGGTTGAATCCCGATACCAGCAGTACCACGCCAAAATCAACGAGGCCCTTGCTGCATGTTTCCCGAAAGAGAGCCCGGAAACCCTCTACGCCCCGGCACGGTACATCCTCGAAGGAAAAGGCAAGCGAATCCGCCCGTTCCTGACCCTTCTGGCGTCTGAAGCGGTCAGCGGCTCTTCGGAGAACGCCCTTGGCGTTGCCCTCGGCATCGAGGTGCTGCACAACTTCACCCTGATGCACGACGACATCATGGATGCTGCCGACCTTCGTCACGGCCGTCCGACCGTGCACAAGCAGTGGGATGTCAACGCGGCAATCCTCTCTGGCGACATGATGATCGCCTACGCCTACGAGCTGGCCCTGAAGGCGATCAGCTCGCGCCACGCCGAGATGATCCACATCTTCAACGACGCCAACATCACCATCTGTGAAGGTCAGGCGCTTGACATGGAGCTTGAACAGCGTAAGGATGTCACCATCGCCGACTACCTCGACATGATCTCCAAAAAGACCGGACGCCTGATTTCGGCGGCACTCGAAGCGGGTGGCGTGGCCGGCAACGGCACGCCAGAGCAGATCGCGGCGCTGGTCACGTTCGGCGAAAAGATCGGACGCGCCTTCCAGATTCAGGACGACTACCTCGACATCATGGCTGGCGACGGCAAGTCCGGCAAGGTGCCGGGTGGCGACGTCATCAACGGCAAGAAGACCTGGCTGCTGCTCCGTTCGCTCGAACTGGCTGAAGGCGCTGACCGCGAACTGCTGCAATCGATCTTCGACAACAACGGCACCTCCCCGGAGAACGTCCCGGCAGTCAAGGCAATTTTTGAAAAGTGCGGCGTGCTCGACGAAACCAGAGCGAAGATCAACGAGGATACCGAAGCCGCGCTCGACGCGCTCGAAAGTCTGCCCTTCGAGGAGGGGCGGGGTTACCTGAGAGGCTTTGCCAACATCCTCATGAAGCGCGATTTCTGAGTCCTGTCCGGGGGGCAACCCCTCCCCCCGACACCTCTTCAATTCCCCTGCCGCCAACAATGACAACCACCCCTGAATCGAACGACACGCTCGTCCGGATCCTCATGCTCTCGCAACTTCCCGGCATCGGTCCGGCACGCGCACGCGCCATGCTTGCCGCTTTCGGCTCCGGCAGCGCGCTGCTCGAAGCGGACAGTGACTCCCTAATCCAGATACCGGGCATCGGCGACACGCTCGCCCGCCAGACTGCCGAAAACCTCGCAAGCCCGGCGTGGCGCAACAAAGCAAAACTGGCCGCCGAAGAGCAGATCAAACGGGCTGGACGGCTGGATACGACCATCGTCACCATGCTGGATCCGGCCTATCCAGAGCTGCTCAAGCAAATTTATGACCCGCCGCTTGCGCTCTTCGTCCGGGGCGATGTAAAGGCTCTCGTTCCACCATCATTAGCCGTGGTCGGCACCCGCCGGGCAACTTCGTACGGCAAACAGGCTACCGAGGTGCTCTGCCGCGACCTTGTCGGCATGGGACTCGCCATCGTTAGCGGCATGGCTTACGGCATCGACATGACCGCGCACCATGCCGCCTTGGAGCATGGCGGCGTAACCATCGCCGTGCTCGGTTGCGGCGTCGACACCATCTACACCGACCCGTCGGGTAGGCTCTGGCCGCGCATCCTTGAGAGCGGCGGAGCGATTGTGGCCGAAGACTGGCTCGGCACCGAACCCGTACCCGGCAACTTCCCCAGACGAAACCGCCTGATTGCCGGCATAACGCTCGGCACGCTGGTGGTCGAATCGGACATCAAAGGCGGCTCGATGATCACCGCCTCCAGCGCTCTTGAGCAGAACCGCGAAGTGTTCGCCGTGCCAGGCAGCATCTTCGCCAAAGTCTCACGCGGCCCGAACAGCCTGATCCAGCGATCGCAGGCAAAAGCGGTACTCTCCGCCGATGACATTCTCGCCGAACTTTCCCCGGCCGCGCTCTTGCCAACGACTGGCCGCCAAGAGGCTGCCCCGCTGCCCGCCCTGACTTCCGAAGAATCACGCATTATTGAAGCTCTCGACAAGGAAGCGATCCATATCGACCTCATCGCCGAGAAAACCGGCATCCCCCTCGATAAGCTTCTGGTGCATCTATTCGAGCTTGAAATGAACCGAATCGTCCTCCAGGAGCCCGGGCAACTCTTCAGCATCCGTGCCCCTGAAAGACGCTGAACGCCACCCCGGAAAACCAGTGAACGTCACCGCTATTTCTCATTTCAAGAAATAGCATTTTATCACCGGATTGCTTACTTTTGGTGGTGTTGTACCGATGAGTTGATCAGAGAAAGACTCGCTGTTTTTATGTAACCCAAACAACCCGACAATGTCAGATTTCAAAGGAATCAAAGTCATTTCCAGACTTCTTTTCGTTGCCCTTCTGCTAGGCACCTTCTTTACGAGCCGCCCGGCTGTTGCAGCCGCTAATGCTGCTCAGAAAATCGGGGTGGTCGATTACGGAAGAATCTTCCAGATGATGCCCGAAACCAAAGCCGCTGAGAAATCCATGCAGGCAGCCAAAACGCAGACCAGCCAGGAACTCGGCAAAATGCAGGCCTCCCTGCAGGCAGCCGTTCAGACCTATCTGACACAGAAACAGAAAACCGGCAAGGCTGATCCGGCACAGGAACGCGCACTTCAGGGCCGTGAAGAGAACTTCAGAAAAATAGCCGCTGAAAAATCGAATGCACTGGCCCAGAAAGAAAAATCCCTGATTCTTCCCATCCGGCAGAAAATCGATGCAGCCGTGGCTGCCATTGCAAAAAAAGAGGGCTTCAACATGATTTTCGACAAAAACGTACGCGTGTATGGCGATGCTGAATTGGACATCACGTACAAAGTGCTCGACCGACTGAAGGTCAAGTAACCCTCGTTTGAAAGTCTCTTGAATTCTCGCCGGACAACGCTACTCCTTCTGGCTATACTGTTCACAACCGTGACCGGTTGCGGCGCTCGTGACGAAGAGCGCCGCAACGCCGATACGGTTGTGTCCTCACAAGAGCAACCAGCCCAGGAGAGCTGGGACATCACTATTGTCATCTCGGATTCGGGCCACAGGAAAACGCTTATCAAAGCTGGCCATGCGGCTGAATACCACAAGGATGACAAAAAGGAAATTCATGTCGATGGAGGAGTCAGCGTGCGGATCGTCAATCCGGACAGCTCGACGACGCTCATCACAGCAGGTCGCGGAATCGTGCACAACAATCAGGACATCGAGGCATTCGACGATGTCGTCATCCGTTCAGACGACGGCACAGTGCTGCGTACCGAATACATCACACGCTCCGCAAGCGACCACATGATCCGGACGGACAAATACGTAACCATCACCAGCCCCTCCCGAACCATCCGGGGCTATGGCTTTGAAAGCGATGACGGCATGAAACGGTACAGAATTTTTCATGCCAGCGGTGAGGCTTTATCACAATAATCATCATGACCATAGTTGCATCAGTATGAACGTACACATGCTCAAATCGAAGATCCACAACGCCATTGTCACCAGTGGAGACCTCGAATACGAAGGCAGTATCACCATCGACAAAGAGTTACTTGAAATTGCCGATATGATGGCCAATGAGAAGGTGCTTGTGGTCAACAACAACAACGGCGAGCGCTTCGAGACCTACATCATCGAGGGCACGCGGGGCTTGCGGGAAATCCAGCTCAACGGTGCCGCGGCGCGCTGTGCACTGCCGGGAGACGAAATCATTATCATGAGTTTTGCCGAAATGGAGCCTGAAGAGGCTCGCAAATGGGAACCGATGATCGTGATCGTTGACCGGATGAACAATCCGAAACGCCGTCACCGTGTTGGCAAGGATGATGAATATCTCGGCTGAAAATCCTTTCAAAACCAGACAAATACCCCTTTTATGAGTTTGGCAATCGTCATCATGGCGGCAGGTAAAGGCACAAGAATGAAGTCCGACCTGCCGAAAGTGCTGCACCCGGCCAACGGCAGACCGGTCGTCGAATATGTCATCGAAAAATCGCAAGCGCTGGAACCCGAGACAATCGTGCTGATCACCGGCCACCAGTCGGAGAAGGTGCGTCAGGCCACGAGCAAATTCGCTGTGCGCTATGCCCTGCAGGAGCCACAGCACGGCACCGGACATGCGGTCATGCAGGCTGAACCATTGCTGAAGAAGTTTGACGGAGAGATCATCATTCTGTCGGGTGACGCCCCGCTGTTCACCACCGCCACGCTGAAAGAGCTGCTGGCGTTCCATCGCGCAAACAAGGCAGTTGCCACCGTGCTGACCGCCGAGATCGACGACCCAACCGGCTACGGGCGGATCATCCGCAGCCAGAGCGGCGAAGAAGTGCTGAGAATCGTTGAACAGAAAGATGCGACCGAAGAGGAAAAAACGGTCAACGAAATCAACTCCGGCGTCTATGTCTTCAACGCTACCGAGCTGTTCGAGGCCCTGCACAGCATCACCAACGACAACGCCCAGCAGGAGTACTACCTGACCGACGTTTTCGGCATCTGCTTCGGCAAAGGCCGGAAGGTGTGCGCTTTCAAGGTAGCCGACCCCAACGAAATCCGCGGCATCAACACCCCCGAACAGCTCAGAGAAGCCGAAGCGCTGCTGCTGAGCGGCAAATACGTGTAAAACGACGAAGAGGCAGGAAGTTTTTTCAGCAACTTCCTGCCTCCTAAACCTGGCATCCGCTCCAGCCTTCTCTCAATAAAGGAACATCGGCTTACCCATCACACTCCTCATTTTCGGACGGTAGTAGCGCAGATCATACAGCTCGCTGATATCGACCTGCTTGGTGCTTGATGACACCTCTTCGAGCGGCACAGCAGTATAAACGCCCTTCTGCAGCGCCACCATCACCCCAAAAGTCTGCCCTGCAATCAGCTCAACGGCGAGCTGGGCGAAATTGAACCCCACCATCAAGTCGAGCGCATCAGGAATACCAGAACGCATCAAATAGCCGAGTGGCTGGCAGATCACGTCTTGCCCGGTCAGCATGGAGATGGTTTCGCGGGTCAGCTGCCCGATACTAACCGTTTCATCTCCATCGCCATTATAGCGGCGTCCGCAATACTCGATCATCTTGCTACCAACCATCCGGGCTCCTTCGCTGATGGTAATCATAGCGTATCGGCTCGGGTTGGCGGCCTTGTCTTTGATGAGATAGTCGGCAAGGGTTTCCGGGTCGAAGGGCACCTCAGGAATGAGCGCACGGTCAACACCGGCCAGATAAGAACTGATCAGGCAGGTCTCGCCCGTGCTGCGGCCGAAAAGTTCGACAATCGTGATACGCTCATGCGAACCGGAGCTGGTGCGAAGCTGATGAATGTACTGAACACTTCTGGTAACCGCCGTACCGAATCCGATGCAGTAGTCGGTGCCATAGACATCGTTGTCCATCGTCTTGGGCACGCCAATAACCTTGATCCCCTTGCGTGACAAATGCTCGGCATAACCGATGGTATCGTCGCCACCGATGACGATGAGGACATCGATCCCAAGCGCATCGATGCTTGAAAGGACGTGGTCGGTCAGGTCGAAGTTTCCGGAATGGCGGAGACCGGAGCCCATCAGTTCCGGTGAATTTCGCAGGAAGGGAGGAATTTCTCTCTTTTTGAGGTTGCCGGGATGAAGTCGGCTGGTGTGAAGCAACGTGCCGCCGGTGCGGTCGATTCTCCGGACAGCCTGCACATCGAGATCAACGATATGCTCCTCTCGGCTCGACGGATCGGAGGCATCGAAAGCCAGCAGGCCGTTCCAGCCCCGGCGAATGCCCGTAACCCGATAGCCCCTCTCGGAGCTGATGGTCACGATCGTCTTGATACACGCATTGATGCCAGGGGCGTCACCCCCGCCGGTCAGAACACCGATATGCATGAAAAGCTGGGTCGAAAGGTTATTACTTGCGCGAGCGTCTCGGCTTTTTAGGCTCGGCGCCCTCTGCCTCCTTTTTGCGCGTATCGGCAGCAATCTGGCTGGAGGTACGGGTATCAAGCGTCTCCGGCTCGGCCTGCAACCCGGCGCTCCTCATGGAATAGAATTCGATCAGGTTGCCGTCGGGATCCATCACAAAAAAGGCCATGCCCTCCCGCCGATGCGCAGGACGGGTAACCAGATGAACCCCTTTGTCCTCAAGATAGACAGCCGCCTCTTTGACTTCATCATCCGAAGCCAGCCTGAAGCCGAAGTGATCCACCCGGATGTCTCTCGCATCGGCCGTGCCAGGCGTTTCTGCCTTGACCAGCACAAAAAGATCAGAGTTGAGCCGCAGGTAAGTAATATTGGCACCAGCCCGGTGATCCACCCGAAAGCCCAGAATATCTACGTAGAACTCTTCGGATAAACGCACATCGTTGACCCGAAGCGTAATCTGATTAATCCCCGTCAGTTTCATCATCTTTCTCTGATTCTGCGGCCTTTGCTTCGACCGGTTTTTCCAGAATATAATCGTACTGGTGATCGAAATACTGCTCTACGGCCTGCTGCGAGGGCTTTTCACGGCACTCGAACTCCACGCTGATGGCAATCTGCTCCGGGAACACCTTTTCGGACTCGGACTCAGAGGTGGGGTTCCGGATCATCTCCTTGTAAGGCAGCAAGCGCTCTTCCAGTTCAGACCGCTCAGCCTCGTGAATCTCCCTTGCGCGCTTTGAAATGGCCACAACGGTTTCATACAGGTTTTCATGCGTACTTCTAAGCTTGTTCAGATCTACAGGTTTGACCGACATTGCAACATAGCGTTATGATTGTGGAAGAAACTGGGCGATCTTCGAAGCAACAAGATCGACAGTGCGTTCGAGATCGTCATTGACAGCAACAAAATCGAACTGATCGGCACAGGCAAGTTCCATCTCAGCGCGTTCAAGCCTCATGGCCAGTGCCTCCGGCGCCTCGCTTTTGCGTGACTGCAACCGCTGTGCAAGTACCTCCATGCTCGGAGGTTTGAGGAAAACGAGCAGCGCCCGTTCTCCGAAAATTTTCTTGAGGTTCAGCGCCCCCTTCACATCGAGATCGAACAGGAGATTCCGGCCTGCGTCAACCGCTTCCCGAGTCTTGCCGAGCAGCGTTCCGTAGTAGTTGCCGAAAAAGAATTCATGCTCGATAAAGCCGCCCTCTTCAATGAGTTGCTCGAAGCGTTCGCGACTCAGAAAGTGGTAATCGACCCCATCCTTCTCGCCGGCTCTCATGGCGCGGGTGGTGGCTGAAACCGAAAATTCCAGGCAGCCGAGACGCTCCATCACCAGCTTCGCCACGGTGGACTTGCCAGTGCCTGAAGGCGCTGAAAAAACGATCAGCCGGCCCTGTCTGGAATCGTGCTGGTCACTCATTGGCATCACTCGATATTCTGCAACTGCTCGCGAACCTTTTCAAGCTCTTCCTTGATGTGCACCACCTTCTGGGAGATGTCAGCATTCTGGGATTTTGAAGCGATCGTGTTGGCCTCGCGAAGCTGCTCCTGCAACAGGAAATTAAGCTTGCGACCCGAGCCGCTCGACATGTTGTTCAGCTCCTCGATGAAGAACTTGTTGTGGCTGTTGAACCGGGTGCACTCTTCGGTTATATCGAGCTTGTCAGCAGCCATCACGATCTCCATTTCGAGCCGATCCCTGCTGTACTCTACATCCCGACCGGCAATGGCGCTGATCTTGGTAGAAAGACGCTTGCGGATGGTTTCGAGGTTATCGGCAGCAATCACCTGAATTTCGGAGAGCGTGCGGTCGATTTCGGCGATTCTGGCCGTGAAGTCACCAGCAAGTTCTTCACCCTCTTTGCGGCGCATCTCCTTGAGCTTCTCGACAGCTTCGACAACAGCCGATTGGGCCACAGGCCAGATCTCATCAGGTTTGTCAAGGATAGAGTTGTCAGACTCGAAAATTTCCGAGAAACGCAGAATCTGATCGAGCGTGAGCGGAGCCTCAATACCAGCCTCACGCCTGACGGTTTCAAGCAAGGCTTTGTAGCCCCTGACTTTTGCGGCATTGACGGTTACCGGCAACTGCTCGTCCTTTTCATCGAGCTGAAGCTGAACGAAGGCCGATATTTTCCCGCGCTGGAAATTGCCGCGGATCAGTTCCCTCACCTCCAGTTCACGGGCAAGAAGCTGTCGTGGAAGCTTGACTCCGATTTCGGCAAAACGATTGTTAACCGAGCGAAGTTCAACAAGCACTTTCATGCCTTTTTCCGCGCGCTCGGCGCTGCCATAGCCGGTCATGCTTTCCAACATATGCAGGTCCAGTTACATTCTTGAAGATGCCTGCGGAATCGAGTTCCGCAGGGCTAGGGAGTCGGGATTTCGTTCCCGCTTATTTACGCAGATCGAGATCGGTAAGCACCTTGCGGTAGCGCTCGATATCGACTTTCTTGAGGTAGTTCAGCACACGTTTGCGCTTGCCGACCAGCATCAACAGTCCGCGGCGTGAGTGCTTGTCTTTGGGATGCTGCTGAAGGTGACCGGTCAGATCGGCGATCCTGCGGCTGAACAGGGCAACCTGAACTTCCGCTTTTCCGGTATCCGTCGCAGAATCACCAAACTTCGTAACAATCTCGGTTTTGTGTTCTTTTGCCAGACCCATGGTAGTAATAACTAGTAGTGAAATAAAAACAAAAAATACGGCCTGAAATATAACATTATTTCAGATATAATTCTGTCTTTTTTTGATCGGCCAGCAACTGCGCCTTGAGCTCGTCGATCGAGTTGAAGCGCTGTTCAGGCCTGATGAAATCGAACAGCTGCAAAACGAGGTGTTTTCCATACAGCTCGCCAGAGAAGCCGACAATGTGCGCCTCGACAGTCACAGCCCCGTGCTGCTCGACGGTCGGGCGGCGGCCGATATTCATCATGGCCAGCCATTCGCGTCCATCGATAGTGACCCTGGCCGCATAGACGCCGTGGGCGGGAAGCTGCTTGCAGCGATCAGACAGTTCGAGGTTGGCTGTCGGGAATCCAATCTGTCGGCCAAGCTTGTTGCCGTTGACCACGTTTCCGCTGATGGTGTAAGGCGTTCCGAGGCAAACATTTGCTTCACGGATACGACCTTCAACAAGCAGGCGCCGGATTCTGGTGCTCGAAACCGGCGAACCATCAACAATGACTTCGCCAACAACATCGACACTGAAACCGTGCTCGTCACCGAGCTGGCGCAGAGTTTTTCCGCTGCCGCTCCGGTCGCTTCCGAACCCGTGGTCGTAGCCAACGGTCACCTGCCTCGCGCCGAGCATTCCCACCAGCACATGACGGATGAAATCGGCTGAACTCTTCCGGGAAAATTCCCGGTCAAAGCGAATAATGAACAAAAGATCAACCTGCATGGTTCTGAAGTGCGCAACCTTCTCGTCAAAGGTGGTCAGGAGCTTCACCTGGCACTCCGAGCCGCTTTCAAGCACAAGCCTCGGATGGGGATCGAAGGTCACGACCACGCTTCTCAGGCCATCCTGCCGGGCTTTTTCGATCATGGAGCCAATGATCTTGCGGTGGCCGACATGCAGGCCATCGAACGAGCCGATGGTTACCGCTGAAGGCACGGCATCCAGGCTGATCGCCTGGCCGGTATCGGCATCATGAACCGTATCGCCTTGTAAAACAACGACGCGCATAGTATTACTCTTCGATGGCCGAAGCGGCACGACCTATTTCGTCAACAATGGCCTCAACGCTCATCGCCTCTGAAAGGTTGTACTGACCGATTGAAACACGTTTCAGGGCTGAAAGGTACCCGCCAACGCCAAGCAGTTCGCCAAGCTCGTGGGCGATCACCCGGATATAGGCGCCCTTCGAAACCGTGATTGAAAAGTGAACGAAGGGCAACTCGATACCGGTAATCTCGAAACGGTGAATCTCGATACGGCGCGCTTTGCGCTCCTTGACCTCGTGACCCTGCCGGGCCAGTTCGTAGAGGCGCTTGCCGTTGTGCCACACCGCCGAGTGCATCGGAGGCTGCTGCAACCGCTCGCCGACCATCGATGCGGCAGCCTCGCGGATGGCATTTTCGTCGAGCGCGGAAACATCGCGGATATCGTACTCCTCGCTCTCCGTGTCGTGGCTGACTGTTTTCGCCCCGAGCCTGATGGTGCCTTCGTAACCCTTGTCCAGAATTTCCAGCGATGAGATCGTCTTGGTCTTCCGACCGGTGGCAAGGATCAACAGGCCGGTTGCTTTGGGGTCGAGCGTGCCACAGTGGCCGACTTTTCGCTTCGCACCATTGCGTTTGTAAGCGCCGCGGATTTTAGCCACGACGTCGAACGACGTCCAGTCGAGCGGTTTGTCAACCAGCAGGTAATCGCCCTCTTCACTCAGAACGGGCATGGAGGTTTGAGGCGTCATGACGAGCGTACTCCGAAACAGATAAAGCGGTTACTGCTCTGCTTCCGGGCTTCGCCTGACCGACTTGAGCAACTGCTCGATCCGGTTGGCCTGCTCGAACAGTCGGTCTTCGTAGAACTCCAGCTCCGGAATTCGCCTGAACTGGTTCCGGATTTTTGAAGAAAGAATCTTACGCAGCGCCTTGGTTTCGGTGTGCAGGAACTCCATAACCTCTGCGCGCTCGGCTTCAGAGCCTATGATTGAAACATAGACCCTGGCGATGCCCAGATCAGCCGTGACCCTCACCTCGGTTACGGTCGACAGAGGGCCGCTGCGAGGCAGCTCCTTCTCGAAAATAGCGCTCAACTCCCGCTGCAAGAGCGAGGCGACTTTTTCAGTTCGTATCGACATCCGGACTCCCTTTCGTTGCTCAGAGTTTGCGTTTCTTTTCGACGATTTTGTAGGCCTCGACCACGTCACCGACCTTGATATCGTCGTAGCCTTTCAGGCTCAAACCGCACTCGTACCCGCTATCGACCTCCTTGACGTCGTCCTTGAAGCGCTTGAGCGAGTCGAGCTGGCCTTCGTAAATCTGCACACCGTCGCGCAACAGGCGAACGTTCGAGTCGCGGAAAATCTTGCCGTCGAGCACGTAAGCACCGCCGACGTTGCCCACCTTGGGCACCCTGAAGACCTGGCGGATTTCAACCGAACCGATACTCTCCTCATGCAGCTCGGGCGAAAGCATACCTTCGAGCGCCTTCTCAACATCTTCGAGCACGTGGTAGATGACGCTGTAGAAACGTACGTCGAGGTCTTCCTTCTCGGCAAGCCGCTTGGCGTTGACGTTCGGGCGAACACGGAAGCCGATGATGATTGCATCCGAAGCGGCGGCGAGCAACACGTCGGTTTCGGTGATCTGACCGACACCCTGGTGAATGAGCTGCACCTTGACCTCTTCGTTGTGAATCTTCATGAGGCCGTCGGCAAGCGCCTGGATCGAACCGTCGGTATCGGCCTTGATGATGACGCTGAGCTCTTTCTTGAGTCCCTCCTTGATCTGGCGGGCGATGCTGTCGAGCTTGACACGGGTGCTGCGGCGGAACTCGTGCTCACGTTTGATGATCTGGCGCTTCTGGGCCAGGTCGCGCGCATCGCGGTCGGATTCCATAACGGTGAGGATGTCACCGGACTGCGGCATATCCTCGAAGCCGAGCACACGCACTGGCTGAGACGGCCCCGCCTCCTTGATGCGCTTGCCGCGCTCGTCCATGAGCGCCCGGACCTTACCCATCGAGTTACCGGCCACAAACGGATCGCCGACTTTCAGGAACCCGCGCTGCACCAGCACGGTCGAAACCACACCCTTGCCTTTGTCAAGTTCGGACTCGACGATGATTCCGCTGGCGAAAATGTCTCGCGAGAAGTTGCCTTTCAGCTCCCGGATTTCAGCTTCGGTCAGCACCTTTTCCATCAGTTCATCGATGCCGAGTCCCTGCTTGGCCGAAATCTCCTGGCACTGGTACTCACCGCCCCAATCCTCGACCATCACGCCCGCTTCGGAAAGCTGCGTCTTGATCTTGTCGACGTTGGCTTCGGGCTTGTCGATCTTGTTGAGCGCTACGACAATCGGCACACCGGCAGCTTTGGAGTGGTTGATCGCTTCGATGGTCTGCGGCATGACGCTGTCGTCAGCAGCCACGACCAGGATGACGATGTCGGTCACCTGCGCACCGCGGGCACGCATAGCGGTAAATGCTTCGTGACCCGGCGTATCAAGAAAGGTGATATGGCGACCGCTCTCGACTTCAACTTCGTACGCGCCGATATGCTGGGTAATACCACCCGATTCGCCCGCCACGACGTTGCTTCGACGGATGTAGTCGAGCAGCGAGGTCTTACCGTGATCGACGTGACCCATGATGGTCACCACCGGCGGACGGGTCTGCATATCCTCAGGATTGTCAACCTGCTCCTCGGCTGTGGTGGCCTCAACTTCGGTCGTGAACTCGATATCGAACCCGAATTCCATCGCAATAAGCTCGATAATCTCCTTGTCGAGACGCTGGTTGATGGTCACGAATTTGCCCAGCGCAAAGCACTTCTGAATAATGTCTTTGGCGGTAAGGCCCATCAGTTCGGCAAGTTCATGCGGCGAAGCGTACTCGGTCACCTTGATGAGGCTCTTTTCAGCCTCACGCATCGCCTCGGCTTCCTCAAGCTCACGCTCGCGCTCCATACGGCGCATCTTGCGGAACTTCTGGCGGGAACCGGACGAGCTGCTGTCGTCCATGCCGCTGATGGTGTTCTTGATATTGCGGGAGATGACCTTGTCATCAACCTCAACCTTCTTTTTCTTCTTACCCTTCTTTTTCTTACCGCCACTGAAATCACCTTCAGTAGTAGTTCCGGTACTCTTTTTCTTGGCAGCGCCCTCTTCTCCGGAAGTCGAAGAGGTTGTGCCCTCGAACTCATCTTTGAGCTCGGCGGCACTCTCCTTGAAGCTCTTCTTGCGCGATTTCTTTTTGCGATCGGAACCGCTCGACACGTCGATGGTTCCAAGCACCGTCAGACCGCCGATTTTCTGTGGGGCTTCGTAGGTCTTCATCGAATCGGGCAGCGTCTGCACCAGGGCCTGGGAGGCTTCGTCAGACTCCTCGGCTTTTGGCTCCTGCTCCTGTTGCGGCTGGGCTTCCGGCTCGGCTTCGGCTACTGGTTGCGGCTGCTCGACCGGCTTGGCTTCGGCCTCCGGCTCCTTGGTTACAGCGACCTCTTCTTTGGCAGGTTCCGGCTGGGCCATCTCGGCAATTGCAGGCTTTTCAACAGGGGCGGAAGAAACCGAAGGCTCCGGCTTGGAAAGAATCTCCACAAAAGGCTCTTTTACAGGCTCGGGCGTATGAACGGCTGGGGCGGGCGTAGGTCCGCTGCTCAGGCTCTCTTTGAGCTGCTGCTCCTTTTCATAAGCCTTCCGCGACTGCTCTTCGAGCTTGGTGAGGCGTTTTTTCTTTTCGGCCCTGATCTTGCGGGTCTCATCAACCAGTTTTTTCTCCTGGCTGAAATTGCCGAAAATCATGTCGCGCATCTCCTCCCCCACCATTGATGAGGTGGACGCAACCTTGCCTCCCTCCTGCTTGACAAACTGCAGAACTTCCCGAGGGCTGACCTGCAGCTCCCTTGCAATATCACTGATACGGAACCTTTTCTGCTTTTCCTCGATGGCCATTGACTCCTCCTGGATAATTATCCTCTTGATCCTCTTGCCGGAATTCCTTCACACTCGCCGCCCCGACGCCTGCCCGGAAATCCTGTAGTAATTCTCAGTTTGTTTCTTCGTCCCGGTTCTCTTCCGGATCCATACTGTCGCCCATGAGCGACCGTTCATGGCTGTCATCGAGAAGCGCCTTGAGGTCTTCATCGTTGAACTGCTCCCTGACGGTGCGGTAGATTGTGTCGGCGATCTTCTTCCAGTAGCGCTTTTCGTCGTCGGTGATCCGGCGCTCTCTCGGCTTGACCGGCTTGCGAGTCTTGTTGAAGACGAACAGCTCTTCGTTCTTCTGCGTACCGAGCAACGCCTCCTCGATCTTTTCGACGCCGCCTTTCAGAATCTTCTTGGCCGTATCGAGCCCGCCGTCGAGCAGCTGGTAGATCATGTCGTCGCCGAACTCTTCGCGGAACTCGATGATGTCGATGTCGTTCGGATCTTCGAGCGACTTGTCGATCACGTCGCGATAGACGTCGATTTCGTAGCCGGTCAGCTTTTCAGCCAGATGGATGTTGTTGCCGTTCTTGCCGATAGCGTACTTGATCTGATCGGGCTTGATCATGACCCTGGCTTTGCGGGTCTTCATGTCGGCATGCACGGTCATCGGGTCGATCTTGGCCGGCTGAAGCGCACGGGCGATAAACACCTGCGGCTCGTCGGTGTAGTAGATGACGTCGATATTCTCGTTGTTCAGCTCCTTGACGATACTCTGGATACGCTTGCCGCGATAGCCGACGGTGGCGCCGACCGGGTCGATGCGCGAACTGGTCGATTCGACGGCAACCTTGGCCCGCTCGCCCGGCACACGTGCGATACCCTTGATAATAATGAGGCCATCGAGAATCTCCGGGACCTCGCTTTCAAACAGCTTGTAAAGGAAACGGTCATCAACTCGCGAAACGATCACCTTCATGCCGCCATCCGGCTTTTCACGCTCCTCGACCGTACCGTCATCGAGACGCACCTTGACCTTCTCGCGCTCGATGCGTTTGACATAAAGCTTCATGTGCGGCGTGCGGCGCGGATTGTCTTTTTTCATCATCTCCGAGCGCGGGAGCACCAGCTCAACGCGATGATCCTTGGAGGTGTGGTAGGTGAAAATCACCTCGTTCGAGCGAACCTGATAAACCTCGCCGGCAACCACTTCGCCGACCTTTTCGAGGCAGTCTTCGTAAACCACCATGCGCTCCAGGTCGCGAACTTTTTTCTGCACCGACTGCTTGATGATCTGGATCGATTTGCGGGTCAGGTAGTCGTCGAGCTTGATCGGCCCCTCTTCGTAAAAGTCACCGACCTCAAGCGAATCATCGATCTTGCGAATTTCGTCGATACCGATTTCGATGGTAGGAAGATCAACCTCTTCAACAATTTCCTTCAGAATATAGACCTCGAAATCGCCACGCTCGGGATTGATGAAAATATTGGCTTCGACTTCCGGATCGTAATCTTTCCTGAGCTGCTTCTGGATGATCTCCTTGAGCAGGTCGGCGATATCCATCTTGACTGCGGCACTTTCGGAGCGTTTGTCCAGAAAGACCTTCGACTGCTCGATTTCTCCGAAAGCGCTGGCAATCTGCGCCTTCTGATCATGAGTTTCACCCTTAACCTGCTTTCGTGCCATCGCTATGTGATCTTGTTTTATAAATAGTCTGCGATTCGTTCCAGCTCGCGCCGGTTTTGACCATTACCATTCAGTCTGAACGACCGCCTTGACGATGTCGGCAAGACGCAAGGTCCCCGGCTGCCGGGCGGCTACTGTCTTCTTTTTCTTTCCTTTTTTCGTGACCGGCTCGATGGTGATCGACGGCTCCTCGCCCTCAAGGACAGCTTCGGTAAGCTTGCCTTCGAGTTCCTGCCGCTCTCCTTCCGGATCAAGGTACACGACCTTCATTTTCCGCCCAAGATGCCTGAGATACTGGCGCGGAACCCTGATGGGTTCGCCGATGCCGGGAGATGAGACCATGAGCTCGAAATCGCCGCCAGCCAGCATAAGATTCTCTTCGCACGCTTCAAGACGCGCCCTGATGGCCCGACTCAATTTGGCACACTCGTCGATGCTCACCCCTTTATCGGCCTCAACCGTCAATTCGATGATTCTGCCACCACCGCGCACATCGGCTTCGACAAGGTAGAGATCACGTCCTTTTACCGCCGCAACCTCGGCAATCGACTCGTCGATTGCCCGCTTTATCATCTCATCCATACGTTCGCTCAAATTACCTAAAACAAAAAAGTGGGGATACCCCACTTTCAAAAACCGATCTTGAAAAGGCCAGTGCTCCGGTCAGCGGACAATGTACAAAAAAAACCGAACACAAGCCAAAAAGCACACGACGCCATCAGCCGCGCTTTACTTTTTTTGCTTTATCTGGCTATCGATCACCTCATAGTCCGCTTCTTCGACCTGCGCCCGGCGACTGGAAGAGGAGAACGAATCAGGGCGATTGCCGAATTGATCATCCCTGGAGAAGGTGAACGTCATGCGGATCAGACGGCTGACAAACCGTATCGCCAACCACAAGGCAATGAGAAGAAGAATGAATTTCAACATGAGGCAACACTCCGGAAACAAAGTCCGGCTTCTGGAACGCAGCCCGCCGGAAATGAAAACAGTCTGAATGGATATTTTAATGAACGGGAAAAGCATCTCCAAATCAGCGGCACCACCTGCGCAAGATGAAGCAGAGGCGGATCGGTGACAATCAGCTACCGGCGTTCGAGCAAGTCGATTAAACGTTCGGCGTCGATGCGGCGGCGGAAGGCTTCGCGGCCATCGATCAGGATAACCGGAATATCGAGACCGTAACGCTCCAGCAACTCGGCATCGCCGGAAATATCCCGTTTTTCGATCTCAAACGGAATGCTCTGGCGCACCTCGTCGAGCACCTTCATCGCCTCGTCGCAGAGGCAGCAGCCCGGCTTGCCGTAGATGGTGAGCACCGGCCTCATGGCTTGGCCGACTCCTGCGAAACGGCTTCGTGCAGCACCCCAACCAAAGTATCGAGATCGAGCGAGGTCTGCTCGGAGGTTTCGAGATTCTTGAGCGCATAGTGGCCCGACTCGAATTCGGACTGTCCGATTATCAGCACATAGGCCGCGCGCATGCGGTTGGCTTCGCGCATCTGCGCCTTCATGCTCCGTCCAGCCAAATCAATCTCCGTCTTGAGCCCGGCCTTGCGAAGGCGGAAAACCACCTGCATGGCGTGGTCGGTCAGCTCTTTCTGCTGCACAACCACATAGACCAGCGGCCCGTGCGGATTGAGCGTGGCGAACAGGCCCTGCTTTTCCATGGCGATCATGAGCCGCTCCATGCCAACCGCAAAGCCGACTGCGGGCAACTCTTTCGACGCACCAAGTTCGGTGGCCAGCCCATCGTAACGACCGCCGCCGCCGATGGCGTCCTGTGCGCCAAGCTCGGAGCTGGTCACCTCGAAGGCTGCATGGCAGTAATAATCAAGTCCGCGAACCAGCAGATGATCGACGTCATAGGCGATTTGGCGGTCGTCGAGGTACGAAAGCACTTTTTCAAAATCAGCCACCGATTCCGGTTTGAGCGAAGCGTACAGCCTCGGCGCTCCGGCAATCATCTCCTTCAATGCCGGGTTTTTGGAATCGAGAATCCGCAGCGGATTCTTTTCGAGCCGCTCCTTCGACGGCTCGTCCAGATCATTCTGGTAGGGCATGAAATAGTCACGCAACGCTTCGCGGTAGCGGGCGCGGTCATCGAGGTCACCGAGCGAGTTGATGCGAAGGCGCAGGCCGTGCAAGCCAAGCGATGAGAAGACCTGCATCATGAAGGTCAGCACTTCAGCCACCGCCGCCGGGTTGGAGACCCCGAGCAGCTCCGCACCGAACTGCGTGAACTGGCGCTGGCGTCCGGCCTGCGGGCGCTCCTTGCGGAACAGGTCACTGATGTAGTAGAGCTTGCTCACCGGCGACTGCGAGAGCAGATTCTTCTGCAGGCAGGCGCGCATCACCCCGGCAGTCATTTCGGGGCGGAGCGTCAGAGAGCGTCCGTTGGGATCGGGCTGGAAGGTGAACATCTCCTTGCCGACGATATCGGTGGTCGCGCCGATGCCACGCTGGAACAACTCGGTGTATTCGAACACCGGCGTACGCACCTCACTGAACCCGTACAGTTCAGCCACCGAGCGGATCACCCCCTCGACATAGTGCCACCGTGCGATCTCATCCGGAAAAATGTCCCGCGTCCCCTTGACTGCCTGCAACTGCGCCATAACTCCTTTTTCTCTCAATAATTAAATCTGAGGCAAATCCTTCTCTTCCTCCTTGAACAGCTCGAGCACCTCGCCGGGAGTTTTCGCCTCGATGATGCGGCGGCGCACCTCATCCTTGCCGGCGAGCCTGGTGATGCGGCCCAGCAGCTTGAGGTGTTCAGCAAGCATGGTCTCGGGCGTAGCGAGCAGAAACACGATCTTCACCGGCTGGCTGTCGATCGACTCGAAATCCACCTCACCGTTCAGCGTCGCCAACGCCAGCACCGGCGCGGTCACCGCTGAGGTCTTGGCGTGAGGCAAGCCGATATTCTTGCCGATGCCGGTTGACATCTCACGCTCACGCTTTCGCACATCCTCGGCAAGCAACTTCGGGTCCTTGACCTTTTCATGGCCGGCAACCATCGAAATCAGGGTATCGATCACCTTTTCCTTTGAATCCGACGACAGATTCAGCGAAATATGCTTTTCCGAGAGAAGCGCTTCAATTTTCATGGGCGATAAGAATTGCAGTGTGAGGCCGTGAGATGGTGAGACCGCGTGCACCAGACTTCGCAATGGCACTGGCCGTCAAGGGTAATGAGATCGAGCGGCGTTTCAGGCGCTTCATCCGTCTGCCCAGGCAGGACGAAGCAACGGCCCGGCTGACCCGTGTCGGCCATTCCGAATCCGGGGAACCGGAACTCACGACAAAATCACAGGGGAATATCTCTAAACAAACTGAAATTCAATATAAAAAACATTCGCTTCCGCAAGAAGCCGATCAAGCAGCACTTGCGGAAAAAAGTGATTCTGCCATTTCAACAGGCTTTCGGATTCATCCGGATCGGAAGCGATTTCGATGCCAGGCAGAAGCTGGAACTGCTCACGACGGCCAAGCAGCCACCAGAATCAAGCGTAGGTCACAAAGAGGTAGAGCAGCGGCGCCATGAACATGATGGTGTCGAACCTGTCGAGCACGCCACCATGCCCGGGGATGAGCGACGACGAGTCCTTGACGCCGGCATCTCGTTTGAACATCGACTCCATCAGGTCGCCGAGCGGTCCGACAGCGCCGATGAACAACCCAATCGGCAGTGCACGTCCGTCGGGACAGCCGGAGATAAACACCGAACAGGCCCAGGCAGCCAGCACGCTGCCGACAATACCGACCAGATAACCTTCCCAGGTCTTTTTCGGGCTGATGCGGGCAAAAAACTTCCGGCCGAAAATCTTGCCACCAAGGCCCCTGCCGCCGAAATAGGCGAAAATATCAGCCGCCCAGATACACATGAAAAGCAGTAGCACCAGCGATTCGCCGGTCCCCATACCGGTGGTCGGTTCGGCAAGCCGAAGCCGAAGCAGCGAGCCGAAACACAGGTTGACGTAAAGCAAGCCGACCAGCATCGAGCCGATATTCATCAACTGGGAGCCTCGGGTTCGCCAGAGCTCAATCACCTGAAGAGCCATAACGGCGACCAGCACAGCCTCCCAGTAATCGACAATGCGGAAATAGAAATTGAGCTGCAGAAGCGCGGTCAGCGGCAGCAGCACGAGAAGCGATACCGGATGGGCATGGTGAACCGCCAGACGCCGGAACTCGGCAGTGGCCATGAGACTGAGCGCGAGCACCAGCGAAAAGAAAAAAAGCCCGCCCTTGACGTTGAGCCAGAGCAGCAACGGAATGCCTACGATGGCCACCGCCACCCGCTGAAAAAGATTGCTTTGCGTCAGTGAAGACATAGATCAGACCTGTATCATAAACGCCCGCCGGGCATTGATTTTTCGGCATGTGCGGATGCCGGTTTTTCAGGAAAATAGCGGATCAGCAACGAAAAAGTAAACAGCGACACCACAACCAGCGCCCACCACGGCCACAGAAAAATAGGCGATGACGACCCTATTGCGCCAGCGTGACCCGCCTGCCCGCCGCCCAGATGCATCACAATCAGCGCCGCAAGGTTGTTAGCGCCATGAGCAACCGCGGGGACCAGCAGGTTGTCCGTCTTCAGATAAAGATACCCGATATACCATCCGAGCAACATCAGCGGCAGTAAATTGAACAACTGCAGGTGAAAGAGCGCGAACACCAGTCCGCTGAAAAAAACAGCCTGAAAAGGCTTGATGTTCAGTGCAAGGCTTTTCTGAAGGTACCCCCGGAACAATAGCTCTTCGCAAATCGATGGCGTCAGCACAAAAACCAGTAACGCGCTCAGCAGACTTGCAGGTGACGTATCTCCGGCCAGCAACCTGATGAGCCGATCAAGCTGCTCCTGGCTCTTCAGCAGCGCCTGCCCGGTTTCACCGAGCATCGGCAACAGACGGAGCTGTACTTCCATGATACTATACAAACAGGGCTGTAGTAACAGCATTCCAAACCCGCCGACAAGCGCCGGACGCAAACCACCGCCCTTGCCGACGCCCAGCCACCGGAGGTTGACCCGCCCGAACGGAGTGCCGCCACTCAATCGGCTGGCCAGCAGAAGCACCGGAAGCCCAAGCACCAGAACCTGGCCAAGCATCTGAGTAAAAAGCATTCGCTGCAACACCGGAGGAGACTGGCCACGCAAAACACTTTCAAGCGATTGGCCACCCGTCGCAAGAAAACTCAGTACACCACCAACGAGCAAGTACCCTGCCAGGATACTGACCAGCACCAGAATCGTCTTGAACAGCGTCGGCCGCACAACAGAGTTCGTATTGTCAATGGGACTCATGAGCTACGTTGTGCCAATTGAAAATCGAGTTACAGAAAATACTGATCGACGCAAGACGAGTGACTCAACGACACGCGCTGTAGTCACTCTTCGCGCCCAGCGTACAATAATAAACTAACATGCAACGCTTTTTCATCCGAAAATTCAGGGCTTTTTTACCAAAAAAGCGATTACTGTTTATTTTAGTAAACGAAAAACCTGCCACATGCCCCATCAGGAGTAATCGCAGGTATCCCGGCCGGATTCCCGTAATCGCCCGGCGAAACCGGGCCTCATCCAGCATTTTTGTGAAAATACTTGTTACCGGCACGGCCGGATTCATCGGCTTCCACCTTGCCGAACGCCTTGCTCAGAGAGGCGACGAAGTGGTCGGTCTCGACAACATCAACGACTATTACGACCAGAACGTCAAGTACGGACGCCTCGCCTTTTCAGGCATCGACCGCGACGCTATCGAGTACGGAAAGCTCATCACTTCGACGAAGTATCCGAACTACCGCTTTATCAAGCTCGATCTTGAAGACAAGGCCGCAATTGACGCGCTGTTCGCCGCCGAAAAGTTCGACGCGGTATGCAACCTCGCCGCGCAGGCCGGGGTGCGCTACTCGCTCACCAACCCCGACGCCTACATCAAGTCGAACATCACCGGCTTCATCAACCTGCTCGAAGCGTGCCGCCACAACAAGGTCGGCAACCTCAGCTACGCATCGAGTTCGTCGGTCTATGGCCTGAACGAACGCCACCCTTTTTCGGTGCACCACAATGTCGATCACCCGGTGAGCCTTTACGCGGCCAGCAAGAAGTCCAACGAGCTGATGGCGCACACCTACAGCCACCTGTTCGGCATTCCGACCACCGGCCTGCGCTTCTTCACGGTTTACGGGCCTTGGGGACGGCCCGACATGGCGCTCTTCCTGTTCACCAAAGCCGCGCTCGAAGGCCGCCCGATCGATGTCTTCAACTACGGCAACATGCAGCGCGACTTCACCTACATCGACGACATCGTCGAAGGCGTCGTGCGGGTCATCGACAACCCGGCAAAATCGAACCCCGACTGGAGCGCCACGACTCCCGACCCCAGCACTTCGTCGGCCCCGTACCGCGTCTACAACATCGGCAACAATGAGCCGGTCAGGCTGTTGGATTTCATCGAGGCCATTGAAAAAGCGCTCGGCAAAACCATCGAAAAGAACATGCTGCCAATCCAGCCGGGCGACGTCCCCTCGACCTACGCCGACGTCACCGACCTAGTCAACGATCTCGGCTACAAACCCTCGACTTCGGCTCAGGAGGGCATCAACCGCTTCGTGAAATGGTATCGTGAATTCTTCAACGTCTGAGCACCAGTAAATGGAAAACGCAAAGATTGCGCTGATCGGCCTTGGCTATGTCGGCCTGCCGCTCGCCGTCGAGTTCGCCAAACACTATCCGGTTGCGGGATTCGACATCAACGAAGCGCGAACCGAGGAGCTGCGCACCGGAACTGACTCGACCCTCGAAGTCGATAACGAGGCGCTTCAGTCCGTGCTCGCGACTGGCAATCCGCTGGCGTCGGAAGAGGCCGGAACAGGCCTGTTCGTCACAGCGGACGTGGACGATATTGCCGGGGCGAATATCTACATCGTCACGGTACCGACACCGACCGACAAGCACCACCGCCCGGTGCTCACCCCGCTCATCCGGGCGAGCGAAACGGTCGGCAAGGTGTTGAAAAGGGGCGACATTGTCATCTACGAATCGACCGTCTATCCCGGTGCGACCGAAGAGGATTGCGTGCCGGTGCTCGAACGGGTTTCGGGACTGGCCTTCAACCGCGACTTTTTCGCGGGCTACTCCCCCGAACGCATCAATCCCGGCGACAAGGAGCACACGGTGACTAAGATCAAAAAGGTGACCTCTGGCTCGACGCCCGAATCGGCGCAAAAAATCGACGAGCTGTACCGCACGGTCATCACGGCAGGCACGCACCTGGCCTCGTCGATCAGGGTCGCCGAAGCGGCCAAGGTGATCGAAAACTCGCAGCGCGACATCAACATCGCCTTCGTCAACGAGCTTGCCATGATCTTCAACCGGATGGGCATCGACACCCTCGACGTGCTCGAAGCCGCCGGAACGAAGTGGAACTTCCTACCGTTCAGGCCGGGCCTGGTCGGCGGCCACTGCATCGGCGTCGATCCCTACTACCTGGCGCAAAAGGCGCAGGAGTACGGCTACCATCCGGAAATCATCCTGGCCGGACGCCGTCTGAACGACAACATGGGGCGCTACGTCGCCTCGGAGGTGGTGAAGCTGATGATCTCGAAGGATCTGAAAGTCAAGGAATCGAAGGTGCTGATGCTCGGCATCACCTTCAAGGAAAACTGCCCCGACATCCGCAACACCCGCGCGGTCGATATTGTGGCCGAACTGAAGGAGTACGGAACCGAGGTGCACGTGTACGATCCCTGGGCCAACCAGGCAGAGGTGCGACACGAGTACGGACTCGAGTGCATCGGCTCACCGCAGGAGGGCGGCTACGACGCGATCATTCTCGCCGTCGCCCATGCGGCGTTCGCCGATCTGGAGATCGACAAGCTCCGCTCTGGCGACAGTGCCGTAGTCTATGACGTGAAAGGGGTACTGCCAATTGAAACGATTGACGGCAGATTGTAACGAATGAAACTGCTGTTCATCAACTCCGCGCGCGAATGGGGCGGAACCGAGAAGTGGACGCGGATGGCCGCCACCAAACTCGCCGAACAGCACGAGGTCTCGCTGATCTACCGGAAGGTGGTGGTTGGCAAGAACTTCGACCTGCCGAAATTTCGCCTCCCCTGCCTCAGCCACGTCGATTTCTACACCCTCGCGCGGATGGTTGGGATCATCCGCAAACACGGCATCGAGGTCATCATTCCCACAAAACGCAAGGACTACCTGCTCGGCGGTCTGGCGGGCAAGCTGACCGGCGTGCCGATGATTCTGCGGCTCGGCGCCGACCGCAAGCTGAAGTGGCCCTGGCAGCGTTTTATGTATCACACCCTCAGCAGCGGTATCATCGTCAACGCCAGCAAGATCAAAGCCACCCTGCTCCAGACCGGCTACATCCCCGAAGAGAAAATCCGGGTGATCTACAACGGCCTCGACACCGCCGAGCTCGACCGGCGGCGCACAGAGCAACCAATCGCCAAACCTTTCCCGATCACGATAACCGGCCTCGGGCGGCTCACCTGGAACAAGGGCTACGACTTCCTCATCAGGAGCTTCGCCCGCTTTGTCGAGCGCACCGGCAACCGCGACGCGGGCCTTGTCATTATCGGCGACGGTGCGCAGAAAGAGGAGTTCGCGAAGCTGGCCGACGAGCTGGGCCTGCGAGATCGCGTGCTCTTTCCAGGCTTTCAGCAGAATCCCTACCCGTGGCTCGCCGCGAGCGACATCTTCGCCGTCACATCCACCAACGAGGGGCTGCCGAACGCGCTGCTCGAAGCGATGTACCTCGGCAACGCCCCCGTCAGCACCAGAGCAGGCGGCGCGGACGAAGCGATCGACGACGGCAAGAATGGCTTCATGCTCGACTATGGCGACGAGGAGGCGCTGTCGCAAGCACTGCAATCGCTCGTCGAATCGCCCGAACTACGGGAAAAATTTGCCGGAAAGGCACGGGAACGGATCGTCGAACGCTTTTCAATGGCTCGGATGGCACGGGAACTCATCGAGTTCTGCAAGTCACGACAAAAGAGGTAAGCCGATATTTTTGTAGATTGGCTTTACATATTGTCATCTCCTGCCATAACCCCAGACCCAACAGCAGCACACCTGCTCCGGATGCATGAATTTTCTCTTTCTTAATTCCGCGCGCCGAGGATGGGGCGGCAATGAAAAATGGACTAAAATGGCCGCAGAAGCCCTTGGCAACAGGCATGCGGTCATGCTCGCCTACCGCGATCCGGCAATAGGTGATCGAATTAACGTTGAAAAAGTCCGCCTCCCTTTCCGCTGGGAGTTCGACCCGGTAACAATCTCCAGCCTGGTCAGGCTCGTCCGTCAAAAGAAGATCGATATCCTGATCCCAACCAAGCGCAAGGATTACGTGATTGCCGGTCTTGTCTGCCAACTCACCGGAGCAGCCAACATCCTCCGACTCGGCATTGACCGCCCGCTGAAAAACAGCTGGATTCAGCGGCTGATCTTTGGTCCCCTGACGGATGGAGTTATCGTCAACGCAGACAAAATTCGCCAGACACTTGCCCAATCCTCATGGTTCGATACCGGCAAGGTGCGGGTGATCTACAATGGAATCGACAGGGAACGACTGGAACTGGACTCCGGCAATCCTTATGAAAAGCCCTTTCCATTCACGATCGGGGCTGCCGGAGCGCTCATCCCGCGCAAAGGATTCGACTTCCTCATTCGCGCGTTCGCCCGATTTACCAGTGGCAACCAAAGTGCGACCAACAGCGGGCTCGTCATTGCAGGAGAAGGGCCGGAGCTGGAATCGCTCGAACAGCTCGCAGCCGATCTCGGAGTTTCCGACCGGATACGTTTTACCGGACATCTCAGCAACCCCTACCCCATGATGCGCGCCTGCGACCTGTTCGTCTCGGCCTCGCAATCGGAGGGACTGGCGAATGTGCTGCTTGAAAGCATGGCACTCCATTGCGTCCCGATCAGCACCCTCTCAGGTGGAGCTGATGAGCTGATTGAGGATAGCCGAAACGGCTTTCTCGTGCAGTACGGTGACGAAGAACAGCTCGCGGGAATCTTCGACAAATTGTACAGTAACCGCGATCAGCTCGAAGCTCTTGCCGCAAATGCACAGCGGACGATTATGGAGCGCTTCTCCATTGAACGGATGCGCACCGATTTGCTCGAATTCTGTTCGGAAACCCTCGATCGAAAACAATCCGCATGAACGTACTCTTCATCAACTCCATCGGCAAAGACAAATTCGGCGGTGGTGAAAAGTGGATGGTCAACGCCGCAAAAGGGCTGACTGAACGGGGGCATAACGTCGTTATGGCCAGCAAGAAAAACTCCCGCTTTCTGAAGTATGCGGCTGAAAAGGGCGTTCAGACCAAAGTCATGACTATCCGGGGCGACATCAGCCCTTTGGCGACGCTGAAAATCGCCTTGTGGATGAAGCAGTACGAAACGGATGTGCTGATCTGCAACCTCAACAAGGATGTCCGCGTAGCTGGCCTTGCAGCCCGTCTCGTCGGCAGACCGGTGGTGCTGGCGCGCCACGGCATGCTGCTGTGCAGCCGGAAATGGAAACACAAGCTCACCCTCACCAGACTGACCGACGGCATCATCACCAACAGCCAAACCATCAGAAAAGCCTACGCTGAGTACGGCTGGTTCAGCGAAAACTTCGTCAAGGTGATCTACAATGGCCTGGTCATTCCCGAGAAGGTCACGCCATTCGATTTCGCCTCACGTTTCCCCGGCAAAAAGATCATCTACAGCGCCGGACGGCTCTCCAAACAGAAGGGGTTCGAGTACCTGATCGAAGCCGCTGCAATCCTGAAAAGCAAGCGCGACGACCTCGTGTTTGCCATCTCGGGCGAAGGCAAGCTTGAACAATCGCTGAAGCAAATGGTGGCCGAACGCGGGCTGGAAAACTCATTCATCTTCCTCGGCTTCACGCCCGACATCTACCCGTGCCTGTTGGGATGTGACCTCTTCGTGCTCGCCTCGCTCTTCGAGGGGATGCCGAACGTGGTGATGGAGGCGATGGCCATGCAGAAGCCGGTCGTCGCCACCGATGTCAACGGCGCGCGCGAATTGATGGGCGCAAGCACGAAAAGCCGTGATTGCGACACCGGCCTCATCATCCCGCCAAAAGAGCCGGCGGCCATCGCCGAAGCGATCGAAAAGATCATCGACGACCCTGCAAGAATGGCGGCCTACGGCAAGGCCGGACGCGAGCGCGTCGAAACGCACTTCACGGTGCCGATCATGGTGGACAACCTCGAAGCGCACCTGAGGCACAAAATCGCGGAAAAAAGGGGCGAATGACGAACAGGAACATGGTTCTTCCTTCAACCATAGTCCATCGCAACGAACTGTCGGACAAAACGCTTGTCATTCTGAATGAAGCGATGCGTAATGAAAATCCATCGTATTATGGGCACCGTTTAAAACTTGTTGCTCACCCCGATTGTCCGCGCTTGGTACCGACTCGTCGGGGTCGAAATCCTCATGTACGCCATGGACACTCAGGGTTCTGCGCTCCATCCGCCTTACACTCGGGTCGTTCATGACACTTTTTAGCGATGCCCTTATGAAACAAAGAGTTCAGGCGCCTTCTCCTGACTTGTCGGAACAGAATGACATGGGGAAGAATCTTTGCCAATCCAATGATTGACACGTTTAATCGCCGCAGGAACAAGACCAACAATGGGATGATGCCGAAACACGCAAATCGACAGAACACTCATGCGGTGATGTTTCATCATTTTCACAATGAACATCACCCTGTCTCGCAAGGCTCGATTTCGGGCGAACAGTTCAGCCTCATGCTCGACTGGCTTTCGGAGCGTTACCGACTCATCGATGCCGACGAATATCTGCGCAAGCTCGACCGCAACGAGCTGGAACCGCTCGACATCTGCCTGACGTTCGATGACGCGCTGCTGTGCCAGTCGGAGATCGCCGTACCGATTCTGAGGTCACGAAATCTGCGAGGATTCTTTTTTGTCTACTCATCGCCGCTGACCGGCCAGCCCGATTATCTGGAGATCTACCGCTTTTTCAGAAGAACGCGGTTTGGTTCTATCAATGAGTTCTACCAAGAGTTTTTCGAGTCGGCAAGAACAATGACCGGTGACGAATACGATGTTGCCGAAAAGGAGTTCGACAGCCGGGAGTACCTGAAACCGAGTACCTTTTACACGCCTGTCGACAAATGGTTCAGGTTCCTGCGCGATCACGTTCTTGGAAGGGAGCGGTACGGGGAAATCATGAGCATCCTGATGCGGCAACGCGGCTTCGAGCCAAGGGAAATCATGTCGAAACTCTGGATGAGCAACGCTCATCTCAAAGAGCTTGCCTCGGATGGCCACCTCGTCGGCCTCCATTCGTTTTCTCATCCGACGACAATGCAACTGCTCGACAGCGACGCTCAGAGGCGGGAATATGCCATGAATTTCGAACATCTGCGTGGGGTTCTGGACTCACCCCCGGTCTCGATGTCCCATCCATGCGGCAACTACAATGACGACACGCTGAGCCTTCTGGCCGATCTTGGTATACGCATTGGCTTCAGATGCAATAACAGCATCACATCGATCCGCTCCGTCCTTGAAGTGCCCCGCGAAGACCACGCCATCGTGCTGCGGGAGATGCAGGCCTCATCTTCGTCCTGATCGTGCCCTAAAGAATCGCCCAATCGACAAAGGTTTTCTGCGTAGGCGTCTGCCAGAAGCTCGGCTCTTTGACGATCCGGTAAAACTGTTCATCGCTGCCTCCGTTGCCAAACAGCGTGTGCGGCTGACGCGCCCGCCCCTTCACCTCCGCAAAAGCTTGCCGGATGGCTGAGGCATCAACCGGTACGTTCAGAATCGTCTCACATGTCGCCCGGTTGTTCTGCCGGGTACCGACGTTGATGGTCGGCACGCCAAAGTGAGGGGCCTCCCTCACGCCCACGCTCGAATTGCCGATGATGAAATCGGCGTTTTTCAGCAGCGTCAGGAAGCACTCGAAACGCATCGAAGGGTACAACCGAATGCGCTCCATCCCTTCGAGCTTCCAGTATCGGGACAGGATGATGTCCGTGCCGATGTCGTTGTTCGGGTAGATCACCACATAGTTCAGTTTAGATTCGAGTACCTGCTCGACCAGCGTGTCGATCTGGCGCGGCATATCCTCAAGCTCCGTGGTCACGGGATGAAACATCAGAATTCCATACTGTTCGAAATTGAATGCGTAATGCTTCCTGACCTCATCGATTGACGGCAGGTTGCTTGAGTTCATGACATCCACGTCGGGCGAACCGATCACATGAATACTTTCGCTCTTTTCACCGAGCTGCACCAGCCGCCCTTTGGCCTCTTCGTTCGAGACGAAGTGAATGTGGGAGAGCTTCGAGACGGCATGGCGGATCAGTTCATCGACGGTGCCGGAAACCTCGCCGCCCTCAATGTGCCCGACAAGCAGGTTGTTCAACGCGCCAATGGCGGCTCCGGCCAGAGCTTCCACCCGGTCGCCGTGCACGATCAAGAGGTCAGGCTTGATCTCTTTGACATAGTCCGACAAACCGCTGATAGTTTTCGACAGGATGTTGTCCATGCTGTCGCTGGCGTTCTGGTTGATAAACTTGTACAGGTTTCTGAACCCAGCTTTTTCGACCTCGATGCAGGTGTAGCCGTACTTGGAGAGCATGTGCATTCCAGTGACGAAGATGTTCAGCTCGAACTCGTCGTCCCCCTGAATTCGGGACATCAGGGACTTCAGCTTGCCGAAATCGGCGCGGGTTCCGGTCAGGAAAACAATCTTGCGTTTAGCACTTGTCGTCATGTGATTCAATCCGTTACATCCCCTTTTTTGAGCTGATACCCTTTTGTAATCGGCGCTTTCGCGGTTTTGCCCAAGAGGGTTTCGTAGTCGTTGACGCCGAAATCGCCGCCGCCGGGGCGCTTGACCCAGATGTTGTCCGCCGTCAGCGTTTCACCGGAAGCGATGTCGCGAGTCGCCACCACCGAGGCGAACGCAAACGCGATGGTCGGCGCCTCGGCATCGACCGGCCCTTTCTGTCCGCCCCGCGCCTCGAAGAGGATGTTCGCCCCCTCGATCAGTTCGGTAAGCGCCTTCGGATCCATCGAGCAGACGATGTCCGGCCCCTCGCGCTCCATGCTGTCGGTGAAGTGACGTTCGAGAATCGAAGCGCCAAGCGCGACCGCGCCGAGGCAGGGGTAGTTAGTGGTGGTGTGGTCGGACAGCCCGACGACCGCGTCCGGAAACGCCTCTTTGAGCTGCCGCATGGCGTCGAGACGCACGAGGCTCGGCGGCGTCGGATAGACGTTGGTGCAGTGCAAGAGCGCGAAGGGCACCCCGGCGCTCCTGAGAATTTCAACCGACGGGCGAATCGAGTCGAGCGTGTTCATGCCGGTGCTCAGGATGACCGGCTTGCCGAAACCGGCGATATGGCGGATCAGCGGATAGTTGTTGCACTCGCCGGAGCCGATCTTGAAGGCCGGGACGTCGAACCCGGCAAGCCGGTCAGCCGCCGCGCGGGAGAACGGCGTGCTGATGAAGATCGCGCCGCGCTTTTCGACATGACGCATCAGCGCGCGTTCGTCCTCTTTGGACAGGGCGCAGCTCTGCATGATCTCGTAGATCGAGATGTCGGCGTTGCCGGGAATCACCGACCGCGCCTCCTCGGACATTTCGTCTTCGATAATGTGGGTCTGGTGCTTGACAATCTCCGCCCCGGCATCGATCGCCGCGTCGGCCATCGCAATGGCCACGTCGAGCGAGCCGTTGTGGTTGATACCGATCTCGGCGATCACGACCGGCGGGTGGTCATCGCCGATGAGGCGGTGAGCGATCTTCATTTCAGCCATGCAGTTGCTCCAAAAGTTTTTCCACAAGAATAATATCCTCTTCGGTGTCAATATCCACGCTCTGTTCTTCGCTCATCACAAACGGCACGCTGCCGTTGGAGGGAAAGCCGCCACGTTCGAGGAAGTCGGATATCCGGAACACATAGATCGCCCCGTTGGCTTTGTAGGTTCTGGGCAGATCCTGACGACGGCAGTTCGAGAGCTTCTCGTCGAAGAGCGATTGCAGTTGCCCACTCTCGTCGATTCTGAAGGATTTGTAGGGCGAGGCCGACAGTTCGGTAACGCTGAAGAGGGTGGACTTGCCGAGTTCGACCATCCGGTGCAGGGCGGCATCGATGTGCTCCGAGGTTCGCAACGGCGAGGTCGGTTGCAGATAGACGATGCAGGGGTCTTGCCGCCGTAGCTCTTTGGGCAGCCAGTCGATGAAGTGGGTGACGACATCGACCGCAGAGGCCTGGTCGGTCGCGAAGTCGGCAGGGCGCTCGACGGTTTCGGCTCCGAGGCTGGCGGCGAGGTCGAGAATCTCCGGGTCTTCCGACGAAACAAACGTCCTGTCGATAAGCGCCGATCGCTGCGCTGCCGAGATGGTGTACTCCAGCAGCGGCCTGCCGCCGACCATGCGCAGGTTCTTGCGCCGAACCCCCTTCGAACCGCCGCGCGCCGGAATCAGCGCCAGCACGGCTGTGAAACCATCAACCATTCAATCGCTCTCTCTGTTTTCTGTTATCCCTGATTCAGCCAGCATCAGACTTGAGTTCACAAGCGCCGCTCATCCGGCCGCAATGGGAACCATGCATAAAGATAAAAAATGGCTTACATTAACTCCTATACTGAACGCAATCACAAGAGCTGCCCAGGAATCGATCTGGATTTGGACAGTCAGCGCCGCCGGATATTTCCCGAAAAAATCGCCCGGAGATGAAGCCACGCAAAAAGAAGAAGCGGCAGTTCCGCCAGGCCTTCGCCCGTTTGCTGCAACGCATCACACCCGCAAGAAGCGGTGCGGCGGAGTTCTCCGGGCCGCTGAACTCCGTGGCAATTCTCGCGCAGGAGAAGCTCGGCGACTGCGTGCTGCTCACGCCGCTCATCCGGAACCTGCATCGAACGCTGCCCGATCTCCGGGTCCACATCATCGCCTTCAGCCGCGCCTCCGCCAGCTTTTTCCAAAACGACCCGGCAGTTACCGCCGTGCATCTGGTCAAACAAAAGCCGTTGCGCTACCTCAGTGAAGTACGCGCTGCGAAGTTCGACCTGCTCTTCAACACCAAGGATCACCCTTCGACCCACTTCCTGCTGCAAACGGCGCTCATCCCGGCGCGCTTCAAGGTGGGCCACGCCAACCCGTTCCACGAAGGATTGTACGACCGGCTCATCGATCTGGAACACCACACCCACATGGCGCTGAAAAACTGCGCCCTGCTGTCGGTGCTCGGCATCGAGGTGGATGCCGAAGCGTGCCGCCCGGCGCTTCCGGCGATGCCGGTGTCGGACGAAGTGGTGCAGCTTCTGCCCCGGCTGGAGAGCGCCCGGCCCATCGGCATCAACATCAGCGCGGGCGAGCCAAACCGCTACTGGACGGAGCCAAAGTGGCAGGCACTGCTCGACCGCTACCCGGACGAGAGCTTCGTAGTGCTTTCGGGGCCGGACGATGTCGAACAGAAGCAACGTCTCGAAACAAGCTGCCCGAACGCTGTCACCACGCCACCCACCCGGAATCTCTACGAAGCGAGCCGCATCGTGGCAACGCTGAAGCTGCTGGTGACACCCGACACCTCGATGGTGCACATCGCCTCGGGAGCGGGCGTGCCCATCGCCGGTCTGTACCGCGAAGCGCCGCAGGACATCTCGCGCTTCGGCCCCTACCGGGTGCCCTGCGAGCTGGTGGTTTCGACCACGAGCGAAGTGAGCGGCATCGAACCCGGCGCGGTCTCGGCGGCGATGAACAGGCTGTTTAAGGCGTGACGACCGGATCGATGGGCTGTTGGAAGTGGAGCGCCAAAGCAGCTATATTGACAGGTACACTTTTTGAAGAGAACACCAGCCCATGCTTTTTCTCATCATCCTGCTCGTCATCCTCGCCGTCGCCCTGGCGATCCTCGTCAACCACAGGCTGAAACGAATAAAAGCCAAACGGCTGAAAAGCGACAGCCAGGTCTGGTCGATCGGCTTGTACGAAGGGAGCGATCCGGTCACGCTGCGCCCCGCTGCAGGCGTCAGCAACCCGATCCTGACCGCCAGTGACGTGACTGACGTGCCTGCCCGGTTCGTGGCCGACCCGTTCATGATCACGTGCGATGGAGAGCACCACCTCTTTTTTGAACTGCTCAACACCAAGCGGGAGAGTGGAGAGATCGGCCACGCGGTCAGTGACGACCTCAAAACGTGGCGCTACACCGGCGTCGTGCTCAGGGAGCGGTTCCACCTGTCGTACCCCTACGTATTCGAGCACGAGGGCGAACTCTACATGCTCCCCGAGTGCGCCAAATCGAACTCGATCCGGCTCTACAAAGCGGCAGCGTTCCCGGAAGACTGGCGCCCGGTCGCCTCGCCCCTCAGGGGCAAAAAGACCAAGGTGCCGCTGCTCGATCCCTCCATCGTGCTTCACGAGGGCCACTGGTACCTGTTCAGCTACATGAGGAAGGTCAACAACCTTCACCTGCACATCGCCGAGTCGCTCTTCGGCCCGTGGCGGGAGCACCCGAAAAGTCCCGTCTTCAGAAACAGCGACCACTACACGCGCCCCGGCGGACGGATCGTGAAAGATGGCGAACTGCTCTACCGCTTCGCACAGGACGGCCAGCCGCAATACGGCAGCAAGACGTGGGGATTCCGGATCACGGAACTCACACCGACCACCTACCGCGAGGAGCCGGTGTCGGACAAGCCGATCATCGAAAGCGGCCCCGAGCCCTGGCGCAACACCGGAATGCACACGGTCGATGCCCACAAGATCAGCGATGGGCATTGGATCGCGTTCGTAGACGGACTCGAAGACAAGCGCAAGAGCGGCTGCTAAACCTCCCCGTCATTGCAAGGAGCAAAGCGACGCGGCAATCCACTTGCACTCAGGCGGGCTTTAGCCCGTCGGACATTCAGCTCTCTTTCATTCACATTGCCCCGTCCCGAAAGCTTTCGGGACGGGGCAATTGTTTAAGAATTTTAATGGCTAAATTATAAGCGGCGGGTCGGAAAACCGGACTTCAGACGGGAAAAAACCACCCCGATCCCGACTTCACCGCAACATCGGAATCAGCGAGGTCAGCTCCGGCTCGGTAGTAAAAAGCGAATAGCGCCTGGCCAACTTGCGCAGCACCTTGATGTCGGCATAGACATGCGGCTGGAGCAGGCGTCCTTTGGTCTTCGTTCCGGTGAGATATTCGAGCCTTTTTTTAGCACCAACCCCGGCAATGATATACTCGGCATCGGGGCCATACTCGTCGATGGCCATCACCAGCGCAAGCACGCCGGTTGAGGGCCTGAAAGCCGATCCGCAATCCTTCTTCCTGTCGAGAAGGCGCTTCAGAAAGGTACTCGCCAGCGAACCGGCATAACGAATTTTCGTTTTGTACGGCAGGCTGAAAAAGTCAGCGGTGACGATGGGATCGTAGCAACCGCTGATCTTCCCCACCAGCATCCGCCGCTCGTAGATCGAAACCCCGTTAACCGGTGCGCTGAATCCCGCCGTATCAAGTTCCGCCTTGAGCAGATCGAGGCTGCTGGCACGGGTCAGAATCATACGGTCGGGGTGCGAAGCCAGAACCCTCCTGTAGATTTGCTCGTTCATCTCCCGGTCAGGCGCACCCTCCCGTCGATCTTTGGGATGAATCAGATCGGGATTCAGCACGCTGACAACCTCCGGAAACCGGTTCACCTGCTCAGCATAGGAGACAAGAGCGGAGTTGGCGCACCAGATCGAATCACCCTCCGGAATAACGGCCCCAGGCTTCGCGCCGAGAATCACCACTTTTTTCTTTGTTGCGCCCATACGTAAGGATATGCGGAATGACCGTTGAAACCGTTGAAACGCGATCCAGATCAAACGGTGAAGGAAGAAACACATCGAGGCCAAAAGTACGCATTCTATCGATACGGGAAAAATCCTGAGTGACAGGAACATAACCGGGCACAAAAAAAGCGCCATCCGCAAACCATGAAAAATGATGTACATTAATGGGCTCGAACCACCGACCCAATGCCATAACAAAATCGAACCACCAGCCTCATCCATGATCAGGATCCTCTGCCTGCACCTGGCTGAAAACCAAGCCAGCTACCGCTACCGGGTCGCCCAGTTCCTCCCTTACTGGAAGGATTATGACATCGACATGCACCCGGTGCGCATCACCAGCAAAAGCTATCCTCAGAAGCTTTCGATTGCACTTCAGAGCAAAGCCTATGACTACGTCTGGTTGCAACGTAAGCCACTTTCGCCGCTCTTCACCTCCATCATCGCCCGCAACAGCCGCCTGATTTACGACTACGACGACGCGCTCTACGCCGTGGAGAGCTACCTTGAGGGCAAACCGAAACCAACCCAGCCCGGCTCGAAGCAGATCATCAAGCGCCTGAACACGGTGCTGAAACGCTCCTCACTGGTCTTCGCCGGAAGCGATGCCCTGGCGAAATACTCCCGAAGGTTCAATCCGGCCAACACCTTCATCGTCCCCACCGCTTACGAAAAGCTCCCGACGCCTCCGATGCCAGCTCATGCAGACGGGCCGGTCACCATCGGCTGGATCGGCAACACCGGCAACCTCTACTTCCTGCAAATGATCGACAGGGCGTGCGCCGCCATCCAGCAGCGCCATCCCTCGGTCAGATTTTCGGTGATGAGCGGCAAACCGCCGGAAAACCTCCAAACCCGCTGGGAGTTCACGGCGTGGTCGAAAGAGGGGGAACGGGCATGGCTCGACTCCATCGACATCGGCATCATGCCGCTCGAAGACGACGAGTGGAGCCGGGGCAAGTGCGCCTTCAAGCTCCTGCAATACATGGCGCACGGCAAACCGGTCGTAGCCTCGGCAGTCGGCGCGAACTTCAGCGCGGTCATCCACGACAAAAGCGGCTTTCTGGCAAGCACCGAACAGGAGTGGGAAGAGGCCATCGAGACGCTCGTCTCGAATCCGGAACAGCGCATCGAAATGGGAAAAAAGAGCCTGAACCTCTTCCTTTCGGATTACGAACGCCAGCGGGTTCAGGAAAAAATGGCCACCCTCCTGCACAACCATTTCCGGCAAAGCAAAAGCCACCGCTCACGCTGACCCGACCTGACTGACGGCACAAAGGCATCCCAACCGAACCAGTTCGGGATCGAAATGAAGATGGGCACTTCGGGTCAAACTCCAATAATCAATTCAGAACACGACACGCTTTTGTAACAAAGTTTTTTTTGTTACAATAACGAAAACTTATCATTAACTCCCTTAACAATCGTCAACAGCGTGCTCGACCTGACCGGCTCCCCCCTTCTTGGAAAAGGCTCATCGCGCCTCTGCTACCTGCACCCCGGCGACCCCGGCAAGTGCATCAAGATCACCTACACCAGCGATCCTGATGTCGAAAAGCAGGAGCTGAAACACTACCGGCATCACCGGCGGCGCGGCATCTCCTGGGAGATGCTGGCGCAAAGCTACGGGCACGTGGAGACCAGCATGGGAAAAGGCGTGATGTTCAGCCTGGCGCGCGACTTCGACGGTTCGATCTCCCGCACGCTCGATCACTACCTGACAAACGAAAAGCTCACACCGCCAGCCACGGTTCTGACGGAACTGTTCCGCAGCTTCCGGAGCTACATGCTCAGGGAGCGCATTGTCGTCAGGGAGCTGAAGCCCGACAACATCATCCTGCAACGCCCGACGCCCAACCAGCAGCGCCTCATCCTGATCGACGGACTCGGCAACAACCAGTTCCTGCCCATCGCAAACTACATGAGCACCTTTGCCAAACGGGTCATTCTGAGAAAATGGAACACGTTTGAAGCCGATCTGCTTAAAGAGTTTCCGGACAACAATACCGTACAACGCGTTATCGCTGGCGGCTGAAAAGAGAGAGTAGGTAACGACGAACAGACTTTATGATTGCGCTGGCAGCCCGCTTTCGATAGCCTGTCACATAACGATCGTGCCGACCACTGTTCACGGCGCACCTCATCAGTCCGGGCAGATCACGGCGCACCGTCTCCCTGAACCTGGCGAACTCCCGTTCATTGTACCACAGGTTATCCATCACGATCCGGTCCAGCGCAAGATTGGAGTGCATGATCTTCGCGACAGGCTCCGGCACGCCCCCCTGCAGAATCTTCCGCTCCACCTCGCACTTCGAGAGCATCATGGCCATTCGCTTCTGTGACTCGTTCGACTCGTGCATCCGCCAGACGGAGAGAGGCTTTTTCGTGTAACAGTAAACAGGAATTCCGGCCAGCACGATCCTGAGATACATGTCCCAGTCGTCGTGAGGCTTTGTCCGGTCATCGAACCCACCGACTTTCCGAAACACCTCACGATGCACCAGCGGCGAGGAGGAGTGAATGAAGTTCTCGTCAGCCAGCCCGTGCACCATGCTGGATCCGGCGATCCGGGCACGATAGCTCTCAAGCACCTTCAAGGTCTTCTTTTCACGCAGGTTTCCCTTAACATCGACAACCTCAACGGGAGAAATCACCATGCACGCCTCCCCTTTAACGGAAATCATCGACATTTGCTCGGCCAGTTTGTCGGAATACCAGTAATCATCCTGATCCACAAAAGCGATGTACTCACCCCGGCACTGCTCAATGGCGAAATTGCGCGTCGTGGCCACACCTTCATTTGGCTTGGTGAACACCCGAATCCGCTCATCATCCGACAAGAGCTTCCGAAACTCCTCGCTGCCGCCATCATTGACCAACACAAGTTCGAGCACGGGCTGAGTCTGGTTGAGTACCGATTCAACCGCCAGCCTGAAAAGCTTCGGCTCGGGATTATAAACTGCAATAACGACAGAAATCATTACTTTACGTCTCCAGCTCCGTCCCGTTCAATCACCAACACTCCCTGTACCCAGCCAGCAAATGGGCAAGACATCCCCTCGCTCATTGTAAACGGCTGATAAGAGACCACGTTCTGATGTACAGCCCTCCCGAAAAAGAAGCGGCCCACTCCAAACGCTCTCATCATCCCCCCCAGCAGCATAGTGTAAATGCAAAAGCCAATATTTGATATTATTTGAATTATATTGAAATTCATGTTTTTCTGATTATACGGCACGTTTGTTTCATGAAGCTACTGTTAAGAATACTACGCTATCTAGCCCCTTCAAAAGGAAAAATCGCCTTGGTCATTGTGGTCAGTATGCTCACCTCACTGTTCAGCGTCGTGTCGATCTACTCGATCCTTCCACTACTCAACGAGGTCTTCTCTGCATCACAACCAACTCTTACAGCTGAACCGGCAACCGCAAGAACAACAAAGCCCCTCCGGGAGCAGAAGCCCCCAGAGACCTCAAAAACCGACACATCGGAATTAGACCGCCAAGCTGAAATCCCCAATGAAAACACGTTAAAGAGCAAGGCTGAACGGCTTAAAAACTGGGCTTTTGAACGTTTTCAAGCCATTTTTAGTGCACCAACCAGAGAAGAGACACTCCTGAAAATCTGCCTGTTCCTCATCTCGGCATTTGCGCTGAAAAACCTGTTCATCTATCTGAACAAACAGATCATCTTCCGCATCCAGACCAAAACCGCCAAAAAACTCCGTGATGATGTGTTCAGTAGCATCATCGAAATGCAGCTGGACTACTTCAATAAGAATCGGGTCGGAAACCTGATGAATTACGTCTATAATGACGTAGAAAACGTCAACAGCAGCATCAGCTCAACCTTTGTCAATTTTCTGCAGAACCCCTTTTCAATCCTTGTCTTTCTAGCCGTACTCCTCGCATTGAGCTGGAAACTCACCCTCTTTTCTGCCATCACATCGTTATCTATTCTTGTCATCATCAGGATAATAGGTAAAAATATCAAAGGCCTTGCCCTCAGCTTCCAGACAAAGATGGGGGACATGAACTCCGTACTCCAAGAAAAATTCAATGGCATCAAGGTCATCAAATCAACAGCTTTTGAAGAGGTCGAGCTGCACAAATTTAAAACCTTCACTAAAGATTTCAGAAAGCTCGGGATAAGAATTGCTCAGCTTAAAAACATGATCAGCCCACTGAACGAAACCCTTCTTATTGCGGCTATCGCTATGGTACTGTGGTTCGGGGGTTTGCAGGTTTTTCATGGGGTCATGACAGCCAATGAACTGCTGGTTTTCGCTTTTACACTCTATTCAACCATGGGACCGATCAAGCAACTGGGAGAAGCGAACACTTCCTTACAGATAGGATTGATCTCCGTTGAACGCCTGTTCGGAGTACTAGACACCAAACCAGACATTGTCAATGGAAACCGCGGCATCAAGACCTTTTCAGGAACAATCCGATTCGAAGATGTCTGCTTCAAATACAACAAGGAACAGCCCGATGCGCCCAACGTACTTGATCATGTGTCCTTCGAAATCAAAAAAGGTGAAATGGTCGCGCTGATAGGCCAGTCTGGATCAGGTAAATCAACCGCTGTTGACCTACTCATGCGCTTCTATGACGTCGATTCGGGACGCATTACTATAGACGGTATCGATATTCGAGAGTTCGATTACAAGCAGTTGAGGAAAATGATCGGTGTTGTCAGCCAGGAGGTAATTCTGTTCAATGACACAATTGAGCAGAACATTGCCTATGGTGTACATGAAGAAATAGACCATGACCGTATCATAAAAGCAGCTAAACTGGCCAATGCTCACCAGTTCATCCTGGATAAAACCGATCAGTACAACACCATAATAGGCGACCGAGGAGTTCAGCTTTCCGGCGGTCAGCGACAGCGAATCGCCATCGCCCGCGCCATGGTCAAGAACCCGGAACTGCTCATCTTCGACGAGGCCACCAGCGCGCTTGACAACGAGTCGGAAAAAGTGGTGCAACAAGCTATTGACCATGCAATGGAAGATCGCACGGCACTGGTGGTAGCACACCGTCTTTCTACGGTCAAAAATGCCGACAAGATCATTGTCATGGAGCGCGGAAAGGTGGTCGAATCGGGCGATCACGCTTCACTACTTCAACAAAATGGAGTGTATAAAATGCTGTACGACATTCAGTTCTCAAGTAAAACAGTGGGTCAAGAAACTATCTCTCCAGGCTAAGCGTAAAAAGAAAATCTGAACATAGCAGATATGCGGAACTACCTCCGACAAACAACTCAACAAAATTTTTTCGTCGTATTGGAAGTAACTACCGCCACAGCCATCCATTGGCTTTTACTCTTAGCGGCAGGCAATTGTTCAGCGAGATTACTTCAGCTTAAACAATACAGCAAAAGCCTGCTCTTTACCCCCGCTTCCAGCGGTCATGAAGCCAGAACCACTCTTCGGGACGACGGCGGATGTGCTCTTCGATGGCCCTGGTATAGCGTTCGGCAAGCGTGGCGATATCGTCCTTGTTAAAGTTGAGGTCGGAGGTATCGATATGAGTGACGGTGATAGTGTAGCGACCGTCACCGTTGTTGGTGCAGATGGGCATGAACAGCGGCACTTTCGCCCGGAGCGCAAAGAAGGCCGCGCCGTGAAACATGGTGGTGCGGCGACCGAGGAACTCGCCGAAATTGGCCTCATCGGGATCGGACTGGTCGCCGAGAATGGCCAGCGTGCCACCGCTCTGCAACAGACGCAAACCCTCCCGAACCGACTGCCTGGGATAGACCACGCTGTTGCCGCGCATGGTTCGGTACTCGTTCATTTTGAGGTCAACCCGCTGGTTGCGCAGACGCTTGACGATGATCGTGATGGGATTGACCAACAGACCAAACGCCATCGCCATCAGCTCCCAGTTTCCGTAATGGGCTGAAACCAGAACGGCCCCCGTCTTGCCGTTGCGATGCCACTCCCAAAAGGCCTCGTCACCTTTGATGTCGACCAGCGCGGCCGCATCGTCGCGGTTGCGGATAAGCGGCAGACGCAGCACTTCGAGCAGCGTCGAGGCCACATTGCGATACATCGCCGTTGCGATGCGGTCGATCTCTTCCGGTGATTTTTCGGGAAAGGTCAAGCTGAGGTTTCGGTGAACCAGCTCCCGCCTGAGCCCGATGCCCCGGTGCATGAAGTCGCCGATGAAGCAGGCGAAGCGCCGGGTCTGTTTCCGGCCCAACCTCCTGACCATGACGCCAAGCAGACTGACCGCATAGTAGGTTATACTTTGTACGAACCGCTTGCTGAATCGCCGTTTCCTCCCAACGTCCTTTTTTTTTCTAAAATTCATACCTGTTGCTTTTTTCAGCAGCGACTGAACCGAAAACTTGAGCAAAATATCCAACCATGATAACCAGTTGGAACTGATGGCGATCGTTACACATCGGGAAAATCCGTAACAGTCCTGCCAGAAAAAGGTTTTGGATGAATTCTAGGCATCGGTAGAAATCGATAGCCCTAACCTGGAGCGATAGCTGGATGAATGGCAAGACTCTTACAATCAGCATCACTCTTATGCTCGTTAGAGGGTGAACATCGAGGATATTCTCTGTGAGTTGTTTCATGAAACCGTCTGTACCGATAAGGGCACCTCCCGGCACGATGTTTCAAAAGAGCCGTTACAAGAGCTGCATCAGAAACTTGATTTATGGATAGACAAGTTATTTCATCCAACCATCAAGAACACTTATATCATCTTGTTTTAACTTGCCGCAAACACCTTTAAGACTCACCAAATTGACGACGTAAGAATATCTTGCCTTTGCAAGCTTTCGTTTATTATCAAATAAATTTCTCTGCGCATTCAAAACATCGACATTACTTCTGAACCCAGCAGTATACCCCTTCATTGTGCCTGTTAGTGCTACCTTGCTTGATTTTACAGCTTGCGCATACGCCTTTGTTTCCGCAATACTGCTTAACACGCCATTGTAATAATTCCTGACTTCAGTAGCGACAAAGCGCTCCTGAACAGAATGCTCTTCATTTGCTTTCATCAGGCGGGCCTTCGCCTGCCTTACCGTTGAACTGATATATCCTCCAGTATAGATCGGAAGACTTGCCTGCAAGCTAACACCGTAGGTATCATACTTATAACCAATAGAGGTATTGCTCTCACTATCCGATAGAGCTTTAAAAGCCTGTACCGTAAGAACCGGATATCGAACTGCCCTGCTTTTTTGAACCTCTTTTTTTGCAACAACAATCTCTTCAGAGGCCGCCTTTATGTTATAATTATTGTTCAACGCACTTTCAACCCATTCATTTGCATCCTTAGGCTCAGGCATAACCATTTCCATTTTGCCCGGATCGAAAATTTTTAAAGAATCAGCATATAGACCAATAATATTTTCAAGCTCTCTTTTTTTTATTTCATAAGAGCTTTGAAAGGCTAAACTCTCAGCAAGCACCAGATCATATTGAGCCTGCGCTTCACTGATTTCAGTGATAGTACCATAACCAGCAGAATAACGTCTTTTAGCCCGGTCGAGCTGTTCCTTTACGGCAGCCTCTTGGGCTTGACTATAGTCAAGATTATCCTGACTTAAAAGCACGTTGACGTATGCTGTAACAGCACGTACAACAAGTTGGTTTTCTTCGTTCTTCAAAAGAGCCGTTCCTTTCGCTGCAACGGCTTTTGACTGCGAGTATGAAGCAAAACTGGATAAATTGAACAGCTGCTGCTTAACAGTAAGGTTTATGTTTTCTGTCGAATAATCCCTATCAACAATCTCCCCTGTTGGATACGTTGTTTCGGTAGAGCTGCGTCCACGAGCCGCACTGAACTGCAAACTTGGCCTGAAAGATGACCGAGCTTTAGCTACCTCTTCCTGATAAATAGCATTATCAGCAACAACTGAGCGATATTTTGCATCATAATCAAACGCTCTCTGACATGCCTCCGACAAACTCAATGCAGCATACACAGGAGCGGACTTGAACAAAATGCCCACGATTATCAAAAGTAGTAGTAACCCTTTTTTCATAGCATCATAAATTTGAGCATAATATACAGTCATCGACCAGCTCGATCACTCTTCTTTCATAGAAGCTGCGATTCTTTTCACCAAAGGATGCATCAAATACGTCAGCACCGAACGCTCACCCGTTTTAATAACAGCTTGCACATGCATCCCTGGCTGTAATTGATGATCTCCAAGCACCTTCATCCCCTCTGGAGTAATGGAAACAAGCGCAAGAAAATAGGACGAACCCGGCTGGGCAGGATTCATTTTAGGGTCAACAATAAGGTCTTTTGATACAGAATCAACCTTGCCTTTTACAACCAGGTTTGGAGAATGCGCAAATGAAGTAAAGCGTACATCAGCCTCCCCGCCTGCATGAACACGATCAATGAGATGCGGAGCTATTTTAACCTCAATGAGCAATTTTTCATTCATAGGCACAATATCCATTAACGTCTGACCTGGCTGAATGATTGCTCCAGATGTCTGCACCTGCAACCCCACGACCTGACCTGATACCGGTGCCTTGATGGTCATCATTTCAAGCTCCTGAGCAAGAGCATCGGATTTCTCTCTATCAGCCTGAACCTCACGTTGCACTTGAGACATCTCCTCTTCAATCCTACCCTTCATTTCATCCAACTGATTTTCAAGCTCGAGCTGTTCGTTAAGAGGCGCATATCCTTCACGCACAAGACTTCTCATACCGGAAAGCTGTACATTCATACGCCTGATAATATTCTTACGCGCTACAAACATCTTTTGTTCACTACTCATGAGACGTTGCGCCAGCAACTGGTTCTTGTCATTGAGAAGATCGGGGTGAAACTCTATTGTACGTGCACCACTTTGTTCCGCCAACAATCGGCCCTCCGCTGCTCTAAGCCCCAGATAATGCTGATGAACTTCCTGATAACGAGCCTTAGCCATTTGATCATCAAGTGCTATCAACTCATCACCTGCGTTGACCATCTGCCCTTCACGAACATAAACCTGCTTAATGCGCCCTCCTTGCAAGTGCTGAATAACTTTTGATTTGGTTGCAATAGAAATAACGCCCTCAGCGGGAACCCCTTCATCAAGGGGAGCAAAAGCAGCCCATATAATTAACCCAAAAACAGAAACCAGCAATACCCAAACACCCGTTCTAATTGCATTTGGATGGCGCGTTTCATTTTGTGGTTTGCTCAGCTTAAGCTTCGAGAATACAGTATTTTTATCAATCATGGATTTGGCATTAAAAAACGTAAAAGAATAACATCTAAATCTTACTGTTCAGACAAAACTTAACTATACCACAGTTACAACAGGCACTGGACTCTTTTTCTGTAAAGCACTCAACACCTGCTCACGAGATCCAAATTGAACAATTTTTCCATTTTTCAGTTTGAGGATATAATCTGCAACTGACAGCATATTCATCCTGTGCGATATAAGAATAATTGTTTTCTTTTCCTGTTTTACTGATTGTATCGTTTGTCTAAAAAGCTTTTCGCCAGCATCATCAAGATTTGCATTTGGTTCATCAAGCACAAGGAGTGAAGGATTACCATAAAGAGCTCTGGCAAGCGCCACTCGCTGCCGTTGCCCAGCAGAAAGCACGGAGCCACTCTGCCCTATTGGTGTATCATATCCTTTCGGGAACCGCAGTATCATTTCATGAATACCGGTTTTTTTAGCTGCTTCGATAACTTTTTCAGCATCGAGAGCACTAAATCTTGCAATATTCTCTGCAATAGTTCCATCCATTAACTCGATATCCTGAGGGACGTAACCGATATTTTGCCCCAATTGCATCGGATCAATTTCTTTGATGGGATGTCCATCATAAAGCACTTCTCCTTCTGTGTTTGGCCAGACCCCCAACATACATCGCGCAAGAGTCGACTTTCCCGAGCCTGATTCCCCGATCACAACAACCAGCGAACCGGCGGGAATTTCCAGATTCATCTTGTCAATAATAGGGGCATCACGCCCCTCCACTGTTGCACTTAACTCACGCAGCTCGAGCATTCCCTCAGGAACCCAATCCCGCTCTTCGAACTTTTTTTCAGGGTAGGCTGCCAACAACGCCTCCAGTCTCTCAAATGACATCCGTGACTGAATAAATTGCTGCCATGTATTGACAAGCTGATCCAGTGGCTGCAACGCTCTGGACATCAGCAAATTTCCCGCAATGATTGAACTCGGCGACAACTTTCCATGAATCACTAAAAAAGCACCAAATCCAAGCGTAAACGACTGCATGGAGTAGCGAACAAATTTTGACCATGACTGCAGCTTATTCTGTTTTGCATGAGCAACCTGATGTTTTTCCAGGTATTGATCATGAATACCGCTCCATCTGCCTATAAGATGTGGTGTCATCCCCATTGCAAAAACAGACTCACTGTTTCGCAATTTTGACTCCACATACACAGCGCTTCTGGAGGCAGCTTTGATCGACTGCTCTGTCACATCCAGTACGGCCTTGTTATTTCTAACCGTCATCAACAGCTGAATCAGGGCAAAAACAATGCCCAAGACCCCCATTGCCGGATGCAGAAAAAACAGAACTCCGATAAATACTGGCGTCCAGGGAAGATCGAGTATTGAAAGTACTCCACTACCGGTAAGGAACTGCCTGATAGAAACCAGATCACCAAATACTGCGCCAGAATCCTTACTTCCGCCTTTCAAAGACTTCATAAAGCTTGCCCTTAACAACGGCGAAGCCAGCTCCTCGTCAATTTCAGTACCGACATGAACCAAAAGGCTTGAACGCAACCGCTCTGCAATAGCCATTATACCTAAAAACAGAACCAGCTGAAGACTGAGCGCAATCAGTGTCAGTTCATTTCGACCAACCAATACTCTGTCATAAATTTGCAGCATATACAAGGTGGGAACAAGCAACAAAACATTTGCCACAAAACTCAGGAGAACAACACGCATGAAATCCGGCTTGAACCGCCAAAGCAATCTCCTCAACTCCGTACTGGTAAAATTATTGTTCATCTTCCCCTTATGCTTTAGCGGGTATGGGCTGGCCCGCCATTTTAACGTTGTGTGCATCAGGAGCAGGACTTTGTAGCTGTGCAAGAACCTCCTGTGTTTTACCCATCTTCAGTACCTTTCCATCATGCAATATCATCATAAAGTCCATGAGTGACAGAATGTTATTGCGATGCGTAATAACAATAACAGTTGAGCCGGAGCGCTTCAAGGCTTTCAGCGCTTCTATCAACGCGGCGTCGCCTGCTTCATCAAGGCTTGAATTAGGCTCATCAAGCACGATGAGCTTCGGGCCTCCATACACTGCCCGAGCAAGTGCAACTCTCTGTCGTTGCCCTCCAGACAAATATGCACCATCAAGCCCTATTGGTGTTGAATACCCTTCCGGCAAACTGTCAACAAAATCCTCAAGTCCGACCAATCGACATGCTTCACGCACTTTTTCTTCGTCAACATCACCAAACCGGGCAATATTTTCAGCAAGAGTTCCATCGAGCAACTCTATTCTTTGCGGTAAATATCCAATATGAGGGCCAAGCTCGCTTTTGTTCCAATGATAAATATCACCTCCGTCCAGACGCACCGATCCATTCATCGGCGGCCACAAGCCAACAAGAAATTTGGAGAGTGAGGTTTTGCCAGAAGCTGAAGGGCCAACAATGGCAAGAGAGCTCCCTGGCTGCAGCCCGAACGAGACCCCTTTAATAATCTGAATATTTGTTCGCGGAGGGCCGCCCACCAGCATTTCAACAGTCAAACGGCCTTCTGGAGCCGGAAGGCTCATGCTCTTTTCAGGTAGTGGGAATGATTCAAGCAAACTTTGAAACCGGATGTAGCTTTCACGTGTCGTATCGACCTGCCTCCAGCCCGATATCAACACAACCAAAGGAGCCAGCAGCCTTCCGGCAAGGATTGAACCAACAATCATCAAATCACCCCCAATCACCCCCTGCAAAGCAAGCCAGGCACCCAAACCAAGAATTAAAGAGCTGAGAAGGTTCTGAAGCATCTTGGAAAAGGCGGTATTATTACCAGCATAGGTTGAGGCTTCAGCTTGCTGGTCAACAAAGGACTCCTGCAATTTGAGCCATTTCTTTTCGAGATGCTTGTACATCCCCATTGAAGCAACAACCGGGGCATTTTGAAACATATCGACACCATATGCCCGTGCCTGAAGCGCTCCTGCCTGTGCCTCCTGTAGGGGTTGATGGATTCGTGTAGCATTGAAAAATCCGACAACCAGGAGAATCAGTGCACCAAAAACCGAGAACCATCCAAGAAGAGGGCTAATCAAAAAGAGGAGCGCACAGGTAATAACAGCAAGGGGAGCATCGATGAACGAAAAAAACACAGGTGAAACCATAAACTCCTGCAAAGCCTTTAAATCCTGCATGGCCTGCTTGCCCACGAACCCCATACCATATCGCTGGGCTGTGAACATGGCATCAACCATGTGTGCCCGAACCATACGATCAAACTGGTGTGATGCATCGAGCATCACCTGTTTTTTCACCCATTCAAGAACCTCAAGCAGAACATAGGCACCAAAAACCAACATGGTCAGCATTAACAATGTGGTAGTATTCCGGCTATCAACAACCCTGCCGTATACCTGAAACATGTACAAGCTTGGCACCAGCATCATCACATTAGTGATAACACTAAAAAAAAGGAGATATTTTAGCGAGGGAGCAATCTTTTCGTACACCTCCCTCATTGGGGCATTACGCTTTGTTTTCTTCACTACAAAATTCTTTTAAATCTAATCAAGCGTCATAAAGAGAAGGTGACTCTTCCGTAAAACTGCCACTCATCATTATCCCACTGTTTGTAAATGGCAATAATAACCTTTTACTGCATCTAATCAAATCGTGCCCCCCGATTTTTCCTGCGGGTCTAAAATATTACGAAGAATAATGAATTTGAACGTAAAGTGTAATCAGAAATTTTGCTAATGAACATGAAGCGCATTGGCTGAATGTCCTCAGGTGTCAATCACGTCATCATGAATCTATTGGCAAGCCATGGCGCTGGTTAGTGCTTTTTCCTAAAAACTGCAGAATCGTCTCTACAACTCCTGCTGCATCGGGAGATGAGGTTTTATCATAAGCTCGAATCAATCCACAGGTCCAGGCGTTACCCATGGTCAGCTATCTTTGGTGGGGTACAATACCATCACTCGATGCACAGAGAAAAACAAAAGAGGTTCTGCCCGAAACGAGCTATTAATCAGACGAGACGCTCCAAATAACCGTGTACGTGATATGAATTATATCTTAAGCCGTCACTTTCGCGATGCAGTATTGAGGTAATATTTATCTTGGAGACAAAAAAAGAGAGCCTCCTTTAAGGCGCTCTCTTTTTAACTATTCTTACTTTTCATCACTTGGGAGCGTAAGTAGCAACGCTTGCTGATAGGCATTTTTAGCTGTTTGCGCTATTGCAAGCTGTGCCTGTATCCGCTTAATCTCTGACTCGGTTATCTGTATGCTAATAAGCTGCTTGCGAGCATCTTCCGAAAGATCGGCAATCTTGTAGGTTTTGCCGTTGATAGTCACCTCTTGCTGTTTGCTATTTTTTGCCATAATACCCATTGTAATTTAATAATAGTGAAAAAAGAAATAAATCGTTTTTAAATGTACAGCATAGCTCAAACTTTTACAAATCATCCACACATTCTTGTTCCCCGATGCAAAGGCTTCCTGCTCATGCTCATTTGCCTTATCATCCTTTACGATTAACGAGCGTTTTATTTTTTAAGCCGTCAATACCTAATCCTCTCTTCAGCATTCGGAACCAAGGGTATCGGCATCCATTGTGCATTGCACAATAAAAAAGCCTGCCACTCTCTGAAGAGTGGCAGGCTTTTTGCTACCGGCAAAAACCGGTTAAGAACATGTCAGCTCAAACGATCAGGCGTCGATATCACCCCAGTCAAGGAATGTAGCATCTGCTGCACCCGTAAGCTGAATAACCAGCTCAGCATGACCATCATGGTCAGTATCCTTGAAGAGAAGTCCATCGTTACTTTGACCACCAACATTCCAGAGGAAGGCATAGGTACGACCGCCATTGCCAAGCAGCTGATCAGCGTGAGTCAGGGCTAAGGCAAAAGTAGTATCGGCCGCACCATCAGCTTCACGATAATTAACTGCCGATCCATCTTCTCCCCACTCGATCTGATCATTGGTACCGTTGAAGTTCCGAACCTCATCAATAAAAGCAAAACCTGGGTCCGAAGCACCTCCCGGGTTAATGGTCTGAACAGCTGTTCCACCGAGATTAACCAGATCAGATGCAGCCGTGTTAGCCAAAACTACCAAGTCATTGTCTGCACCAGTATTGATGTAGTTCTGCGTCATGAAGGTGCTGTTGTCAAACAGGTCAACAATAACACGATCAGTACCTTCATAGGTATGGATATCCTGATCTCCGCTGCCAGTCACTACGCGATCATTAAACGCGGTACCAAGGTAGGTCACGTCATTTGATGCATTGGCATACCACACATCGGCATCATCATCATCAAGACCCCTGAAGTCCATCATTTCAAACGTCTGCCAGAAGAAGCTAAGATCAGCAAACGTACCGTCACCGCTAACAGTGAGGATGTCACCACTGGTTTCAAGGAACATCGGTGCGACAGCGTTAAGATTAACCACGCCATCCTCATTGAGAACAACATTCATATCACTGATCTCTTCAGCAGCAATGAAGCCAAAGTAAACACCGTTCTGGTCGTTATTGCTGGTGATGTTGAACTCGCTGATGGTAGCGCCAGCAGGATCGAAATCAATGATGTTAGGACCACCGATCAGGTCAAACACATCATCAAAGTCGAAGTCATCGCTCTTCGTTGCGAGATCGTAAGCAATAAGGCTTGCAACCGCAACATCAGCACCGGCAGTCGTCACATTGACCGTCTCGAGCTGCGAAGCTGCAATAATGTTACCAACAAGAATAGTACCTCTTTCCGATGCGGAGATGGTAAGATTCTCAAGAGCGTCCATATCCAAAATACCGAACTGGAATGGACCCGGACCGCCGAACGGATTTTCAGTACCATCCTCAACATTGATGGAATCCCAAGAGACAGAAAGATTACCATTCGAGGTGGTCACAAAGGCGAGGTCAACAACAGCCGATGAGGTCCAGAGGCTCTCGGCATTGAATACGCCCCAGGTGTCATTGACAACCATGTTACCATAGCCATCAACCTGGAAGGTGAGGTCTTCGGTAACTTCGTTATCGACATCAAGTTCGGTAAACCGGACATCCTCACCACCGTCGGACACAACTTTCAGCGTCTGCACTTCATCAAAGGTGATGTAGTCGATAACTTCGGTGTCATAAGGCTTGTCGTTTGTCCAGGTAAAGGTGAGGTCTGCGTTTTCACCCTTTTCGTAATCGATATCCCAGCGACCGGTCTGTGCACCAAAGACATGAATATCCTGCACAGTATTATCCATATCGATCAACTGAACACGGTCGGTCGACGGCTGGATATTGATCAGCGCGACATCATCGACATCGGAGAAATCAAGCGTTGCACTGTCGTTGAAGGTGAGGTCAAGCGTTTCGATGTTGTTAATAACAGGCTTACGAGTACCTGCCGAAGTGAAGGTAGCAAACAGCGTATCAGCACCGGCTCCACCATCAAAAGTGTCAACCTCGTTGTTGTCACCAATGGTATCACCAACGATAAGCTCGTCATCGCCCAAACCAAGAACAACATTCATTGCCAGACCGTATGCCGACTCAGAAACGTTGAGCTTCAGGTTGGATTCTGCCGTAGCAGCATTGATGGTTTCAAGACCAGCATCCAGCGCACCGGTGATCTCGAAATCAAGACCAGCCTCACCGCCATCGATGTTCAGGGTCTCGATACCGACAACAGAAAGATCGGCCATCACCGTCTCGTAACCAGCCTCGTCAGCAATATGAAGATCAACGATCTCGATCGCTTCCGAGTTGTCGTTACCAGTCGTCATAGCAACGGCGGAATGCACCTCTTTCACCGTAAGATCAACCGTGGTGTTCGACGCATCAGCAGCCTGAAGATCGAAATTCAGGGTCACGGTATCAGCAGCACCGTAAACATCATCCATAGCATAGGTGGTCGGCGAAGAACCGGCACTTGCATCATTGGAAGTTGCCTGAAGATCATCAAGCAGCACATCACCGGTCGTATTGTAGATGGTGATGGTGTCAGGGCCGATGTTTGTCCACTTCGAGGTATTGATTTCAAGACCGCCATGAGAAGAGATGGTGATATCACCAACGCCATCAATGGTAGCAGAGTTCGTCATCAAGAAACCATCCGAGAACTGAAGATCTACCGTGCCGCCGCCGTCACCGTAGATTTTGTCACCAGGATTAAGGGTGTTCTCATCACCAGTCACAACATCACCGTCAGTGATGTTCCTGACATCATCCCCAGAGGTCAGCGGGTCGGCATCAATAACAGGAGGAGGAACCGATCCACCCTCGACAGCGTCACGAACATCATTCTCGAAGACGGCAGGATCAAGCGCAGCATTCAGGGTATCCCCATCGTAAATTTCTGCAAGCCAATCATGAGCAGCATCTGCATCTTCCTGACCAGCATAGGTAAGACCAAGGTCCACAACAGTCTCCGTGAAGGCCTCAGCAGCCTGCAGCTTGGCGAGCTTTGCAACGAGATCCTCATTCTGAGCGCCTGCCAGAACTTCAGTAACCACGTCATCAATCGTCACGGTGCCATCCACAAGAAGAGGAATCCAGAAATCTTTACCGCCCTGCTCAGCATCACGATTAAACAGATTATTGTAAACCGCATCAAGCATACCCTCAGCATCAGTGATGTTGCCGGATGCATCGATGTAATCCGCATAGTAATCGCGGTACTCTTTTTGGTCAGCAAAGAAAGCGTGCATCTCTTCGAGCGTAGTCGAATCAGACACACTCTCCCAGAATGCCAAGCCCTCCGGCTCAGCCGGACGTCCAAAATAAGCGATGTAAGTCAGCTGAATATCGCTTGTTGTGTAATTAGCCATGGTAGCAATTATTTAGGGTTTGTTAGTGTGCGTTAGAGTCCGTTTTTAAGTTCTAACGTTTTAAGGTACAGTGAAAAAAATTAATTGTCAATACATTTGATTTCAATTTCGTCCTGTACAGTATGTGATTGTTACGCACAGTGACTACGATGCTCCTCCTTTGGCTTGAAATTTTTAGTCAGACAAAGCAACATTTTTTTACTCTCCTTGTAGCGATTATAACAATTGTTTGGCACTTATCAAAAGCGCCAAACAGAAATTCTACATGTGCTTATCGAATTCTCCCCATACCTGACGGCGTAAATCACTTAAAAAAAAGAACTTAATGAAAAATTTAGAGCAAACATACTACGTTGTTATCACAACACCTTTACCCTTAATTCCCCCTTTCATAAAAAGACCATTGTCTCAACACTTCCCTTTAGTCAGTAAAACTTAATCGACGTATGCACGAGTAATAGCCCAATGGGTGAATACTGTAGCTGCACAGGCTACTATCGTTAACGTCATCTATTGAATTGAGCCTCAAGAGGCTTGGACGCATTGCCTTATTATTACTATAGGGAGTGGATTTTTAGACTCATGCCCCATACCGGCTTGATCGAATTGTGAGAATCTCTGGTTCAGCTTCCCTTATTTCGGTCATCCAACCAGAAATTTTTTGCCTGGCTATCATGCCGCTATTTCTTTTTTGCAGACAAGCCGGTGGTTTCAAGAACCTTATGTTACTCCTGATTTTTTTAGAGATCCCTTTTCTTATAAACGATTGATATGCCCGTTCTGAAATTCGGAGAAAGACGTTCGGAGAGGTTATCCACAATCGTATACATCCCGGGCTCACTGGGAAAATAGTTCTCCATATACACATCGATAACCGTTAATCCTGACTGATGGCCGAAATAGCTCAATTCATCCCTTGTATATTCCCTGTAATGACCAGGGTCTTCCCTCATATTTTCACGGATCAGTTCGAAGGGATTGATTCCAGTCAACATTTTAATCCGCTTTGTAAGCGAGGTTGCATTTGGGGTCTGAATAAAAAGCAGACCATCTTCTTTTAGCAGGGAACGCAGAAATTTAAAGACCTGAGAGAGGGACGTGGGAAGATGCTCAATAACTTCAAGCATGACAACAAGGTCGTATTTTTCATCGTCATGCAGCTCCAGATACCGGTCCTCGTAGTAACAGTCATTGAGATCATAAACAATATGCTTTGAGTTGGTCTTTGGATGAAAAGGCCCGTTCACATAACCAAGAGTATCCACTGTGGCTTCAGGGAGTAAATGACTCATCAGAAGCGTTTGGTAGAGTGGAGCAATATCAAGTATTCTGGCCTTGCTGGTTATCAGATTGCGCTCAAGCAGACTTTCCACTTTTGAGAGAAACCATTGGTATCTTTTTTTGTGGTATGCCCAATACTCCTTACATCCGTCATCGAGCGTACACGAATAGGTTTCCACCTCTCCGAAAATATCAGAAGCCGTTCTCATGATTATGAATAATTAGCATTATAAATTCAATACGACGACCGGAGTCTGAACCCGAAGCTTCAGAACCTGATCAGCAACAGCCCCATCTCACGTTAAAACTGTTAAAGCCGAAAGCAGAAGCGCAAAAAAAAACGTTCTTGTCCTCACTTGTTCTCCTATGACGCAATCCATTGCGAGTGCTCCCTATCAGAAAGCATGGCCAGCAGATGCTGAACACTCTCTTTCCAGGTCAGCCAAGGTAGCTGTGTCGATTGAGGAGCAGTGCCTTTTCGCTGCTCTGCAACCCAATCGCTCACGACCTTAGCAAGCGATTCCGGATCGAGACCGGAAAAATAGCGTGCATGATTGCCGCCGATTTCACGGAAGACCGGAATGTCACGCGCAAGAATAGGTTTACCATGCTGCGCCGCTTCGATCAGAGGCAGGCCAAACCCTTCACCTTCGGATGCCATAAGAACTCCATCCGCCAATTCGTAGAGTCGAAGCAACGCCTCGTCGCTGATTCCCTGATACCAGAAAAGATGACTTCCCAGCTTGGGGTGACTGTTCAAAGCATCGGCAAGCTCATCAACCATCCAACCGTGCTTGCCGACAATAACCAGATTGATTTCAAACTTTTGATTCCAGAGCAGTTCAAATGCACGGAGCGTCTGAGCGTGGCCTTTTCTCGGCTCAACCGTTCCAACCATAAGAATCGTAAAACGACGGCCAAGCATCTTCAGCTCACGCTCAAAGCCTTCAGGAAAACCTTTGGACGGTATGCTTGCATCGATATCTGCTCCATGATGGTTCCAGCCGATGGCAAGCGGGCGATGCCGCAGCGGTTTGCGTTCACGTACCCACTGCTCCATATCACGAGCTACAGTGCGGGTTACCCCGATGACGGCATCGGCCGATTCTGCAATAACATCGAGATAGCCTTCAAAACTTGATTTCGTGCCAACAGGAAAATAGTTTGGCATGGATACCGGCAACAGATCATGCACCAGAAAAACAACCTGTCCCCCTTTACGGCGCATGAGCTGATAGGTGTTTTTGTGGCGCTCCACGACACCAAAATGCAGATCGGGAATGAAAAGAATATCGCCCCTGTGAATATCGATGTACTCATCTTCAAAAAAAGAGGTGCAACCACCACCAAGCCACTCGATGGTACGGCAACGGGCATAACGATAATTCTGATCAGAGGTCGCATAGACCGGTTCGATCCGAAACCCTGTGGGAGGTAAATCGATCAGATTTTTCACAATGCTTCGCACGACCCGCTGTATGCCGGTCTTGAGGTCGGTTTCAACAAGAGCAGAAACATCGATCAGAAGCTGTTTCTGCCGAGCCGAAGACGGAAAAGATTCAGCAAGCGAAGAGGCCAGCGCCTTGAGACAGAGATCGCCATTGGCAACAGCTTCATGACTTGTGATGGTTTCAATGGTATTCCTGCAACGCGCATACATGCCTGAATGAAATGCCTCGATACTCTCCGCATAGGCTTTTGCAACATCCTCGGGCACATGATTGCTACCGATGTATTCTTTTGCCCGTTCACCGGTTAAACGCCGCAATTGCTCGTTATTCCTGACCATCTCCAGAGCATCAACAATCTCTTGAAGATAACATTGGTCGGAAAGCATAATCACCGCATCTTCAGGAAACTCAGCCATGCTACCATGTGCGTTCACCACAACCGGCAAGCCATGATTCAGGCAATCAAGCACAGCCCCAGAGGATTCCCCACGGCTGTTTTGACGTAACTGAACCGCTGCATCGGCGGCCTGAAGCCAGAGCCGATAACGCTCATCATCAACCCATCCGGTTATGCGGACATTGCTGGATGACGAGATGGCTTCATGCAGTTTTTTCCCATAAGTACCGGAATCATTTTCACCGACATAGACCAGAACGCAAGCTGGATCAAGAAAGAGTGATGATGAACTCCAGGCTTCGAAAAGGTCAAGCCCCATTTTGTTCTGGGTGACATGACCAAAGGTGCAAACAATAAAATCATCCGGCGCAACTCCAAGCATTTTTCGGGCTTTCAACCGATCGAATGCCGGGGCAGGAACACGCAGATGCGGAATAATCCGAAGGTGATCTTCAATCTGGGAACCATACCAAGTGCGCGCCATCTCCCATGCGTAGCGGGAATGAACGATAACACCGTCTGCATTATGAAAAACCTGAAAGCTGCAAGGGTACTGCTCGACAATGCTTTCCGGATTTGCACCACTGAGCCATTTGAGCAACCCCCTATAGCCATGTGCATGATAAAGCTCTTGTGGAAAAAAGCCTTTGTAAAGCCCCTTTTCCTCCATATACCCGACAATACCGGAAAGAAAAAAATCATGCAGCACGACAGTGCCGGGAATCTCCTCAAGCAAGGCAAACATGTGCTTGTGAAAAGGGGAATTCCCGAAATGGTACAGGACGCGATCATATCTCCAGTGATTTGCCTGAAACCAGGAGACCGAGCGAACAGTTAAGCCATTTACAGCCAAACCATCCGCAACACGATCCTGATCGACGATCACATCAATGGAATAGTACCGGGAAAGATAAGGAAGTAATTCAGCAGTATAGTTACTAATACCAGAAGGTTCCGGAGGCAATGGCGAAACACAGGCAAGACGCATCTGTTTTCCATCACCTTTTCCGGTACAGGCTCCTTGTTGTTTGTCTTGTAAACAGGAGTAGATGGCACTGAGCGTTTTTGCCGCCAATTCCCTTGCCAATCCTTGGTGCGAAGTGGGCAAATCAATCACCTGTGACGGGTTCAATGCTCCATTGAGCGGCAAGGGTTCGTGCCCGAACCGCTCGATGCTGAATGGTAACGAGGCAAGCGAACCGGATTTGGCAGCATGAGTATCGAGAAAAGAGTGATTGAGCGGATTGCCAGCGACATAGATAAAATCAGCCTGAAGTGCTGCGATAAAATTTTCCCGAATATGTCGAACAATCTCTTTTGGCCAGGAATTTTCTCCGTTCAAAGGCGCGTGCCATAAACATATCCTTTCGGCAGGAAGGTGCTCCTCAAGATATGAGCGCAGTGGCTCGATGGTTTCTGCACAGAGATCAGTGAGCATGATAACAGCCTCATGGCCATCAACGCTCTTCAATAATGCGGAAAGAAAAGCCAGCGAAGCCTTGCTGTGATGAGATTCAAGCCCATCCTCCTGAATAGATTGAAGGTCAAAAAGAATTTTCATGAGTGTAACCAATACATACCGTCACCTCCCTCTAAAGAGGAGGTGATAAAAAAGTTCTAAACAGATTCGATTATGACAATCACTTCATCAAGTTCTGATGTCATGTGAAGATCTCTTTGTCAGACGGCGATAAATTTTATTCGCCGAAGGGGAAAGGTCGCTACCCTCCGATGTTTGCGAACGCTGAGCCGATTGCGGGCTCCGGGCTCGCTTTTGATCGGAGCCAGATGTCTGGCCTTTCAGACGTTTCTTCCATTTTTTATAGATTCGAACAAATTTCCCGAGCTCGTTGTTGTAAATGGATCTCAGCTCCTTTTCGTAAGCAACACACTGCTCCCTTTCCTGCTCCAGTAGTTGTTGCAGTTTTGAGATTTCAACCTCTTTCTGGGCAAGCAGCCGTTCCTTTTTATCAAGCCGGGGGTCATATCCCATTACACTTTGATTTTTTTGTTCTACGCGCTCGAATCCATTACTATCAGAATCGTTGTAATGCAGAAAATCACTCTCACTTCTTATAATTTCATCAACAACATCGAGCATGCCATTGGCAAGCGTTGACCCTTTAAACGCGATCAACGCATAATCCGGAGCCTGAAACACTCTGTTCAGAAGCAGCTCGTACAGTCGGTTATAATATTTGGCGTGTTCGAGATTTTCGGGCATGAACGGCAACGTGATACCGAGCGAATCACGATTTAAACGAACGATGCGCGAAACGGTAAACCCGGCCTGAAGAGCAAAAAACTCAAGCAATGGAGGCGGCAGCGGCTTACGGTGGGTAGGATCGATATAAAAATTGCACGCTCCGACGGTACTGTTTTCCGGATTGGGTGTTTCAAGAAGCAGAATACCATCCGGCACCATTCGATCGAAAAGAATTTCCAGCAACTCCACCTGTTTCTCAGGGGAAAAATGCTCAATGACATGAAAACCGGTAATAAGTGAAAAGCGCTTGTCGGGAAAGCTCTTGAAGTACTCAAAGAGATCCATTGCCTCTACCTGCAAGCCTGCCTTTTTACACGATGCAACAAAATTTTCGTTCATCTCTACGCCAAGTGACGGAATACCGTTATCCCTGAGTAGAGAAAGCCACTCTCCCCTTCCACAACCTATATCGAGAACCGGGTGTGACTCATCAATATTAATCATCCGCACAAAAGGCAGATAAACGGCAAGCTTCTGCCTTATTTCCATAGGATCGCCTCTGAAGTGGTCCTCAAAGGCAGAGTAATCGAACTTCATACTCATCGAAAATTACCCCCTCACTCAATCACACGAAAGATACGCCAAAAGACAAAATTTTATAAAGAGACCGCCACAAAATACGGCAATCTATTTTTAAGCCTGGCTGGAAGCAGAGACGCTCGACATTAACCTCCACGTACAGAGTTTAGAACGCTTCAGACGAGACAGTTAACCTGATACCTCGGCTGACCTAAAAATAAGAACTGCAATGTAACAGTAAACCTTATCATTAGCGACAAAAAAAACACCATATGAATGAGCAAAAAACCACTGACCACAAAGCAGAAGCCCTCAAAGCATCAGCACGAACACCGAGGAGAGAACCACTGCCATGCTCAGACTCATTAGCCCAGCCCGCAAGCTGATGCACTGTGTACGGCCATTAGAAAAAGGTTCACGACATTGTTATTCAGGAACAACAACTCTCCATCTAGCCTAATAACTCGTGCCCAAATGAAGCGCCACCAATAAAAAAAGCGCTTTCAGCGAAAAATAACCCTGCATCAGTGATACCAAAACAGGAAATGCTTAAAGTTACTCTTTTTCGGGCAGCCCTTGATTATATTAAAAAACAAGCTATCCCACACAACGTAATTATCAAGCAAAAAGCCGCATTCAGGACAGTCCCCGCGGTCTGGGCATCATATTTCAAAAAAAACCTTTTTTATCACATCATCGAGTCGTCTCCACTGCCGATCATCATGGATGATGCCGCATGAAGTTGTACTCAACCTACTCCTAGTGAATCATCAACAGACCACAACGATACGATGAACATCTTCTACAGGACATTCCTTAAAACGATCGATCGCAAGTCATACCGGAGAATCAAGCTCGAAGAAAAATCCCAAAAGTTTATCGAACGCTCAAACGCACTCCGAATCAATTTTCCGCCTAAAGACAAGGGGACTTATTCTTTCATGCACAGCGGGAATGCAGGAGACATCATCTATGCATTGCCGACGATCTATGCACTGGCTGACGGAGCAGAAGCCGACTTGTACCTGAATCTTGATCGACCGATTGAATACTCGGAGATACGGGGGGAACACCCACTAGGCAACGTGCTACTGAACCACACAATGTTCTCGATGCTTCGTCCCCTGTTGCTTTTACAACCGCAAATCACCCGTTGCGAGGCTTATGATGGCCAGAAAGTCGATTATGATCTCGACATTTTCCGAGAATCGCCCTTTTCATTGAGTGCGGGCAATATCGCCAGATGGTATTTCCTCCATTTCGGAATCAATGCCGACCTAGGCAAGCCTTGGTTGCAGGTTGAGCCTGACCCGGCTGTTTCCGACTACATTGTAATTGCGCGAAGCTTGGGCTACCACTCCCCAGGAATTGACTACTCTTTCCTGAAAAAATATGGAAAACTGCTGTTCGTTGGACTCCCTGAAGAGTTCGATGCAATGAAACAACGGGTGCCAAACCTTGAGTACCACCCGGTATCCGATTTTCTTGAGCTGGCAAGGATCATTGCGGGATGTCGGTTTTTCATCGGAAACCAGTCCTTTCCGTTTTCTATCGCCGAGGCGCTGAAGGTCAGGCGCGTGCTCGAAGTTTGTTATCTATGTCCCAACGTCATCGTCGAAGGCAGCAACGGATACGACTTCTGTTTCCAACCCCAGTTCGAGAAGATCATTGACAAACTCGACCGCCTGTAAGAGAAAAACGTCAGGAGCGATAGAGCCAGACCTGATATTTGACATCCTGTACGATTTTTTCAGAGATGTTCGCAAGTAGCCGGCCATATTACCTATGTTATCCACAAGCCAAATCAACACCCTCAAGCAGGGCATGGGAACAAAACGTATGCTATCAAAGCTCTCTACTCATGAAAAAGCACTCCGGAAAATTCGTAACTGGCAGGCTGCCGGAGAAAAAGTCGTGTTCACCAACGGCTGTTTCGACATCATCCACGCCGGTCATGTGCGCTATCTGTCGGCTGCCCGAGAGCTTGGCGACCGGCTCGTGGTCGGTCTGAACAGCGATGCTTCGGTACGGCGGCTCAAAGGCCCGAAACGGCCTGTCGCGCCGGAAGATGATCGCGCAGAGGTGCTGGCCGCACTCGAAGCGGTCGATGCCGTAACGCTGTTCGCTGAAGACACGCCCGAAGAACTGATCGGCCAGCTTCTTCCGGACGTTCTCGTCAAGGGTGCTGACTGGGCAGTCGAACAGATCGCCGGAGCCAAAGCGGTCATCGAAAACGGAGGCTCCGTCCTGACCGTGCCATTGCTGGAAGGCCGTTCGACAACAGGTATCATCGAAACCATCGTTCAACTTTACTGCCCGGAAACCACCGTTGGAAAAGGTTAAAAAATACAGCCACATCGTGATGACCGTCGCCTCGATCATGGTCATCGTACTGGTCATAGCCGCCGCGATCGTGCTGAACAGCGGCATGACCGACCTGTTCGTCAAACAACAGTTTCTGTCGCTTTTCAACAACGAGTACCGCGGGCGCCTGGAGCTGAAAGAGGCCAAGGTTCGCTTTCCCGACAAGATCACCCTTGTCGCGCCGGCCATTTACGAAGAAGAGGCCAAAACTCCGGTGGCCGGAGCTGAAACCATCAACATACGTTTCAACTTTCTGTCGCTTCTGCGGCCTAAAATCACGATGCTCTCCTTCCGGAATGTAGAGGTCAAGGGGGCCAGAATCGACATCGTCGAGCATGATGATGGAGAGCTGAACCTGCAAAAAGTTTTCTTGCGAGAGCATCCGGAAGCCCCCGAAGTGCTGGCTATCGAGAAGTTTCGTGCCCGTCACTTCACCCTGCAGAACGGCTCGTTTTCCTGGAAAGAGAAAACAGGTCGTAGCTGGAAAGCCGAAGAGCTGAATCTCAACGTATCGAAGGCATTCGTAGCCGAATACGAGATCATGGGCAAAATCGAAAAGCTGCACTTCAACATGCCCGACCGCAATCTGAGGCTCAGAAGCGGCACCGGCATGCTGGCCTTCACCTCGGTGCGCAGCGATGTGATCGCGCTCGATCTCCAGACCGACAAAAGCCGTGCACAACTGTCCGTATCGATGGACGGGCTGGATATCTTTTCGGGGCTGTCGAAAGAGCGCCTCATGAACAACCGAACCTTCGTGCATATTGAAGCACTCGATATCGATGCGGCCGAACTGGGCCGCATCATTGAGCTGCCCGCCATTCCGATGGGCATGTATCACCTACAAGGTGACGCGAAAGGAACGCTGAGCGACCTGAAGATTCTGCCAACGAGCCTTGAGCATGGCGACAGCAACCTTGCCCTCGAAGGCGAGGCGCTCAACCTGCTCGACCCGGAAGTCCTTTCGTTCAAACTGAACATCGGCGAATCGAGAATCGAGCCAGAACTGCTCGATGGTCTGCTCAAGGAGGAGCGCTACCGGGAACTCGCCGCCGAGTCCGGAGGGATCGATTTCAGCGGCATGCTGAGAGGGCGGCTCGCTCGCTGGTTGACTGAGCTTGACTTCAGCACCGCCCTCAGCGATGGCTCGGCTGATTTTGAGACCTCACGAACAGCAACGGGCAACTACCAGGCCGCAGGCTCGTTCACCCTCGAAGACGCCCAGCTCCACCAATTCCTTGGTATCGATGACGTCGCGAGCGGGTTCAGCGGAGAGGGCGATTTCAAAGCCAGCCCCGACGCCATCCATGCGGAAGTTTCGATCAACAGCGCCTTCTGGCAGGAACAGACGATATCGTCGGGATCGCTCAAGCTCGACTTCAACAACAAAAAACTCGATCTATCGACCAAGCTGTACGGCGAGAACGGCGAGGAGCTCGTCGTGTCGGGCAACCTCGACCTTGCCAAAAAAGCTCCTACCTACGAAGCGTCAGGAACCGTCAAAAAACTCGATTTGTCCAGGGCAAGCGGCATGAAGGAGTTGACCACCGATCTGAACGGCTCGTTCAAGGTAAACGGAAGCGGGCTGGATGCGGCGGCGCTCAACGTGAAGGCCAGCATGCTGTTCGAGCCGTCGTACTTCAACCGTTACAGGTTCAGGGAGAAGTCAGCCGTAACCGCCAGCATCGCTCAGTCAGCAGGCTCGTCGTCAATCACGTTTTCAAGCGAAGCGTTCGACCTGGCCGTTGAAGGCAGCGCATCGCTCGACCAGATCATCAACGCCGCACAGAACGCAGCGGCTTGCATCGCAAAAGAGTTCGGTGCCGCCCAACCCGCTCCGCCGCAAGCGGGCAATGCACCCTACGCCTTCAACTACCGGGCGGCCGTGCGCGACCTGTCGCCGCTCCAGCCATTCCTGCAGGCCGGAAAGCTACAGTTCACGGGCAGCGCTTCGGGAAAAGCGTCTGGCAACAGCGGCAAGCTCTCCATCGACGCCGCAATCGATTGCCCCTCCTTGTCCAGCGGCAAGAGCTTCTCCATGAGCAATGCCTCCATGAACGCCTCGATGAGCTGCCAGGCAGGAAGCGTTTCGTCCGCGAAACTCACGGGCTCGGTCAAGGAGATGAACATCATCGAGCGCAAAGTCAGCAATCTGAACATCACCTCTTCGCTCGCCAATGACCGGATCGACGCCTCGCTGAACTGCGCCATGCCGCAGTTCGATGAAACCCTCACGGCAAAGGCACATGCCCAGCGCCGCGACAAAATGACGACAGTCACCATCGACAGCTTCCAGCTCACCAACCCGCAAGGCAGCTGGCGGGCGCGTGCAGGCGGAACAATCGATATCGCCCCGAACTTCCTGCGTTTCAACCGTGTCAGGTTCTCCAAAGCGACGCAGGCGATGGAGCTTGACGGGCTGCTCAGCAGCTCCCAAGCAGGAACGTTCCGCTGCACCTTTTCCCAGGTTGACCTTGCCGAAACCAAATTCGTTCTGCTCGACAGGGCATTCGAGCCGCTTAAAGGCCTGGCGGACATCCGGCTGACTGTCAGCGGCACGCCGGGCGCCAAAACCAGCGCACTCGAACTGCAAGGCAGCGGCATCAGCTGGAACGAGCTGAACGTCGGCACGGTGACGATGAATGCGACCCACTCGGGCAACGCCCTGCGGTTCGGGCTCGAAAGCCGCGGCTCCTCGGCACCAACTGAAGGCACCGCAGCAAGCATTCCGGTCAATACCATCAAGGGGTCGGGCTCGATTCCGCTGGTGCTGAACTACTCGCCATTCGAGCTGCGCATCCCCGAAAATCGCCCGATCCGGGTATCGCTCCAATCAGATGATCTTTCGGCAAAGGTCATCGCCGCTCTCGTTCCGGCAGTGGTCGATCAGGCCAACGGCACCATTCCGACCGATCTGCGCATCGCCGGCTCGATGCCGAAACCGGAGATTTTCCTGACCACGACGCTGAACAACACCAGCCTCCGCGTTGCGGCAACTCGAGTCACCTACCGGGTGAACGGCCGCGTTGTCGGCACCCCGTCGAGAATCGATTTCGGCAACCTGAAGGTCAGTGACGAGCAGGGAGGCAGTGGCACAGTCAGCGGCATGGTCGGCATCGAAGGGCTTAAACCCGTTTCGGTCAACCTCTCAGGGACTCTGAACAAACTCCTGCTCTACAACAAGCCGGACCTGAAAGATGACACCAACTTCGGCACCATCACCGGTTCGACCCGCAACATCCGCTTTTACGGTGACCTGAACGCGCCGACAGCAGAAGGCGAGCTGAGGTTCAACTCCGTCGATTTCAGCATTTACCGCAAGGGGGCCGGCGAAAGCGCGAAGTATATCGGCGTTGAGAAGTTCATCACATTCGTGCCGCGCAATCCGCTGCCCAAACAGATCGAAGCCGTCAAAGAGACTCAGGAAGAAGCCCCGCAATTCTACTACACCCTGCTGGACATCCTCCAGATCAAAAACCTCAAGCTGTCATCAAACGTCCCGCTGAAGGGCACCATGATCTTCGACCGGATCAGGGGCGAGCGCATCGAGAGCACCCTGAACAACCTGTCGCTGGTGGTCAACAAATCGGGACAGCGCTTCAGCCTGTTCGGCTCGGTCGACATTACCGGCGGCAAATATACCTTCTCGAATTCGGGCTTTGACCTCGAAAACGGGGGGCGCATCGCCTGGAACAACGAGGAGATCAGAGATGGCCGCCTGATCGATATTTATGGCAGCAAGCAGGTCTCGGCTTACGACCCCGGAACCGGTGAGCGCGATAACGTCAAACTGTTCATCGCCGTGAGCGGCACCATCGAAAAGCCGAATGTGCGCATGGGCTACTATCTCAATGACGATCCACAGCCCTGGTCGGCAGTCAACAAAATCGGCAGGCAAGCAAGCCGCATCGATCCAAACGCCGACCTGAACGTCATCTCGATGCTCTTCTCAAAACAGTGGTACATTCATCCTGAACGACAGGGCTCCGCCAGTGGCTACAATCCGGTTTCCAGCGTCGGCGTTTCCGCTGGAACCGGGCTGATCTCTTCCCAGATTTCAGGCGTTGTGCAGGACCTTGCCGGGCTGGAAAGCTTCAGTCTCAACCTCGGCACAGGAGCCGAAGGCGAGCTGAGCGATCTGGAGCTGTACTTCTCGTTCCTCGTGCCCGGCACAGATGGCAAAGTCCGGTTCATCGGCACCGGCACAACCCCGATTTCAAGAAGCAACACAACCACGACATACTACTACGGCTCGTCACAGAAGCTAGAATACCGGGTCAATCCGAAAGTTTATATCGAGGCGTTTCGATCCTATGGCATGACCGGCAATGACGCCGCGTACATCAACCTGCTCAAACCGACCGAGAACTGGGGCGTCAGTGTTTCGTACCGGAAAAAATTCCACACCTGGAGTCAGTTCTGGGATGGTCTGTTCGGCGGCAAAAAGAAGAGCGAAGAGCAAGAACCCGTGCAAGTGAAGCAGGAGTGATCCTTCGTATGCCCATTATTTTTCATACATTTAATGATAACCACTTGTATTTCCGTACCACGATCAGCTCTCCACCGCCGAAGGTGAGTTCTCACTCGTGGACCGGTACCTTCGCCATGAACCATAACCGCTTATCTGTTTTCATACCGTGCTGACCGGCAAGAACATTCTTTTGGGCATTTCGGGTGGCATCGCCGCCTATAAAACGCCGCATCTGGTCAGGCTTCTGAAGAAGTCGGGAGCCGATGTGCAGGTGCTCGCCACCGAGTCGGCGCTGAAGTTCGTCAGCGAGCTGTCGCTCTCCACCGTATCGAACCGGCCTGTGCTGACCGATATTTTCACAGCGGATATGGAGGGCGAGCGAACGAAGCACATCTCCCTCGGCGAGTGGGCCGACGCACTGGTCATCGCGCCCGCAACGGCCAACACGCTGGCAAAGCTGGCTGGCGGCCTGTGCGATGACATGCTCTCGATCTCGCTCATCACCCTGCGCCCCGGTAAGCCGGTGCTGCTCGTGCCTGCGATGGACGGCTATATGTACGACTCTCCGTCAGTGCAGCGGAATCTGACGACACTGAAGGAGCAGGGCTGCCGACTGCTCGAACCCGAGAGCGGACCACTCGCTTCGGGGCAGTGCGGTCTGGGACGCATGCCCGAACCGGAGACGATTTTTGAGGCGCTGAGCGCTATGCTCGCTACGCCTGAGCCATCGGCGCTCAACGGCAAAACGGTGGTGGTCACCGCCGGGCCAACGCGCGAAAAGATCGACGGCGTGCGCTACCTCTCGAACTACTCCTCCGGCAAAATGGGCTTCGCCATCGCCGACGCAGCCGCACGGCGTGGAGCAACCGTGCACCTCGTAAGCGGCCCGGTCAGCCTGCCAACCCCGCCGGGCGTGAAGCGCCACGACGTGGAAAGCGCGGAACAGATGCTGGAGACTGCACGCTCGCTGTTCAGCGAATGCGACCTCTTCATCGGTGCGGCAGCGGTAGCCGACTATCGCCCGGAAAAGCCGCTCGAGGGCAAGATCAAAAAGAAGGACGAGGAGATGGAACTCCGCCTTGTCAGGAATCCTGACATTCTCGCAGAGTTTTCGACAAGCCGGAAGCCCGGTCAGCTTGCCGTGGGCTTCGCGCTGGAGACCGCCGGTGGACTGGAGTACGCGAGGAAAAAACTCGTGGACAAGAATCTGGACCTCGTCGCCTTCAACATCTACGACGGAAAGAGTTCGGGATTCGAGGTCGACACCAACGTGCTGACCCTGCTCGGTCGCGACGGCGCAATCACCGAGCTGCCGAAGCTTTCGAAGCCGGAGGCTGCCGAGCGGCTGCTTGACGCCATCGAACCGTTCCTGTCACGATAACTGAAACCACCGAAGCAACGCCATGACGCAGGAAACGCTTTTCGAACCCGTTCCGGAACAGCCCAACGAGCCAGCAGCCCCGCCCCTCGATCTCGACTCGCTTGGCAAAATCGTGCGCGAGTGCCGCAAGTGCCGCCTGGCTGAAACGCGCAACAGCGTGGTGTTCGGCGAAGGGAATCCCAAAGCGCGGGTTTTCGTTATAGGAGAGGCTCCCGGCGCAGATGAGGATGCACAGGGACGCCCCTTCGTGGGCCGCTCAGGTCAGCTGCTCGACAAGATTCTGCTCGCCATCGGCTTCGAACGCAGCGACGTCTATATCGGCAACATCATCAAGTGCCGTCCGCCGCAGAACCGTAATCCGCTCGGCGACGAAATCGAGTGCTGCAAGCCTTGGCTTATGCAGCAGCTTGAGGTCATCAAGCCGAACATCATCCTCCTGCTGGGTCGGGTGGCGGCAAACACCATTCTCGACAACAAACTCTCGATGAGCGCCATGCGGGGCAAGCTCATCAACTGGAACGGGTTCGACTGTTTCGTCACCTACCACCCGGCTGCACTGCTCAGGAATCCGAACTGGAAGCGCAGCTGCTGGGAAGATGTGCAGCTGCTCAGAGCCCACTACGACAAGGTCTGCCCGAACGGCTGACCGCATATGGAAACCATGATACGACGAGGAAAACAAGAGGAATGAAGACGCGCGAACCGCAAATAGACCTCAGCCGTGACATCGACTTCAGTAAGGAGAGCCGGGTCCCCCCCTACTCGATTGAGGTCGAACAGGAGGTGCTTGCCTGCATCCTGCTTGAAGACGATCCGATCGAACAGGTCATCCAGATATTCGGCGACAACGGCGAAGGAGTCTTTTACGAGAAGCGCCACCAGATCATCTACAAAGCGATGCTGACGCTCTACCAGAAGCGCCAGGCCATCGACCTCATCACGGTCAGCGAGGAGCTGTCGCGCGTGGGCGAGCTGGACAACGTCGGCGGTCGTCCCTACCTCGGCGAGCTTTCAGGCAAGGTAATCAGCTCGGCCAACATCGAGTATTACGCCCGGCTGGTAAAGGAAAAATTCCTCTACCGGCGATTGATTTCGATTTCGTCGCACATTTCCGGCGCGGCCTACAACACCTCGATGGACATCTTCGATCTGGTCGAAAACGCCTCGCAGCAGTTCTTCAACATTTCGCAGGCGGGCATCAAGAAAAAGGCCACCAGCATCAAGGAGTTGCTCAAGAACGCAACGAGGATGATCGAGAACCTCGGCTCGTCGCACTCGTCGGTAACCGGCATCGGATCGGGCTTTTCGGAGCTGGATGAGTACACCGCCGGATTCCAGCCGTCGGACATGATCATCATCGCGGCCCGGCCTTCCGCTGGTAAAACCGCCTTCTCGCTCGCGCTGGCCCGCAACGCCGCCGTAAACTTCGACACACCGGTGCTCTTCTTCAGCCTCGAAATGGCTGAAATCCAGCTCGCCGTCAGGCTCATGTGCGCCGAAGCGTACGTCGAGTCGCAACTTGTCCGCCGCGGTCAGATTTCGCCTGAGATGATGAACAAGATCATCAACAGCATGGACGCCCTGGCCGAAGCAAAACTGTTCATCGACGACACGCCGGGCATCTCGATCATGGAGCTGACCGCCAAGACCCGCCGCATGAAGCAGGAGCACGGCATCGGCATGGTGGTGGTGGACTACCTCCAGCTCGTCACGCCGGTCAGGGATGGCCGATCAAATCGTGAGCAGGAGATCGCCCAGATTTCGCGTTCCCTCAAGGCGCTGGCAAAAGAGCTGAACATCCCGGTCATCGCGCTGGCACAGCTCAACCGCTCGGTCGAACAGCGCTCCGGCGACCGCCGCCCGCAGCTCAGTGACCTTCGCGAATCGGGCTCCATCGAGCAGGACGCTGACATGGTGATGTTCCTGTCGCGCCCCGAAATGTACGGCATCAAGAACTTCGAGGACGGCTCGTCGACCAAAGACATCACCGAAGTGGTCATCGGCAAGCAGCGTAACGGTCCAATCGGCACCATCAGGTTGCTGTTCCTGAAAAATTATGGACGCTTCCAGTCAACGGCCAACAGCTACATCACGGCCAGCGAACCGGAGCAGCACCAGCAGGTCGAAGCGCCACGGCCGGCGACAGCAAGCTTTCCGGAGCCGCCGTCTCTGCCCGAACCGCCACCGATTGACGACAGCTATCTCAACAACACGGATTCCGCACCGTTTTAGTTCTTCCGGCTATGGTTCACAAAAAAGCACCGACCCCCTCCGGCGATACGCCGGGCTCCAGCGAAACCACCGGCCATCACTCCGGCCCGGCAGGCAAAGAACGCCGCTATACCGGCATTGGCAGTTCAAAAGGCTTTGCGGTTGGCGAAGCCCACGAGTTCGTTCAGGAGATCATCGACCATGAAATCGCCGAGCTGAACAAGGAGAACATCGAGGAGGAGATCGAGCGCTTCCAGGCAGCCCTGAACCGCTCGGAGAAGGAGCTGAAAAAGATCGAGAGGGTCACTACCCGCAAAATCGGCAAGCTCTACTCCGACCTTTTCCAGGCACAGATCATGCTGCTCAAGGATCCGGTGCTCATCAATACCATCACCCGCCGAATCCGCGAGGAGCTGAAACCGGCGCATCTGGTCATCGAGCAGGAGTTCGAGCAGTACCTCGGCAACTTTATTCACTCCGACGACCAGATCTTCCGCGAACGGGCCGCCGATTTGCACGACATCAAGGAGCGGATCATCCGGAACCTGCACATCCGCAAGCTCCACTCCTGGGTGCCCGAAGGCACGATTGTGGTTTCGCACCACCTCTCGCCGGCGGACATCATTCTGCTCAGCCGCAGCAACGTCAAGGGTTTTGCAACCGATACGGGCGGTAAAACATCGCACGTCGCGCTGATCTGCAAGTCGCTCAACATTCCGATGGTGGCGGGACTCGGCAACTTTTCGCAGAAGGTGGGATCGGGCACGCCGGTCATTCTTGATGGCAACGACGGGGTGATCATCACCGAGCCGGAAGCTGCAACCATCGACGAGTACCAGCAGAAGCGCGAAGCCGAAATCCGCCGAGAAGCCGATGATTCCGCGCTGGCCCACCAGCAAGCCTTCACGCGGTGCGGCATGAGAATTACGGTCTGCTCGAACATCGACTTCAAGGAGGAGATCGAGCACCTCGATGCAACCGGTTCGGAGGGTGTCGGGCTGTTCCGGACGGAAAACCTCTTCCTCGACGACCTCAAACCGCCGCAGGAGTCGTTGCAGCAGGAGTACTACCTCGACATGGCCGAGATGCTCAGCCCGAAGCCGCTGGTGATCCGGCTGTTCGACATCGGTGGCGACAAGCTGATCTACTCGCCGGTCAAGGAGCCGAACCCGAACCTCGGGTGGCGCGGCGTCCGGATTCTGATCGACGTGCCGGAAATTCTCGACGCGCAGCTTCGCTCCATCATCAAGGCCAACGTGCACGGCAACGTCGAGTTGATGATTCCCATGATCTCGTCGCTTGAAGAGATCGAACACATCAAAGAGCGCCTCGAACACCACTACGCCGAGATCAGCGCCGAGTCGCACGAAACGATCTACAAGCCCGGCGTCGGCGCGATGATCGAAATGCCTGCAGCGGTCGAGCTGATCGACGAAATTACCCGCATGGTCGATTTCGTGAGCATCGGCACCAACGACCTGACCCAGTACAGCCTGGCCGTTGATCGCAACAACCTCATCGTCCAGGATCTGTTCGAGAAGTTCCACCCGGCCATCGTCCGCCAGCTCTACCGCGTCATCTCCACGGCGCAGAAAAACCGCTGCCGCTGCGCAATCTGTGGCGACATGGGCTCCGACCCGCTCGCCACGCCATTCCTCATCGGCTGCGGACTGCGCGAGTTCAGCATCGTCAGCTCCGACATCCCGGCGCTCAAGACCCATCTGGCCAACTACACCGTCGAAGAGTGCGAAGCGCTGGCCGCCGAGTGCATCAAAATCTCCAAACCCCAAGCCATCAAGTCCCACCTCGAAGCGTTCCTCGCGGAGCACTGAACAGGAAGCGCAGCTATTCCTGATCCGCACGCATAAACGCTCAAGGCCGCCCTGACAAACTGCCGGGCGGCCTTGGGTGTGAAATCCGGATGCGGCTAATCCGCGACGTTACCGGTTATCCTCGATCTTGGCGGTTCTGCGCGCTGCCTCGAAGTATTCTTTGAAGAGCTGCTCCTGCTTGATCTTCATCAGCTGAGGCAAAACACGCTGTTTCTCGGTCTCAAGCTCCACCCCGTAAGGAAGCTGCCGCCCGTCAAGCTTGACCAGCGCATAGCCATCCGAGGTCTGAACGGGAGCCGAAAGCTTGTCGAGCTCCATGCCGGCCATCGCCTCCACGAGTCGGCGGTCGGAACCGTAGCCTTCGATGCTGCCGTCACGCCATGCAATGATGCCGGAGGTAACTTTGCGCAGCCCCGGATTGCTCTGAACAATGGCGTCGAGCGATCCGCCACTGGATTTCGACAGCTCGGCAAGTTTTGCTTTGAGCGCCACACCCTGCTTTTCTCTCACCAGCTCGGCCTTGATCATCGCCTTGAGCTCGTCGTCAAGCTGACGGTAACCGGAATCGTTTTTGGTCAGGAGCTTCATGACCACGAATCCATTGTCGTTCTTGATGACTTGAGAAATCGCCCCATCTTTTGAAGCGAACGCGAAGCTGGCAACATCTTCATCCATTCCAAGCTGTGAAACCAGACTCTGGCGCGTGAAATCACCGGTCTGCACCACATTGAGGCCCTGTTGCTTGGCGGTCTCGGCAAAGCCCTCCGATTCGGCATCATCGCGGAAGACCATCGCTTTGCGCTTGATCGATTCCGATGTCAGGCTTGAAGGGTTAAGCTGTCGAACAACTTCCGAGCAAACGATCTGCCGGTTGTCGAAACCCTCAACTTTGATGATATGCAGGCCAAACTGGGTCATCACCGGGCCGACAATCTGACCGGGCTTTCCGCCGAACACAGCCTGCGTGAACTCTGGAACCATGCGCTCTTTGGTGAACCATCCAAGAAAACCGCCACGTTGCGCATTACCCGGATCCTGGGAGTATTTGGCGGCAAGCTGGGCGAACGAAGCGCCGTTGTTCAGTTCATCGAGAATCTTCCGGGCAAGCACCTGACCGCTCTCGACCGAGGCCTTGTTGGCCGGATTGACGCGAAGCAGGATATGAGAAGCGCTGGCCATCGGCTCACCCTTGCCTACGCTCTTGATCTTGAGCAGACGATAGTAGCCCTGATCGGCGACCGGCCCCACAATCTGGCCGGGGGCAAGCTTCGGTGAACCGAAAATCTTTTTGCCGCCCTCCAGAGAGAAATCGGCCCTCGTGCGGGTCAAGTTGACCGCATCGGGAATGTCACTCTGAATTTTGATGAACTCGGCTTCATCGGCTGCCGAAGCGAACTCGGGCAGAAGCCCGTCAATCTCTTTTTTGACCCGAATGCTGTCCTGCGAAGAGGGGGTCAGCGGAAAAAAGACAAACTCGGCGCTGCGGGTCGGTTCTTGCCGGAACTGCTCTTTATGAGTTTCGTACCACGCCTTGACCTCCTCATCCTTCACAGGAAACTTGGAGGCAGAACCGACGAAATCGTAAGGAAAAGGAATGAACGAGCTGGAGAAGGTGGTGTACTGGCGCTGCACCAGCTCGGTCACTTCGGGATCGGTCACGATGGCCATGCTCTTCAGATCCATGAGCAACTTGTTGATCATCAGCTCACGGCGGACCATCTCCTGAGCTCTGAGCCAGAACTCCTTGGCTTGGGGATCCTGACGCGCTTTTTCAAGCAGCTCACGGTCGATCTGCCCTGTTTTGGGATCGGTGAAGTTCTGGCGGATAATCCCCGGAGGGTTGACCTCGCTGTTGACCGCCTCAAGCACCTCCTGATCACTGACCCGAACGGCATACTTTTCAAGCAACTGATTGATCAGGGTCTGATCGACAGCTGCATTCCAGGCCTGCTCCCGCAACTCGGCATCGATGCGGGGAGTAATTTCAACACCGGGGTTCCGCTGCTGAAAACTGGTGCTCACCATGTTGTACAGCTGCTCGTACTCCGCAGCGGCAATCGGCTTACCGTTGACCTCCCCAACATTGCCCCCGCGGCTCTGCGTCGGCCCGGAAAAGTTCATGCCCCACTCGAAAACGATGAGACCCACAAATGCGGCCACAAGGATAAAGAGCACGATGTGCGTTTTATCCCTCAACTTGCCCATTAATGCCATAGTTCTTTTTTGCGTCTTGATTAACGTATTACCTCATACTCATTCATCCGAACCCTGCCACCCTTCACGCCCCAAAAGCGGGACGAAAGAGAAGCGGTCGAACCACTCATGCTTGAACCTGTCGCCATTTCGGCGTATGACGGTCATCTGCTGTGACATGAGGTCACCAAGCGGCAAAATCAACACTCCTCCATCAGCAAGCTGCTCCATGAGAATATGCGGCTCTCGTGGTGCAGCAGCCGTAACGATGATGGCGTCGAACGGCGCCTCCTCAGCCCAGCCGAGCGTGCCGTCGCCGAGACGGCTGCGAACCGGAATGCCCAGCTTCTCGAAACGCGCTGAGGCCAGTTCGTACAGACCGGCAACGCACTCGATTGTAAAGACCCGGTAACCGAGCGCATCCAGAATGGCCGCCTGGTATCCCGATCCGGTGCCGATTTCAAGCACCTTTCCAGCAGGACAGCGCTCGACAAGCAGCTCCATCATGTAGGCAACCGTATAGGGTTGCGAAATGGTCTGCCCAAATCCAATGGGCAAGGCGGAGTCGTGATAGGCAAACATCCGGCTTTGACCATCAACGAACTGGTGACGTTGTACCGTCAGAAACGCGTCGAGCACCCTCGGGGTCCTGATGCCATAGCGTCTGAGCAGTTCGACCATCTCCCGGCGCTCTTGTGCCATGTCGCTCTCATGTTGCATGCTTCTCCCTCCCCTGTTTCAACCAGCCTGTTTGCAGGTACCGAACGTTCGCATCTTTACAAGAGATTGGCTAATATTGCACGTGACAGCAAATTATGCAATTCCAGCCGATGCCGTTTACCATTTCAGGCCCTCCCGACCGCCAGGGCAGCTACATCCTCTCGATACAACTCGCCAGGCCGGTCAGCGTAGTGTTCGGAAAATTCCGGAACGGTGAACCGGTCGATCTCAAACCAGACCAATATCTCTACGTCGGCTCGGCGCTCGGCGGCCGGAAAGGGGGCTTTCCGCTGGCCTCCCGCCTGCTTCGCCATGCGTCGAGAAGCGGAGGCAAGCCTGCGCATGCAATCCGAACGAAACTTTCGGAGCTGTTCGTTTCGTGGGGCTACCGGCCGCCTGCCCGACAAAACAGCAAAAAGCTTCACTGGCACATCGACTACCTGCTCGACTGCGCAGAAGCTGAACTCGACCACCTTTTTCTCTTTCCGGGATCATCGAGGCTGGAACACCGGCTGGCGAAACTGCTCGACTCGATGCCCGAAACCTCCATCGTCGCCGACCGCCTCGGCGCGCAGGATGCAACTTCGGGCACGCACCTCTTCAGGATTGACAATGCGACAGCACTGTTGCTGAAGCTTGAAACAGCGTGGCCGAAGCTTCAAGGCTGAAAAGCCTCACTCCTCCTTCCCGTTCTCCTTTTCGAGCAGCGCTTCGACAAAGCTGGCGCGGTCGAAAAGTTGCAGATCGTCGATCTTTTCGCCAACGCCGATGTACTTGACCGGCAGATTCAGCTCACGGGAGATCGAGAGCACGATGCCGCCTTTGGATGTGCCGTCGAGCTTGGTCACGATGAGGCCGGTGACGTTCACGAATTTGGTGAACTCGCGGGCCTGCTGTACGGCGTTCTGGCCGGTGGTGCCATCGAGAACCAGCAGCACTTCGTGCGGCGCTTCGGGCACTTTTTTCTTTGCAACGCGCATGATCTTGGCCAGCTCCTCCATCAGGTGGCTCTTGTTGTGCAGCCGCCCCGCCGTATCGACCAGCACCACGTCGGTGCCCTTGGAGACCGCCGAGCTGACCGAATCGAACACCACCGAGGCCGGGTCAGCACCCTGCCCCTGACCGATGATCGGCACTCCGGCACGGTCGGCCCAGATCTTGAGCTGCTCGTACGCAGCGGCGCGAAAAGTATCGGCAGCGGCGATCACCACCTTTTTGCCCACCTTGTCATAGTTGTGGGCGAGCTTGGCAACGCTGGTGGTCTTGCCCGCGCCGTTCACGCCGACGATCATAATGACGTAGGGCGTCGCCGAAAGCGGGACGTCGAAATCGACCGGATGCTCATGCCCCGACTCGACGAGCAGGTTGCGAATTTCGCCCATCACCATCTCGTTCAGCTCATCCTCCGAACGGTAGGTTTTGCCCTTGGAGCACTCGGTGACCGCATCAACAATGTCGAGCGTAGTTTCTACACCCACATCGGCAGCGACGAGGATGTTTTCGAGCTCTTCAAGGAACTCGTCGTCAACCTCGGTCTTGCCTTTGGTGACATTCGAAATTTTATCGCGAAACGTATCACGGGTCTTGGTAAGTCCCTCCTTGAGGCGCGACAGCCCTAACTTGTCAAAAAAGCCCATGGAAAATGAGAAATTGGCTATGTTTATGGACGAAGGGGCCGGGAAATCCGGCAAACCCGCTTGAAAATCCAAGGCACCTCTAAAAAGTGTCATGCTCCCGAGTTGTCAGGACAATAAGTTTTAGAGGTGCTCTTTAATGTACGCAAATATATGTCATATAAATCTATTTCCGAGATAGGCGAATTCGGCCTCATCGAGCGCCTGGCAAAGATCACCGGCCCGTCCAAGCAGCAGCGCCCGGAGCTGATAGAAGGCATCGGCGACGACTGCGCAGTGTGGCAGAGCGACGAGTCAGCGGTGCAGGTGGCGACGACCGACATTCTGACCGAGCACGTGCACTTTGACCTCTTGACCACGCCGCTGAACCACCTCGGCAGCAAGGCGATCAGCGTCAACGTCTCGGACATCTGCGCGATGAACGCCATGCCGGACTACGCAGTGATCTCGATCGCCGTACCGCCGAAGATGCCGGTGGAGATGGTCGAGGAGCTGTACAAAGGAATGAACCACGCCGCTGAAATCTATGGCCTCGCCATCGCGGGCGGCGACACCTCGTCTTCGGCGTCGGGCCTGTTCATCTCGGTTTCGATGACCGGAACGACAACGCCGGAGCTGCTTGCGCTGCGCAAGGGCGCCGCACCGGGTGATTTGATCTGTGTGACGGGAACGCTCGGCGGCTCGACCGCCGGGCTGCATCTGTTGCAGCGCGAAAAGGCGACGATGATCGAGCAGATGCGCAACAACGAGCCTTACAACAAGGAGGTGATGGCCGAGTTGCAGGAGTACGCCGAAGCGATCCGCTGCCATCTGTTGCCGGAAGCGCGCATCGACATCATCGACTTTTTCAGCGAAGAGGGCATCGTACCGACCGCCATGATCGACATCTCCGACGGCCTGGTCTCCGACCTCGCCCACCTCTGCCGCCGCTCCAACGTCGGCGCAAAGATCGACGAAAGCAAGCTGCCCGTGCTGCCCGAAGCGCGAACCGTGGCCGAAGAGTTCCAGCAGGACGTCTTCGACTGGGCCCTCACCGGCGGCGAAGACTACCAGCTCCTCTTCACCGTCCCGAAAAAAGATTACGACCTCATCGCCGCCCACCGCGACATCACGGTCATCGGCGAAATCACCGAGAAGGAACAGGGCATGATGCTCACCGACATCTTCGGCATGACGATTGATATGTCGGACATGAAACGGGGATTCGATCACTTCGCGGAGTAACGCAGAAGATGGGAAGGCAAGTCGTTTGGCGGACTGTCATTGCGAGGAGCGCAGCGACGTGGCAATCCAGATTTTTATGTTGAGCCTGTCGAGATACTCGCAAATTGGAATCGCTGAAAGCCAATTAACCTTTTTTGTGTAATCTCCTTGAAAAGAGTAAATTAGCCGACCTCACAGCACAAAGGTTGCCGAAGTGGCGGAATTGGTAGACGCCCGGGACTTAAAATCCCGTGTTCAGCAATGGACGTGCGGGTTCGATCCCCGCCTTCGGCACCAAGCTTCTCTTTTCGTGCTTTCTTTTTCCCCTACTGCCGCTGCACTACTTAAAACCTTTAGTAAATACTACTAGATACTATTGAGTAAAAATGCAGGTTTCGATTCAAGTCGTTTAAATAGCCAGAAGCTTAAATAATATTGCCTAATCATCACTCTGTCGTCGCTGATCTGAGTACGGAACATTGCAAATGCCTAATTTACCTATGTATCCACGCTCATGGATCTGTCCGCATCTTGGGCATTTGACCTTCTCGTCGAAGCACTGCCAATAAAGGCCTTTAGTGATTACCCATTCCGAAAGCCACACAGGAAAATAGCAGTAGACTTTCTGTTTATGCCCAACACATGCTTCACGATCGCATGTACATTTGCCTTCTCGGATTATCTGATCTGCATAGACTTTGGCTCCTCCCTCAAGAAGAAATGAATCGACTATCTTGCTGCCTTGCCAAAACGAGGCATCTTCCTTCTGTTGACCACGATAGACGATTCCGTATTGCGCTGCTCTTCGCAAACGGTCCTCTAAAACACCCCGAAACGATGATTCCTCTGTCACGGCTGACGCGATATCAACATCATCTAAAAGAATGATATTCACTTCTTTGCCACGCAACAGAGCCACTGGAGTTTCTGGCCCATAACCGGACATGGAGACAAATAAGCCTAACGTTCCGTTGAGCTTCCCATCAACTTTCCCTTTAAAGGAATAAAGAGAGGACGCAGATATGGGCTTACTGTGCCATTTCGCTTCTAGTAAGAAAAAACGACCATTCAGAATGAATGATCCATCTATTTCCTCGCCCTCAGGCCGGTAGTTAGTCGTTGGCTCCAAGCCTTCAGACTCAAGGAGAGAAAACAAGAAACCCTCGAAGTGATATCCTCGCCGTCTTCTTGCCTGTGGCGTATTGTAATTCGACGGATTATTCAGACGCTCGAATTCACGCCTGATCTGATATCTTTTTATCATACAATCTCTCTTAGTCTAGGAATGGTTAAACTGACCGGCCTAATCCAGAAAAAGCAGAGGGCAACTTAAAAATTTAAACAACATTCCCCGTCCGTCAAAAATCCAACGCTGCTCCCAATTCCCCACACCCAACCTTTGCAATCCGCCCGCGCTCTTTCTACCTTGAATAATGGCCACCAGACACCCGGCCATGAGAGCCGTCACCGGCCTCTTTTCTCTTACTTCAAAGCACTACACGCATGAGTACAGAGCCTACCAAAATCCTCCTCAGCGAGGATGAAATGCCCCGTCAATGGTACAACATTCAGGCTGACCTGCCTTCACCCATGCCGCCGCCGGTAGGGCTGGATGGCAATCCGATCGGACCGGACGCGCTGGCGAAGGTCTTTCCGATGAACCTGATCGAGCAGGAGGTGAGCACCGAGCGCTGGATCGATATTCCGGAAGAAATTCTCGGCATCCTCAAGCTGTGGCGGCCGTCGCCGCTCTACCGCGCGCGGCGGCTCGAAGCAGCGCTCGGCACTCCGGCCAAAATCTACTACAAGAACGAAGGGGTCTCGCCCGCCGGAAGCCACAAGCCCAACACGGCGGTGGCGCAGGCGTGGTACAACCGGGAGTTCGGCATCAAGTACCTCACCACCGAAACCGGCGCGGGGCAGTGGGGCAGCGCGCTGGCGATGAGCTGCAAGCTGATCGGCATCGAGTGCAAGGTATTCATGGTGCGCATCAGCTTCGACCAGAAGCCATTCCGCAAGATCATGATGAAAACCTGGGGCGCGGAGTGCATCCCGAGTCCGAGCCCGTTGACGGCAGTCGGGCGCAAGATTCTCGAAGAGGCTCCCGACACGCCGGGCAGCCTCGGCATCGCTATCAGCGAGGCGATCGAGCAGGCCGTCGAGCGCGACGACACCCGCTACGCCCTCGGCAGCGTGCTGAACCACGTGATGCTGCACCAGACCATCATCGGCCTCGAAGCCAAAAAGCAGTTCGACAAGATCGGGCGCTACCCGGACATCGTGATCGGCTGCGCGGGCGGCGGTTCGAACTTCGCGGGCATCAGCTTCCCGTTCCTGTACGACAAGATTCACGGTAGGGATGTGCGGGTAATCGGCACGGAACCGGAGGCGTGCCCGACGCTGACCCGCGCGCCGTATGCCTACGATTCGGGCGACGTGGCGATGATGACGCCGCTCCTGCCGATGCACAGCCTCGGCCACACCTTCATTCCGCCAGCCATCCACGCGGGCGGCCTGCGCTACCACGGCATGGCCCCACTGGTGAGCCACACCAAGCAGCTCGGGCTGATCGAAGCCACCGCGCTGCCGCAAACCGAGTGCTACGAAGCGGCGCTGCTCTTCGCCCACACCGAAGGCTTTATTCCCGCGCCGGAGACCTCGCACGCCATCGCGCAGACCATCCGTGAGGCCAAGCAGGCGAAAGAGGAGGGCAAGGAGAAGGTGATTCTGATGAACTGGTCGGGCCACGGCCTGATGGATTTGCAGGGCTATGACGCCTACCTCTCAGGCAAAATCAGCGACTACCCGCTGCCCGAGGAGATGCTGCAACGCTCGCTTGCTTCGCTGGAAGGGCATCCGAAAGTACCGGGGATGTAAAAACGGACGGAGAAACCGATCTTACATTCAGGAAGGTTTTAACCCTTCGGACATTCCAACCTCTTACATTCATGTTGCCCCGACTTTCAAGCCGGGGCAGTGTGAAATAGCGATCATATCCGAAAAAAGAAATTGGGCTAAAGCCCTGAATTACTTTGTTTTATCCACGAGCCCCGGACTGAAGTCCGGGGCAATTGTTTAGAATTATAATTCGATTCTAATCCCGATTTCACCTGTAACGGAATCCTGGAAACGGGCAGCCGCAAGTGTTGCCCCTACGGCAACAAACTGACCCGGCAAATCATCAGTCGATACCGATTCCGACAGCGCCCCCGATCACAACTATTGAACTCCATGACACAAAAAAAGCCCCGCTGAAATGTTGATTCCAGCGGGGCTTCGGGGGAGTTAAAACCGTTACACTTGAGCATCACTCTTTATCGAGCTTCTCCTCCGGTTTGCTCTTCTTTTTAGACGGAGGAGCTGCCTTTCCTTCATCAAAACGCAACTCTTTCTCCTTTTCGTCGAAGGTGATCTGAATCACGCTGCCTTCAGCAAAGCGCTCCTTTAGCATCTCCTCGGCGAGCGGATCCTCGACGAACTTCTGCAAGGCTCGTTTGAGCGGCCTCGCGCCGTACTTCTGGTCGTAGCCCTTCTCGACAAGGAACTCCTTGGCCTTTTCGTCGATCTCGACTTCGATGCCCATCTCGTGCAGACGCTTGAAGAGCTTGCCAGCCGTGATGTCGATAATCTTGAAGATATCCGACTTTTCAAGCTGGTGGAACACGATCGTGTCGTCAATACGATTCAGGAACTCCGGATTGAAGACGCGCTTCAGGGCGTCCTCGATGGTTGACTTCATCGCCTTGTAGTCGCCCGTCGCGTCCGAAGGGGCCGAGAAGCCCATGCCGGTGCCGAAGCTCTTGATCTCCTTGGCGCCGATGTTCGAGGTCATGATGATGATCGTATTGCGGAAATCGACCTTGCGGCCAAGTCCGTCGGTCAATACACCCTCGTCGAGCACCTGAAGCAGGATGTTGAACACATCAGGATGCGCCTTCTCGATCTCGTCGATCAGCACCACCGAGTAGGGTTTGCGGCGCACCTTTTCGGTGAGCTGACCGCCCTCTTCGTAGCCGACATATCCGGGAGGCGCGCCAACCAGGCGGCTCACCGAGAACTTCTCCATGTACTCGCTCATATCGGCGCGGATCAGCGCGTCCTCGCTGTCGAACAGGTAGCGGGTCAGCGCCTTCGCCAACTCGGTCTTGCCGACGCCGGTGGGGCCGAGAAAGATGAACGAGCCGATGGGACGCATGGGGTCTTTCAGCCCCGCACGGGTGCGCTGGATCGCCTTGGTGATCTTTTTGATCGCCTCGTCCTGGCCGATGACCTCTTTCTTGAGTTCCGCCTCCATGTTGAGCAGCTTCTTCGACTCGGACTGCGCCACCCGGTCCACAGGAATGCCGGTCATCATGGCGATCACCGCGGAAATGTCGGCTTCGGTCACGTCATAGACGCTCTCGGCTGACTCCTCTTCCCACTCCTGCTTGGCCTTGTCGAGCGCTTCGAGCATGTTCTTCTCCTTGTCGCGCAGCTTGGCGGCCTCCTCGAAGTTCTGCATCTTGACCACCTGATTCTTCTCGGCCTTGACCTCCTCGATGGACTTTTCAAGTTCGAGAATCTCCTGCGGCACGTGGATGTTGCTCAGGTGCACTCGCGCTCCGGCCTCGTCCATGACGTCGATCGCCTTGTCGGGCAGGAAACGGTCGGTGATGTAGCGCTCCGAATGCTTGACCGCCTTCTCGATAGCCGCTTCGGAGTAGAGCACGTGGTGGTGCGCCTCGTACTTGTTCTTGATGTTATTCAGAATCTGGATCGTCTCCTCAACCGAGGTCGGTTCGACCATGATCTTCTGGAAGCGGCGATCCAGCGCGCCATCCTTCTCAATGTACTGGCGGTACTCGTCGAGCGTGGTTGCGCCGATGCACTGCAACTCGCCTCGCGCGAGCGCAGGCTTGAAGATGTTGCTGGCGTCGAGCGAACCTGATGCGCCACCCGCGCCGATGATTGTGTGCAGCTCGTCGATGAAGAGGATCACGTCGCGCGAACGCTCCAGCTCGTTCATCAGCGCCTTCATGCGCTCCTCGAACTGGCCGCGATACTTCGTGCCCGCCACGAGAGCAGCGAGATCGAGCGCCACGACGCGCTTGTCGTAGAGCACGCGCGAAACCTTGCGCTGCACGATCTTGAGCGCCAGACCCTCGGCGATGGCAGTCTTGCCGACGCCCGGCTCACCGATGAGCACCGGATTGTTCTTCTTGCGGCGACTCAAAACCTGCGCCACGCGTTCGATCTCCTTCTCACGCCCGATGATCGGATCGAGTTTGTCCTCCATCGCGAGCCGCGTGATGTCGCGTCCGAAGTTGTCGAGCACCGGCGTCTTGGAGCGTTCGCCGCGCTTGGATTCGGACTTTCTGGACGGACGCTCGGCACTGCCGGAACCAGCAGATAACGGACCTTCCGCCGGCGGTTCGTCCGCTTCGCTGCGACCAGTCGTGATGGTCAACAGTTCATCGCGCACCTGGTCGTAGGTCACGCCGAACTGTTCAAGAATCTGGGATGCAATATTGTCTTCGCCTTTCATAATCGACAGCAACAGATGCTCCGTACCGATAATGGTTGACTTGCAGATTTTGGCCTCCAGATAGGTGATCTTGAGCACCTTTTCAGCCTGCTTGGTCAACGGCACGTTCCCCATCTGCGTGGCCGGAACCTTGGGATGAGTGTTCTCCTCGATCTTCTGTTTCAGCTTGAACAGATCGACCTTGAGGTTTTTAAGAATTTTGGCTCCGATCCCCTCTCCTTCACGGATCAGGCCGAGCAGAAGATGTTCGGTGCCGATATAGTCGTGTCCCAGACGAAGCGCTTCTTCGCGGCTGAGCCTGATCACGTCCTGAACTCTATTCGAAAAGTTTCCTTCCATTCTATCCTCTATCGCTAATTTTTGATGGTATCGTGCGCTTGAACATTCACCAGACAGCGCAACCAGGCACAACCCATTCGTTATTCGCTACTTTCAGTAAAATAACTATAATTAAGACGTCATCTCAAACCAATTCCTTCGTTCAAAACAGCGGCTGGAAATTAAACGTTCAGACCGCCCTTGCACCATGACCGTCACCCACATTCTCCTTGACGACCAGAACCCCCTGCACCGCGAATTGCCGATCTACCGGAGCGGCAAAATCGGCGCCATCAGACTTGCCGACAAAAGCTACAAGGTCTATGATTCGATTGAAATCTCAGCTCACGACTACACCGCCCTGTTCCACTACGGCGTCATCGAACAGCTCAATGCACTACCGTTTATCTCGGAATCGAACAACGGGCTCGACAGTTGGGACGAAGCGTTCCTGCCGTCTGGTTCGATTGACAAGATGATTGAGATTATCGACGGATGCGTCGGCGAGATAGAAGGGAAAAGCCCCGAAAAAGTGATGCTCGGCTGGCAGGACGATCCTGAACGCATCGCCTACTGGCGCGAAATCGATCCGGAGAGAACAATTGATTTTCTGAGGAATCTCAAGAATTTTGCCGCCAAAACTCAGGGGGAAGGATACGATCTTGAATTCATTTTGTAGCCACGACAAGGCTGACAACGATCATCCTGTTGCGGGGCAGGGCAGGCGCAAGGCCTACCCCTACAAATCAATTCTCAATTACCTCCCCGCGCCATGCCGAGAGGATCAGAATGCAGGAACTTGTAGCCCAGCTTTTTGACGAGCCTGTCACTGTTGACGATCTTGAACTTGCTACTGCTCGACGCTTCTTCCGGTAGCGCAGCAAAACCATGACTCTCGGCTGCGGCCGCATAGAATTCCCCCCGGCTCGGGTGAAGCGGTGCGCAGGCGTTAAACACCTCGCCCCAGGCCTCCTGCCGAATAATTTCTGAGATGATCTTCACGCAGTCGTCGAGATGAATGAGGTTCACCGGATGAGCGGGGTTCGTGATCTCCGTCATGCGCTGCATGAACTCGGCCGGATTGCGCCGAGGGCCGATCAGTCCGCCGAAACGCACCACCGTGCTGCTGAAGCCGGACTCCGAGCGCAGCATCTCCTCGACGTACATCAGCGCCCTTCCAGCCGGAGAGTCCGCCACATCGGGATCGGCAGCGTCCGACTCGACCACTTCTCCTCCAGATGCGGGATAGACCGAGGTCGAGCTGACAAACAGCACATGCTTCACCGGCGAATCCTGCAATGCGTCGATCAGTAGTGAAATCTGCCCGACATGGTACTCGACCACATCCGGCCTGCGCTGGGGAGGAATGTTCACCACGAGGATGTCGCTCTGCAGAAACGGAGCGATATCGCCCTCGATGCTTTCGCCTATGGCGATCCGGAAAGGCTCGACGCCGGCCTCTTTCAGGCTCTGAAATTTCGTCTCGCTGGTGGTCGATCCTTTGACGGCAAAACCCTCACCAACCAGAAAACGGGCGAGCGGCAGACCGAGCCACCCGCAGCCGAGAATTGACACTTTTTTCTCACTCATAAAACTTAAGTAGTCATGGCTTCATCGAAGCCTATTTGAGAGATTCGTGGTACTTGATCAGCGACTGCATCTCGACCGAATCCATCGGCAGTTCCTCACCCTTCATCGCACGGACAATGCACATGTTGATGATCTCGGCAAGCCGCGGATTTGCTGAAGAAAATTCCAGTCCCGCACCTGCCGGATGGCAACTCTCGCAGGTTTTCGTGCCGGTCGCCCCGCCAAGCGTCGGATCGCTGAACAACTTCTTGCCATGCTCCACCGATGGTGTCTGCGCCGCATGAGCCGTCACGCCCATACCGATCATCGCTGCGGCAACCATCGCCGCTTTCACTGACTTCATCATATCGCACGCTCCTTGCTGATTATAAGTTTTCGGAAACCGCTTCTCACTTCAGAAAGGCAAAAAATTCTTGAAATATAGTGATAGAAAGAAGATGCTCCGGCACTGAATTGTTCTCTGAAAAGAACGTTACTTTGTCACTGAACGGCAAAGCGCCTCAAAACATTGCATTTGATATTGGACTGCATCATGAAGCTAACCATTCTCACCGATAACAACGCCGCGCCCGGACTGGCTTGCGAACACGGCTTCGCGGTGCTGATCGAGACCGGCGACAAGCGCATCCTCTTCGACACCGGCCAGCTCGACGCGCTCGAAACCAACTGCCGCACGCTCGGCATCGACCTGTCAGACATCGACATGATCGTGCTCAGCCACGGCCACTACGACCACGCCGGAAACCTCGCCGACGTGCTCCGAGTTGCAAGCAGCGCCACGCTCTACCTCCACCCGTCGGCACTCGTCGAACGCTACAGCATCCGCAACAGCAAGCCCAAGCCGATCAACATGCCCAAAGCCGCAAAACAGGCGATTGACGAGCTGCCGAAAGAGCGAATCGTGTGGGTCAACGAACCAACCCGCCTGACCGACGGCGTGTTCCTGACCGGCCCGATCCCGCGCCAGACCACTTTCGAGGATACCGGAGGCCCCTTCTTCTTCGACCCGAAAGGCGACCAACCCGATCCCATCGAGGACGACCTGTCGCTCTGGATCGAGGAGCCGAAAGACCTGACCATACTCGCCGGCTGCTGCCATTCGGGAATCATCAACACGCTCGGCTACATCGAGAGCGTCACCGGCCCAAAGCGAATCGCGACGCTCATCGGCGGAATGCACCTCTCGGCAGCCGGCAAAGAGCGCCTCGACCGCACCGTAGAGTCGCTCGCCAAGCGCGACATCGCCCGCCTCATCCCCTGCCACTGCACGGGGCAAATAGCTGCCGATCGATTCCGCAAAGAGCTGCCATTTCCGGTAGAAACAGGCTATGCAGGCATGGTAGTGGAATCGGGGAAAGAGTGAGAAAAATCAAGGACTAAAAGGACTTCAGGGACAGCAAGGACGAGGAGCCAAAGTTTCCTTATCCACCAAGTCCACTCAGTCCATTTCGTCCACTGCCCACGCCCCCTCACTCCCCCTTCGCCTCGGCGATGAGCCGGTCGAGGCAGGTGCTGCACACGCAGGTTTCGTAGCGCTCGGCGAGGTGGCGGCGCACTGAGTCAGGCACCACGCGCGTGGCGCACCAGCAAGAGGTGGACATGCCGCAGGTGAATTGCTCGCCGCACATGGGGCAAACGACAATTTTCTGTGTGCCTTCGCCGGGATGATCGTTGTCTGTCATCTTTCTTTGATTGAATGATTTACGATGCAAGCGTCTGCCTCAGCGCCTTTTGCCAACCCGCCAGCAGCGCCTCGCGTTCGCCCTTCGGCATCGAGGGAGTGAAGACCCGTTCGACGCCATTGAGCGCTCGCAGTTCGTCGGCGGAGTTCCACACTCCGGCTTCGAGGCCCGCGAGGCAGGCCGCGCCCAGTGAGGTCGATTCGATGTTGCGCGGTCGATGCACCGGTACACCGAGCAGATCGGCCTGGAACTGCATCAGGAACTCGTTGCTCACCGCACCGCCATCGACCGTGAGCGCCTGCGGCTGGATACCGGTGTCGGCAACCATCGCGCGGAACACGTCGTGCGACTGGTAGGCGATGGACTCCAGCGCCGCGCGAACGATGTGCGCTCGCGACGAGCCGCGCGTCAGGCCGGTGATCGTACCCCGCGCCTCCATGTTCCAGTGCGGCGCTCCAAGGCCGACGAACGCGGGCACGAGGTAAGCCCCGCCATTGGACTCGACCGAGCGGGCAATCGCCTCGGACTCGGCTGCACTGCCGATGAGTTGCAAGCCATCGCGCAGCCACTGCATCACCGCGCCGCCGATAAACACCGACCCCTCGACCGCGTAGCAGCTCCGGCCAGCGCCGTCGAGCGCGAGGGTCGTCAACAGGCCGTGGCTCGAACTCACGCACTTGTCTCCGGTGTTCATCACCATGAAGCAGCCGGTGCCGTAGGTGTTCTTGACCGACCCCGCCTCAAAGCAGCACTGCCCGAACAGCGCCGCCTGCTGATCGCCTGCCACGCCCGCAATCGGCAGGCCATCGAGCGCAGGAATCGCCCGCACCGCGCCGAACCCGCCCATCGACGGACGCACCTCCGGCAGCATCGACATCGGCACGCCGAACAGCTCGCACAGCTCAGGAGACCAGCGCCGCTCATGGATGTCGAAGAGCAGCGTGCGGGATGCATTCGTGAAATCGGTCGCGTGCACCTCGCCGCCGGTCAGCTTCCAGATGAGCCACGTGTCGATGGTGCCAAACAGCAGGGTGGACGGATCGACCTCCGGATGCGCGTCGAGAATCCAGCGAATCTTGGTGGCGCTGAAGTAGGCGTCCACCGGCAGCCCGCTCTTCGCGCGGATCGCCGCCGCCTCGCCTCGATAGCGATTGCACAACTCCGCCGTCCGGCGGCACTGCCAGACAATCGCGCGGTGCACCGGCTCTCCGTTCCGCCGATCCCACACCACGGCGGTCTCACGCTGGTTGGTGATGCCAATCGCCTCGACCGGCTCCGAACACGCACCCCGCACCTCGGCCACGCACTCGACCACCGTCCGCCAGATTTCCTCCGGATCGTGCTCCACCCACCCCGCCTGCGGATAGAATTGCGCCAGCTCGCGATACGCGCGGGCGAGCACGTTGCCCGTCCGGTCGTAGATCATGCAGGTGGTGCCGGTCGTGCCCTGGTCGATGGAAAGAATGGCCATGCGTGAAGGATTGGAAGGTTCAACGTGCTGTTGAAAAACAAGATACCGATTAACGGAAAAATTCCGATCCGCGGACTATTCGAGAGTTGCGCAAAGCGTCGCCGAATCTTACCTTCAAATCAAACCAAAACAGACCCCTTGACCGCCACGACCATGCCGCAACCGACAACCGACATCGCCATCCAGACCGACCGGCTCACCCGCTCGTTCGGCTCGCTTGTCGCCGTGAAGGAGCTGAATCTGACGGTGCGGTCAGGCGAAATCTTCGGACTGCTCGGGCCGAACGGGGCGGGCAAGACGACGACCATCAAGATGCTCACCACCATGCTGCCGCCGTCGAGCGGCGCGGCGACGGTCGCCGGGCACAGCATTCTCGGCAACAGCATCGGCGTGCGCAAGCGCATCGGCTACGTGTCGCAAATGATTTCGGCGGACGGAGCGCTCACCGGCTTCGAGAACCTCCTGCTCTTCGCCCGCATCTACAACGTGCCGCGCCGCGAGCGCACCCGACGCATCGACGAAGCGCTCGCCTTCATGGGCCTCACCGAGGCGCGAGACAAGCTGGTGCGCACCTACTCCGGCGGCATGATCCGGCGGCTCGAAATCGCCCTCTCGATGCTCCACCGCCCGGAGGTGCTCTTCCTCGACGAGCCGACCATCGGCCTCGACCCCGCCGCCCGCCTCCAGGTCTGGAAGCGGCTGAAGGATCTGCTCGAAACCTTCGGCACCACGATTCTGCTCACCACGCACGACATGGAGGAGGCCGAGGAGTTGTGCGACCGGATCGCCATCATGAAGGAGGGAGTCATCGCCGCCGAAGGGTCGGCAGAAGAGCTGAAGAGCCGCGCCGGAACCCAATCGATGAACCAGGTTTTCATTCACTTTGCAGGAGAGTTCAGTGACAGCAAGCCAAACTTCCGCGACATCAACCGCGCCCGCCGGACGGCCAAACGGCTGGGCTGACAAGTTCGACCCCGCCGGGTTCGTGCGCGACACGGCGGCCATCGTCGCCACCGAGCTGGCCAAGCTGCGCCGCGACCCGTCGGAAATCCTGAGCCGCTCGATCCAGCCCGCGCTCTGGCTGCTGGTCTTCGGCCAGGTGTTCGGGCGGATGCGCGCCATCCCTACCGGCAACCTCGACTACTTCAGCTTCCTCGCGCCGGGCATTCTCGCACAGAGCGTGCTCTTCATCGCAATCTTCTACGGCATCAACGTCATCTGGGAAAAGGATCTCGGCATTTTGCAGAAGCTGCTCGCCAGCCCCGCCCCGCGCAGTGCGCTCGTCTTCGGCAAGGCGGTCTCGGCGGGAATGCGTGCCATTGCGCAGGCGGCCATCGTCTATCTGATGGCGCTCGTCGCGGGCGTCGATCTGAACTGGTCGCCGCTCGCGCTCGGCGGCGTGCTCGTCGCCATTGTGCTCGGCGCGGCGCTCTTCTCGACCTTCTCGCTCATGATCGCCTGCCTCGTCCGATCGCGCGAACGCTTCATGGGCATCGGCCAGGTCATGACCATGCCCCTCTTCTTCGCCAGCAACGCCATCTACCCGATCTCGATCATGCCCACCTGGCTCAAAATCGTCGCCCACATCAACCCACTCTCCTACCAGGTTGACCTCCTCCGCTCCCTGATGGTAACCGGCGGAACCAGCACCTTCGGCATCGGGACGGATTTTCTGATGTTGATGGGAATGCTCATCGCACTCATCGTCGTGACCTCGAAGTTGTATCCGACGATTGTGCAGTAACACCCCTCACTCCCCCTGCTTTTCAGTGAGATATTTCCAGTACTTCGCGGGCATGTTGGATTGCTGAAGGCGGGGGTTTTTGCGTTCGGGGATGGCGATGGTTTTGAAGAAGGTTTGCCAGAGCTGCTGCACTTGTTGCTCTTCCGGGGAGAGTTCCGGACGACTGAACTGTTCGAGAGTACCGAAGCTGAGCGCGCGGCCGTCCCAGTGCGCGGCGCTGTGGCGGCGAGCGTCGTAGATGAACCACTCCTGCGCGCGCAGGCGGCGGCTGAAGTGGCGGGCGAGGGGCTGGATGACGTTGTGGTCAGGCTCCATCCGGGCCAGCCAGGTGCCGTCGCGGAGCTGTTCGAAGCGCAAGAGACCTTTCATGCGGTGCAGCTCGCGACTAGCCTTGCGGGCGATTGCAACGACCGCCTTGACGTCAGGATGCGTCAGGTAGCCGTTGACCCGGTCGCCGTGCTCGAAGGCGAGCGCGATGTAGCGCAACAGGCTCGTCTCCAGCTCGCTGGTTTCGGCCATCGTAAAGTACCACAACGCCTGCACAGCGTCGGGCGCTCGCTCGCGGAGCCGCTGGAAAAGCGCTTCGGCAGCGGCGGAGTCGGTGCGCAGGAACAGCCCCTCCTCGAACAGCGTGTCCTGCCGGATACCAAGCACAGTCTTTTCGGGATCATCGCCGCTTTCGAGAATCGCGCCAATGGCCGATACCAGTCCTTCAGGCGTTCCGTCGTAGAGATACTTGTTCATGGCAATCAGGCGAAAAGCCCAGGCAACACGAGCTGCCGCGGCTGTTTCTGCTCACTTCCGTCACCAAGCAGCAGGCGCTGGCGGAGGCGAGCGGGCTGCTGGTCGATCTTCTCGAACGGACGGCCCGAGCAGGTAATGAAATACTTTGCCCGCTTCATCACCACGCCGATCTTTTTCATCCCCTCGTGCGTGACGGGCGCGAAGCGACGGGCGGCGATGATGCGTTTGGCGGAGACGACGCCGATGCCGGGCACGCGGAGCAGGGTGGCGTAGCTGGCGCGGTTGATTTCGACCGGGAAGAATTCGGGATGGCGCAGAGCCCAGGCTGTTTTGGGGTCGAACGATTCGTCGAGGTTGGGCGCGTCGTCGGAGAGAATCTCCTCCGGCGAAAAGCCGTAGAAGCGCAACAGCCAGTCAGCCTGGTAGAGGCGATGCTCGCGCAGGAGCGGCGGGGCCGAGAGCACCGGCAGGCGGTTGTCGTCGTTGACCGGCACGAAGGCGGAGTAATAGACGCGCTTGAGGTTCATCTTGCGGTACAACCCCTGCGAAAGCTGGAGGATTTGCAGGTCGGTTTCGGGACTTGCGCCGATAATCATCTGCGTGCTCTGCCCGGCTGGGGCGAAGCGCGGAGCGTTGCGGCTCTTGCGCCGCTCGACGAGGCTGACGCCCGCCTCCGCTCCGATCAGCTTCATCGGAGCGAGAATCGCCTCCTTCTTCTTCTGCGGCGCAAGCCGTTGCAGCGACTCGCTGGAGGGCAGCTCGATGTTCACGCTGATGCGGTCGGCAGCCAGCCCGGCACGGCGAATCAGTTCCGGGCTGCTGCCGGGAATGATCTTCAGATGGATGTAGCCACCGAAGCGCTCCTCGTTGCGCAGCATTTCGGCGACGCGCACCATCTCTTCCATCGTGTGATCGGGACTGACGTTGACCGCCGAGCTGAGGAACAGCCCTTCGATGTAGTTGCGCCGATAGAAATCCATCGTCAGATCGACCACCTCCCGCGCGGTGAAGGACGCGCGCGGCACAGGGTTCGACGAGCGGTTGACGCAGTAGGCGCAGTCGTAGCGGCAGTCGTTTGACAGCAGGATTTTCAGCAGCGAAACGCACCGCCCGTCATCCGACCACGAGTGGCAGATGCCGCCTTGGGAGGTGTTGCCGACGCCACACGCCGACCCCTCGCGGCTGCTGCCGCTCGAAGCGCACGAGGCATCGTAGCGCGCCGCCCCTGAAAGGATCGTGATTTTTTCCTGAAGCTCCATAGAACGAATATACAAGGAGAGGGAGAAAATTGTAGGGGCAATCCCTTGCGGTTGCCCTTATTCGCCAGCATTTACAAGGTTCAGTGGTGGACCGGAATCCGGGCAGGCGCGAGGCCTGCCCCTACAAAATCGGGTATAACCCAATAACCGCTATCACCACCTCTGCCGGGCTGCGCGATGCAAAAGCAACTCGACCGTCCGACGTGCGCCGGTGACGACACCGGGCAATGACTGACCCGGAAAAATGGAGTCGCCAACGAGGAAAAGGTTGTTGTACTTCGTGGCTGGCCCCGGAACGCCGAACAGCGAGGTCTGCGCGTAGCCGCCCACCAGCCCGTGGAGGCGCCCTGTCCAATTTTCCCACGAATGCGGCGTAGCGGCTGTCATCGAGCGGATCGCGCCGCCGATCTCCGGCACCTGCTCGCGGAGCAGCGAGAGCGCCCGGTCGGTATATTCCTGCTTCAGCGCTTCATACGCCTCGCGCCCCTTCCGCCGCGCCTCGAACCAGCGCTCCGGGCGGGTGTGCGTGGAGACGGTGACAGCGCGTTGACCGTCGGGCGCTCGTCCGGCATCCCCCGCCGGTGAGGCCGAGACGAAGAGACTGCGGCACTCGCCCAGCTCTCCCTCCGGTGCGACAATCTGGAGGTGATCGGCCCCGGCTTTCTCGAACAGTGACGCATCGACGCCGAGGTAGAACATGAAGGCGCTCCAGCCAGATGCGGGTTCGACGCTTGGCTCGCCCGCCGGAAAAGGATCGTCGAGCAGAGCAAGCGACTCCGGCGTGAGGTTGGCCACCAGCGCGTCAGCGGCCAGTGCGTCGCCATCGGTGGTTTCGATGCCGAGCACTTCGCGGTTGATCGTGTCGAGCCGCGTCACCCGCTTGCCGTACAACACCGCCCCACCGGCACGTTCTATGGAGTCGGCGAGCCGCCGGGCGACCTCGCCGATGCCGCCCTCAACACTCCAGGTCCCCGCCACCGGCAGATCGAGCGCAATGGCTGCGTTGAGCGCGTTGGCCTCGCGCGAGGTGGTCTGCGCGGAGATCAGGAGCTGGGCGTCGATGAAGCGCACGAAGTCGGCGTCAGAATCGAGGCCATGTGAGGCGAGCCAGTCGCCGGCCGTTCGACGCAAGAACGGCAGGAGACGGGCCGAGTCCGGCAGCGCTCCGAGCGCCCGGCCCGCAAGCGCGGCGACATCCCGCGCGCCGGAGACGGGCCACGGCAGCGCGTTGGCGGACAAGCGCCAGAGCGGGCGGGCGAGGCGAGCCTGTTCGTCCCAGAATTTTTTCGAGCGGGGGAATCGGGCAATGATCGAGTCGCGGGAGGAGAGGAGGTCGAGCCGCAGGTCGCGGTGGCGGTACTGCCAGGCGAGCGGCTCGGAGTGCACCGGCCAGTCGATGCCGAGTTCGCGGCCAAGCCGGTCGAGCGGCCCGCCGGGGTGAAATCCGCACCCCACCGTCGCGCCCGCATCGAATCGATAGTCGCCGGACGAGAAGGTCGCCGCACAGCCGCCGGGGTTGCGCTGCGCTTCGAGCACCACCACCTGCACGCCCCGCCGCGCAAGCAGCGCTCCGGCGGCAAGCCCGCCGATTCCGGCTCCGATGACGATGCAGTGCAGATCACGCAAATCCATGGCAAAAAAGCGAAAGGGTGAGAAAAGACTCACCCTTCATAATCGCCAAAACTCAGAGACAATTCCCATCAATCGTCGCGAAGCAACAGATGCACCTGCGTCCTGAGCAGTTCAGGCGGCGTTTCAAACGGATCGTTCAGGTAGATTTCGTACGCCTCGCCGTTCATGGTCAGACCATTGTCGCTAACCCATTTCATGAGCGCCGTGTAGGCCGGTTCGATTTCAGCGTAGGGGCCGATGTACTCACACGCGGCTGCCTTGCCGGAAGGCGTCGAACCGGTCACCGCCCGACCGCCACCATGAACGCTCTCATCGACAAGGTAGCCGAACTCTACGTCGATCTTCCCCTCATTGATGCCGTAGTAGTGCGCAAAGGAGGTGGACGACGGCTTTTTACCCTGGCGCTGGAGCAGGTGCTCCATTTCGCCGAAACCGGACTCGAAAAGGGCTGGAATATCGGGCACGGTAGCGTGGGCTCGGATAACGAGAGCGGTAGCAGGCGCAAGCTCTTTCAGCTCACAGACGAACTGGCATTCTTGATCCATAATCGATTTCCGGTTTGGTTAAAGGCACTCGGGACGGGTACGAATCCGGATTCACAAGGAGGGTAATAAGAGTCGGCGTAGCGGGATTTGAACCCACGACCCCTTCCACCCCAAGGAAGTGCGCTACCAGGCTGCGCTATACGCCGATAAAGGACTGGAATATACGAAGCTTCAAGGCAATTTCCACAACTCTTTTTCAAAGAAGCGCCTCAATCCGCATCAAGCCCGGCCCGGCTGCGGAAGCGATGCTTCACGTACTCGATGCCCGGAATCAGCACCGAAATCACAATAATGCCGAGGATGAGCAACTTGAGATTTTCCTTAATGACCGGAAGTTGACCGAACCAGTAGCCGCTATAGACAAAAACAGCGACCCAGAGCAGCGCACCAACGACATTGTACATGAAAAAGCGCGAATAGGACATCGCCCCGATACCAGCGACAAACGGAGCGAAAGTGCGAACGATAGGCACGAAACGAGCGATAATGATGGTTTTGCCGCCATACTTCTCGAAAAAGTCGTGCGTCTGGCGAAGATGCTCGGGATTGAAGAATCTCGACTTTTTGAACGAAAATACTTTCGGGCCAATCGCATGGCCAATGGAGTAGTTGACCGTGTCACCGAGAATGGCCGCCACGCTGAAAATGACGAAGAGCCATTGCGGACTGAGCTGCGACATCGGAAGCGAAGCCAGCGAACCGGCAGCGAACAAGAGCGAATCACCCGGCAGAAGTGGCATGACCACCAGACCGGTTTCTAAGAATACGATCAGAAAAAGAATGCCGTACAGCCAGAGTCCGTACTCCGAAGCAAGCACCTGAAGATGCCGGTCGATATGCAGAATAAAATCGGCAACTGTCGAAAAAATCTCCATAAAGGCACCATAGAAACAATTGAAAAAATCAGCAACACAGCACATCGTCTGCTCGTCAATGCGTGACCGGCAAGGCTTAATATAAACGCATCAATGGCACATAAACGATAATTACAAGCAAAAACCGCAACAGGAATCCCTCCAGATTGGCACACCGCAAGGCATTCGTCATGATAGAATAGTATATTAAGGTTTTTGGCAGAGCGCAAACCATGCGAACCCATGAGCTACCTTACGACATCCCGATGCCGGCTTTATTATGAGGATACAGCCGAGCAGGATCCTTCACAGAAAAAGAAACCCGCAATCCTCTTCGTCAACGGCTGGGCCATCTCTTCCCGCTACTGGAAACCTGCTATCGACCAGCTCAAGTCCAATTTCCGCTGCATTACCTACGACCAGAGCGGAACCGGCAAGACCTCCATTGACGGGCTGCATCCCGATCTGACGATTTCCGGATTCGCCGACGAGGCGGGAGCGTTGATCGAGCATCTCGGGCTCGACGAGGGCCGGAACCTGCACATCGTCGGCCACTCGATGGGCGGCATGGTCGCAACAGAACTATGTTTGCGCTACAAGGATGCGCTACTCTCCTCAACCATTCTTGCCTGCGGTATTTTCGAGGAGACACCGTTCACCTCGCTAGGGCTCATGTTCCTCGGTGGGCTGATCGACGTTTCGATGAACTTCCGAAACGCTTTCCAGGTCGAGCCGCTGCGCTCGCTTTTCATCAAGCGGGCAGCCACCAAGCCGATCAGCAAGGAGTACAGCGACATCATCATCGAGGATTTCACCACCTCAAACAAGGAAGCCACCAACGCGGTCGGCCATTTCTCAATCGATCCGGTCGCGCTGAAAACCTACACCCGCAGCGTCATCGAAATCGCGTCGCCGGTGCTCTGCTGCGTCGGCATGGAGGACCACACCATTCCTCCGGAAGGCACCGTCACCCTGTTTGAAAAGCGCAAGGCCTCGGCAGCTTCACCGACCCGGCTGGTGCAGTTTATGCATCTCGGCCATCTGCCGATGCTCGAGGATACGTCGCGTTTTGCGGAAGAGCTGAAAAAACATTTTGAATTTGCGCAACATTTTTATAAAAAGACTCAGCCTGCGGAGCCCCTTGCCGAGCGGGTGCAGATACCGTGATACGACCGAGATTGGCCACCAACGGCGCCCGGCAGAAAGCGCAAAAGCACGAACCGGTATGATCCACCTTTTGAAACCCATGTCAACGTGAGCACGAAAAGCAAAAAGACGAAAAAGAGAAGCAGCAAAACCAAAAAGCGCGGCACGAACATCACCATGAAAATCGCCGGTCTATTCCTTGTCATCATTTTAGGTGCCGGCACGATGCTCGGCATCAACCTGTTCAAAGGGCTTCCAAGCCTTGAAGAGCTTGAAAATCCCAACCCCGAGCTTGCCTCCCTGGTCTATTCGGAGGATGGGGTTGTGTTGCACAAGTTTTTTCTGAAAAACAGAACCTTCGTTCAACTCGACTCGATCTCGAAGTGGGTGCCGTCGGCCCTGATCGCCACCGAGGATGTGGAGTTTTACAACCACTGGGGCGTCAATCTCCGCCGTCTGACCTTGGCGATAGGTGAAAATATCATCAAGGGCCGAGGCCGCTGGCATGGCGCGAGCACCATCACACAGCAGTTGGCCAAAAACCTCTTCCTGACCCAAGAACGCACCCTGAGCCGCAAAGCCAAAGAGTTCATCACGGCCATCGAACTTGAAAAGACCTACACCAAAGACGAAATCCTGGCGCTTTACCTGAACACGGTCTATTTCGGTTCGGGAGCGTATGGAATCGAAGCGGCAGCCCACACCTATTTCGGCAAGTCGGCAAGCGAGCTGTCGATTCCGGAAAGCGCATCACTGATCGCCACCCTCAAAAATCCAACGGCATACAATCCGGCAAAAAATCCAACATCCGCCCTTGGACGCAGAAACCTGATCATCGGGCTGATGGAAAAAGAGGAGTTCATCACGCACGCCCAGGCGGTCAAAGCCAAAGCCACGCCACTCACCCTGGACTACACACCGAGCACGCACCATGGCCTGGCTCCCTATTTCACCGAATACATCCGCCAGACCATCAAATCGGGCTCTCAGCTTGACGGAATCAACCTCTATCGTGACGGCCTGACCATCAAGACAACGCTCGACAGCCGGATGCAGAGCTACGCCCAGGAGGCGATAGCCAAACAGGCTGCGGCGCTGCAAGAGACCTTCGACAAGCGCTGGAAATGCAGCGATGCTCTGAAAAAGCAGTTCATCAAGGAGAGCCCGCAATATCATGAGATGGTCAACGAAGAGGGTATTGCACCGGCAAGAGCGCTCTCGAAACTGCTGGCCGATAAAGAGTTCGTCAAGAATCTGCTGCACGACAAGAGCCGCGTCCAGATGGCCCTCATCGCGCTGGATCCAACCAACGGCCACGTAAAGGCATGGGTCGGCGGCACCAATTTCGGGCAGGACGATTACCGCTACCAGTTCGACCATGTCTGGCAAGCCCGGCGCCAGCCCGGCTCGACCTTCAAGCCGTTCGTGTATTCGGCGGCCATCGACCAGGGAGTTCCGGCAAATTACAGAATTCTCGACCAGCCGCTGGCGCTGCGAGGCGGCGACGGCTCCGTCTGGATGGCCCGAAATTCCGAAGGCCGGTCCGGCGGCATGACCAGCTTGCGCGATGCACTCAGGCGCTCACTGAACCAGGTCACCATCAGGCTCGCCTATGAGTTCCTGACTCCAACGGAAATCATCAGTTACGCCAAGCGCATGGGCATTACCACACCCATGCAGCCGAACCTGTCAATCGCTCTTGGCACCTCGGAAGTCTCGCCACTCGTACTGGCCCAGGCATTCACAACCTTTGCCAACAACGGCGTGTGGAGCGAGCCGCTTCCGGTCACCAAGGTACTTGACAAACGCGGTCGCGTTATTACCGAGCACCAGCCGGTCAGCCACTTCGGAATCGATCCGGCAACAAACTACGTCATGGTCACGATGCTCAAGGATGTTGTCGATCGCGGCACCGGCATCGCTGTCCGGGCACGGTATGGCTTCGATGCCGAAGCTGGCGGCAAAACTGGAACCACCCAGAGCATGAGAGACGCCTGGTTCTCCGGCTTCACACCGCAACTTGTTACTGTCGTGTGGGCGGGATTTGACGACGAGCGGGTTCACTTCACCTCAATGTCGTACGGACAGGGTGCTCGGGCTGCGCTTCCGGCATGGGCTTCGTTCATGAAAAAATGCTATGCCGACCCGGAACTCAAGCTGGAAAACCGTTATTTCACGATGCCCGACAACGTCATTCCCGTTCCGATTTCGGTTAATTCGGGCAATGAGGGTGACCTTTTCAGCCGCGACGTTTATATCGAATACTTTACGCCGAAAGGCTTTGCCCGCTACCGTTCAGGCGAGCTGAACAATACACCGCCGCCAGTCAGTCAGGAAGCGGACAAACCGCAGGACAGCACGAGAATTCAGACGGAGCCGACACCGATACCGATGCCGGTGCTGACGCCTCGGGAACAATATTAAATCAACCAATTTTTTCGGTTTTAACCTCAATATGGCAACAACCCTTCAATCGGTCATCGTCCTCGACTTCGGGTCTCAGTACACCCAGCTCATCGCGCGTCGAATCCGTGAAATCGGCATCTACTCCGAGATTTTTCCCTACCACACCAGCGCCGAGGAGCTGAAAAAGCACCAGCCAAAAGCGATCATCCTCTCCGGTGGTCCGAACAGCGTGTACGACGAAACCGCCTTCATGCCCGATCCGGAGGTGTTCAGCCTCGGCGTACCGGTGCTCGGCATCTGCTACGGCTTGCAGGCCATCGCCAAGCACTTCGGCGGCAACGTCGAAAGCTCCTCGAAGCAGGAGTTCGGACGCGCCAAAATGCTGGTGAGCCACGATGAGAGCGAGAGCATGCTCTTCAAGGACATTCCCGATTCGGACGTCTGGATGAGCCATGGCGACAAGGTGACCAAACTGCCCGACGGCTTCCGCGTCACGGCCAGCACGGCCAACGCCGAGATGTGCGCCATCGAGAGCTTCGGCAGCAAAGCCGCGCTGAAGGTGTTCGGCCTGCAGTTCCACCCGGAGGTACAGCACTCGCTCTACGGCAAGCAGTTGCTCTCGAACTTTTTGATCGACATCGCGGGCATCAAGCCGGATTGGTCGCCGAAGAGCTTCATCCAGCACCAGATCGAGGAAATTCGCAAGGTCGCAGGCGACTCGACCGTGGTCTGCGGTATCAGCGGCGGCGTCGATTCGACGGTGGCCGCCGTGCTGGTGAGCAAAGCGATCGGCGACAAGCTGCACTGCGTGTTTGTGGATAACGGCCTGCTCCGCAAAAACGAGGCTGAAAAGGTGATGGAGTTCCTCAAGCCGCTCGGCCTGAAGGTGACGCTCGCCGATTCGACCGATCTGTTCATGAGCCGACTGAAGGGCGTGGCCTCGCCGGAGAAGAAGCGCAAGATCATCGGCCGCACCTTCATCAAGGTGTTCGAGGAGAACATCCACGACGAGAAGTTCCTCGTGCAGGGCACGCTCTATCCGGACGTCATCGAGAGCGTCAGCGTCAAAGGACCGTCCGAAACCATCAAGTCGCACCACAACGTCGGCGGCCTGCCGAAACGCATGAAGCTCAAGCTCATCGAGCCGCTGCGCGAACTGTTCAAGGACGAAGTCCGCGCCGTCGGACGCGAGCTTGGCATCGCCGAAGACATTCTGATGCGCCACCCCTTCCCCGGCCCCGGCCTGGCCGTCCGCGTGCTCGGCTCGCTCACGAAGGAGCGGCTCGACGTGCTACGCGAAGCCGACCAGATTTTCATCGACGAGCTGAAAGAGAGCGGCCTGTACCAGAAAGTGTGGCAGGCCTTCTCGGTGCTCCTGCCGGTGCAGTCGGTCGGCGTCATGGGCGACAAACGCACCTACGAAAACGTCCTCGCATTGCGAGCCGTGGAATCCACCGACGGCATGACCGCCGACTGGGCCCACCTCCCCCACGACTTCCTCTCAAAAGTCTCGAACCGCATCATCAACGAAGTCCGAGGCATCAACCGCGTGGCTTATGATATTTCCTCCAAACCGCCAGCCACGATCGAGTGGGAGTGAAGAGTTTGGAATCAGGTCTTGTGTATACTTGAAACATATCAAAACACAAGGCCTGCCCCCTCCGAATCCAATCCCTGTAAATTTAAAGTTTTCGAACGAAAGATTAGGCCCCAACCCCTGTCACTACGGCACCAGGAACCGCAGCAAAACTTTTTGCCGAATTTTGGTCTGTCAAAATAGTTATTCGAATAAATTGACAGTCTTCAACAGTACAGTTCTTAAGAACTACTATCCCGCTGAGATATACGTTATCCGGTAAGGCGATAATATCTCCGCATTCTGTAAATCGGCTGTTTAAGTAGGTCCCGCCAATAATCGCTACCGATGCTGGCCCAACCAGTTTGCATCTTTTAAATTGCTTATTCTCATGAAGTTGAAATGTTGGTAGGCGAAGGTCTTCAACCGGAATAATCGAATCTAGAAAGCTGTCAGATAATGGGTTTATAGTATTTCTAGGAGTCGACATAACCCGAATAAAATCAGCTTCAGCTTGTTTCAAATTGGCTTGCTTGAACAGCAAAAAAATCACCATAACAATCAAAGATGACAGAATCCCGATACCAACCCAGTAGATTGGCCCGAGTTCTTTCAAAACCGGATCTGCCTTTGCCAAAAACGCCGTGATGGTTCCACTCGCACCTATAAAAGTAAACGAGAAAATCCTTCCTGCCCACTCAGCGGCGGAAAGACCAGATTCAAATATTGATATAGACTTCCAAAATTTTCCAGTAGACATGGGATTTCCCAATTGAGATGTAGCAATATTTAGACAAATAAACCTTGATAAAGAAAAGGCTGACGGCTTCTTTCTTTACTAGAAACAGTTACTTCCTGAAAAGTAAACTAACATTCGCACTTCGTCAAAAACCCTGCTTCCTCTCAAAATCCCCCCTTTTTGAAGGTTCGCAAAACAACGCTATCTTTCCCCGTGCTTCACCCGCAAACCGGGCGACACCATAAGCCATTACGAAACAACGCCTTGCCGCTCACCCTCCACCGAAGAGGGCTAACCGACACCTCAGCAACATGCGCGAACTGCTGCTCATTACCATTTCCGGTCCGGACAAGCCGGGCCTGACTTCCAAAATCACCGAAGTGCTGTCACGCTACGACGTGCCGGTGCTCGATATTGGCCAGTCGGTCATTCACAACCACCTCTCGCTCGGAATGCTCATCGAGGTGCCGAAAGCCTCCACCTCCGCGCCGATCCTGAAAGACCTGCTCTTTACGGCGCACACGCTCGGCCTCGTGATAGAATTTTCGCCGATCAACACACGCGAATACCACAAATGGGTCGGCGAACAGGGCAAGCCACGCTACCTGCTTTCGCTGCTCGGCAGGAAAATTTCATCGGAACATCTCGAAAAAGTGACGACGTTGGTGGCGAGCCACGGCCTGAACATCGACACCATCAACCGCCTCTCCGGACGCCTGCCGCTCGAAGATGAGTGCGATCCGGGCAAGACCAAGGCGTGCATCGAGTTCTCGCTGCGGGGCGCGCCTGCCGACAAAGAGCGGCTCCGCGCGGAGATGCTCGACATCACCGACAGCCTCGGCGTGGACATCGCGTTCCAGGAGGACAACATCTTCCGCCGCACCCGCCGCCTTGTGGTGTTCGACATGGACTCGACGCTGATTACGTCGGAAGTGATCGATGAGCTGGCGAAAGAGGCGGGGTCGGGCGAACTGGTCGCAGCGGTCACCGAAGAGGCGATGCGCGGCGAGATCGACTTCACCGAGAGCCTGAAAAAGCGGGTCGGCACGCTAAAAGGCCTGAAAGAATCGACGCTGCAAAAGGTGGCCGAGCGGCTGCAACTGACCGAAGGCGCGGAGTTCCTGTTCCACAACTTGCACCGCCTCGGCTTCAAAACCGCCATCCTCTCCGGCGGGTTCACCTACTTCGGGCGCTACTTGCAGAAAAAACTCAACATCGACTACGTCTTCGCCAACGAGCTGGAGATTGTGGACGGAAAAATGACCGGCAACGTGCTGGGCCAGGTGGTCGATGGAAAACGCAAAGCGGAGCTACTACAAGAGATCGCCGCCACCGAAAACATCCGCCTCGAACAGACCGTCGCGGTTGGCGACGGAGCCAACGACCTGCCGATGCTCGGCAAAGCCGGACTCGGCATCGCTTTCAGGGCGAAGCCTATCGTGCGCGAAACCGCCCGCCAGGCAATTTCAACGCTCGGCCTCGATGCAATTTTGTATTTAATGGGATTCAGGGACAGAGACGCGCTGGAGGTGTGAGCAAGATAAATAGACGGCCTGGGCGGTGTGGATATATCGTTTAGGACAATCGTCATTGCAAGGAGCGTAGCGACGCGGCAATCCAAACAGATTCAGTCATGATCCACCACAGGAATGGACCGCCACGGTCTTCAGCCTCGCGATGACGAATGGCAGACGAAGCCCTTTCATTCCTTACTTGTACCAGACTATGACGCAGCAAGTCATAATAGGAAAGTACCTTATGAAGCAACCATGTACCTACATTCTCGCCAGCAGACCAAATGGTACACTTTACGTCGGCGTAACGAGCGACCTTCCCAAACGCGTATGGCAACACAAGAATGACCTGGTTGAAGGATTCACCAGAAAATACCAAGTACACCAATTGGTATGGTATGAGCAGCATGAGACGATGGAAAGCGCCATCAACCGCGAAAAACAGCTCAAGTCTGGATCACGCCAAAAGAAAATAGACATGATTCAAGCCATGAACCCGACATGGTCAGACTTGTATGATAATATTGCTTCATTATGATCCCGTCATTGCGAGGAGCATAGCGACGCGGCAATCCATAACGAGGCATCAAGACCCATCACGGAAAAATGGATCGCCACGGCCTTCGGCCTCGCGATGACGGTGGCCGATTTCCCGCAAACCTTCAAATATCAATTATCCACGTACTCAACGAAACGCTCGAACTCCTGTGGGTCGGGCAGCGTAATCGCGCCGGAGGGGCAGACGGACACGCAGCGGGTGCAGAGGACAAGGCAATTGTAGGGCTTGGCGACCCTCATTTTGGGACGCTTTACCACCTCCGCATTCTCTTCTACCGAGCCAAGAGCGAACACGCCAGGACGGCAAAATTCCGCACACTCCCCGCAGCCGTTACAGAGGTCTGAATCAATCGTTGGATACCACGCAATCTCCTCACGAGCTGCAAGCAGCCGTTTCTTCTTTGCCATCACTTCTCCATTATCAATTAGCCATTGATCACTCGTCGAGGTACTCCACGTACTTCTCGAAATCTTCTTTTTTCGGCAAAGTGATTGCGCCCGAGGTGCAGATGGGCACGCAGCGGTCACAGAGTACGATGCAGTTGTAGGGGTGGCCGACCACGAGCTTCGGGCGCTGCACGCCGGTGGGATCGGGCGGGCCAACCTCGAAGACGCCGGGTTTGCAGAGCACCTTGCAGTCGCCACAGCCGTTGCAGAGGTCGGGTTTGATGGTTGGGTACCAGGGAATCTCCTCGCGTGGAACGAGCAGCTTTTTTTTCCTCATGGGCGCGGACTTGTTCGAGGCCGAGGCTTTACCGGCCAGCGTCTGTTCCACCGCTTTTTTCCAAGCCTCGTCTGACGCATCGTCGCCTGCGCCCATCGAGCGTGCCTTGAGGGCGCGCCGCAGGTTGCGTACAGCTACAAGGCCGCAGCCGTCGCAGGTCGGCTTTTCACATTTTCCGAAAAAACAGTCGAGAATCAGCATAAGCTATCGTTTTATCGAGTGTTCATCAGGCGAGCGCGGACTTGACCGAGGCGACAAAGGTTTCGATCGCTTTGCCGATGCCATCCGGATCTTTGCCGCCTGCCGTGGCAAGCTCGGGCTTGCCGCCGCCTCCGCCTTTGACGCAGGCAGCCGCCTCTTTGACCAGCCTGCCCGCATTGAGTTTTTTCGACTTCACCGCCTCGTCGGAGGCGAAGCCTACGAGGAACACCTTGCCGTCCGTGACGCTGCACAGCAGTCCCGCCGCGCAGTCTGCTTTTTCGCGAAGCCCCATCGCGGCCTGACGCAGCTCGTCGCCGCCAAGACCGTCGAGCTGCTCGGTCATGATGCGACAGCCGCCAATATCTTCGGCGTTAGCAAGAGTTGCCGAAAGCTGGTTGAGCAAGCCGGAGAGGCGGCTCTCCTGAAGCTGCTTGTCAAGCGCTTTTTTCTCATCGAGCAGCTCCTTGATTTTCGGCCCAGCCTCTTCATCCGCCTTGAGCTTCAGCAGATTTTTGATCTCCTGAAGATTACGATACTCCTGCCAGAGAAGCGCTTCAGCGGCATCGCCGGTGACCGCCTCGATGCGGCGGATTCCAGCAGCGACCGACGATTCGCTGACGATTTTGACCATGCCGATCTGGCCGATATTGCCGACGTGGGTGCCGCCGCACAGCTCAATGGAGATGCCGGGCACGTCAACCACGCGGACGCGGTCGGCGTATTTGTCGCCGAAGAAGGCAAGCGCGCCGAGATCGAGCGCTTTTTCGTAGGGCACGTCGGCGTGTTTGGTGACGCCCGCCGCCTTGCGAATCTCTGCGTTCACCTCGTGCTCGACCTGCTCCAGCTCGTCCGCGCTGACCTTCGAGAAGTGGCTGAAGTCGAAGCGCAGCCGCTCCGGCGTGACCAGCGAGCCTTTCTGCTGCACGTGCTCACCAAGCACTTTGCGGAGTGCGGCGTGGAGCAGGTGAGTCGCCGTGTGGTTGCGCTCGGTAGCGACGCGGCGAGCGCGGTCAACGGCGGCCTCTACCGTCACGGCGCCATCGAAGCTCAGGTCGGCGGGCGACACCGCGCAGTCGCGAACCTTGTCGCGCGCCGAGGTGACGAAATGGACGATCTGCTCGCCATCCTTGCGCGTGTCGGTCACGTCGAGGCGGTAGTTGTCGGTCTCGATGGTGCCGTGGTCGCCCACCTGTCCGCCGCTTTCTGCGTAGAATGGCGTCTTGTCGAGCACCACCAACAGCCGGTCTCCGCCCTGTTTGACGGCAGTAAGCGTCGCGCCGGTTTCGAGCGTGTCGTAGCCGACGAACGTGGTCGGCGCTTCGGGCGCGAACCACTGCCATTCGCCGCCATCGTCCTGCACCTGCATCTTGCCTTTGCGATCCATGCGTGCGCGGGTTTTCTGCTCGGCCATGCAGTGCTCGAAGCCCGCCTCGTCGATGCCGAGGCCCACTTCGGCGGCCATCAGGCGCGTCAGGTCGAGCGGGAAGCCGAAGGTGTCGTAGAGCTTGAAAGCGTCCTCTCCGCAGATGGTCGTGCTACCGGAGGTTTTCATTCCAGCGACCACTTCGTTGAAGATTTCAGTGCCGCGCCCGAGGGTGGCAAGGAAGCTCTCCTCTTCGGCGCGGATGATCTTTTCGACCGTCGGCTGCTGCTTTTCAAGCTCGGGGAAAACATCGCCCATCGTGCTCACCAGCACCTCGACCATTTTGTACATGATCGGCTCGTGGCAGCCGAGCGTGCCTGCGTAGCGCACCGCGCGGCGCAGGATTCGGCGCAGCACGTAGCCGCGCCCCTCGTTGCCCGGCATCGCGCCGTCGGAGAGCGCGAAGGTGAGCGTGCGGCAGTGGTCGGCAATGACGCGCATGGCGATGTCCGTCGCGTTGTCGAGCGAGGCGGTGTAGCGCGCGCCGGTCAGCTCGGTAATCTTCTCGAAAAGCGGGGTAAAGACGTCGCTGTCGTAGTTCGAGGATTTGCCCTGCAAAACCGACGCGACGCGCTCGAAGCCCATGCCGGTATCGACATGCTTCTGCGGCAGCGGCTCAAGGCTGCCGTCGGCCTGACGGTCATACTGGATGAAGACGAGGTTCCACAGCTCGATCACCCGGTGGTCGCCGACGTTGACGAGCGGGCCGCCCGATCCATCGGGGGTCAGATCGATGTGAATCTCCGAGCAGGGACCGCACGGGCCGGTTTCACCCATCTCCCAGAAGTTGTCCTTGTTGCCAAACTTCTGGATGTGCGACGGATCGATGTCGGTTTCGCTCTGCCAGAGCCTGAGGCTCTCCTCGTCGTCGTGATAGACCGTGGCGTAAAGGCGCTCTTTCGGAAGCTTCCAGATACCGGTCATCAGCTCCCACGCCCAGCCGATCGCCTCCTTTTTATAATAATCCCCGAACGACCAGTTGCCGAGCATCTCGAAAAAGGTGTGGTGGTAGGTATCGCGTCCCACATCTTCGAGGTCGTTGTGCTTGCCCGACGCACGGATGCACTTCTGCGTGTCGGCGGCGCGGTTGTACTCCCGCGTGCCCTTGCCGAGAAACACGTCCTTGAACTGGTTCATGCCAGCGTTGGTGAACAGGAGGGTCGGGTCTTCGGCCGGAATGACCGGCGCCGAACGGACGATCCGATGCTCTTTGGCGGCAAAAAAATCGAGGAATGACTGTCGTATCTCTCGTGAATTCATGGGTCTCGGTTGCTTGCGGGTGTTGGCCGGAGCGCGAATGGCAGTGCGGCGGCACCCGGTGGGATTGAGCTGCAAAGCTTTAACAGTGTGAGCAGCAATATATGGCCCGGAATTTAAGGTTTTTTACACCTCCATGCCAACGGATTTTGCGGGCGGTGTTTTTGGCTCGAACCGCCGCTCTTGCAGAGCCCGACAATGGTCTTAACAAAAAAGACACTATATTGACTAATTGTGTAAGTCAGACCGACGCGTCTGGCTGTAGCGACTTGTAGCGGCAGGCCCTTGCGCCTGTCCCGAACGACTCTTCTCTCAATCGTTAAGCGCAGAGACATTATGAGCTGGGGAATCGAAGATCCGAAAAAGAGAAAAGACATCCTCGACCTGATGGACATCGGGATCAAAAAAAACATGGCCAATCCGAACCATGTCAACGAGGTTGAAAAGAGCGAGATCGGTTGCTGGATGGAGCAGATTTACGGCATCATGCGTTGCGACATTTGCGATCTCAGCACCGAGTGCCCCGTCAGGGAGGAGCAGGAGTGGCAGGCCTGGCTGAAAGAGAATAACATGGTTGTCGAGAAGAAAAAGGAGCAGTAGCCCGCAAAAGGTGCTTGCATCGATTATCCGGGAAATGTATATTTAGCGATTGACACAACAGTGTCAAAGGGTTGAGTATTGTCTTCCCGAACCCGCCGTTGAGAGATTTTCTCCATACAATTACGACATTCACTCCATGACATGACCAGCTCATGAAGAGGAGGGTATTGTCGTCGTAGGCTTTTTTCCCATAAAAGGAAGCGGACCTATCGATAAGTGACCCAGCAATCTTAAAACAGAACGACATGGCAACAAAAAAAACCAACGTGTCAGTGCTCTTTGCCGGCGACTCCGGTGACGGCATGCAGCTTACCGGCACCCAGTTTGCCAACACGGTGGCCGTTTACGGCTCGGACCTGAACACCTTTCCCAACTTTCCTTCGGAAATCCGCGCTCCTGCCGGTACCATCTCCGGTGTTTCGGGCTTCCAGATGCAGTTTGGCAGCAAAGCAATCTACACCCCCGGTGCGAAGTTCGACGTCATCATCGCCATGAACGCCGCAGCCCTGAAAGCCAATCTTAATAAACTGCATCACGGCGGCATCATCATTGCCGACAGTGACGGCTTCGATGCCAAAAACCTGCGCCTGTCGGGTTATGGTGAAGAGAATAATCCGCTGACCGATGGCAGCCTGGATGATTACCGCCTCTTCGACATTCCGGTTATCTCCCTGACACGCAAAGCCTTGGCCGATACCGGGCTGAGCACCCGCAACATTGACCGTTGCAAGAACATGTTCGTGCTCGGCGTGCTCTACTGGCTCTACAGCCTGCCGATCGACACCACCATCGAGACGCTCAAAACGAAATTCAGGAAAAAGGCCGATATCGCCGATGCCAATATCAAAGCGGTCAAGGCTGGCTTCAACTACGGCGAGACCACGACCATGTTCTCCGACTTCGGCCGCTTCGAAGTAGGCCCTGCCGAGATGAAGAAAGGCACCTACCGCCGCGTCACCGGCAACGAGGCCTCCGCTATCGGTCTGGCTGCCGCTGCCAAGAAGGCCGACCTGGGGCTGTTCCTCGGCTCCTACCCGATCACTCCGGCCACTGAGATTTTGCAGACCCTAGCTAACCTCAAAAAGTGGGGCGTCAAGACCTTCCAGGCCGAGGACGAGATTGCCGGCGTCCTGACCAGCATCGGTGCTGCCTACGGCGGCTCGCTGGCGGCAACCAGCACCTCCGGCCCTGGCCTTGCGCTCAAGAGCGAAGCGCTCGGCCTTGCCATGATTCTTGAGATTCCGCTCGTGGTGGTCAACGTGCAGCGCGGCGGTCCTTCGACCGGCCTGCCGACCAAGCCCGAGCAGTCCGACCTCTACATCTCCATGTTCGGTCGCCACGGCGACGCTCCAGTGCCTGTCATCGCGGCCTACTCGCCGGTCGATTGCTTCTACGCCGCCTACGAGGCTGCCAAGATCGCCGTCGAGTACATGACCCCGGTGATCTGCCTGACTGACGGCTACCTCGCCTTCAGCTCTGAACCGATGCTGATTCCTTCCGGCGATTCGCTGGCCAAGATCACCCCGGTCTTCGCCAAAGAGCGCAAAGCCGATGACGAACCGTACCTGCCCTACAAGCGTGACGAGCGCGGCGTAAGGGAATGGGCCAAGCCCGGCACCAAGGGCCTCGAGCACCGCATCGGCGGCCTGGAGAAGTGGGATCTGACCGGCAATGTTTCGCACGATCCGGCAAACCACGCTTTGATGACAAAGCTTCGCGCCGAAAAGGTGGAGCGTGTCGTCGATATCGTACCTGACCAGACCATCGACAACGGCGAGGAAACGGGCGACCTGCTCGTGCTCGGCTGGGGTTCGACCTACGGCGCTATCAAGATCGCCGTGGAGCGTGCCATCGAGGCGGGTCACAAGGTCTCTCACGCTCACCTGCGCTACCTCAACCCGTTCCCGAAGAACCTCGGCGAGATTCTCGGCAACTTCAAAAAGGTGCTCATCCCGGAGAACAACAGCGGCCAGCTGGTTCACATCATCAGGGATCGCTTCCTCATGGAGCCGGTCGGCTTCAGCAAGGTCGAAGGCCTGCCGTTCAACGAGACGGAAATCGAAGAAAAAATCACCGATATTGTAAAGGAGCTCTGAATAATGACCGATACCCTTACCCAACTGACGGCGAAGGATTTTACGTCGAATCAGGAACCCAAGTGGTGTGCCGGTTGCGGTGACCACGCAGTCCTCCAGCAGCTGAAAAGCGCCATGGCCGAACTCGGCCTCAAGACCGAAGAGGTCGCGGTGATCTCCGGCATCGGCTGCTCGTCGAGGCTTCCCTATTACGTCGATACCTACGGTTTGCACGGCATCCACGGCCGCGCCCTTCCTGTGGCCAGCGGCCTGAAGACGGCCAACCCGAACCTCAGCGTCTGGGTTGCGACCGGTGACGGCGATGCCCTCTCGATTGGCGGTAACCACTTCATTCATACCATCAGAAGGAACCCCGATCTCAACATCATTCTCCTGAACAACGAGATCTACGGTCTGACGAAAGGCCAGTACTCGCCGACCTCGAAGCTCGGACAGCGCACCGTCACCTCCCCGCAGGGCGTGATCGACTATCCGATGAACACCATCGCCATGACGCTCGGCTCGGGCGGCACCTTTGTGGCAAGGGTGATGGATCGCGACGGCAAGTACATCCGCGAGGTGTTCAAGCGCGGCGCCGAGCACAGGGGCACCGCAATGATCGAGATCTACCAGAACTGCCCGATCTTTAACGACGGCTGCTTTGCCCCCTTCACCGACCGTGAGCGCAAAGCCGACACGACTCTCTACGTCGAGCACGGCAAGCCGCTGGTGTTCGGCAAGGAGAGCGACAAGGGCATCCGCCTCGACGGCTTCACGCCGGTCATTGTCGATCTGAACGACTCATCGGTCTCGAAGGACGACCTCTGGATTCACGACGAGAACGACTTCAACAAGGCCAACCTCCTGTCGCGTTTCTTCGACGATCCGAACGCGTCCGAGGATGTGCTGCCGAGGCCTTTCGGCATCTTCTACGTCGAGGATCGCTTCACCTACGAAGAGGCGCTCGACGCGCAGGTTGCAAAAGCCCAGGAGAACGGAGAAGGCACGCTCGACGAGCTGCTGACCGGCAACAGCACCTGGACGATCAAGTAAGCTGTACACACAGCAGCTCACCAGCAAAAAGCCCTCCCGACATGTCGGGAGGGCTTTTTTGTTTTATAGGGGGGAGGAGTGAGGCAAAACGATGTTGCCGAGGCATTTTGCAGGGGCAGCCCTCGCGGCTGCCCCTGCTACGATGGACGAGGTGGACGGTGTGAACTTGGTGGGCAGGGAGGCGCGGGGCGTAAAAAAAGCAGGCGGCGGAAAACCGGGCCTGCTTTTTTCAATTATCAACTGTCAACTATCAACTCTCTTCCCACACTCCCATTGCGGAGAACTTCTCGATTCGTTCGTCCACAAGGGTCGTAGCATCTTTTTTAAGCAGCCCCTGCAACTCCTCAATCAGCATCGATTTGAGGGTTGAGGCCATCACGTCCGGTTTCTGGTGCGCACCACCGAGTGGTTCGGGGACGATGCGGTCGATGATGCCTTGCGAGAGCAGGTCGTCAGCGGTGAGTTGAAGCGCTTCAGCCGCCTGCTCTTTGTAGTTCCAGCTTCTCCAGAGAATCGAGGAGCAGCTTTCCGGCGAAATGACCGAGTACCAAGAGTTTTCGGCCATCAGTATGCGGTCGCCCACGCCGATGCCGATAGCTCCACCACTGGCCCCTTCACCGATGATAACGCAGATGACGGGCACCTTGAGCCCAGCCATCTCATAGAGGTTGCGCGCAATCGCTTCGGCCTGCCCGCGCTCTTCAGCCTCGATGCCAGGAAACGCGCCCGGAGTGTCGATGAGCGTGATGACCGGCTTACCAAACTTCTCAGCCATTTTCATGAGGCGAAGCGCCTTGCGGTACCCTTCGGGCTGCGCCATGCCGAAGTTCCGGTAGAGGTTCGACTTGGTGTCACGCCCTTTCTGGTGGCCAATCACCATGACGCTTTGCGAAAAACCGGAATCCTTGTCTTCAAGACGTGCCAGACCACCGATGATCGCTTTGTCGTCCCCGAATTGACGATCGCCCGACAACTCGACGAAATCTTTCGTCATCATGTAGATGTAGTCGAGCGTGTAGGGGCGCTCCGGATGGCGTGCCAACTGCACCTTCTGCCACCGGGTCAGGTTCTTGTAAATCGTTTTGCGAAGCGATTCAACCTTGGCCTCAAGGGCTTCGATTTCACCTCTCAGGCTCTCGCGGCTTTCCGTACGAGCATCAAACTCTCCGCTTTTCAGGTACACCCTCATTTCGCTGAGCTTCTCTTCAAGCTCATAGAGGGGTTTTTCAAAATCAAGGACAACTTTGGCAGCCATAACGTACATACTCCTGATAAAAAAAGTCCATCACTGCACAAGCATATGATGGACTCTTAACAATCGATCGATGATAACTTCTTTTGCAGTAGAGGGTTAACAGCCAATCTCGTCTTTAAGTGCCTTACCCGGTTTGAACTTGACCACTTTTTTAGCAGCAATGGTAATGGTTTCACCAGTCTGGGGGTTACGGCCCTGACGCTCAGCACGCTCACCGGTCGTGAAGGTTCCGAACCCAACAAGGGTTACATCATCTCCACCTTTCAAAGTAGAGGTCACAACGTTGATGAAAGCGTTAACAGCTCTTTCAGCTTCCGCTTTGGTCATGCCGGTCTGCTCGGCGATTTGTTCTACTAACTCGGCTTTCGACATAAGAAGTGTACAATTTACGTTGGAGGAAAAATAGCCTATCTCTTTCCAATTACTACTATAAGATCAATTTACAGACTGATAAACAAACATCCAATTTGTTTTTACGCCTGTTCAGAGCGGCTTTTGGCTCGTCATTGGTATTGAATGCCGGCAGTGTTATATTCAATTTCTTTTTTCATTTACCCATTGCTACACAGGCACCGCACACTATCGCCTGTTTTACCAAATCACGTCATGGTTTCAATAAGCAACGTCTCAAAAGGAGCGATCATCCGCTGGAAGGGTGAACCCCACAGCATCGAAAGCCTTGTGCACCGCACCCCAGGCAACCTTCGTGCCTTCTATCAGGCCAGCATGAAAAACCTCAAGACTGGCCGGAATGTCGAGTACCGTTTCAGCGCTACCGAACAGGTCGATGTCATCGTCACCGAGAGAAAGAAATACCAATATCTTTACCGTGACGGTGAGGATTATGTTATGATGGATACCGAAACCTTTGACCAGATCAACGTGCCTGAAGTGGCCATCGGTCCGTCATCCCGATTTATCAAGGATGCCGTGATGGTCGATATCGTGTTTGCCGATGACAGTTCGATCCTTGAAGTTGAACTGCCGACATTCGTTGAGCTGGAGGTGACTGAAACCAGCCCCGCCACCAAGGACGACCGGGCTACCAGCGGCACCAAACCGGCCATCGTCGAAACCGGAGCCGAGGTGAACGTTCCCATGTTCATCCAGACCGGAAGCATCATCCGTATCGACACCCGGAGCGGCGAGTACATGGATAGAGTTAAAAAGTGATTAACTTGCCAGTCACAACTGAATTGCGCGTAAAAAAAATCTTAAGACCACACTCATGAACCTCAAGGAAATCCAGCAGCTTATCGAGATCGTCAACGGTTCGTCTCTTGATGAAGTGATCATCAAGCAGAATGAGTCCGAAATCACGCTGAGACGGAACAGCTCGAAAGCCCAGGCTGTATTGCCGACCGCACCGGCCGTTGCCCAACCCGTTCAGGCCGTACAGCCGGTTCAGCGTCCGGCCGCCGTGCAGGAGCAGCCGGCGCCGACCGCTTCCGAGCCTTCCGCTGCCGGTGATCTCGTTGAAATTCACTCTCCGATTGTGGGCACCTTTTACAGTTCACCTTCACCGGACGCCGAGGCGTTTGTCAATGAGGGCGACAAGGTGAAAGCCGGCGATGTACTTTGCATCATCGAAGCCATGAAGCTCATGAACGAGATCGAGGCAGAGGGTTCCGGAACCATCGTCGAAATTCTCGTTGAAAACGGTCAGCCTGTCGAATACAATCAGGTTCTGTTCCGAATCAAGCCATAACTTCCAACCAGTACAGCACCTTGTTTAAAAAAATACTTATAGCCAACCGTGGAGAGATCGCCTTAAGGGTTATGCATACCTGCCGGGAGATGGGCATCTGCACTGTAGCTGTCTATTCGACCGCCGATATCGACTCTCTTCATGTCAAATATGCCGACGAGGCCGTCTGCATCGGCCCACCGCTTTCACGTGAAAGCTATCTGAATATCCCCCGCATTATCGCGGCTGCCGAAGTCACCAACGCTGACGCCATTCATCCCGGCTACGGCTTCCTTGCCGAGAACGCTGATTTTTCGGAGGTGTGCCACTCCTCGAATATCAAGTTCATCGGCCCATCGGCTGATATGATCAACAAGATGGGTGACAAAAACACTGCCAAAGCCACCATGATTTCCGCCGGCGTTCCCGTCGTTCCCGGCAGTGAGGGGCTGGTCGATGATGTCGCTCAGGCTATCGAAACCGCTAAAAAGATCGGCTATCCGGTCATCATCAAGCCGACAGCGGGCGGCGGCGGAAAAGGTATGCGCGTGGTCTATGAAGAGGAGTTGCTCGAAAAGAATCTCAAGACCGCACAGAGCGAAGCCGGTATGGCATTCGGCAACAGCGGCGTCTATATCGAGAAATTCCTCGAAAATCCGCGCCATATCGAAATCCAGATTCTGGCCGACCAGCACGGCAACGTGGTGCATCTCGGCGAGCGCGACTGCACCGTGCAGCGCCGCCACCAGAAGCTGATTGAAGAGACTCCGTCACCGGTGGTCGACGAAGCTTTGCGTGAGAAAATGGGCAAAGCGGCTGTTGCCGCAGCCAAGGCGATCAACTACGAAGGCGCCGGCACTATCGAGTTCCTGCTCGACAAGCACAAAAATTTCTACTTCATGGAGATGAACACCCGCATTCAGGTGGAGCATCCCGTGACCGAGCAGCGCTACAACGTCGATCTCATCAAGGAGCAGATTCAGGTTGCCGCTGGCGGCAGCATCGAAGGCAAAGTCTTCACTCCGCGTGGCCACTCCATCGAGTGTCGCATCAACGCCGAAGACCCCGAACACATGTTCAGGCCTTCACCGGGTGAAGTGCAGGTGTTCCATACTCCGGGCGGGCCGGGTGTTAGGATCGACTCCCACTGCTATGCGAGCTACGTCGTGCCGTCGAACTACGACTCCATGATCGGCAAGCTTATCGTCACCGCGCACACCAGAGACGAAGCGATCGCCCGCATGTCACGAGCGCTCGACGAGTTCATCGTGATGGGTATCAAGACCACCATTCCGTTCCACAAACAGGTCATGCACGACCCCGTCTTCAGAAGCGGCGAGTTCGACACCAGCTTCCTCGAAAGCTTCCGCTACGAGAAGCACTGACCCGCCGGGACCTCAACGGTCTTGCCTATTACCTCAAAGCCCTGCAATCCATCACGGATGCAGGGCTTTCTTGTTTCTGGTGCTTCATGCTATCCCGCTCATTCATTCTCTCCAACTTTTTCTTTTACCACGCTGACGCCCCCCTAACTTAAGCAAGAGGGATACGATGCCGTTTACAGTGCACTCCACCTTGTCACATGCTCTTCGTGACCTATAAACAGACTTGAACGAGAAAGGCATATAACATTTCCCGGTAGTACCTTCCGATAATTATCTGTACATTTTTGTCTCTGAACCCCTAAGTTGTACCCCATTGCAGAATGACAGACTATCACTGCCACTTGCTGCCAGGCATCGATGATGGTCCGGCCACCATCGAGGAATCGATTGAAATGGCAAGATTGCTTGCTGGAGCCGGCTATCATACGGTGTACTGCACTCCACATCTGATAAAAGGCCTATTTGAAGCTGATAATAGCACCGTGAGAATGGCCGTCAGCACACTGCAAGAAGCACTGAATGAGGAAAGGGTTCCCCTGCAACTGCTTTGCGGTCGCGAATACTACCTTGACAACCATTTCATGGAATTCATCGGCGACCTCATGCCGCTTGAAAATACCAGGTATCTGCTTATCGAATTTCCACCCCATACCTACCCCGGAATGGTTCAGGACTCGCTCTCAGCGATCATCCGAAAAGAGCTCATTCCGATGATTGCACACCCTGAACGTTCAGAGCTGTTCCACGAACCTGCAGCCACAGACCAGCCAAAGAAAAAGTCGAAACTGAGAACTCTCTTGCATTGGCCCCACCTCAACTATCCGTCAGCATTCGATCCGGAAAATCAAGAAAACAGGTTGCTCAATTGGCTGCTTGCCAACCGTTGTGCGTTCCAGCAAAACCTGCTCAGCCTGCATGGTACTTATGGTGAGTGTGCAGAACAAGCTGCCATGCACTTGCAGCAAATGAACATCTACACTCATACTGGCACAGACGCTCACTCAGTGAAATGCCTGGAAAAACTTTTCGGTCGGCAGAATGAAGTTTAAGGAATAAAGGCAAGTGATACCAATTGCCTTTATTCCATCGAAGCACAGCATTCCGGCGTAATAGCATCATAAAGCAAAAGCCTCAAGCAAGAACGAACTCTCTTTCGGAAAGAATTTGTTCTCACTTGAGGCTAATTTTACTCCGGACAACTCTTCTTTCACCCGGTCATAAACTCTTTCAGGGCAAGGCGAGCTGTACTTTTGAATCAAGCCCCTGCGGTGACGCCTGCGCCGTCTGCTCATCTGCCTCTGACTGCGTGCTTGGAGTCGACTCCGCAGCAACGTTAGCCTCAACGCCTTCAAAGTTGATCCAATTGATGGAAGAACCGGCAGTATCAAGAACGCTGCCGACAACGCTGTTGCTTACTGCATCCGAAAGATTACCTGAGACTTCTGCCGAAGCCTTGGTTGTCATGGCAGCAAACGAGGTAATGGCAACGAGCACTCCCGCAAGAAAGATTGAGCGTTTCATAGCATGTTGATTTTAGTTGCACCAAATAATGTTCATAACATAATCCCCGCACCGACACCGCCGATCAAACGGGCGCCATCGCCTGAATTATCAGTCAAATCAGCGACACCGACAGTAACCACCATTGCGGATTTATCTCCGAGGCTGATAGCCTTCGAAATACCCGCGTTGAGATTGACCCCGTTCCAGTCACAGATGACATTCAATTCATTGAAAAGCTCATAGGCTACATTTCCAAAGATGGTCGTTCCATGCTTTCCTTTCCCTGCATCAATATCATACTGACTTTTATCTCTGAATCGCCCATTGCCGATACCAATACTGTAGTGCAACTTGGTTTTGTTTGTCTTCCGGTTGATGACACCGCAATCCTGCACGCCTTGGCTGTACACAATAAAATAGCTTGCATCCGAATCGGTCGGAGAAGAAGAGTCCTGAATAGTGAGATTCTCTACGCCAATTGCAATTGAATTTGACGCGCCGAGGTATCGGTGCACTTTAAGATTAAGCGCGTAACGATCCCAGGAGCTGAGGTCAAGGGAGGCGATACTTACCTGCAAGCCGAGGTTTTTCACCGGGTTTCCAACGCCAATACCGAAGCCCAGAGCACCATCGCCCTTATCCGCATAGGGAGCGGGATCGGTACCGCCAATACCTGCGAAAAACGAACCATAGGCGGCGCCCCAGCCAACAGGAGTCGTCAGCGATTTTCCATGAATATTCGGCAAATACCATTCGCAGAACGCATCAGCCAAAGCAGCCTTTGGCATTGCCCACACAAGCATGGCTGAAAGCAACATGAAAATCGTCTTGAATCGTTTCATAGTTTATGGCAATTTAATAGTGACAGTATAAAAGAAAAGGCTTAAAAGCAACCAAAGAAGCATATCCTTAACAGGAAAGAATCACTCATCAAGCTATAATAATTTTAACTTGAGAAGAGAGAGAAATTATCACCGGATGACACTTTTCATTTCACAAGGGAAATGATTCCCCCCGTTTTCAGAAACGCCTTTTACTGAAACCTCAGTTTAAAGCCCTATAAGCAATTTCCTGTCGGCAGGTGAGAGCATGTGCAGATACTCAGTCAGGTATTCAAACGGTGCAGTTGAAGCCTGATCAGGGAGAGGACGTACGCTTGACAGACGAACCATCACATTATCCGGCGTTTTCCCGTATAAAAGCTGAATCATTCGCTCCATTTTCAGGATCCGATGCGAAAGGCGATAATCAATGCGCTCAAAGCCAGTCCTGTTTTGCTCTAGCTTCCCGCCTGTCAGCCGCCAATAGAGGACATCCTCTATCCGTCCCCCCGGCACGTTGGCCACAAAACTGGTCAAATCAAGCTTTTTAGCCGAATCAATAACAAGACTGGTATCGGGAGAGACATGAACAGCAGCGCCCTGAGATGAATAACAGAGCTGCTGAATGTGCCCCGCCTGCCGGATGCCATCACGGCTCCATGTCATAACAATCGCCACCTTTTGCCCATTATCATGCTCATAGGTCCTGGACACGATACGGTCGTACTCTTTCTGTGCGGAGTTTGTCCAGGCCGGGCTACTTACCGCACCGTCAACAGCGTGCCAATGTGGCGGGTGAATACTGATCAGGCGCTCAAGATCAGGCTCTTCGGCGTATATAGCCTGATGCTGCCGGACAAATATCAGCAACTGCGCCAGCACCAGAAGCGTGCCAAAAAGCAGCGAGATGACGTGATACCTGTTCAGCTTCACGCCTGAATCTTTGCCTCAGACAAAGCATAAACATTGCGCCCAACCCGGAACAGGAAAAGATCGATCAAGGCGAGTATGGCAAGCGCCAACACAAACACAATAATACCGGCCAAGTCATGAAATAATCCATGGGCAAACCGTTCTCCGATATACCAGGTTGCCAAGACCAGCATGATAACCCGAATCGTATTGGTCAACACAGCAACGGGAATCACCAGAGCCACCAGTATGGCGATATGCCAAACCTTTCTCTGAACCCCTTCCCGGAGATACAGAAGCGATAGGGCGACAAGCGCAAAAATAGAGTTCATGCCTGAGCAGGCATGGGCAACTTCTGCGGAATAAGGCCCGAAATAGAGCACAACGCCATTGGCCGCAATCGGCATCACAGCGGCATTCAAGAGCGTTGCAGTTGCCGATGCAATCGTGACGGCCAGACTTGAAGACAGTGCCTCCGGTGCAAGCCGGCCGAGCACCACAAGAACGACACCGGCAAAACCTATAAATGCGGCAGAACGTAAATACTCACGCGGTGCCAGTGCCAGCACCAGACCTGAAGCCATGAGAAACAGGCCCCACACCTCGAGCGTCATCACAGGGAAAAGGCGCCCCAACACAAAAATGCTCAACCCGAAACAAAACACTGCAAATCCGGGCCAAGGACGCCCCAAGCCACATCCCCGGATTGAGGCCATAATACTGTGCCGCTCAATCCATAACACCGCCGCAACAGTACCATATAACAACGGTTCATCGTTATGGCCGAAATAGGGATTAAACAGCGTATATGCCGCCACCGACTGCACAAACATGAATGCATACAGTAGCCACGGAAACCATGTAACCCGAGGCTGGAGAATCACCTCTGGACATATTGCAGGATGACAAATAATCCAACCGCAATCGGCGCAGCAAACAGCGCAACGAAAAGCAGATGCGTTTTATGAGACCAATCCTGCACTTTTTCCAATGTCAAAACCCTGCTCGAAAGCATCCCGATCAACACGCCCGGAACAACCGCGGCAGCAATCCCCCATACTGGCAAAACATCCCGCAAAGCAAATAACTCGAACCCAAGGGCTGCAAGAACCGCTAATCCAATGAGAAAGACATAGAATTTTTCAAGCTGATCAACAGAATATGGCTCTTCGTAAGAGCTTCGTTTTTCCGTGCCGTTCTTCGAAGCAGACCCGAAGCGCGGCACCCACAACTTTTCACAAGGAATCCGCATCGATGCGGTTAGGGGTATGACAACTGAAATGAATGAAACCGACAGAATCCCCCCAACACATTTTTTTATCGCGGTTTTCGTTCTAACTCTAAACATTCTTTTCCAGCATAAGACGCTCTTCCAGCTCCAGTATTTTTTTGGACCGCACCTTTATCTTTTTTGCTGGAGAGCCAAAGTAGATGCCCCACTCTCCCAGAGAAACACTCACAAGCGAAAGTGCGCCAATAGCTGAACCAATTCCAATTGAAACTCCTGGAAAAACCACACTGCCCGCACCAATAAGTACATGGCGCTCCAGACGCACAGCCGCAACTTTCACCTTTTTATACTTTTCAGAAATCGTAGGATTGGTAAGAGATTCGCCTGAATAATCATTGGTAACCGAGTAAATTTTCACGCCCTGTGACAGTCCACAAAAATCGGAAATCACGACACCGCCATTACCATTTAAATGACATGTGGCACCGATATGCACATGACTCCCAATTTCAAGACCCCCTCTATTGGCAGCAATAAAGACCTGCTCGTCTATCTGAACATTGTTTCCGATTGAAATATTTTCAATCCCGATAATGGTACAACTCTTTGCAATTTTCACATTCTCCCCTACAGACTTGAAGCCCATTTTCCCAAGCTCTTCACTCACGAAAAAACCCCGGTAAAACGGGTTATGTGTTTGCGCCAATTTTTGCCGTACCTGATTTTTCATTCACGCCGTAGTACCGGCATCAACCGTCATCGTTATACCTGTCACGCGCTCTGCTTTGTCACTCAGAAGATAGCTCACCGCATGGGCTGCATCTTCGACAGAAGCCAACTGTCCTGATGGCGAGCGACGCCTGATAGAGTCAAGCTTATAGCTTTGAAGCTTTGATGTCATGTCAGTCTCCATAAAACCGGGCGCCAGGGTATTCACCGTGATATTCGCTCGCCCGACTTCGCGGGAAAGCGACTTCGTAAAACCAGCCAGAGCGGCCTTTGTTGCGCCATAAACAGAGAGGCCATTGAATCCTGTGGAGGCAATAATCGATGACACATTAATAATCCGCCCGCCTCCGTTCAGCAGCATCGCGCGCGACAGATACTTGGTCAGCAGAACAGGCGCCTCTATGTTGATTTTAATCAGATCGGCAATATCGCGCTCGTGCAACGTCGCAAGCACCCCATCAGTACCGATAGCCGCATTGTTCACTAGACCCCAAGGCCGACCATGCTGCTTCACAAGGCCAACGGCAAATGAATGAATACCCGCTGTATCGAAGAAATCATAGCACTCAAACACAATCTGCTCAGCATGCCGCCGCATTAACTCAGCGAGTTGATCCGTCATTGTACGTCCTACAGCAATAACCTTGTACCCATCAGTGATGCATTGGTGGGCAATGGCTAGCCCTAAACCCCTCGTAGCGCCAGTAACAACAACAACCCTCATATCAACCGCACCCGCTTTCCTGCCATGTTCTCTTGCAGTTGATCCACGAAAGAAATAAGTCCTGGAATCTGCCATTTCTCCAAATGTGATCGGCAATGGCTCAGGATTTCGGCTCGCAAGGCAACGACATCGACCTCTGGACCAGCGACGACCTCTGCCGCAACAAGCTGCCCCATGATGCTGCTCTTTTTGCCGAATACCCTGACATCCAACACGCCGCCAACACACCTTATATGCTGCTCTACAGCTTCCGGCATCACTTTATTGCCACCAACATTAATCGCCCCCGATGCACGCCCTAAAAACAGAACCCGATCTCCTTCAACTCGCACAAGGTCCTCCGTATCGAGGTAGCCATCAGCATCGAGGCGACGTACAATTTCAGAACCGCCAGGAAGTTTGGAGGGCCTGATCAGCAAATGCCCATCATCTCGAATGCGCAAAGGGATCGGCGAATCTTCTCCCTGGAGCCAAGCCACGGAAAACCCGGCTTGGCAATCATCGACCGCAAATGCTATCCCCGCCTCTGTTGAAGCATAAATATGAACGACTCTCGCCGCAGGAAAGCAACGCCTCAGAGCATCCAGAATCTGCTGATCGGCTATTTCTCCACCAAGCGTTATCTGCTGTAAAGGGCAGTTCTTGATTCGCCCATCCATGAGCATTTTCCGCCATAAAGATGGTGTAGCCGACAAGGCATTGATTCGGTGCCGAACAAAGGCATCAAGCTGTACCTCAAACTTATTTGGCTGAGAAACGACAAGCTGAGCTCCCGAAAACAACGCCTGCAAAATCACCTGTAAACCCGCAAAACGTGACGGATCGTAGAGTAATCCCCAGACAAAACCCCTCCCTCTGGCTCGATCCCTTTTTACGGAGCTAGTGAGCGTGGACAGGCGGTGAGCAATGAGTTTCGGTGTCCCTGTTGTACCGGAAGTAGCCAACAACCATTGTGTTGATACATGATCTGAAGAACCACACACAAAATGACAATTCGGCAAGGCGCGAACACCATCAGCATTCATGGCATGGGTACATCCGGCAGCTATAACCAGCTGATCGATCGTAGCCTCATCCAACGAGGCTGGCAAAAGCAGCATCGCCTCCACCTTGCCATCGAACGCAACAAGAGCTGAAACCAGTGCCTTGGGAGCTAAAGCACAAAGAGCTATTCGACTGCTTTGAGAAACAAATGACCGCTGGTAGAGGTCATCGGCCTCGTCAAGCAATCGCCTCGCAGAAATCAGCTCAGAAGAAAGCGATAAGGCCGGATGATCGCCCGAAAAGCTATTGAGAATCTCGGATAAGGTTTCGGGCCTCATGGAGCAAATCGTTCATAAATAGAAACGAATTCACCCAATGTCCTTGGATAAACCGGTTCATCCATCATCGCAAAAGGATCATACTGAAGCTCCTCCTCCAAACGAGCCACAAGAATGGCAAATCCAAGAGAGTCCAGGCCACTCTCAAGCAAAACGGTGGCATCATTTAAATCACCGATAATTTTCCAGCCTGACTCATCAGCGATTTGAGAGATCACCTCAATAACTTTGTCTTTCATGGTCATGAATCAATTTCATGAGCAGGATTACCAACAACTGTAACACCTGCCGAAACATCACGAATCACAACAGCTCCCATACCGACGATTGAGGCTTCACCAATAGAGATATTTTGTTTTACACAAGCGCCAAGACCTATCCAGCATGCCGTTTCAACACGCACACCTCCACCAAGATGAGCCCCAGGGCTTACATGCACACCGTCAGCTATGCTGCAGTCATGATCAACAGCGGCTCCAGTATTGATGATGCATCCGTAACCGACTTTTGCAAAAGGGTTGATAACGGCTCCCGCGCAAATCACCGATCCCTTTCCAACAGAAGCATAACGACTGAGCACCACTGATGGATGAATGAGCGTAACAGCCTCCACGCTCTGCTGATCAAACAGCCTCAACTTTTCAAGTCTTGTCTGATTATCACCTATCGCAACAGCAATGCCATCGTACGCATCGCAGTGTTCAAGCAAACAGCTGGCGTCACCCACCACGTTCCATGGGCCGACCGTCGATAAAGCGGGCCAGGCATCATCGAAAAAAACAACCTCATGCCAACCGGTTAGCAATGCAATATCTGCGACAACTTTTCCGTGACCGCTTGCCCCAAGAATAGCAAGCTGTCTTTTTTTCTTCATGATCGGCGTCCTTCGTTAAGAACCTGAGAGCCATCAAAAAAAGGCATGGTCTCCGTCGCATTATGATTGATCCCCTTGCGCATCAACACATTCAGCATCGTGACGGCAAGTATCTTGATATCAAGCCATAAGGAACGGTTATCGACATACCAGACATCATACCTGAACTTCTCATCCCAACTGATGGCGTTGCGGCCATTAATTTGCGCCCAACCGGTCATGCCCGGCTGCACTTCATGGCGACGATTCTGCTCGGCGGAATAGCGCGGTAGGTACTCCATAAGCAAAGGCCTTGGCCCGACAAGGCTCATATCGCCTTTCAGCACATTGATCAGTTCCGGGAACTCATCGAGGCTTGCAGCTCGAAGAAACCTGCCCAGAGGGGTCAGGCGTTCATGATCGGGCAACAGCTTGCCTTCAGCGTCCCGGGCATTCGTCATGGTGCGGAACTTGTACATTTTGAAGGGCTTGCCGTGCTTCCCAGGCCTCGTCTGCACAAAAAAAAGCGGACTGCCATGAACGATCCGCACCAAAAGAGCCAGCACCAGCAAAAATGGCAGCATAACGAGCGTGCCGGGAATCGTGAGCAGAAGATCAAACAAACGTTTAAGCATTATAGTGTATGTCTCCCTGGGGCAATGTCTTCGGCGCGTTCCGCTTTGCCATCAAGAACGGAAATGAGTAATTGCTCCAATTGGGCAGCTAATTTGTCACGATCAAAATATTCTTCAGCCAATCGCCTTGAAGATTCTCCTGCCTTGCACAGCCAAGAAGGGTCATGCATCACACTATCAAGTTTTGCAGCAACAGCATCGATAGGTGTACGCCACATCGCAAGGCCACAGTGATTAGAAGTGACCAAATCATGCATCCAACCGCCATAATTAATAAAAGCAGGTTTACCAGCGGCTAATGTATCGAAAAACTTATTTGCAGAATTTGCACGCATTTCAGGTAAATCAATAAACAAGCTAGAGCACATTGTTGCAGCAGAGAAAAGCTCTGGCATTTTACTTTTTGGCATTTCAGGTTCAAAAAAAAGATTTACCTCAAACACCCCAGCCTCTTTTGCATCTTGGATCACTAAATTTCGTTCAGCTCCATCACCAACCAAAAGTATGCAAATATCTGATTTACGATCAAGCAACGCCTTTGCAAGTGAAACAGCATACCCAACACCGTTAACCTTACCGAAAGTGCCCGCATAGCAGAGTAATGGCCTATCACCAAGCCATGGTCTAGATCCTCTAAAGATTTTCTCTGCAGTTGGATTATAAGCGAATTCAACATTATCGCTACTATTTGGTATGACAGCAATTTTTTTTGAAGAAAAACCTGCAGACACAATACCCGCTTTCATTCCAGGAGATAGTGCTACTACGGCTTTAGAATGACGGTATGCCCATTTCTCAAGTTCACGAGCTGCATAGCGCATACTTTTGTTTTTCAATGCGCCCATCGCGATTGGCATTTCTGGCCATAAATCACGGACTTCAAACACCATCGGCACCTTTTGCTTCTTTGCCGCATAGACCGCAGGCAATGAGATGGTCAAAGGCGTGCTGGTCGCAAATACGACATCTACCTCTAAGGCCGCTGCCTTGCGTGCACTATGCCAGGCAAAATCAAAAAACGCCTGAATGCGTTGGCGGTAGCTCATGTAATTCGAGTAAGGCGCCGGAAGCCAATGCACACGAATACCGGCCTCCTCGGTCTGAAACCAGCCTTTACGCCCATCCTGCTCACACCAACTGGTGACAATATTAACCTCATGCCCCATCGCAACAAGCCGCCGCGCCATTTCATACGAACGCGTGCCACCCGGCATGGAGGGGGTGTTGAAGTACTGATGCAAATAGACAACTCTCACTGACCTGCCCTCACGAACCGCCGAACCAAATTGCCTAAAGACCACAAAGTAATAAATATAGGCTGTCTTTGACCTGCAACTCGAAATACTCTCCTGAAACCTAACAGCAGGCCACCCGATCTAACAACTTTAACCAAAAAAGGAAATGCTGGCGACATTAAGTAACCAAGGCCATTTGAAGAAAGAAGGCGATTATATCTCTCTAATGCATCAAGACGCATCAACAAAGAGGAGGCAGTATAATCCGAAGTCAAAGAAGGATTACCTTCTCGAATAGAATAAACGACTTGATCACACAGAAGAACATCGGGATTATGGACAATAAGGCTCCCAGAAAAAAAAATATCGTTCGAGACTCTTTGGGACTCAAACTTGATATTATTACCCGTAATAAAAGCTTTACGAATAAACTTACACCATGGCGAAACATGTCTAACAAGAATATCAGTAGATCCGCTAGAAGCAGCTTGATCAACCAACCAATTATATTTAATATGGCGCACTCCTTTCGAACCATTCTCAAGAAAAGAGTCTGCCCTACAAAACAGAATATCGGGTCGTTTTTTTTTCAAGATAGTCAATGAAGCTAAAAGACCATGCGCCACAATTAGATCATCACTGTCAGCAAATAATATATACTCACCGGAAGAGCGTCTTATGCCCTCATTTCTTGCCGTGCCCGCATAGCGCGCCCCATTTCGGTTCTTAATCATCAAAACACCTGCCGACTTAAAAACCTTATCAATAGAAACACTCTCCGTAGAGTGGTCATCAACCATTACTACCTCCACATCAGGAATATCTGGGATAGTATTGATCAAAGAATTCAATTCCTCTTCCCTATTAAAAAATGGGATTATTATCGAGACAAAAACATGTGACTTATTCTCCACCGCCACTTCACTTGTAATAATTAGAATTGAGCGCAACCTTTTCCCCCAAAAAAGAGCACACCACACAACACATGTCAAGTCCCGTGAGATTATAAATGTTTTTGACAAACAAATCCGGGCAATCTTTTCGCCACTGTCGCAACGCCCCCTGCGGCGGGCGATGACCTAACATTTTCTGCGGAATCCGAGCGTTATAGAGCTTCTCATAGTGCTTCAACGTCGTCGCTAACTCCTTTGAATCAGCAAATCTGCTCTGCTTCACAGCGCCTATATCGACAAAGAAGAGATCATCGAGGAGTGTAAAATGCGCACTAAAACCCACGAAAAAGGAACGAAAAAAAAGCCGTTGACCGAAGAGCAAAAAAACCTCGAATCGAGCGAAATCAAAGAGCCGTGTGCGAGTCGAGCATGTGCTTGGATTCATGACCAACTCGATGAAAGCGGTCTATGTTAAAACGATCGGCTATGTGCGAGCGGTGGCCAAGATCGGCCTGACGAACCTGACCTACAATTTGATGCGTTGCGTGCAGCTCAACAAAAAAGCTCACCACGTTTTTCTCTGGGGATAAGTGCGCCCAAGAGGCCCATACTGAGGGTTTTTAAACCCAAAATCAGTCAAAGAACAGTTTTTTTCAGGATCGAATATGATCCTGTTGGGATGCCCGGTGAGAATAATATTTCAAAACTCAGTTAATCGAGTTTTCCATTATACAAAGTTTGCACTCCACTGTATAATTCTCACAAAAAGCACATCCTTGCGCGTGGGCATTAAGAAATCATCTTAATAAACAGATTTTCGCAAAAAGAAAAAGGAAGAAAGACAAAACCAAAAAGCACCATCCTCTAAATATCTACCGCTAAATAATAAATAAACAATAGGGTAAAGGAATAGAACTAAAAGCCAAACTTTTTCTGTCGTTAGCGGCTTAAGTTTTTTAAAAAAAATCACTAATATAGAAATCACTAATATTAGTGCAATTGGCACCCCAAACTGTAGCGATAAATCTAAGAATAAGTTATGTGGCAGAATCACCTTATCCGAAACTGCGAATGGACCGTAACCAATCCAAGGAGAATCAGAAATCCCCTTCAAGACGACACTATACACAACCTCTCGTCCGGAACTCCCCCGCGCCATATCAATCAAACCAAAATTCGGATTACCAATATATGAGGTAGCGCGCTCAAAGCCAGAGGCCAATAAAGGATCATGCATAATTTTATACATAGCAAACGAAATAATTATGGGCAATGAGATCGCAACTGCCGCATATCGAATCATCCCCTGCCTCGTCAGCCCATGTTTATTGGCTATCCAGAAAAAAAGAATCCCACTATATACAATCACCAAAATAAAGGCGCCTCGTCCACCGTTAATAATTGTTGTGATAAAAAGCGCTATCATCAGCAAGATGTTAACGATCAAGCCAGTTCTACCGCGAAACCATTTATACCGTAAGTTTTTTTCAAGACGAAAAGTAGCAACACCCAACATACCGAAACACATAGCTGAGAAGTAGGAGGCCGCCTGGTATGATGCACCGCCGATTCCAATGCTTTTCAAGCCACTATTATAAGGAAGCATAATGGAGACAACCAGAGCAACCGCCACGAGAAAAATGACTAAATCAGATAACCTGATAAACTCGCGCCACGCATCAAAAACATGTATTACCCTGGCCGCCATAAAACCAGGGGTCCCAAGACTCAAAAACAATATCAGGGTTTTTGGAAGCAAGGGTGTTTGTCCTCCGTCTATTGTTACCCAAAGCAAATGGTTGGCAATAAGAAATAAAAAGAAGGCATAAAATCCGATTTCGCTCTTACTAATTTTAGGCTTTTTGATAAATGAAAGAGCGTATGTAATAACTGTAGCAACAAAAACCAAAACGATAAATTGAATATAGATAGGGCTCTCTATTTTCCCTCCATAATTATACCCTACTAAACCACTCATCGAAAAAAATATTTGCTGTGCCAATATGGCGAAGAGACCAATTAACGAGGGGATTTTTTTCCCCCAACCATTTGAATCAGAAGAAACAGAAAAGTGCTGACTTCTTATTGTTGATATTTTATGCATCTTGCAATTAATGACTTCCCGATAAAGCAGCGTACACCACTTCCGTATGGCGTAGAGGATTATGGCTCGCTGCAAACTGTTGCTGTAATTCCACCGTCAAGCTGAATCGTGTTCGTTGTAAGGCTTCCGTTAAACCGTTAAGCACGGATTCAGAACTATTCGGGTCAACTGTTACTCCTAATTTATGCTTTCTCACAACTCCCCCTATCAAACCTTGCTCCATCGCAACAACAGGCAAGCCTGCATCTACAGCTTGATGCAAAACGCCACTTGAACCATAGAAATCCGAAACATAACCAAGCCATACGAAGTTAGATGCCTTAAAAACTCGGTACTCGTCAGCATCATCATGAAAACTTAAGCGAAGAATGATGCGTCCATTTGCCCTAAGCTGTTGTACGGTAGTGGATTCAAATAGGGCTTGCATATCTGGGTTAGCCTTTCCAGCAAGAAGCACAACGAGTTCATGCGGAACTCTTGGAAGTACCTCTAAAAGTTGCACAATGCCTTTTCGCTGAGTTAACGAGCCGTAAACCAGCAATACTTGCGCCTCATTCGGGATACCGAGCGATGCTCTGCACTGCTCTCTTGAAGCCTGCCCACGAATCTCCCCAAAATCTGGAACGTATTGCACTTTTTCTGCAAGACTGCCGTAATTCAATTTGCAGAACTCAAAAAAAACCTCGTCGATAACCAAGACTTTTCGAAGCGTGCTGATGCAAAGTAATCGCCGAAACATGCGGTCATAAAGCAGATCCTGACGACTAGCCGGCCCTAATCCCATTGCCTTTCGATGATGCTTTGGGGCCATATAGAGCACAACAAATGGCACTGTTCCAAATGGTGATCCAAGCATCTCTATCGCTTTAGCAACCCAATCTACCGTCGGCACATAAACGATATCATACGTATTTCTCTTTATAATCTGTGCAAACGTACGCCGCACTATCGACCAAAACTTCAGCTGTTGCAGTAACAATGAAATAGATGAACTATCTGAGTTCACTGGAAGCTCTGGCAGAAAATGCAACTCAACATTTTCCAATTCAGTTTTTAATAGCTGAAAACTTGAATGCGCAACAGCAGAACGCGTTGTCAACAACGACACATCACACGCTTCTGCTTTTAGCTTCTTTATCACATGGCGCACATACAATGCCATATGGTGTCCGCTACCATATGGCTCAACCAGCATCACTTTCATAATTCCCTTTTTACCCATTCATATCAGATTACCATACAAGCCCATATAATTTCTCGCTACAACTCCATACGCAAACTTCTCAACAGCCTTCTGTCGTGCGTTATCCCCCATTGTTTTTTGACGCTCCTGCTCAGTCAACACCCATTCGATTACCTTAGCTAAATCGCTCGATTCAAAAGCTTTTGCGATATAACCTGTTACTTTATGATCGACTATATCGCGCAAACCGCTGGTGTCAAATGCGACCGCAGGCGTTCCACAGCTTTGCGCCTCTGAGGCAGTCTGTCCAAAAGCTTCGCCCCTTGAAGGAACAACCATTACGACTGCTGCGCTATCGAGCAGTTGCAGGCACACGCCATCATGCAAAAGACCGATGTAGTGTCATGTCTCTGTAATACTGACGGATAATTCTATGACATTGCGACACAAAAGCATCACTAAAAGCTTTAAAATAAAAGTGTTAAGAAAAACCTTTCTCTCTTTGATGAAACAGTTTTGCAGAGACATTACAGTAGTTTAATAGGCGTTCCTAAATCATGAGGGTTTTCAGGTGACAATTGCCCAAATACGATAAGCTGTAGATCAGGAAGGTTCTTCGTCACCTGCGGCAACTGCCTTGCCAAACTTTTATCGATTTGCTTCCACTTCTCGACATCAATTGCATTCGGAATCAAAAGAAATAAAAATCAATCTATGCTTTAGCACTCTTTTGCACTAAGCATTCCTTATACCAATCAGGCTACTGTCTATTGTCAACCGAGAACTGTCCGAGTAATCGATAATTTCGCGAATAAACAACTCCAGAATTACCGTCTGATGTCAGTGTTAGGGAGACTGCCCAGCTGTAAAGAGACTACAATATCGATCATCCAGTAAGTTAATCCGCCATCAAGCATATTTCTTTATCCTGCTTAAGATTGTGTCACTTAATATCCCTCGCAAAATAACCTTGAGACGATAACCAAGTCCCTGCTTAGCAAGATTCAGTATTCCCTTGACAACCATTACTTTGCGCCCCTTAGGGATTTCCTTCCATAGGGAAAAAATAAAATGTTGCAAACTTAATATCCGTCGAAAATACTGAGGTGCTTTGACTTTATATTCGTCAGAAATCTGAACGCCATCATGCTGCACATAGTTACACCAAATTCCCGTCGTGTAAATGTATCGAGGAGCAAACATCATTACTTTGAAGATAAAGTCGATATCTTGTTGGCGTTTGAGGCGTTCATTCCATCTGAGTTGGTTTTTCACTAACTTAGCATCAATAAGCGGAGTAGACGTATAAATGCTCCAACCATAAACAAGCTTTTTCAACAAGGGGCCATCATTGGTCACTATCCGATCTTTTACAGGATCGCTGTAGTCATACTTAAAGTCACAGACTGCAACCTCAGCACTAGTGGACTCTAACGCTTCAACTTGAGCATCAATTTTTTTGGGCTCTAAAGTATCATCCGAATCAAGAAACTGAAAATAACGACCTGTTGCCTCTTCTATACCCCGATTGCGTGCTGCAGGTGCACCTTGATTTTCCTGCTGAACTAAATGGACTCTTAGGTTTTGAGTCGTATTCGTATCAATCCAACTTTGCACCTCTAAGGCAGTTTCATCTACCGAGCCATCATCAACGACGAAAACCTCAATCGGTCGATATGTCTGTGCTTTTACAGAATTCAACGTTACGGCAATAACTCCCGCTCGATTAAAGACAGGGATGATAACAGATACCAACGGTTTCTGAGCAGCTTGGCGTTTATTAATCATCTTGATTAACCGGATTTTAAATAAAACTTATGGAAACCGAGTGTTTTGCCTCAGCTGGAAATGGAGAATTGAGTCGGCAGAGTTAGTTGGTTGTCGTTGTTTGAGATTGTTGGTGTTTTGAGTGACTCAATGCTGTTTCTTTTCTCGAGCCACGTCTGCTTTCTTGCATCTCTGGCGGCTTCCAGTTTCTGATCACGTTCTTTGAAAATCTGGGTATCTTTGCCTTGCAGTTTATCCTTTGGTTCAATATAGCCAATCACGCTGTGTACCCGCTTATTGTTACACATCACATTCACTACCATATCTTTACCCCTCCCTGCTCACAGCCACAGCATACCCGTTATCCTACAACAACGCATGACGTTTTGCCTGATTCAGATCATACGCCACCATTTCATCGATCAACTCGTCAAGCGTGATCTGCGGAATCCAGCCCAAATATTCTTTTGCTTTTGAGGGATCACCCAGAAGCGTCTCGACTTCAGAAGGTCGGAAGTAGCGAGGGTCGATTCGTACAATGATCAATCCAGTGCCAAGTGCCGGGTACGGCGTGCTCAGTGACTCAATACGACCAACCTCATTGATACCATCACCTTCCCAGCGAATAGTGATACCAAGGTTCGCTGCTGCTTTCTCGATAAACTCCCGCACACTGTACTGCACACCGGTCGCAATCACTTAGTCCCTTGGCTCATCCTGCTGGAGCATCATCCACTGCATACGAACATAGTCTTTTGCATGACCCCAGTCACGCTTTGCATCGAGGTTACCCATGTAGAGGCACTCTTCAGGTCCCTGGCTGATATTAGCAAGCGCACGGGGATCTTACGCGTCACAAACATCTCTCCCCTTCTTGGCGACTCGTGATTGAACAGAATACCGTTACAGGCATACATCCGTAAGCCTCACGGTAGTTCACAACTATCCAGTAAGCATACCGTTTTGCCACGGCATATGGGCTCCTGGGATAGAATGGAGTTGTCTCTTTCTGCGGAATCTCCTGTACCAGCCCATACACCTCACTGATGCTTGCCTGGTAAAACCGACACGTCTTTTCAAGCCCGAGGAACCGTATAGCCCCAAGCAAACAAAGCGTACCAAGTGCATCGACATCCGCAGTATATTCTGGCGACTCAAAGCCGACAGCAACATGGCTCTATGCTGCAAGGTTATAGACCTCATCCAGCCTAATTTCAGCCAACAAGCGCGTAAGGTTACTGCTGTCGGTCAGGTCACCATAGTGCAAAAACAAGTTTGGATGTTCAGCATGAGGACCCTGATACAAGTGACCGATCCGTTCGGTATTGAACAATGAGGAACGGCGTTTGATGCCGTGTACCTCATAGCCTTTTTCAAGGAGAAGTTCGGCAAGGTACGATCCATCCTAGCCGGTAATAAGAGCTTTTTTCATTTATGTGTAGTTCCTGATAAAGTCCTGATAGGAAACCTTCAGGCCCTCAGTGAGAGATATTTTTGGTGTCCAGCCCAGGTTATTGAGACGTGTGCTATCCATGAGCTTACGGAGGGTACCGTCAGGCTTGGATGTATCAAACTCAATCGTGCCTGTGAAACCAATAACCCGGGCGATGGTCTCGGCAAGTTCCCTGATCGTCAGATCCTCGCCGCACCCGACATTGATATGGCTAAGCATTGGCTCAGTATACTGATCGTATGTACCTTTGTCGAGGTTCATCACGTGGACAGAGGCAGCAGCCATGTCATCAACGTAGAGAAACTCCCGCTTCGGGGTTCCCGTGCCCCATATTATTACAACTGGAGCATTGTTTTCCTTCGCTTCATGGAACCTTCTGATCAACGCCGGAATCACATGGCTGTTTTCCGGGTGGTAATTATCACCGGCGCCATACAGATTAGTGGGCATCACGCTTCTGTAATCCGTACCATACTGGCGATTATAGCTCTCACACAGCTTGATCCCTGCAATCTTTGCTATAGCATAGGGTTCGTTCGTTGGTTCCAATGTACCGGTAAGCAATGCATCCTCCCTCATAGGCTGCGGTACCAGCTTAGGATAAATGCAACTTGACCCAAGAAACAACAGCTGCTGCACACCGTTACGGTACGCCGCATCGATGACATTCGCCTCCATCATCAGGTTCTGATAGATGAACTCGGCAGGGTAAGTGTTGTTGGCATGGATGCCTCCCACCTTTGCAGCTGCAAGGTAAACCTGATCGGGTTTCATAGCTGCAAAGAATTCTTGAACAGTAGCCTGGCTGGTTAAGTCAAGCTCTGCATGCGTTCGGGTAATAATTGAAGAGGAAGGAATGCCGGATGCAAGCAGGTAACGAACAATAGCAGAACCAACCATACCTCGATGACCGGCAACGTAGATTTTCAGAGTCTCTCGCATTTTTAATCAAACAAAATCAATTTATGAACTATTGTTTCCATCCATGAGGGTCACCAATTCTTGCTCTCCCTAAAATAGGCTGCAAATCCCAGTATTTCGGTTCAATATTATCATTAACAGCTCCCTGCTTAACAATACATACACCAATTTCACCTAGATCCATTGCATCTGAGAATTCCAAACGCCTAGAAACCTCTTTCCATGCATCCCGCATATCATATGACCATGATATGTCATCAAACAAAACAACTGCACCTCCCTTTAGAAACGGCAAAACTCTATTAAAATAATGTATTGTAGCTGTTTTTTCATGATGCCCATCAACATATACCAGATCAACTTTTTTACCCAGCAATGACAACTCGGTATCGATTGCCTCATCAAAAAGCTTATTAACAACTTTTACGCCTTGATATGTTTGCAAGCTCTTTTTCGCCAAATTAGCCAGAGCCTCGGACCCTTCAACAGTAATCAGTGTTTTGACATTTTGAGCTGACGCTAAATACATAGCAGAAATACCTGCACAAGCCCCTAACTCGAATATCACTTTCGACTCAAACCCTCTAGCAATCAAATAAAGAGCAGCACCCCAGCGTTTATTTTTACCTGTTGCCGCAACTCTTTCCATTGTAAATCTAAGAACCTTTCCTGGCATAGGACGAGCATCAAGACTAGTATCTAATCCTGCGCTACCTGGTTTTGGCGAATACCATATTGGCAATTCTTTTTTTTCATAGCTGGCTATTTCTTTTCTTCTACGCTCAACTTTTTCAATAGTAGACTTAGTGTCTTCATCACAAACCTCTCTAATCAACCATTCTAAAGCAGGCCTCATTTTTTGCGAAAGGCCATTCACAAAAAACAAATCTAGTTTTTCTGATTTTTGCTTTTGATGCAGCAGGGAGCTTAATTTATTTTTCAACTTTTTTATCATGATTTCACTTAGTTTTTTTAACTAAAAACCCAAAAAGCTTTCATTAACAACACTTAACAAGAAGAATCTTTTCTTCACTTTCCAGCTTTTCCCCATAAAAGCTTATCAAGCGAGAACACTGAACACCTCATTCCACATACCTAATGCTCTTTCTTTTTGGATCGAGGCCTTTTTCCGCAAGTTATTTACCACTCTGGATCTCAGCTCTGGCTCAATAAGATACTTTAACTTCTCATCCAGTTTATCTTGCGGTATTAGTACATCTAACAAACCGTCCACAAAATCATAATCCTGAAAAAGCATATGATATTTGTGACTCCATCCTGTTGCTAGTGATGGAACACCTTGTGATAATGCGCTAACAAGACCATGAAAGCGGCTCCCTATAGTCCCTATTGAGGCACCAAGAATTCCCTTAATCTTCAATGGATCAGTTTCACTGACTATCGGAATGTTTTTTCCGGTATTTTCAATTATTGACTTAGCAAGCTTCAAATCATTAGCCCCTTCATGTATCAAGAGAAAAGACTTCTGGTTTGACTCCACGAGATAATTGACACACTTCTCGAGAAATGGCTGATAGGCCTTACTAACCTCAGCTGAGGTCTTATCAATCATGCGATAGTTTGGCACGATGCATATTTCCTTATCTGCTGCATCATATCCTTCTGGCAGAACTCCTGCCATCAGATTTGTAAAATCTGGAGCCACTTTGATGTTTGGCCTTTCACCTGTAACTGAAATCAAATGTTCATAAGAAATTTGTTCTCGAGCGTAGATCAGATCAGCACAATCCGCTATAGCTCTGATTGAATCCTTTATTTTACTGGAGGTAAAAGGCCCAAATGCCTGAGGAAGCAACACAATCTTTGTTCCCTGCTTTTTCCAACCCTTGCATGATTTAGCCATAAGTATACTGGGATCATCTCCCCACTGATCAGAATAGGCAAAACCCGAGGCATCAAGCACGACATCAATTTCCTGGTCAATTACAACACCATATAGATCTCTAAGCTTTTTCGGAACGTAATCCACAGGGCGCATCAACTGTATACCTTTATGCCATAATGATGCTTTGGGATAAATCCCTAGCATCGCATATTTTTCATATGGAGCCCCTTGTAGAGAGGGAACATGAACAAACCTTACATCAGAATATCGAGACCTCATCTTATCCATTATAGCATAGAGCATCAACTCTGCGCCTTTATTAACAAACTGAGTGCCTTTGATTTCAACAATCATCATTTACACATTTTTAATCTTTTTAACTACCTTTTGTACGACACTCAAAGCAGCACCCAACACTCTTTTCATTCGTTTCTTTTTCAACCAACTATCAGCAACCTTCAACATCTCATTGACCGACTCATAACTATCCAGTAACAAACCCTGCTTCAGGTTATTTTCGTATATTTTTATTCCCGTTTTGCCGTTACCCTGAAGATTTTCAGCCCCGTCAGGAAGAGGCATTTTAAGTCCCTTCCAAGCCTGTAAATACGCTTGCCAGTCTTTTACACGCTGATCAATGTACTGACCGTTGATCGCCTTGGCGACAGAAACACTCCGCAGTTTAATCACACCCTCCCCTACAGCATCATCGATAACCTTTTTCCCGCATTCGCTTCTGACCAACACCAAAGTCTCTCCATGTACTCTGTTCACTCCATCTATGCCATGTGGGTCGCCACACACAACATCAGCGCCTGCATTCATCTTATCCAAGCACAACCGACAACGGACAGGAGTAAAAAAATCTTTGATTGCCATCCGATCTGCAGCTTTGAGCATGATGATCTCGCCATCAGAGGCCTCAATAGAGGGAGCACCGGGATAACCTGATCTTGATTTATCCCTATAAATAATATGTGAAACTTGCTTTTCAGTTGCCTGCCTAGCAAGCCAATCGATACTTTTTGCTGTAAGTATTCTATCGCAGATCAATCCAACTCTAAGTGCAATTTTATCCTCAAGATCAGGAATCACTTTCTTCAGCAGTTCGAGACCGTGCATATGACAGGGCAAACCTACAACAGCAATGCTCTTGTAGTGCTTCAAATGATCCCTCAGATTCTCCAGCAGAGGAACTGGCACATACTTCGATTTTTGAGCTTTACCCAGATCATTTGGGTCGGCAATAAGCAATGCTTCACCTCTTGGAGGAGAAGAATAGGACATACCAGCGCACAGCACCGCATCGACAACATGACATTCCAGGATATCCTCAAGCAACGCAGTCACGACACCCCCCGACTGCGCATTATAATAGATCTTATCATCGGCTGCCCTGCCAATTAAGGCGTTCTGTATGCTATCGGAATGAGAGGCTTTCTGATATGTATCATGGATTTGTGGAATGTAGTGGATACCAGGGCACACATCTACACACAACCCGCAATGAACACACGTAGCATCATCTATTTCGGGATAGAGATATCCTCCCGGTGTTTCATGAAAGGCAATAGATTTCTTGGAGCACGCAGCTGCACATGCACCGCAACTCAGGCATAACTTGTTATCAACAACGTATCCAATATCCCTCTTGCTCATTTCCACACTATTTTCTGACCAGATAGATATATGGCAACCGGATCGGTGACAGCAACGCCTTACTCATCATCACAAAGATTTGCCTGCTTTTTGGTGTAACCAGCAAAGAAAAATACGAGGCTGTAGCGTAGGATATCAATGTCGCAATTGCTGCCCCCTGACCACCGAGAAAAGGAATAAGATAAAAATTCAGAATAACGTTCACGAAAGCTCCAAACCCTTGGGTAATCATCGAAAAAACAAGCAGATTCTCAACAAGAATCCACTTGCTGAGAGCAGCACGCATGAAGACAAACAATGCCGCCCATATATGGATGATAAGGATAGCGGCCGCGTCATTATATGCGTCACCAAAGAAAAGACTGATAATATACGGAGCAAAAAGATTGACTGCAATTGCCACAATCAAAGCCACAACAAACAGAATATCAAATATCTGCTGCAATCTTTTCAGATATAACCCAGAATCGCTTTTTTGAAGCTCGATCAGTCTTGGATAAAACGAAGCAACTATTGCTGTCGGTATAAAATACCATACCTCAGACATTGTGGCTGCGACACTATATACTCCAACCGCCTTATCCCCCACTAACCAACGAAGCATCACCTGATCAACCTTCAGGTAGATCACAGCAAAAATCGAACCGAGAAAAATCACCCATCCGCTTGACAGTAACTCTTTGGCTTTACTGAATGAAAATCCCCATGTTGCGATTGAGAATCCAGATGTTTTATGAAGCAAAACCAGCAAGAGAACGGCAATTATGACTGATTGTAGAACATGTGCCAATGCAAAAAACGTAAGTCCAGCGCCAAGCACAACAAACAGCACCTTCAATGCTGACCCGGTTATAACCCCGCTTAATTGTGCAATTGATGGGTATTTACCTTGAACCTGAGACTCGAACCAGAACGAAATAATCCCTGTAAAGGGAAGCGCAAGCATAGAAGTAGAGACCAAAAGAATCAGGTAAAAATTCTCTGTCAGCCACCCCTCAGACCTGTATGCATAAATCATTAATAAAATATACCCAACAATCGCCCCACTCATTTTCAACACCAGACTGGTCCCGAGAATCAATGGACGTTCCTCATGGTCCTTTACGATCTCTCTCACAACAAGTCCGCCCAATCCCATATGAGATGCCGATGCAAACAATGCAGTTAGTGATATTGCATATGAAAGCATACCAAACCGTTCTGGACCAAGATACCTTGTAACAATTACCGTTACAGCAAATGTAATCCCCAGTGAAAGAATTTTATCACTTAATAACCATGATGTATTGGTTATATATTTTTTAAAGCGTTGTAAAAACGATACTACCATTAGCATATTTGACGTTATGCTGTGAGAGCCTTTGCTTGATGGATACGAGCGCTGTTTGCCGATAGAGAATCAGCTTTCGCGTGTCAGGGCCATGTCATAACCGTTGGCTTTCAGCAAGGCGTGCTGTTTTGCCTTTTCAAGATCGTGGGTAACCATCTCGTCGACCATCTCGTCGAGCGTGATCTGCGGTATCCAGCCGAGTTCCTCTTTAGCCTTCGTCGGATCACCAAGGAGCGTTTCCACCTCAGCCGGACGGAAGTAACGCGGATCGATACGAATCATGATGTCCCCTGCCTTGAGGTTAGAGCACTCTGTACCGACTGACTCGATCACGCCGATCTCTTCCTTACCCTCGCCTTGCCAGCAAATGGTGATGCCCAGAGTCGAGGCGGCTTTTTCGATGAACTCCCGCACGCTATACTGCACCCCTGTTGCAATCACATAATCCTTCGGCTCCTCCTGCTGGAGCATCATCCACTGCATTCGCACATAATCCTTTGCGTGACCCCAGTCCCTCTTAGCATTGAGGTTGCCGATATAGAGACACTCCTGCAAGCCCTGGCTGATGTTGGCCAGGGCTTGGGTAATTTTGCGCGTCACGAAGGTCTCACCCCGTCGTGACGACTCGTGGTTGAACAAAATGCCGTTGCAAGCGTACATACCGTAAGCCTCGCGGTAGTTCACCGTAATCCAGTAGGCATAAAGCTTGGCGACGGCATACGGGCTTCGGGGATAGAAAGGCGTCGTCTCCTTTTGAGGAATCTCCTGCACAAGGCCGTAGAGTTCGCTGGTGCTGGCCTGATAAAAGCGGGTTGTCGTTTCCAGCCCGAGGAAGCGAATGGCTTCAAGCAGCCTGAGCGTGCCAAGCGCATCAACATCAGCCGTGTACTCCGGAGACTCGAAGCTGACCGCCACATGACTTTGAGCGGCAAGATTGTATACCTCATCCGGCTTGATCTCTGAGACAAGACGGATCAGGTTGCTGCTGTCGGTCATGTCACCGTAGTGCAGCACAAGGTTCGGGTGTTCGGTATGAGGATCCTCGTAGAGGTGGTCAATGCGTTCAGTATTGAAAGACGAGGCACGGCGCTTGATTCCGTGCACCTGATAGCCCTTTTCGATAAGCAATTCGGCCAAGTAGGAACCATCCTGACCGGTGATTCCTGTCACAAGTGCTTTCTTCATTTATTTCTGATTAATAATAAAATCTTGATATGCTCGTTTCAATCCTTCTTTGAGGCCAATGGCCGGCTGCCAGCCAAGGCTCTGGAGCCTTGTGCTGTCCATGAGTTTACGGGGCGCGCCGTCGGGTTTGGAGACATCATAGTCGATACTGCCATCATAGCCGACAACGTCGGCTATGGTTTCAGCAAGCTCCCTTATGGTGAGATCCTCCCCAAAGCCGACGTTGATGTGACTAAGCATCGGTTCAGTGTGTTTTTCGTAAACCTCTTTGTCGAGGTTCATCACATACACACAGGCGGCGGCCATATCATCGACGTAGAGGAACTCACGCTTCGGCATGCCGCTCCCCCAGATCCTCACCACAGGAGCATTACTGGCCTTCGCTTCATGAAAGCGGCGGATGAGCGCCGGAATTACATGGCTGTTCTCAAGGTGGTAGTTGTCGCCTGGACCATAGAGGTTCGTGGGCATCACGCTTCGATAATCGGTTCCGTACTGCCTGTTGTAGCTCTCGCAGAGCTTGATGCCAGCTATCTTGGCGACGGCGTAGGGTTCGTTGGTAGGTTCGAGTGCACCGGTAAGCAGGGCCTCCTCGCGCATGGGCTGTGCAGCAAGTTTTGGATAGATGCAGCTCGACCCTAGAAAGAGCAACGTCTTGATGCCGTTGCGGTACGCTGCGTCAATCACGTTTGCCTCCATCATCAGGTTCTGATAGATGAACTCGGCTGGATAGGTATTGTTGGCCTGAATCCCTCCAACCCTGGCAGCAGCGAGATAGACCTGATCGGGCTTTTCGGATTCGAAGAACTTCTGAACAGCTCGCTGGTCGGTCAGATCCAGTTCGGCATGCGTTCGAAAAACCAAGGTTAGGGGGCTTGATGTGGAATTCGAAGCGAGAAGCTGGCGAACAATAGCACCACCAACCATCCCCTGGTGGCCAGCCACATATATTTTAGTCTTGGTTGTCAACGCATTCATAGCAAGTTTACATCGCTAGGTTTGGTAGCCAATGAAAAGCCATTCACTCTCCCGTTGAACTGGTAGCCGTTGACCATCGATTTAACCAGAGTTTTCAACTTGTCGATGTCACAGCCCCCTTCCGCAATCATGAGTTCGAGAATCTTCAGGTATTCTTTCAACTCAACCAATGAGAGCAGGTACTCATGCGACTTGAATATTCTTGGGTGCGCTGTAAGAACTGAATTGCCAGCAATCAGCAGCTCCTCATAGAGCTTCTCGCCCGGTCGCAGCCCGGTCACGACAACTTCAATATCACCATCGGGATTATCCTGATCTTTAACCGTTAGCCCGGAAAGCTCTATCATGCGCCGGGCAAGATCGATGATTTTGACGGGCTCACCCATGTCAAGCAGGAAAACATCGCCACCCGAAGCCATCGCGCCGGCCTGAATGACCAATTAGGCTGCTTCCCTTCGAAATCTCCAGATCGATCTCCCGCAACACTTCTGGAGCATCGGGTATGTAGCGGAAAGAGAACCCACGCAACGCCAACGATCGCTTAAACGGCATAGGCTCAAGCACCCCCCTGCTACAAAGCAGGCAACATACGCTGGGCGGCAAGCAAGTGGGCCAGCCCTGCAATAAGCAACATGCCGATTGCTTCCACCCCAAAGCGTGGGCTCTGGCTGATAAAGGCATTATTGCCTTGAGCTCTGCGCAAGGAAAAAACGGCTCGGCTATACACACCGCAATAGACCAGCTGGTTGCCATCAATCAAAACATCTCGTATGCCGCCGAGCCCCTCTTGAAGAGATTTGATCACCTGCGTTGACTCACGGGCAATAAGTTGGCTATTGTTCTTGAGCCGTGAACGGGTCAACTCGATCAACAAGCACCGAAAACTGCGCTTTGCGCTTCTTGCTGAGATGCCCCCAGAGACGATGGAGAAGAGAGGAAATACTTTTGTTGGATTGCGGCATATAATGCTGTCAGTAATACACTCCGTACACCACTGCTGTCACCACAATTCCCGAAAGCACGTTCATGACCGAACCTGTCCTCAGGAAATCCATGAACCGGTAGCCGCCGGGATTGTACACCATCATGTTGGTCTGATACCCAACTGGAGTGGCAAACGATGCAGATGCGGCAATGGCCAGGGTCACCATCAGCGGCAAAGGGTCCATCTGCATCTTCTGCGCAATGGCAAGCACTACCGGAAAAATCAAGGCGGCAGCAGCATTGTTGGTAATAAGTTCGGTGTAGATGCTCGTCAGGAAAAAGACCCCGGCGATGATCCCGAGAATCCCCCAGACCGAAACGGCGCCAAGCAAATGAACGGCGATGAGTTCAGCCAGCCCGGAGTGCTCGATCGCTTTGCCGATGCCAAATGAGGCTGCGATGATGAGCAGAACATCGAAATCAATCGCCTTCCGGGCATCAGCGGCACTGATGATGTTCGTCACAATCATCACTCCGGCGGTCAATGCCGCGGCCAGCAACATTGACGATGTCAGGCCGAACGTCACGGAGCCAACCATACAGAGCATCAGAAAGAGAGCGAGGTTTCCCTTGAATTTCGGCTTCGAATACCGGTGCACGCTGTTGCTCACAAGAGAGAAATCGGTTGAGCCGTACCATCGACTGCCGAACTCGCGCCCTGCGAGAATGAAAAGCGTATCGTTAGGCTGCAACTCGATCTCGCCGACCTTTTTCATAATCCGATACCCGTTGCGATGGATGCCGAGAATCACAGCTTCATATTTCGTCCTGAAATTGCATTCCTTGACGGTCTGCCCTATCAGTGGTGACGAATTCGACAACACCGCCTCGAACGTAGTGTGGGTGTCGGAATCCAGATTCCTGACATCGAACCCGCCCTTTTCAATCAGTTCAAGACCCGGTGTCTGTAGCAGATCGTAGATCGTTTCCGGCAGTCCCGTAAAGAGAAGCCTGTCATCGAGCTGGATCCGGTCATCGGGGGCAACCGGCGCAATCTCTTCACCATTCCTGATGATCTCGAAAAGGAACAATCCCTTCAGGTTCCTGAGATTGGCCTCTTCGACACTCTTTCCCAGGTTCGGATAACCGGCCTGCACCTTCAGTTCGATGACGAACTCTCTCATTGAGTCGGCAAATGTTGTCAGGGAATCCTTGCGTTCGGGAAGCAGTTTGTAGCCAAGCAGGGCGAAATAGCTGATGGTCACGACGGCAAGAGGAAGCCCGACTTTGGCCAACTCAAAAAAGGAGAAGCCTTGCATGCCGTGATCGAGCATCAACCCATGCACCACGAGGTTGGTACTGGTTCCGATCAAAGTGCAGGTGCCGCCGATGATCGTGGCATAGGAAAGAGGGATCAGGAATCGCGAGGGGGGCTGATCGTTCTTTTTGCACCACCGCTTGATGACTGGCAGCAACGAGGCGACCAGCGGTGTGTTGTTCAAAAAGCCCGAGGCGGCAGCTACTGGCACCATCAACCTGAAATACACGCCCCTGCCCGGCTTGCGGCCAAGCATCCGCTCGACGGTCGCCTCGAAAGCCGTTGCACTCTGCAATGCATAAGCCACAATGAAAAGCGCGCCGACAGCCAGCATCCCCTGATTGGAAAAGCCCGCAAAAGCGTCATTCATCGTAACCACTCCGCCAAGATGCAAAGCCAGCAAGGCTCCGACTAGGATCAGTGAAGGTTTCTGCACCTCCATGACCAGTAAAACAGTCATGAGCAGCACCACGGCTGCGGTGTAATACATCTCAAACATCGCTCAGGATAAGAGTCGACAAAGATTCACAGAGCGGCCTTCCCGATCCGTGGCATCACCATATCAAACACCTTACCTACGCATACATCAAGGCTTTCTCGATCGCTGTGAAGGTGAAGAGCTGGAGCTTCAGGCACTTCGAACTCCTGGTGAATCCCCGTAAAATCCGGAATCTCCCCGGCTCGCGCCTTCCGGTATAGGCCCTTTACATCGCGCTCCTCACAGACCGCAAACGGAGCATCGACATAGATTTCAAGAAAATCATCCGCACCAATAATTTCACGCGCCATGGCCCGCATATCACGCAAAGGACTGATAAAACAATTCAACGTCACCACGCCACAGCCCACAAACAGTTTGCTCACCTCGGCGATTCGACGAATATTCTCCACTCTGCTGCCGGCATCGAATCCAAGGTTACTGTTCAGGCCGGTACGGATATTATCCCCATCGAGCACCTGGGTCAGGATGCCCTGCTGGGCAAGCGCCTGCTCCACATGGCGTGCAATGGTGGTTTTGCCCGATCCCGACAGACCGGTAAACCACAACGCACAGCCGCGCTGGCCCAAAAGCCGCTCCTTGTCGGGCCGCCCAAGAATCTTGTCAAAAACCGGATGAATATCGTTGCTCACCAAACAATAAAGAAAGGGTTCAACAAATCCGACTTGTTATACCGCAACTCCTCTTCACTCCCGGCCTCAACAACCCGTTTACCTGCGGCACGCACAACAGCGTGACCCGCTGCGGTATCCCACTCCATGGTGGGGCCGAAGCGGGGGTAACAATCCGCATCACCGGAGGCCACCATGCAGATCTTGAGCGAACTGCCTCGCTGCACCATTTCGATAGCCGGATGCTCCCTGCGCAGCTCCTCGACGAACGCCAGCGTCTCTTCATTAAGGTGTGAGCGGCTGCCGACCACGCGGTACGGATCGCCGGGTGACCGAACATACTTTTTCGGCAGGATCTGGCGATTGTGCTCGCCAGTGCTTGCCTGTATGCTCGCCTGCTGGAGCAGGAACGCGCCGTTGCCGCCTGCGCCGACGTACAGCTCGTCGAGCACCGGCACATAGACCACGCCCATCACCGGCGCGCCATCCTCGATGAGCGCGATGTTGACCGTGAACTCACCGTTGCGGGAGATGAACTCTTTCGTGCCGTCCAGCGGATCAACCATCCAGAAGCGGTTCCACCGAGAGCGCTCCGCGTAGGGAATCGACCTGCCCTCCTCACTCAGCACCGGCAGTCCGCTCGGCTTCAGAATCCGGACGATCACCTCATGCGCGGCCTTGTCGGCAAGCGTGAGCGGGGAGTTGTCCGACTTCATCTCCACGCCGAAATCGCCGTTGTGGTAGATGTCGAGTATCGCCTTTCCGGCCTCAAGCGCCGCATCGATAGCCATGTTCACCATCGCATCGTGGAACATTGCGGTCTTCACAGCAGCACCCCCTTGCTGACGAGGTATTCGAGCACCGGTTCAGGCGATATTCCCGCTTCCTGCTGCTCGATGACGACAGCCGGTTTCGAAGGAGCATCGTACGTGCTGTCCACCCCAGGAAGGTACTGCAGCTCGCCCCGTTCAGCCTTCTCGTAGAGGAAAGGCTCCTGCTGCCTGCAAAGCTCCAGGTCGGCATCGACATGGACGAGATGAAAGCGCTCCTCGCCAATGATTTCGGCCACCTGCAGGCGGATGTCCTCATCGGGCGAGACGAAGGAGCATATGGTTATGACACCTTGATCGTTGAGCATCTGGCAGAGGTAGGCAACACGCCTGAGGTGCTCTGCCCGGTCTGCCGGGGAATGATCGAGCTCACGGGAGAGCCCGGCTCGCACCACGCTGCCATCAATCACCACCGTAACCGCACCACGATCGAACAGCTCCCGCTCAAGTTTGTAGGCGAGTTCGTTCTTGCCAGAGCCGTGCAGGCCGGTAATCCAGACGGTCGCGCCCTTCTGGTGCAAGCGCGCCTCGCGCTCCGCCTTACTCACGAGGCTCTGGCCATGGAGAGAGGGCGCCGCTTCTGCCCCCGTGATACGCACAGGCATCTCTTCTTCGCTCACCCGGTCGATAATCATGCCGACCGCAACCGTATTGAACGAAACAGGATCGATCAGGATAAACGATCCGGTCGCCTTGTTCTTCTGGTAGGCGTCGAAACAGAGTGCCTTGTTGGTGGTGAGTACAGCTCGGCCGATATCATTCAGCGCGAACGCTTCGCTGTCGGACTTGTTCAGCGTATTGACATCAATACGGTAACGTACCTTGTCGATTCGAGCCCTTGTCGTGCTGTTGGCGTGCTTGATCAGGTACTGCCGTGGCGGATCCATCGGCTCTTCACTCATCCAGACCAGCATCGACTCGAAATGCCGCCCGACCTTCGGCATGTTATTGCGCCGCACAAGCATATCCCCCCGGGAGATATCGATCTCGTCGGCAAAGGTCAGTGCTACCGACATTGGCGGGAATGCTTCTTTCAGCTCACCGTCGTAGGTCGTAATGGAGGTCACCACGCTCTTCTTGCGTGATGGCAGCACCATAAGCTCGTCGCCCTTACGAACAATACCGGAAGCCACCTTGCCGGCAAACCCGCGGTAACCCTGTGATGGGCGCAGCACGTACTGCACCGGATAGCGCAGATCAATGAAGTTCTGGTCGCTTCCCACGTGAACTGTTTCAAGATGGTGTAGCAGGGTCTTGCCGTCGTACCACGGCATATTCGCCGATGGTTCGACCACGTTGTCACCCTTGAGGGCCGAGAGCGGAATGCAGTGCACATCAGGGATGTTCAGGCGGGTGACGAAGTTCTTGTAGTCGGCACAGACCTTCTCGAACACCTCCTGACTGTACTCCATCAGATCCATCTTGTTCACCGCAAGCACCACATGGTGTATGCCAAGGAGGGAGGCCAGGAACGTATGGCGCTTGGTCTGGGTAATCACGCCCTTGCGAGCATCAACGAGAATGATGGAAAGGTTAGCCGTCGAAGCCCCGGTCACCATGTTGCGCGTATACTGCTCATGGCCGGGAGTATCGGCAATAATGAACTTCCGCCGGTTGGTCGAGAAATAGCGGTAGGCCACATCGATCGTAATCCCCTGTTCACGTTCGGCCTTCAGGCCATCGAGCAAAAGGGCATAATCGGTATCATTCTCGGCATGCCCCTCCCGGGCATTATCCCGCTCCAGAGCTGCAAGTTGATCTTCGTAAATTTTCTTGGAATCAAACAGCAAGCGCCCAATCAGGGTCGATTTGCCATCATCGACCGAACCGGCCGTCAAAAAACGCAGCAGATCCTTGTTCTGGTCCTGCTCGAGAAACTGCGCAATATCTGTTGAATGCATCACATCCCGCATCAGAAATACCCCTCCCGCTTCTTCTGCTCCATGGAGGCCTCCTGATCGAAATCGATCACCCGCGTTGTGCGTTCCGACTTGGTGGTGGTCATCATCTCCTGCACGATCTCCTCGATTGTCGAGGCAGTGGACTCCACCGCGCCGGTCAGCGGGTAGCAGCCAAGCGTACGGAAACGAACCATCTTCATCTCGGCACGACTCCGCATCTCTTCAGGCATGCGCTCATCATCGACCATGATGAGGTTCCCCTCAACATCAACCACCGGCCGTTCTTTGGCATAGTAGAGGGGCACAATCGGAATTTTTTCAAGGCGAATATACTCCCAGATATCGAGTTCGGTCCAGTTCGACAATGGAAACACCCGGATCGATTCGCCTTTGTGCACCTTGGTGTTGTACACATCCCAAAGCTCGGGGCGCTGGTTCTTGGGGTCCCACTGGTGAAACCGGTCACGAAACGAGAAGATACGCTCTTTGGCGCGAGACTTCTCCTCGTCCCGACGGGCGCCACCGAAGGCGGCATCAAAGTTGTACGTATTGATAGCCTGCAACAATGCCTGGGTCTTCATCAGATCGGTATGCACTTGCGAGCCATGGGTAAACGGACCGACCCCCTCGGCAAAGGCCTTCTCATTGGAGTAGACGATCAAATCCCAGTTATTCTCCCTCGCATACAGGTCCCGGAACTCGATCATCTCGCGGAACTTCCATTTTGAATCGATGTGCATCAGAGGAAACGGCACCTTGCCGGGATAAAAGGCCTTCTCGGCAAGCCGCACCATCACGGAGGAGTCCTTGCCGATTGAATAGAGCATCACAGGATTCTCAAACTCGGCAGCAACTTCACGGATGATATGAATGGACTCGGCTTCGAGTTGCTTGAGGTGAGTTAAGCGGTATGAAGTCATCACTATTCAGCAAAAAGATGCTCAGAAAAATCACGACCGATTCCCAAAATATCCCAGGATTTCGGTCAGCAGCCTCTTCCTAATCGTTAAAGTTCAAGTTTACACTGTTTTTAAGCTAATCAATACATCTTTTGTATCAAGAGATCATTTCACCTCAGCAACGCTAAACATTGCCATGATTTAACGGTGCTTATCGACGCCGTCATAGCAAGTTTAGGTCACTCTTTCTGGTAGCCAGCGATATACCGTTCAATTTCCCGTTGAACTTGTACCCTTTGACCATCGATTTAACAAGGGCTTTCAGCTTATCGGGGTCACAGTCTCCTTCTGCAATCATGATTTCGAGGCTCTCCAAACATTCTTTCAACTCTGAAAATGAGAGCAGATACTCATGCGACTTGAATATTCTGGGATGCGCTGTCGAAACCGGATTGCCCGCAATCAGCAGCTCCTCATAGAGCTTTTCGCCCGGTCGCAGCCCGGTCACGACAATTTCAATATCACCCTCGGGATTATCCTGATCTTTGACCGTTAGCCCGGAAAGCTCTATCATCCGCCGGGCAAGATCGATGATTTTGACAGGCTCACCCATGTCGAGAAGAAAAACATCGCCACCCGAAGCCATCGCGCCGGCCTGAATGACCAATTGGGCTGCTTCCGGAATCGTCATAAAATATCTCGTAACCTCTTCATGGGTTACGGTTACGGGGCCGCCGTTTCTGATCTGGTTTTTGAACAGAGGCACGACAGAGCCACTCGACCCGAGCACGTTACCAAAACGAACCATGGAAAAACAGGTACCAGAACCCCCCTGTTCTTTGGCCATAGCCTGCAGAACGAGTTCGGCAATGCGTTTGCTTGCTCCCATAATATTGGTAGGGCGCACTGCTTTGTCAGTGCTTACAAGTACAACATGGCTCGCACCACTGTTCCAGGCGGCTTCAGCAACAGAGAACGTCCCGAAAACATTGTTCCGCAGCCCCTCAACCGGATTGCTTTCGACAAGCGGCACATGCTTATACGCCGCTGCATGATAGACGGTGTGCGGCCGAAAACGGTTAGCGATCTCCATCATATAACGCCGATCAGTCACATCACCAAGGAGCGGAACAAGCTCAACTGCGTAACCATGCGTCCTGATCCGCTCTTCAAGCTCTTTATGCAGAGCATAAAGATTGTATTCCGAATGCTCGATCAGGAGCAAACGCTCTGGCTTCTGGGCCAGAATCTGACGGCATAGCTCACTGCCGATACTGCCTCCGGCGCCGGTAACGAGAACGACCTTTCCTTCGATGCAGCGGGAAAAAAGTGCCTGGTCTGGTGGTACCGGATCGCGTCCGAGAAGATCTTCGATCTCGACTTCACGGATATCGGATATGGAAACCTTGCCATCGGCAATATCCTCGATTCCCGGCAGTGTACGGATTTGCACGCCCAGCCCTTCAAATAGCCGATAAATTTCCTGTCGGCGCGCCCTTGTCACCCGCGGTAGGGCAATCAGTATGCTTGTCACTCCTTCTTCCCCCACAAGAGATGGCACGTCGGCAGGGCTGTACACAATCACGCCGTTGATGCTCTTACCATGCAATGCGACATCATCATCGACAAAACCTTCCACGCTATAGCCTGCATCAAGTTGCAGTGCATTGGCAATCTGAACGCCTGCCGAACCGGCGCCATAAATCAGAAACCTGTCCTTGATGCAGGTATAGGAGCGCTGAGCTTTGCCGGGGTGAAGCCAGAAACGCGCCATTGCCCGGCTTGAGCCGATGGCAAGCAAAAGCAGAAGAGGTTGCACAACCCCGATAGAGCGCGGAATTTCCATCGGAAAAAACAAGACAATGGCAAGAAAAAAAAGCAGCCCATAGTACAGACAAGCCTTTGTAACGGTACTCAGCGCGCTGAACCCGCTATACCTGAAAACGGCCCGATACAGTCCGTTTCGGATAAACAGCGGCAAGGCAATACAAAGAGCGGTGCAATAGACTAACCACTCGACACCGCTCGGAATAGCAAGGGTTTCATACCTGAGCGCAAAGGAGAGCCAAACGGTGAGCAGGATGTAGTAGGTGTCGATAACAAGAACGATCAACTGCTTTGAGCGCCGGGAAAGGCCGACAAAAAGCATGAGAAGTCGCTCCATAAACAACGGATTCCTACCGGCCTCAAAACCGGGATCGGAAGTCGCTTTTATTTTATGTCGTAATAGCGCAAACAATAGGTTCGGGGAAAAGGGGTAGGGCGTTATCTATCAGGTGTTACGATGGGATACGATTGAGTGGCATTGCGTGGTCTGACCGAAACTCGACGCAAAACCGCTCGGCGTCGCAAAAGCTTAAAAAAAGCGTGGTGCTACAAGGCCTCTCCATTCAGAATCTCTGAAATGGATTGAGCTACATATTCACGGGTCTCGTCGTCCATAGCAGAACCGGAGGGCAGGCAAAGCCCGTCCCTGAAAAGAGCTTCTGACACGCCGGAGGAGTATGCCGGGCAATCGGCAAATACCGGCTGAAGATGCATGGGCTTCCAGAGCGGTCGGGTTTCAATGCCTTTTTCGAGAAGTCTCAGGCGAAGCTGTTCCCGATCGACACCGCCACACAGCTCCGGATTGATGACCACTGTCGTCAACCAGTAATTGGCAAAGTATTTCTCAGAGGGCTCCGTAAGAAAAGCTATGCCGTCCATCTGGCTGAACGCCTGACGATACCAGGCATTGTGCTCACGACGTCTGGCGACCCGATCCTCAAGCACCTCCATCTGGCCAAGCCCGATACCAGCACAGATATTGCTCATCCGGTAGTTATAGCCAATTTCCGAGTGCTGATAATGTGGCGCATCGTCACGAGCCTGGGTAGCCAGAAACGTCGCCTTGCGGCAATATTCGGGAGTATCCGAAATCAGTGCGCCACCGCCAGAGGTCGTGATAATCTTGTTGCCATTAAAGGAGTAGATTCCCATATCACCCATCGTCCCGCAATGCCGCCCGGCATAGATCGATCCAAGCGCTTCGGCAGCATCTTCAATCACCGGAATATCAAATTCTGCGGCCACCGACAGAACGCCATCCATATCGGCTGGCATGCCGTACAGATGCACCAGAAGAATGGCTTTGGGCTTTTTCCCGGTCTTGCGGATACGGTCAAGAATTGCGTCTCTGAGCAGCAGAGGATCCATGTTCCAGGTTGACGGCTCAGAATCGACAAAAACAGGACGCGCCTTGAGATAGACTATAGGATTTGCTGAAGCAACAAACGTAAAGCTCGAACAGATCACTTCGTCACCCTGCTGAACATCAAGCAGCATGAGCGCAAGATGAATGGCTGCAGTCCCCGAGGAAAGGCAGGAACAGGCCTGGCTTCCGCAATACGACTTGATCGCATCTTCGAAATCGGTCACATTCTGGCCCAACGGAAAAACCTGATTGCGCTCCATGGCCTCCTGAACGTATTTCATCTCACGTCCACTCATATGAGGAGAGGAGAGCCATATCATCTCTTGCACAGCGTTTGCCATAACCTTACAACCTCCGGCCATCTACATTGTAATCAAAAACAGCCATGAACTCATAAATGGCAACAAGGCTTCTTGCAACATGAAAAAACTGTGGCCAAATCTGACAGGAGTAGCCACAAAGAGAGCGTGACAGAGCATAGGATTTTGCAGGCTCAAAGAAGGCATCCAGCCATTTTCTGAAACAGCTTCCCAAGAAATTCAGGGCTTTTCCGGATATACATTGCTGTAGCGACTGTAACCATATCGGCCATAGCCATACCTACTACCACCGTAACGATTTTCGCTTGGTCTTGGCTTGTCGATCAAAGCAATGCCGATGATACGCGAATGGAGGTAATGGTCAGCAGCGTACTGCTTCAAGGGCGACCTGCTCGAGTAGTGCAGACGAGCTGTTATCAGCACCCCATCAACCGACGTAACCAACTGAACGGCATCGCTGATGAAGATAGGAGGGCTGTCAATGATGATTCGCTCAAAGCTCCCCTCGATCTTTTCAAGGAACTCCTTCATTCTTTGCGAACCGAGCATTTCGTTCGGATTGGGAACTGGACTACCTGATGTCAAAACGTAAAGATTCTCGACATGGGTAGGCTGGAAAAATCGGTCAAAGTCATCCTGAGCTTCACTGGCCAGACAATCTGTAAGACCTGGTGAACGTTTTTTATCAAAGATCAGGTGTTGGGACGGACGACGAAGATCGGCATCAATAATGAGAGTTTTCTTGCCGGCAAGGGCCCAAGCTATGGCAAGGTTCGCGCTGACCGTTGATTTACCCTCCCCTATTGAACATCCTGAAACAAGGACGCTTTTAAGCTGCTTGTCAATCATATGAAAACCAAGATTGGTCCGCAGCGTCCTGAAACTCTCTGCAAAAATTGAATTGAGCTTATCGGTCATCATCGGGTACGTGGTTGCAGGGCGAGCTACATCTGGCGAGATTTCCAGCTCTTCCTGCTTACCAGTTATCGAGCTAATAACTTGCCTGAATCTGTTGGCCAAACCACCGGAAAGCCCAGCACCACTCTCTGATGTTGTAAACGAACTGAGAAATGGAATAACCCCCCAGATACTGAATCCGAGGCTCTTGAAAAACAGCATCTCTTCGTTGACTCTGTCGTCGATCGACTCAGCAACGAAAACATAGGCGCCAGCGAAAACCAACCCCAATACCAGGCCTGCCAATAGATTTTTCTTGAGATCAGGGCTTTCAGGCACAAACGGCTTGAATGCTGAACCGATCATCGAAACACTGCCAACTTCAGAGCCGATCAGAATACGTGTTGCGTCCAGCTTTTCCTTAAGGAACAGGTAGGTTTTGCTGACCACGTCTCGGTCGCGCTGCAAACGGACAAAACGCTGCTCCTTTCCGGGAAGCTGATCTAGCTGATTTTCGTAATACTCTTTCAGTCGTTTGTACTCATGAGCACTGAATTTGAGCTGGTTGAGCTTCCGTTCCAACTGGAGTTTTTCCGAGATCAAATCGAAACTGTACTTTTTAGCCTGTCCAACGTAGCCAATCTGACCAGCAATCTTGCTTCGGCTGAGCTGTTCATAGCGTGACTTGACCTGATCGACCTCCCGCTTTTTAGCCAAAACTTCTGGATCGTCAGCACTCTTGTCGCGCAGCAGGTTGATATACTCCGACTCCCGGGCACGAATTTCATCCTGAATAGAGCCGAGCTGCGCATTGACGTTCTGCGAAATGCGGCTGCTCAACTCACGATCAGCTTCTGTGAGTTTTTTTTCAAGAAAGTCACGGGTATTCATGGTGATGTTATACTCGGCCATCACATCGTTGTAACGCGCGTCGAGCTCCACAAGCTTTTCAAGCAACGCGGCAGTATTTCCGGTGACTTCATAGATCTGGCTATCGGTCATGAATTTCGATAACGAAGCATCGGCCTTGACCAGTTGCTGCTGCTGTCCTTTGAGCATATCAGCAACAAACTGATTGGACTGGACGTACTTCTCGGAATTGCGCTGGATGTCGGACTTTTTGTAGACCTCGCAAAGCATGTCGGTCAGAAAAACAGCCTCGTCAGAAAACGGGCTCGCCACTGAGACTTTGAGCACGCTGGTTGTCCGTGACCCCTCTACCCGGATGCGACGGTTAAGCTTAAGAGCATAAAAACGCATCATTTCATCGAACTGAGGAGTGTCTTGCAAAATCTCAGGCCCCTCTCTTTTTCCTGAGCGCACAGGCACCACCCAGCTGCTCATGCGCCTGAGCGGGGATACATATGGACGATGGCCAAAGAACTCGAGAGAATCACGACGAGGACTGTTCCAAAGTGCCCTGACCGTCATTTCAGAGATTGGAACAGACTGAAGCAGCTCAACATCTTTTTGAGCCATTTTGCTGTCAGCGGCAGGACCACCACCAAGCACGGCGTCAACAAGATCTTTCGGGCCGCTCTGCTGATTAATCATCATCACGGAAACCGCATGATACTGAGGCGTCTGCGCAAAATAAAACAACACCACACCGAAAAGCGAAAGCAGCATAATGATCAGAATCGCCACTTTCCTGCGCATAACAATCTGCAGGATTTCCTCAATACTGATTTCTCTACTCTCGCTGTAGTGCTGAGAATCGTTAACCGACTGCCCTGTATTGGTAGGATTCATAGAAAGACGTGAGCTATAGAATAGTGATAGTGAGTCAATTCCTTTCCAGAAGATCGTACAGATAAATCACGGGATATGCGACACCGATAACTCTGGCAATTTTGGCAAGCGAAATACTCTTATCCGGAATAACAATGGTATCGTTCGGCTTTAGCGCAATAAAAGTGGAGCGATCCCCTTTTTTGTAGAAAGATTTGAGGTTAACGATGTAAGCCTGTTTCCCGTTATCGTCGGGTTCCCGCCGAATAACCAGCACTTTTTTAAGATTGGCATCTGGCTTCACCCCCCCTGAAAGGGCTAAAATGGTCGAGAAATCCGCATTTTCACGAACAATAAACTGCCCCGGCCTGACAATCTCACCAAGTATATTCACATACATCAGAATATTGCCATAGTCATCGGTAAAATAAGAGTCCTGGGCAATAGGGTAAGATGGTCCCGCAAGCGGGTTGTACGACGGCGACTGGCTTTGCATACCAGTAACATCAGCTTGTACAGACAATGGTAGACCCGCAAAAATAAGCGCCTGAGCCCACACTATTAGCGCCGCAAAACGCAGCCTGTCTCTTTTAATAGGCATATAGCTCCTTAAGGCAAAGAGATTATATGAATATCGAGTCTGACCCCGAGGCAATTAACAGCATACCAATAAGTCATTGGGAGAACAATCATATAGAATCACAAAAGGCTTCGCCATTTTCAGTTACGCCGCAACTGAACTTCCATCTAAATCACATAAAAAAAGCAGGATCAGCTATACAAAACGCAGTCTTCAACACAAAAGAACTATATAACCGCTATCCTAAAAAGAGAAAGATTCTAGAGTACCCTACACATCTAAAAAATCACACAATAAGGTCATTTCTTATTCAAGAAATAGCCTCTAAATCAAATCAATATTAGCCACCTAAAATACTTGCGCCTTCACCCCATTCAGTCAAAAGAAAGAAGAAATACTGTATTACAAAGGCTCAAAAAAATAGTCACACAATATTAACAGGAGCAGTAAAGCTATAACCAACTCCATGGGCAGTTTTAATGGGTGAACTTCCTAGTGTAGCTGTTTTATTACGCAAACGATGCACGAGCGACTCGAGTGCACGGTGACCGTATTCATCATTCTGATATTCGAGCGTTTTAAGCAGCTCTTTACGAGACACTGCCATAGCACTCGTGTTTGACAAAGAGAGCAGGAACTTAAACTCCTTGAGCGTTAAACTGATCGACTCCCCCTTGGGAGAGATCAGCGCCCAACCATCACGCATTATTTTCCAAGAGACACCCTCTGGCGTTTTCGCTGGGTGATTTGCCTGTGGCTGGGCTGCCCGCTCAGGCGAGCCTATACGATCAAAGATATTTCCCAATATGGCTGATAGCTCTCTGAAATCAACCGGCTTTTCCAGAAGCATATCAGCACCAGCACGGTAACATGTCAGCTTATCGTCGATCATCTGCTTCGAGATAAGCATCAGGATGTACATGTCACTATTATTCCTCAAATACTCGACAAGAAGCAGACCATTCTGATCAGGCAATCCAACATCAATGATGGCAAGACAGCAATCATACTGCTCAATCGCCCTGTAGAACTCCAAGGCAGAGCCAACAGCCAGCACTTCATAGCCGAAGATCCCGAGAAACTTCACGAGGCTATCCCTAAGCTCATGATCGTGTTCAACGATAATTATCCGACGGGAATACGAACTTCGCGGGAATAAGGGGTAAGACATAGCTTCAAATATACCTACTTATCACTTATATATAAAAACATACATACACTACAACTACTTAAAAATATAAACCAATACTAACAAAAATACCTACTGACAACAACCCTTAATTCCCTACAAATCCCCTCAAAAACCTACGCCCTTATAGAAATCGCTCTAGCATCCGTAAAATCAAACAACAGAAAATGCCTAATACGTCGATCAACAAGACCATCAAAGAGCGTCATTTGCACAATGAGGGGTCCCTGTAACAGATTAATTTTGAACAAAATATGCCTCGATACAGTCATACGCCACCCCTGCTTCATCAAGACAATAACGTTTAAAGATGCGCTGATAAAAGCAGGCGCCTTACCTAAAAGCCCTCGGTGACAAGCGAATCGAAAACGAAAAAGCCAGTTCTTTTGAACTGGCTTTTTCGTTGATACTTTGACAAGAAAACAGATTGTGCTGTTAAGTAGACACGCACAGGTAATCAAATTACTTCTCGCCTGTAGATTTTAATGCCTATAAGTAAAAAAGCCACCCAGCCTTAGTTATAGGCTGGGTGGCTTTGTAATCAAGAAATAACGTAGCCTTAAAAAAGCAGCTACCAGTTAGTTCTCCACTTCTGTTTCTGCATCTCCAGTTGAAGCCGACTCGATAACGTCAACCTCTTCAGGTTCATTGGACTGAAGCCTGATTGAGCGGTACTTGCGCAATCCGGTACCGGCAGGAATGAGCTTGCCGACGATGACGTTCTCTTTCAGACCGGCAAGATGATCGACCTTGCCCGCAACAGCGGCATCGGTCAGCACCTTGGTGGTCTCCTGGAAGGAGGCCGCTGAAATGACGCTCTCGGTCTGCAATGCGGCGCTGGTGATGCCGAGCAGCACCGGGTGCGAGGTTGCCTGCAGCGCCGGCTCGATCGTGATGAGCGATTTGCTGTTGCGACGAAGCTCGCGGTTGAGCTTGGTGATGTCGCGCTGCTTGTACAACTGCCCCTCCTGGATTCTCGGCGGAGCGTCGCCGCGATCGGTTACCCTGACCTTTTCTGCCACCGCTTCGTTGGCTTCGATAAAGGTACCCCTGTCAATCAGGTCACCCGGAAGCAAATTGGTATCACCGGCCTCCTCGACACGCACCTTCTGCAGCATCTGACGGACAATCACCTCAAGGTGCTTGTCGTTGATCTCCACACCAGCGTTAATCTGATAGACCTTCTGAATCTCGTTCACCAAGTACTGCTGCACGGCGTTCGGGCCCTGAATGCGCAGGATATCCTGCGGGGAAACCGCCCCGTCGGTCAGCGGATCACCGGCCTTGACCTCATCGCCTTCGGTGGCAAGCACGTGCTTACCGACCTGAACGTAATAGGTCTTCTCCTCACCAAAGTCGTTTTTGACCTTGATCTCCTTGCTGCTGCGGCGCTGCGAACCGAAGCTCACGTAACCGTCGATCTCGGACACGATTGCCGGATCGGTCGGGATGCGCGCCTCGAACAGCTCGGTCACCTTCGGCAGACCGGCGGTGATGTCGCCGCCGACGCGGTCGAGGTTCCTCGGCACCTTGGCGATGGTGTCGCCCGGGTTGAGCTTCTGGCCATCCTCGACGTAGAGGTTCGACTTGATCGGAACCGGATAGGTCTTCTTGATTTCGCCCGACTCGCTCACGATGGCCACGCGCGGTTCGCGGGTCTCGGATGCGCGGAGCTTGGAACGCCAGTTGATAATGGTGTGCTGGGCAAAGCCAGTCTGAGGGTCAACCTCCTCTTTGTAGGTGACGCCTTTTTCGATGTCGATAAACTTGGCGAAGCCCGGCATCTCAGCCAGAATCTGCGTGCTGTTCGGCTCGCTGCTGAAGAGCACCTGATCCTTGCGCACCATCTGGTTGTTCTCGACGTTGATGTGCGCGCCGTGAGGCACGACGTAGCGTTTCAGCACCTTGCCCGAATCGGGGTCGATGATGTTGAGCTTGCCGTTCTTCTGGATAACGATCTGACGCGTCTCCTCGATACCGTCCTCGGTGATGATCGAGTGCTCGACACTCTTGACATCCTCAAGTTCGACCTGGCCCTCGTAGGAGGCTTTGGTCTCGGTTTCGGAGATACCGCCCTGCGCCGCACCACCCTGGTGGAAGGTACGAAGCGTCAGCTGCGTGCCCGGCTCACCGATGGACTGGGCAGCGATAACGCCGACCGCCTCACCCATCTCCACAAGCTTGTGGACAGAGAGGTTGGTACCGTAGCACTTGGAGCAGATGCCCTGCTTCGCTTCGCAGGTCAGCACCGAACGAATCTCAGCCTCTTCGACGCCAACATTGTCCTGAATGGCAGCGGCAAGCTCGTCGGTGATGGTCTCACCAGCCTTGACGACAACCACGTCGTTGATGACATCGACGATATCGCGGGCCGCGACGCGCCCCTTGATTTTTTCGCGGAACTTGATCTGGCCGCTGGTCTCCTCCTCGATGTTGCGCTCCACGTGCAGACCGCGAGTAGTGCCGCAGTCATCAATGGTGACGATCACATCCTGCGCCACATCGTGCAGACGCCTGGTCAGGTAACCGGCGTCAGCCGTCTTGAGCGAGGTATCGGACAGACCCTTACGGGCACCGTGCGTCGAAATGAAGTACTCGAGCACCGTTAGTCCCTCCTTGAGGTTGGAGATAATCGGGTTCTCGATAATCTCGCCCGGCTGGCCCGACATCGACTTCTGCGGACGGGCGATCAGACCCCTCATACCGGTGAGCTGGCGGACCTGCTCACGGGAACCACGAGCACCCGAATCGAGCATCATGTAGAGCGGGTTGAAGCCGTCGCGATCCTTCTTGAGCTTTTCGTACGATTCGTCGGCCACAAGATTCGAGGTCTTCTGCCAGACGTCCACGATCTGGTTGTAACGCTCGTTGTCGGTGAGCGTACCGCGGTTGTACTCCTTGACCACCTTGGCGCTGTCGCGCTGGGCGTTCTTGATGTGCTTCACCTTGGTTTCAGGCACAATCGCATCGGACAGGCCGATGGACAAACCGCCCCTCATGGCGTAGCCGAATCCGACCGCCTTGATGTTGTCGAGGAAGCGCGCCGTTTCGACGTTTCCAACCTCGCTTGAGAGATGAGCGATCAGCTCTTTTGCCACCTTTTTGTTGATCAGCTTGTTGATAAAGCCAATCTTTTCAGGCACATGCTGGTTGAAGATTACCCGACCAACCGTGGTGACAAGCACCTTGTTCTGCTTGATCTGGCTTTTGAGCCACTCCCTCTTTTCAGCCTGTTCTTCCGGCAGCATCGATTCGACCAGGCGAACCGGATCGAATTTCTGATCGACCTTACCGTCGTACTTCACGAAAATCTGCGCATGAAGTCCAACTCGCCCCTCGTTGTAGGCAATGACCACCTCATCCATCGAGTAGAAGAGCTGTCCCTCACCCCTCTCTCCGGAACGGGACTTGGTCAGGTAGTACATACCGAGCACCATGTCCTGCGAAGGCACCGTGACCGGTTTACCGGACTGCGGCAGAATGAGGTTGTGCGATGAGAGCATAAGCAACGCCGCTTCAAGCTGAGCTTCCTGCGAGAGCGGCACGTGCACAGCCATCTGGTCACCGTCGAAGTCAGCGTTGAAAGCGGTACAGACCAGCGGGTGAAGCTGGATCGCCTTGCCCTCGATCAGGGTAGGCTGGAAGGCCTGGATACCGAGACGGTGCAGGGTCGGTGCACGGTTGAGCAGCACCGGACGACCGTCGATCACCTTTTCAAGCACATCCCAGACCACCGGGTCTTTCTTGTCGATGAGCTTCTTGGCCGACTTGACCGATTTGGCGATGCCGCGCTCGACGAGGCGGCGAATAACGAACGGCTGGAACAGCTCGATGGCCATGCTCTTCGGCAGACCGCACTGATGGAGCTGAAGTTCCGGACCAACCACAATAACCGAACGGCCGGAGTAGTCAACACGCTTACCGAGCAGATTCTGGCGGAAGCGGCCCTGCTTACCCTTGAGGGCGTCGGAGAGCGATTTGAGCGGACGGTTGGACTCGCCGGTCTTGACCGCATTGGCCTTGCGCGAGTTATCGAACAGCGCATCGACCGCTTCCTGCAACATGCGCTTCTCGTTGCGCAGAATCACCTCGGGAGCGCGGATGTCGATCAGCTTCTTGAGGCGGTTGTTGCGGATAATCACGCGACGGTACAGATCGTTGAGATCGGAGGTTGCGAAACGGCCACCCTCGAGCGGCACGAGAGGACGAAGCTCCGGCGGAATCACCGGGACGACCTCCATCACCATGTATTCGGGCTTGTTGCCTTCGTAAATGTACAGCTCCGGCGACTCCTCCTCAGGGAAGAGGCCGGTTGATTTCTTACGGGTACGCTTCTGGGGCTCGTAGCTCTTGCGGAAAGACTCCACAACCTTGAGGCGCTTGAGCGCATCGGCGCGCTTCTGCTCCGAGCCACTCTCCTTGAGCACCTTGCGCAGGTTGACCGCGATCTCGTCGAGGTTCAGCCCCTTGAGCAATGTGTGAATCGCTTCGCCACCCATCTTGGCGACGAATTTGGCCGGATCATTGTCATCGAGATCCTGGTTGTCTTCGTACTCGGTGATGATCTGGAAGTACTGCTCTTCGGTCAGGCGATCGAACTTCTTGATGCCCTGCATCTCGCCCGGCTCACCGGGGTTGATGACCACGTACACCTCGTAATAGATGATACGCTCGAGCTCCTTGGTAGAAAGATCGAGCAGCGCGCCGATCTTGCTCGGCACGGAGCGGAAGAACCAGGTGTGCACCACCGGCACGGCCAGCGAAATGTGGCCCATGCGCTCGCGGCGCACGTTCTTGGTGGTAACTTCCACGCCACAGCGGTCGCAGATGATGCCCTTGTAGCGCACCCTCTTGTACTTGCCGCAGTAGCACTCCCAGTCTTTGGTAGGACCGAAAATCTTTTCGCACATCAGGCCATCGCGTTCCGGCTTGAAGGTACGGTAGTTAATGGTTTCCGGCTTGAGCACCTCACCACGCGAATGGGCCAGAATGCTCTCCGGAGAGGCGATGCTAAACTTTATCTTCGAAAAATCACCCTTGATCGGTGATGATCCCTGTGAAAATATCATGGTCGATTCCCTGTTAAAACAACCTTGTAATTATCCTCGTAATCCTCGTTACTGCTTTGCGACCGGCGCACATTTTCTGACTGGAAAATGTGCACCGGAGTGTTGTCTCGATTCCTCAAGGCACTCTGTCGTCGATCCTGACCTCAAGACCGAGCCCCTGCAGCTCCCTGACGAGAACGTTAAACGATTCGGGCGTTCCCGGTTCCGGAAGGTTCTGCCCCTTGACAATCGCTTCGTAGGTTTTGTTTCTGCCAATCACATCATCAGACTTGACCGTGAGCATTTCGCGCAGAATATTGGCGGCGCCATATGCTTCAAGCGCCCAGACCTCCATTTCACCAAACCTCTGGCCACCGAACTGCGCTTTACCGCCGAGCGGCTGCTGGGTGATGAGCGAGTATGGGCCGATGGACCTGGCGTGAATCTTGTCATCAACAAGGTGGCTCAGTTTGAGCATGTAGATGTAGCCAACGGTCACCTCGTCATGAAGCTGCTCGCCGGTGCGGCCGTCGAACAGATTGACCTTACCGTGACCCGGCAAACCTGCCTTTTCAAGATTTTCCTGCACCTCTTTGTAGGTGGCGCCGTTGAAAATCGGGGTCTTGAACTTGACGCCGAGCTTCTTGCCAGCCCAACCGAGAGAGGTTTCGTAAAGCTGACCGATGTTCATACGACTCGGCACACCGAGCGGGTTGAGCACAATGTCAACCGGGGTGCCATCCGCCATGAACGGCATATCCTCGATCGGCAGAATCTTGCCGACAACACCCTTGTTACCGTGACGACCAGCCATTTTATCGCCGACCTGGATCTTGCGCTTCTGAGCGATATAGACCTTGGCCAGCTCCTCGATGCCGGGAGGCAGCTCGTCGCCGACGTTGACCTTGTATTTTTCGTTCTCGCGCTCGTCTTCCAGATCCTTCAGCTTCAAGCGATATTCGCGGATCAGGCGGACGACGTTTTCGTTGGTTTTGGCGCCGCTCACAATGCCTTTCGACACATCGATCGATTCGAGGAACGGCAGGCCATTGAACTTGGCCAGCAGTGCATCATCGATGACCGTGCCCTCGGGCACGAGCACCTTGCCTTTATCGCTGGTGACAGCCACGCTCTTCTTGCCGCTAAGGTGCTGCTTCATCCATTTGGCAAAGCGATTGCGCAGGTCGGCCTCTTTCAGTTCGAACTGTTTGTCGATCGCCTCCATGCGCTCTTTGACGTCCATGCCGATCTTTTTCTTACGGCTGAACAGCTTGGTCTTGATGACGATGCCCTTCATGCCGGCCGGCACGTGCATCGAGGCGTCCTTGACGTCGCTGGACTTGTCGCCGAAGATGGCTCGCAGCAGCTTCTCTTCCGGCGTCGGATCGCTCTCGCCTTTCGGGGTGATCTTTCCGACCAGAATGTCGCGCTCTTTGACCTCGGCGCCGATGCGCACGATGCCGTTCTCGTCGAGGTTGCGCAGGGCATCCTCGCTGACGTTGTAGATGTCGCGGGTGAACTGCTCCTCGCCACGCTTGGTGTCGCGCACGTTCGATTCGAACTCGTGAACGTGGATCGAGGTGAAAACATCATCATAAACGAGGCGCTCGCTGAGCACGATGGCATCCTCGAAGTTGTAACCGCGCCAGGGCATGAAGGCCACCAGCACGTTTTTGCCAAGCGCCAGTTCGCCGTTGTCGGTCGAGGAGCTGTCAGCCAGCACATCGCCAGTTTCGAGCCTCTGGCCGTTTCGCACCAGTGGTCGCTGCGAAATGCAGGTATCCTGGTTGGAACGCTTGAACTTGATCAGTTTATAGACCTTGACGCCCTCATCGGGATCGAGCATCGACACGGTGTTGCTTTCCGGATCGAGATCGTAACGCACCTCGATCCGCTCGGCTGTGACGCTCTGCACCACGCCGGGGCCTTCGGCCACGATGACGGCGCGAGAGTCGCGTGCCACCTTGGCTTCCATGCCGGTGCCGACCACCGGTGCGTCGGAAACGAGCAAAGGCACCGCCTGGCGCTGCATGTTTGCACCCATCAGGGCTCGGTTACCGTCATCGTGCTCCAGGAACGGAATGAGCGCCGCCGCCGCACTAACAATCTGCACCGGCGAGACGTCCATGTAGTTGATATCCTCAGCCAGCACGAGCGGGTAGTCACCCTTGGTTCTGGCCTGCACCGACTCATCGGCAATACGGTTGTTCTCGTCAAGCTTGATGCTGACCGGGACAGTGATCTTGTTCTCCTCGTCCTCGGCGGAAAGCATCAACACCTTATCGGTTACCAAACCTTTATCGACTATGCGATACGGAGTCTGGATGAACCCTTTGTCATTGATTTCAGCATAGACCGAAAGCGACGAAATCAGACCGATGTTCGGACCTTCAGGGGTCTCGATCGGGCAAAGGCGTCCGTAGTGAGTATAGTGAACGTCGCGAACCTCGAAGCCTGCGCGCTCGCGGGTAAGACCGCCGGGGCCGAGTGCGGACACCCTGCGTTTGTTGGTCATTTCTGCCAGCGGGTTGGTCTGATCCATGAACTGTGAAAGCTGGCTGGTGGCGAAGAAACTCGACACCACGCTCGACACGGTTCTGGCGTTGATAAGATCTGCCGGAGCGATCTTGTCGGTATCGCGCGAGTTGAGCTTTTCACGGACGTTCTTGCCCATCCTCGCCAGACCGATCACGAACTGCGCGGCAAGCTGCTCGCCCACCGAACGCACGCGGCGATTTGCCAGGTGATCGACATCATCGACCTCAGCCATGCCGTTGACCAGCTTGATGAGGTAATTGATAACCGCGATGATGTCGTAGTGAGTCAGCACCAGAATATCCTCGCCGATCGGCTCCTCGGAATAGGTGCTGATGGTCTGGAGAATGCGCTCGTAAATGGCGTCCGACATCTCCTTCAACTCCGGACGCTCTTCGAGATAGCTCGAAAGCTCCGTCAGCTCGTTATGCAGCTTCTTCTGAATGCGATAGCGGCCAACATCGCCAAGATCGTACTTCTTCTGATTGAAGAACGTGCGTTCGAGGAAGCTTCTGGCGGCATCAATGTCCGGCGCTTCGTTGGAGCGAAGCTCTTCGTAAACAATCTCAAGCGCCTCTTCCTCGGTAGCCGAACTGTCGTTGAGAATCGTGTTGATGACGACCGACTTGTCCACGCCCTTCTCGGGAGAGGTGGTTTTCATCACCTTGATTGTTTTGTAGCCGGCGGCAACAATCTGATCCAGAATATCTTCAGTAATCGCCGAGCGGGCACTGACCACCTCGCCGGTGTTCATGTCGATGATATCGGAAGCCAGATACTGCCCAAGCAGCTTCTCGCGCTTCGAGCTTTTGGAAGAGACCTCTACCTCCTCGACCAGATCGAACAGGGAAAGAATATCCTCATCCTTTGCGAAGCCGATCGCCCTCAGCAAAGCAGTGACCAGGAAGTTCTTCTTCTGGTCGATATAGACAAAAATCTGATTGTTGATGTCGGTCTGGAACTCGATCCAGGAACCACGGGTCGGCACAATTTTGGCCGAGTACATCTTCTTGCCGTTCGGATGAACCGCCTGGCTGAACACAACGCCCGGTGAGCGATGAAGCTGGGCCACCACAACGCGCTCTGCGCCGTTGACGATGAACGTGCCGCGTTCAGTCATGTAGGGAATCCTGCCGAGGTAAACCTCCTGCTGGATGGTCTCCTTCCAGTCGGGCTCATCGGCCTCATCCTTGTAGGAGAGCTTGAGCTTGATCTTGAGCGACACATCGTAGGTCAGGCCGCGCTCAATGCACTCCTCGACAGTATATTTCGGTTTATCGAAACTGTAGGAGATATATTCCAGGAGATAAAGCCCCCTGGTATCGGTAATGGGAAAGGCGCTCCTGAGCACTTTTTCAAGCCCCTGATCCTTGCGCTTTGCAAGCGGAACGCTATCCTGTATGAAATTATGAAACGAATCGAGCTGTACCTTGAGAAGGTCGGGGGGATTTAGGATACTCTGGATCTTGGAAAAGTCAATACACGGTGTTGGTGTTGCATCAGCCACGTTCACATGCACCTCGCTTTTAGTCAATTGCAGGGAGTACTTAACAGTTAATGGGCAATTCTCTTTTGGGTCTCACCGTTCGATACGCAACGAATATGCTCTTGCGGCATCGATATGGCGCCCGCTTTGCTCCGATTTGCGACCGGCGACGTCAACCGGTGCTGCACTCCTTATGTCCCGACAGGCCGGCACATTCAGGCTCCGCACTTCGACAACCGCTCACTCGAATCGCTCACGGCAGTAATCAGTGGTACTCTTGGGTCATTACAGGATTCGTCAATACCTTATCGAAGTGGGTCATCGCTCTGCGGCTGTTAAACCGCGGAACGAAAAAAGAAATCTCTTACCACAAACGGACAAAGCTCCGTCCCGGAAACGGTACGGAGCTTGTCAGCCACTAGACCTTGTGAAAGATCACTTCAGTTCAACTTCAGCGCCTGCGTCTTTGAGCTCCTTAGCGATTTTTTCAGCCTCATCCTTGGAAACGGCTTCCTTAACGGTCTTCGGTGCACCGTCAACCATCTCTTTAGCCTCTTTCAGGCCAAGACCGGTGATAGCACGAACAACCTTGATGACGTTGATCTTCTTATCGCCAGCAGCCTTGAGGACGACGTCGAACTCGGTCTTCTCTTCGGCAGCACCAGCATCACCTGCAGGAGCAGCGGCAACAGCGCCAGCCATAACGGCAGGAGCAGCGCTCACATCAAACTTCTCCTCCAGTGCTTTCACTAACTCGGAAGCTTCGGTAAGGGTAAGTTTACCAATCTCTTCTACAAGGGTTTCAACAGATGACATTATTTCCTCTCTCAGTTTGAATTGAAAATATTGAAGCTTTGAGTGCGTAATTTCTTTATTTCTCGAGCTTTCCAACCTGGTCAATCACCGACACGAGGTCACGCATCACTGCGTTCATGACCATCGGCACCGAAGCAACCATGTTGTTGACAAGACCTGCAACGCGACCGATGTTGTCGGTCTTGCTGAGCATCTCTGAAAGCTGAGGCAGGGCATCGGCGCCGAACACGGTACCATCGACTGACGCCATCTTGAACTTCAGCGCTTCGTTGTCTTTGCTGAACTTCTTGATGATCTTGGCCGGGGCGATCGGATCGTCGTAGCTGAACGCAACGGCGGTCGTGTTCTTCAGCCCTTCTGCCAGTTTATCGACATCGGCGGCATCCTTGAGCGCCTTCTTGATCAGGGTGTTCTTGACCACCTTGTACTCGATACCGGCCTTGCGGAACTCCAGACGAAGCTGGCCCATCTTGGTGACATCGAGTCCCTGGAACTCGGTAAAGTAGAAGCCCTGCGACTTCTGGAATTTCTCGGCTACTTCCTGAGCGATCTGCTCTTTTTTATCTCGCTTCATCATAACGTGCGCAATCGTTTTTGTTAGGCCCGCTCGCGTCAGGCAGCAAATTTATCTTTTTTGACCTTCACGCCCGGAGACATGGTGCTTGAAATCGTGATACCCTGGAGGTACTGGCCTTTTGCAGCCGAAGGTTTCAAGCGCACAACCTCTTTGATGAAGCTGCTGATGTTGCCAGCCAGCTGGTCGTTATCGAACGAGACTTTACCAACAGGAGCATGAATGTTGCCAGCCTTGTCAACGCGGAACTCAATCTTACCGGCTTTCACCTCGCTAACAGCCTTGGCCACATCCATGGTGACCGTCCCTGATTTCGGGTTCGGCATCAGACCGCGGGGGCCGAGAATTCTTGCAACTTTACCGAGCTGACCCATGACGTCAGGGGTTGCAACAACCACATCGACATCGGTCCAACCCTCTTTGATTTTCTCGATATACTCTTCGAAACCGACATAATCGGCACCGGCCTCGCGAGCCTCCTCGGCCTTATTCTCTTTACAGACAACCAAAACGGAGACGGTTTTACCGGTTCCGTGAGGCAGCATAACCGTGCCGCGCACGACCTGATCGGCATGACGAGGGTCGACCCCGAGCTTCATGGCGACATCGATCGTAGCATCGAATTTGGTTGTGGTAATCTCTTTGACCTTCTCGACAGCTTCCGCAAGGTCATATTCCTGAACGCTATCAACCGTTGCAGCAGCGTTCCTATAGTTCTTTCCTGCCATTGATTGTGTTGTGTTAGTGGTTAAATAAGCGGCTTATCAGGCCTCCCACGATAAAAACTTATGCCTCAGCCTTCGACGACGATGCCCATGCTGCGGGCAGTGCCCATCACCATCTGGGCAGCGCCTTCGATATCGACCGAATTGAGATCGGGCTTCTTCAGCTCAGCGATCTTGCGCACCTGCTCCATGGTAACCGTGCCGACCTTGTTGCGGTTCGGCTCGCCGGAACCCTTCTGCAGCTTGGCTTCCTTGAGCAGAAGTACAGCGGCAGGCGGAGTCTTGGTGACGAAAGTGAACGACTTGTCGGAAAAAACCGTAATCACCACAGGGATGATCATGCCGGCTTCAGACTGCGTCTTGGCGTTGAACTGCTTGCAGAACTCCATAATATTGACGCCCTTCTGACCGAGTGCCGGTCCGACTGGCGGGGCAGGATTCGCACCTCCTGCGGGAATTTGCAACTTGATGAACCCTACTACCTTTTTTGCCATATTGCTATCTCTCTTTCAACAGCTTGAATAAATACTATGATCTCTGTTATTGCGAAACCGACTTGACCTGGGTAAAATCCAGCTCGGTAGGAGTGCTCCTGCCAAAGAAGTTGATCATAACCTTAACCTTCATCCTCTCAGTGCAAACCTCGTGAACAATACCGGTCAGAGAGCTGAAAGGCCCGTCGATCACCTTGACAGAGTCGCCAACCTTGAATGGAGCCTCGACCACTGCTCGATGCTCAACAGCACTTTCAGGGACAAGAATTTTCTCCACTTCATCAGGACGCAACGGGGTGGGATTATCGTCAACGCCAAGAAAACCCATGACCGATGGAATATCCATGATCAGGTTTCTGGTCTGCTTATCGAGAACCGCCTCAAGCAGCACGTAGCCGGGGAAGGCATTTTTGGTCAGGCTCCGCTTCTTTCCGTTCTTGACCTCGACAAAACGCTCGTAGGGAATATAGACCTGCTTGATCTTGTCGGTAAGACCGTAACGCTCAGCTTCCATCTCGATGCCCTCTTTCACCTTACGCTCATGGCCTGAATAGATCCTGAGTGCGTACCAGTGAACTTGCGGGGCCTCTTGCTCTTCCATCACTTTTTTTCTGACGCCCATGCTGTGTACCTCGAAATCTCCTTAGTCTTACAATATTTTCCCCATAACGGTATTGATAACCCAGTCAACCGAGAAGGTGAATAGGGCAAGAATACCTGAAACCGTCAACACAACAACCGTCATATCCTTCACCTCATCCTTGGTCGGCCACGAAACCTTGCGCATTTCGCCGACGACATCACGATAGTACTTGCCTGCCTTGTCGAGATAATTCTTCATGATTGAGCATCGAGGTAAAGATCGTGAACAGCATACGAGTCCAGCCTGCCTGCACGTCAGGAGGGAGTCGAACCCCCAACCTGCGGTTTTGGAGACCGCTGCTCTGCCAATTGAGCTACTGACGTGTAACCGCCCCTGCGGGAGCCGGAGCTGATGATCGGACTTGAACCGATGACCTCTTCCTTACCAAGGAAGTGCTCTACCGACTGAGCTACATCAGCTTGTCAAGAACAAAACCAAGTGGGTAGGGGGGGATTCGAACCTCCGAAGACATATGTCGACAGATTTACAGTCTGTTGCGTTTGACCGCTTCGCTACCTACCCATGCATGACCGGTGAGCTGGTGATGGGACTCGAACCCGCAACCTGCTGATTACAAATCAGCTGCTCTACCAATTGAGCTACACCAGCAGCTCATAAAAATACAGGGCTGGTAATATAAGTCTCGCCTCAAATTATCCAAAGAAAAAAAACATAATTCTCTCTTTTTCGACAGAAGAAGGCAAGATATGCCAAGCCCTGGCTGTTCACGTGCGAATCACGTTGAGGAGAGAAAAAAGATGGGCCTGATGGACAAGAAAAACATGCGGCAGGAAACAGAAAAGAGCTGCGCCAAACCTGAGTCTCCTCAGTTTTTTTCATGAGCGCCGGCAAACAAACCAGCAAGCCAAACCACCAGCTTTCTGGGCACAAAGCGTTGCGTGAAGCGCATCATGCTATCAAAGCTGGTCGGCAGAATGAGAACCGAATTACCGGCAAGCCCACGCCGAACCGCGCGAATCACCACCTCGGGACTGGACACCGGCGTAATAATCCGGCTGCGGTCATGCCCCGCCCGGCTATAAAACTGGTCGTTGTCAATGAAACCAGGACAGATGGCGAAGACGCGAACCCCAGTTCCGGCGAGTTCCCCGGCAAGGGCTTCGGTCAAAGTCACCACAAAGGATTTGGTTGCCGAGTAACAGGCCATACCGGGCACACCCTGAAACCCGCCGAGCGAAGCGATGTTGGCTACCGCGCCCTGCCGCCGCTGGAGCATGGACGGCAGAAACAGACGGGTCAGCGTCGCAACAGCAACCATGTTAACCATCGACATCCGGACAAGCTCCTCTTCCGGCATCCGTTCAAAGTTGCCGGTAACCGAAAACCCCGCACAATTGACCAGCCGGTCAACCGAGATAGAGCGCTCCTCGCAGAACCCGAACACCTGCTTGGGAGCCCCGGATTCGGAAAGATCCTGAGCGCACACCAGCACGTCAACTCCGTGCGCTTGCCGCAACTCTTCGGCAAGTTCCTCCAGCTTGTCGCCGGATCGGGCCACCAGCACGAGATGCTCGCCGCTTTTGGCGCGATCTGCGGCGATAGCCTTGCCAATACCACTCGAAGCGCCGGTGATCAGCGTGTACAACTTCATATCGGATCGACCCATTTACCGTTCTGGCGGATCAGCTCGATCAGGCGCTCAAGCGCCTCTGCTTCGGGCAGATTCTGCTCGACACACTCCTTGCCCACGTAGAGACTGATGCGCCCCTTGCCGGAACCGACATAACCGAAATCAGCGTCAGCCATCTCGCCGGGGCCGTTGACGATGCAGCCCATGATACCGACCTTCAGCCCCTTGAGGTGTGAAACCCGCTGCTTGATGAGCGCCGTGGTCTTTTCGAGGTCGAAATAAGTGCGGCCACATCCGGGGCAGGAGATAAACTCGGTTTTGGACATCCTGATCCGCGCGGCCTGAAGGATGTTGAAGCCGAGTGAAATCTCGTCGTCAGCGGTGAGCGGGGTGTCGAGCGCCAGCACATCGCCGATGCCGTCGCAGAAAAGCGTGCCGGTCTGGATCGCGCTTTCGATCATCATACCGGAGCGATCGCCCTCATGGCGACGGTAGCGCACCACAAGCGGGTAGTCGATACCGGCTTTTTTCAGTTCGAGCGCCAGCTTGCGGACGGCATAAAGCGGCTCGCGGGAGAGAATGGAGAGCATTACACGCTTCATACCCTTCGACTTCAGCTTGGAAGCGAGGCGCACCAAGACCTCGGCGGGCACGTTCTCCGACGCATTTTCATGAATGAAGCAGAACTCGATAGCCGCCTCGTCGTCATGCAGTGAGTCGATGAACGAGGTCGAGAGCGCTTCGCCCTCAACAATGTCGAGCCGCACACGACCGCAGAGCGGCAGCAGCGTTTCGACCAGCGCGGTGTCCGCAGTCGAGACGACCGCCTTGTCACGCAGCTCGCCAAGCGAATCGAGCATCCGTCCGAGCATCGGCACATCCTCGACGCTGCCGATGGCGATACCGACATATTCGGAGCGGATCGCATCCTCCGGCTTGTCCGGAGCGAGGCGGACGAGAATCTCCTGCGTCAGGCCATCAGGATCGGAAACCGGCGTTTTGGCCATCGTCTCCACTCCCGGCAACGCATCGGCTCCTATCGGGTTGCCCGCGCCTTCGATCTGGCTGGACGAACGCCGCGAATAGCCAAACGGCTCGAACGGCAGCAGCTCGTGCGCCTGTCCTGTCAGACCTGGATCGACCACATGCTTGACCGAAAGGTGCCCCTGGTCACCTTTGACCAGCAGGCGCTCGTTGTATTTCCGGACGATGGCGAAACCAACCGGCACTTCGTTGACCGGGTCCTCGGTGAGCGACACGCGGATGGTATCGCCGAGGCCATCTTCAAGCAGCGCGCCGATACCCATCGCCGACTTGATGCGCCCCTCATCGCCATCCCCCGCCTCGGTTACGCCGAGATGCAGCGGATAGGCGTAGCGCAGCTCCGCATCAGCACGAGCGACGAGCAGACGGTAGGCCTGAATCATCACCCTCACGTTCGAGGATTTCATCGAAAAGAGAATATCGTAATAACCCTCATCCTCGCAGATACGCGCGAACTCGAGCGCGGCCTCGACCATGCCCTCCGGCGAATTGCCCAAACGGCTCACGATCCGGTCGGAGAGGGAGCCGTGGTTGGTGCCGATGCGCATCGACACGCCAAGCTCTTTGGCTTTTCTGACCAGCGGCGTGAACTCCTCGCGCACCTTGTCGAGTTCAGCCTGGTACTGCTCATCGGTGTAATCCTCGCTTGAAAACTTCGCCCCGGTCGCGTAATTGCCCGGATTGATTCGGATGTTCTCGACAAACTCCACCGCTTTCATGGCCGCCTTTGCCGAAAAATGGATGTCGGCCACCAGCGGCGTATCGATGCCGTCGCGCCGAAGCTGCTCGCGGATGTTGCGCAGATTCTCCGCATCACGCTCGGTCGGCACGGTCAGGCGGATGATTTCGCATCCCGCCTCATGCAGCCGCCGGCACTGCTCGACGGTGGCCGCGGTATCCATCGTGTGGGTGTTGGTCATCGACTCAACTCTGACCGGCTGGTGGCCACCAAGGGTGATCCGGCCAAAAGGCACCTCTCTGGTAAAGCGGCGGCGATAGCTGTACACCGGCACGGGATAAACGATGGACTGGCCTCCGGCAAGCGTTTCTTCAGTCATGAAAGCATGGCGTTGAAATTGAAAAAATGTTCTGCAAGGTAGGAATTGGACGACATAAAAAAAAGCCGGCAACCCGGCTCAAAAGCTGTGGAACGGAATCGTAACGGGCGAGAATTGACCGCGAGAAAAGGATCCATCCTGAATCAGGCAAAACCCGAACTCTTCATTCCTCCTTGATGATGAACACAGTCTCGTCCTCTTTGTGAAAATTGTAGCGCTCTCGTGCCACCTTTTCAACACTGTCCGGACTGTAAGCGTGTTCGATAATTGCCTGTTGCTCTGCAATCTTTTGCTCTTCTTCGGCAAGGCGCTCTTCGAGTCGCCGGTTTTCCAGCTCCATCCGGACGCGCTTGATCAGACCGAAATCACCGAAAACGAGCCCCAGCGCGAAAAGCGCCAGCAGCAGCCGGATCAGGAATTTCTTCGGATTCGAACTGATCGAATCCCGTATATCCGAAAAAGAGGGCAGCATGATTCGATAGAGTGGCCTTGATGGCTTCATGTGTCAAAGGCATGTCGGAACAATCGACATGCCTTTGTTCGCAAAAGAGTTATCCGAAAAGCTTCGTCGAAGCTTAGACCCGGAAGGCTTCGATGCCGGGATAGACAGCCGTATCGCAAAGCATCTCTTCGATACGGAGCAGCTCGTTATACTTGGCCATGCGGTCGGAGCGCGACATGCTGCCGGTCTTGATCTGCCCGGCGTTGGTCGCCACGGCGATCTGCGCGATGGTGGTGTCTTCGGTCTCGCCGCTGCGGTGGCTGATGACCGAGGTGTACCCGTTGCGCTTGGCCAGGTCGATTGCCTGAAGCGTTTCGGTCAGCGTGCCGATCTGGTTCACCTTGATGAGAATCGAGTTGCCGACCCCCTTCTCGATGCCTTCACCCAGTCGCTTGCTGTTGGTCACGAACAGGTCGTCGCCGACGAGCTGCACGCGATCACCGATCTTGTCGGTCAGCATTTTCCAGCCGTCCCAGTCATCCTCGGCCATGCCGTCTTCGATGGAGATGATCGGGTAGCGGCTTGCCCAATCAGCCCAGTAGCTGGCCATCTCTTCGGAGGTGAGCTCGCGGCCAGACGATTTCTTGAACACGTAGCACTTCTTCTCAGTGTCGTAGAACTCAGAGCTTGCCGGATCGAGCGCGATCATCACGTGACCGTCACCGAGACCGCCCTTGTCGGTCGGTGCGCCTGCCTTGTAACCGGCCAGACCGATGGCCTCGATGACCAGCTCGATCGCCTGCTCGTTGGACTCCACGTTCGGAGCGAAACCACCTTCGTCACCCACTGCCGTGCTCAGGCCGCGGTCGTGCAGCAGAGACTTGAGCGAGTGGAAAACCTCGGCGCCGCACCGAAGCGCATCGGAGTAACGCTCGAAGCCGATCGGCATAATCATGAACTCCTGGAAATCAACCGTATTGTCGGCATGAGCTCCACCGTTGAGCACGTTCATCATGGGCACCGGCAAGGTCTTGGCAGTCGTGCCGCCGATGTATCGGTAAAGTGGCAGCCCGGAATATTCGGCTCCCGCTTTGGCGCAGGCGAGTGAAACACCGAGGATGGCGTTGGCGCCGAGCACGGATTTGTTCGGCGTGCCATCCAGCTCGATGAGTCGTGCGTCGATCTCTTCCTGTTCAGTCACATCCATGCCCTGCAAGGCGTCGTTGATCACGGTGTTGACATTCTCGACCGCATTGAGCACGCCTTTGCCGAGAAAAACGCTCTTGTCCTTGTCGCGAAGTTCAACCGCTTCGTGTACGCCGGTCGAAGCGCCGCTCGGAACGGCCGCACGGCCAAAGGAGCTTTCGGTATAAACATCGACTTCGACAGTAGGATTGCCTCGCGAGTCCATGATCTGACGAGCGTGGATCTTGGTAATGACTGACATGGTACGGTGATTTAGAATTGAATGAAGAACATAAAGGGAAAAGATACGCAATGCTTCTCATTCTTTGGAGACAGGCAGGCCATTTTATCATCCCCAAAGCCGCATTAATGGTGATTACAACAGCGGATACAATATTTTTTTGATTAAGTTTTTCTTAAGTACCGTCGGCTGAATTCCTGCAAAGTTCATCGTAAAGCAGTAATCTTCGGCCACAGCGGACAGCTCCGTTCAACCAAACCAATAAAGGAGTAGTGACATGCAAGCTGTTCCAACCGAGCAATTGAGGAACATTGTCGTTACCGGCCATGCAGGAACCGGCAAAACCATGCTGTGCGAATCGCTTGCCCTGAGCATGGGGGTGATCAACCGACTCGGCAGCATTGAAGAAGGATCGACCCTGTCAGATTATGCTTCCGATGAAATCGAAAGGCAACACAGCCTGAACACCAGCCTTATTCACGGCAACTGGAAAGACAAGAAGATCAATATTATCGACACCCCCGGCCTGCTTGACTTTCACGGAGACGTCAAGTCGGCCATGCGCGTGGCAGACACTGTGCTGATCACGGTCAATGCTGCAACTGGCGTTGAGGTTGGCACCGACACCGTTTGGGACTATACGCAGGAATATTACAAGCCGACCATGTTCGTCCTGACGAAACTGGATGCCGACCGGGCTGAATTCGATGAAACTATCGAAGCCCTCCGCGACCATTTCGGCCATCTGGTCACGCCGATACAATTCCCCGTCGAAGAGGGGCAGAATCACCACGTTCTGATCGACGTGCTCTTGATGAAGCAGCTTGAATTTGATCCTGACAAGCCCGGCAGCATGACGATCTCCGACATTCCAGACCTGCACCGGAAAAAGGCTGAGGAGCTTCATCAGCAGCTGGTCGAGGCGGTTGCCGAAACCGATGAAGAGCTGATGAACCGCTTTTTCGACGTCGGCACTTTGACCGAAGACGAGCTACGAGCAGGCATCAAATCGGCGCTCGTCACCAGAACCTTCTTCCCGGTCTTTTGCACCTCTCCGCTGCACCTGATCGGTTCGGAACGCTTGCTCAACGCCATCGTCAACCTTTGCCCTTCCCCAATCGAGCGCGGTCCGGAACACGCCCACTGCTCAGTCATGAACGACGAAAAGCTGCTCGATCCGGACCCGGAAGGTCCGACTGTGGCGTTCATCTTTAAAACCATGTCGGAACCGAGAGTTGGCGAAATCTCCTACATTCGTGTCTATTCGGGCCATATCGAAAGCGGGCATGAACTGATCGACGCCCAGACCGGACAGCTAGAAAAGCTTGGTCAGGTGCACACCATGCTCGGTCAGAAAAAAATACCGGTTGACAAGCTGCTTGCCGGTGACATCGGCATGGTGGTCAAACTCAAGAACTCGCACACCAACGATACGTTGGCCGACAAGGGAGTCGATTGCCGCATCAGCCCGATCATTTTCCCCGAGCCGGTACTCTCGACAGCTATCGTTCCCACCAGCCAGGGTGACGAGGAAAAGATTTCCTCGGGCCTGCATCACCTTCACGAAGAGGACCCGAGCTTCACCATCGAGCACGATGTGGAGTTCAACCAGACCATTCTGAAAACCCTCGGCGACACTCATCTCGACATCATCATCAGCCGCCTGTTCAACAAGTTCAATGTCAAGGTTGAGACCGCTCCGATACGGATTCCTTACCGCGAAACCATCAGAATCGCCGCCTCGGCGCAGGGCAAGTTCAAGAAGCAATCAGGCGGGCGTGGTCAGTATGGCGACGTGTGGATCAGGATCGAGCCGACGGAACGAGACTCCGGCTTCGAGTTCGCCAGCGAAGTGGTTGGCGGCGTAGTGCCGACCCGCTATTTGCCAGCTGTAGAAAAGGGAATACGCGAAACTATCACCCACGGACTCCTTGCCGGCTATCCACTGGTCGATCTCAAGGCAGTAGCCTACGACGGTTCGCACCATCCGGTTGACAGCTCGGAGAACGCTTTTAAAATCGCGGCAAGCATGGGCTTCAAAGCCGCCTTTGACAAAGCAAAACCGCTGATTCTCGAACCGCTCTGCTCAATCACCGTTCAGACGCCTGACCAGTATACCGGTGAAATCGTCGGGGAAATCTCAAGCAAGCGAGGCCGTATTCTCGGCATGGATACCGACTCACGATTCCAGATCATCAAGGCGATGATTCCGCAATCGTCGCTCTCGGATTTCCACCACGACCTGACCAGGCTGACTCAGAGCCGTGCTCGCTACAGCTATGTTTTCAGCCACTACGAAGAAGCGCCGTCCGATGTGGCCAACAAACTCATTGCGGAGAAAAACAACGAAAGCTAAAGGCTTTCTTCTCAAGCGAGTAGGCTTAATCAAACTTACTTGTCAAACACAAAAGCGGCTGTACAATCATCGAGCACAGCCGCTTTTGTTTGTTCTGATATGGCTTAAACGCCTGGCGATCAGGCCACCTCAACTCTATGCACACAGGCTAGCATTCTACATTCCGAGTTCTATAATCGCCCGACAATAGAAAGAAGCTTAAGCCACCAGACCATCCAAACCGCCTCCACGATATTTTTTCTGGTCATTTTTGATTTTCCCACCGTCCGATCGACAAAAACGATCGGGACTTCGCTGATAGTTAGGCCTTGCTTCCAGACCCGAAAATCAATTTCAATCTGAAATGAGTAACCCTGTGAGTGAATACTATCCAGCGCAATGGCGTTGAGCGCTTTTCTGCTCAAGCACTTGAAACCGCTTGTGGGATCTGAAACGGGCATTCCGGTAATCCAGCGAGTATAAATACTGGCTGTTTTTGAAAGCACGAGTCGAGAAAGGGGCCAGTTGATCACATTGACAGTATTGTTCATGTAACGTGATCCAATCACCAGATCGGCATTTTGTGCCGCTTTGAGTAATGAGGCAATAGAGCCCGGATCGTGAGAAAAGTCGGCATCCATCTCGATGATCCGCTCATACCCGCGCTCCAGGGCGTAGCGGAAACCTGCAAGATAGGCCGTACCAAGCCCAAGTTTGCCCGGCCTACGCATCAGAAAGAGACGCGATTCATGTTCGATCATTGCGTCGATGATCGCAGCAGTGCCATCTGGCGAATTGTCATCGATCACCAGAATCTCAAGAGATTCTGGATATTGACGGAGAATGTCGGCGATAAGAGGCTCGATATTCTCTGCCTCATTATAGGTTGGAATGATCACCAGTGTCTTTCCTGCAAGGTCAGAAATATCTACAGGATTCTGGATGGACTGCTCAAGCACGCTTGTGAGTTTTATTGGAATCGGCATTTTTTTCCAAATAAAAAAAGCATTGCTTTTCACAAAGCAATGCTTTTTCAACACCGACAATGCGGTATAGAATGGCTGACTTACCTGACTTCGCGGTGAAAGCGATGCAGAAAGCGCAGATCAAAATCAAGCCTTTCTGGCGGCGTATAGCTGAAATCGAGAATTTCCCCGTCAGGAAGCTGTTCGATCAAGGCACCTGAAGGACACTCATCACCAGAGAAACATGCCGAGCAGGAAATACATGCATCCTGATCGATGTAGCAACGGAAACCTCCCTCCTGCACGTCACCGTAGAACTTGTAACCAATAGCATTAATCTTCGGCGGGCACTTGTCCAGACAAAGGCCACAGCCAACACAAAGGTTCTCGATAATGAAATAGTGTTTCTTTGGACGTGGCGGAGCTTTCTTCAAAGCCGGCTTGGCTGCTGGTTTCGCAGCTGGCTTTGCCGGTGGAGCACCTTTTGCGACCGGAGCACCTTTAGCAGCTGGCGCACCTTTCGGAGCGGGCTTACCGGCCGGTTTAGGCGCCGGCTTAGCCTTTGGCTTGACATATGGAAGCGCTGATTCCTGGCGAACACCGGAACGACCGAGCGGAACATCTAACGGAGACAGCCTTGCCTTGCCAGACTGCTTGGCAGCAGGCGCTTTGGCCTTTGGCGCAGCCGACCCTTTAGGCGCAGCAGGCGCACCACCTTTCGGAGCCGCTTTCGCTCCCGGAGCAGTTGCCTGGTTTTTATTTTCAACAGGTTCGGCCATACAAACCCCCCTCTCTAAAATTGTTTTGCGTGGTAAACGTTATGACTCTAAGATGGCCGAAGGGGCAAAAAGCCCCTTCGTACCTTAACTATTACGCAATCAGTTTCATCAGCGTATCGACCAACTGGGCAAGCATCTGCTGGCCGGAGACTGCTGCGTGGCTAACGGGAGGCGGCAGCGGAGAATCGGTCTGATAGAAACCGTTGGCGATGAACAGGAACACCAGCATAAAGGTACCACCAAAGTACAGGAAGGTACCGGCAAGCTTGGAGTCCGAAATGGTCAGAACCGGGAAGCGGAAGTTGACATCTCTGTTAAGGAACTTCTTACCCATCCAGCGAATGGTTCTGGTCTGGATGTCAGCACCTTCAAGACGCGAACCGCGATCCTCGAACCAAACAGCAAAGCTGATGAACCACACCAGGTGACCAATCATGAGAATGGTCGAAAGGTGCGAGCTGGAGAAGATCGTCACGGTCTCAGTCCAGAAGTAGTAGAAGATACCCGAAGTGTAGTGATGCTGAAGCCCAGCGATAGCATCCCAAGCCTTAGCGTCAGCAGCAGGCACACCGTACATCATCGATGCGATCCAGGCACCATCGATGTACCAGCAGACTGCAGACAGACCTTTGATACCCCAGAGCATGGCAAACCACAGCTGGTCCTGAATGGAGACACCACAAGTACCACCATAGACCGGACCGAGGCACGGGAAGGAGTAGGAGTTCTTCTTCAGGCCCAAGTCATCCCAAAGCGGAGACGTGTGGGCGAAGAAGGCAATACGAACGAGCGCGATCAGCGAGAAGAGCGAACCAGCGGTAATGACGTGGGCCATAACCCAGTCGTTGATGCTCGGATCTGCAAACATCCACTGGAACATCGGCAGCGGTTTGAGCCAGTAGAACGACATCATAATGTTCGTTCCGAAAATGTTCAGCTCACAGATCGTGTTCCATACGATAACAGCATAAACCGAAAGCATGGTCGAGAAGCAGAGCGCCATGACGGTACCGAGGATCTTGACCTGGACTTCCTGATCGCGGCCCTTGGTGATCCAGATCGACTTGATCTGGTTGTAGATGCCGTTGAGCTGAATCTTGAGCAGATACTGACCACCATGGTACACACCGGCGAACACGTAAAGCACACCACAAATAATGTGGTTGAAGGTAATCAGGTTGATGACAACCCTTGCCATGCCAAACGACTCACCGTTCTTAGGAAGAATGGCGTATGGGGCAAACTCGGCAAACTCCTTGGATCCGGAGAGGATCTTGCCGCCCTGCTCGACAAAGTCGAAGCTGACGCGGTTGAACGGCTCACCATAAATATAGAACACCAGATTGTCGAGTTCCTGATAGTAAGCATGGAACGACGGCTGCTGGAAGGCCACGAAAGCAATCACACCAAGCGCAATGTTGACGTAACCGATAGCAGTAAGGTGAACCGAGAATGCCGCCTTCATATCGTCATTAAGATGGATAGCTGCATTCGGAGGATTGTTCCACCAGTAGATACCAAGAGCGAAGAAAACCACGAACCAGACAAACGACATAAAGGTTTCGGAGTTGATCGTCTGGAAATCAGGAATCGGGGCAAACCCGAGAAGAAGCCACATCAACAGGCCCCAGCCAAGGAAAAGCAGAGACATGTAAACGGCGTGTGGGCCGAGAGCATCTTTGTAGGTTTTTGCGCTGGTGCCATTAAAGACCGCATCACCGAACTTGCCGAGGAAACGGAAATCGCGGAAGTTACCGCAGCGACCGGTGAAGGGATTGGTCAAGTTGTGCGTCCAGTGGCGCCAGCCGCCGAACAAGAGAATAGAACCAGAGAGGAAATGGAAGGCTGCCCATCCGAGAAGCCTTGCACCAGCAGCCTCGAGATCGGCAGTCTTGGTGCTGTAAGTGTCGATGCCGAGTGAAACCATTCTCGGCTTGATGGTCAGATAGAACCAGTTGTCATGGAAACCCGGAGATCCCCAGGGAAACACCTGGATACCCGAGATGTAGTAGATTGCCATGATAAAGCCGAGCACACCGAGCAAGGCAAGATGGCCGCCTACGACCTGCTCGTCATCGAGCTTTTCGGTATCGAAGATCTGGTACCACTTCGTCGAGCGCGTTTCTGTTCTCTGGAACAGAAAACGTCTCATCTTGGCGGCATCCTTTTCTTTAATGACCGATGCTCCGCCTGGTGTGCCATTTGCCTTTGGAGCCGGCGCCTTTCCTTTTGGAGGAGGCACTGTCCCCTTCGGCTTCACCCCTGCGGGTTTCACTTGTTCAGCCATTGTATTCTCTCCTTTGTTTGGACGTATTTTCAGGTTGAAGAAACCGAAAAAACCGGTGATACACCCCCACGGTAAGCGGCCATTCGTCTGTCACGGATACCTTTCCGCTGGCTGACACGACATGGAGAAATTCCCGGAAAAAACAGTTTTGCAGGTCATCTCAGAGAAAAAACCACCCTGCAACAGTAGCAAATAAAATAAGAAAATTTATTTAATAGTAAAGTTTTTTGCCCCCGCTTCCCCTTTAGCCAGAGGGCTTTGGCGCGATTTGTCTGCGCTCTGGCGAAGTGCCGTAAGAACGGGCACCACAAGCAGCATCTCAGTAAAACACAGCATCCGGATCAACATCATGCAGATCGAATTTACCAAAATGTCGGGAGCCGGCAACGACTTCATCGTCATCGACAACAGGCAGAACCAGTTCAACCTCGAACCAGAACTGGTGCATGCGATGTGCACCCGGCGAACCGGTATCGGCGCTGACGGTTTGATTCTTATCGAAGCTTCTGAAACAACTGATTTCAGAATGAATTACCACAACGCTGACGGCTATCCCGGCACGATGTGCGGCAACGGCGGTCGGTGTGCAGTCTATTTTTCCCACCTCATCGGCATCCGCCCGGCAGGCGCTCGCTACCGCTTCGAGGCTGGTCCCGGAACGTACGAGGCAGAGGTCACCGGCGAAGAGTCGGTCAGACTGCACATGCTTCCCCCCTCTGACTTCCGGGACGACCTTCATGCGGGCGCATGGAACTGCCATTTCGTCGATACCGGCTCGCCGCACGCCATCGCCTACGTCGAAAACCTCGACCAGATGGACGTCTTCAGCGAAGGCAGCTCTATCCGAAACAACAAGGAGGTTTTCCCGGAAGGAACCAACGTGAATTTTCTGGAGATCACCGCGCCCGATGCGCTCAGCATCAGGACGTTCGAGCGGGGCGTCGAGGACGAAACCCTCGCCTGCGGCACCGGCACGGTAGCGGCCGCTCTGATGAGCTACCGGCTCGGCAAGGTCGCATCCTCGCCGGTCAGGGTGACGGTGAGAAGCGGCGAAACGCTGATAGTCGGCTTCAATGATGCAATGGACGAGATTTACCTCGAAGGGCCAGCCTGCCCGGTCTATCGGGGAACTATCGCCCTGTAAGTCCGCCTTATAATTAGTTTGTCGTGACAGGGTCAACAGCCCTGATCCGAAAGCCTGAAGTCGATGAGCCATGCATACGGCAAGCTTCTATCATACAGCCCCGGACGGAGTGCTTCAGTGTGACCTCTGCCGTCACTACTGCCGTATCCGTCCGGGCCGAAGCGGCCTGTGCCGAGTAAGGAAAAACATCGACGGGCGCCTGGTCGCGCTCACCTACGGCAGGGCGATCTCGCAATCGGCTGATCCGGTGGAGAAAAAGCCGCTCTACCACTTCATGCCGGGCACGGCAACCTGGTCGTTCGGCACGGCGGGCTGCAACTTCACCTGCGCCAACTGCCAGAACTGGCAGATCAGCCAGGCGCTCCCGGACGAAGAAGTCGCGCTGATCATCCCTCCCGAAAAGATCGTACAGAACGCAATCCGCGCCGGATGCCCATCAATCTCCTGCACCTACACCGAGCCGACCATATTTGCCGAATATGCGCTCGACGTCATGAAGCTCGCCAAAGAGAGCGGCCTCAAAACCATCTGGGCGAGCAATGGCTACCTGTCACCGCTCTGCCTCGACACCATCCAGCCGTGCCTCGATGCGATCAACGTCGATCTCAAATCGATGGATGACGCCTTTTACCGCCGCCTCTGCGGCGCCCGCCTCGCGCCGGTGCTCGACAGCCTGCGTCAGATTCGCAAAAGCGGCATCCATCTTGAAATCACCACGCTCGTCATCCCCGGCCATTCAGACGATCCGGCCATGCTCGAACGCCTTGCTGGCTTCATCGCCGACGAACTCGGTAGCGAGACGCCCTGGCACCTGATTCCGTTCTACCCGGAGATTTCATGGAAGATGCACGAAACCCCGGCCACCGAACCGTCAGCGCTTGAAACAGCTTGGCAGATCGGCCGGGATGCCGGATTGCAACACGTGTACTCAGCGTCTCACAACGACACCCTTTGCGCGCACTGCGGCGCGACGCTCGTTAAACGCGAACGCCAGTTCATCGGAGCGCAAATTAAACGCTTCGACGCCGGAGGCCGATGTCCCTCATGCCATGAGCCATCGCCTGTAAAAAACTAAATGATGGCAATGCAGCGAAACATCAGAAACCCAGCTGTTGCAGGCGCTTTTTATCCGGCTGATCCCTCTGAACTCAACACTCTGCTTGCAGAGCTTTTTGAGAAAACAAGCCAGCCATCGAGCCAACCTACCCCCAAAGCCTTCATCGTCCCGCACGCAGGCTACCGGTTCAGCGGACAGGTTGCCGCTCAGGCGTTTCGCACGCTTGAGGGGCAGCGCATCAGAACCGCGGTGCTGCTCGGCAATGCCCACGCCGCACTGTTCGACGGCATCGCCATCGATCCACACGCCGGATGGCACACGCCGCTGGGCACCGTGCCCGTCGATGAAACGATGCGAAACCGGCTGATTGAACTCGACCCGACACTTTATCATCAATCCGGCATCGCCCACCGGCGCGACCACGTGCTCGAAGTGCAGCTTCCGCTGCTCCAGCATGTGCTGCAACCCGGCTTCAAAATCCTGCCCTTGCTCTTTGGCCAGAACCCGGCGGGCACGTACCGGCAATGCGCCGACGCCCTCCTGTCGCTCCTCTCGGGCAACGACCTGCTCATAGCCAGCTCCGACCTTTCGCACTACCCATCGTACCACGATGCCCAAACCATTGACCCACGAACCCTCGAACACATGGTCGGGCTGGACAGTCAAGGACTCGAACAGCACGAACAAGAGGTCATGCGGCGCGGAATCCCTGGCCTTGAAACCCTTTTCTGCGGCCTGGATGCTGTCAAAACCGTCCTCGAAATCGGCAGCAGGCTCGGCTGGAAAGGCAAGCTGCTCGACTACCGGAACAGCGGCGACGCCGAACCAGCATCCCGAGATGCTGTGGTCGGCTACGGCGCAATCATGTTCGCCGCACCCTGATTTCGCATAACCCTGAACCCCATCATGATGCAACCATCCAACGGTCAACCGCCGCAAGGCTCGCCAGCTCCCGAACCCTTCGTGCTTAACTCCTGCACAACAACCGGAACGGCAAAAGACAATCCGTTCGAGATCGCCCGCAGCCAGCTCGACGAAGCAGCGGCGGTCATGGGCCTCGATCCGGAGGTGCTGGAGCTGCTCCGATGGCCGATGCGCGAAATGCACATCACCATTCCGGTCAAAATGGACGACGGTTCGGTGCGCGCGTTTCACGGCTTCAGGGTGCAGTACAACGACGCGCGCGGCCCCAACAAAGGCGGCATCCGGTTCCATCCAGACGAAACCATCGACACGGTCAGGGCGCTGGCCGCATGGATGACCTGGAAAACCGCCGTCCTGAACATTCCACTCGGCGGCGCCAAGGGCGGGGTGATATGCAATCCGAAAGCGATGTCTGAAGGCGAACTCGAACGGCTGTCGCGAAGTTACATCCGGCAGGTCGGTCGCTTGCTTGGACTGACAAAGGACGTGCCCGCGCCTGACGTCTATACCACCCCGCAGATCATGGCCTGGATGGCTGACGAATACTCTTTCATGCAGGGGCACAACGACTTCGGCGTCATTACCGGCAAACCGATCGCCCTCGGCGGATCGCTGGGGCGCGGAGACGCCACGGCGCGGGGCGGCATCATCTGCATCCGCGAAGCCGCCAAAGCGCTCGGCATCGACCTTCACGGCAAAATCGTCGCAATCAACGGTTACGGTAACGCCGGATCGTTCGCGCACAAGCTCATTGTCGAACAGCTCGGCATGAAGGTTGTCGCCGTCTCCGACTCGAAAGGCGCAATCTATCAGCCGGACGGCATCGACTACGACGCCATCATGGAGCACAAGAGGCGCAACGGCACGGTGAGCGGATTTCCGGGCTCGACGCCGCTAAGTAACGGCGAACTGCTCAAGCTCAACGTCGCCGTGCTCATTCCGGCCGCCCTCGAAGACGAGATCACCTGCACCAACGCCCGCGACATCAACGCCGCCATCGTGGCGGAACTGGCCAACGGCCCAACTACCCCCAAAGCCGACAAGATCCTCCACGAACGAGGCGTCTACCTCATTCCCGATCTTCTCTGCAACGCTGGCGGCGTAACGGTCTCCTACTTTGAAATGGTGCAGAACACCAGCGGCTGGTACTGGGATGAAGAGGAGGTTCACCAGCAACTCGAAAAAAAGATGACCGCCGCCTTCAGCGCAGTGCACAAAGCCGCACTAAATTGGGAGGTCGACAACCGCACGGCCGCCATGATCGTAGCCATACGCCGCATCGAGGAGGCCATGACACTGCGTGGCTGGGTGTAAGCTACTTGATGCCGGTCAAACCCGACCGATAGACCGGCAAAAAAAGAAATAACTGATGAAGAGCGAGAGCGGAGAACTTTTTATCACGATAGTGACCTTACTTGGTTATTGATTAACGCCATGCCTTGGCAGAAGAGCGTTCTTCGATGTTAATCCGAAGTACACGAATGTTTTTGTGAACCCCCCATAACTTTTCATTCAAAAGGAGACGAGATATGCAGAAATACGTATGTGTGCCTTGTGGCTATGTTTACGACCCCGAAGAGGGCGATCCGAACAACGGAATCGATCCGGGAACGCCGTTCGAAGATCTTCCGGAAGACTGGGTATGCCCGGTGTGCGGAGTGGACAAATCCTTGTTCGAACCTGAGTCCTGAAAAAAACTTCGCCTTGTTGTTTCCAGCCAGTCCGGCAGACACTCAGTCTCCGGACTGGCTTTTTTGTTCGGACTCTACATGCACCGGCTCTTTTTCAGCACTATCACCACTCTTCTCTGCGGTGCTGTCTGCCTGCAACGCCGCATCGATAAGCCCCTCTGGAATGCCGACAACCACCGAATCGGACTGTTGGTCACTTGAACGTTCGACATCCACTTCCTGATGATGGGGCGAAAAAACGGATATGCCTACATAGCCCAGCAGCGCAAGCAAAATGAGCAGCAAAAGGACTCGCAAAAATTTCATACTGAATATCAGATGATTCAAAAAAATCCTTTACTCTTTCTAGTATAATGCGTTACAGCATGTTTCACAAACTGACAACTTGTGCAATCCGTTACTATCTCAACCGGATTTACCGTTTATTGACTAACTTGGAGAGATGACTGAAGCATACTGTATTCGATCACCCATGAAACGTTACGAACCATGAACAGGATGAACAAATTCTTGGGCGGAATGAAGATTGCCGCCCTGTCAGGACTTCTCGCCCTGAACTTTTCAGCACCAGCTTCTGCCGAGGTGGACGGCAAAGCCATCTTCGATCGGAGTTGCAGCGTCTGCCACTCGATTGCGCCGCCGCCAAAATCAGCTCCACCAATTCTGCCTATCTCAGCCAGATATCACCAGCAATTTTCATCGAGAAACGAAGGCATAAAGCAGATGGCTGAGTTCATCAAATCCCCCACGAAAGAGAAGGTGCTTGCCGATCAGCACGCCATCACCCGTTTTGGCTTGATGCCACCCATACCGCTCAACGATGAAGAGCTGAATGCAGTATCTGCATGGGTGTGGGATCAGTACACCGGTGAACAATGGGGCCGCGGTAAAGGCAATGGACAGGGGCGTAGAGCCGGGCAAGGCAACTGCAACCAGCGCTGAGCAAACCGGACACGATACAGAGCATAAAAAAAGCAGCAGGGAGAACCCTGCTGCTTTTTTTCCGCCGGAGCGACCTCGTATGAGTGGTATGAGGAGTACCCTTGGGCAGACTCGAACTGCCGACCAACAGTTTAGGAAACTGGTGCTCTATCCACTGAGCTACAAGGGTAAAAAATCGCTCTGGCCGGTAATGTACGAACTAATTGTTCAGAAAGCAAGAAACCCACTCCGGCACCTCGAACGAGGGTAGGCGCAAAGGCCTGACCCTACGTTCTTCCGAACATGCGATCGAGTTCGCCGAGTGAAAGACGGATAATCACCGGCCTGCCGTGCGGGCAGACGTAGGGCATTCTGGTGGCGAAGAGGCGGTCGATGAGCATTCGCATCTGCTCGACGTCGAGCTTCTGGCCGGTCATGATGGCGTTGCGGCAGGAGTACGATTTGGCGAGGTTGTCCCGTTTTTCGAGCTTCAGCTTCGAGGCGTTCTCCTGATATTCAGCGATCATGTCCTGCAAAATCGTGGCCTCGGAACCGTCGCGCACATCAGGCGGTACGCCCTCGATCATCACGCTGTGACCACCGAAAGGGCGGATCGTAAAGCCCAGGCGATACAGCTCTTCGGAAATCTCTTCGTACACCTCGTACTGCCACGGCTTGAGGTCGATCTTCTGCGGGAACAGCAGTTGCTGCGAGTTCGGCACCGCCTCGTTCATCACATCGATGGCGCGTTCGTACAGCACCCGCTCGTGCGCCACGTGCTGGTCGATCATCATCAGGCCGGTCTTGATCTGGCAGATGATGTACTTGTTGTGCAACTGCCAGATTTTCGGTTCCTTGTCCGGCGCAACCGGATTCTGCTCTTCCCCCTCCGAGGGCTGATCGGCAGACGGCGTCAGCAGCGACTCCTGCACCATCGACGGGGCTGGCTCACCGGTGCCGGATGCGAAAGGCGATTCAGCTGGTTCGACTGCTGGCGGCAGCACGGACGCGCTGGAGAGGTCGAACGCTCCCTGCCGGTAGTTCCGATAAAGGTCGCTGGTGGTCGAGGATTTGCCCGAAAAGCCCGAGTAGGCAAGCTTGCGGGAGCTACCCTCTGGCAGCGCGGATTCAGGTGATTCGACCACTTCCGGCAAAGGCGCGGCGGTCGCCTCGGGCGAAAAATCAGCCGTCCGAACGGCCCGTTTGACCACCGGATAGACCATGCTCCGGATGCTCTTTTCATCCTCGAACTTCACCTCCAGCTTGGCCGGATGCACGTTCACATCCACCAGCGAGGGATCGAGACCGAGGAAGAGCATCGCGAACGGGGACTGCCGCTCTTCGAGCAGCTCGGCGTAGGCCTGCTGCACGGCCTGCACCAGCATCCGGTTCTGGATGAGGCGCCGGTTGATGAAAAAATACTGGTCATACTTTTGGCGCACCATCATGCCCGGCTTGCCGAGATAGCCGCCGATGGTCATGTAGTCGTTCTCTTCGGTCACCTCGATCAGGCTCTCGCCGAACCCCTCGCCGTAAAAATGGCTCAGCCGCTCGCGCACATCCGGCGTACGGAAGTGGAACAGCTCCTGCTCGTCGTTGACCAGACGCCACTCGATTTCGGGATACGCCAGCACGAACGCTTTGACAGTTTCGTGGATGTGCTTGAACTCGGTCGCGTTGGATTTGAGGAACTTGCGGCGGGCCGGAACGTTGAAAAAGAGATTGCGCACCGAAATCGAGGTGCCGGGCTCGCACTGCGCAGGCTGGGGCCCTTCGATCTCGCCGCCGTTGCTGATGAGCTGGATACCAACCGGCTCGCTCGCTCGACGGGTCTTCAGCTCGAAGTGAGAGACCGAGGAGATGCTGGCCAGAGCCTCCCCGCGAAAGCCGAGCGTCCGGAGCGCTTCGAGGTCATCCACGCCGGAAATCTTGCTAGTGGCGAACCGCTCCACGCTGAGCAGGGCGTCGTCGCTGTCCATGCCACAGCCGTTATCGACGATCCTGATCAGCTGGCGACCGGCCTCCTTGACGACGACCGTGATCGCCGATGCGCCGGAATCAATGGAGTTTTCGAGCAGCTCCTTGACTACCGAAGCCGGACGCTGAACCACCTCACCAGCTGAAATTTTATTTGCAACAATATCGGGAAGTTTCGCAATGGAAGCCATAGATCAACTCAACACGCAGTTTTCATTGGATAGTCACCTTTTCGTCGCCCCGCTCCGAATTCTCCCCAGAGCATCAGCGCAAAAATATACACAATTCGGAAGCGCCTTAAAGCGTTCATTCGGAATCCGAACCTGGCGGCAAAGCAGATGTCAGGCGGCTGATGACTTCAGCCTGACGAGCAGGCCCCGGAGAGCCGCCTCGCTGAATCGGGTCTTGTTTTGCTGACGGTCGCCGTGCATCGTGAAGGTCGAAGCTTTGATGGCCACCTCGCCCTCTGTGGAGCGGGAAGCGACCGCGATACAGACGGTGCCGACCGGTTTTTCCGACGATCCTCCGCCCGGCCCGGCGATACCTGTCGTGGAGACCGCGATGTCCGCACCGCTCCGTTCGAGGCAACCTCGTGCCATCTGTTCGGCCACCGGCTCGCTCACCGCACCGTGCTGTTCGATGGTGGCCGGATCGACGCCGAGCTGCGCGACTTTTGCCTCGTTGCTGTAGGTGACCATGCCTTGCAGGAAGCAGCCGGACGAACCGGCCACATCGGTCAGGCGACTTGCAATCAGCCCTCCGGTGCACGACTCGGCCACGGCCACGGTCATCTTGTTTTCGAGCAGCGTCTCGACCACCACCTCTTCGAGCCGTGCATCCCTGACCGCATAGACGAAAGAACCCGCGCGTTCGACAATCGCCTCGACCACCCGGCGATTCTCCGCATCAACCTGATCGCGGAGCGTGCCCGAGCTGCTCACCATGAGGCTGACTCCGGCGGCGTGCGGCAGGTAAGCAAGTGTCGTGCCGGACGGAAGCTCGTTCTCGACCTGGGCGATCATGCCCGAAAGCTGCGACTCGCCGATGCCCATCGTCATGACAGGGGTGTGCCGGATGAACGACCCCGAGAGCGGAGTGAAAAAGGGGATGACCGTGAGCTTCATCATCGCCTCCATCTCGGTCGGCACGCCCGGCATGAGCACCAGGTAGCGACCCTCGAAGCGGGGAGCGCAATCGACGATCATGCCGGGGGCCGTGCCCTTCGTATTGGGCACTGTCCTCGAGCCTTCGATCACCATCGCCTGCGACCTCATCGCCTCGGTCACCGGTCGGCCACGGCGGCGGAACATCTCGGCGATCCGCTCGAACGACGGTTCGTCAAACACGAGCCCTCGCCCGAACAGCTCCTGCACCGTGGTGCGCGTCCGGTCGTCGTTGGTCGGTCCGAGTCCCCCGGTCATAAGCACCGCTTCGGCCTCTTCGAGCGCCGAAATGATCGAATCGCGAATCGATTGCGGGTCGTCCGAGCAGGTAATAATCCGGCTGACCGGAATGCCGATCTCGCCGAGCTGGCGGGCGATGAACGGAGCGTTGGTGTTGACACGATGGCCCTTGAGCAGCTCGTCGCCGATGGAGATGATGACTGCCTTCATGCGCTCAGACCAGATAACTTGCGATCCGCAGAATATCGGCGAACACGCCGCCCGCCGTCACCTCACCGCCCGCGCCCGGCCCCTTGACCACCAGCGGCGTTTCGAGGTAGCGGTCGGTGGTGAAGACCACGAGGTTCTCCGTGCCGTTCAGTCCGGCCACCGGGCTTTCGAGCGGCACGCGCTTCAGGCCAACGCTCGCCTTGCCATCCTTCAGCTCGCCGGTGTAGGCGATGACCTTGCCCTCTTTGGCCGCGCTCTCCATCTCTTCGACGTACCAGTCGTCGATGGTCGCGAGGCGGTCGAGGAACTCCGCCGCCGTCATGTCGCCCTGACACGATTCGGGCACCAGACTCTCGCATTCGACATCCTCGTATTCCAGCTCGTAGCCGAGGGCGCGACCGAGGATGAGCATCTTGCGGGCGAAGTCAGCACCGGAGAGGTCGTCGCGCGGATCGGGTTCGGTGTAGCCAGACTCCTTGGCCTTGCGCACGATTTCGCTGAACCGTCCACCTTTGCGCAACTCGTTGAAAATGTAGCTCAGGGTGCCGGACAGGACTCCTTCGATGCAGAGAATCCGGTCGCCGCTGTTCTTCAGATCGTTGAGCGTGCTTATGATCGGCAGGCCCGCACCGACGTTGGTTTCATAGAGGAACCGGGCATTGCTCGACCTCTCGGCCCACACGATTTTGCCGTACAACTCCGACGGCCCGGCCATGCCGAGCTTGTTGGCTGTGGCGACGGAGATGTTCGACTCCAGCAGCTCTGGATAGCGCTCGGCAACCTGACCGCTCGCCGTACAATCGACCACGATGGTGTTGTGCAGGTTCTCTTCGCGGATCAGGCGGATGTATTGGCCGATGCCCTGACGAGCCTCTCGCGGCTGCATCGCCTCCTGCCATTTCTCCAGATCTATCCCCTCCGGCTCGATGCAGATCGCGCGGGTGTTGGCCAGTCCGGAGACCACGAGATCAAGCTGCATCTGTTGCTGCAAGGTGGCGCGATGAGCCTTGATCTGGCTGATGAGACTTTTGGCGATGGTACCGGTGCCCGCAATAAAGACGTGCACCTTGCGCATCGAGAGAAAGAAGGACTCGTGGATGCAGTTGAGCGCTTTGTCTTCGTCGCTGCTGTCGATGACGACCGAGATGTTCATCTCGTTGGCCCCCTGCGCAACGGCAATCACGTTGACGCCGTTCTTGCCGAGCGTCTCGAAAAGCTGCGCTGAGACGCCGGGATGGCCCGACATCTGATTGCCCACGACGGCCACCATCGCCAGGTTGCGGCGAACGCTGACCGGATCGATGCGACGCTCCTCGATTTCGCGAGCGTACTCCTCTTCGAGCGCCTTTTTGGCCATCGAGGCTTGTCCTGGCGCGACCGCAAGGCTGATCGACTGCTCCGACGAAGCCTGCGAAATGAAGATGATGTTAACGCTGTGCCGAGCAAGACAAGTGAACAAGCGCGACGCCGTACCCGGCACGCCCGCCATGCCGCTGCCGGAGAGGTTGAGCAGCACGACGCGGTTGATCGAGGTCAGCCCGGTCACCGGTCTCGGCTGGCCGTCGGTCGATGCCGGTAGCTTGCCGATTCGAGTGCCGGGGCTTTCCGGATTCGAGGCATTGCGGATATGCAGTGGAATACCTGCTTTCATCACCGGCTGTACGGCCAGCGGATGCAGCACCTTCGCACCAGCGTGCGAAAGCTCCATCGCCTCAGCGTAGCTGATCTCGGGAAGCACCTTCGCGTCGGGCACCCGCTTCGGATCGGCGCTGTAGAATCCATCCACATGCGTCCAGATTGAGACCTCCTCGGCATGAAGCGCTGCACCGAGAATCGTGGCCGTGAAGTCGGAGCCACCGCGTCCGAGGTTGGTCACACTGCCGTCTGGCGATGAAGCGATAAAACCGGTCACGACCGGCACGGGATCATACGCCTGGAAACGCTCTTTGATGCGCTTGCCGGTAGCCAGTCGATCGACTTTCGCATAGCAGTAATTCTCGTCCGTCACAATCAGCTCCCGCGCATCGACACACTCGGCCGACGTACCCGAAACCTCGAGGCAGCGGCTCATGATCCGGCACGAAAGCCGCTCACCATAACTCATAATGAGCGCCAAACTCTTGTCGGAAAGCTCCCTGAGCAGCGCAACGCCATGAAGCACATCATTCAGCTCAGCCAGCAGTTCCTGAAGCCAGGCCTCCTCCGGAGCGGCTTTCCCGCCGAACAGTTCACGGATGACGTCAGTATGCCGGACGCTGATCACTTCCAGCGTTTCTCGCCAGGCCGCATCACCGTTGCCTGCCTGCGCACCAGCTTCGGCAAGCAAGTCGGTCACTTTGGCCATGGCCGAAACCACGACAATTAGCTCCGACTGCTCCAGCTCCTTCCTGATAATAGCAGCTGCGTTACTGATATTGGCCGCCGACGCGATCGACGATCCTCCGAACTTGAATACCTTCATGCTGTACAATAGTGCGTTACACGTTTAAACGGACATCCTAATTTCTTATGGCAGGGCGAATAATACAAGCCAAAGTGTGACTCTTTTTTCATAGCCCGTCAACACAAAAAAAGAAAGCGCCCTGTATGGGGGCGCTTTCCAATGGTTCCTGTAACCGCTGAATTTACTGCTTCAGGGCGTCGGCGCCGGCGACAATTTCGCTCAGCTCCTTGGTGATCGCGGCCTGACGTGCGCGGTTGTAGCTGATGTTCAGCACCCGGATCAGCTCTTTGGCATTCTCCGTGGCCGAATCCATAGCTCCCATTCGGGCTGCCTGCTCGGCGGCGTTGGACTCCAGCATCGCTCTCCATACCTGGGTATTGAGATGCTTGGGCACCAACTCGTCGATGATGGCTTCCGGCGAAGGCTCGTAAAGATACTCGCTGCCTCCGGCCTCTTCTTCCTGCCCCTGCTCGGGAGCGATCGGGAGAAGTTGCTCGGTTCTGAGATTCGGGGCGAGCACCGACTTGAACTCATTGTAAACCAGCACCACCTTGTCAACCTCACCTTTCAGGTACATCTGCGAGGCGAGCTCGGCAACCTCTTTTGCCGAAGAGAAGTCCAGGTTCTGGAAAACGCCGGGATAAGCTTTCGTGACGTTGTAGCCTCTCTTGCGGAAAAAGTCACTGCCCTTGGTTCCAGCACAGATCATGGAGACAGCGCCCTTTTCATTCAGGGCTCCATACTGCTCGTGAATGAGCTTCTGGGCGACCTTGATGATATTGGCGTTGAAACCACCGCAAAGACCGCGGTCTGAGGTGATGAGCACCACCAGCACCTTGTTCACCTCCTCACGAGGAGAGAGCAGCGGATTGAGCGAAGTGTCAACTTTGGTTGAAAGGGAGGCGAGCATCTCCTTCAGCTTCCCGGCATACGGACGGGCCTGAATCGCCCTGTCCTGGGCCCTTCTCAGCTTGGCAGCCGCAACCATTTTCATGGCCTTGGTCACCTGCTGGGTGGATTTGATACCCTTGAGCCGTATGCGTATATCCTTTAACGTTGGCATGTATTCCGAAACATTGTTGGTATTGCCGAATAACTTGCAAACGCCCCTGATTTTTCAGGGGCGTTCACTCACTTGTGCTGCCTTCAGGCCTTGTGCTTCTCTTTGAAAGCGGCGACATACTTCTGCGCCACTTCTGTCAGCTTGGAGGCCATATCGGACTCAAGCTTGCCGGTTTCAGCAATCAACGAGAGAATGTCAGAGTGCTTCTGCTCCAGCATTTCAAGGAAGCTCTCTTCAAACTGGCGGACATACTTGATGTCAACCGTGTCAAGCAAGCCTTTGGTACCGACGAAGATAATGGCAACCTGCTTTTCAACCGGCATCGGCACATACTGGCCCTGCTTGAGGATTTCCACAAGGCGAGCACCACGGTCGAGCTGAGCTTTGGTGCTCTTGTCAAGGTCGGAACCGAACTTGGCGAAGGCCTCGAGCTCACGGAACTGCGCCAGGTCAAGCCTGAGCGTACCGGCAACCTTCTTCATTGCCTTGATCTGTGCAGCACCACCAACGCGGGATACCGAAATACCAACGTTGATAGCCGGACGCTGACCAGCGTTGAACAGGTTCGACTCAAGGAAGATCTGACCGTCGGTAATCGAAATCACGTTGGTCGGAATGTAGGCCGAAACGTCACCGGCCTGAGTCTCGATGACCGGAAGCGCTGTGAGGCTACCACCACCCTTCACCATCGGTTTCAACGGTTCGGGAAGGTCGTTCATCTGCTTGACCACTTCGATATCGTCGGTGATCTTTGCAGCGCGTTCGAGAAGACGCGAATGCAGGTAGAACACATCGCCAGGGAACGCTTCACGTCCCGGCGGACGGCGGAGGAGCAGGGAAAGCTGGCGGTAAGCCACAGCCTGCTTGGAGAGATCATCATAAACAACCAGAGCGTGACGGCCGGTATCGCGGAAGTACTCGCCGATGGTCGCACCGGCGAACGGAGCGATAAACTGGAGCGGAGCCGGGTCGGAGGCGGTAGCCGAGATGACCGTGGTGTACTCCATTGCGCCGTGCTTCTCAAGGGTGTTGACCACCTGTGCAACGGTCGAACCTTTCAGGCCGACAGCAACGTAGATGCACTGCACACCTTTGCCCTTCTGGTTGATGATTGTATCGAGTGCCACAGCAGTCTTACCGGTCTGGCGGTCACCAATAATCAGCTCACGCTGGCCTCGGCCGATCGGAATCATGGCATCGATAGCTTTCAGACCGGTCTGAAGCGGCTCGTGCACCGACTTACGGAAAATAACACCGGGAGCCCTGCGCTCGAGCGGCAGGCGAATTTCGGTGTTGATCGGGCCTTTACCGTCGATCGGCTCGCCGAGCGGGTTGACCACCCTGCCGAGCATCGCTTCGCCAACCGGAATGGAAGCAAGAATATTGGTGCGTTTGACCGTATCCCCTTCCTTTACCGAACTCGCCTTGCTGAACATCACAGCACCGACGTTGTCTTCTTCGAGGTTCAGGGCCATGCCCATGACATCATTTGGAAATTCGAGGAGCTCACCTGCGGCGACATTCGACAAACCGTAAATACGGGCGATACCGTCACCGACCTGCAGCACGGTTCCTACATCATATACATCCGCTTCCGACTCGAAACCTGCGAGCTGCTTGCGGAGTATGGAAGACACCTCATCGGGTCTGACTGCTGTTGACATATGGAATTCGATAGGTTATTGTTAAGAAAAGAAAAAGATTCTCCGTACCTTCTCTTGAATCTGGCTACGGCCCGTTACCCTCCAAAAATAAAAGCCAAATTTAATGAAAAGCTTCCAGTTATTCAAATGCCTAACACAATTTGGATAAGAGACTTTTCCGGAGTAACCCGTCGCCGTACCGTTTCAGCAATCTTGCCCCACATCACGCTATGAAAACCGTCACTGGATTTGCGTCGGCAACTGTCGGAAATGTTGCCTGCGGTTTTGATGTTCTCGGTTTTGCCATCACCGAACCCGGTGATGAAGTTATCCTGACGCTTCATGATGAACACCGGAGCGACTGCCCTGTTTCAATCAGTTCGATCAAGGGAGACGGCGGAGCCTTGCCACTCGATCCGAAGAAGAATACGTCGAGCTTTGTTGTTCTCAAATTTCTTGAATATATCCGCTCGACCAAAGGCATCGACTTCAAGGGACACATCGATCTGGAATTGAAAAAGCACCTGCCCCTCTCCAGTGGCATGGGCAGCAGCGCGGCCAGTGCGGCGGCGGCCTTGGTTGCGGCCAATGAGCTGCTCGGCTCGCCCTGCTCCAAGATGGAGCTGGTGCACTTCGCCATTGAGGGTGAGCGCGTAGCCTGCGGCTCAGCCCACGCCGACAATGCCGCTCCGGCCATGCTGGGCAATTTCATTCTGATCCGCAGCTATCATCCGCTCGACCTGATCACCATCAAACCGCCCAAAGACTTATACTGCACGCTGGTCCATCCGCATACGGAAGTAAAAACTGCGTTTGCCCGCTCCGTGCTGCCCAAGTCGATTCCGCTCTCGCTCGCCACCCAACAGTGGGGCAACGTGGGAGCGCTGGTTTCGGGGCTGTTGATGGAAGATTACGATCTGATCGGCCGCTCGCTGGTCGATGTCATTGCAGAACCGAAGCGCGCACCGCTCATTCCGGCATTCAACGAGGTCAAGCAGGCCGCGCTCGATGCCGGAGCACTTGGCTGCAGCATCGCCGGTTCCGGCCCATCGGTCTTCGCATTTTCCTCTTCCCAAGCAACTGCAGCTACGGTAGGTTCAGCCATGCAAGACGCCTTCAAACACTCAAAAGCCAAGCTGGATTCCGACATGTGGGTCTCGCCAGTGTGCAGCCAGGGCGCGCGCGTCATCAGCTCAACTCCTTGAAACGCATTACGATATGATTTTTTACAGCACCACGAAAGCTTCCGCTCCCGTCACGATGAAAAAAGCCACCCTCGAAGGGCTTGCGCCTGATGGGGGTTTGTACGTGCCATCTGAAATGCCGCGCTTCTCCGCCGAGGAAATTTCGCTTCTGGAGAGCGGCTCGTTCACCAATATCGCCTTCGCTATCGCCAAAAAGTTCGTTGGCGACGAAGTTCCGCTCGACCGCCTATCGGAGCTGATCGACGAGTGCTTCACCTTCGAGACTCCGCTGCACCAGCTCGATGCAAACACCTTCGTCGAAGAGCTGTTCCATGGCCCGACGCTTGCCTTCAAGGATTACGGCGCACGCTTCCTGGCGCGGATGACCGGCTTTTACGCCGCCGAAGAGAGCCGGATGATCACCGTGCTAGTGGCCACCTCCGGCGACACCGGCAGCGCTGTAGCCTACGGCTTCCACGGCATTCCGAACACCCGCGTGGTGCTGCTGTACCCGTCGGGCAAGGTGAGTCGTTTGCAGGAGCAGCAACTCACCACGGCGGGCGATAACGTGATGGCGCTCGAAGTCGAGGGCGATTTCGACGACTGCCAGCGCCTGGTCAAGCAGGCCTTTGTCGATGAGTCGCTCCGTCAGAAGCTGACCCTGACCTCGGCAAATTCCATTAACATCTCGCGCCTGATTCCCCAGTCGTTCTACTACGCATGGGCCACCTTGCAACTCCGCCAGCGCCAGCCGGATGCGCGGCCGCTCTTCTCGGTACCGAGCGGCAACTACGGCAACCTGACCGCGGGCGTGATGGCGAAAATGATGGGCTTCCCGATCGGCGGATTCATCGCAGCCTCGAACGCCAACGACAGCGTCACCCGCTACCTCGACGAGGGGCGCTTCGAACCGCGCCCGACCATCAAGACCCTCACCACGGCGATGGATGTGGGCAACCCGAGCAACTTTGCACGCCTGCTGCATTTCTATGGCGGCGACTTCCGCAAAATGGGTGAGGATATTGCCGGCATCGCAGTCTCGGATGAAGAGACCGTCGCAACCATCCGCTCGGTCAACGACCGATATGGCTACATCATGGATCCCCATACCGCCGTCGGATACCGGGCGCTCGAACACCACCGCGAAACTCACTCTGGCGCTGGCAAGCCAGCCGTCGTTCTTTCCACCGCTCATCCAGTCAAGTTCGACGAGGCGATCAGGACGGCCACCGGCAAAGAGGTGCCGATTCCAGAATCGATGCACGATATCATGAACAAGCCTAAGCAGGCAACGCTGATCGGCAACAGGTACGAGGAGCTTGAAAGGTTCCTTGGCAATCTCGACCGGTAAGCAATAAAGCCCTGATAGAGACCATGAACCTCCAGACAATTCTCTTCTTCCTGGTGCTCATCCCGATAATGTTTTTCGGGATGCTGTTTGCGCTCATTCTGAACCTCTTCGACCCGACCGGCGACAGGTTCCACAAAATGGCCGCCTGGTGGGGACGCTTTGCTTCAAAGCTGCTCGGCATCGCCGTTCAGGTGGAGGGGGAAGAAAACTACAGCCCTGACCAGAACTATCTGGTTGTGAGCAACCATGCGGGCATGGCTGACATTCCGCTGATCCTCGGTGCGATCAAGCTGAATCTGAGGTTTGTTGCAAAAGAAGAGCTCGGAAAAGTGCCGGTGTTCGGCCATGCGCTGAAGTCGGCAGGCTATGTCTTCATCAAGCGCGGTCAGAACCGGGAGGCGCTGCAAAGCATGCTGAAGGCTGCCGACACCCTCAAAGCAGGACGTTCGATCCACATCTTCCCTGAGGGCACCCGCTCGAAAACCGGCGACATCCTGCCCTTCAAGCGCGGCGCGTTCATTATTGCGGAAAAAGCAAAAGTGCCGGTGCTCCCGGTCACCATCGTCGGCAGTAACCTCATCACCCCAAAGAAAAGCCTGAAGATCAACCACGGCAAAGTGAGAATGGTCATCGGTAAACCTATCGAACCAGCCAAAGCTGAGGCGTTGATGAAGGAGAGTCACAGCGTCATCAGCGAGACGCTGGAAGAAGTGAGCAAAGCCGCGTAAGCGTTCAACCTTTATCGGCAGGCAACACCCCGCCGATAAAGGTCATTGAGGACGATCGGGCGGCCGCCCTTGACAATTATCAGATCAAAGCTGCTTGTAGAGGTTGACCATCTCGATGGCACCCAGCGCAGCGTCAAAGCCTTTGTTACCAGCCTTGGTGCCCGCCCGCTCGATTGCCTGCTCCAGATTCTCCGTAGTCAACACTCCGAACGAAGTTGGAATCATCGTCTCCAGCCCCACCTGCGCGATGCCTTTGGTAGCTTCAGCGGCAATGACGTCGAAGTGCGGAGTCGAGCCGCGGATGATAACTCCGAGGGTAATCATAGCATCGAACTTACCCGAAAGCGCGGCTTTACGGGTCACCGACGGCAGCTCGAACGCGCCGGGACAGCGAATGACGGTGATGTTATCCGCCGATCCACCGTGGCGCACGATGCAATCGATCGCGCCCTCGACCAGCTTCTGACCGATAAAATCGTTAAAGCGCGAAACTACCACACCAAACCTGATGCCCTCGGCAGTGAGCGTTCCTTCTATGTTCTGTACCTGCATGATTGTTGATATTTGGGTTGTTTTTTTTTAAACGTGAACTTGCTGGATAAAAAGCCCCGAATTAATTGTCACGCATACCCCATCATTGATTCGACAAGCTCAACAATGACGTGGCCAACGGCGATGTGACACTCCTGCGTCCGGTCGGCGCTTCCGGTGTGAGGCACCACAACCGCGAGGTCGGCGTGAGGCTTAATTGTGCCACCGTCACCGCCAAGCAAAGCGAGGGTTTTCATTCCGAGCTTGCGTGCGGTCTGGAGCGCCTTGAGCACGTTGGGGCTGTTGCCGCTGGTCGAGAGGCCGAGCAGCAGATCGCCCGGACGCCCGTAAGCCTCGGTCAGCCGGGCGAATACTTCCTCGAAACCGAGGTCATTTGCGCCCGCCGTCAGAGCCGAAGTGTCGGTCGAAAGCGCGATGGCCGGCAGCGCAGGGCGATTCACCGAGCTGCGGTAACGGATGGTCAGTTCGGCGGCCAGATGCTGCGCGTCGGCGGCGCTTCCGCCGTTGCCGCACAACAGCACCTTGCCGCCGCTCCGGAAGGTCTCGGCAATCATCGTAGCCATCGCCGCGATGACGTCGCTGTCGCGCCGGGCGACCGTCTCTTTAAGCCGTGCGCTGTAGAGCATCCGCTCAAGCACCAGCTCTTCGTAGCGGCCTGAACCACAGCTTCCTTCTGAACAGTTGCACTGCCTTGTCATATCCATTCTGTCAATTGGCTCTTCTGCATTGCAAGCGAGCAATTACTGGATTAAAACTGATAATATAGGCAAAATCCGCTTGCCCATTGTTCGCGACCGATGACATGGTGGGCAAAAAAAACTCCGCCTTGCAAACGCAGGACGGAGTTTTGAAAGCGGAATCGAGCAAGCGCTTAGTGGTACTTTGCGCTCTCCTCTTTAACGAATTCGACGAGGCACTTCAGGTTGGCCGGATCGACGTCGGGCAGAATGCCGTGGCCGAGGTTGAAAACGTGGCCGGAGTTGTCGGTGTGCTGGCCGAACTGCTTGAGAATCTTGGCGGCTTCGGATTTGATCTTCTCCGGAGTACCGTAGAGCACGGTCGGGTCCATGTTGCCCTGGAGGCAGACGCGGTCGTTCAGCTCTTTGCGGGCTTTGGCAATATCGATATTCCAGCCGAGGCCGACAGCATCCGCGCCGGTGTCAGCAACATCGGAAAGGATGGTGTTCATGTCCTTGGCGAAAACGATCACCGGAATTTCCGGATAGGCAGCCTTCACGGCGGCGACGTTCTGCTTGATGTACGGAAGAGCGAACTCGCGGTAGTCGTCCTCGGAGAGGGCGCTGGCCCAGGAGTCGAAAATCTGGATGGCATCCGCGCCGGCTTCGACCTGCTTGATGAGGTAGTTGCTGATGCAGGTGGTGATCTTCTGCAGAAGCTGATGGGCCATCTTCGGCTCGCGGTACATCATCTTCTTGGCGTTGGCGTAGTTCTTCGAACCACCGCCCTCGACCGCGTAGGTAAAGAGCGTCCATGCAGCGCCCGAGAAGCCGATGAGCGGCACGCGGTCGTTCAGCTCCTTCTTGGTGAGGCGGATCGCATCGAACACGTAGCCGAGCTTCTCCTCGACATCGGGGTCGATCAGCTTGTCGATGTCTGCCTGCGTGCGAATCTCCGGAGTCAGCTTGATGCCTTTGGACTCGATGATCTGCACATCCATGCCCATCGCCTCGTTGACCACGAGGATGTCGGAGAAGATGATTGCGGCATCCACACCCATCAGATCGACCGGCTGAATGGTGACTTCACAAGCCAGTTCAGGCGTTTTGCAGAGGGTCAGGAAGTCGGTTTTTGACCTGACTGCACGGTATTCCGGCAGGTAACGACCGGCCTGGCGCATGACCCAGATGGGAGTACGGGGGGTCGATTGCCTCTTCAACGCCCTGAGAAAAAGATCATTTTTGAGCATGGAGTGCGATAATTAATGATGTTGAGAAAAGAGCTGCCCCCTCGGGCCGGATGGTTCCGGAATCCTTGCAGGCATTGATAAATCAGGTGCAAAAGTACACTTTTTCAGCCTTTTTTTAAAACCGAAGGGCGCCCTGTGAGGAGCGCCCGGATGGCCTGTAGCTCAGGCCGTAACGATATGCCGCTTGATGCCAAGCTGCCGCTCGGAGTAACCAAGAGCAAGGCCCACCATTTCAGAGAGATGATAGACCGGAATCGAGCCTTTCAGGTTGTTCTGCTTGAGCGCCTTGGCCTGGTAGCCGTCGAGCACCGTGTGGCAGAGCGGACAGGGGGTGACGATGAAGTCAGCCCTCTCGTCCATCGCCTCTTCGAGCGCCTCGGCAGCCACGTTCAGCGACTCCTCCTCGGCCACCAGCAACGTGTGGAATCCGCAGCAGCGGTTCTTGTGCTCGTAGGGAATCGACTTGCCGCCCAGCGCCTTGAGCAACTGGTCGAGGGAGGTCGGTTCGAGCGGGTTGTCCTTGCCAAGCACACTTGACGGGCGAAGGATGTGGCAGCCGTAGAACGGCGCGATCCTCTTCTTGGTCAACGGAGTTTTCACCTTCTTGCGAATCACGTCGAGGCCAACATCGTCGATCAGCACCCAGAGCAGGTGGCGCACATCGGAGGTACCACGATATTCGAGCCCCTCCTCTTTGAGAACTTCGTTGACTTCAGCCCTCAGCTCGGGGGACTCGTCGAGCTTCTTTTTGGCGGTTCTGATGGTCATCAGGCAGGTGTTGCAACTGACGATCAGGTCGAGGCCCTGCTTTTCGGCCAGGGCGATATTGCGGGCATTGACCAGCGCGAACTCCCTCGGGTCCACGTAGTCGAGGTTGCTGCCGCCGCAGCAAGCGCTTTCGTGCAACTTGACCATTTCAATGCCAAGATCATGCTGCCAGAGGTCGATCGAACGATCCACCTCACGGGTCATCGCCTCGTTGATGCAGCTCTGATAGTAGGCGTAACGCTTCATACTGCTTGTTCTCCGATTATTTTTTGTGATCCTTCTTCGTCACATGGCTCGCCATCTCCTTCAGCTCCTTCTGCAGGGACTGAATGCCCTTCGAGGCCTTGACCATAGGCGGCGGCGGCGGAGTGCGGCGTTTGAGTATCATCTTGAAGGCCATCGGCAGGAGGTTCTTGAGCGTCCATGCCAGACCGTTGGTTCTGATCGGCAGGGTCGCCTCAACCAGTTTGCCCTTCTTCTCGATGTCATCCTTGAAGGCTTCGGCGTGACGCGCACCACTGGTATCCTTGGTGCCGCGACGCTCGATGGCGTCCTCGCGAATGCCGTGGATGGCGTCCATGATCGGGATGTTCTTGACGCAGGTCTCCTGACAGCGGTAGCAGTGGGTGCAGTCCCAGACGCCGTGATCGTTGACCAGACCGGCAAGACGCTGATCGTGGATGCCGTCGCGGGTGTCGGCGTTCATGCGGTGCGACTTGAGCAGCACCACCGGAGAGACATACTCCTTGTGCGCCCGGAGAATGGTGCACTCCGAAACACACGATGCGCAAAGGATGCAGTCAGTCGCCTTGTCGTACTTCGAGAACTCCTCCTCGGAGATGAGGAACTCCTTCTTGCCCCACTCATCCTCGGGCATTCTGGAATCAACCCAGTTGGAGTACTTCTTCATCTTGCCGACCAGCGGATCCATCTCCACGACCAGATCCTTGATCAGCGGAAGGTTCCTGAGTGGCTCGATGGTGATGACGCCCGGTTCGCGGGTCTTTTCAAGCTCGTCCCACACCTGGGTGGTGCAGGCCAGCTTCGAAATTCTGTTGATTCTCATGGAACAGGAACCGCAGATACCAGCTTGGCAGAACGCCCTGAAGGTCAGCGTCGCATCGACATGCTCCTTGATATAGTTGAGAGCCCTGAGCACGGTGATACCCTTTTCGAGCTTGATCGTGTAGTCGTCGAAATAGGGCTTGTTATCCACCTGGGGATTGAACCGGGAGACCCTGAAGGTGACGTCCCGACTCTCCTCATGATGCTGTATCGTAGAATCGCTCATTGAATATCCTTCGGTTAATAGGTTCGTTCCTGAAGCTCGTACTTGCCCATCGTGACCTCTTTGAAGCCAATCTTTGGATGACCACCCTCAAGGGTGTAGGTGGTGTGTTTGTGCCACTTTTCATCGTCGCGCTTCGGAAAGTCGGTCCTGGTATGCGAACCGCGGCTCTCCTCTCGTACGAGAGCGCCTGCGGCCACCGTATCGGCCAGATCGAGCATGTTCTTCAGTTCGAGCACCTGCGTCAGGTTGGTGTTGTAAATGTCACCCGTGTCGAACACCCTGACGTGCTTGAAGCGCTCCTTGAGGCTGTCGATCTCCTCGATGCCTTTCTTGATCTTGTCGGCCTCGCGGAAGATACCGACGTTCTGGGCAAGCGTCTGACCAAGCTCTTCGCGAAGCGTGCCGTAGCGCTCGTAGTGACCCTTGGGCTGCATGTAGCTTCTGAGCTCCTGCTCCTTTTCGTCCACCTCGGCTTGCGTGATGGTCGCAGGATTGAAGTTCCGTGCCTCCTCGGCTGCGGTTCGTCCGGTAATCCGGCCAAAGACGAGGATGTCGAGCAGCGAGTTGCCGCCAAGACGGTTGGCGCCGTGCACCGAAACGCAGCCGCACTCACCGGCGGCGTACACGCCCTCCATGATGGTGCGTCCATTGTTATCGGTATCGATGCCACCCATCGAGTAGTGGGCCGTCGGACGGATCGGAATCGGCTCGTCGATCGGATCGACGCCCTCGAAGTACATGCACATCTCGCGAATCTGCGGCAGACGCGACTTGATGAGGTCGGCGCCGAGATGACGCAGATCGAGGTGCATGTATTTACCAGCCGGGCTGTCGAAGCCGCGGCCTTCGAGAATTTCGGTTTCGATGGAGCGGGAAACCAGGTCGCGAGGACCGAGCTCCATCTTGGTCGGTGCGTAGCGCGACATGAAGCGCTCGCCGTCGATGTTCACCAGATAGCCGCCCTCGCCGCGAGCACCCTCGGTCACGAGAAGACCGCTCTTACGCAGACCGGTCGGGTGGAACTGCACGAACTCCATGTCCTTGAGCGGAATACCCGCGCGGTAGGCGATCGCCTGACCGTCGCCGGAGTTACCCGCCGCGTTGCTGGAACGGTTCCAGTACATCTTGGCATACCCGCCGGTGGCGAAAATCACCGTGCGCGCCGGGAAAGCCTCAACCTTGCCCGTCTTCATGTTCATGGCGATCAGGCCGCGCGAACGGCTGCCGTCATGGACGAGATCGAGCGCGAAATATTCGTTGAAGAAGAAGACCCCTTTGCGCAGGCACTGTTCGTAGAGGGTCTGAAGAATGGTGTGGCCAGTCTTGTCAGCGCAGTAGCAGCAGCGCGGACGGCCCGCTCCGCCGAAGGGGCGCTGGGCGATGGTCTTGTCGTCAAGCCTCGACCACGGCGTACCCATGTTTTCGAGCTCGCGGATGATCTTGGGCGCTTCGGAGCAGAGCACTTCAGCTGCATCCTGATCGGCCAGATAGTCGCTACCCTTGATGGTATCAAAAATGTGCATCTCGACGCTGTCGTCCTTGGCCGTGTTGGCCAAGGCCGCATTCGCGCCACCCTGTGCGGCGGAGGTATGAGAACGGTTCGGATAGACCTTGGAAAGCACGGCGATATTCAGGCCGGGATTGGTCTTCATGGCCTCCATAGCCGCATAAAGGCCAGCACCGCCACCGCCGACGATGACGATATCAAATGGTTTCATAGACAATCGGAATTCCTTGCACATCCGCAACATGGCAGACATGCTGGTTGGAAAAAGGGTTCACCGCCCGCACCGGAAGCGACTGCTTTCGCGGCGGCAGGCGGTCAGCGACCGGAAGCTTTACAGGGCGACATGATCGTCGTGCACCGGCAGCTCCTCGACGGCATGCAGCACGTCGGCCATGTTGAGCACACCGATCACCTTGTTGTTGTCCATGACGGTAAGACGCCTGACATTGGTGCGCTTCATCATGCGCAGCGCATATTTGACCCTCATGCTAGGATTGACGCTGATGATGGGCTTGCTCATGATCTGGAAAACCGGAGTGTTCCAGGGGTCGCGATGCACATCTTCGCCGGGATCGATCACTTTTTCGAGAATGTCCTTTTCGGTCACGATGCCATAGCAGTCATCCTCGTTGCGAGGAAGAACCAGAAGTCCGCTCTCGCCGCTCTTTTTCATGAGCTGCAGGGCTTCGGCAACGGTAGAGGTCCCCTTGATGGTTTGAAAATCCTTCTGCATGAGGTCGGAAACCGGAAGGGTCCTTAAGGTGATGAGCTGATCCATGTCGATATTCTCTCGTTTGAAAAGGACGGGCTGTCCCGTTACATATTGCTTGAAACTGATAGCGTAGAAGCTACGAAAGAGTGTTCTAACGCAGGGTAGGCATGTTTCGGCAGAGAAAGCCCAAAAAAAGCACTATCCTGTAATATAAAGGAATACTTGATGAAAAATCAAGGGAGCGGGCAAAAATCAGGCGATGCCGTGCGCTTTTTTGTAGGCAGCCCAGTTGGCTTTGAGGTCAATGAAGGCCTCGACATCGGGCTGAAGCAGAAAGGGGTTGCTCTGTTTTTCCTCGCCGATGGTCGACGTGAGGCTGACGCCATAATCGTGTCCTGGGAAAACACGGGTCTGCTCGGGCAGAGCCATCACACGGTCGTGCAATGAGCGATACTCCTGCCGGGCATCCTCGTCGCTCCACGTCCCGCCGACCTTGCCGACAAAAAGCGTATCGCCCGTGAAAAGCGCGTCACCGGCGTAAATGCAGATGGAATCCGGCGTGTGGCCGGGCGTGTGAAAAATGGAGAGCGACGTGTTGCCGAAAGGAAACACCGCGCCATGCTGCACGGCAATCCCGGTAAGCGGGCAACGGTCGCCGTACAGCAGCACCTTGAGTCCTGTCAGACTCTCGAACTCCTCATTGCCATTGGTGTGGTCGCTGTGCCCATGCGTTGCAAAGGCATAGCCGAGCCGCCAGCCCTTTCGGGTAGCGGTCTCGGCGACAACATCGGGGGAAAAAGAGGGGTCAACAGCAAACGCCGCTCCCGTCGCCTCGTCGGCACAGAGGTAACCGAAGTTACGATCCCCTCCCGTTCTGATCTGTTCAACCAGCACTCCCATGGCAGCCCTCCTTATGCGAACTGTTCGACGTTCATAAGAAAAGCTCTTGCCGGAAAGTTGGGGTCGACGGCAAGCGGTTTGCTCTTAATCTCCTCCATCACCTCAAGCGCTTTTTCGTCTTCGAGAATGGCAAAGCAGAGTGAGGAGTAAGCCCCGAGAGACTCGTCGGAAGGCCACCAGGCCTGTGCCTCGAAATCCGAGGGCTGGCAACTGCAGCCCCGAATTGCGATATGACTGAAAAGAGAGACTCGATGCTTTTTGAAGAGCTCCCGCAGTAGCGGCCGGGTCTCTTCGTGGCCCATGACGGCAAGCATTTTCATAGGATGTACTCCACTAGGATTTTTTTCGTTTTTCAATCATGTAATAGACCACCGGCACCACCACGAGCGTCAGCACCGTGGAGAGCACGCCACCCCAGATCATCGAGATGGCCAAGCCTTGGAATATAGGATCGAAAAGCATCACAACCGAACCGGTAACCACAGCGCCCGAGGTGAGGATAATCGGACGGGTACGCACAGCCGCCGACTCGATAATCGACTGCTTCAGTCCAATGCCCTGATCCAGACGGATTTCAATAAAGTCGATCAGCAGCACAGCGTTACGCACCATGATACCGGCCAGTGCAATCATACCAATCATGCTGGTCGCCGTGAAGAAGGCCTGATGCACAAAGTGGCCAGGAATGATACCCACCAGACTGAGCGGTATGGAAATCATCATGATGAGCGGCGTCTTGAACGACTGGAACCAGCCGACAATCAAGAGGTAGATCACGACCAGCACCACGGCAAATGCAGTACCGAGATCGCGGAACACCTCAAAGGTGATCTGCCACTCACCATCCCACTTCATCGAGAGCTGCTGCTCGTTGCTCGGCGGCGCTGTGTAGAGCGGGCTGATCTTGTAGCCGCCCGGCATTTCGAGCGCCTCGATCTTCTTGTCCATTTCAAGCATTGCATAGACCGGGCTCTCGGTCACACCGGCCACGTCAGCCGTCACGTACACAACCCTGCGCAGGTCTTTGCGATAGATGCTCTTGTCCTGAACCTTTTTGACAACTTTGACCAGATCGGACAGCGGCACCATCTCACCAGCGCGGCGGCGCGTGGTAAGCGTACCCATGCCCTGCGACTGGACGAAAATGTTCGACAGATCCTTGAGCGAAGTACGGTCAGCCTTCGGCAGACGCACCTGGATTGTGACCTGCTCCAGATCGTTCTGGTGGTGCAGCACACCGGCGTCCATGCCGGCGATGGACATGCGGAGCGTGTAGGCGATCTGCTCGGGCGTCACGCCACGGACAGCGGCCTTCTCCTTGTCAACCACAAGGTTATAGACCTCCTGATCGTCCTCGACGAGCCAGTCAACATCAACCACGCCCGGAGTCTCAGAGAAGATCTCTTTGATCTGCTTGGCGAGCTCGATCTGCTGAGCTTCGGTCGGGCCGTAGATTTCAGCCACGATGGTCGAAAGCACCGGCGGACCCGGAGGAATCTCGACAATCTTGGCGTTACCGTTGTAGCGCTTGGCGATCTCCTGAACGCCCTCCCTGACGCGCTTGGCGATGTCGTGGCTCTGCGCGCTGCGCTCGCCTTTGTGCACCAGGTTCACCTGAATGTCAGCCATGTTCGGCGCTTTGCGCAGATAGTAGTGGCGCACCAGGCCGTTGAAGTTGATCGGCGCATTGACGCCAGCATAATACTGGTAGCTCTCGACTTCGGGAACCGTCTTGAGGTAATCCGAAATCTCCTTGGCCACCTGCGAGGTCTCTTCAAGAGCGGTGCCCTCGGGCATATCAAGAATCACCTGGAACTCGTTCTTGTTATCGAACGGCAACATCTTGAGCTCGACCGCCTTCATCGGAATGAGGGCGATCGCGCCGACCAGCATCAGGCCAACGATACCGAAAGCCATCCAGCGCTTGAAGGCGCTGTCGATCATCGGTGAAAGGATGCCGTTGAAGAATTTGTAGTAGCCGGTATTCTTGATGTCATACTCTTCGTGACCTTCGTCGTCAGCCTTGAGCAGCCTGTAGGAGAGCCACGGGGTAACAATCAGCGCGACCATCAGCGAGAAGATCATAGCCAGCGAAGCGCCGATCGGCATCGGGCTCATGTACGGGCCCATCAGGCCGGAAACGAACACCATCGGCAACACGGCCGCGATCACCGTGAAGGTGGCCAGAATGGTCGGGTTACCCACCTCGCTCACAGCCGCGATAGCAGCTTCGAGCTTCGGCATCTTCTTCATCGAGAAGTGGCGGTGGATGTTCTCGGCGATGATAATCGAGTCATCGACCACAATACCCGTCACAAAGATGAGCGCGAAAAGCGTCACCCTGTTGAGCGAGTAATCGAAGAGATAATAAACAAGCAGCGTCAGCGCGAAGGTGATCGGCACCGACATGAAGTTGACCAGTGCCCCCCTCCAGCCGAGGAAGAACGCAACGATAACGGTCACGGCCACGATGGCGATGCTGAGATGCTCAAGCAGGGTGAAAACCTTTTCGGTCGCGGTCTCACCGTAGTTGCGGGTCTGGGTCACCGTGATATCGGCAGGCACGAGGGCACCTTTCAGATCCTCGACCTTGGCAAGCACCTGGTCGGCCAGCACGGTAGCGTCAGCACCCTTCCGTTTCGCAACGGTCAGGGTAACGGCAGGATACTCACCTTCGCGACCTTCATGGTCAGCAACGCCCCACCCAAAGAAGCTGTAGTTATTCACCTCTTCAGGACCATCGATAACCTGGGCAACGTCACGCAGATAGACCGGGGAACCGCCGTAGAGGCCGACAACGATATTCCCCACATCCTTGGCACTCTCAAAGAACTGACCGCTCCTGACGATCACCTCCTTGTTGAGGTTCATCAGGGTGCCAGAGGTCATCTGGCTGTTGGAGTTCTGGAGCTGTTTGACAATCTGGAAAGCACTCACGTTGTGGGCGGCAAGCTTGTTCTTGTCGAGCAGCACACGGACCTGGCGTTTCAAGCCGCCATTGACCTCGACATCACCGATGTCCTTGATCTGCTTGAGCTGGTCACCCACCTCGACGGCTGCCTTGCGAAGCTCGTATGGCGTGGCGTCCTTGCCCCAAAAGGTGAGGGCGAGCACCGGCACGTCATCGATGGAGACCTTCTTCATGAGAGGCATCTGGACGCCCTTCGGCATCTTGTCCATGTTCTTCATGAGCGTGGCCCAGAGCTTCACCATACTGGCCTCGGCATCCTCGCCCACCTTGTAGCGGACGGTCACGAGTGCAAAATCCTGCATGGAGGTCGAATAGACATAATCGACGCCTGGAATCTCGGTGAGCGTCCGCTCGACCGATTTGGCAACCCGATCCTCGACCTCAGCCGGAGCTGCGCCAGGGAACGGGATGTAGATATCCACCATCGGAACCACGATCTGCGGCTCCTCCTCACGGGGCGTCATGAAGGTGGCCAACAGGCCGACCAGCAGAGCCGCCACCATGATCAGCGGCGTAATCTTTGAATTGATAAACTGTTTTGCCAGTTTACCGGCTATACCCTCATTCATTTGACTGAACCTCCTCTGCAGCAGCCTGATTCTGTTTTACAAAAACACCTCCCTCAAGTTCGGGATCGTACGATCCCACAATCTGCGAGTCTCTTTCGAGACCGGCAAGCACGATCACGTCAGAACCGACCGTGTGGCCGGTGCTGACCCAGCGGGCCTCGACCCGTCCATCAGCGTTGACAGCAAGTACGCCAGTCAGCGTCCCTTGGCGGAACAACGCCGTCTGAGGCACAGCGACGTATTCAACGCCGCTTTTGTTCAGAACCTTGACCGGTACGACCGCGGAAGCCGGCACCTTCTTGTCGTTTTGGGCCGCCTTGTGCGGAGCGGAACCCTGATGGCCGTGACATCCGGTCAGAAGCACCGGAACAGCAAGTGCCATAAGAAGCGCCAACTGTATGGATACCTTTTTTATCATGATATGGTTGACTTCGGTTAACAAGCAGATTGATCCGACAGCTTAGTTGCTGCCTGTGTAATAGTCATACTCGCTCTTGGCGATGCAGTAGTCATACTTGGCCTGATTCAGACGCATCTTCGCCCAGGTGTATGCGCCTTCACGCATCAGGAGCTCAAAGGTCATGGCCATGCCGCTTTTGTACTGCTTGCCGATGAAGTCGAAGCTGACCTTTGCGGCTTCGAGCGACTGGCTTACAACTGCGATACGCTCACGCGAAGTCACCAGCGCACGACGCGCCATGTCGAGATCGAGATCGCTCTTCTCCTTGGCCGCCTCATAGTTGTACCTGGCCTCGAGCGCCTGAGCCTTGGTCTCCTGAATCTTGCCGCGGGTTGCCATGCCGTCGAAAATATTCCACTGCACGTTCAGGCCAACCGACCAGCTCGAACCGTCAGTCCCCAAAAAGGAGCTGTCGTGCCAGTTCTGCTGGGCAAACGCGTTGACCCTCGGCAGCTGCTTGGCGCGCTCCATGTCGTGCTGGTAATCAGTCACCTCTTCGAACGCCTTGAGAGCCTTGAGGTCGCTGCGGCCGTCCGTGCTGGCAGTCTTGACCGAAGCCGGAATTTTTGCATCAGCCGACAGGCTGCCGACCGGCACAATAGCGTCATCCTTGCCAAGCGCAAGCATCATGCGCAGAGAGTCTTCGGCGTTCTTGATACCGTCCAGAATCTGGAGCTTCTGCTCCTGCATTTCAGCAAGCCGCACCTGCGTGGAGAGCTTGTCGGACTTGTTCATCACCCCGGCCCTGTAACCTCGGGCTGCCTCGTTGCTGTAAACCTTCATGACACGAATCGACTGCTCCAGGTCGGCCAGATTTTTCTTGGCCAGCAAGAGGCCATAAAAAGCCTTTTTGACATTCAGATCGATGGTCTCCACGGCGCGATCCACCATGAAGCCCTGAGCCTTGCGGGCACTCTTGGCCATCGAGCCGCCGATGAAGGCGTCACGATTGTAGATCGGCTGCATAATCTGAAGACTGGTGTGAAAGTCGGTGATCGCTGAAGGATGGTTCAGCTTGTCCACCGCAAAGTCTCCAAAATCAGGAGGCGCAACATTAAAGTTGTAGTAGGCGATCTCCTGCTGGAGCTTGCCCACCAGCACTGCGCCGGGATCGTTGGAGTGCAGGAGGGTTTCGGAGAGCGTCACCTTCGGCAGGTAGGCCTGGCGACTCTGCACGACCCGCGCATCGGCCTGGTCGATTTTGGCGCGCTGCGCCTTGAGCATGGTGTTGCGCTCACGCGCCATCTTCAGCGCGTCACCGAGCGAGAGCTTCATGGTTGCCGCATCGGCTTGCCCGAAGGCGGCTATACCGGCCACGAGCAGGGCAATGAACCTTCTGGTTACCTTCTTGGTCATCTATTTTTTCGATATGAGTTTGAGAATCTTTTCCACGGTTTCCGAGTCCTGCCTGTTCAGGCAGTTCTGGAGGTTTCTATTCAATACAAGGGAGTAGGTGCTATCGAGCGCGGCTTTGGCGGCCTGAAACTGGGTCACCACCTTTTCGCACCCCTCTTCGCCCTCAAGCATCCTGATCAGACCGTGAATCTGACCATTCACCTTCTTAAGTCTCACGACCACATCGTCCATCCGGCATTCTTCGCTCATCGTCCATTCCCTTTCCTGCCTTTGCAGAAAACCGTTTAACGGCCTCCTCTGAATACGTGCCGCCCCTGCAAATGCAGGTTTGATGACACGTTTTCGCGGCGGCACAAAAAATTACCTATACCCCGTTAGGGTATTGAAAGTAAAAAAAAACAATCTTTTGTGCAACTGCAATTGCGTCGTGTACAATCACGGCCCACCAAAGCAGCGGGAACCAAAGGGAAAAGGGACGAAAAAACTGAACAAAAAAAAGAGCGCCCAATTGTAAGGGCGCTCTCGAAAATGAGCAGTTCAGAGGCAGCCTCAGGCACGCCCTCCGGAAGCGGTCAGCTCGGCGGTGGTGCAGCAAAGATCATTCTGCACCTGGCAGAGCATGCTCTCGGTTGCCTGTTGCATGATGTTCGACATGATCGCCTCGGTTGTGAACTTCAGAATACCTTCCGGCATCAGATTGAGCGGAAAAGAGAGCTGAAAGTCGAGCGTGATGTCGGTCTCAAAATGCACCTCGGTGCGCTGGTCATCGAGATGGTACAGGCAAATCCGCGTATTGGCCCGACCTACGAACGTATTTTTGTCATCCAACGGAATATCGGGGACCTTCGGAGCGTTGACCCATCTGATACATCGCCCCCTGACGGCCGCATTACGCGCAGCCTCCTCTTCTGGAGAAGCCGGAGCTATGGCTGTTTCTTCAAGATGCTCTTCGTCCTGCGTGACAAAAAAAACCGCCGTAATGGGATTGTCGCGTGGATCGTCAACCTGAAATATCCATTGATAAACACCGTGCTCTTTCAGATAGGTAACCCCGGTGCAGTAGGGATTGCATTTGAGAATTTTGACATGATCCGAAAAATAGATCACCGAATCATTCAGGTGCGATTCTATGACAGCCTTAGCCTTGCTTTTTCCTATAACTTCCATATCTATTGCAATACTTGGTACTTGAGGAGCGCGTTGCGCAAAAAGTCCCGACGGCAGCCGGGATCATGGCGCGTTTTCAACAGCGCGTTAAAGGGCTCTTTTCACATTTTTTTCAATGAACGCCGCCCAAAATTACAGAGTTCCCCTCTACTTGTGCCACAGAGAAGAGAACCGAAAAGAGCATTGCCAGTAAAATCCTGTTGCAATGCCGGTTTTTTCTTATTTTCACCCACGCAAGGTATTGCAGGCAACCATCTTTGTAAAAAACGACAACAATCATCCAATGGCTGACGCATTTAACTATACAACCATTTTCGCGCCACTTGGCTTTTTTATCGGCGGAATCGTTCTGGTGCTTCTGCTCAACCGGTTCATCGGCAAATCGCAGAATAAAAAGACAAACTGAAAAGCCGCGATACTCGGGTGATTGCGCGGCTTACCTTTTCCATAACGCTCCAGAACCTGCCACACGCAACCAGCTGCAAAACACCTGCTGGGGACATCACCAGTTAACACGTTTTTTACGGTCCTGCGCTTGCGCAACTGTATAAAATATATTAGCTTTATTTCATTATCACGAAAGCCTGCCCTTTGTGCGGAGAAATTCTCTTATGTGCTTTCTAACAACTCAAAACATATACGCATCATGTCAAACGGAACTAACATCGATGTCTCGGGTGCAATCAACACCCTTACTGAAACTGCCGGCAAGCTTTTCCAGATGCAGGTTGATGTTGCCAACAACACCCTGAAAGCTCTTGCAGAAGTCGCTGAGCCTCTCGGCAAAGCCGCTACCGATCTGGTAGGCAGCTTCGCAGGCATGGCTACTCAGGTTCTGGAGAACGTTTCTTCTGCCGTGGCCCCGAAAAAGTAAGGGAACTTCCCTGATTGTAAGCACCTTATGCTACCCGCGTAAGGTGCTTTTTTTTTATCCGCCCGAATCCCTCTTCTCTCATATGGACGCTCTGGATTCCATCCGTCAGCTCTATCCGACCGGCGAACGGTCGAGTCTCGATGTTTGCAAGATCAAAGGTGATGCCTCCACCCGCCGCTATTTTCGCGTGACGGCACCACACGGAACAGCCATCGCCTGCATCGATCCGGCATTCAGATCGACCGATCCGGAGAGTTATCCATTCCTGATCGTCCACGACCTGCTTGCAAGCTACGGCATACGAGTGCCTAGGGTGTACGAAAAATCCGGAGAGAGCGGCGCCTTGCTGCTCGAAGATTGCGGCGACCTGATGCTTCAGGACGAAATTCCGCAGCTCGATGCCGACCAGCTTTCAGCACGTTACCGGCAGATTATTGACCTGCTCATCAAAATCCAGTCGATCCGACCTGCTGAAAAAGCACAAGAATCAGCGATTCCCTTTTCGCTCAGTTTTGATCACGAGAAGTTGATGTTCGAATTCGACTTCTTTATCGAACACGCCCTGAAGGGCTATTTTGCGGAACGGCTCGACGAGCAGGCCATCGAAAAGCTTCGCGCGGAGTTTCTCGCCATCACCGATCTGCTGGTGCTGCCGGAGCACTTCGTGCTCAACCACCGCGATTTCCATTGCCGAAACATCATGCTCTTCCGGAACGAACCGGTGATCATCGACTTTCAGGACGCCCGAATGGGACTCCCGCAATACGATGCGGTATCGCTTTTGCGCGACTCCTATGTGCAGCTTGACGTCGGCCTCCTCGACGAGCTGAAACACTACCATTTCGACCAAATCCGCCAGCAAAGCCTCACTTCGATGAGCTGGCAGGAGTACCTCCGCCTGTTCGACCTGATGGCCTTTCAACGCAACGTCAAGGCGGTCGGCACCTTCTGCTACCAAACCTCCGTGGTCGGCAACTCCACGTTCGAGGCCAACATCGCGCCGACGCTAGGCTACCTGCGCGACTACATCGAAGCACGCCCGGAGTTGGCCACCGCAGGCAAGCTGCTTGAACCACTTATTTCCCGCTGACCATGAACGCATTCGTCCTGGCCGCCGGGTTCGGCACCCGCCTGCAGCCGCTGACCGATACCCTACCCAAGCCCCTCATTCCGGTGCTGAATGTGCCGAGCCTCTGCTACTCGCTCTTCCTGCTGAAAAGAGCTGGCATCAGCAAAGCGATCATTAATATTCACCACCATCAGGAGAATATCCGACGTTTTTTTGACGAGCACGACTTTGGCGGTCTAGAGATCGTGCTCTCCGAGGAGCGCGACATTCTCGGCACCGGCGGTGGGCTGAAGAAGTGCGAGGCGCTGCTCGGCGGCGAAGAGTTCGTGCTCATCAACAGCGACATCATCAGCGACATCGACCTGCGCTCGCTCATCGACACCCACCGGCGCTCGGGCACTGGCGGCACGCTGGCCCTGTACGAAACCCCGCTGGCCCGGCAGATCGGTCATATCGGCGTCAAAGATGGCCGTGTGCTCGATTTCCGCAACCGGCGCGGCACAGGCCTCGACTCGTCGTTCATCTACACCGGCACGGCAGTACTGAGCCCAGCGATTTTCCGGCATCTGGAGAGCGGCTACTCCGGCATCGTCGAAACCGGATTTAACGGACTTGTGGAGAACGAAGGACTCGCTTTTTACGTGCACAAGGGATTGTGGCAGGACATCGGTACGTTGCCGAACTTTTACCGCGCGAACCTTGACGATAATTTGCGTATCCTTCAACTTGAAGCGGAAATGAAACAGCAGATCAGCTTTTTTCCCCATCGAATCTCGCCAGAAGCCTCGATCAGCCCGGATGCAACGGTCACCAATTCGGTGATTGGCGCGAACTGCTCTATCGCGAAGGGCGCAGTCGTGGAGCACTCGGTACTGCTGCCCGGAACGATGATCGGCAAGGATGAAGTCATGAAGAATTCGATCGCCGCGCCGCCGGACGTGCGCATTCCGCTCTGAACCTCTCATCTCAACAAACGGCATGGTCATCAACGGTCTCGACATCCTGCTCGGCAATCCCGACCTGCTGGCGGGCAGAAACATCGGCCTGATCGCCAACCAGACCTCGGTATCGATGCAGCTTGAGTATTCGTGGACGCTGCTGCGACGTGCCGGTATCAAGCTCACTCGAATCTTTTCGCCCGAACACGGCCTGTTCGCCGTCGAGCAGGATCAGATCGCTGTCGGTCGTGAACCCGAGACCGGCTGCGAAATCGTCAGCCTGTACGGCCACAACGAGCAGTCGCTCGCCCCGGCCCGCGAGCTGCTCGAAGGGCTCGACCTGGTGCTGTTCGACATTCAGGACGTCGGCTCACGCTACTACACCTACGTCAACACCCTGGCGCTCTTCATGGAAGCCGCGCAGGGGCTCGACATCGAAATCATGGTGCTCGACCGGCCGAACCCGCTCGGCGGCGAGCTAATCGAGGGGCCACTGCTCGACCCGGCGTTCCACTCGTTCGTCGGGGTGATGCCGGTGCCGGTGCGCCACGGCCTGACCGCCGGAGAGATCGCGCACTTCTACCGCGACTACAAAAAGCTCGACCTGAACCTGAGCGTGCTTGCGATGCAAGGCTGGTCGCGCCGGATGCTTTTTCCGGAGACCGGCCTGCCGTGGGTGCCGCCGTCGCCGAACATGCCAACGCTCGAAGTCGCGGAGGTCTATCCCGGCATGTGCCTGTTCGAGGGTCTCAATGTTTCGGAAGGGCGCGGCACGACCACGCCGTTCCTGCTGAGCGGCGCGCCATTCGTCGATCCGGAAGCGCTTGCCACCCATCTCGGCTCGATGCCGCTGGAGGGCATTGTCTTCCGTCCAACCTGGTTCAGACCGACCTTTCACAAATATGCCGGTGAAGTCGTCGGCGGCCTCTATCTGCACGTGACCGACCGCGAACGATTCCGTCCTTTCGCCACGGCGGTCGCAATGACCTGCACGCTGCGCGAACTCTGGCCGGAGCATCTCGAATTTCTGGACGGCGTGTACGAATTCAGGGACGACATTCCAGCCTTCGATCTTCTGGCCGGGAGCAACGCGATCCGCTCGATGATTCTCGACGGCAAACCCGCCGAAACCATCATCGAATCCTGGCAGCATGACGAAGCCTCGTTTGCCGCCATCAAACCAAATTATCACCTGTACGACACTTAACCGACTGCTTGCCGCCCCCTGCCTCCATCAGGGCGGCAGCACGTAACCCGCAGATCTCGATGCAACCGATCGATTACGCTATCATCATCAGCTTCCTCGCGGCCAGCACCCTTTTCGGCCTCTGGCAGGGTCGCAGCAACAAGCAGACCAGCGACTACTTTCTCGGCGGCCACAAGCTGCCATGGTTCGCCGTCATGCTCTCCGTGGTGGCCACCGAAACCTCGGTGCTCACCTTTGTGAGCGTTCCGGGACTGGCTTACCGGGGCGACTGGACCTTCCTGCAACTCTCGTTCGGCTACATCGTCGGCCGGATTCTGGTCAGCTTCATTCTGCTACCCGCCTATTTCAAACACGGCGTCACCTCGATTTACGAAGTCATCGGCATGAGATTCGGCCCCGGAATTCAGAAAACTGCATCGGGCATCTTCCTCATCACCCGCATTCTCGGCGACGGCATCCGGTTCCTTGCCACCGGCGTGATCGTGCAGGTGGTCACCGGCTGGCCGCTCTGGCTGTGCGTACTCATCATCGGCATGGTCACGCTGATCTACACCATCTCCGGCGGTCTGAGAACCGTCGTGTGGCTCGACAGCTTCCAGTTCGGCCTCTACCTTGCCGGTGGATTTATTGCCATCGGTTATGTCCTCATGCACGTCGGCATGCCGCTACCGGAAGTTCTCGGTTCACTTTATGAGGCCGGAAAACTGCGGCTGATCGATACCGACCCCCACATTTTTACCCATTCGCTCTCGTTCGTCAGCGCCTTTGTCGGCGGAGCGCTACTGTCGCTTTCATCACACGGCGTCGATTACCTGATGGTGCAGCGAATTCTGGGCTGCAAGGGGCTCGGTTCGGCGCGAAAAGCGATGATCGGCAGCGGCATTTTCGTGCTGTTCCAGTTCGCGCTCTTCCTGCTTGCCGGCTCGCTGATCTACGTTTTCATGCAAGGAGCCCCAATGACCAAAGACCGCGAATTCACCGCGTTCATCGTCAACGTCCTCCCGGCGGGCCTTAAAGGCATACTGCTGGCCGGTATTCTGTCGGCAGCGATGTCAACCCTCTCCTCCTCGATCAACGCACTTGCAGCCTCCACCGTCACCGATCTGCTGAAGGGAAAGGCATCGCTCACGGCCTCACGATTCATCAGCATCGGCTGGGCCGTAGTGCTGATCGGCATCGCCCTCTTGTTCAACGAAAACGACAAATCGATCGTGATGCTCGGCCTCGAAATCGCCTCATTCACCTACGGCGGGCTACTCGGCCTTTTTCTTCTGTCGCGCAGCAGCCGGGAATTCCGCTCCAGCAGTCTGGTGGCCGGACTGCTGGCAAGCACTGGCATCGTGTTCCTGCTGAAATTTCTTGGTCTGGCATGGACCTGGTACATAGCTGTATCGGTGACGGTGAACCTGCTGGTAACCTTGCTCTTCGAGGCTTTACAGCCACGAAAACTTTCCGGGAGTTCGAGCTAACAAGGCTTGATGCCAAGAATATACTTGGGAGAAAAAGAGCGTAAGGTTCCATATTTTTATCACCAAAACTGTATCTTGCCGAATAGGCGCTTGACGGTGGACAGTAGTATTCCCATCCGGATATTGTAAAAACCTCTCCTGAAACCGATCGAAAGAGACAGCATGAAAAGCAACGCCCCTATTCTGGTCATCGAGGATGAGGAGGACATCCGGCAGATGATCTGCGACATTCTTCAAGAAGATGGCTACAGCACCTTACAGGCAGCGGATGGAAATGAAGGCCTTCGTCTTTTGAGAAAAAGCCCCGAGTCCCGCATCGTCATCACCGATCTGTTGATGCCGGAAAAAGAGGGCATCGCAACCATAAGCGAACTGCGCAAGGACTTTCCCTGGGTGAAAATTTTAGCCATATCGGGCGGCGGCATCTCTTTTCCGGAAAACTATCTCAACCGCGCCAAGGCGATGGGGGCAGACGCAACGCTTTGCAAACCTTTCGGAAGTATCGAGCTGCTGAGCATCATTGAAGAGTTAAACCAGTAAACCGGAGCAACTGACTCAAAAAGCAACCGGGAACTGAACCCCTATACAGAAAAACGCACAAGAGACCAGAAGGAAACGATCATGCAGGATGAGAGCTCCATGCCCGAACGTTACGCCTTGACGGCTGAACAGGCAGGAGAGATAGCAATTGCTGGCCACTGGGAGTGGAATGTTCAGAGCGGCGAATTGCGCATTGACCAGCAATGGGCAGCCATTGCCGGCTACGCCCTGGAAGAGCTTGTCCCCATGACTTTAGAGCGATGGAAACAACAGCTCCATCCGGACGATCGTGAACTTGCCATCAAATATCTCGAAGAGCAACTGGCCGGAAAATCCGGATTGCTGGAGCTGACCATAAGGGTGCGCCACAAATGCGGCTCCTGGGTTAACGTCCTGGATCGCGGAAAAGCCCTGCATTTCGACCTGAACGGCAAACCGCTGAGTATTGCAGGTTCACGACAGGCTATCAATTCAGCAAAAACTGAAAGCTCATTACCAATGGAGAAAAGCGCCCTGGAATTGCGAGCCTTGATCGAAAATATCCCGGGCACGATCTATCGAATCGATACGTCAGGTACAATAACCTTGCTCTCCAGCCCACCGGCATTTCTGAAAGAATCCTCTGTCGAGCAGGGCGTAACACCTCTGTTCGACACCCTTTCGATGGTACACCCCGATGATCGCCAGATGGTGGCTAAAACTTACAATCAACTCAAATCAACCCCACAATCGGTCAAGATAACTTACAGGGTTGTCACAGAGCAGAACGCCATCCGCTGGATTGAAGACCAGAAAACCTCGACATTTTCGGATAACGGCACCTTCAAAAGCATTGACGGCATTCTGTTCGACATCACCGACCGGGTAGCCGCCGTGGAAGAGACCCGCAGGCTCGAATCGCAAGTACGTAAATCACAGCGTCTCGAAACCATCGGGACCCTCGCCGGCGGCATCGCCCACGATTTTAACAACATCCTCACGCCAATTCTCGGATACGCCGAAATGGGACTCGGCAGCATGGAAGAGGATGAGCCGATGTATGAGTTCTTTACCGAAATCATGCAGGCCGCCGAACGAGCCCAGAAACTCGTCTCACAGATTCTGACCTTCAGCCGGGCTCAGGATGGCAAGCCCTCCGCAGTGTCCATTCAGGACATCATCGGCGAAGCGCTCAAGCTGCTCAGGCCGTCCCTGCCGTCAACCATCTCAATCGAACAGCACATCGATCCAGCCTGCCGGAGCGTGCTGGCCGATCCGTCCCAGATTCATCAGGTTATCATCAACCTCTGCACCAATGCGTTCCACGCTATGGAGCATACCGGCGGCACCCTGACCATCAGCCTCAAAGAAATACAGCCAGGAGAAGAGCAAGCCGCATCTTTACCGCATCTTCTGGAATCGGACTACGTCAGGCTAACGATTTCAGATACAGGACACGGCATGGATGAGGCGACCATGGAGCGTATTTTCGAACCCTTTTTTACGACCAAATCGGTTGAAAAAGGCACCGGACTCGGGCTTTCGGTCGTCCATGGCATCGTCAATGGTGCTGGGGGCCAGATTGTTGCAGAAAGCAGTCAAGGCGAGGGATCGACATTCCACGTCTATTTGCCGGTCATCCAAGCAAACAGTGCCCTGAAAACGCCGCAGAAGCCTCAGATCAACGAACAGAAAGCCAAGATCCTTTTTGTTGATGACGAACCTGCAGCGGTTCAGATGATGACCATTATGATGCAAAAACTTGGCTATACGATCCATGCCGTGAAATCACCAGTCGAGGCGCTCGAGCGATTCCGCGAAAATCCGGAACAGTACGATCTGGTCATCACTGATCTGACCATGCCGGAAATGACCGGGACTCAACTGGCAGGGGAACTCCACAAACTTATGCCATCAGTTCCGATCATCCTGATGACCGGTTATGGTAAAGTTACCGATCACGATACGCCACTGAACCATTATGGCATCAACCGTTTACTCACAAAGCCGGTAAAGCTGGTTCAATTGGCCTCTACAGTCAATGAAGTGCTCAACGAAAAAAATCTGAGTAAAACACAATGAAAATCCTTGTTATCGACGACGATCCATCCGTCAGGAAGTTTATCGCCACAACGCTGAAAAATGAGAACCATACTGTCACTGAAGCTGAAAACGGTGTGGAAGGACTGAAAAAATTCCAGGAAGAGAGGGACATCAACATCATCATCACCGATCTGATCATGCCCGATAAAGAAGGCTTGGAAACCATCATTGAAATACGGAAAATCAATCCGTCGATAAAGATTCTTGCCATTTCAGGAGGCGGGAAGGTCGGCCCGGAAAACTTTCTCCTGCTTGCCGATGCCGTTGGAGCCAATGCGACGCTCAAAAAGCCTTTCAGCGGGCAGGAGCTGCTCATGTGCCTGAAGCTGCTGGAGTGATTGTCATGGCTCAGAATGGCTATTGCTACGATCCATTATTTTGTTTACCTTGTTACAAAGTCTGATAATCCACCCATAAGGAACATCTTATTATGAACAACCCATCAGGAGCATTCGTCCAAGGTGCTGCAGCATATGGCAGATTTCTTGAGGTTTTTATCGATGGCCACTGGTGGGTAGTCGGTGATGCCCTTGAAAATGTAGGCAAAACCACCAAGAGGCTTGGCGCAAATGCCTACCCTCACCTTTATGGAGGTGGAAGCGCTGGAGCTGGCTTGAGAGGATCATCACCAGCCTCGTCTGGGTATGCCACGCCTTCCAAGGAGGTCAAAAGCCGCTTTGGAAACTGAGCATTTATCTCGACATAAAATTCAAAAAGGAGCCATTAGGCTCCTTTTTTGTTTTCTCGCCTCATCGATTTTGAAGGAATCTTGCCGAATGAGTACATTCAATGAGTAAATAAAACCCCTCCGATTTCCACTTTGGACTATGCCGCCAAGGAAAAGAGATCACGGTAATGCGCAAAGAAGGAAAGGTTCGGAGATTCTCAACATTGACCTAAAGGAGAGCATACCATGGCAGAAGAGGAAAAAAAAGCCCCCGAGACGACTGAAAAAATCGATACCATGAAAGCTTTTGACTTCGCAGTCAAAAGCATCACTGAATCGGGAGTCAACCAACTCAATCTGGTCTCGAGCACCATCCAGTCAGCACTCCCCGCCATTACCGATGCTGCACAAAACGTGACCAACACAGTTTCATCTTCGGTCAAATCGGTCACCGATGCCGCCGCCCCCATAACCAACGCACTGGGTGAGCTGGGCAATGCACTGGTCGGTATGGTCGGCGCCGTTGCCAACTCGGCAGTCTCGATCGCCCAGTCGGGTGTTGAAACCGTAGCGAAGGCCACCAGCGGGATAGTAAAGCCGCAGACAACAATGAAGTCCTCCGAAGCCCCAGCCAAAGCACCGGCAACTCCGGCAGCACCGAAAGCCCCTGCTGTTCCAGGAATTCCACCCGCCAAAAAGAACTGAGCCACTCAGAAGCATTGGCCACCACTTGTAAAAACCGAAGCCCCGTAAAAACGGGGCTTCGGCATGTGGTTTCAACCCACGCCAGATTTCATCGCGGTCAGGCCAGCTTGTCAAAATAGCCTGCAAGTGACTGCTGCGGCTCGGGAGCCTCGATAACCACTTCGAAGGTTTTATTTTTCGCCTTGTCAACCCAAAGCGAAAGAACCGCCAGTTCAGCCACATCAGACCGGTTCATCCAGCCGTTCCACAGCCGGTCACCCTGATCGACATTCAAGCTGTGTTGCAGTGGCTCACCATCTCTGAGCCCGCCAGGCCTGATAATGGTGTACGAACGCCCTTCAGCAGCAAAAATCTTTCGAAGATGCTCCTCGGCGGTATGCTTCATGGTGAGTACCCCTCCGAAAAGATTGAGCGGATGAAACCATTTGGTCACGGCCAGAGAGCTGACCATTGCAACATGCCTTACACCGGCCGTCGCAGCTTCATCGATCAGCCTGATCGCGCCATCCCGGTCAACCTCAGCGGGAGAGGCCTCACCGCTCACCGCGGAAGAACCAAGAGCGGAGATGACTGCACCACATCCGTTAACGGCCCTCCTGATTGCTTCGGGATCCTGGATTTTTCCCTCCACAACCTCAACTGCATCTCCGAACAGCTCCCGAGCCTTCTGCTCCGAACGGGCAAGCACCCGGACCGGCACGTTGTAATGCAGCAAGCGCTTGACGACCCAAGCTCCCGTTTTTCCAGTTGCACCAGCCACAAGAACTTTTTTATCGTATTCCATTTTCCCACCCATGATTACATTGATTTATATTTATTTAGATATTTATAAACCAAAACCAGCGCCGCCATCATTCAGTTTCCGGCAGGCTTCTATTCGAAACGCCTGGACAGATGGCCCAACCTGATGGACTCTGCCTCTTTTTTCATTAATTTTGAGTCAATCCGTCACACGCCATTCTAACAAGCAGAGACTCTTTCAGGCACACCACTATACTGCATCATGAAAGCCCATACCCTTGCCATTCCAGCCATGCTTTTTGCAGGCCTTTGCTCGCTCACCCCTCCGGCTCATGCGTACAACCGCGACCAGCTCAACCTGCTTCGCAGCAATGTCGAAAAGTGGAATTCGATGCGCACGGCACAGCCAGAACTGCCGATCGACCTCTCGAAAGCCAACCTGGAAGACGCCAGTCTGGATGGAGCCAATCTTGCAGAGGCGAACCTTTCGAAGGCTGATTTGAGTGGCGCTTCGCTTGACCGGGCCAATCTCCGTAAAGCAAACCTCTCGATGGCCTACCTGAAACGAGCTGATCTCAAGAAGGCTGACCTTTCCGAGGCATGGATGGTTGGCGCAAACCTGAGGGACGCATTCCTCAAGGGTGCACGACTGACAGCGGCAAACCTTTCCGGAACAAACCTGCGATGGGCAAAACTCGGGGACACAGACCTTCAGCAGGCCAGCCTGAAAGGCGCCAACCTTTTTGCAACCAATTTTGAAGGAGCCAACCTCAAAGGCACATTGTTTACCAAGGCCGTTCGCCTTGGCAACGCTGTCATGAACGATGCCAAAGTGTCGAACAATACCATTTTACCATCTGGCGAACCCGCGTCGAGAGGGTGGGCAATGCGGCACAACAGCCGCTTCGTTGAGGAAGAACCAGCTGCGCCAGTCGAATTTGTTCGCCCGGTTGTCGCGCCGCCGGTGATCATTCCGGAAAATCTGCCTCATGGCGCTGCTTCGCAACTTGTCCCATCTCAGCCCGCTCCCGATGTTCGTGAGGTTGAAGAGTGGAACACGATGAGAGCGGAGAATCCCGAGGTACGCCTTGAAATGAGCGAGGAAAAGCTTGGCGATACCCGGCTTGAGGGGGTTGATCTGAGCAATGCGAACCTGAAACAATCGGAATTCGAGGGCGCAGACCTCGATAAGGCAAATCTTGCCGGAGCCACACTTACTGGAGTTGATTTCACACGGGCTGATATGAAAAAGGCCAACCTGAAAGGTGCAAATCTTGAAGGTGCAGTGCTCGACCGAGCATTTCTAAAACAAGCCGACCTGTCTGGCACCAACCTCCGGAGCGCAAACCTTTATGGCGCAATGCTGTATGGAGCAAACCTGGACGGGGCCGACCTGACCAAAGCATCGCTGTTCGACGCCAATCTCGAAAAGGCATCGCTGAAAGGAACCAACCTGACCGGCACAAACCTGATCGGAATCAATCTGAACGGCGCGGTGATCTCGTCCTCGACAATCACACCGTCAGGCAAACCGGCCACGAGAAGCTGGGCAGTACTCAACAACGCAACCTTCACAGATCAATAACTGGAGCCAGCAACCAGAAAAGGTTAACGGAAAACAACGCACATCATGGCAAACATTCTCGTCGCTAGCTATTACAGCCGCTGGGATCTGGCCCACCACAAGGGTCGTATCGCCCTGTACGACTCAAGCAACCAGCTTATCGAAAATCATCTATTCGCCGAACCGGCTGAATTCCAGGCCGTTGCCAGTATGCTCAGACATGAAAAACCGCTCTGGTTCGATACTGAAGCAAAGCACCTGCGAACCGGCTCAGAACCGGTCGGCGAGTGGGAGACGTGAGAAGTGAGCTTTAAAAGCAGCGTTCAGTTGGGGAAACGCTTTCTATGAAGAAACTGCTGCAGGGGGTGGGCCTTGCTGAGGTTGGGGTCGTTGACCGGCAAAATATGCTTCTTGCCTGTTCTGGTAACCACTTCCAGGGTACCGTCATTGTTGACCGAAGAGACCTTCCAATACTTGTCAACCACATAGTGGTAATGCTCGCCGTGTTCGAGGGCATAGACCTGCTTGGCCCTCGGGCCAGGCGATACCGAGCTTTTGGGCTTGTGATAAACTATTGGATCACCGACTCTAAACTGGGACATTACGCCCTCCTTTCTTGCCGTTACAAATTCCGGGCTTAACAATTATGAAAAAGCAGTATCATCAATTTTATAAAAAAAGTTGCAATTATACCACCATTTGTGTAGAACAAACTGTTCAGCCCGCCGCGCAATGCACTCTTTCCGTCCAGTCCATCAACGATCAGATTCGCTGAAACCAATCACAAGCCGGTCATCTTCCCGCCTTGCCCCATTGGTTTTCAGAGTTGCCAGTGACTGGGGCAGCACCATGTTTCTCCGGTGGTTACCGATCCTGATATTCAGTTCGTCTCCGCTTTTACTTAACTGTACCTCTTCGTCAGGAACCCCTGGCAACAGCAGCTCAAGCTCGAATCCGCCCTCCGTCTGGTGAACCTGGTAAGGGTTGCGGGTGTAATAGACCTGCGAAGGATCGTCATCGCCATAGAGCATCTCCTTGAGCTTTTCAAGCGTAGCAAGCCCACAAATCTCACGCGAATAAAGCGGCACCTCCCTGACGGGCAGGGGACTGAAGTTATCGATAATCTCCTGGCGATAGATCTTCTGGTTCTCCTTCCAGTACTGGAAATAGGGATCGGTCACCTCGTCTGGAATAATCCGGTTTGCCACCACCATATCGATCGAAATATCGTACAGGCTCAGGTAGGCCTGAGCGCGGAGAGACTCCTTGATGACCATTTTCTCAGGATTGGTCACCAGCCGCACCGAGGTTACGGCGTGGTCTGTCAGGATCTTTCCGAGTGCCTCGATCTGCTCATAGAACTCATAAGGCAGATCCATCATCTCTTTGTCGGGCAGCGAAAAGCCGGCAAGCGGCTTGAAAATCGGTTCGACCACGGGGCGCAGATACACGGCCATCTTTTCGAGCGGCTTGTAAAGCCTCCGCATGTACCACCCACCAACCTCCGGAATGCTCAGCAATCTCAGGGCTGTACCGGTCGGCGCCGAGTCGATAATCAGCACGTCATAGTTGCCCTCTTTGTGATGGCGGAACACTCTGACCAAGCCAAAAATTTCATCCATGCCGGGCAGAATAGCCAGCTCTTCGGCCTGCACGCCCTCAAGCCCCCTTGCCTGCAACACTTCGGTCATGTAGCGTTTGACGCTGCCCCAGTTCTGCTCAAGCTCTTCAAGCACATCGAGCTCGGCACCCCAGAGGTTGTCACACACCTGCCGAGGCTCATGCGCGAGAGGCACATCAAAGCTGTCGGCAAGTGAATGAGCAGGGTCAGTGCTCAAAACAAGGGTTTTGTACCCGAGTTCAGCGCAGCGCAACCCTGTGGCCGCAGCCGTTGAGGTTTTGCCAACCCCACCTTTTCCCGTCATCAAAATCAGCCGCATAAATCCCCCTCACGTTCATTTTTCTACGCCTGTAGAGAAAACGCCGGTCAGGAGAAAAAAGTTTGCGCACTCGTGGAGCAGCGCAATGCCAACCTGATCAGAAAAACTGGGCTTCGGTCTTGCGCAGAATCATCGCATACTCGTTCAAATCGGTCATCGGCTTTCTTTTGACAGACAGGCTCCACTCCGCCTTCAACCATTCGCCAGTACCGGTCTTGAATCGCGAGTAGAACATGAGTACCGACTCGAGTGGCTTCTGACGCTCAAGAGCCAGCTTGAACTGTGCGTAATCGTCGGGATGAATAATATCGGCGAGCGGCACGGAAGCCAGAGCGCCCGGCTCATAATCCAGGAATTTTTCAATCGAGCTGCTCAGATCCACAATCTTCTCTTCATCGTCAAGCAGGGCATAAGCTTCGATGGCCGGTTTGAGGCGCTCCTCGAAACGTCCGATATGCACTCGAACCTGCCGCAGAAGATTATCGATATCCATCCGGTACCGGGATATGGCAAGAGCATCGCTGATCGGGCTGGACTGCTCTCCGACAGCGTGACCGGTAAGAATCCAGTCAACATCAGCCCCATCCTGCTCAAGCCGCTCAATCATCTTCTTGCCCGGCTGACATTTACCCTTGAGGTACGGGGTCATCTGTGCCGGATATTTAATACCAACGGCCCTGCAAAAAGCGTTCACCGAACCGTGTTTTTTCAAAATATAGTTTCTCAGGCGGTGCTGAAATCCACTGGTTGCTGTCATGATCGTCAGGAATACTGCCCGTTAATCGTTAAAAAACCACGGCAGCCAACACAAACCACTGATGGCCACCTGTCGAACTGAGGCTGAGGCATAGCAGAAAAAACGCGATGGAAACACCTGAAAGCATCGGACCTAAAGCTATTGAGCAAGCTGACTAATAGCTTGTCCGATACAATCATTGCCCTCCGAACAAGCGAGGCTGTTCGGACTGGCCCCTCTCATTACGGTTCAGAGTTTCCTTAGCAAAAGCTATACGGTAAATATACACAAACTTATATAAGATTAAAAGTGCAGCCTTAGCAAAGCAAATAACCGCAAGCGCCTTAAAAACAGGCACTTGCACGAAATCACGCATTAAAGCGAGAATCAGAAAAGAGGAAAAGAACGCCTGAACTACGTTATGGTGATCAAAAAATCAGGCGACTAAACAACAGGAAGGAGAAGACTCTATATCTAGACCGATACAGCAATTACGGCCATCTGAACGGCAAACTGATCGTAATAAGTGTCTTAGCTCTCGAAACATTGCGGGACGTCACGGCAAACTTTTTTTTCGTCAGAGCAAGCACCTGACGAATGTCGGGATACTCTCGAAATAAGCCATCACTCTGGAAAATCCAGAGATAGAAGCCGTTTCGACGTCAAAAAACAGCCCGGAAAAAGAGCCCGTTAAATCTGCACCTGGACGCCGATTTCGATCACCTGGCCGGAAGGCAGGTCGTAGTATGCCGTGGCACTCAACGCATTGCGACTCATCAAAGCGAACAGTTTTTTCCGCCAGACGCTCATTTTCGACTTGATTCCCGTCACGATCTTTTCTCGGTTGAGGAAGAAGCTGATGGCCTCGATCTTGAAGTGCATTCCCTGCTGGTTCGCCAGAGCGAGCACTTGGCGGATGTTGGGATACTCCATAAAGCCATAACGGGCGGTGATCTTGTACAACCCGTAATTGAGCTGCACAACCTCCACCTTTTTGCTGTTTGGCACCCTCGGCACACGCTCGGTCGAGAAGTGCAACAGGCCCACCTCGGAGTGCAGAATCTTGTTGTGGCGCATGTTATGTAACAGAGCCATCGGCACCACATCCGGGTTGGCCGTCAGGTAAATCGCCTGCCCCTTCACGCGCTGCGGCTGCTGTAATGACAGGCTTTCGACAAATTCGCTGACCGTTAGGGTGCGATCATTAATCTGCTTGTACAGCAACTTCCGCCCCTGCTTCCAGGTCATCATGAGCATGAACAGCGTCAGACCCATAACCAGCGGGAACCATGCACCATGAAACAGCTTGCTCATGCTCGCGCCGAAAAAGGAGAGATCGATCACCAGGAACATTCCCAGCAGGCCAAACGATGCAAACGGGTTCCACTTCCACATGTGCCGTGACACGAAAAAGAAAAGAATGGTCGAAATCAGCATCGTGGTAGTCATCGAAGCGCCATACGCAGCGGCCAGCTTGCTCGAAGAGCCGAAGCCGAGAACAAGACTGATCGTAGCAATCATCAGCCCCCAGTTGGCCGCCGGAACGTAGATCTGACCGATGTGGCTCGCCGAGGTATGCCGCACCGTCAAGCGCGGTAGATAGCCGAGCTGAATCGCCTGCTGGGTGAGCGAGTAGAGTCCGGTAATCAGCGCCTGCGAGGCGATCACCGTGGCAACCGTGGCCAGCAGCACCATCGGAATCAGCGCCCATTGCGGCACGAGCGCGTAGAACGGATGGTGCGAAACCGACGGATCAAGCAGCAGCAAGGCTCCCTGGCCGAAATAGTTGAGAAGCAAGGCAGGCAGAACGAACAAAGCCCAAGTCAGACGGATCGGGCGCCTGCCGAAGTGGCCCATATCGGCGTACAACGCCTCGGCGCCGGTCACTGCCAGAAAAACCGCACCTAGCACCATGAAACCGTACACCTGATTGTTCATCAGAAACGACAGGGCATACCAAGGCGAGAAGGCTTTGAGAATTGCAGGATATTTGAAAATCTGAATCGCGCCGAGCGCGCCGAGCGAGAAGAACCAGGTCAGAATGATCGGACCAAACAAGGCTCCGAGCCGCGCCGTACCGTGATGCTGAAAAAGAAACAGACCGGCAAGAATGCCGACCGTCACGGGAATCACCAGATTCGAGAAGGTGGGCGCAATAACCTGAAGCCCCTCGACGGCGCTAAGCACCGAAATGGCCGGAGTAATCATCGCCTCACCGCAGAGGACAGACGCACCGAACAACCCGATGCCTACCAGAAACCAGCGCTCGCTCTTGTTCTTCTTGCTATGGGAAATAATCAGGGAGGTCAGAGCGAGAATGCCGCCCTCGCCTTCGTTATCGGCCTTCATGATGAAGGTGAGATATTTGAGAGTAACGATCAGCAGCAGTGCCCAGACCAACAGCGAAAGCACGCCGAGCACATTGCCCTGGGTCACAGGAATGCTGTACTCACCGTGGAAGCATTCGCGAATTGCGTAAAGCGGACTGGTACCAATATCGCCAAATACCACACCCAGTGCGGCCAAAGACAACGTGGCAAAACGCTTAAAATCAGATTTTCCGGAAGAAGAGGTTAAATGGGAATCTTCGGATGTTGTTGACGACATAGAGCAGAAATGTCTTGTTACCACAGGCCAGCTCAACACACGGTGCGATTGTAAGAGTGCGCTCTTATCTGACGCGTATAACCCGGCTGACATGAACGAGCGCTTTTGTAATGCTCATTGGCTGCGGAATACTAATCCAAACCGAGGAATATACACAATAGTCCTCAATTGCAAACCGAGGCCATTCCGGGCACATCAACAGCCAATCTCCGGCTCAACGCTCCGGCGGAATCAGCTCATCGAGCACCGTGACGGCCAGCGAGTCACCAAGCGCTGCCGCCCTCGTCAAGTCGGCAATCGCACCTTGACGATCACCGGCAAGTTTTCTGACCACCCCCCGGTTGTACCAGCCTGAAGCATCCTCGGGAAAAGCCGTCACAACCCGGTCCAGATCGCTTAAGGCCCCGACATGATCACCAAGCGTCAGGCGAGCGAAAGCGCGGTTGTTGCGGGCCGCAACCATCTCCGGATCGAGCAACAGCACCTTCGTATAGTCCTCGACAGCCTGCTTCGCGTCATCCATCGCAACACGAACATTTCCCAAGTTGTACCATGCAACCGCGTAACGCGGATCGATCGTCACGGCAAGCATGAAATCCTCGACAGATCCCGCCAGATCGCCATCCAAACCCCTGGCGAGCCCACGATTGTTATACGCCCCGGCGAGCACCGGATCAAGCTCGATGGCACTGCTGAAATCGGCGATAGCTCCCCGGCAATTGTTCATGGACATGCGCACCGCCCCACGGTTGTTATACAACTGCGCCATCTTTGGCTCGATGGCTATGGCACGGGAAATATCGGCAAGCGCTTCAGCATACCGACCAAGCGCCGCTTTGGTAAAACCGCGATTATTGTAAGCCTCGTATGAACGGGGCTTGCGCTGAATTGTCTGCGTATAATCGTCAATCGCCCCGTGCAGGTCACCGATAACGCTTCGAGCCAGGGCGCGGTTGTAATAAGCATCTGCATTGTCCGGGCTTAGCCGTAATGCCTGGGAAAACAGCTCGATCGCACCATTATAATCCCCTTGCTGGCCAATCACGATGCCGCGATCAACCAGCTCTTCGGGCGGAGTGCCAGCCGTGGCCATCTGCGCAAAGCAAAGAAAGCAGATCATCAGCGCCATGACGCCCCGCACCAAGCGCCTGCAATACATTGCACGATAAGTTCTCACTTGCCAATACTCTCCAGTAACGATCGATCATAAACCCCCACGGTTTATTAACCGACTCAACCATCTAAACACTTCCCTGATCTATCAAACACTTCCAATATGCGGAAAGCACCGACAACGTTTCGACCAATCTAACCTGCACGTTAAAAGCCATGATCTGAAGACACAACCGCCTATCTAACAAGCAATAAAAGATAGCTGTACGTCATTCTAACCACACGATTTATGACCAAGCCATTTGCAAGCCAGCATCAGGTAATTTCATTTTTGAATATCTTTTTATTATAATTAAAGACGTGCTTCAAAAAGAAAAGTAAACCAGCGCGCTATCCAAACGCTTTACCGCCTTTACAGGAACACTTGAAACCATGCAAAACCATCGACAGGGTAGCGACGCAAAAAACGGGATACGAATATGCAAAACAAACACTTTGTCTTATCAGGACTGATCGCCCTTACCCTCTCAGTTAGCACCCTTCTCTCTCCAAATGGCGTTTATGCTCGCCAGACCACTCAAGATACCAAAGCAGCGAAATCGGCACTCAAGCAGCCAACCGTCAATGGCAATAAATTCCTTGTGGCCACAGGAACCGCCTCCTATTACGCCAACGCATTCCATGGCCGGCAGACGGCAAACGGTGAGATTTTCAATATGAGAGCGTTCACTGCTGCGCACAAGTCGCTGCCCTTTGGCACTGTCGTACGAGTCACCAACCTCAACAACGGCAAGATGGTGTTCGTAACCATCAACGACCGCGGCCCATACGTCGGCAAGCGCATCATCGACCTCTCCAAAGCCGCTGCCAAGCAGCTCGACATGGTCGATGCCGGCCTCAGCAAGGTCAAAATCGAAGCCTACAACTGATCGGCTGACCACCTCGCTAGTCATGAGCCAGGGCTGTCTCGTCGCATCATGAGACAGCTCAAGCCAACCGCCTTACCCCGCTCCCGAGAAGTTCACACACCGTTCACCCCCTGTTCCCCCTTTTCACTGTACCTTTCGGCAAAACTTTACCCGAACGGCTATGCAGTGGCTTTATTGCGATTTTCACATCCATACGACCTGGAGCGACGGTTCGTGCTCGATTGACGAAGTCGTGGATCTTTACGGAAATGCGGGCTTCGATGTGATTGCCATCACCGATCACGTGCTCGACACCGCAAGCATCGAACGATCAGGACGTCCGGTTTCGGAACTCTACGTCATGGACAGCGCGCAGTTCGGCGAATACCAGGAGGCTTTGTGGCGAGCGACCCGCCGGGCGTGGGAGCGCTACGGAATGCTGCTCGTTCCGGGCGTCGAGCTGACTAACAACACCACCCGATTCCACATCCTAGCCCTCGACATCAAGGAGTACATCTCGCCAGACCTCTCAGTCGAGGAGATCATCGAAGCTATCAGGCGGCAGCATGGCATTTCGGTCGCCTGCCACCCTTACATCCGGAACCACTCCGGCGAGAACCCGTCCGCACATCTCTGGGAGAACCACGAGCGGCTCGCCTCGATGTTCGATGCGTGGGAGGTGGCCAACCGTGACGACCTGTTCAACGTGGTTGGGTTGAAAAAATTCAACTACATTGCCAACTCTGACTTTCACGAGCAGCGCCACCTGCTTTCGTGGAAAACGCTCCTGCGGTGCGAAAAAAATGTTGAGTCGGTCAAGGCGGCCATCAGAACGAACGATCAGGTTTCGTTGTTTCTCTACCGCGGAGGAAAAATCCGGCAGTAATTGCCGAATAATCCTGCACTTGACAGCGCAACCGATTGAAAACCACATGACCGCCATTTCCCGAAAACTTGTCGCCCTCTACGATTTTCTTGAGCACCTCTGGGAGCACAAACGCACGGAGCGCCTTATCGCGCGCCTGCTGATCACGGTTTTCCTCGCATCGCTCATCCTGATCGAGCTTTCACGCCAAGGACTGCTCCCCGCCCAACTTGCTGCGGTAATGCCGCACAGCCACTTCTACGCCATCAACGTTGCTCTCTCCATGCTGCTCGGTCTCGAAGTGTTCGGGCTGGTCTTCAGCCTCGCCAGTTCGGTGTCCGTGTCGGTCGGCAAACAGTTCGAGATTTTGTCACTCATCCTGCTCCGCAACTCGTTCAAAGAGCTGGTTCACTTCAGCGAGCCTCTTCACTGGGACAGCTCCACGGATACTGTGCTGCACATGCTCTCGAACGCTGGCGGCGGTCTGGCGATCTTCCTCCTGCTCGGCGTCTATTACAAAATGCAGAAACATCGCGCCATCACCTGCGATATCGAAGCCGCAACCCACTTTATCGCCTCGAAAAAGGTGATCTCGCTGCTGCTTCTGGTGCTTTTCAGCTTCATCGGATTCATCGACGGCGTCCGCTACCTGTCGGGAACCTCGCTCGAGAACTTCTTCTCGCTGTTCTACACGATTCTGCTCTTCAGCGACGTGCTGATCGTGCTGATCTCACTGCGCTACAGCTCCGACTACCCAATTGTGTTCCGCAACTCAGGCTTTGCCTTCGCCACGGTGCTCATCCGGCTCGCCCTCACCGCGCCGGCCTACTTCAACGTGCTGATCGGTATCGGCGCGGTTGTGTTCGCCATCGGCATCACCTACGCCTACAACCGCTTCGAGAAACCGGAGTTAAGCAACTCCCCATGCGAATGACCGTTCCCTTCTGCACGTGACGCTGCAGATCTGCTGGAAAAAGCTTCGCTTGATCGGGATATTTCCGTTTCTTTAGAGCGGAACTGATGAACGCACAAAGCAAAAGAGCTATGGAGAAAAATCAGGAATCGGTAACCAAAATGGCCATGCAATTCCTGGCCGAAGCGATCGGGCAGTGCCCGGCCGGGCTTGAAAAGAGCACCAATCAGGATGTCATTTTCGCCGTGGTCGGCTTCCAGTTCGGCGCTGTGCAAAGCGCCGCCTACGTTGCCGGACTTGATGAAGCGACCTGCACGAACATCGCCAGTGATGTTCTCGCGCGGATCAACGGCTTCGAGCAGGAAGTGGTCGCGCAATTCCTCTCCGTCATGCCGATGCTCGCCCACAAAGAGTACCCCCCAATCGGTATCGGCGGGCAGGCAATCATCCGCTTCTACAACGCCTCGACAGACAAAGAGAAGCTCACCGCAGCCGGAGCGCTACGCGAAATCCTTCGGCAAATCGACGAATCGTGACTCGTCCGAAGTGAGGATTCCGGCCTGAATTGGCAAAACCCCATCGTCCAACTTGGCGTACGCATTCGGTAACAAACGACAAAAGCGTACACCGATCTGCTACATTTTTGTAACTTGGCAATTTCTCGCCAATCTCGCCGATCATCCCGCGCAGTTATCATGAGTACAGACCCGATCACGATTTTCCGCAAAACCTGGGCAACCTACCAGAAGGTCATCAGCAACAACCTCATGTTCCACCGGGAAATCACGGCTGCGGTCTCGAAACTGTTCACAGCCAACCACACCCCGCTCCGCTTCATCGACCTCGGCTGCGGCGACGCTTCGCACATTCTGAAGCTCTTCAAACCCGGCCAGCTCGGCGAATACTGCGGATGCGACCTCTCCCAATACGCCCTCGACGAAGCCCGAAAAGACCTCGAACCATTCGGCGTCGCGGTCAACCTCTGCTGTAACGACATGCTCGCCGTGCTGAAAAAAGCTCCGGCGAACCAATATGACATCGTCTACTCCAGCTACGCCCTGCACCACCTGCCAATCGAAGGTAAAAAGACATTCTTCACCGAGTGCCGAAGGATTCTGCGCGACAATGGCTTTTTCATCCTGATCGACATCATGCGAGATGAAGATCAAACGCGCCAGGACTACCTTTACAGCTACAACAAAACGGTGAGAGACCAGTGGGAGGCTCTCACGCCTGACGAGCGGAACCAGGTGCAGGAGCACATCAGAAGCTGCGACTTCCCCGAGCCGGCATCAGTGCTTGAAAAACTTGCCCGCAACGCAGGATTCTCGAAATGTCGCAGGCTGGAAAAGCAGACCTGGCACGAGGTATGGTGCTTTGAAGTGTAAGAACGGCAAGCCACCACGAATCACATCGTCGGGCCGATCATGATACCCCTGTCCGACAACTCCACCATAAAACAGCAACCTTCCGGCACGTCAAGGCAATCCCTGAACGCTGGCAGAACGTCAAAGCGAGTGCCGTTTCGCATGGCTTGGGCTGCGGAGTGGTAGTGCCCGCTCAGGCAGGCGTGGACGTTCGGGTATCGTGACAAAATCGCAACGACCTCTTCGTGATTCCAGAGGAGGCCGTGCTTTTCATCGGTGGTCTCTTCGAGCAGCGGTAAATGGCAGAGAATGATGACCGGCTCTTCGTTGTTCAGCGCGAGGTCAAGCTCCTGGACGAGCCATTCGAGCTGGCGGGCGCCGATGGCTCCGCAGTAGAAATTGGCCTGCTTGACGTCGCGGTAGTATTCGAGCAGGTGGCTGTCAGCTTCGGCTTGGGGGGCGTTGATGGCGGAGACCTCCATACCGTCGAGTGCGATGAAGCGAATGCCTTGCGAGGCGAAGGTGTAGTAGAGGCTGTCGAGGCCCATGATCGCTTTGTAGCGTTCGGGCGGAACGGCGAGGCAGTGGTTGCCTGCAACGTGGTGCACCGGGCCGCCGAAGCGGGCGAGCATGTCGCGCACGGCGATGAGGTCGGCCTCGGCTTCGGGGCCTTCGCGGCTGATGAGGTCGCCGAGCTGGATGACGAACTCCACGCCCTCGCTCGTCCACTTTTCAATGCACCGTTCGAGACCGGCTTGCGTCTGGTTGCCGGTCTCGGGGTTGTAGTGAATGTCGGTGACGATGCCGAACCGGAGCGTGTTGTGTTTCGCTTCGCTCATAGCCGCCTCACTTATGCGTCGCCGAATTCGGAGAGGTACTTCTGGATGTAGTCGTCGATGTCGCCGTCAAGCACGTTTTCGACATCGAACCGCTCGTAGTTGGTGCGGTGATCTTTGATGCGGCGGTCGTCGAGCACGTAGCTGCGAATCTGGCTTCCCCATTCGATCTTCTTTTTCTTGCCTTCGATCTCCCGCTTTTGAGCCTCCTCCTCTTCGCGTCTGCGCTGGTAGAGCTGGGCCATAAGCATCTTCATCGCCCGCTCGCGGTTCTGGAGCTGAGAGCGCTCCTCCTGGCAGCCGACGACAATGCCCGAGGGGATGTGCTTGATGCGCACGGCGGTTTCGACCTTGTTGACGTTCTGGCCGCCCTTGCCGCCGCTACGGAAGGTGGAGAGCTCGAGATCCTCCTTGCGCACTTCGATATCGACGTCCGGCGGCGCTTCGGGATAGGTGAAGACGCTGGCGAACGAGGTGTGGCGGCGGGCGTTCGAGTCGTAGGGCGAGACCCTGACGAGCCGGTGCACGCCGTTCTCCGCCTTGAGGTAGCCGTAGGCGTAAGGCCCGATAATTTCAAGCGTTGCAGTTTTAATGCCCGCGCCTTCGCCCTCCTGGTAGTCGTCGGTGAAGACCTTGAAGCCTTTGCGCTCGGCCCAGCGCATGTACATGCGGTAGAGCATCTCGGCCCAGTCCTGCGCCTCGGTGCCGCCCGCGCCCGCGTGGATGACGATCATGGCGTTGCCCGCGTCGTCCTTGCCGGAGAGCATTTTGCGGAACTCCATTTTGCCAAGCTCCTCCTCGATGCGGTCGAGCGTGGCGTCCAGATCGGATACGAGCGATTCATCCTCAAGCTCGATGGCGATTTCGATCTCCTCCTGCGCATTCTTCGCGGCGGTCTCGACCTCGTCGAATTCGTCGATCCACGACTTGTGCTCTTTCAGCTCCTGAATCAGGGCGTTGGCCGTTTTCTGGTCGTTCCAGAAGTCGGGCGCTGCCGAAATCTTCTCCAGGTCGCTTATTTTCTCTTTGCGTTCATCGATGTTAAAGATACCCCCGTAACTGGTTCAGGCGGTGCTCGATCTGGTGCAGGCGATCTTTTTCGGCGTCAAACATGGTCGTACAATCAAGGATTGAATGAAAAAATGTGTTGCGAGCTGTCTCCGAAGGTTCGGCAAGAGGCCGGACTTTGCAAGATTGCTCGGCGTGGAGTGAATATAAACATTTCAGGTGCTCGTGGAAGCGCGGGCATTCGTGATCCGCGCAGGCTCATGCCATTCGCCATTGATGCGGGTTGCAGGTCTGGTTTGTGAGATGCATATTTCTTTAAGAGGTAAAGTCAGCTGGCAATATTATTAGCCCGGCTCTCATGATCGCTTGTTCCCGCTTTTCACATCCACTGGCGCTGATGCGGCTCGTTGCCGCGATTTCGGCGCTTCTGCTCGTCACCGGCTGCAACGCCAGGCGTGACGGCGACGCTCTCGACCTGTCGGTCTATCAGTACCGCGACACGCGAGACCTCGTCAGGTTCGCTTACGACGCCGCGCGGGTTCTCGAACGCGGCGGCCTCGACAGCCTCGCCGCCTTCCGCGCCCATCGCAACCGCTACCGCACCTCCGAGTTTTACCTCTACATCTATGACATGCACGGCAAAAACCTGTTCCATGCGGGGATGCCGCGGCTCGAAGGGCGGAACCTCTCCGGCCTGAGCGACATCAATGGCAAGAGGGTGCTGCGGCTCATCGTGCAGGCGCTCGACGACCCCGATAACCCGCACGGGTGGGTGCACTACTCGTGGTGGGAGCCGGGCAAATTCTATCCCGTCACGAAATCCTCCTGCCACTTCCGGGTGAAGACGCCGGAGGGCGAGGTGCTTTTTGCGGGCGCGGGAATCGACTATCCACACGAGGAGAAGGAGTTTGTCAGGATCGCGGTCGATGGCGCGGTGGCGCTGATCGGCAAAAAAGGGGCGGCGGCCCTCGCCGAAATCGCCGACCCGACGTCGGGGTTCAATTTCCGCGACGTTCGGGTGTTCGCGTTCTACCCCGACGGCGAGCTGCTCATCTCCCCGGTTCTCGACGACCGCGCGGTTCCGCTGCGGCTCCTGGAGTGCCGCGACGAGGTCGGCAATCCGATCTTTGCCGGTGCGGTCAAGCGGCTCGAAACGCAGGATCGCGTCTGGTCGGTTTTCATGGCCAGGAGCCGCTACCAGCGTCAACTGGTCAAAAAGTGCCTCTATTTGCGCAAGACGCGCCTCGACGGAAAGGTGATCTGCGTCGGCGCGGTAACCGATCTTCCCCAGCCACCTTAGACCTTCGGGAACCATGAAATCGAAAGCGCCGAAACAGATCGAGTACGGGTTCAACGAAATGCCGCCGCCCGGACAACTGCTGATTCTTTCGCTGCAACATGTCATGCTCATGTTCGTTTCGATCGGTCTGGCCATTATCTTTGCCGGGCAAATCAACGGATCGACCGAGTTTACCGCAACGCTGGTGATGCTCTCCATGATTGCGGCGGGCATCGGCTCCATCATCCAGTCAGCCGGGTTTCCCTACATCGGCTCCGGGTATCTCTGCCCAAACATCTGCGGGCCATCCTACCTCAGCCTCTCCCTTTCAGCGGCATGGGTCGGCGGTATGCCTCTGGTCAGGGGGATGATCTTTCTGACCGGGCTGGTCGAAATGGCTTTTGCCCCGCTCGTTCACAAGCTCAAGAACATCTTTCCGCAGTTTATCGTCGGCCTTGTGGTCGCCATGGTCGGCGTGAGCGTGATCAGGATGTCGGTCATCTCCTTTTTCGGGCTTGAATTCAGGGCGGATGTGGTCAGAGGCGGCGATATCGCGATTGGCGCCATCTCCCTTTTGGTCATGGTGTTTGCCAACATCTGGGGGCGCGGGCTTGTACGTATTTACTGTTTGCTTATCGGCATGGTCGTTGGCTGGATCGCCTCTTTTATCATCCTTCCGGAGTATTTTCTCAAACTCCAGATTTTAAAGAGCTGCCCGATGTTCGCCCTGCCAGTGATCGGCCCGGAGTTCCGCCACATCAGCGTCCGGGCAGACATGCTCCTACCGTTCCTGGTTATCGCAATCAGCGGCTCGCTCAAGTCATTCGGCAACCTGCTTGCCGCCCAAAAGGCTTCGCAACCCGAGCTGAAGGAGGTCGATTATACCCGCATCCGCAAAGGCATCCTTGCCGATGGCGTTGCCACGGCGATGGCCGGGCTGCTCGGCGGACTGGCCGTCGACACCTCATCGAGCAACATCGGCCTTGCGGGAAGCACCAAAGTGCTGAGCCGATGGATCAGCGTCGGAGCGGGGGTGATGTTCATTCTCCTGGCCTTCTGCCCCAAAGTCACCTGGGCTATGTCGCTCATGCCCAAGCCGGTGCTTGGAGCTTCGATGATTTTCGCCGGCTGCTTCATGATCAGCGCCGGCTTGCAGGAGATGTTCCAGGAAACCTGGGATTCACGGAAAACCTTTACCGTCGGGATTGCGCTCTTTTTCGGACTGAGCACGGCATTTCTCCCCGGCCTCTACGCCCGTACCCCGGCTTACGTCCAGGCCGTCTTCACCGATCCGCTTCCGACCTCGACCGTTCTGGCGATCATCCTGCACCTGCTGATCAACCTCGATCGCACCGTACCGAAAATGCTCCGGCGCATCGGGCTTTCCACAACAGGTGGTCACAAGTAAGCTGTGGAGGTCGTAAAAAAGTTTTTGCCCCGCAAGTAAATTAGCCTTTTCATACCGGGGGAAAGAGTTCGACATTTCATATTTTGCATGTTCATGCGACCGGTTTTTCAGACAATTCGTTCGGGATGACCAGTCCATCAATACTGCTAACGAAGAGCGCGTCCTGATTGCGACGCGGTCTGAAGTTCTCATCACTACCGCTTATGAAGCCAGAGTTTGTTCTGCCAGCCCCGATCCGCTCCGACCGTCCCTTCGATGGACGCCGACGAGTCGTGATCGACCGTGTGTTTCCTGAAATTGACGGAGGCCGTTTCCCGGCCAAGAGGGCCGAGGGCGACCGGATGACGGTCGAGGCCGATATTTTCACCGATGGCGCCGATACAATCGTGGCCGAGCTGCTCTGGCGCCGGGAGGGCGAGCCGGAGTGGCAGCGGGTTCCGATGAGTTTTGTGGTCAACGACCGCTGGACGGCTTCGTTCGAGGTGGGCGAGCCAGGCGTGGTTGAATATACCGTCGAGGCCTGGGTCGATCACTTTCAGACCTGGCGCAAGGGATTCCAGAAAAAGCTCGACGCAGGGCAGGATATGTCGCTCGAGCTCCGCATCGGCGCAACCATCGTCGAACTTGGGGCCGCTCGTGCGAAGGGCGATGATGCGGGAACGCTGCATCACTACGTGGGTCTGCTGTCGGTCGGCGGAAGTGGCAAGGCTGTAGAGGCCGCGCTGAGCGAGGAGCTGCTGGCGGCGATGGAGCGCACTCCGGAGCGCTCGATGGCGAGCCGGTATGAAAAGATTTTGTTGCTTCAGATCGACCAGAAAAAGGCCGGGTTCAGCACCTGGTATGAACTCTTTCCGCGTTCGTGGGCCGAGGAGCCGGGCAAGCATGGCACCTTCAATGACTGCGCAAAGGTTTTACCACGCATCGCCCGGATGGGCTTCGACGTCATCTACCTGCCCCCGATTCACCCCATCGGCGTGACCAAACGCAAGGGCAAGAACAACGCGCTTGTCGCTGGGCCGGACGATCCGGGAAGCTGCTGGGCAATCGGCGGTGCGAACGGGGGCCACACCTCGGTGCATCCCGAACTTGGCACGATGGAGGAGTTCGAGGCGTTCGTGAAGGAGGCCGACGCGCAAGGCATTTCGGTGGCGCTCGACATCGCTTTCCAGTGCTCGCCCGACCATCCGTGGGTGAAGGAGCATCCGCAGTGGTTCCGCTGGCGTCCGGACGGCACGGTGCAGTTCGCCGAGAATCCGCCAAAGAAGTACGAGGATATTCTGCCTATCGACTTCGAGTCCGAGGACTGGCAAAACCTCTGGATCGCGCTGCGTGACGTATTCCTCTTCTGGATCGGCAAGGGCGTGAAGATCTTCCGCGTTGACAATCCGCACACCAAGGCGTTCGGTTTCTGGGAGTGGGCGCTCGGCTCAATCCGCCAAGCCCACCCCGATACGATGTTCCTCGCCGAGGCCTTCACCCGCCCGAAGCTGATGGCGCGTCTGGCCAAGGCTGGCTACACCCATTCGTACACCTACTTCACTTGGCGCAACACCAAGCATGAGCTTCAGGAGTACCTGACCGAGCTGACCACCACCGAGCTGCGTGAGTACATGCGCCCGAACTTCTGGCCCAACACGCCCGACATTCTGCACGAAGAATTGCAGGGCGGCAGCCGTCCCCGCTTCATCATCCGCCTCGTCCTCGCCGCCACGCTCTCGTCGAACTACGGGATGTACGGCCCGGCCTACGAGCTGCTGGAGCACGTGCCGTTCCCCGGCAAGGAGGAATATGTCGATTCGGAGAAGTACGAAATCAAGCAGTGGGACCTCGACCGGCCCGGCAACATCCGCTCCGAAATCGCCACGGTCAACCGCATCCGGAAGGAAAATCCGGCACTTCAGCAGACCAACGACATCACCTTTGTGAAGATCGACGTGTCGCAGGGCCATGAGCACGACCAGCTCATGGGCTACGTCAAGTGCTCGCCTGACGGCTCGAACGTCATACTTACGGTGGTCACGCTCGACGACCGGAACACACGCGGCGGCTGGCTGCGTTTCCCGCTCGAAAAGTTCGGCCTGCCGCACACCGAGCGTTTCACGGTCGAGGATTTGATTACCGGGCGCACTTTTGACTGGAACGGCGAGTGGAACTACATCGAACTGAATCCGCACGTCATGCCGGCACACATTTTCAGGGTTAATCTGCCGTCATAACATCTGGCCTATTAAAATCGCTATCGGAATCGATTTTTGTGTCGGGGCAAGTCCCTGTGCTTGCCCTCGATTATTGAAAGAAATTTGGCTGAAGCCCTGATTTATTTTTGTCATTTCTTTCCTCCCCGGCTTGAACGCCGGGGCAACATGAATATAAGAGGGCCGAATATCCGTCCTCCCGAAAGCTTTCGAGACTCCTGAAAATCGGAAAGCAAAAAAACATGAGGCCAGGCGTTCTGAAAATAGAAAGTTTCTGCGTATCGTCTTTCCCGTTTTGCCGGGATCATTACCACTTATCAGTCGTTGCCTTTCTGAAATAACCTAACGCACCTTCTGCAACCACCAATGCCAAAGAAACAAGCTGTAACAGGCTATCAACCGGAGCCGCTCTGGTACAAGGACGCCATCATCTACGAACTACATGTCAAGACCTTTTGCGACAGCAACAATGACGGAGTCGGGGATTTCCTCGGTCTGAAAAGCCGTCTCGGGTATCTTGAAAGCCTCGGGGTGACGGCGATCTGGATTCTGCCGTTCTACCCCTCGCCGTTGCGCGACGACGGGTACGATATTGCCGATTACAAGTCGGTCAATCCCGATTACGGCACGCTCGAGGATTTCCGTGAATTCCTCGAAGAGGCGCATCAGCGCGGCATGAAGGTGATTACCGAGCTGGTGGTGAACCACACCTCCGACCAGCACGAGTGGTTCAAAAAGGCGCGCAAGGCTCCGAAAGGGTCACCCGAACGCGACTTCTACGTCTGGAACGATGACGATGAGAAATATGACGAGGCCCGCATCATCTTCCAGGACTTCGAGACCTCGAACTGGACCTGGGATCCGGTGGCAGGGCAGTACTACTGGCACCGCTTCTACCACCACCAGCCCGACCTGAACTTCGAAAATCCCGAAGTTCACGAGGCGCTGTTCGACGTGCTCGACTTCTGGCTCGGCATGGGCGTGGATGGCCTGCGGCTCGACGCTGTGCCCTACCTCTACGAGGAGGAGGGGAGCAACTGCGAAAACCTGCCGAAGACCTTCGAGTTCCTGCGCAAGCTTCGCACCCACGTGGACAAGAACTATCCCAACCGGATGCTCTTGGCCGAGGCCAACCAGTGGCCGGAGGATTCCGCGGCGTACCTCGGCGAGGGGGATATGTGCCATATGAACTTCCACTTCCCGCTCATGCCGCGCATGTACATGGCGCTGGCCGCCGAGGATCGCTTCCCGATCATCGACATTCTCGACCAGACGCCGGAGATTCCCGAAACCTGCCAGTGGGCCTCGTTCCTGCGCAACCACGATGAGCTGACCCTCGAAATGGTGACCGACGAGGAGCGCGACTACATGCGCCGCGTCTATGCCAACGACTCCAGAGCGCGCATTAACCTCGGCATCCGTCGCCGCCTCGCTCCGCTGATGGCCAACGACCGCCGCCGCATCGAGCTGATGAACATCATGCTGCTCTCCCTGCCCGGCACGCCGGTGCTCTACTACGGCGACGAAATCGGCATGGGCGACAACTTCTACCTCGGCGACCGTGACGGCGTGCGCACACCGATGCAGTGGAACGGCGACCGCAACGCCGGCTTCTCGCGCGCCAATCCGCAGAAGCTGCTTCTGCCGGTGATCATCGATCCCGAGTACCACTACGAGGCGGTCAACGTCGAGGTGCAGGAGTCGAACCCAAACTCGCTGCTCTGGTGGATGCGCCATACCCTGGCCACCGCCCGCCGCTTCAAAGCTTTCAGCCGCGGCAGCATCGAGTTCCTCAACGTCAACAACCACAAGGTGCTCATGTTCACCCGCACCTTCGAGGACGAAACCATCCTCACGGTCATCAACCTGTCGCGCAACGCCCAGGCGGTTAGCGTCGATCTTTCCGAGTACGCCGGTTGCGTTCCGGAGGAGATATTCAGCATGAACCGCTTCCCGAAGGTTCGGAAATTTCCGTACATGGTGGCGCTCGCACCCTACGGCTTCTTCTGGCTCCGGCTGCTCAAGGAGGAGGCGACCATCAGCCGCGGCGATCTGCTTGAAAAGGTCGCCCTGCGGTCGGCGAAGTGGCAGGGGCTGTTTACCGGGCGCAATCTCGACAAGCTGGAAGCTGACCTGTTGCCGCCGTTCTACAAGGGCGTCCGCTGGTTTGGCGGAAAGGCCCGGAACATCATCCGGGTGAAGATGCTTGACCTGGTGCCGGTTGCGGGGCTGGAGAATGCAGCCTTCGCCATCACCGAAGTCCGCTATCCGAGCGGCGAGAACGAGCGCTACCAGATTCCGCTCACCTTCGTGCCGTCCGAGCGCGCCGACCTGAACGACGAGTCATTCAACCGCCACGCCATCGCCAACATCGAACTTGGCGGTGAGGAGGGCTTCCTGATCGACGCATCGGTCGATGCCGCATTCCGCTCAAAACTACTCGATCTCATCCTGAACGCGAGGCGCTGGAAGGGCTCGGCGGGCACGATTTCCGCCGAAACCGGCAAACTGATCGACACCTTCTACCAGCCCGAAGCCGAGGGGGAAGAACCGGTGGCGTCGCGCCTGATGGGGCTTGAGCAGAGCAACACCTCCATCATGTACGGCGAAGAGCTATGCCTGAAGCTCTACCGCAAGATCGACAGCGGCATGTCACCAGAGGTTGAAATTGCCCGCTTGCTGAGCGAAGAGACCGACTACAGAAACATTCCGGTCTATCTCGGCTCGTTCGATTACGGCGCGAGTTACCGGGAGCGCTACTCGCTCGGTATCTTGCAGAACTTCGTGCCGAACGAATGCGACGGCTGGAACCTGAGCCTCGACCATGCAAAGCGCTATTTTGAAGAGGTGCTCTCCCACCGCTCGGAGGGATTGCTTGCACCGCCCCTGCCCTCCGGAACGGAGACGGAAGAAGAGATGCCAGAGCTCATGCAGGAGCTGCTCGGCGGTTTCTACTACCACATGGTGGGTTCGCTCGCCGAGCGCACGGCAGGAATGCACATCGCGCTCGGCTCGATCGACACCGACCCGGTGTTTGCCCCCGAGCCATTCACGAAGCTCTACCAGCGTTCGATCTACCAGGCGATGACCGATCAGGTCAAGCGCGCGATGATCTTTTTGCGCGAATCGATGCACTCGGTTCCGGACTCCTCGAAGGCGCTCGCCAAAGAGCTGCTCGGCATGGAGAAGCAGATTCTCAAGCAGTTCGAGCCGATGCGCAAGGAGAAGATCGACACGGTCAAGATCAGGATTCACGGCGACTACCATCTCGGCCAGGTGCTCTTCACGGGCAACGACTTCATCATTCTCGACTTCGAGGGCGAACCGGCCCGCTCGCTGTCGGAGCGCAAAATCAAGCGGTCGGTCTATCGCGACCTTGCCGGAATGCTGCGCTCGTTCGACTACGCGGCCTTCAACGTGCTGATGCAGGAGCACCTCATCCGTCCCGAAGAGCGCAAGGCGATGGAGCCGTGGGCCGAGCAGTGGAGCTACTACATGGGCCAGCACTTCATCGATGTCTATACCAAGCACACCGAAGGCAAGGGGCTGATTCCGACTGAACCCCGCCAGCGCGAGCTGCTGTTGCGCAGCTACCTGATGAACAAGGCGATCTACGAGCTGCTCTACGAGCTGAACAACCGCCCCGAGTGGCTGCCGATCCCGATCAACGGCATCATGCGCCTCATCAAAGAGTGAGCGCTTTTTTTTGCCTGATTCTTGCCGGTCTGTTGTCGTAAAGCAGCAGGCCGGCTTTTTTTTGATCCAGATTCCGAAGCCTTTCAGCATTTGTATGCCATGACCGAACACCATCTCGAAACCACCGTCAGCGGGCGCTATCTCGTCGAAGCGCCGGACGGCGACGGCTCCTTTCCGCTGCTCGCCGGATTCCACGGCTACGGCCAGACCGCCGAAGATGAGCTTGCGCTGCTTCGGAAAATTCCCGGTGCGGAACGCTTCGTCATCACATCCATCGAAGCGCTGCACCCGTTCATCAATCCGAAAGGTCAGCTTGGCGCAAGCTGGATGACCCGCCGCAACCGCGAGCTGCGCATCGCCGAAAACGTGCGTTACGTTGATGCTGTGATCGAAAGGGTGATGAATGAGATTGCGTTCGATGGCCGCCTCGTGCTCCACGGCTTTTCGCAAGGCGCAGGCATGGCCTGCCGCGCTGCTGTGCTCGGACGGCACGAGGTCAGCGCCGTTATGCTCCTCGGCGGCGACATCCCGCCTGAACTCGACGATCTCAAGCGGATGCGAGCCGTGCATCTGGCGCGCGGGGAGCAGGATCATTTCTATCGGCAAAAGCAATTCGACTCAGATGTCACCCGCTTGCAAGAGGCTGGGATAGAGCCGGTTGTGAGTCTGCACGATGGGGGACATACGCCGACGGATGAGTATTTCGAGGCCGCGGGGCAGTTTCTGGCGGCGATGAGGTGAAAATTCAAAAAAGGGCCGCGCTAAAAAGAGAGCGTTTCAATGAAATTATCCCTGCAAATTGGGAGTGAGGTTCCGGATTTGCAGGGATAATTTTACGGATGGTGGAGTGTCGATTGGCTCAGCTTTTTTCTTCGTTTCAAAGCCCATCTTCCTCCTTTTTACCGCTTGATTAACACCTGCTCGTTGTTGCCCGGAAAGATCTGGAGCAGCGCAGGCTTTTCCATCATCTTGTTCCAGTCACTCATCAGCATACCCTTGCCGTTATTGCACTGAACATTGTTCGGCCTGAGCAGAACGGGGATACGGAGCGTCTGGCCCGGTTTGATCGGAGGAATGGAGATGAAATAGTTCTTCTTGTCGAACGGGAAATAGAAGACCTCTTTGCTCTGGCGGATACAGCAGCTGATTTTGTCGGTGACCTTACCCGTGGGGTTGGAGACCTCGAGCATCAACATGGCGTCGTGGTACTGGAACTTCGGATTCAGCTTCAGCCACTTGCTGCCATCCGCACCATTATCGGCGGTTTTGCGGACCTCGGACTCGAGATAGTTGACCGCCTTTCGGACATCGCTTTCCGACAGGTAGGGCGATGTTTCTGAAGCGATTTCGGCGATGATGTAATCCTTGCCCATGCTCATCATCGCATCGAAATCCGGCAGCGACGGCGGCATGCCCATGGCGGCAAGGCCGTAGTCCAACCCGAAGGTGAAGGCCTGCTGGCATGTCTTCCCGCACCCGACGGTGTTTTTCGCCAGGGAGATGGCGAGATTGAGAGCCTTTTGCTTCAGGCTGTTGTAGGCATTGGCCACCCTGTTGATGCTCTCAGTGACGAATCCAACCACGCTGCCGACGGCATCCTTGACCGCTTCCCAGCCACCTTTCGAGCCGTCGTCACGCGGGAAGAAGAGCTCCTGACCCTTTGTGTAGCCGAACATCGGCATATCTTTGGTGACGATGTAGTTGCGGTCCCAGTCGCTCATCGCGGGCTGGAACGGCTCGTAGCTGGCGATCTTTATTGCCGGCGCATGGATTTCAGGCTTAGCCACATTGGGATTGGGGTCGCCGTACCATACGAAGTTCGATCCTCCCGGCGTGCTCAGGTGCAGCGTCGCGGCTTTCGATGGCGTGGCGACTGGCTTGCCCGCAGCGTTGAGGGTAATGATGCGCACATAAAAGGTGGCCGCGAAAGGCTCTTTCCGGGCAAGATTGTGCAGGACAGGCTTGGTCGAAGCCTGCTTCAGCGCCGGTCGTTTGAGCTGAACGACTCGGGCGGCAGCCGGGTTCAGCGGCTTGGCAGCAATCGACGGGGAAGCCGGTGATGACGTTGAGCGGAGTTGCAGCTTCTTTTGCGGCGAGATCTTTTTGATCGTGGAGGAAGCTTTGCGGCCAGGCACAAGCGCTGCAAGGTTTATGGCAAACAGCGGCTGGTTCCCGGCTCCGCTGATTTTCTGGATGGTTCCTGTTTTGAGCAGACCAGGAGGGGTCTTCCAGTTCTCAACCGATTCGGGGAAGGGAAAGAGCGAGACCTGATAGACTGCCTTCGAAAATCCGGAATCATTGGTGGACCACTGAACCCACCACTGCTTCATCTTCTCGACCGAAGGCACTGACGTAACCACATTATTGAGGCACTGGAAATGCTCCTTGCCGAGTTCTCCCCGTCCATCCCACAGGCGCACCGTCGTGGTTGACTTGCGCATCAGCACGGGGCGTGGTGAGGTTTTTTGCACCTGCGCGGGCTTTTTCACCTGCAGCATGGAGGGACGGAAATCAGCCCATGCACGCTGCGAGAACAGGGTGAGAAGGATGAATGCAAGCAGAATGCCCGTCAGCACTGGAAACGAAAAGGGGGGACGAGCTGTCACGGATGAACGATAGCGTTGTACCATGGCCGTGTTGGTTTGGGTGACGCAAAGGCAAGATGGCTCGGTCAGGAAAATCCTGCGAAAGCAGGGTGAAGACTATAAAAGATTATGATGATTTTTTCGCCTCGTTCCAAAGCGAGTCCAGCTCCTCGGCTGAAAACTCCTGCCAGCTTTTGCCGGAGGCCTTCACGGAGGCTTCGACCTTGCGGAAGCGATCCATGAACTTGTTGGTCGCTTTGCGCAGGGCGTCTTCGGGGTTGGTGTCGATGAAGCGGCTGTAGTTGACAATGGTGAAAAGCAGGTCGCCGAACTCCTCTTCGCGTTCGTGCTTGTCCGCTGCGTTGCGTAATTCGCCAATCTCCTCGACCAACTTGTCGAGCACTCCTTCATCGCTCGGCCAGTCGAAGCCGACGCCCGCCACCTTTTTCTGCACGCGGTAGGCCCGTAGCAGTTCGGACATCGCGTTCGGAACGCCTTCCAGAAGGCTCTTTCGCCCCTCCTTCATTTTCAGATTTTCCCAGTTGCCGAGTACCGCCGCTTCCGTCTCCGCCGTCACATCCCCAAACACATGCGGGTGGCGGCTGATGAGTTTGTGGCAGAGCGCCTCGAAGACATCGACGAACGAGAATTTGCCCGCCTCGTCGGCCAGCAGCACCTGAAAGCAGACGTGCAGGAAGAGATCGCCAAGCTCCTTTTTCAGCTCTGGATCGTCGCCCGTGTCGATGGCGTGCACCAGCTCGTAACTCTCTTCGAGCAGAAGATGCGCAAGCGACTCCGGCGTCTGCTTGCGATCCCACGGGCACTCCGAACGCAGCACCCGCACGAGGGTTACCACCCGCTCGAAGTGCTCGGCAGACGTGACTGCGTTGTGGTTGAGAACGGACTCCTTGAGGATTTCGATGGACGGGTTCGCTTCGTGCTTCATGATGTCGGAGGGCTTGTTGTGATGTGCCGAAAGTTACTATTTAGGCCGGAGAATCCGTACTATTGAAATGAGGCTCTTTTGTCCCGTAAACAACAAGGGATTGGGCTAAAGCCCTGATTTATTTTGTGTTGTCAGGCATCCCCGGCTTAAAAGCCGGGGCAATTGTCAAGAGTTATAATTCCTGAAGCCATAATTGCCCCGGGCTTCAGTCCGGGGTATGTGTGGTTTTATAAAAAAATCCGGGCTTCAGCCCAATATCTCAGCAGTCAGAAAATCACTATCTCATGAACCTCACAGGAACAACCGCCATCGTGACCGGCTCGAGCTCTGGTATCGGACTCGCCACCTGCCGCGCGCTGCTCGATGCCGGGGCTTTGGTGTTCGGCCTGAGCCGCCGCGAGACGCCCCTTTCGCACGAGCGGTTCCGGTGGCTCAAGACTGACGTGACCATCGAGGCCGAAATCGACCGGGCGTTCGAGGTGGTGTTTGCCGAAAGCGGGCGCGTCGATCTGCTGGTGAACAACGCCGGATTCGGCTTTTTCCGCGACATCGAGTCCATCGATCCGGCGGAGTGGCGGCGGCTGATCGACACCAACCTGACGGCTATGTTCCTCTGCACGCGCAAGGTCGTCCCGTCGATGAAAAAGGCCGGGCGCGGCATGATCGTCAACGTTGGCTCGGTGGCGGGCAAGCGCGGCATCAGGGGCGGCACGGCCTACTGCGCCTCGAAATTCGCGGTCAACGGCTTTTCCGAATCGCTCATGGAGGAGCTGCGCGGTTTCGGCATCCGCGTGGCGTGCCTCAACCCCGGCTCGGTCGAGACCGAGTTTTTCGACCACGCCGGAATCGAGCCGAAAAAGTTCATGCAGCCGGATGAGGTCGCCCAGCTGATCGTCTCGCTTGTCCAATTGCCCGATGGAATGCTTCCTGACGAAATGACCGTCCGGCCTTTGTAACTCATAATCTTGCTTCGACTTATGCCATCCTCCGATCTTCATCTTCCCGCTCCCGGCCATCCCATTGCCGCCATCGCTACTCCGGTTGGCGTCGGGGCGCTCGCCATCGTGCGCATCAGCGGCGCGGGGGTGCTTGACCTGTCCGACCGCGTGTTCCGCAAGGCGCACGGCAGCGAAAAGCTCGCCGATGCCGCCGGATACACGGCGCACTTCGGGCGACTCTACGACGGCGACGAGATGGTGGACGAGGTGATCGCGCTGGTCTTCCGCGCGCCGCGCTCCTTCACCGCTGAGGAGATGGTGGAGTTCACCTGCCACGGCGGGCCGGTGGTGGTCGGGCGCGTACTGCGGCTGATGCTCGACAACGGCTGCCGCCTCGCCGAACCGGGCGAGTTCACGCGGCGCGCCTTTCTCAACGGGCGCATCGACCTGTTGCAGGCCGAAGCGATCGGCGAAATGATCCATGCCCGCACCGAGTCCGCCTACCGCACGGCGGTCAGCCAGATGAAGGGCGACCTCTCGGCGCGGCTCGGCGCACTGCGCGAACATCTCATCCGCTCGCGGGCGCTCATCGAACTCGAACTCGACTTCAGCGAGGAGGATGTGGAGTTCCAGAGCCGCGACGAACTGTCGGCGCAGATCGAAAATCTCCGGGGCGAAGTCAACCGGCTCATCGACTCCTACCAGCACGGACGGCTCGTCAGCGAGGGCGTCTCGACGGTCATTGCCGGAAAGCCGAACGCCGGTAAGTCAACGCTGCTCAACACGTTACTCGGTCAGGAACGCGCCATCGTCAGCCACATGCCCGGCACCACGCGCGACTACATCGAAGAGTGTTTCATCCACGACAAGACCATGTTCCGCCTCACCGACACCGCCGGACTGCGCGAAGCGGGCGAGGAGATCGAGCACGAAGGCATCCGCCGAAGCCGCATGAAAATGGCCGAAGCCGACCTGATTCTCTACCTGCTCGACCTCGGCACGGAGAGGCTCGACGACGAACTCGCTGAAATCCGCGAGCTGAAGGCCGCCCATCCCGAAGCGAAATTCCTCGCCGTCGCCAACAAGCTGGACCGTGCCGAAAACGCCGACCCCCTCATCCACGCTATCGGCGACGGCACCGGCGCTGAAGTAATCGGCATCTCCGCGCTCAACGGCGACGGCATCGACACGCTCAAGCAGCACATGGGCAAGCTCACCAAAGGCCTCGACAAACTCCACGAAGCGAGCGTGCTCGTCACCAGCCTCCGCCACTACGAAGCGCTGCGCAACGCCTCGGACGCCCTGCAGAACGCCCTCGAGCTCATCGAACACCAGAGCGAAACCGAACTCATCGCCTTCGAACTCCGAGCCGCCCTCGACTACGTCGGCGAGATTACTGGAAAGGTGGTAAACGAAGAGGTGCTGAACACGATTTTTGACAAGTTTTGTATCGGGAAGTGAGGGGAGAGATGCCTTCGATAATATTATTCAAACAGGTATAACATTTTTACTTGAATACTAAGATCGATAATGATTTATAAGACGATTTTTCTTTATGGGTTATTTCTTTTGATGCAGAAAGCGTGAAATAAACATCTCAACAAGCCTTACTATGTGGCGTTTCCAGCGAAGAGCAGGGAAGAGGTTTTGACGTGAGAAAAGTTGCGGCTATTATAAGGATTTTTAGAAAGAAAAACCTTCAAATACTGCCCTTCAGTGAATTTTATGGCAGCAGCGCGGGTGACTATGCGAGGTGAGAAAAAAAAGATAAGCAAACAGGTGAAAAAGCAAGTGAGAGGCCGGTCAAAAAAAACTAATTATCAGCCGTCACCGCACTGAAAAAAGAGAGACTTTAATCAGTGCTGTTTTTATTGATTGTTGCGATTTCTTGGTTCTGTATTAAAAATATATTTTTCTAGTCAATTTTATTGAAAATTCATTGAGTTAATTGCTTAAAGTGATGATTGTGAACAGTTGATTTCCCCAGAACTTAACAAATGGCTTAATTCAAATAGTCTTGACAGGCTTTTTACAGTAACATAAATTTTTTTATTGTCGACATCAAGTTCAGTATTCCATGATTTTGGCTGCAAGTCCTCTTTAAGGCTGATTTTGCAGTGATTTAGATTTTGATCGGACTCGTTGATGTCAACTTTGGCTTGTCTCATGGTTAGCTTTATTTATATTATTTATTAAATAAATCTCATTTTTTGAGTTAATCTCATACTGAGAATATAGTGTGTATAAGCCATCAGCAAATGCGCCGCCTAACTCAGGAATATAGAGGTCATCAAAGACATTTCTACTTCCACAGTCTATGCATAAGAAGCCCCAATAATCCCAATTTGGGTCTTGAGGTTTTGTGTTTTGGTTGATGGGCGGAGCAAATGAAGATATATATCTTATTGGTAAAACTAAGGCGCTTTTGTATGGTAGTTTCCAGTTATAAATATGGGTATAACCTAAAATGGTTTTGATTTTAGGCTCGCCAACTTGAGCGAAAGAAGAGTTTTTATACTTTTGTTCATGCCATAAAGACGGAAGGTTATTGGATAAAAAATATCGCGAACAGCCGTTTTTAGCATACCATAGATCTTTGAAATCGGTATTGTCGTCTAAGTAATGTTTTTTGTCAACTTTTTTATCTGAAATATTAGAAATATCATCTCTTGCCATTACTTTAAGTTCGTAATTTTCTTTTAATTCAATAACACAAGCACGACATTTTTTTCCGGTAATTATCGAAAAGCAAGTCGCTACTGCATTAAGGACTTTTATGGTCGTGTCTTCTATTTTTGTTGTGCGAGTAGCATGCAAAGCATCTCTTATTATGTGGCTTGCATAGTGAGAGAAAATAACGCTTTGAGCATATCTGTGGAGTTTTTTCCTCGATAAGTAGTAAGAGTAGGATAGTACTACTAATACTAATATTGATAGAAATGTCAGATATACAAAGGATTGCTGTGTAGGGTCAGTTATGAAAAAGGCTGATCCGAGAAGCGCAAGTATGGATGAAATGCCTGCTAAATAACTGAAAAAAGCTGCGAACGTTATTTTTTGAGGTTTGGGGAGTTGGCCCTCAAATTTTGTAGCTTCTTCAGCGCCCATAATCACTCAAAATGATATTCGAAAAAAAATGATTATTTGCTTTCTGATTGGTCACCAAAAATTTACCCCAAACTCATAAGGCGAACTTAATGATTTTTCGGAATTTTAACAATGTTGGCGCTGGGTTCTTTAAAAAAATGATGACGCGCGGCTCGAGGTGTATTGAGTGTACGAACATGGACACGTATGGACAACCACAAACTGCCAAGGATTGAATCACTGCCGAACCGGAAGCTGCCCGGTTCGGCATTACTTTTTTACTTGTCGCCGATGAGCATCGAGGCGTTTTTGCTGTCGCCGAGGATGATGACTTTTGAGTTCTGGGTCTTGACAAGGTTCTGCATCACCTTGATCTGCTCGTATTTCAGGAGCCTGTCGTTCAGCGATTCCGAGATGATTCGCTGGTAGTCGGAGATACCTTTCGCCTCGACGCGCTTACGCTCGGCCTCCTGGGTCTCTTTCTGCAGGACGAACTGCATTTTTTGGGCCTCCTGCTCGGCGTTGATTTTGGCCTCGATAGCCATCTTCACCGACTCCGGAAGCGAGATGTTGCGCACCAGCAGGTTCTCCAGAATGATGCCGCGATCCTCGAAATCCTTCCTGATGCTCTCGAAAATGTTCGCCTGGAACTCATCGCGTTTTTTCGAGTAGAGGTCGATGGCGTTATACATCACGGCGTTATCGCGAATTCTGGTGCGGGCGGTCGGTCTGATGATTTTATCGATGTAGGTGTATCCGGGACCGATCTCACGGCGGATGGCAGGAGCCTGCGTCGGGTTGACCCTGTAGAGCACGGTCATGTCGATGGTAACCTCGAGGCCATCGGCGCTCAGCACCCTGATCGGGCCATCGCTCAGTTGCGAACGCTCCTTTTCCGCGCCGGACATGGTGTAGCTCTGGGTCGTAATGTCGAAAAGCTCGACCTTTTCGAGGGGATTGATGATGTTCAGGCCACTGTTCAGAGTGGTCGGCTGGACTTTTCCGAACAGGCTTCTGACCCCAACCTTACCGGGCTCTACAATCCTGACGGCAGACGACAAAAAGCCAAGGAGAATGACCACGATTCCCGCGGCCCGGAACAGCCCCGACACCCGTCTGAAAGCCTTGTTTCCTGACGAGTTGGCCACACCGATGACAAAAAGAATGATTCCGATAAAGACAAGTAAGTTCATAACGTGCAGATGAGATGGGGTTAAAAAAATGGGCGCCGTTTTTTTCTCCAGGCAATGCTAACAGGCGTTTAACGTTAAGCGTTCTGTTTTTCTGACCAAAGGGTTCGTTGATTGGAATCGATCAGTTTCGATTGCATTTTGAGAGCCACATTGCTGCTAAAAAAATAAAAGAGAACGCCATGCTTGTTTGTGATTTCAGAACCACGTGCCTGAACTGGGCCAACATCGACGACGTCGTGATGGGCGGCGTCTCCGACAGCTCGATGCAGTTGACTCCGGACGGAACCGCTGTGTTCGGCGGAAATCTGTCGCTGGAAAACTCCGGAGGCTTCGCTTCGGCACGAACGGTGCTTGAGCAGAGGGATTATGCAGAGTTCGACGGGTTTCGAATCAGGGTGAAGGGCGATGGCAAGCGCTACAGCTTCAGGGCGAGAAACGATGACCGGTTTGATGGCGTCGTCTATAAATCGGATTTCGAGACCGTGCCAGGCGAGTGGATGGAGATCGAGCTTCAATTTGCCGCCTTCAAACCCTCGTTCCGAGGCCGGATTCTCGACGATGTTTCGCCACTCGACAGCAGCAACATCGCACAGATCGGGCTGCTTATTTCAAACAAACAGGATGGTGCGTTCCGTCTGGAAATCGACCGGATCGAGGCGTACACAAAGGCTGGCAGTTGAGACAAAGTGGGCTGGACGGTTACGACTCACGGCAACCCTGTCACTCTTTGCGATAGACACCTTTGAAGCCAACAAACAGCAAAGCAAGGCCGATGACGAGGGCCGACCAGGAAATTCCGTCGCCGATGATAAAGGCACCGTTGAGCATCCCGTACTTCGGAGCGAACAGCAGCACGAGATCGGCTCCTATCAGGATGAGCAACGCCTTGAGAAAGCTTACCTTGACGCGCGGTTTGCTATTCTTTCCCTCTTTCTTAGCTTTGGCCATAACACATTCTGATTCTTTGAGCGATGAATATTTTAGGGATAGAAACCAGTTGCGACGAAACCTCGGCCGCCGTCATTAGAAACGGAACGGTTCGGTCGAATGTCGTCAGTTCGCAGCGATGCCACACCGATTTCGGCGGCGTAGTGCCTGAACTGGCTTCCAGAGAGCATGAGCGGCTGATCGTCTCGATTGTCGAGGCCGCCATAAACGAAGCAAATATAGCAAAAAACGACCTCGATGTCATAGCGGCCACTGCCGGGCCGGGGCTGATCGGTGCGGTGATGGTGGGGCTCTGTTTCGCCGAGGGGCTGGCTTGGGCGCTCGGCAAGCCGTTCGTGCCGGTCAACCACGTCGAGGCGCACATCTTCTCCCCCTTCATCAGCGACGAACCCGGTCACAAAGCGCCGGAGGGCGACTTCGTTTCACTAACCGTTTCCGGTGGCCACACGCTCCTGTCGGTCGTCCGGCAATCGCTCGAGTACGAAGTGATCGGGCGCACAATCGACGATGCCGCCGGCGAGGCGTTCGACAAGACCGGCAAGATGCTCGGCCTCGGCTACCCGGCAGGCCCGGAGATCGACAAGCTGGCGAAAAACGGCGATCCGAAGTTCCACCGCTTCCCTCGCGCGCTCACCTCCAGCTCGCAGACCAGCAAAAGCTACCGCGGGAACTTCGACTTCAGCTTCTCCGGCCTGAAGACTTCGGTGCGAACCTGGCTCTCCCGCCACGAACCAGACTACGCAAAGCAGCATCTGGCCGATCTGGCCGCCTCGATTCAGGACGCCATCGTCAGCGTGCTGGTCGAAAAAACCATCGCTGCCGCACTGCTGCACAAGGTTGAAGCTGTCTCGATAGCTGGTGGCGTCAGCGCCAACTCCGGCCTGCGCTCGGCAATGCAGTCGGCCTGCGACCAGCACGGCCTCGAGCTCTTCATTCCCAAAGCGACCTACTCGACCGACAACGCCGCCATGATCGCCACGATGGCGCAACTGATGCTGGAGCGTGGCCGGTACCGGGAAAATTCCTACGGTGTCGCACCCTTTGCCCGATTCAACGCGGCAGGCAAAGGCATGCGTTGAAATAGTTCGGGAAATAAATTATCTTCAGGTTCGAAAAAAAGCGCCCCGGAACGGCTGAAAGACCGTCCTGAAGGCCAAGCCACGATTACCAACCGCAAGCCATTTGCCATGTACGACACCATCCTTGCCTTGATGCTTTTCGCTCCGCCAACAACCGGCGGCCCGGCTCCGAATCCCTTTATCCAGCTCGTGCCACTCGTTCTGATTTTCGTTGTCTTTTACTTCTTCATGATCCGCCCGCAGCAGAAGAAGCAGAAGGAGAAAGAGCAGCTGCTCGACAGCATCAAGCGTGGCGACCGGATTGTCACCATCGGTGGCATTCACGGCACGGTTGCCGGGATCGAAACCGAGAAGAAAACGGTTCTTGTTCAGGTTGCCGACAACGTCAAAATCAAGTTTGAGCGTTCGGCGATCGCCAACATTGAAAAACAGGAAACCGGCGACAAACTCGCCTCAAAGGATTAACAGGAATCGATGCAGGAAACACCCGCAATTCTGGTTCTCGAGAACGGTTCGGTCTATCGCGGAACCGCCTTCGGCCATATCGGTAACGCTGCCGGCGAGGTGGTATTCAACACCTCGCTGACCGGCTATCAGGAGATTCTTACCGACCCATCCTACGCCGGGCAGATGGTGGTTATGACCTACCCGCTCATCGGCAACTACGGCATTACGCCGAACGATAACGAATCATCGAAAATCTGGGCATCGGCACTCATCGTGCGCGAAGCCTCGAACGTTTACAGCAACTACGAATCGACCAGCAGCCTCGACGAAACGCTCAAGGAGGCTGGAGTGATGGGCCTTGCCGGGATCGATACCCGCAAGCTCGTCAGGGAGATCCGACAGAAAGGCGCCATGCGCGGCGTCATTTCAACCTTGACCGACGATGTCGAAGCGCTCAAAGCGCAGGCGCTCGCCATCCCCGAAATGACCGGCCTTGATCTTGTCAGCACGGTCACGACCGACTCAAGCTACACGGTGGATAACGAAGAGGCATGCTACCACGTCGTTGCGTTCGACTACGGCATCAAGACAAACATCCTTCGCCAGCTCAAGGCCGAGGGGTGCCGCGTGACGGTGGTCACTGCAAAAACCACCGCCGAAGAGGTACTCGCGCTGAATCCCGACGGCGTTTTTCTCTCAAACGGCCCGGGCGACCCGTTCGCAGTCACCTACGCCATCGACACCATCCGTGAGCTGGCCGCCAAGAACAGCAAGCTGCCGATCTTTGGCATTTGCCTCGGCCACCAGCTGCTGTCGCTGGCCTTCGGCGCAAAGACCTACAAGCTCAAGTTCGGCCACCACGGTGCGAACCATCCGGTCAAAAACCTGTTGAACAGCACCATCGAAATCACCTCGCAGAACCACGGCTTCGCGGTCGAAATGGACACGCTACCCGGCGATCTGGAGCTGACCCACAAGAATCTCTACGATTTGACCGTCGAGGGCATCAAACATCGCGAACTGCCATGCTTTTCGGTGCAGTACCATCCCGAAGCTGCCCCCGGACCGCATGACTCGCACTACCTGTTCAAGGAGTTCACCGAACTGATGGACGCTGCAAAAAACTGACCTATTTCTACAGGTGGGGATTCCGAGCAAACAATCCTCACCTGTAAATCCCCTCCCCATATTCTTCTACAGACGCCCGACTCCGCATTTCAAGAGATTATTTTTATATATCCACATAACACTCAAAAAAAAACACATCAGGGAACTCTGGCGACATTTACCTTGTTCTAAGTTTGTTGATGAGTTTCATTGAAAACACCCTGTCATTTTTACTAAACCATTACAAAAGAACCTGTTTTCAAAAAGTGCTCAAAAGAACACAGAGACTTCTTACAACAGATTCTCAATGATTTACGTAGTACCAATCCACCACAACCAAATGGAAACAGCTATGAAAAAGATCACAAGAATGGCAACGCTTGGCGTGTTCCTGCTTGCCGGCGTCAACGGTACTGCTCTTGCCAATGGAACCAGCGCTCCTGAGCCTGAACCAGTGCGTTACATGCCACCACCGCCACCGCCGCCGCCACCGGCACCGATGCCAGAACCGGTTGTCGAGACCTGCGAGCCCGGCCCGTACATCAGTGGTTCTGTCGGCATCGGCATCCCGGAAGACGTTGAATATCAGGACGGCCACAAAGAAGAAATGGAATCTGGGGTTGCATTTAATGGTGCTATCGGTTACGACTTCGGAGATGCTCGACTTGAAGCTGCTGTCGGCTATCAGCAGCATGATTATAAAGACAGTGCCAACGAGGATCTTTCTCTTTTGACCGTTATGGCCAATGCTTATTATGACATCGACACCAATTCAGACATCACGCCGTACCTCATGGCTGGCGCTGGTTGGGCTCACCTCAGCGCTTGGGACGAGGACGATGACGTTTTTGCATGGCAAGTCGGTGCAGGACTTGGCTTTGAAGTCGCAGAATGCACGACGCTCGACCTGGGATACCGGTACCTGAAGCCGAGTAAATTTGATCTCGGTGGCAGGCAATGGGTTGACCAAAAATGGGCGGTTCACAACATCATGCTTGGGCTCAGGTATAACTTCTGACGCAAGCCGAAACGATCATTACGAATCAAAACCGGAAGCAGCAATTGCTTCCGGTTTTTTTGTTACCCTCCTCTTTATTTCAATGCCAAACTAAGTTCACCTTCGCGATGCGTTAAACCGGGTTGAGCGCTTTAACGGCTCAAATGTTTATATTCAACTCCTGTTCCAAATCGATTTTCAACACAAAGACGCCTGACTGGCAACGCTTGGTTCATGAAAAAACGACTCTTCACGCCGGGGCCGACGCCGGTACCGGAAAACGTCATGCTTCGCATGGCCGAACCCATCATTCACCACAGGAATCCAGAATTCATGGAGATTCTGCAACGGGTGCATCAGGACTTGCAGTACCTGTTCAGAACAACCCAGCCAGTCGTGGTCATGACCTGTTCCGGAACGGGCGGCATGGAGGCGGCTATCTCCAGCTTATTCACCCGAGGCGACAAGGTCATTACGGTCAACGGCGGCAAATTCGGCGAACGGTGGGGCGAGCTGGTGGAAACGTTTACTGGCAACTGCGTCGAAGAGAAGGTCGCATGGGGTTCGGCTATCACACCGGAACGCATGATCGAGCTACTCAAAGAAAATCCGGATGCGATGGGCGTCTGCATAACCCACTCGGAGACCTCAACCGGCACGGCTTCAGATGTAAAGGCGCTCTGCGCGGCAATCCGCGAGCACTCCGATGCGCTGATCCTGGTCGATGGGATCACGGCAATCGGCGCGCACGAATTCCACTTCGACGACTGGGGCGCGGACATCTGCATCACCGGCTCGCAGAAGGGGCTGATGATGCCACCCGGCCTGGCGCTGGTGGCTATTTCGGAACGCGCTCAGGATGTGATCAACAACCGCGATGGCCAGCCGCAGTTCTACCTGAGCCTGAAGAAAGCGCTCAAGTCGCACGCAGGCAACGATACGCCGTTCACGCCCGCCGTGTCGCTCATCATCGGCCTCGACGAAGCGTTGCAGATGGTACGTGCCGAGGGCGTCGAAAACGTCTGGAAGCGCCACGAACGGCTTGCCGCAGCGTGCAGGCTCGGCTGCCAGGCGCTTGGCATGGAGCTGTTCAGCACCTCGCCATCATACGCCGTGACGGCGGTGTGGCTGCCCGAGGGGGTTGACTGGCAGCAGTTCAACAACACCCTGAAGATCGAGAACGGCATCACGGTGGCCGCCGGACAGGACAAGTACAAGGGCAAAATCTTCCGGATTTCGCACCTCGGCTACTACGACGAGCTCGACATGCTCACGGTCATCGGCGGCCTTGAGCGCACGCTCGGCATGATGAAGATTCCGTTCGAGACCGGCGCTGGCGTCAAAGCCGTGCAGCAGGCGTTTGCGGAAGCGTAACTCAAAACGTTGACCGGGCCGCTCATGGCAACGGACAAACAGGTTGCGCTGGTCTTTCTGGCCTCCGAAGGCGGCGTTGACGGCGCAAAGTCGATCTACGGCGACACCGAGCCGTCGCTCCTCAAGCAGTGGCTCGACAAGGGCATGGGCAGCATCATCAAGCGCACGCAGTTCGCCATTCCGCCGCTCGCGCTGATGATTCTCGCCTCCATCGAGGTACCCGGCGTGGAGCAGACCATCTGCGATCTGCGCTTTGAGGAGTTCCCGTTTGACCAGCGCTGGGATCTGGTCGGCATCAGCGTCCAGACCGGCATGGTCGCGAAAGCCTTCGAACTGGCCAACAGCCTCCGCCAGCGCGGCATTCCGGTGGTGCTCGGCGGGCCGCACGTCACCATGTTCCCCGACTCATGCCGACCTCATGCCGACACACTCGTGCACGGCGAAGCGGACGACCTCTGGGCCGACGTGCTCCGAGACCTGACCGCCGGAACACTGAAACCGGAGTACCGCGCCGACACCGTACCCGACCTGTCGCTCCACCGCCCGGTCAGCCGCGCATCTCTGAAACAGAGCCGCTACTTCACCACCAACCTCGTGCAGACCGGACGCGGCTGCCCCTACCAGTGCGACTTCTGCAACGTGCACGTGCTGAATGGCCGTGTGCTCCGTCAGCGAAAGATCGAGCACCTCGTCGATGAGGTGCGCCGCTTCAGCCGCGACGACAAGCGCATCTTCTTCTTCGTTGACGACTCCATCAACGGTGATCCACTCTTCGCACAGGAGCTGTTCAAGAGGCTGATTCCGCTCAAAATCACCTGGTTCGGCCAGGCCACTACAGCCCTCGGCCAGCAGCCGGAGCTGCTCGACACCTTCGCCCGCTCCGGCTGCCGTGCGCTCTTGGTCGGAATCGAGAGTATCGAACCGTCGAGCCGCCGGGCGCACCGCAAAACGCAGAACCGCACCGAAGAGCTGGCCGACAACATCCGCGCAATCCGCGAGAGCGGGATATGTCTTTACGGAAGCTTCATTTACGGCCTCGACGGCGACACGCTCGACACCCCGGCGGCGATCCTCGACTTCATCAAAGAGACGCGGCTCGACGTGCCCGGCATCAACACCCTGCGCCCCATTCCCGGCACAAAGGTGTTCGACCGGCTCCGCGACGAGGGGCGACTGCTCTTCGACGCCGACGATTTGACCGCCTTCCGCTACACCTTCGGTCAGGAGATGCTCTACCGGCCAAAAAACATCCCGCTGCCGGAGTTCATCGAAAGCTATTCGGAGCTGACCCGCAAGGTCTTCAACATCGGCAACGCCGTCCGACGCGGCATCGACGCCCCCGGCATCAACGCCGCCGTGCTCTTCTTCAACCTCTTCTACACGCACCTCTACCGCCTGTCGAGAAACGACCTGCGAAAACAGCTCGAAACCCTGCGCAGCGCATAAAAGCCTGCGATGACTCCGATTCAACAGCATCGTAACATCAAACAAAAAAATGTCTTGAGGATTTTGAGCGATAGCTGATTATGATTAAAATGAAGTTTGATTTATTTTACCTGACAAACTCCAACGACAACACCAATATTTCAAGGAGACCACTATGAAACGTTTTCTGCCCCTGCTGACGCTCGGACTCATCGCTCTCGGCGGCTGCGGCCTGGAAAATCCCCCGGAAAAATTAGCCGAGGAGATCGAAGAAGCCAAAAACCCCACCGAAGAAGCCGCGCCTGCAGCAACCGAAGAAGCTGCTGCCCCTGCTGAAGAGCTTACCCCCGAACTGGCGGCAGGCAAGGAAGTTTATGATGCAAGCTGCGCAATGTGCCACGACAGCGGCATGATGAACGCACCGAAACCGGGCGACAAAGCTGCTTGGGAACCTCGCCTTGCACAGGGCATGGATACCGTGATGAAGAACACCATCGAAGGCTTCGGCGGTATGCCGGCAAGAGGCGGCAATCCGGAATTGACTGACGAGCAGCTCAAGAACTCTGTGGACTACATGGTGCTTGGAGTTCAGTAAGCTCAAGCTTTTTTGTGCACGTCGTGAAGCCGGAAAATCCCGGCTTCGCGCTTTTTTGAGCCTCACTCCACTCCCTTCGTTTCAAACAACGAAAAGATTTGGAGGTCAGCGCTCAAATTGATAATATCAAGATCGATAGATAACCACACGCTCATATACAAAAACTTCAACGGAGTAAGAACTATGTCCCGTTTCGTTTCCGCCGCCCTCGTCGGGGCCGCTCTTCTGATCTCAGGCAATGCATTCGCTTACGACGCTGCTGCCGGCAAAGCAACCTATGACGCAAGCTGCGCCATGTGCCACAAAACCGGCATGATGGGCGCTCCCAAAATCGGCGATAAAGCTGACTGGAAACCACGCATCGCCCAGGGCATGAACACCATGGTCTCCAAGTCGATCAAAGGCTACAAAGGCCCCAAAGGCATGATGCCGGCAAAAGGCGGCAATCCGAAACTCACCGACGCACAGGTGGGCAACGCTGTTGCATATATGGTTGAGAACAGCAAGTAAGCCATCGCTGCACAGACCAATTTTCTATTATCAATAGAGCAGAAAACGGGAGTTACTTCCCGTTTTTCTGTTTTCTGGAGCTTGAACTGATAGAGACCTGATTTTTCTTATCTTGGTTTTCACTCAGCGCAAATGCGACGACCTCAACGAGCAGAACTCTTCATGAACAGTGAATATCTCGGCTATGCAGCAGGCATCCTGACCACCGTAGCCTTTCTCCCCCAGGCAGTGCAACTGATCCGCACGCGACAGGCACGCGACATCAGCCTGATCTGGGCGGTAACCATGACCGCCGGAGTATTCTTCTGGCTCTGCTACGGCGTCGCTCGACAGAGCGTTCCCATGATTTCAGCCAACGGCATCACGCTGCTCCTGCTACTGGTCATTCTCTTCGTCAAACTCCGGTACCGAAACGACAACGACACCGGCAAGCAACAACACAATCAGTAACCTCCCCCTGTCATGTCACGACTCTCCATAGGCTTCATCGGCACCGGACGTATCGCTCAGGCGCTGATCTCCGGGCTTTCCCACGACCCGAACATCGCCATTTGCGGCTACGACACATCGCAGGATGCGCTGCACTCGGTCGCCCGGCAATACAACGTCGAGGCTGAGGAGTCGATCGAGGGGCTTGCGCGCGACGTGAGTATCATCATCCTTTCGGTCAAACCGTATCAGATCGCCGATCTGATGGGTGAGTTGAAGCACGCGCTGCACGGCGAGCACCTCATCATCAGCGTGGCAGCAGGGATTTCGACGGGCTTCATCGAAGCGAACGCGCCTGACGGTACTCGGGTGATCCGGGTTATGCCCAACACTCCGGCCTTCGTCGGCGAGGGGATGACCGCGCTGTGCAGGGGCGCGCACGCCACGGCGGACGACCTCTTGGCGGCGGAACGGATTTTCAATGCTATCGGCAAAACGGCGGTGATCGACGAGAGCGGCATGGACGCAGCCACGGCGGTCTCCGGCAGCGGCCCGGCCTACATGTTCCGCATCATCGACTCGCTTGCAGAAGGTGGCGAAGCGTGCGGACTCGACCGCCAGACCGCGCAACTGCTCGCCGCCCAGACCATGCTCGGCGCGGCGAAGATGGTGTTGTCGGGACGAAAAAGCCCCGAGGAGCTGGTACGCGAAGTAACCACACCAGGCGGCACCACCGAAGCTGGGCTGAAGGCGATGGATGAGAACGAAGCGCGAAAGGCGCTCGTCGAAACCGTCAAGGCCGCCGCCACCCGCTCGAAAGAGCTGATGAAATAAACGCCAGGTATCAATACCCGCGGAGCTTCATCAACGGCTTGGTTGAAGTGGAAAAAGGAGAGAGAACGGCCTGTCACACACCAGCGAGCCCTGGCAGGCTGAGCGCAATTTCCGGATGATCGGTGATGATGCCGTCAACCCCGAAGCGCTGCATTCTGAGCATCTCCTCCGGCAAGTTCACCGTCCAGACCACCACCTTGGCACCCATTCCTTGCAGCCGCTCGACCAGCGCTTCATCGATCAGGTCGAACCGCGGGTTCACATACTCCGGCACGAAACCCAGACGATCCCGAAAAGCTTCGAGCGCGTTGCGATTCTTGACGAGCAGCCCCAGACTTAGCTCAGGCATCAGCGCCCTTGCCTCGCTCACAATGCGCTCATCGAACGACTGGAGCCTGACGCGAGTTTCGACCCCCGAAGCTGCAATATCGCGAAGCACCAGCGCGGCATACTCCGCAGGTGGGGGATGCGCAATGCCATCACGCTCCGGCCAGGATTTTACTTCGAGATTGTAAATCATCGCTCCCGGTCTGCCGATGCGCTGCAGATGGGCGTCAACCTCATCGAACACCTCTGTCAGCAACGGCCGCGCCGCCCTGACGCTCTGCTGAAGCGGAAATCGAGGTAAAGCAGCTCCGCAATCGTAGCAGGCGATCTCATCATACTTCATCGAATAAAGCCAGCGACGCGTCAGGGGACAATCTGAAACGTCATCGACCCACGGATCGTGCGAAACGATAACCCTGCGATCCTGCGACACGCAAAGATCAAGTTCGACCACGCCGCACCCGAGATCAGCCGCCTTGCAGAAGGCCTGAAGCGTGTTCTCGGCAAAGAACGCCCGTGCCCCGCGGTGAGCCTGAATTTCAATGATCATAAAAACGGAAAAAAAGAAGCATTCGGCCTGATACCAAAGCGTCAAGCCCGGCACACTAAAGGTCATCGAACGCAAGAGCGTATCCACATCGCCGTCAGAAACAATCCTGCCCGGCTGGATACAGACGATCAGGCATTCCTGTTTCCATTCCCATTCCGGTAAGACTTATGGGACGAAGACTTATTGTTGCGTTTCTTCTGAAATTTCTTGCCATTCGGCTTGGAGTTGCCAGTAGGCTTGGAGCCGTTGACCGGGACAATCCCGTGAGTACCGTACAGTTCGGCGGGAGCGCTTTTGCGAGCTTTGTTGAATTTGTTCTTACGGTACTTCTTTTCAAGGTCGGCGTAAGGACTTGGAGGGTCCGGCGACGTGTTGAAATTATTGTAGTTAGGCTCGTCAAGAACCTCATCAACCTCATCCAGGACCACGTCAGGATGAATCTTATTGTACAAGTTGGTTAGTCTTTTAGTTTACAAATCCCTAGGCGGCAAACAGCTCTTGATGTGTTTGCAGTAAGGGCTTACAATTTACGATTTCAGCAAAAAAAAGCAAGATGGGGTTTTTCAGCTCTGTCACCCCGACTCAGGCTTGGAGACCTGTCGGAGCTTTTCCATTGATTGTTGCCGCTGAAATTGTAAATTTAAGGATAGAAATAATATCACCTTAAACCTGGAGATCATCATGGACATTCGCCGTCTGATCCTGGCTTTCATTCTGCCGCCTGCCGCCGTTATGAACAAAGAAGCTGGCACGATCATGCTCACCGGCATTCTCACCCTCTGGGGCTGGATTCCCGGCGTGGTAGCAGCCCTCGTCATGATCTCGCAGGAGCAGCTCAAGAAAAAAGCCGAAGCTGAAGCCTGATTCCCATTCCACACCGGTTATTACGCCGTTAGCACGATAAGAGTTCCCTTCCGATCTGGAGAGTTCTGCTCCCCCGGACACCTCCAGGTCGGAAAGTTTTTGTGTCTTCCCAGCCACCGTCCTGCCATTTATCATCAATTATGTCCTCCACCCACAAGCGCATTATCGGTATCGATTTTGGCACCAAGCGCATTGGGGTAGCCAAAAGTGATCCCTTGAGAATGTTTGCTCAGCCGGTGGGTACGTTCGATATGCCTGGGCTTGTCGAGGCGTTGACGAAGGTGCGCGATGAAGAGGGGCTCGAACTGATCGTGGTGGGCTATCCGCTAAGCGACAAGGGCGAAGAGAATCGCATGACGTCGGTAGTTGATCGCTTCATCGAAGAGCTTCGGGCGGCGCTACCGATAGTGCCGATCGAGACCATCGATGAGCACCGATCATCGCGCTCGGCGATGAAGATTCTGGCCAGTTCGGGCAAGAACCGCAAGAAGCGAAACGAGAAGGGAAGGCTCGACACGGCAGCGGCCTGTCTGATTTTACAGAGCTGGCTCGACAGCCGCGCCTGACAAGCATTCGCACGGCCTTTGCGAGATTTTAGGTTTAACTTTTCAAGCAGGCTTCTGTATCTTTGCTCTTGGGCATCCCGACAGGCTGTTGCCCTGAAATAATCCTTCTCACGCATAACTGACCACTGTTCCTCCATGACCAATTCGGAAACCCTCGCGATGTTCAAATCGAGCGGCGCTTTGCTCGATGGCCATTTCAAACTCACCTCAGGCCGACACAGCAACTCTTACTTCCAGTGCGCCAAGGTGTTGCAGTACCCGGAGTACCTTTCGGCGATCTGTAGCGAAATTGCGGCACAGTTCAAGGATTGCGGCATTACGACGGTCATTTCACCCGCTATCGGTGGCATTGTCGTCGGCACGGAAGTCGGGCGGCAACTCGGCGTCAAGACGATCTTTGCCGAGCGCAAGGAGGGAACGATGACCATTCGCCGTGGCTTTTCCATCGATCCGTCCGAGCAGGTGCTGGTGGTCGAAGATGTGATCACCACCGGCGGTTCGGTCGTCGAGGTGATGGAGCAGGTCAAGGCTACCGGAGCGACGGTTGCCGGTGTGGCTTCAGTGGTTGACCGCAGCAACGGCAAGGTGAAGCTCGCCGACAAACAGTTCTCGCTGCTGATGATGGAGGTGATAAGTTACGCACCCGAAGAGTGCCCGCTCTGCAAGGAGGGGATCCCGATCGACGCGCCGGGCAGCCGAGCCAACGCCAAGAGCTGACCAGAAAGATGCAGCAGGGCATCCACACCATTTCGTTTATCGGCCTCGGTCTTATCGGCACTTCGCTGATGCAGGCGCTCAAACGCGCCGCAGCGTCAATGGCCAGAAGCATCGAGATGATCGGCTTCGACCCAGGCTTCAACGAGAAAGACATCGCAGCCATTACCGGCAACTTCGGCCTGGATCGTTTCGAAACCGACCCGGCGAAACTCTATGCCGCCGATCTCATCGTGCTCTGCGCGCCGGTGCTTGCAAATATCGCCCTGCTCGAAACTGTCAAGCAACATGCTCCGGTCGATGCACTGCTCACCGACGTGTCGAGCACCAAAGCCGAAATCGCTGCTCGTGCGCAGGAGCTCGACCTGAACTTCATCGGGATGCATCCCATCGCCGGGCGTGAACAGCAAGGCTACTGCGCCGCTTCTCCGGAGCTGCTCTGCGAGCGCATGGTCATCCTCTGCTCCGGCGACAGACTGCCCGAATCAGGCCATGCTGCCGAGCTGGTCGAACTGCTTCGCACCGCCAGCTGCAACGTGGCCGCCATGAGCCCGGCGGATCACGACCGAATCTACGCCAACATCAGCCACCTGCCTCAGCTCGTCTCGACGGCCCTGATGCAGCACTGCCGGGACAACGTCGAACATTCGGGACCGGGATTCGCCTCAGCAACGCGGCTCGCAGGCAGTCCCTGGCCGGTCTGGTGCGATATTGTCCGAACCAACCGTGACAACATCGCAGACAACCTGGAAGCATTCTCCGCGCTGCTGGCAAACCTCGCCGAAGAGGTGCGCGGCGACAACATCGAGGCTCTCGACATGAGGTTCCGGGAAGCGAACAGGCTTTACGAAAGCCTTCAGAACAGGGGCTGCTCATGAAACTGGCCATCATCGTCAACATCACGCGCGACAAGGCGCTGGAGCTGGCCCGAGAGCTAGTCGCCTGGCTGGATGAGCGCTCGATCGACTACGTGTTCGATCGCCAGTCGGCCAAAGCTATCGGCAGCGGCAAGTGGGAAGAGAAGGCTGACCTCAATCAGCATTGTGATGCCTTCGTCTCCCTCGGCGGTGACGGTACGCTGCTGCTCGCCTCACACTACTCCCGCTCGAAGCCGGTGCTCGGCATCAACGTGGGCGACCTCGGCTTTCTGACCGAATTCAGCCCCGACGAGATGTGGACGGCGATGGAGCATCTGGTCAGCGGGAATTATTCAAAGCATACCCGCTCGCAGCTCGAAGCCACGCTTGAATCGGGCGAACCGATGACCGCGCTCAATGACGTCATCATCGAAAAAGGAACTGCATCACGGCGCTTGCCGGCATTCGTCATCTGGCTCGATGATGAAATTCTCGGTTCCTACCGCGCAGACGGCATCGTCATCGCAACTTCGACCGGCTCGACCGCCTACTCGCTGTCCGCAGGCGGCCCGATCATTGCGCCGAAATCGAACGTCTTCGTCATCACGCCGATCTGCCCGCACATGCTGACCGTCAGACCGATCGTCATCAGCGACGACAAAACCATCAAGGTTTCGGTCGAATCGCAATCCGGGGAGTTCCCGCTGAAAATGGACGGCATCCAGAAAAAACTGCTCGCACCGGGCGAGGTTGTAACAATAAACAAGTCGCCGCATCACGTCAATCTGGTGGCCAATCAGAAAAGAAGTTACTTTGAAATCCTTCGCAAAAAGCTGCTCTGGAGCCACGAACACCCCACGGGCCAGTAACCGCGCCGACACCATCGACCAAACCACGACTCTCTGTTTTTCATGACTGAACGCATCAGCTCTTTCTGGCTGAACCGGCTTCTCGGCATTCCAACCGCAACGCCGCTCGATCCCGCTTCGATGAGCGCACAGCTCCGCGTGGCCATCTGCCCGGCTCCTGAGCTGAGCCCGCGCCTGCGCGACTTCAGCGCCGCCTTGCGAGAGGCGTTCCGGCAGTGCGGGGTGTCGGTCGCCGACGAGGCCCCGGAAAACGGTCGCCCGTCGCGCTTCGAGGCGGGCACGGCGGTGATCGCACCGGGGAGCTTTCCCGACAAACTGCTGCCGATCAATCGGGTCTCGACGCTCTACAACAACCTCATCGTTGGCGTCTACGACGAACCGCCACCGGTGCGCGACGGCCAGACGCCGCAGGAGACACTCGACGCAGTGATCGGACGGCTCGCCTGGGAAATGGTACACCTGTTGATTTACGTGACCGATGAGTCGTGGACGGTGTGCAGCATGAACGGAGGCATCACCACCTTCGACACGCCGTTGCCGGAGGCAGGCGACGTACTCGAATCGCTGATCCCCAAAATCACTGCACAGGTGGTGCCGCCGCGCGACGGCGATCTGGAGCTGCGCCACGGCACGCTTGAGACATCGACGCCGGAGTTCCACGAGATCACCGGAGATTTTGTGGAATGCGGTCGGCGCTGGGCAGCCAACCCGCGATTCATGAACCACACCTCGCGGGAGTCACTCGACTACCGGAACGACTTCTACCGCAAGATCGTCTCGCGCTACCTCGACGACCGCAGCGGCATGAGCTATGGGTTCTTTGCCCGTCAGCTTCCGGTTGCCGTCAAACCGGCGCTTGAGGCAGTCGATACTGATAAAGTGGATGAGAACCTCGTACCGGTCACGGTGGCGGGCAAGCAACTGCTGGTGCCCGTGCCGAACGTGCGAATTTTAACGACCCGGTCAGGCTGCCGCAAAACAGCCATCGATCCGGAGCGCGATCTGGTGGAAATCGGGCTTGACGCTGGCGGCAAACCCTGGCTCGCCACTCCGGCAGGACTGCCCGAGGACTTCGTCACCCGGCCATCGTTCGACACGCTCACCATCATCGCCCACGCTGTCGGGAACGCCATGATCGCCAGCATTTTGCGCACGCTGCGTCCGGAAAGCCGCTTTCCCAAGCTGCTCGAACGCTTCGGCAGCGGCATGACACACTGGCACCACTACCCCGACGACGATATGATTCCGAAAGGGTATGTCAAACATGGAAGGGAAAATCCGCCTGTCTCCTGCTCGACTCCGCAATCGGCGGCCTACAGCCTCCTCGGAAAGCTCGACGCGCTGGAACTCGCGCTGGAAGCGGGCATCGACTATCTCGGAGACGTGCACATCGAACCCGGCCACGGCACCAACATCGTCGGCACGAGGTCGCTGAGCGGCATGGCGATGTTCCTGAATCCTGAGCAGTGCGCCTGTGCGCAAAAGGAGTGGTGAAAGGGGGGCGGGGCGAAATCGGTGGTTCGTTTCAACGACTTTTAGGGGCGGGGTTCAAACCCACCCGAACGGCGGGTCAGTAAGCGGTTGGGGAGCAACAACTGAAGATTTGCAGGGGGCTGCCATTGCAGGATTTTTGAATCCCCCACAAGGGCAGGCGCAAGGCCTACCCCTACAGGGACATTGCCGATCCCAGAATTATCAATTATCCATTACCCCTGCTTGTCGCTGAACTCCCAATGTCCTTGATGATCAAGGATCATTTCGACGATCTCGCGCACGCAGCCCTTTCCGCCTTCGTAAACCGAGATGTAGGCCACGCGGTTGCGCAGGTATTCGATGCTGTTGATGGGGGTGATCGGCAGCCCGGCAGTTTTCAAAAGCGGCAAGTCATCGATGTCATCTGCGATGACGGCACACTCGTCGTCCTGCAATCCGTGCTTGCTCTTGAACGCTTCGTAGGCTTCGAGCCGCTCCTCGCCGTCGAGGAAGAGGTCGGCCTCACCTGCCGCTTTGAGCTGCGAGCGATAAGCGCCAGCCTTGCGTCCAGCGATGACTGCAACCTTCATGCCAAGGCGTAGGGCCTCGCGGATGGCGACCAGATCGCGAGCAAAGAGTGAGGGCATTTCACGGCCTTCGCCGTCGAGGGTAATCGTGCCGGTGTTGAGAACGCCGTCAAGCGAGCAGACCAGGGCTTTGATGCCGTCGAGGGCTTCGCCGATCTGCGAAGAGGGATCAGCCTGCTGGGGCTGCATGCCGAAAAACTGGAAAGAGCTCAAGATTCTTCTGATTGGTTAGGTGAATGAAAAGCTTCGCGGATCGACTGCATGCAGCCCTGCAGCTGCATCAGCTCCCGTACCATGGCGTGGAACTGGTCGAGCGGCACCTGTGTGGCAGCGTCGGACATGGCGTTCGACGGCTCCGGATGCACTTCGAAAAAGAGTCCGTCAACCCCCGCAGCAACCGCCGCACGGGCTAGCGGCATGAGAAAGCGGCGATCCCCGCCTGACACGCCCGACGAGGCGCTCGGCAACTGCACGCTGTGCGTTGCGTCGAAAATAACCGGCCAGCCGGAGTCGGCCATGATCGGCAGTCCCCGGTAATCGACCACAAGATTATGGTAGCCAAAGGTGGTACCGCGCTCGGTGAGCATAATCTTGCGGTTCCCGGTCGAAGCGGCCTTTTCGGCGGCCAGCGCCATATCCTCAGGAGCCATGAACTGCCCCTTCTTGATGTTGATAGCAAGACCGGTCGAGGCCGCAGCCACGATCAGCTCGGTCTGCCTAGAGAGAAATGCCGGAATCTGGAGCACATCGACGTAGGATGCAGCAAGCTCGACATCCGAAGTCTCGTGGACGTCGGTCAGCACGGGCATATCGAACACATCCCGGATTTCGCACAGAATCTCCAGCGCCTCGCGGTCGCCCATGCCGGTGAACGACGAGGCCGATGAACGATTCGCCTTGCGGTACGATCCCTTGAAAATGACCGAAATTCCCTCTTCCTGTCGAATCCGGTCAAGCTCGGTCGCGACCTCCACAGCCATCTGACGGTTTTCGATGAGGCAGGGACCGGCGACGAGGAACAGTCCCGTGGGCCCAGGGAGCGACACAGGGCCGATCGAGAACTTTTGCATACGTTATACTGTTATGCTTTAAGACGTAACGGCGGTCAGAAGCACGGCCGAAGCGTCAGGATTCGCACATTGGAACAGCCAATTTAATCAATATTTTTTCTTTTCACTCTCCATCAACGATAGCTGTTTATGAATAACGCAGATACCAGACAAAGGCTGGCCGACATAGAAAAGCAGATCGCGAGCCTTAAGGAGGAGCAAGCGACTGTCAAGGCGCAGTGGGAAGCTGAAAAAGAGCTGATTCATGGCTCCCGAAACCTCAAGGAAAAACTTGAAGATCTCCGGGTAGAGGCTGAAAACTACGAACGTAGCGGAGACTACGGAAAGGTAGCCGAAATCCGATACGGAAAAATCGCCGAGATCGAGAAAGAGCTAGAAGAAAACAACCGCAAAATCGAAGCCCGGCAGGCCTCGGGCGACCTCATCATGAAGGAGGAGATCGACTCGGACGACATCGCCGACATCGTTTCCCGCTGGACGGGCATTCCGGTCAGCAAAATGCTCCAGTCTGAGCGCCAGAAGCTGCTCGGCATAGAAGACGAGCTGCACCGCCGCGTGGTCGGCCAGGATGAGGCCGTGCGCGCGGTCAGCGACGCGGTGAAGCGCTCGCGCGCGGGCATGGGCGATGAAAAGCGCCCGATCGGCTCGTTCATCTTCCTTGGCCCGACCGGCGTCGGCAAGACCGAGCTGGCCCGCACGCTGGCCGAGTACCTGTTCGACGACGAGGACGCCCTCATCCGCATCGACATGAGCGAGTACATGGAGGCGCACACGGTGAGCCGCCTGGTCGGCGCACCTCCCGGCTACGTCGGCTACGAAGAGGGTGGCCAGCTCACCGAAGCGGTGCGGCGCAAACCCTTTTCGGTGGTGCTGCTCGACGAAATCGAAAAAGCGCACCCGGATGTGTTCAACATCCTGCTCCAGATTCTCGACGACGGACGGCTGACCGACAGCAAGGGGCGCACGGTGAACTTCAAGAACACCATCATCATCATGACCTCGAACATCGGAGCCCAGCTCATCCAGAGCGAGATGGAGCAGATCGACGGGCGTGATTCCGAAACGGTACTCGAAGGATTGCAGGAAAAGCTCTTCCAACTGCTCAAGCAACAGGTGCGCCCGGAGTTCCTGAACCGCATCGATGAGGTGATCCTGTTCACGCCGCTCACCCAGGAGAACCTGCGCGAGATTGTGACCATCCAGTTCAACATCATCAAAGCGATGGCCGCCCGCCAGCGGATCACGCTCGAAATCACCGATGAAGCGCTGATGTGGCTCGCCCGCACCGGCTTCGATCCGGCCTTCGGCGCGCGCCCGCTCAAGCGCGTCATGCAGCGGCAGATCACCAACCACCTGTCGGAGATGATCCTCGCCGGACAGGCTGGCGAAGACGACACCGTCGAGATCAGCCTCGAAAACGACACCATCGCGATGAAGAAACGATAAAACCAATACAAGCCGGATGGAGCATCGATGTCGCCCCATCCGGCTTGTCACTTTCCCTTCCGCCATGAAAAAAAGCCTCCTCGCGGCGCTGCTGTTTTTGCTGAGCTTCACCACCGCGCTGGCTGCGCCGACGCCCGACAGCCTGTCGATCAAGATCGGCCAGATGCTCATGGTCGGATTTCGGGGCTTGGACGCCAGCAGCGATCCGGCATTCGAGAAGGCGCTTCGAGCTAGCCAAATCGGTGGCGTGGCGCTCTTCGATTACGACGTTCCCTCCAAATCGCCCGTGCGCAACATTGAGTCGCCGGAGCAGGTTCGACGGCTCACCAAAGAGCTGCAACACCTCGCACCGACGCCGCTTTTCATCGCTGTCGATCAGGAGGGCGGGCGCGTCTGTCGCCTCAAGCCTTCGCGCGGCTTTCCGCCAACCGTCTCCGCCGCACATCTTGGTGCACTCGACAACGCCGACAGCTCCCGGCAAGCGGCAGAAGCCACGGCAAAGCTGCTCGAAAGCCTCGGCATCAACATGAACCTCGCCCCGGTCGTCGATCTGAACGTCAATCCAAACAATCCCGTTATCGGCAAGCTCGACCGGAGCTTCTCCAGCGATTCGGCGGTGGTCTTGCGGCAAGCAACAATCTTCGTCGATACATTCCATCGCAACGGCATTATTGCTGCGTTGAAGCACTTCCCCGGCCACGGCAGCTCAACCACTGACACCCACAAAGATTTCACCGACGTTACCACCACCTGGTCAAAAACCGAACTTGAACCCTACCGAACGCTCATCGGCGAGGGGTACGCCGATCCGGTCATGACCGCCCACGTCTTCAATGCACGCCTTGACAGCCTCTACCCTGCGACACTCTCGAAGGAGACAATTAACGGCCTGCTCCGCAAGCAGCTCGGCTTCCGGGGCGTGGTCATCAGCGATGACATGCAGATGCGCGCCATCGCTGACCGCTACGGGCTCCAGCAGGCGATCCGGCTCGCGATTAATGCCGGTGTGGATGTACTCCTTTTCGGCAACAACGTAGGCACTTATGATCCCGAAATCGCCGAAAAAGCCAACGCCATCATCCGCAGCCTCGTTGAAAAAGGCGACATCACGCCCAAACGGATCGACGCTTCGTACCGGCGAATCATGACCCTGAAACAACGAACCTTCACTCCAGCACCATGAAAACCCTTTACCTCGTTCGCCACGCAAAAGCCGGCTGGCATGACCCGGCAATGGCCGACTTCGACCGCATGCTTACAAAACACGGCCACAAGCAGGCCGAAGAGATGAGCCGCCGGCTGCACAAGAAAAAGGTCATGCCCGAACTGCTCATCTCAAGCCCCGCCAGCCGGGCCATCGAGACCACCGAACTCTTCGCCGACACCCTCGGCATCGAGCGTGACCAGATCATGCAGAAGATCGAAATCTACGAAGGGCAGGTCGGTGCGCTTGCCGCCATCGTGCAGGAGCTCCCGGATGAGTACAAAACTGCCATGCTCTTTGGGCACAACCCCACCATCAGCGGCTTCGCGAGCTGGATCACAGACAAGTCAGTGGAAGCCATGAAAACCTGCGGTGTGTCGAAAATCGATCTCGATGTGGCGCACTGGAAAGAGGTCGCCGTGGGCAGTGGGACGCTCGACTGGTACGAGTTTCCAGAGAAGCTGTAACTTTTAAAATTAAAAAATTATAAAACTGGCACCCAGTGAGCAAGTCTGGGTGAAAAGAAGTGTAAGAACTTCAGTGCCGATTTCAAGGCCAAGGTGTCTGTGAAAACTATGCATGGCGTAAAAACCCTGAACGAGATCGCTAAAGAGTACGGTCTTCAGCCGGTGCGAGCACATGGAAAAAGGAACTCTAGCAGCAGGCGTCGACGCTTTTCGAGCAGCAACGCGGGCCGAAACCAGTAGCTCTGATCGAGCTACTATCTGAACTCAAAGCTATCGGCTCAAGCGGAAACGAGTTCAAAGCTTGATGCTCAAACTCGGCATTGCCGGCATCATGGCCAATACGAATACCAGCGCTCCACATCCGAAACACAAGATATTTTCGTATCTGTTGCATGAGGTCCAGCTCAGTCGACCGAACCAAGTCTGGAGCACTGATATCACGGGACGTACCCCCGTTCAACTGACCACTTATTTTTGGTAAAAATCGGTTTACTGCATCAGAAATTCCTTCGGTGTCAACTTGACGAGTGAACTATGCAGGAGGAGCGCATGGTAACCCTCCCGCCATCGACCGATGACCTCTTGGGCATGATCCAGACTATAAATAAAGCAGTTCACGTTCAAGCATTCATCCCGAAGCCTGCCATTTAAGCTTTCAATGTAGGTGTTATCGAGCGGTTTCCCCGGACGGCTGAACACTAGTTTCACGCCGTGGCGATGCGCCCAGCTATCAAGAACCTTGCCAATGAACTCTATGCTTCGACTGTAGGTGACGGTGCGATGATCTTGGAAAAATTCGTTGAATTGGCACAGCGCCATTCCGCTGCATAAACCGTGAATGAATAGCTTAAATTCGTCCGTTTTTTGCCTAATAACACGGGTTCACTTCACTGTAAGCATCTCACCTAATGAATGCTTACAGCCTCTAACATAACATTGGGATCAAGCCTTACTGTTTAAAAGGCGAATAAAGATCGCAAATTCAGCATATTGCAAACACAAAAAAATCGAAATACCCCATTTACCTGCCTATTCATTAGAATTAAACTCGGATAAGTATCTGAAATTTACTTTTAATCGCGAAAGCAGTAATAACAATGAAAAATAAAATCGACAAGCACAATCAAACAGCCTTATCAACACGAGCTATGTGGTACATTTTACGGCGCACACCGCTTGCCACATATAACATATTTACAATACTTCACAATGCTTCGCGTGTAGGTTCACTATCGAAATCATCGCTATTACTCTCTTTATTTAATTCTGCTTTTAATCCAGCAAAAGTACTTTCGGCATCAGAAGACCACTTCTTTTTTCTTGCATTTGTTGCAAGTAGAGGGCGATATTTTTTTATGTCATCAAGAATCGTCCCTATGCCCATTATAACTGAAGTCAGCGGATCGTCCGGCAGATTAACGGAGATGTTTGTTTCATTTTCAACTTTTTCATCAAGTCCATAGGTCAATGCACCACCGCCTGTCAAATAAATACCATGCTTGAGAATATCAACAGCAAGGTCTGGTTTATTGACCAAGCTTTCAATATGTCTTTTAAGCGAAGAAATCATTTGAGCTATTGGGATAGACATGGCTTTTCTTATTACAGAAGATTCAATATCCAGTATTTCCGGAAGACCTGTCTCAATATTTAACCCTCCGACCCCAATACTAACATCTTTATCATGGGATACTATATCAATTTTTATTTTTTCAATAACGTGGTCACTAACGACCACATTATATGAATCCCTGATGCTACGAAATATTCTATCATTCACATCATTTCCAGCCACTGGCAAAGATTCACCAGTCACAATACCTCCAAGTGATAATACTGCGATCTCTGTGGTTCCAGCCCCTATATTGACAATCATATTTCCAGCAGCCTCAAAAGGATTGAGTCCTATTCCGATTGCGGTAGCGATCGGCTCTGCAATCAGAAATGTTTCTTTCGCATTAAGGTGCTCTGCAACATCAAATACGGCTTTTTTGCCAACCTCAGTAATCCCCAGGGGAATGCTTATAACAAGACGATGAATTCCGAAAAAATAATTTTTCTTGACTTTATGGAGAAATGCTTTTGTAAGCTTTATTATAGATGCATAATCAGTAATAACACCTCTACTTATTGGCTTTATCGTTATAATACCATAATGTAGCTTTTCGTGCATAGCAAGAGCCTCATCACCAAAAGCTAAAACATTTCCTGTATCGCGTTCACAGGCAAGAATAGAAGGCTCATTTAATACCAACCCATTTCCACGAAGATAAATTAGTGTATTTGCCGTCCCCAAGTCAATACCGATATCAAGACTGGAATCCATATTAAAAAATGACATAGCAATACTTATTTATATGACAAATGCCTTTGGATAAAAAAAAACAGGCGCTCCGGCTTTGAAATTTAAATAATTAAAACAGCTTATCCAATCAACTTTTTGCTGGATACCTTGTGATGGCCACACCAATATAGTTGACGTAAAAAAAATAATATACAAGGAACTGATTATGGGTGGGGTCAGGTTCCGCGAGACTGTAAATGCTTTTAACAAATAAACCCAGACGATCTTTTCGCCATGCACGTAAGGTGTGCAGTAAACTAACATTTTCTTAGGGACTGGCTGCTATAGAGCTAAATCGTTAGCCCAAAAACATGATCGCTGTCTATCCAAATAGCCATCGACGACTTCACTTCGGATTAGTTCAACAATGACGAGAACATCCGATAGCTGAAATAATCGCGCATGGTAATTTCAGAAAAAACTGATGTCAATAATGCTCGGGCTTGGGGTCGCGAGTCATGAGATCAAGAATTGCCTGCTGGGCAGGTTTATCTTCGAAAAGCATCTCGTAAACGGCTTGCGAAATGGGCATTTCGACGCCAAGCCGTTCGGCGAGTTTGACCACGGCCTTCGAAGTGAGTACCCCTTCGGCCACCATGCTCATCTCGCCGAGAATTTCGTCGAGCTTGAGCCCCTTGCCGATCTGCTCGCCGACAGCACGGTTTCGGCTGTGGCGGCTCAGGCAGGTGACGACGAGGTCGCCAATACCGGAGAGGCCAGACATGGTGAGCGGGTCGGAGCCAAGCTTTGCGCTGAGGCGCGAGATTTCAGCCACCCCTCTGGTGATAATTGCCGCCTTGGCGTTATCACCGAAGCCGAGGCCATCAGAGATTCCTGCGGCGATAGCGATAATGTTTTTCACCGAACCGGCGATTTCGACGCCAACCAGATCGGTGTTGACATACACGCGGAAGCTCTGGGTGTGGAACACCTCCTGTACCAGAAGAGCGGTCGCTTCGGAGGGCGAACAGGCCACAACGGTTGTCGGCTGGTGCTGGGCCACCTCCTCGGCATGGCTGGGACCGTAGAGTGCAGCGACCTGCTCGGGCTTGAGGCCCGGCAGCGTTTCCAGCAGCACCTCCGACATCCGCTTGCCTGTTTCCAGCTCGATGCCCTTGGCGACGTTGACGATGATCTTGTCGTCGAGCGGCAGGTCTGCAAAGCCTTGCGCAGTCTCGCGCAACGCCTGCGAAGGCACGGCAGTGACGATGATCTTTGCCGGACGCACAGCGTCGTGAAGATCGGCAATCACGTGCAGGTTGTCGGGGAAAAGCACTCCGCTGAGGTAACGCTTATTTTCCCGATCGGAATCCAGCGAAGCCGCAAACTCAGGCCTGTGGGCCCACAGGCGCACCTCATGGCCTTTTCCGGCCAGTAGCACGGCAAGCGTGGTTCCCCAGCTTCCCGCGCCGAGCACGGTGATGTTCATCGGAGATTCCGCCATGTCACGAACGTCCTCCAAAGGTCAGACGATTTTCTGTTCCGGAAAAGAGACGCTTGATGTTGGCCCGGTGCGTGAAAATGATCGCCGCCGCGACAATGGCACCGAAAATGAGCAGATGGTAGTCGAGGCTGTCATGCACAAGCCACTTGCCGAAAAAGTGGTAGTCAAGCCCCGCTCCGAGATCGAAGATATACTTGCGGATTGCGATAATCAGAGGAAAGGCGATGGCCGCCAGAATCGAGCCGACCGACACGTAGCGCGTAATCGTAATGGCGAGAATGAACACGCCGATCACCATCAGCATACTGACAGGCGCGATGCCAATCAGCATTCCGGCGGCGGTACTGACTCCTTTCCCCCCCTTGAATCCAGCAAAGACCGTGAAGACGTGCCCAATCACCGCGCTCATGCCTGCAATCAGACTCAGGGCGATTTCGTTCATGTCGGGGAACGCGCCGAGCGGATGGGCCTTGAAGAACGCGACCACCGGCACAGCGGCCACCGCGCCCTTGGCAATGTCAATCAGAGTGACGGCAAGCCCGGCCTTCCAGCCAAGCACCCGGAAAGCGTTGGTGCCGCCAGCGTTGCCACTTCCGTAGTCGCGCACATCGATCCCCTTGAGCATTCGGCCCGCAATAATGCTGGTCGGAATGGAGCCAATGAGGTAGGCAACGACGATGATGGCGAGAAAGGTCAGCATATCGGTCTCGATTGAATGAAAACAAACACTCGATCAAAAAATCAGGCCTTGACGACCTCACCTACAATGTAGGCATTTTCATCTCTGGACTTCAAGTAGCCCATGATGTGATCGACGCGATCCTTGCGCACGATCATCACCAAGCCGAGGCCGAGGTTGAAGGTGCGGCGCATGTCCTCTTCGGGCACCTGGCCTTCACGGCGAATCAGGTCGAAAATCGGCAGCTCCGGCCACGACTTCCAGTCCACCGAGAGCGTCAGCCCGTCCGGCACGATGCGCATGGTGTTGCCCATCAGCCCGCCGCCGGTAACGTGAGACATACCAAGCAAATCGCCTGTTTCGAGCAGCGGCTCGATGACTGGCAGGTAGGAGCGATGCACCTTCAGCAACTCCTCGCCGACCGTGCCTTCCAGCTCGTCGAAGCGCTCGTTCATGCGCCCCTCGAACACCTTGCGGGCCAGCGAGTAGCCGTTGGTGTGCAGACCGGTCGAGGGCAGGCCGATCATCACGTCGTCCTCTTCGATTGCCGAGCCGTTGATGATGTGAGGCTGATCGACCATGCCGACAATCGTACCCGCCAGGTCGAAATCCTCCGTCTCGTACACGCCCGGCATCTCGGCGGTTTCGCCACCGATAAGGGCTGCGCCATTCTCGCGGCACGCCTTCACCATGCCGGTGACGACCGACGCGGCGATCTCCGGCTTCAGCTTGCCACAGGCGTAGTAGTCGAGGAAAAAGAGCGGGCGCGCGCCGCAAACCAGAATGTCGTTAACGCAGTGGTTGACCAGGCACGAACCGACCGTGTCGTACTTGCCCAGCTCGATGGCGATCATGAGCTTGGTGCCCACGCCGTCGATGCTGCTCACCAGCACCGGTTGCTTGTACTTCGCAAAATCGGGCCGGAAAAAGCCGCCAAACGCCCCGATGTCGGTCATCACCTGCGGGGTGAAGGTCTGGCGCACATGCGGTTTGATGAGGCGGACAAACTCTTCGCCCGCGGAAATATCGACTCCGGCTTTCTTGTAATCCATAGTATTCTTTGTCTCGTAATCTGTTAATTTCTCTGCTCTTCCGGTCTTCAGCTACCGGCCGGTTTCTCGAAAATCGCGTCGCAGCGATCAGACGGGAAGAACTCGCAGTGCAGCGCCGAAACGGCCGCAGCCACATCGCTCTCATCGATCACGACGCCCACATTGATCTCTGAAGCACCCTGCGAAATCATGCGCAGGTTCACGTTGCTCAGCGAACTGAAAATCCTGCCAGCCACACCCTTTGACATGCGAAGATTATCGCCGACCACGCTCACCGTGGCCACCTTGTGCTCGATCTCCACCTCGCCAAGCGTATGCAACTCCTTGATGAAAGATTCGTTCACTGCGGCGTCGTCCACCGTCAGGGAAACCGACACCTCGCTGGTTGAAATCATCTCGACCGAAATGCCGAAGCGCTCGAACACATCGAACAGCTCGCTCATGAAACCGTGGCGGCCAAACATCCGGTTGGAACGAACGTTGAGAATCGCCTGCGCCTTCTTGACGGCAATCGACTTGACCAGGCCACCGTGGCTCTTGCCCTTCAGCAGCTCCGGATCGTTGGTGATGAGCGTACCCTTGGCGCTCGGGTGCCAGGTGTTGAGCACATAGACCGGAATGTTCTTCTCGACCGCCGGGGCGATGGTATCGGGATGGAGCACCTTCGCGCCGAGGTAGGCCAGCTCGGCAGCCTCGGAGAAAGTCATCACCCGGATGCTGCGCGCCTCCGGAACCATCCGGGGATCCGTAGTCATGACACCATCCACATCGGTCCAGATTTCGATCGACTCCGAATGCAGCCACGAGCCGAACAGTGCCGCCGAAAGGTCAGAGCCGCCACGGCCAAGCGTGGTGGTGCGGCCCGACTCGGTTGCACCGATGTAGCCCTGCGTCACGACAACCGTACCGGCATCGAGCAGCGGCTTGATAATTTCATTGGTATTTTTTCGGCAGGTCTCGACAAGGGGGCGGGCAAAGCCGTACCGGTCGTCGGTAATCATGACAGTCCGGATGTCGATCCACTCGCTACGAACGCCATTTTCATTCAGCGCTGCGGCAAACACGGTGGTCGAGAGCAGCTCACCGAACGAGCAGAAGCGATCTTTCGAGCGCTCGGTCAGCTCACCAACAATCTCGATGCCTTCGGTCAGGCGTTCGAGCCGGGTGAGATAGACATCGATCTTTTCGATCACCTCTTTCCGGAGCTCCTCACTTCCGATGAGTTCCTTGATCAGGTCAAGATGAAACTCCCGAACCTCAGCGACCAACTGCTTCGCCTCTTCGAGATTGCCCGCACCCGCCACAGCGGCGATCCGGATCAGCTGGTTGGTAATGCCACTGCACGCACTCAGCACCACCAGCGGCGCACCCGTTTTTTTCTCTTCAGCAATATTGGCGATCGCCTGCCGCATGGCTGTTGCCGTGCCAACAGAAGTCCCGCCGAATTTCATAACTACCATAAACTCATTCGAATGAATGTGATGCTGACCGATTTTACGCCTCGCTCAGTATCGTTTCCAGTTCATATTTTCAGTATAATGCCAATGATCGGGAACATGCATGAGCCCGCAACAACAGGGAGCCCCTCTCACAGTAGATTCATGAAAGCAATCCACCGATTCATGTTACAGCCAAAAAGCGCGCGCCACATATTCAGAACAGCATTAATTGCAGCTCTTTCGTGCATGGTTTTTGCGCTTGGCGCATGCCAGAACTCACGAGCGATCTCCGATCGCATGGAGAGCAAATATAGCTTAAAAAAGAGAAAAACTTATATCTCGCACCTTTGGCCCAATGCCCGGAAAAAGGAAGCGCTACCAGTTCAGGTTTCCGAACGTTCGTACAGCACAATGCTCAACTCGATCGAGCAATTGAAGGAGGTGAAATTCAGATATGGCGGCACCACGACCAAAGGATTCGACTGCTCAGGCTTTGTGCAATACCTTTATGCCAAAGCCTTCAACCTCGCGCTTCCCCGCGTATCGCGAAGCATGGCGCTTCTCGGAGCGGTCGTGCCAAGAGAACAGCTTGAACGAGGTGATTTGCTCTTTTTCGCATTTGAGAAAGATGTCAGCCATGTCGGCGTTTACCTCGGGGGCGGGAAGTTCGCCCATGCCTCATCGGCCACCAAGAAAGTCACCATAAGCTCTTTGCATGAAAGAAGCTACGCTAGGCACTTTGCCTTTGGTGCAAGAATTATCCAGGTCCAATAGTGACGAGTAACTGATCTTGCTTTTGCTATCTTCTCACGCAGAAGCTCATTCACAGCAACACAACCACAGATGCAACCGCCGAAAACCCACAATCACATCGAACTCGCGTTTGAGATCGACAGCGACCTTCACGAACTCTACATCGCCATCCTTTCGCAGGAGGGGATCGAATATTTCCTCGAAGAGGAGAAAAAGCTGCTCGCCTACCTGCCCGAAAGCGAGTGGAGCGCCGAAAAAGAGGCGTCGATCAAGACGCTCTTGCAGGAGACCTTCGGTTCGGCGCCACACTTCACGGCGTCGTTCATGGCCGATCGGAACTGGAACGCCGAGTGGGAGGCGCATTTGCAGCCGGTGGAAATTTCCGACCGTTTCCTGATCATCCAGCACCAGAAGGAGTACAACGTCAAACCGGGCCAGATCGTCATCGCGATCAACCCGAAGATGTCGTTCGGCACCGGCTACCACGCCACCACGCGCCTGATGCTGCGTCAGATGGAGGAGCTTGACCTGGCCGACAAGAAAATCATGGACATCGGCACTGGCACCGGCGTGCTGGCCATCGCGGCCCGCAAGCTCGGCAACCACAACCCGATTCTTGCTTTCGACAACAACGCCTGGGCGGCAGAGAACGCCGTCGAGAACGTCGCGGAAAACGACGTAGCGGACATCCAGGTGGAGCTGCTCGATGCCGAGGAGGAGATGATCGCCAACCTCAAAGAGGGCTACGACCTGATTCTGGCAAACATCAACAAAAACGTCCTCGACCGCATCCTGCCGGTCATCCGCAACCACGCCCCAAACGCACAGGTGCTGCTCTCCGGCGTGCTGGTCTACGACGAACCGTGGCTCAAAAAGCTGCTCAAGCGCATCAACTACACCAACGTCAAAACCATCTACGAAGATGAGTGGCTGTCGGCTTTGATCGAACCAGCAAACTGAATGACAAGATGCCAAACGCAACCGAACGCATCGCCTGCATCGACGTCGGCACCAACACAGCTCTCTTACTCGTTGCCGATCTCGAACCCGCCACCGGCAAGATCGTGACCGTCGATCACCGCCAGACCATCGTGCGGCTCGGCCAGAAGGTCGATGAAGAGCGGATGATCCACCCCGAAGCGCTCGACCGGCTGACGGCCTGCATGGCGGACTACCGGGAGATTTGCGACAAGCTCGACGTGCAGCGCATCCTCGCCGTCGGCACCAGCGCCCTGCGCGACGCTGCCAACCGCGACGACATCATCGCGGCGGTGAAAAGCGCGACGGGCATCGGGATCAGTTGCATCAGCGGAGAGGAGGAGGCCAGGCTCACCTTTTTCGGTGCGGTGGCCGGGCTGCCGGAGGTGCCGAAGCCGTTCACGGTGATCGATATCGGTGGCGGCAGCACCGAAATCATCATGGGCACGACCACGGCGGTCGAAGAAAAGATCAGCATGAACATCGGTTCGGTGAGGATGACCGAGCGCTTCTGCACCTCGCGGCCCCCATCGCCGGAGGAGTTCGATGCGGCCCGGCAGGAGATCGACACCCATCTCGCCGCCGCGCTGCCGCCCTTTTTCGCGGGCCGCCAGCAAGTGTTCGGCGTGGCGGGCACGCTCACCACCATCGCGCAGGTGTGCCTCGGCGACAAGCAGTTCGACCCGGCGCGGGTGCAGGGCTTCCGGTTTGAGTACGACGCGGTGCACGAGCTGCTCGAACGGCTCCGCGCAATGACGCTCGACGAGATCGTGGCACTCGGGATGCCGGAGGGGCGCGCGGACGTATTCACGATGGGCGTGCTCATTTTGCACCAGTTCATGCGAATGCTCGGCGTCGGAAGCCTGACGGTCAGCATTCAAGGCCTGCGCTACGGCGTCGCCCAGCAGGAGCTTCAGAAGCTTTGCAACCGGAGCTGAAGCTCACGGCTTGCGGCACGAGAGCCAGATTAGCTTGCCCGACGCATCCTTCGTGAAAAAGAGATAACGCTCGCTGCTCTCGCCAATCTTGTACCGCTTGCGCAGCTCTTCGACGGAGAGCGGAAAATCGCGCCGCTGAATGGCCGCCTTCGTAATTCCCAACTCGGCAAGCTCCTTCCGGAAGCTCTTCGGCCTGAACGGGCGGCACTCCTCGATCCGGAAACTTCTGCCGGGAAAGCGTTCGACCAGCGAATCCGACGTGAGATAATCGACCGTCCAGTTGACAAATTCGAGTCCCATTTGGCGCGCAAGCTCGCCCGTCAGCCTCGCCTTGATGATCGCCGCGTCCGGCTCGTAGAACCACGCGCCGGGCGTTTCCGCGACGCGGCAATCAGGCGGCTCGTCCCCTGATGCGATCTTAAACGTCTCGCTTCCGAGACACACCGCCCGGACTTCCGGCGTCCAGCCAGCTTCGTGCTCACGGTCGAGCAGCAACAGCACCTCCTTGCACTCGCCATCGACCGACACAGCAATAATCTCCGAGAGCGTGGGCAGTTGCGCGTCCAGCCCGCTGATCTCCAGCGCAGGCGACGCCTTGATACAGACCTGTCGCGCCTTGCGCAGCATCAGGTCGTGCAGCCGCACCACATCGGGACTTGACGCCGTCAGCCCCGCTGAACGCCCGCCATGCTCCCGCCGAGCCGGATCGACCAGCACCCAGTCGAACGAATCATCCGCATATCCGGCCAGCAGCTCCGCGCTGTCGCCGATGCGCGTCTCGACGTTGGCGATACCCATCACGCGCCGGTTCGCCTCGGCCAGTCGCGCCAGCGCCTCGTCGCGCTCGCATGAAACAACGTGCTCGAAGCGCCGGGCGAGGAAGAGCGTGTCGATGCCGAGGCCTCCCGTCAGGTCAATCGTTCTTCGCCCCTGCATGAGCGACGCCTTCAACTCCGCCGCCCGCTCGCCTGAAGCCTGTTCAAGAGCGAGTCGGGTGTAAAGCAGTGGAAACCGCGACAGCGACGGCAGCTTCGCGGCGGCCTTCTTGCGGCACGCGATCTGCTCCGCCATCGCCCGCACCGGCAGGTCGCGCCGCCCGTGAAAGCGCATGGCAAAATCCGCCGGATCGTCGTCAGCATGGGCGTCGATTAGCGCAAGCACCTGTGGATCGAGCAGGCTGTTGAGTTCGTCGAGAGTCATGAAGAAAAATCAGAGACGTCAAAGACAAGTTTATAATCCATACTCCTCGACCAGAACCTCACAAACCGCTGAAGTGAGACGGGCCAGCTCGGACTCGCTGATGATAAACGGCGGCATGAGATAGACCAGCCTGCCGAAAGGCCTGACCCAGACGCCGTGTTCGACGAAGCGCTTCTGGATGCTCGCCATATCGACCGGGCGGTCGAGTTCCACCACGCCGATTGCGCCGAGCACCCGGACGTCGCGGACGGCGTCGAGCTTCGCGCAGGGGGCGAGCCCTTCGGCGAGCTGGCGCTCGATGCGCTGGACGTCGGCCCGCCAGTCGCCGGAGAGCAGCAGGTTCAGGCTCGCCACGGCGACCGCGCAGGCGAGCGGGTTGGCCATGAAGGTGGGGCCGTGCATAAAGAGACTGGGCTTGCCGGCAGAGATCGTATCGGCGACGTGGCTGCTCGCAACCGTGGCGGCGAGGGTCATGTAGCCGCCGGTGAGCGCCTTGCCGAGGCAGACGATGTCGGGCGTGACCTTCGCGTGCTCCATCGCGAACAGCTTGCCCGTGCGCCCGAATCCGGTGGCGATTTCGTCGAAGATGAGCAGCACACCGTGCTCCGTGCACAGCTCGCGCAGCCGTTGCAGATAGACCGGCGAGTAGAAGCGCATCCCGCCCGCGCCCTGCACGATGGGTTCGATAATCACCGCCGCGATGGTGTCCGCATGATCTTCGAGCGCTTGCCGCATCTCCGAAATCGCCTCCTCGCGCCACGGCTCGCCGAAGCCGCACGACGGAGCTTCGACAAAGAGCTGTTCCGGCACCACTCCGCTGAAGAGGCTGTGCATTCCGGTCACCGGATCGCAAACCGACATCGCCATGAAGGTGTCACCGTGGTAGCCGGAGCGCACCGTCAGCAACCGCTTTTTGTTCGACTTGCCCGCCGCCTGCCAGTACTGAAGCGCCATCTTGATCGCCACCTCGACCGACACCGAGCCGGAGTCGCAGAAGAAAACGCGGTCGAGCGGATCGGGCAGGAGGCTGGTGAGGAGTTTGCCCAGCTCGATGGCCGGTTCGTGCGTCAAGCCACCGAACATCACGTGGCTCATGCGCTCGAGCTGCTCCGTTGCCGCGCGGTTCAGAACCAGATGGTTGTAACCATGAATCGCCGCCCACCACGACGACATGCCGTCGATGAGTTGCCGTTCATCCTCCAGCTCGATCATCACCCCTCTTGCGCTTTTGACCGGATAGACCGGCAAGGGATCGGCCATCGAAGTGTAGGGGTGCCAGAGGTGGCAGCGGTCGAAATCAAGATCCATGCTCAACAGGGCTGCGGGTTCAGGATGAAGTTCAGCGCATCGGGGTCAGACCACTGCCCAGCGGCGTCGAGATCGACGAGCGGAGCACTGCCGAAGCCGTAGCGTTTCAGGGCGGCGTCGATCACCTCACGCGTGTCGCTGGCGATGATTTCGTCCGCATTGAAGAAACGATTGTAGATAACTCCGACGACATCGATACCGCGCGACGCGCACGCTTCGAGCGAAAGCAGGGTGTGGTTGATGCTGCCAAGCCGAGGTGACGTGACGAGCACGAGGCCGTAGCCCGCGTCGCGTACGTAGTCGGCGAAAAGCAGCGTCAGCGTGAGCGGCACGAGCAACCCGCCGACCCCTTCGAGCAACACCAGATCGTATCGCTGCTGAAGACGGGAAGTGCTGCGCCGGATCGCATCGGCATCGATCGAACACCCCTCAAGCGCGGCAGCCAGATGCGGCGAGGCCGGAAAACGAAAGACGTAGGGGCAGGTCGTACCGTCAAAATCATCCTCAAGCAGCTGGGTCCCCATGATTCGGCGATGCTCGACGACGTCCTCGGCAACGCCCTCGCAGCCGGTCTGCACGATCTTCTGGGTGATGACGTTCAACCCGGCTTCAGCGAAGTGCCTCGCCAGATGGCCGGTGACGGCAGTTTTGCCGATGCCGGTGTCGATACCGCCCACAGCAATGACCACCCCTCTCATGACTCCCGCCTCCGGAAGCAGCACCAGACCGGATGCCAGGTAAGCACGACGCCACGTCCGGTGGAGTACGACGCTCGGTAGCGTTGCAGGAACTCGCGGTGTTGCGTGCGCGTCCAGGTGCGTTTCGCCACGCCGTTTACGCCGGTCTCGCGGATGTGACGCAGCACGGCTTCGGGCGAATCGAACTCTTGCCGACGCTGCTCCTCGTCGATCTCGACCACCTCGAACGCCTCGCCCGCCAGAGCCGCGAGTTCGTCAAGGCTCCGGTAGCCAAGCGCCGTGCCGCCGATTTCGGCGATTTCGCGCATGTTCTCCGTGCCGAAAGTGCTGAACGCCACGACGCCACCCGGACGGACCGAAGCAGAGAGCCGCTCAAAGAGACGTGCCGGATCGTGCAACCACTGCACGGTGGCGTTCGAGACGAGCAGATCGAGATTGCCGGGCAGCGGGTCGAGCTGCTCGATGTCGCCCGGCAGGAACTCCGTCCGTCCGATTTGACAACCCGAAACAGCTTGTTCGACGAAGACACGGCTTTCGGCAACCAGATCATTGGCGAAAAATTCGTCCGCCGAGCAGCGTTCGAAGAGCCGAGAGGTGAGCATCCCTGCCCCGGCCCCGAACTCCAGCACCCGGCCAATGTGATCCGGTAGTCCTTCGGTACGTTCGGCCATCTCAAGCAAACGCCCGGCCATGTACGCCTGCACCTCCGCATTCCGCTCGTAAGAGGGCAACGCTCGCCGGAAACGGCGGCCAACAAGCTGCTTGTCAACACGCCCACTCATGCAAACAGCTCCTCCAGGACTTCGGGATGATAAAAGGGAAAATGGGGCATGTCCGGGAACTCGACCACCGGCACTCCGGCCTCCCGCCAAGCGCAGCGCTGGTTTTCGGCTCGAAAAATCTGGTCGCGCCCGCCGATAATCGCCTTCGAGTAATTCCATGCGGGAAGTGCGTCAGGCAAACCCTCGGACAGGGCATCCGCAATCGCCTGCAACTCTTCTTTCTGCTCGGCTGAATTTCGTTCAGAGCGGACGCTCTCGACCACCTCCTGCGGCACACCAACCATCATACGGCGCTCGAAGCGCTGGCGGTTGGCGTCGTTCCAGCCGTCGAGCGTGCCCATGAACACTTCCGGCGAAATGCCCCGCTCCGCATCGCGCGGCCACGGCGTGCCGTTCAGCGCCACGGCACGATCAACCTTTTCGAGACCTGCACGAGCCGCCGCCCAGACCCCCATCGACCAGGCCAGCAGCTCGACCGAATCCACTCCAGCCACCGCCTCGCCGAGCCAGTCGGGAAGCGTAAGGTCGCGATAGTCGTACACCACGGCGATGTCGCGCCCGGCGAATGCAGGTAAAGCCGAAACAAGCCCGTCGGCCACGCGCCGATCCATGCCCCAGCCGTTAAAGAAAAGCAGCAACTTTCCGCCGCCGCGCCGAACTATCCACTCCGCCTTCATGATCGCAACGATTGCATGGTTGAAGCCAGCGCATCGATCTGCTCGACAACGAGGTCAGCGCGCAGGGAGAAACGCAGGCGGGCGCTGTTTTCAGGCACGGTCGGCGGACGCACCGGCAGCGCGTGGTAGCCCGCCTCGCGCAAAGCCGCGGCCATCGCCACTGCCGCGCGGTCTTCGCCGAGCACCACCGGCACGATGTGGCTCTCACCGGGCGTCTCGAACCCGGCATCGCCGAGCGTCTCGCGCAGGCGCGCGGCCAGACCGAGCAGATGCTCACGCTCACGCCGCATCTCAAGCTGACGGGTGAAGGTCGCGAGACTCCACGAAAGCATCATCGGCGGCAGGGCGGTGGTGAAGATGAGCGTGCGCATCGTGTTGACAAGATACTCGCGGAACAGCCTTCGCATAACGGCGTAAGCGCCAGTCGAGGCGAATGCCTTGCCAAAAGTGCCGATGAGAATATCGATCTCCTCAAGCACTCCGAGCGCTTCGCAGAGGCCAAGACCCCGCTGGCCATAGACGCCGACACCATGTGCTTCATCGACAATCAGCATCGCGCCGTGGCGCCGCTTCAGCTCGACCAGACGACGCAGGTCGGCGAGGTCGCCATCCATGCTGAAAACCGACTCGGTGACGATGAACACCTGGCGATATTTTCCGGCAGCGGAAGCGAGCAGCTCTTCGAGATGATCGTAGTCGGCGTGGCGATAGCGAAGGTACTCAGCCTCCGCGATGCGAAGGCCATCGATAATGCTGGCATGGTTGAGCCGGTCGGAAAGGATCAGGTCGTGGCGAGTGCTCAGCGCGGGCAGGATGCCGGTGTTGGCGTGGTAGCCGCTGTTGAACACCAGCGCGGCCTCACTGCCGTATGCGTCAGCAATGGCCGATTCAAGCTCAGCACCGACAGGGAAATTGCCCGTCAGCAGTCGCGACGAGGAGCTGGTCATGGCGAACCGCCCATCCGCACCACGGTCAACCTGAGCCATCCACGAAGTGAGAAGCTCGGGATCTGAGCCAAGGCCGAGGTAGTCGTTAGAAGAGAGGTTCAGCAGCTCGAGCCCGCCGACCGTGATGTACGGCCCGCGCCTTGCTCCGGTTTCAGGCAGGGTGCGGTACCGTTGCTTCGCCCGAAGCTTTTCCAACTCCCTGGCGATGTGCTCTTCGACGGGCATCGTCGGTCGGGGCCTCTGCAACTCCATCCCGCTCATGAGAAGCGCGCGATCTGCCCGGCAAGCTGCCGGTCGGCCTTCATGTCTCGGCCGCGGGTTGTCAGGTAGCCGCCGGTCAGAAAGCCATTCGCCCCGGCCAGCATCAGCAATCCCTGAAAATCCTTCATGACCGTCTCGCGTCCGGCGGCGAACTTGATGATTTTCGAAGGATGGGCGAGGCGGCAGATGGCGAAGGTTTTGGCGATTTCAGGCACGCTCACCGGTGCAGCCCCTTCGAGTGGCGTGCCGTCAATCGGCACCAGTACGTTCAGCGGAATGACCGTCACATCGAGCTTCTGCAGCGCGAAAATCATGGCGATGCGCTCCTGCATGGTTTCGCCGGTGCCGATAATACCGCCGCAGCAAACCGCGATGCCATGCGCACGCAGCCGCCGGATGGTGTCGATCCGCTCGTCAACCAAGTGCGTGTCAGCGATCAGCTCGCCGTAGCGACCCGGATCGACCTGGATGTTGATGTTGTAGTGCGCAATGCCGTGGTGAGCCAGTTCGGCGGCGGGCTCGTCACCAAGCATACCGAGCGAGGCGCACACCTTCAGCTCCGGCAACTCGCGGCGCAAGAGGTCGATCATCCCCAGAATCCGCTCGAATTCGGTCGTTACCTTCCGATAGCCATACCCGCTGGTGACGATACCGAAATGGCCAACACCCTGTTCATGCAACGCACGAGCCTGATCGAGCACTTTCGCCTCATCGACCAGCCCGTACACGTCAACCTCGGCGCTGTTGTGCTTCGACTGCGCGCAGAAACGGCAGTTCTCGCCGCAGACACCCGACTTGGCGTTCATGATCGAACAGGCGTGCACACCGTCCTCGCCGGGCGCATACCGGTTTTTGACCTTGTTGGCAAGCGACACCAGATCGAGCACCTCGCTTTCGGGAAGCCGCCCCAGCGCCGAGGCGAGTTCAAGCGAAACGGGCTCGCCGGTTTCGAGCACGCGGTAGGCTCGCTCTATATCTGGATGCAATCGGGAACTCATGTCGCTCCGGTTTTTTATTGATGATTGACTGGGCGCAGATGAGCCTCGCCGGAGGCGACAGGAACCACCGTGCAATCCTCCTGGCGCAAGAGCAGGTGCCCCTGCGGCGACAGCCCGGCCTCGGTACCGGTCAGCACGCGGTTGAACTGCTCGATCTGCAATGCTCGACCTTTCAGCCAGGCGTGCTCTTCGAGCGTGGGCAACAGGAAACCGAGATCCTCTTCGTCGAGCCACTCGCGGTAGAGCCGCTCGAAGCGATTGAGGATCGCCGCCAACAAGCGGGCGCGCGATACCTGCCGTCCGGTTTCGAGAGCAAGCGAAGTGGCGATGCCCTGCAACTCCTCCGGCACAGGATTGAGGTTGACGTTCAGGCCAAAGCCGACAACGACAAAGTGGGTGAAGTCCGGCTCGGACTCCATTTCGCAGAGGATGCCGCACACTTTGCGCCCAGCGACAATGATGTCGTTCGGCCACTTGATGAATGCTTGCAGCCCCGGGCACTCCTGCGTTACTGCACCATGAATCGCCGCGGCGGCCACCAGCGGAATCTCCGGAACTCTGACCGATGGCAGCGGCGGGCGCAGAACAATCGAGCAGTAGAGATTCACCCCCGGCGGAGAAACCCACGCGCGGCGCATCCGGCCCCGGCCGCCGCTCTGGTTTTCAGCAACGACCACCGTACCCTCTTCAGCCCCTTCGCGGGAAAGCGCCAGCGCCTTGACATTGGTCGAATCGACCTGCTCCAACCCGATGAAAGTGCGTCCGAACGACACGGTATCGAGCAGCGGCGAAACTTCTCCCGCCACCGGCGCACCGGTCAGCCGTTCCAGCCGATAACCCCGGCCGCTGACCGCTTCGATTGCGTATCCGGCATTTCGAAGCGCGCCGATGTGCTTCCACACGGCACTGCGGCTCATCTGAAGTTCCGCGCAGAGCGACTCGCCGGAAACAAATCCACCCTCGTCGATCAGGCGCTGAAGGATGCTTGACGCAACCGGATTCACGGCATCGCCTCCCGGGCAGCGAGCTGCAACGGTCCACGATGGTTCTTGAAGGGGAATTTCATGTATCAAACGGTCGGTGGTTCAGGCAAAACGCCAGCGAGTGGGCGGGGCAATTGTCAACCAGAATGTAGTAAGCGGTTGACAACTTTACAAACGCAGCGACAGCACCTCTATTCGTAACAATTGAAGTGCGCCCCTTATTTGGCGTAGCCGGAAGCCATCATGCGACGTTCGTAGCTGGAGCGGTATTGCTCGAGGCCCTGAAAAATTGACCAGGCGATTTTGGTCTGTGACTTACGGTCGCGGAGAATTTTCTCCTCGGCCGGGTTGGAAAGGTAGCCGGCCTCGACTAGAATACTCGGCATCGAAGGCGTCCAGAGCACCATGAAACCGGCCTGCCGCACACCGTTACTGATCGTGCTCCCCTTGCGGTCAAAACGGCCAAGCACAGCCTGTGCCAGCTCGGTCGACTGCATCGCAAACGCGCTTTGCGCCATGCTGCTCATGATGAGGTACTCATCGGAAAAGCCCTTGTAGCTCTCTTTGTAGTTCTCCTCCTCGGTGATGACCGAGTTTTCCAGCATAGCCACCTTGAGCGCGGAATCGGTTTTGTGGGGACCGAGAATATAGACCTCCGGACCACGGATCTTGTACTTACGTTTCCCGGCAATCGCGTTGCAATGGATGCTGATGAAAAGTTTGCCGCCATAACGATTGGCGATTTTTCCCCGCTCTTTCAGCGGAATAAAGCGATCGTCCTTGCGGGTGTAAATCACCTTGACGCCGGGCCACTTTTGCTTGATAAACCGGCCCAGATCAAGGGCGACGTTCAGCACGACATCCTTCTCCCTGGTACCTCGCGTGCCGATTGCTCCGGGGTCTTTGCCACCATGACCGGCATCGATCACCACCGCATCGAGCTTCCACTTGTTAATATCATCGCTGAGACGTGCCTGAATCAGGCGTTCCTTTTCAGCACGACGGATCGCATCGACATCGACATCGCTCATGATTGACACCACATAGTCGTTCTTGGCCGCATCATAGCGGAACGACGACGATTTGATAGCGAAGGCCGCGGTATCAAGCGCAATGTTGAACTGCATGGCGCCGCTACCCAGCGAAACCGGATTAACCGATTTGACTACCCCATCAGTAAAAGTGCGCGCAAGGCTTTTGGTCGAGCCATTTACGTCTTCGATGGTCAGGTAAGCGGTGCCTTGTTTGTCGGGCCGAAGAAACGATGCCGGCCGCTTCCTGCCGGATGCCGAAAAGCGGATGACCACACCGTTTGCCAGGGTTTCAACGCGAATATCGTTCACCGTGGTTTTTCCGTCCGGCGAACTGTTCGCCCCCGATTTTCCGGATGATGAGGCTGCCGGAAGAGCGCTGCCAAGCCTTTCCGTTGCTCCGGCGGGCAGCACGCCAACCGAAAGCTTTCCGGACATGGAACGGCCTGCCAAAGAGACCTCGATCCGGTTAGAGCCGGAATCGTAGCGCACTGAACGACCAAGCCACAAAGAGAACATCCGGCATGCCTGATTGACCGGCAAATACATTCTGCCGTTCCGAACCGATGGAGCAGCCACAAGCTGAATGACCCGTTTTGGAGTATTACCAGCCGCCGAATCGATCACCACGAACTCGCTGCCACTCCGGAGAATACTACTCGTCACCGACTTGCCGAACGCCTCGTCGATCTGCATCTTCGAGCCGTCGAACACGCTGCCGAGACGAAGGGCCCGGGCGAAGGAGGCCATATCGGTCATGAACTCCCCGTCTGACGAGTAGCCCTGCACCTTGATAGTATAGCTCTGCCCGGGAGCGTTGGTAACATCCATGAAGAGATCGTCCTGAGCCGAAGCCTTTGAGGCGAAAAGAAGCGTCAGAACCAGCACGCCGAGAAGGCGCAAATGAGGAAAGAATATGCGTTCAGGCATTGATGTTGTCACAATGGATCATTGGAGCTGCGGTGCACAAAACCGCCCGCTCCCGTTATTCTTCGATTCAAATGATGAGCAATCTTGTTTGTCGGCGGGAATCCAGAACAAAGCAAGAGAATTGCCCTGAATAATAAGCAATAAATAGATCACCATCCAGTGCAGTTTGCGCCCAAGTTACGTAAATCGAGCATCTCTGCGCAAAAGCACCGAAACGGGGGCAAATTTGTTTTTTGGCAAGCAAGCCCTATCTTTTCGATCATCTCTCCAAATCCCAACGCAAAAGGGATCACAACCCCATGGCTTCAAAAAGCGCTACTCCATCGGCCAAAAACAGGACGCTCATCGTTGTCGAGTCGCCATCCAAGGCCAGAACCATCAACAAGTACCTGGGCGACGGCTACACAGTCTACGCCTCGGTCGGCCATATCAAGGATCTGCCGAAAAAAGAGATCGGCATCGATTTCGATAACCACTACGAGCCCCGCTACGAGGTGATCGCGGGCAAGGAGAAGGTGGTGCGCCAGCTCAAAAAGCTGGCTGGTGAAGCCAACGAGGTGATGATCGCCACTGACCCCGACCGCGAGGGCGAGGCGATTGCCTGGCATATTTCCAACGAGATCGAGTTCGCCAAGAAACCGGTCTATCGCGTGCTCTTCAACGAAATCACCAAAAACGCCATCATCGAGTCGATCGAGCATCCGCAGCAGATTGACTACCGGCTCGTGCGTTCACAGCAGACCCGGCAGGGACTCGACAAGATCGTGGGCTACAAGATCAGCCCGTTCCTCTGGAACGTGGTCTATCGCGGCCTGTCGGCTGGCCGCGTTCAGTCAGTGGCGCTGCGGCTGATCTGCGAGCGGGAGACCGAAATCGAGGCGTTCGAGCCGAAAGAGTACTGGACGATCTATGCCGACTTCACCGCGCCGACCGGCGAAACCTTCCGCACGAAACTGGTAAAAGTCAAAGGCAAAAAGCCGGACATTGGATCGGGTGAAGAATCCGAGGCGATTGTGTCGGCCATCCGCGATCGGCTGTTCGCTGTTGAGGCGATTGTGCCGAAGGTGATGCAGCGCAAGCAGCCGGTAGCCTTCACCACCTCGCTCTTGCAGCAGGCGGCCTCGAACCAGCTCGGCTTTGGCTCGAAAAAGACGATGCGCACCGCGCAGCAGCTCTACGAAGGAATCGACCTCGGTTCTGAGGGCGCGACCGGCCTGATCACCTACATGCGTACCGACTCGACCCGCGTCAGCGGCGAGGCGATCGGTCAGGCGCACGACTACATTTCGCAGCAGTTCGGCGAGGAGTACAAGGGCTTCGGCGGCAAGGGCAAGGCGGGTAAAAACGCCCAGGACGCGCACGAAGCGATCCGTCCGACCTCGGTCTATCGCACTCCAGAATCGATGCGCCGCCATCTGTCTGCCGACCAGTACAAGCTCTACGAGCTGATCTGGAAACGCTTCGTGGCCTCGATGATGGCCCCGGCCAAAATCGAGCAGACGCGCGTTGACGTGGCCGACCACCAGAAGGAGTTCGTGTTCCGCGCGACCGGCAACAAGGTGCTCTTCCCCGGCTTTTTCCGGGTTTACGACGACCAGCAGGAGCTGGAGTACGAGGCGCGCAAATCGACCCGCGACGAGGTTGAAAAAGAGCAGATGGTCAAGCTGCCCGAAAAGCTCTCGGTCGAAGAGCAGCTCAAGATGGCAAAGCTCGATCAGAAGCAGAGCTTCACCCGTCCGCCCGCCCGCTTCACCGAAGCGAGCTTGGTCAAGGAGCTGGACAACTACGGCATCGGACGTCCGTCAACTTACGCGGCGATCTTCTCAACCCTTCAGGAGCGCCGCTACGTCGAGCTTCAGAAAAAGAAGATCGTACCGACCGACCTCGGGCGCGATGTTTCGACCATCCTCGTGGCCAACTTCCCCGACCTTTTCAACGTCAAGTTCACCGCCGAGATGGAGGACGAGCTGGACAAGGTTGCCTCGGGAGACGACGACTACGAAAAGGTGCTCGACAGCTTCTACCGCCCGCTCGAAACGGTGCTGAGCCACCGCAAGAGCGATCCGCTGATTCCGCAGAACCGCGATGCGGCGGTATGCGACAAGTGCGGCGAGGGGCACATGGTGGTCAAGTGGACCACCAGCGGCAAATTCCTCGGCTGCTCGAACTATCCGAAGTGCAAGAACGTCAAGGCGCTCGCCACCAACAAGGCCAAGCCGAAGGAAACAGGCGTGCGCTGCCCCGTATGCGGCGAAGGGCACATGCTGCTGCGCAACGGCCGGTTCGGCCCATTCCTGGCCTGTTCAAACTATCCGACGTGCAACACACTGCTCAATTTGAGCAAGCAGCGCCACATCGAGCCGATCAAGACCCCGCCGCTCACCACCGACCTCGAATGCCCGAAGTGTGGCGCGCCGATGTACCTCCGCACCGGCAAGCGCGGCCTGTGGCTTGGCTGCTCGAAATTCCCAAAATGTCGAGGACGCCTCTCCTGGAACTCGCTCGACGAAGAAACTCACAAGCGCCTCGAAAAGGAGATGGACGAGCATCTCGCGGCCCATCCAACGAAAGCCATCACCATGCTCGACGGCACCCAGGCCCCGATGAACCTGCCGATCGAGGACGTAATCACCATGGCGGAGGACAAGGGCCTCATCACCGCCCCGAGCGAGGAGGCGGAGACCGAAGCCACGGCTTGAGGGATTGGGGTTGAGGGTTTTAGAATCTCTAATTCAGCTCGAATAAAGAAACGGCTGCCCGGAAAGGCAGCCGTTTCTCGTTTGTGGGATATGGCATGGAAGCCACCTCCAAGATCACCCGCAGCAAGCTCTTCTGCTCTTTACCTATACGTCCAATTCGACCTCGATTTTCACCCCAACAGCAGCGCCAGCCGGTAGGTGATAAACGACGCTACCCAAGCCACCGCCATTGCGTAAATCGAGTAGTACACCACCGGTATCCACGAGCCGACCTCCTTTTTCATCACGCCCACCGCGGCTACGCAGGGAATGTAGAGCAGCACGAACACCATCAAGCTCAGCGCGGTAGCTTTGCCGAAGCCGGGCTCACTTCTGAGGATCGACGAAAGGCTGGTTTCGTCAGCCGCGTGGCCGATGGAGTAGATCGTGCCGAGCGTCGAAACCACCACCTCCTTGGCGGCAAGGCCTGTCACCAGCGAGATGCCGATGCGCCAGTCGAAGCCGAGCGGGCGAATCAGCGGTTCGAGCAGCTTGCCGCCGCGTCCGGCAACGGAGTATTCGAGCTGGCCGGACTCGATCCGCGCTTCGAGCTGCTGTAGCTGCTCCGTCTTGACCTCCGGCGCAACCGCCGAGGCCTCGATCTGCGCGGTCTCGCGGGCAAGCTGCGCGTCGAGCGCGCTGCTGCGCGGGAAGTTGCTCGCCGCCCAGATCAGGATCACCGCGCCGAGAATCAGCGTTCCGGCCTTCTTGAGGTACATCACCGCCTTGACCCTCGCCTGGAAGATTACCGACGAGAAGGTCGGCCAGCGATAGGGCGGCAGCTCCATCACGAACGGCTCGGAGTCGCTCTTCAGCACGCTTGACTTCAGCAGCCAGGCCGTCCATAGGCCGATCAGGATGCCGAGAAAGTAGATGCCGAACATGACGTTGGCGGCCATCGCAGGCGGGAAAAAGGCGCCGGCCAGCAGCACATAGACCGGCAGCTTCGCGCCGCAACTCATGAAGGGGATCGTCATGATGGTGGCCAGCCGGTCGGAGGGACTCTTCAGCGTTCGCGTGGCCATGATGGCCGGAATCGAGCAGCCGAAGCCGGTAATCATCGGAATGAACGACTTGCCGTGCAGCCCGAAGCGGTGCATCACCTTGTCGATCACGAACGCCGCTCGCGCCATGTAGCCCGAGGCTTCGAGGAACGACAAGCCCATGAAGAGCAGCACGATGTTGGGCAGAAAGATCACCACGCTGCCCACGCCGGAAATCACGCCATCCGTGAAGATCGAGCGCACCATCCCCTCCGGCAGATGCGGGGCCACGGCGTCCGAAAGCAGACCGAAAGCGTAGTCGAGCGCATCCATCAGCGGCGCGCCGAGCGTGAAGGTGAGCTGAAAGATCGCCCAGACGATCAGAAAAAAGATCGGCAGCCCGAACACCCGATTCAGTACCACCGAGTCGATGTAGTCGCTCGCCGATGCGCGCTGGGCTTTCGGCTTGCGCACGCACTCCTGCATCGCACCACGCACGAAGGCGTGACGATCCTCGGTGATGAGCGCCTCCGGGTCGGTGCCATGCACCACGTCGCTCTCTTTGATCGCCTCCTGCAACGCCAGCTCGATCTTGACCCAGACCGGATACTTCTGCACCTGGCTGTAGATTTCGCGGTCGTTTTCGAGCAGCTTGATCGCCATCCAGCGGTGATTGGCCGCCTTGTCCAGCTCCGGCTCCTGACTGAGCAGCTCGGCGATGGAGTCGATCGCCTTCTCGACCTCGGCGCTGAAGCTCACCTTGTTCTTTTTGATTTCGATGCGCCCGTCCACGACGCGGATGATGTGGTCGAGCAGATCGTCGAGCCCTCTGCGCTGGCGCGCCGACGTAGGTACGATGTGGCTGCCAAGCAGCAGTTCGAGCTGGTCGATATCGATCTTGAACCCCTGCTCCTCGACCTCGTCCATCATGTTGAGCGCCACGAGCAGATCGACCTCCATCTCCATGAGCTGCACAGTCAGCATCATGTTGCGTTCGAGGTTGGTGCCCTCGACCACGTTGACCACAACGTCCGGTTTTTCGTCGATGATGTAGCGGCGGGTGACGATCTCTTCGGGGGAGTAAGGGGTGAGCGAATAGGTGCCCGGCAAATCCACCACCGTGATGCGGTAATCGCCGTAATCGAGGTACCCTTCGTGCTTCTCGATAGTGACGCCGGGGAAATTGCCGACCCGCTGGTGCGCGCCGGTCAAGGCGTTGAAAACAGAGGACTTGCCTGCATTGGGATTGCCCGCGAGAGCAACCGTAATCGTTTTTTTACTGCTCATGCGCGTCGTCCGAAACGGTGGCGTTTACGCAATCCGGGGCCAACACCCTGCGGTACTTTGCAGGTTTCGAGCTTGTTGACCGTGATGCCCTCGGCCTCGTTCCGCCGCATCGTCAGCAGCAGCCCGTTGCAACTCACCTCGATCGGATCGCCCAACGGTGCGAACCGCAGCACGTCGATCTCCGCGCCCCTGACAAGCCCCATATCCATAAGCCGCCGCCTGACGGCCGGCTCCGCCGCGACTGCGGTGACCTGGGCATGGTCACCAACGCTTAACTCCGATAACTTCATGGCTGTGAAAAATTCTGATAACAGATTGATGTGCCAATTATATTAAATAGACTAATTACAAACAACCACAGCAAGCAAAAAGGTTTCTTTCCGCAAAAGAACGCTCGTTTTTTCTAAACGACGCGCCGCAGCTTAACCGTCTCCGTGAGCCACCTGGTGACCGGCAAAAGGCGGCCACCCCATCGTCTTGCCGCCGATCAGATGCGCGTGAATATGCCCGACGCTCTGGAGAGCATCGGCTCCGTTGTTGAACACCAGTCGATAGCCCGATTCCAGTACCCCCATCTTCTCGGCCACAACGCGCGCGGTGAGCAGGATCTGCCCGGCAATCTCCGAATCGCTGTCGGTCAGCTCACTCAGCGACGAGATGTGCTCCAGCGGAATGATGAGAATATGAACCGGCGCAACCGGATTGAGATCGTGAAACGCAGCCACATGGTCATTTTTGTAGATCAGATTGGCCGGAATATGTCCGGCAGCGATCTTACAGAAAATGCAGTCGGGGTCGTAACGTGACATAATGGTCGTCGTTTTTTGTTGTTTTTGATTAACCCGGCAACCTCACCGCTACTCTTTCAGAATAACTGACAGAGTGACATTGCCGCCGGAAGCGATCAGCACCACGGTAAGCTCACCCTTCAGCCCTGTCACGCTGCCCCGGTCACCCTCCTTTTCAGATACGATGAGCGAAGAGGTCTCGAAACCGGCCTCTTTCAAGGTCGCAACAAACGCCTTGACCGCATTTGGGGGCACCTCGTCAATAGCCATGTCCCAGCTTCTGCCCTCAGGCGTCTCGGTTCTGATGATCTTGCGGATCGTACCCGCATCAAAACGGGGCACCTCGGCGGGCATCTCCGGCGGCCAGGGCTGAACCTTATCGGTAATTTCAATGGAACGATCGCCGGTATCGATGGTCACATCCGGTTCAGCCGAATCGGCAGAAGCCGTGACAGCCGAAGGCGTAGCGGGCTGCTGGTCAGGCTCAGCCTTGTGATCGCAGGCCCCGAGCAGCCCCGCAAGAGTGACGAGCGCGATGCTCCCCGTGAATCTGAAGAAAGCTTGTCGGCTCATGATCGTTGGTGATTGGTGGCTGATAAACTTTTCGTTCTGCAAATGTACAAAAAAAGAGGGCTGGCCGCAGCGACCCAGAAGTAGCATAACGGCGTTACGATCACTACATTACCAACGCAAGCCCGTTAACGTGCTTTTCGAGAGCAGCCTTCCGGAAAGCGGCCCTCCTAACAATTAAGCAAACGAACGATGACCAGACACACTTTAGTTTCGATGCTGTCGCTCTTTTTTATAGCCCTGATCATGACCAGCTGCAACACCAACACGACTGGCCTAGTCACCGACATCGACGGCAACACCTACGACACTGTAAAAATCGGCGGAAAGGTCTGGATGACCAGCAATCTGAAGGTCACCCGCTACCGGAACGGCGACCCAATCCCGGAGGTGGCCGATGCTGCCGAGTGGCCCGAACTGAAGAGCGGCGCGCGATGCAGCTACGAAAACAGTGCTGAAAACGGCAAAACCTTCGGCTTTCTCTACAACTGGTTCGCAGTCAACGACCTGAGAGGCATCGCTCCCGAAGGCTGGCACGTCGCCACCGACGAGGAGTGGCAGGCGCTCGCCGATGCGGTCGGCGGAGCCGAACAGGCAGGCAAAGTCCTGAAATCTTCTGAAAAATGGGAAGGCTCGATCGAAACCGGAACTGAACGCACCGGCTTCGACGCTCTGCCCTCCGGTGCCCGCCGCGACGCCGACGGAGGCTTTCTCATGCTCGGCAAATTCGCCCGCTTCTGGACGAGCACTCCGGGCAGCAACGGCAAGGCTTTCGGCAGGGCTCTCGGCTTTTATGACAACACCATGCGAGGCGGCGAAGTAGGCCCCAAAAACGGCTTCGCCGTAAGGTGCGTGAAAGATTAAGGATGAAATCCGGGAGGCGACAGCTTACGATTGGTCGCCTCCTGAAAAGGCTTGCCCCGTCACCATCAAACATCCCCCCTAAATCGTAAATCCTCCGTTCTTCTCTTTTTCGGCGGCGAGTTTGGCGGCGAGGAATTCGCGGTTGAGGCGGGTGATGTTGGCGATTTTGATCTCTTTGGGGCATTCAGCTTCGCAGGCGTAGGTGTTGCTGCAGAAACCGAAACCGAGTCTGTCCATGGCGGCAACCATCTGCTGTACGCGGCGCTCGGCTTCGATGCGGCCTTGCGGAAGGAGGGCGAGGTGGGAGACTTTGGCGCCGACGAAAAGCATCGGCGAGGCGTTGGGGCAGGCGGCGACGCAGGCTCCGCAACCGATGCAGGCGGCGGCGTCGAAGGCCGAGTCAGCGTTGGGTTTGGGGACGGGAATAGCGTTGGCGTCGGGCACGCCGCCAGAGTTGATCGAGATGTAGCCTCCGGCCTCGATGATGGTATCGAGCGAGCTGCGATCCACGATGAGGTCTTTGACCACCGGAAACGCTCCGCAGCGCCACGGTTCGACGTAGATGGTCTGGCCATCACGGAAGGAGCGCATGTGGAGCTGGCAGGTGGTCGCGCCCTTGATCGGGCCGTGGGGGCGTCCGTTGATGTAGAGGCTGCACGTGCCGCAGATACCTTCGCGGCAGTCGTGGTCGAAGGCGACCGGCTCTTCGCCCTTGCCGATGAGCTGCTGGTTGAGCTGGTCGAGCATCTCGAAAAAGGAGCTGTCGGGCGAGACCGCATCGACCTTGTAGGTCACCATACCGCCTTTGTCCGTGGCGTTTTTCTGCCGCCAGATTTTGAGGGTGAACTTCATGGGCAGCGTTATTTGTAAGATCGTTGCGTGAGTTTCACCGTCTCGAAGTGCAGCTCTTCGCGGTGCATCTCCGGCTCGGCGTCGCGCCCCTTGTGCTCCCACGCGGCGACGTAGGTGAACTCCTCGTCGTTGCGCAGCGCTTCGTGGTCGGGGGTCTGGTACTCCTCGCGAAAGTGGCCGCCGCACGACTCCTTGCGGTGCAGGGCGTCGCGCACCATCAGCTCGCCCAGCTCGATAAAATCCTCGACGCGCAGAGCCTTCTCCAGCTCGGGATTGTACTCCTTCAGCCCGCCCGGAATCTTCACACCCGAGGCGAATTCCGCCTTCAGCTCGTCGATCAGGCCGAGCGCTTTGGTCAGCCCCTCCTCGTTGCGCGACATGCCGCAGTACTCCCACATGATCCTCCCAAGCTTGCGGTGGAGATGATCGACCGACTCGGTGCCGTTCGTTTTTTTGAGCCGGGAGAGCCGGTCGGTGACGTCGCGCTCGGCGAGGTGGAACTCCGGCAGGGTGGTCGGAATTGGCGGTGTGTTGATTTCGTGCGAGAGGTAGCCGGAGATGGTGTAGGGCAAAACGAAGTAGCCGTCGGCGAGCCCCTGCATCAGGGCTGAGGCGCCGAGGCGGTTCGCGCCGTGGTCGGAGAAGTTGCACTCGCCGATGGAGTAGAGGCCCGGCACGGTGGTCATCAGCTCGTAATCGACCCACAAGCCGCCCATCGTGTAGTGCACCGCCGGGTAGATCATCATCGGCGTGCGGTAGGGATTGTCATCGACGATGCGCTCGTACATCTCGAACAGGTTGCCGTACCGCGCCGAGATCGCGCTGCGCCCCAACCGGTCGATGGCGTCGCTGAAGTCGAGATAGACCGCCAGACCGGTCGAGCCGACGCCGTAGCCCGCGTCACACCGCTCCTTGGCCGCCCGCGAGGCGACGTCGCGCGGCACCAGATTGCCGAAGGCCGGGTAGCGCCGTTCGAGGTAGTAGTCGCGTTTCGACTCGTGAATCTGCTCCGGGCGCAGCTTTTTCTGCCGGATCAGCTCGGCGTCCTCCTTGTCGGCGGGCACCCAGATGCGCCCGTCGTTGCGCAGGCTCTCGCTCATCAGCGTGAGCTTCGACTGAAACTCGCCGTGCACCGGAATGCAGGTCGGATGAATCTGCGTGAAGCAGGGGTTGGCGAAGGCTGCGCCTTTTTTGTAGGCGCTCCAGACCGGCGTGACGTTCGAGCCCATCGCATTGGTCGAGAGGTAGAAGACGTTGCCGTAGCCGCCGGTGGCCAGCACCACGGCGTGCGCCGAGTAGCGCTCGACTTCGCCGGTCACGAGATTTCGCGCGATGATGCCCCGCGCCTTGCCATCGACGATGACGATGTCGAGCACGTCGCGCCGGTTGTAGAGCTTCACCGTGCCCGCGGCGATCTGGCGGCTCATCGCGCTGTACGCGCCGATCAGGAGCTGCTGGCCGGTCTGCCCGCGCGCGTAAAAGGTGCGTGACACCTGCGCGCCACCGAAGGAGCGGTTGGCGAGCAGGCCGCCGTACTCACGGGCGAAGGGCACGCCTTGCGCCACGCAGAGGTCGATGATCTCCGGGCTGATCGAGGCGAGCCGATAGACGTTCGATTCGCGCGACCGGTAGTCGCCGCCCTTGATGGTGTCGTAAAAGAGCCGGAAAACGTTGTCGCCGTCGTTCTGGTAATTTTTCGCGGCGTTGATGCCCCCCTGCGCGGCGATGCTATGCGCGCGGCGTGGCGTGTCCTGATAGCAGAACGACTTGACGTTGTAGCCGAGCTGCCCAAGCGTCGCCGCCGCCGAAGCGCCCGCAAGCCCCGTCCCAACCACAATGATGTCGAGCTTGCGCTTGTTGTTCGGGCTCACCAGCTTGCATCCGGCCTTGTAGGCGTCCCACTGGTCGGCGAGCGGCACGCCCGGCGCGTTGGCGTTCAGTTTTATCATCGGCAGTCAACCTCCATACGGCCCGGCGTTAGTTGAACAGGGTGAAGCGCAGTGGAATCGCCATGAACCCGCCCGCAATAATCATCGCGTAGAGCGCACTTGCCGCGTTGATGAGCGGCGTATAGCGCGAATGGTTCAGGCCGAGCGTCTGCACAGCAGCCTGAAGCGCATGGTTCAGATGAAATCCAAGCACAAGAAACGAAACCAGATAGATCCCCGAATAGATCGGATCGGAAAACAGTACCACAGCACGTTTGTAAAAATCGTGACGTTCGATGCCTGGCGGAGGAGCGACGATACCGAGCTTGATGAAATAGAAATCGACAAAATGAAGCCCCAGGAAAAGCAGCACGACAATGCCGGTGTGCATCATATACTTTGAGAACGGAGAGGTTTCGGAAAGGCTTTTGTGCTGGTAACGGATGGGCCGGGACTTGCGATTCCGGATGCTGACGACAAACCCGAAGACGATGTGCAGCGCGAAGCCACTGAAGAGCACCAGCTCCATCATCCGGATCACCGGATGGGTGCCCATGATGCCCGCCGCGGCCGAAAAAGCCACGCCGCCGTCATCGGCCAGCAGCAGCAGATTGATACCGAGATGCACAGCAAGAAACACGAGCAGAAACACTCCGGCAAGCGCCATGATCACCTTGCTGGCAATGGATGAGAAGGTTCTCTGTCCGGGGCTGTCCATAAATCGTGAAGTTCGGTGACAGAAGACAGGTCACACAACCTGCGGCAACTCTTGCCAAAAGCTAACGCCGTCCGGTCGAAATGGCAAGCCGAATCGTCTATTTTATCTCGAAAGAAGGAATTACAGCAACCGCGCGCACAGGACACGCCTCTGCGCCGGAGATGGGTAGCGGCAGTGCGGAGAGAAGGAAATCGCTCCCGTCGAGCTGATCGAGCGCAGTGAGATTTTCGATGAGAATAAGTCCGGAGCCGAGCAGGCAGCGATGATTCGGCAACGCCTCCGAGCCCGGATCGTCGAACGATGGCGCATCGATGCCGATGCCTTTCAGCTTTAGACCGGCGAGCCACGCCGCCGCTTCTGACGACAGCACCGGATAATCGCAATTGTATTCGTCGCTTCCCCAGAATCGGCTCCAGCCAGTGTGCAGCAACAGGAAGTCAGCCTGTTCGATAGTTGCGCGATGGATCAGCAGTTGATCAAGCGAAACGAGTTCTGATGACGCAGCCCGCAGATCGAGCAACGCACCCTTGCCGACAAAACGCTCCACCGGCATCCGGTCGATCGTGGCTGCGCCCTCAAACAGGTGTGCCGGAGCGTCGAGGTGCGTGCCGGTGTGCGACGACATTTGCAACCAGCGCTCGCCGAAGCCGTCGCTCCCAACCGTGCAGAGATCGGAAAACTCCGGCGCAGGCGTACCCGGCCAGAGCGGCATGGCGGGCGAGATCGGATGGCTGAGATCGACGATGCGCATCACGTCCGAGCTGATCAGTAAAGCAGCGAGTAGCTCAGCACAAAGGCGTTCGTGTTGATGCCGCGGTTCGGATGGCTGGTGCCGGCGTTCGAGATATGGCGGAAGCGGTAGCCCAGCGTCAGGGCATCACGGTCAGAAAGATCGAACCTCGCGCCAAGACCGAACTGGTTCAGAAAGTTGAACCCTCCATCACCCTGCTCGGCGCTGTCGATGCTCAGATACATCGGCCCGGAGCCCACCTCGGCCACAACTTTGACCGACGGGGCGACCGGATGGAAGTAACGGAAGAGTACCGTGAGGCCGGTCTCGACGCCCGACTCGGGATCAATAACCGGGTTGCAGAACGGTTCGAGCGCAAGCTGAAGCGTTCCGTCGCTGTTCTCCATGCCGAACACGGAGTTCATGTCGAAACCGACACGCACGAAGATCGGCACGACACGATTGGTCTCCTCGGTGAACTTCATATTCCCCCAGGCGTAGCCCGCACCGAAGCCGATTTCATCGACGTGAACCCCTTCGGCTTTGACGTGGGAGGGAAACGACATAAGTATGAGCATCAGAGCGCTCAGCACATGAGAGAACTGCTTTTTCATGATGAGATGGTTTACTGTTAAAATAAAGGCTGCTGCGAAAGCTATGGCGCAGGCTGATGACCGTCAACGGCCTGACGATCAGCCACAAAGCTGACCACCGACTCGATGGCCCGTTGGCGCTCGCAATCACAAAATATCTGGTGATCGGTTTTTTCGAACCAGATAATCGACTTCTGCTCCGGCGGCGTGGCGATGGCTCGCAAAACAATCTCGGCGCTCTCGGGCCGAACCATGCTGTCATTCCGGCTATGTAGCAGCAGCGCCGGCACCTGGACACGCCCCATGATGCGCTCGGTCTCGCCGATCAGCTGGAACATCGACAGAATGGAGCGAGTCGGCGCCCAGTCATATTGATCCGGAATCAGGGAGTTGGCCGGGTCGGCAAAATTCGTTATCAGATCCCACCGATCGAACAGGCGGCTTACAAGTGGAGCAAGAAAATGGAATGGACGATGTGGACCGAGAAGCGAGTCAATTCTGAGCGGCGTGGTTGCCAGCACCACAGAGTCGACCAGCTCAGGATAGCGGTCGGCGAGCTGCAAGGCAAGCAGCGCCCCCATGCTGTGGCCGAGCACCACTACTTTACCGCCGCTTCCGGCAAGCTTTTTGAGTTCCCCCTCGCTGTCGGCAAGCCAGTCCTGCCAGGTCACGCCGCGCAAATCATCGGGCGAAGCGCCCCCGTGTCCCCGAAGCAATGGCGCAGAAAGGCTGAGATCAAGACTTGCGAGCGGCTCGAACAGCGACCGGATGCTTTCGAGGTTTGCCGTAAAGCCGTGAATGATCAACACGCCCGACAACCGCCTGCCCTCACGCTCATTCATGCCTCTGGGATCTGTCATGCAAAGGAAGGTCTATTGGCAAAAAAAATTCACGCCGGAATCCGCATTCGGGCCGGACGAGGAGAAGATCATGACCAGAAATATAAAAGCAGCTCATGAATATTTTTTTCAAATAGCTATTTTTTATCTGTGAGACAGACCTCATCGATTGATCACACTCGGATCATCCGATCAACAGAGATATGCTCGGCCATGATGATACTCAAGCGCACTCCACTGCTTCTACTCGCTCTGTTTCTTGCCCTCGGAGCCTGTTCGACCTCAAAAGGGCCATACACTTCACGGCGATACGTCCCCGGGATTTCGCCTGAGGAAGCGTACCGGCTGGGCAAGCTCAAGAATACGCCCTACCTCATCAACGGGCAGCTCTATGTGCCGATGAGCTTCGAGCAGGTTTACGCCTATGAAGAGACCGGCATCGCCTCGTGGTACGGCCGGGAAACGCTCAAAAAGAACAACAGCCAGCCGACCGCCTACGGTGAAGTCTTCGATCCCAGCCAGCCCAGCGCCGCCCACAAATACCTGCCACTCCCCATGCTCGTCAGGGTCACCAACCTCGACAACAACCGCTCGATTGTGGTCCGGGTCAACGACCGGGGGCCGTTCGTCGATGGCCGGGTAATCGACCTGAGCGCCCAAGCAGCCAAAGAGCTTGGATTCTATGAAAAAGGGACGGCACGGGTAAAGATCGAATCCGTTTACAGATAGATATCAGTCGCGCGGCCCGGATGCCATGAACGCTTCGTGGAACGAGACGGTACCCGTTGGGATCGCCCCCTCGAACGCGAGCGCAAAAAAGGCCTCCGGCGGCACGCCCTCAAGCCCCAACCCTTGCGGGTTCCCGAAACCGAACTGCCGGTAATATTCCGGATGACCAACCAGGCAGCACCCCTTTGCTCCAATCGCTTGCAACCGTTCGAGCCCTTCGCGGATCAGCGCCTTGCCGATGCCCTGCCGCTGGAACTCCGGCAGCACGGAGACCGGCCCGAGGCCATACCAGCCTGATGTACCATCCGACATCGTGACCGGCGAAAAGGCGATGTGCCCGACCACGCACCCGTCAAGTTCCGCCACAAGCGAAATGGTCAGCGCCCCGGCGTTGCGGAGCGCTTCGATAACAAACTGCTCGGTATGGTTGCTGACCTCCAGTGTCGCGAAAGCCGCGATAGTGAGGTTGGTGATGGCCTCAATGTTTCCGTGAGTTTCCGGCCTGATGACGATGTTCTGGTTCATATGGTTCAGCACATTTCGATTATCCGGTCATGATGCTGTTTAGCGCCGGTGCGTGCCACCCTGCATGAGCACCAGCTCCCCTTTCGCGATGCCCGAGAGCTTCGACATCTGATCGCACTTGATGCGGAGAATGAAAAAGAGTCGCTCGTCGGCGTCGTCGAGCAGGGTCTCGAAATTACCCTGCCCTTTTGAAACGATCAGGTCAGCCTCCTGGAAAAGGCGACTGAAGTCGTCAGAAACCTCTTCGAGCAGCGTACCGGGATAGACGCTGCCGGAGGAGATCACCGTGCCCACCTTGTCGAGTCCCGCGTACCTGGCGTCCGCCATGACCGCATCGTTGATGACCGGGCGCTCGCGCACCGCGCAGGTGACGTCGAGTTGCGGGAAGTGCCGCCTGATCGCCTCGATGAAGAGCCGGTCAAAGACGATCTCACCGGCGTTGTCGCAAATGTAGAGCAAGCGCTTCGCCGATTGCAGATGCGACAAGAAGGCCTCGAAATCGAAGCGCCCGAACGTCCGCTCACCGATCGTCCGCACCTCATGTTCGACATCGAGAGAGCCGTGCCGCTTGGCCCCGAAATCGATGATATTGCCCGCCGCGGCAACCCGAACGGCCTCCTCCAGCGGTTTGGGAGAGTCGAGAATTCTGGCGCGAAACTCGTCGGCGAACGCCAGCGCGACATCGTTCGAGCGCTGCTTGATGTCACAGTACGGATCGAAATCCGCATCGCGGCCCGACAGCGCAATCGCATCGTCCGTGGCGCTCCGGATCACATGCTGCACCACGATCCCCTCACCATTGCTCTCAAGCAACTGCTGCATCGAATGCTCGAACAGCGCCTTACCCTGCCCATCTTCCATGCCGGTAATCTTCGTCAGCGAAAGCAACTGCTCAAAAAGGCACGGATAACACTCTACGGGGATACTTCTCTTGCTCTTCATTTCTTTTGGCTTCTGCTCGATGTTTCAAAAATCAAGACCGGTCGGGAACTCCCCGCGACTGATCCTGCCCGGCAACAAGGTAAAAAAATCATCGTAAACCCCGTTAATAAGAAGCGGGGAAAACAGAAAAATGCCTCACCCGATTGCCGTCATCAGCAGATAAGCTGTGTAGGTAACGTAGCAACCAAGCAGCACGGCGCCACCGAGTCTGGTGATGCGCCCGGTTCCCGCGCCGCGGAAACCGTAGCCGAGCACGAAAAGCGATACGGTCAACAGCGACATCACCAGCACATCGCGGTGAAATGAGGTCGCGCCTATGGCCGCCGGATGGATCACTCCGGCAATGCCGGCAACGATCAGGGTGTTGAACAGGTTCGAGCCGAGCACGTTGCCAAGGGCCAGATCGTCCTCCCCCTTGCGCGCGGCCACCACTGAAGAGGCAAGCTCCGGCAGCGAGGTGCCGATGGCCACCACCGTCAGGCCGATCACCAGATTGCTCACACCAAGCCCCTCGGCAATCCCGACCGCGCCCCAGACCAGCATCCGTGAACTGACCAGCAACAGCACGAAGCCTGCAACGATCAGGAAAAACGACTTGCCGATCGGCATTTCATGCAGCTCAAGCTCCTGCTCCATCTCCTCGGCAAACTCGTCGGTCGATTTCGTGATGCCCTCCCAGATCGACCAGCCGGTAAACAGAGCGAACATGAGCAGCAAAATGATCCCGTCATGCCGATCAAGAACACCGTCGGAAAGGAAATAAGCGGTGATGGCCGTTACGACGGTCAGGATCGGCAGCTCCTTTCTCAGAATTCTGGACTGCACGGCAATCGGGTTGATGAGCGCCGTCACGCCGAGGATAAGCGCGATGTTGGTGATGTTGGAACCCAGCGCGTTACCCAGCGCGAGGTCAGAGTTGCCTTGCATGGAGGAGAGCGTCGATACGGCAATTTCGGGAGCCGAAGTGCCGAAACCGATGATGAGCATACCGATAAGCAGCGGCGGAAGCCTGAAATAGCGCGCGGCGGCGGCGGAGCCATCAACAAAAAGCCCCGCACTCCAGACCAGCACAACGAGCCCGATAACAACCGAAAGTGAAAACAGCAGCATAAACAACAGATCGATGGATTGGCAATAGCGGAAGATACAATTCCAAAGCGGAAAGAGAGAACGCAGGAGCAGGTCGCGAGATTCGAATCAAGCCTTGTGCTGATGCCGAGTGTACCGCCGTCCGAGAAAATGCTTGCGGACAACGAAACCGTAAAGCAGCTCGAACAGAACGGACACCGCAATAAAGGCAAGAAACACCGGAACCGCTCTGGGGGAGGCTGACGATGCCTGCACAAGCAGCGCAACCAACGCTGCCAAACAGAGGAGCAATCCGGCCACGAAAACAGCTCCGTTCCCGCCGATCTCCTTGCGGAGCCTGAACGCGCTGGCGTTGATGAGCGCAAAAATGAGCAGGAAGCTCGCACTCGCGATAACGGCAATCTCGGTCAGCGAAATCGCATTGGCAATCACGAGGCTGATTGCGGCGGTCATCACCACGCCCATCACCGGCTCGTTCCACGCCTGCCGGTCGAAAAGCTCCGGCAGTTCGCCGTCACGCGCCAGAAAATAGCCGAGTCGCGCGTTGCCGTAAATCGTGGCGTTGATAGCAGAAAAGGTGGCCAGCAGCGCGGCCACGGAAACGATCACGAACCCGGTCTGCCCCAGCGCCGGTTTGGCAGCCACGGCAAGCGCGTAATCCTTCGCACGCATGAGCTGCGCCTCCGGCACCGCCTGCACGGTCACGAACCCGATCAGCACGTAGAGCACAATCACCACAACCACCGAGATGTAAAACGCCAGCGGCAGGTTTCGTTCCGGATTGGTGATCTCCTCCGAAGCGTTCGCGATCAGCTCGAACCCCTCGTAGGCGACGAAAATAACCATGCCTGCCATGAAGATCGACGGCACGGCTCCGGGCGCGGGAAGGGTAACGGGCGCACTGGCAAGCGCTGGAAGACTGAAGCCGAGAATGACCAGCAACAGCAGCAGCTTGAGCGCCACAATCGCCGTCTCGGATTTGCTGACGAACGACGCGCTGACCAGATTGATGAGCGTCGGCAAAACGATGGCGATGCTGATGAGCGCGTGCCGGAAAAGGCTCGAATGAATTTGCGGGAAAAAGGTTCCGGCGTACGACGCAAACGCCGCGGCATAGAGCGCGATGGTCACGAGATAGCTCAACCACAGCATCAGGTTGACGCTGCCCGAAGCGATGTTGCTGCCAAACGCCTGATCGACAAAAAGCACCGTGCCGCCCCGGCTCTGGAACCGCACGGAGAGCTTCGCGTAGGCGTACGAAGTCAGCAGCGCGATGATGCCCGAAAAGAGGAAGGCGATGGGCGTGGCCTTCCGCGCAAGCGACACCGCCTCGCCCAGCACGGCGAAGATTCCACCGCCCACCATGCCGCCGATGCCGATGGCAATTGCGCCGACGAGGCCGACGGCTTTTTTGTTTTTGCTCTCCCCGGCCATCACCTCATGCAACCGGACAAACCGCTGACCTTTAATCTTGTCATGAAATCGGTGTTTTGCGTCCGGCTCATTTCTTCGCAATCAATCGTCCCCGGCCAACCTTGCCGGCTGCCGAAGCGTCGCGCCAGAGGGTGATGCCCTGTTCGACCGCGTCATACATCTCCTGGCCGTAGTTGTCGACAATCGCCTGACGGAAGTCATTCTGCACCATATCGAGATAGCCCTGAATCGACGGCGCAAAGCTGGCCGAGAGGTCTTCCTTTTCGATGACCGTCAGCCCGGCGGCTTCGGCGAGCGCGGCGTAGCCGTCGAGCGTCTCCATGTACGGGAACACCATGAAGGTGTTGAGCGCCTGCCACTCGTCGTCGGACATCGGGCCAGTCTCCAGCCAATCGGTGAAGGCGAGCGTGCCGCCCGGCTTCAGCACGCGGGCGCACTCCTCGATGAGCCGCTGCTTGTCGGTGATGTAGCACCAGGCGTCCTGCCCCCACACCATGTCGAAGGTTCCGGCCTGAAACGGCATATCGAGCGCGTTGCCCAAACGGTAATCGATCTTGTCCGACAACCCCGCCTCCTCGGTGCGACGCCGGGCCTCTTCATCCATCCGACGGGTTGCGTCGAGGCCGGTCACGCGGCAGCCGTACTTTTTGGCGAGATACCGAGCCGGGCCACCGAGTGCACTGCAGACGTCGAGAAGGTGCGTCTCTGCCGTGATCCCGGCTTTATCGGCAAGCAGGTCAGTCTCGGTTTCCGCGCCGACGTGAATCTGCTCACCCATCAGCATCTCCCAGAGAATACCGCCCGCGCCGTCGTACACTTCGTTGACGCTTCCGATCGTGACATCGAGTTTTCTGGTCATCTGAACCTCTCTTTCCTGATTGTTGAAGTTATTCCAATTCCAGCTCATTCATGCATCAATACAATGCTGTTTCCTCGTCATTCCCGCCTGCGCGGGAAACCAGAGTTTGGAGCACATGGATTCCCGCTTTCGCGGGAATGACGGACCGAAATGCCAAGAGTCCCATGATGACGCATAGTTGTTTTAGAAATTGAATCAGTCTGATGATTCCGCTGTGCGGATCAGCCAGCACTTTGGATCGAGGCCGTCCGCGTCGCCGTTATAGTGGTAGGCGCTGGCCCGGCAGCCCCAGCAGTGGGCGTTGTTGACGCACGAATCGCAGGGCGCGGGCAGGTTGTGGACATCGTGCAGAGCGGCGTGCACGAGCGTGTCGCGATGCCGGGAGACGATGTCGCGGAACGGCATCTCGCGAATGTTGGCCACGCCGTCGCGGATGACCGAGCACGGCGTGACGTCGCCGGTGAAGGTCACGGTAGCCATCGTGCCGCAGTAGTATTTGTCGGTATCCATCGCGGCGATGGAGATGTTGTCGTCGGCGTAGTTGATGCGGTCGCGCTCGGTATAGACCCGCTGCACCTCGTCGAGACCCGGCTCCAGCGAGCGCCACTCCGCGCCCATTCCGGCAGGGTTGAACATGGTAAGGCAGGTGCGCAGCCCCTTCTCGCGGAACCACCAGCGCATGGTCTTGATCGCGTCGTCCGGGCCTTGCAACGACGTGTAGGTAATGCAGTTAATCATCATGTCGGCAGGCTTGCCGAGCGCGAGCAGGTTATCGACCCCTTCGACAATGGCGTCGATGAAGTGCGGATTGCCACCGCGATGCAGCTTCGCGTAGACCTCAGGCGTGATGGAATCGACGTGCACCGACACGAAGCCTCCCTCGCTCACCTCGTGCACTTTGGCGGCAACATCTTTGCTTTTCAGCGGCAAACCGCTCGTCCAGACATTGTTCACCAGTCCCAGCGAGCGAGCATACTGCATCAGTTCATACCAGTCCGGACGCACAAGCGGATCACCGCCAAGCCAGTCGATGGCGCGGATTTCAAGCGCCGCCGCATCGTCGAGCAGGCTGCGGATTTCATCAGAGGTCAGCCCGTTGCGTTCGCGCGGCGTCGATCCGGCATAGCAGAAAATGCACCCCTGCTGGCAGGCGTCGGTCGTTTCGATTTGCAGCGCGTAGAGTCGCTTCTCATCGAAATAGCGCTTTTGCTCCTCCTCGCGCCCGACAGCCAGGCCGCCGTAGCGGTTCAGATGATCGTTGATGCAAGATGCCATAACGCAAAGCTCCTGGTCTTGTGATTACAGTTCGTAACTACAAAACCGGGAGAGCTTGTTGCAGGTTCCCGAATAATGGCGAGCAACCAAAATGCGAGTCACGCTACGCTTACGCCCGCAACTTCCGCGCCACGTTTTCGGCGGCTTTCAGCAGCGGATAGCCGGTCGGCGGGCCGGTCAGGAGCGGGTGGGTGCCGAACTGCAGGGTCAGCGCTTCGTGGATGGTCATCTTGTTTTCGATAATCACCCCGATCACGTTAATCAGCTCGCCCGCGCTTGCGCCGCCCATCACCGAGCCGCCGAGCACCAGGCCGGACTCACGGTTGACGATCAGCTTAACCCACTGGCTGTGCACGTTCGGCAGCGATTTCGGATGCTTGTCGATGCCCTGCGCAAAGGCGCTGACGATATCGAATCCCCGCTCGATGGCCACCTGCTCGGTCACACCAGCGGCGGCGAAGGTGGTTCCACCAATGGCGGTCGAAAAGATCGACATCGTGCCGCCGAAGGTGCGCAGGCGGGAGAGTTTGTAGAGATTCATTCCGGCGATACGCGCCTCTGAACAGGCCGTGGAGGCGAGCATCAGCCCCTTGACGATGCGGGTGAAGAAGCTGAACTTCTCGGCGCAGTCGCCGACCGCGAAAATATCCTTGTTTTCGGTGCGCATGTACTCGTCCACGCGGATCGCGCCAAGTTCGTTGAGCTTGATGCCCGCCTCCGAAGCCAGCGTCGTGTTGGGCAGGTAGCCGGTCGAAAGCACCACCAGATCGGCCTCCAGCACTTCGCCGCCTTCAAGCCGTACGGCGGACACCGCGCCATCGCCCTCGATCCGCTCGACCTTGCAGCCAAGCCGGAGCTTCACCCCTTCATCGGCGAGAATCTCCTCGGCGCGCACCGAAAGCTCCTCGTCGAACGCCATCTGCAACAGATGCGGCAACAGCTCGACCAGCGTGATGTCGAACCCCTTCTTGCTCAGCTCGTCGGCGATCTCGACGCCAATAAAGCCGCCGCCGATAATCACCACCTTCTTGCTCTTCTCCAGCGCGTGCTGCACCTGTTCGAGATAGTGAGAATCCTTGGGAATCGTGAACACATTCTCAAGCCCGGTGCCCGGCAGCCACTCCGGCACCTTCGGCACCGACCCGGTCGCAATCACCAGCTTGTCCCACGAAATCACCATACCCGACGAAGTCGTCGCAGTTTTCGACTCCTTGTCGATGCTCTTCACCTCGTCGATCATCAGCTCCACGCCAGCCTCGGTAATGTGGCCGGTCGGAATAATATCCTGATCGACGCCTTTCAGCGTTCCGTAGATGTAGGGAATTCCGCAAGGCACGACGGCATCCTGCTCCTTGCGCACGATCATCACCTCTTTATCGGGATAAAACGCCCGCGCCGTCGTAGCCGCCACAATTCCGGCAGCACTGCCACCAATCACTAAAATATCAACCTGTTTCTGCATTATTTTTTATAGGGGTTTACTGGATGAACAATTCGTCAGCCAAGATATTCGATTAACCCCCTTAAACAAGAGCAAAGCGCAGATATTTCACACGGAGGTGACACGGAAGGAGAGCTGGTGTCCGAGTCAGGAATCGCAGAGTGCCATGGCTGTCGAAGATTGCCGGAGGTCAACAGACCAGGCCAGCGAATCACCAGATTCCGGGAATCAGGCGGTAGCGGGTTTGCCGGGCGTAGTCGGAATAGCCCTCCAGCCCGGCGTGTAGCGTGCGGTCTTCGAGCTGGGTTCGCACGATCAGCAGGAGAGTCAGAAAAAGGGAGAGAAGCAGCGCAGAGCGCGAGCCGAAGGCGGCGGGCGTGGCGAAGAGCAGCACGATGGTGACGGCGTACATCGGATGCCGAACCAGCACGTACGGGCCGGTGGTAATCACCTGCTGATGACGCGCTTCGTCGATCTTCACGACCTGCACCAGCTTCAACCGCTCCGCAAGCAAAGCTAGATCATGGCGCAACAAATAACGGGTCGTCATACCCAAAAACCGTCCAAAGCCCGACCGTCACCCAGGCCTCCCACCAGAACCACGTACCCGCCGACCACAGCAACGCACCGCCAAACAACCCCATCCGCACCGCAAAACGCAGCCAGACGAGATAGCGGGGTGGTGTGTTTGGATTTGCTTGTTCATCGTTGGAATGTGCTGACTAGGCAGCTCAAAGTATCAACGTCTATTACTCTGACGCTGACCAATTTCAGCGGATCTATCAACGTGATCAAGAAGCATATTATCAAAACAAACTGCGGATTTCTATCCGAAGTCCAGCCGCTTCTTTCCCGAGGCCTGCAACGCAACCAAACCGCTTTACCTGCTGGGATGATCGTTAATAAAAGATGGCGTATTGCTCTCTCTGAAATGGTGAGGCCGTAAAAGTGGATTTTAGTCAATACAACCCAACAACAACCGGAGCGGGTTCCCGAAGAACAATTGGGATGGGTTCCAGATCAGAACAGCACAGAAAACCAACCATCCTGTAAGCATCTGTAAAACGCCTAACAGTAAGGAATACCTGTACACGTAAGAGCAACTAGTCTCTCCACTGATAAACATAAGACCTGCGGAATATGCAGGAACCCGGGAAGTTCATCTATCGTTCTATCAAGTACTTTACAGTTTTTGAATGTCTGTAAAAACTTTGAAGCATGAAACAGAACTCTCACCTTTCATCCGCTTTCCTCTGGGCTTTTTTTCTGACCTCGTTTTCGCTCTTCACGACCTCCTGCACCACCAAAACACAAGAGAGCAGCAAAGAAACAACCGAAGTGAAAGAAGCAGCGCCCGTCGAGAAAAAAACTGCTGAAAATGAGAATGCTCATCCTCTGGCAGGCTCAAAATGGCGTCTTGTTGAATTCACGTCGATGGATGACGCTCAAGGGGTTCAACGCCCGAGCAATCCGCTGCTCTATACCATGGAACTCAAGGCGGACAGCACGGCTCACATGCGCCTGAACTGTAATTTTGCAAACGGCACCTGGAAGTTCGAGCCCTCTGCCGATCCGTCAAACGGCAGTTTTGAATTCGGGCCACTCGCAACGACAAAAGCGCTGTGCCCGCCGCCGAGCATGGACGAGCTGGTTGCATCACAGGCACAATGGGTGCGCGGTTACCTGCTGAAAGATGGCAAGCTCTACCTGAGCCTCATGGCTGACGGCGGAATTTTCACCTGGGAGCCACAGATTGAAACGCCTTATCTGGCGAAAGCTGATGCGGCAATCGAACAGGCAGTTTTGCAGGCCTCTCCCGATTATAAAAAAGATGTTATCGGCAATGCCAGAGCCACCTATGTCTACAGCCTTGTTGATCTCAACAATGACGGCACAGATGAAGCGATCGTCTACCTGATGGGCTCCATTTTCTGCGGTACAGGCGGCTGCAACATGATGGTGTTTACCAAAGGGGATGACGGATACCGGCTTGTCAACGACTTTTCATTAGCTCGAACTCCCGTGGTTATCTCTCCGGCCATGAACAACGGCTGGAATGACATCTGGAAGATGGAATCGGGCGGCGGAGCACCGTCAAACTATGTCCGGTATGCCTTCAACGGCAAGAAGTACACCGAGAAAGAACGCAAAGGAACCGAAAGCATTCCCGAAGGCGTCGTCTGTCTGGCGGGAGATTTCGACTTTCAGAAAGGGATTCCGCTCGAACCAATTGACTGAGAGGCAAAAAGACCGGGGGGAGGGGGTTGAAATGAAAAAAGCCGGACATGCAAAACACATCCGGCTTTTTCACACACAAGAGGACTCCGCACCTTACGGCTTCATCACCCCGGCATCTTCCATAAACTTCTCCAGCCCATTGTCTTTCAACTCCAATTGTCGAGGCATTTCCAAACAGGCCTCCCCCCAAAGCCACCTCCCCGCCGACTACAGCAACGCGGTCGCAAACAACCCCATCCGCACCGCAAAACGCAGCCAGACACTGGTGGGGTGGTATGCCTGGATTTGCTCAAACATATTTGGGATTGGTTGAGTCAGCGATGGATGACAGATAGAAATATAGTGAACACGGAAAAGGCGCTTGTAAATCCCCGGTGTCGAGAACGGCGAAGATCATGCACGAAATCGGGTAGGGAAAAGGTGTACGAGAAGATTTCGATCCGAACTCCTGCCAAAAGAGGTCAGCTAACTGACGTCGTACGAAAAAGCCCGGAGAATGATCGAAAACCGTATCGATATACCAGCAAACCAGATACGAAACCTCATCATGTTCCTCACCCAACACGACATGAAACTCCCGTTGAAAAGGAGGGCGAAAGAGTTTGTGGATTTGACGGATGAGGAAGTTATTGCAATTGAAAGAGATGTCCCTTGTGCGTTTTCGGGAGATTGAGAGGGGGGCAAACGTTTTCTCTATAGCAGGTGAGAGTATTTTCAGCAACGGGTCAACGTCCCCAAAGTTCTTGGGCATCGCCTTCCTCCCATTAGCTCAACAAAAAAATATTACTCTACGAATTTTTTGTCTTGACAACATATCTTTTATCCTTCTTTTCACATCTTCTAGCGACACAATATACTCTGAACCATTTGACTTTTTTCCTTCCAAAGCATACTTTACTTCAAATAAGATAACGACCATGTTCGACAAATCATCATCTCTCATTAGCATATCAAGATATGGAATCATCCAATCATAATTTATACCCTTCACATCACTTGCCGACGTCCTAATAGAGGTCAGCAAAAGCTGAGAAATTATCAACATCATTCTCATACCGACCCGCCTACTAATAAGCCTATCTCTACTTTCACGCCAAAAAAAAAGAATCACGCTAATTACTGCACCAACAATGCCAGCCACAACAGTATAGGCAAGCGCAACAATCTTTACGTCTAAATCAGTCATTCCTCTATAAATTTATTAGCATCTTCAACAATACGACCCAAACATTTACTTAAATCTTTATTATTGGATATTCGCTCCCAGTGCGCTCTCAAATCCTTCATTATCTGGCTTCCTTGGTGAATGCTTTTCATAATATCCGTATACTCCATAAAAATTTTATCCACTATCTCTTCAATATTCACATCAATAGAATAACCCTCCTCTATAATATACTCAAACATTTTAGAACGCTTATGCCTTTCCACCTCATAACTATCCTTTAAAACAGATATAAATGTCAAAACAGCCCTCATCTTTTCTTTTAAATATTGAACGCTTTTTTCTGCATATACATCCTTTGGCTGCATCAAGTAGCTCAAATCAACACCTCTAACATATATATCTTTCCAAATCATTTTTGGATAGCTCATCAAATAATCATCAACAACTAACTGCAAGTATGAAAACGAAAAACAAAATTTTGAATTTCTCGCCTTTTTCCATTCAGTAACTAAAAACTTTCCTCTATCTGTTATAGAGACCTTTAATGGCGGCCTGTCTTCATTTGGTTCAGGATCAATACATTTTGATTCATATGTAGTCGCAAGACTTCCTACGACCAATCTAAACAGCGTATCGTCATATCCCCCCTTGTCCACAAAAACCCTTTTTAATTGTGACACACTAGCCGTACCCCCTGGCATAATTGAGATATAGTATAAAATCAAATACTTTAACCAATATGTGTGTGCATGGGGCATATGACAATCTTCAAAATCCTTTTTTTTCAAAACCATTGCGTCAACCAAAAATAAATTCGGCAGATGTCCATGTTTTTGCGTATATCGTCTCTTTAAATCCACCATATATAAAAGCAATAATGTATGTGGCTTATCCCAAAAAAAACGCTCAACAAGCATTGACTCTTGCCTATAATCCAAACCCATTTTAGATAAAAAACTGACTAACCCCCTATTACCATGATGCGACAAACGCCTTATACCATTTATAATCATATTATTTCTGGTTGACATTTCACCAATCTTTTCATCAATTCCTAACAACAGACTAATTTTTTCAAGAACAGCATCACCTTGTAATTCTTCCGGATTTTCAACTTTATCTTCAAGCAACTTGATGGCAACGCTAAAAAGCTTAAACCTTGTTGAAACAACCTGCTTCTCATCTATATCACCAAGTTGAAAGACAATCCCATCAAACTCACTCGCTGTTTCCCGTATTGAAGTATGCAAACAATCTTCATAGACATACCTTCTTGCCGCAATAACAACATTCATACCTAAATCACCAAACTTATCCGAACTTGACAGCATATAAAACAAGTCAAATATATTTTTTCTCACACTTTCGACTTGATCCTTATAATACTTATCAAAAAAAACATACTTTGAATAATAATAATGATAACCATCAACATTATCCAATATTATTAGCAGCCTCAACCCTCTTTTGAACAAAAACTTTACTAAACTAATAAATTTGGCGCCACCTTTTTCACTGTTATTCTCTTCCCATTCTTTGATTGACCCAAGCCGCCCTTTATATACTTCAAACTTTTGAATAACCTCAACAACCCCACCTATCAGTTTATCAATAAAAAAATCATCCACATCTAATAACTTATCGTTGTACCCTTTCATTCTTGTCTCGAAATCAAAATACACGGGAACTAACAAGAAATCCATCTTCAATGCATCACGCTTCTGTTCAGAAACAATATCTCTAATAGTCTTGGAAAGCAACAATGTTTTGCCAGACCCCACATCGCCAATTATAAAAACATTTCTATTGCTTCCAATAAAATCAACAGAATCATTTTTTTTCGTAATAGGCGTATCAACAATGCTTCTTATAAAACGAAGATACGACACTTTACACTCATCAGAAAATTCAACATTAGAACTTTCATATATATTCGGCATTTCGTATAATTTTTCAACAAAATATGCAGTGAGACTATCATTTGAAACATACCGTCTATCGTCATCCGGAAGAAATTGCAGCTCTGCAGATGCATCAGAATATACTTTCACATGGTGCGAAAAGGCATCAGAAAATAAAGTCTTTACTTTTTTAGCATTTTCATTTTTCACTATTGGCTCAATAATATCACCATAGTAAGAATATTTTACGAATTGCTCGACTCTAACAAACAAATCGAAAAAACGAAGTTCATCCATAACCGTTTAATATTTAATTAATTACACAGCAGCAAAGCACAGCTAAAAACTCATCTATTTATTAAAAAGATGCGATACAAAGCGTCGAGAAATAGGCCCATTAGAAATTGTTACTCCGGCGACAATAACTCACAAAAGCCACCAGAAAAAGAAATTTGGCTAAGAGCCTTATTTATTTTGTGTTACCCATAAACTTTGGGCTTTAATCCGAGGCAATTGTTTGAGATTTTTAATCGCAGGGGTAACAAAATAAACCACTCAAAATCATGATGCATAGAAAGAGTAATAAGTAAGCCCCCCTTAGTAGCTCTTACTTTAAGTGTAAAAGGATTTTACTTGTATTCCAACAAAAGCCGAAGAAAGAGCACCCGTTATTAATTAACTATTACGCTATGAGGCCTTTTTTTTCACAAAAAAACACTCAATGAAAAATAGAACCTCTTAACCGTACAGTCCAAAGGCAGTCCAACTCTCACCGCCCACAAAAAAAGCCGGACATGCACTGCACATCCGGCTTTAACAGTCAATCCCAAAACAACTTAATTCACCCCTTCATCACCCCGGCATCCTCCATAAACTTCTCCAACCCCTTGTCGGTCAGCGGGTGGTTGGCGAGTTTGCTGATGACGGCGTAGGGGATGGTGGCGACGTCGGCTCCGGCCATGGCGGCTTCGACAACGTGCAACGGATGGCGAACGCTCGCTACGAGCACTTCGGTCAGGTAGCCGTAGTTGTCATAAATCGTGACGATCTGCTTGACCAGCTCCATACCGTTGGTGCTGATGTCGTCGAGGCGCCCGATGAACGGGCTGACGAAGTTTGCTCCGGCTTTGGCGGCGAGCAGCGCTTGCGTTGGCGAAAAGACCAGCGTGGCGTTGGTCTTGATGCCGTTAGACGAAAAGTGCTTGATCGCCTTGAGGCCTTCGACCGTAAGCGGGCACTTGATGACCACATTCTCGTGGATGGCCGCAAGCTCCTCGCCCTGAGCGATCATCTCCTCTGCTTTGAGCGTGGTAACCTCGGCGCTGACCGGGCCATCGACGATTTCGCAGATTTTCTTGATGTGCGCCTTGAAGTCGGCGTAGGTGAAGTTGGCCGGGTCTTCGACGATTTTAGCGATCAGCGACGGGTTGGTCGTGACGCCGTCGAGCACACCGAGTTCATTGGCGGCCTGGATTTCGTCGAGACTGGCGGTGTCGATAAAGAATTTCATAAAACCTCCTCAGGCGTTGACCGGTTTTGCGTCGAGCATGGCGTTGAAGTTGCGCTCCGGGCGGCCCTCCCAGTTGCGTTTGTGATAGGCGTATCCGGCGATGAGCGGCATGGCAACGGTGGCTTCAGCGAAGACCATCTGCTCGTAGACGGTATCGACCTTGCCCCACGAGCTGGCCTCCTTGAGCGTCGAGCCGGAGAGCGCGCCGTCACGTTCGTCGGCCACGGTGATCTGCACGGCGTAGGTGTGCATCGAAACATCTTCGTAGCCAAGTACCTCAGCCGCAACAACGATGTCCTGCGTAAAGTTCTTCGGCACGCCGCCGCCGATCATGAAGATGCCGGTCTTGTCGTTCTCGATCTTGATTTTGGTCAGCTCGCGGAAGTCCTTGACCGAGTCGATGGAGACGTGATTGTCGGGGTTATGCCACTGGTGGTGCACCAGGCCGAAACCGGCGGAGCAGTCCGAGAAAGCCGGGCAGAAGATCGGCACGCCTTTCTCGTAGGCTTTGTAAACGATGGAGTTCTTGTCGAGCCCCTTCTCCTCGATGTACTTGCCCATCTCGACGATGAACTCGCGCGACGAGTACGCGCCGGGCGGCATCGAGTTGGCGATGATCGCCATGGTGTCGTCGCAGACGCGAAGCTCGTCCTCGTCGATGTAGGTGTCGTAGATGCGGTCGATGGCCAGTTCGCGAAGCTCCGAGTCGTCGGCGAACTGCGAGCCTTTCCAGTGCTTGAAGCCAAGCGCCTCGAAGAAGTCCTGATCGACGATGTTCGCGCCGGTCGAGACGATGGCGTCAACCATGTTGTGTTCGAGCATGTCGATGATGACCTGCTTCAGCCCGGCGCTGATAAGCGAACCGGCGAGGGTGAGGATTACGGCGCACTCCTTGTCTTTCTGCATCAGATCGACGATGGAGGCCGCGCGAGCCAGGTTACGCGCCTGGAACGCCATGTCGGCCATCTCCTCGACCATCGGCACGACGTTGTGTTTGGTGATGCCGATGTGCTTGATCGGCTCTTTCAGGTATACGGCTTTGTTCGATGATTTTTCCATAGGGGTCTCCTGTAACATTGGGGGCCATTACTTTTGAAAATAAAAAAAGGAGAGCAAGCTTACTATATCACACACTCACATTACCGGATGCTGCTTCCTTCCGGACCTGACATGGTTGGGTAAGAGAATGCTGTATAGGACTTACTCTCCTAATATCTGCAATATGTTCGTTTTGCCGACGCCGTTTGGCGGATTCGATCAAAACAGGCCACTAATATAGCTTTCTCAAGTTAAAATGCAAAAACAAAGCTTTTTTCTTTGTGGCAACTATTATAACTTCGTAACCGTCACGGAGAACCGCCTCCGGACCAGTCCATCTCATTGTCATTGAACGGTTCGGCAACACCTGCCACAAACCGTCGTCAGAACAACCGACCTCATGTCGATACAACGGATTTTAAGCGGGATGCGGCCTACCGGCAAGCTGCACCTCGGCCACTACACCGGAGCACTTGAAAACTGGATCGCGCAGCAGAACCTTCTCCATCCCGACGGAAGCCGGGCGTACGAGACCTGCTTCCTCATCGCCGACTACCACAGCCTGACCACGTCGCTCGACACCTCGATGATCTACGAGCACTCGCTCGACATGCTCACCGACTGGCTCGCAGCGGGCGTCGATCCGGAGAAAAGCCCGGTGTTCCGGCAATCGCAGGTCAAGGAGCACGCCGAGCTGTTCCTCGTCTTTTCGATGCTCATCACCAAGGCGCGACTCGAACGCAACCCGACGCTCAAGGAGCAGGTGCGCGACCTGAACATGGATTCGCTGATTTACGGGCACCTTGGCTATCCGGTGTTGCAGGCGGCGGACATTCTGCTCTACAAGGGCAACGTTGTGCCGGTGGGCGAGGATCAGATTCCGCACGTCGAGATTACCCGCGAGATTGCCCGCAAGTTCAACAGCCACTACCAGCATCCAGCGCTTGGCGACGTGTTCCCCGAACCCGCACCGAAGATCACGAAGTTCGCGCGGCTCGTCGGCCTCGACGGCAAGGCGAAGATGTCGAAGTCACTCGGCAACACGATCCTGCTTTCGGACGGCCCGGACGAGGTGCTCGCGAAGATGCGCCCCGCCGTGACCGACACGCAGAAGGTGCGCCGCAACGATCCGGGCCGCCCGGAGGTGTGCCTGGTCTATAGCTACCACCAGAAATTCACCGGCGAAGAGCAGCTTGCCGAAATCGAGGCGGGATGCCGCTCCGGAGCGCTCGGCTGCGTCGATTGCAAAAAGCAGTGCGCGGCGAACATTTCGGCGGAGCTGGCTCCGATCCTCGAACGCCGCAAGCACTACGAAGCGCAGCCAGAGATGGTCAAAGAGATTCTGCGCGAAGGCGAAAAGAAAGCCCGGGAAATCGCCGGAGAAACCATGAAAGAGGTCAGAGAGGCGATGAGCCTCGGGGAGAGTAACGCATGATGATTCAGAACGATAACAGCCCGAAGGCGTTCATTTTCGACATGGACGGCGTGCTGGTCGATAACATGAGAATGCACGCGCAGTCGTGGGTCGATCTGTTCGCGGACTACGGCTTGTCGGGCCTCGATCCGGAGCGCTACCTCGTCGAAACCGCCGGGATGAAGGGCCTCGACGTGCTGCGCTACTTTCTCGATCCCTCGATTTCGCCCGAAGAGGCCGACAAGCTGACGGAGCTGAAGGATATTCTCTACCGCGTGATGAACCGTAGCGACATCGTCGCCATGCCGGGCCTCGAACCGTTTCTGGATCGCGCCGCCAGCGCGGGCATCCGGATGGGCATCGGCACTGGCGCGGGGCCGAAAAACATCGACTACGTGCTCGGCCTGACCGGCCTGACGCCGCGCTTCGGGGCGGTGGTCGGTGCGCACATGGTCACGCATGGCAAGCCGCATCCCGAAACGTTCTTGCAGGTCGCAGAGAGGCTTGGCGCTGATCCGGCCTCGTGCATCGTCTTCGAAGACGCGCTACCCGGCGCGGAAGCTGCTGCCGCCGCGGGCATGAGCTGCGTGGCGGTCACGACGACCAACCAGCCCGAAGCGTTCGCCGCCTTCGACAACGTCATCACGACCATCGACCATTTCGACGGCCTCCTGCCCGAAACGCTGCTGGAACTCAGCGGCACCGCAAAAACCATGTCTTAACGATTCATACCGATGCGAGCCTTTTTTATCCCCTTCATTCAGGACGCCCTCCAAAAAGCGGGCATCGAGACCGACAAGGAGATTCAGATCGACAAGCCGAACGACAAGAAGTTCGGCGACTTCTCGACCAACATCGCCTTCCTCCTGGCCAAGGAGGCCCGGAAAAATCCGCGCGAACTGGCCACGCAACTGATCGACCTGTTCGACTTCCCGGAAGGCACGGTGACCAAAACCGAGGTGGCCGGGCCGGGCTTCATCAACTTCCATCTCGATCCGGCCTTCGTCATGCGTTCGGCGCAGGAGGTGCTGAAACAGGGCGAGGCGTTCGGCTGCACGGAGTCGGGCAAAGGGCAGAAGGCGATTGTGGAGTACGTCAGCGCCAATCCGACCGGGCCGCTCACCATTGGACGCGGACGCGGTGGCGTGCTGGGTGACTGCATCGCGAACCTGCTCGAAACGCAGGGCTACGAGGTGACGCGCGAGTACTACTTCAACGACGCCGGACGCCAGATGCAGATTCTGGCCGAATCGGTGCGCTACCGCTATCTGGAGAAGTACGGACGCGAGATCGAGTTCCCGGAGACGCACTACCAGGGCGATTACATCGGCGAAATCGCCGAGACGCTCTTCATCGAGCACGGCGACGAGCTGGCCTCGACCGACGAGCTGACGATCTTCAAGGAGAGCGCTGAAGCGGTCATCTTCGCATCGATCCGCAAGACGCTCGAACGCATCAGCATCAAGCACGACTCCTTCTTCAACGAGCACACGCTCTACCAGTCGCGCGAAGGGCAGCCGTCGGGCAACCAGCAGGTTATCGACGCGCTCGACGCCAAAGGGTTCATCAGCAACTACGACGGCGCGACCTGGTTCATGACCACCAAGCTGGGACAGGAGAAGGACAAGGTGCTCATCAAATCCTCCGGCGATCCGAGCTACCGCCTGCCAGACATCGCCTACCACGTCACCAAGTTCGAGCGTGGCTTCGACCTCATGGTGAACGTCTTCGGCGCGGACCACATCGACGAGTACCCCGACGTGCTCGAAGCGCTGAAAATTCTCGGCTATGACGCATCGAAGGTCAAGGTGGCCATCAACCAGTTCGTCACCACCACGGTCAGCGGCCAGACGGTCAAAATGTCCACCCGCAAGGGGAATGCAGACCTGCTCGACGACCTCATCGAGGATGTCGGTGCGGACGCCACGCGCCTCTTCTTCATCATGCGCAGCAAGGATTCGCACCTGAACTTCGATGTGGAGCTGGCCAAGAAGCAGTCCAAAGACAACCCGGTTTTTTATCTGCAATACGCCCACGCAAGGATTTGCAGCCTCATGCGCCTCGCCGAAAAAGAGGTCGGCTTCGACGAAGCGTCGGCCACCGGCGCAAGCCTGCCGCTGCTCGACAGCGAACCGGAAATGGACCTGGCCTCCGCGCTGCTCGACTTCCCCGACCTCATCAAGTCCAGCCTGCGCCTGCTCGAACCGCAGAAGATGGTCGAATACCTGCACACGGTCGCCGAGCGCTACCACAAATTCTACCAAGAGTGCCCGATCCTGAAAGCCGAACCGGAGATTCGCACCGCACGCCTCGAACTGTCACTCACGGTGCGTCAGGTGCTGCGCAACGGCTTCAGGATTCTGGGAATTTCCGCGCCGGAATCGATGTAAGGATAAGGGAAAAGAGCTGGACTCACGGACGATAGAGTCCGTGCTCCGCAATATAGTGGGTGATCGATGGGGGGACAAGCCGGGAAACCGGCTGCCCTGATGCGACAAGCCGCCTGATCTCTGTAGCGGAAACCGGCATATCGAAATCGATCCGGCGCACCGGCAAGTCGAGCGATGTTGCCTCATGCCGACAATCTTCATAGCCTTCACGCCCGAAATAGACGATCTGGCACAGCCTGGGGATCTCCGATGCAGCTTTCCACTGACCCATCTGCCGGTAACTGTCCTCGCCTACCAACAGCAACAATTCATCATCAGGATAGAGAGCGGAAAGTTGATGAAGCAGATCGACCGTATATGACGGCCCCGGCTGCTCCATTTCCCAGGTACTCGTTTCAGCGAAGCGCCCGGTCGAATTAAGCTCATCAATCAGCAGCTTGGCCATCTTGCCCCGTTCTCTATCAGATGCGTGAGAACCGGACTTGAATGGATTGCGCGATACCGAGACAACGAGTCGGTCAAGCTGGAGTAGTTCTCTGGCAAAAAGGCACATGGCCAGATGACCGTTGTGCGGAGGATCGAAACTTCCGCCGAAAACCCCTGTCAGCACTACTATTCGGAGTCGCGCTCTTCGGAAAAGTGCTCCATAACCTTCTTGTAGGAACCCTCAACCTCTTTGCTTTTATCGGGATAGCGCTGCTGAAAGCGCTCGATCGTCTGACGGGCCTCAAACCACTTGTTTCGCCGGATACTTGTATCGATCTTGCCAAGCCAAGCTGATTGGACCCACTTCGTGTCGGGATACTGATTGATGATGACATCGAAGTAAATATCGGCTGCGCGGTATTTTTTCAACCTTACATACTGCTGAGCAATCGAATAGCGGTTTTGCGCAAGCTTGTCCCTCAACTTCAGTATGGCCGATTTGCTATAGCTGGCAGGCGCCTCATTCGACAACTGAGACATCGCCGCATCGTATTTGGCGTTGTACGAGGCGTTCGTCGGGTCTACCTTCAGGAGCTCTTTGTACAATTCAGCATCACTTTGCGCTTGAGCGGTGCCATCAATCGGATATTCGTCAAGATAGGTCGCAAACTCATTGATTGCCTTGACGGTGTACTCCTGATCAAGCTCATAAAAAGGAGAGAGCTTTTCGTACGACTTGGCAAGCTGAAACTGTGCGCTTTTTGCAAAAGGAGAGTCGGGCGTCTGCTGCAACAGGCGACGATACATGTCTGCAGCAAGCAGGTACTGCTTTTTCTGGTAATACGAGTTTGCCAGCGAATGCAGCACGTCATCTTCCAAATTGCTCGCCCGCGTCGAAAAGAGCAGGGACTCAAGAACTTCAATGGCTTTGTTGTACTTCTTCCTGGCAATCAGCTCAGTAGCCTGCTGATATCGGCTTTCAGCCTGTGAAACTGTTGAAACCTGAGCAACCGGCAACTTTGAGGATGAGCAGGACGACAAAGTTATAGCGATGCAAAAAAGACCAGGCAGAATCTTGCGTAGCGGCATTCTCATAACCGATTGAGACATAACGACTTCCTTAGTGCAAATGAATAAATGACAAACAGTTAGGGCGTATTTTCCAACCGACAGACAACCAGCGCTCCGAAATTAAAACTGAAGCGAAGCTGGAAAAAACAGGTTCAATTCATGCCGGGTTGTGGAGCTTAGGGGAGTCGAACCCCTGACCTTCTCATTGCGAACGAGACGCTCTACCAACTGAGCTAAAGCCCCGGAATGCAATCACATGATGGTGACTCTAGTATCAAGCTAACCAATATATTTTTTTAGCCGCACAAAAAAAAGCCTGCTCAATGGCAGGCTTTTTCAAACACTTTATCACAGAACTCAGGCCGGCTCAGCAAGGAGCGAGCTTTTGAGAAGCTGAAGCTGATGCTGGATACTACCGTCGAGAATCGTATCTCCAATTTTGACAGTCACGCCACCGATGAGATTCTCATCGAGAGACATCTTTGCCCGAATTTTCTTACCAGTACGCTTCGAAAGGCCATTGACCAACTCTTTAGCCTGCTCGTCGCTGAGTTTGACGGCGCTTTTCACATCGGCGTTAATCACACCGTTACGCTCGTCAAGCAGTGAAGCAAATTCAGTAATAACACCTGGCAGAAGATTTGCACGCTTTTTGTGGGCAAGCAGCTTAATGAAAATCATCGTCTTTTCACCAACCTCTTTGCCGAAGATCTCCTCGAGAATGCGAGACTTGAGATCGACATTGATCAGCGGGCTCCTCAGCGCCAGCAATAATTCACGGCTACCGTTGAGAACCTCCTGAATTTTCAGAAGATCTTCAGTCACCGTCTCTAGAAAATTGGCCTCAGTGGCCACCTCAAGCAAAGCCAATGCGTATCTGCGGCTTGCAATTGCACTTGACATAGTTCTGAAAGTTTATCAGTTACGCTTGGCTGCCATTTCATTGATCATGTCGTTGACCACAGCTTTCTGCTTGTCAGCATCGAGCGAGGTACGAATGATCTTCTCGGCGCCTTTCACCGCCATATCGGCGACCTCATTGCGGAGCACGTCGAGAGCACGACGCTTCTCCTGCTCGATCTCCTCTTTCGCGGCGGCGATCATCTTCTGGGATTCGGCCTGAGCCTTCTCGGTCAGCTCGGTGCGAACCTTGTCGGCATACTCTTTGCCTTCCCTGATGATTTTATCGGCCTCTGCATCTGCCTTGGCCAGCATGTCCTTGTTTTTCTTCAGAATGGATTCGGCTTCCTCTTTGGCCGTGTGAGCACGGTCAATGGCTGACTGAATCCCCTTTTCGCGCTCTTCAAGCATCGAAACGATCGGTCCCCATGCAATTTTTTTCAGAATGACCAGCACAATCACAAAGGTGACGGCAGTCCAGAAGATAAGACCCGGATTCGGAGTGAGAAGCCCGCCACTGAGAAGAATAATCCCTGACGTTAACATGAACGCTGTACTTTAACAGATTGATAAAATCCGCCTGCAGCCTTTCAAAAAAGTACCGCAGACGGCTTAAGCTTTTGGCAACGCTGTATTACTTCAAGGCGAGAAGCACGCAGATAACCTCACCGAACAGTGCAACACCTTCGATAAGAGCAGCCGCGATAATCATCGTGGTACGAATATCAGAGGTAGCCTCAGGCTGACGGGCGGTGCCTTCAGCTGCGGAAGCAGCGATATTGCCGATGCCAAGACCTGCACCGATAACTGCCAGACCGGCGCCGATACCGGCACCCAAGTAACCCAAACCCATTCCTTCCATCTTTAAATTGCCTCCGTAGATGTTTTGTTTTAAAAGTGAATGCTACTCACTGTAGCGGTTCAAAAAGAAAAAGTTCTGTATAAAATCAGCCCAGAATCAGTGATGCCCGGATGCTTCAAGTTCGTGACTGTCGTGGCTCTCATGAGCCGTAGCCAGTCCGATAAACAGTGCCGAGAGCATCGTGAAGACAAAGGCCTGCAGGAATGCCACAAAAATCTCAAGCAGATAGATGAAGATCGCGAACGGAACCGAGACGGCCGCCGCCACAATGTAGCTCTGCAGAATGAAGCTGATAAAAATAAGGCTGAGAATAATGATGTGCCCTGCGGTCATGTTCGCAAAAAGACGAATCGTGAGAGCGAAAGGCTTCGTGAACTGTCCGATGATCTCGATCGGAATCATGATAATCCAGAGCGACCAGTGCGTTCCGGCAGTCAGATGCTTGGCGTACCCGCTGACACCAAGTTCCTTGAAGGCAGCGATCTGAGTAATGAAAAAGGTGAAGACCGAAAGAGTCAGCGTAACATTGATGTTACCGGTAGCGGTTGCGCCGTAGGGAATCAGACCAAGCAGGTTACAGACAAGAATAAAGAAAAACACGGAGATAAGATACGACAGGTGCTTCTCATAACCGTGTCCGATGTTTGACTTGGCCACATCAAGGCGGATGAAGTCAACAAGCGCCTCCATTACGTTGGCGACACCGCTCGGGGCTTGTTTGGTAGAGATCTTTTTAATTCCAGCGCCAGCTGCGGAACCAACCAGAATCAGAATAATGGCGGCAATCCACATCATCACCACATGTTTGGTGATTGAAATATCGTAACCGGCAACTTCGATATGCGGAAGGTGAATCTCACCGAAAGGCTCAAAGGCAAGCACGTGACTGTCTTGCACGTGGTGCATGATCACATCACCGGCCTTCTCTTCATGTTCCTCTATATCCGAAGCATGACCGTGGGCTGCGGCAGCATGAACATCGTGAGCGTCTGCCGGAGCGTTATGCTCAACTGAAGCGACGGCTGCGGGCAGCGATTCGTGTGCATGCGTCTCCGCCTGTGCGGAATTGACACCTGCGAGACTGTTCAGACTCAGAAGAACAGGCACGATCAGTGCCAGAAGTTTGGAATTCGCTTTAACTCGCATACCGGCTTGTCAGTTATTTGCAGCGTTTTTTTTCTGTTGGTTTTTTTTCTGATAAGCGAGAATCTCGATCACCAGATACATGCAATAGAAGGTAATGAAGGACACAACGAAATCGATGGGCTGGACGAGACCAAGGAGATTGATGACCAGCACCAGCGCCATGACAACCAAAAGCCTGAGCGCAACTCCACCGAAGACGACCAGCGTAAAAACCTTGGACTCCTTCTCAAAAGCATATTCAAAGAGCAGATAGCCTACCAGGCTATTGAGGACAACCATGACCCAGGCAACGAAAACTGAGCCCATGTCAACCGGGTAACTTGCAGCTCCCCAGTACACAACCCCCCATAAAATGACGGACAAGATAAATAACTTTATAAGAAAATCAAACAACGGCTTCATATCCTTGGATCCTTTTCATGATTTCTGCGTTGCTGCTGGTTGAGGTCATGGTTGCGATTGGCTTTCCGGACGATCTTCATGAGCACAAGCCCCATGCCGACCATCCCGACAAGCACTCCAGCAAGCATCAGCAGCGGCGATGTGCCGAGTTTCGTATCGGCCCAGTAGCCGAGGAACACGAAAAAAGCGAAACTTGCCGCAATCTGCAAGCCGATACCAAGGTAATCCGACATTGCCCGGACCGATCGGCCAAACTGGTCGGGGAATTTATCCTTTTTTCTGTCATAAACCATTACAATCCTCCCCTTTGCCATCAAAACGAAAACTGAAACCCACCGATTGCCTTCAGGAACAAGGATCCGTCATCACATCGCGATACACATTCCAGGTCGATTCGACGAGCGTATCGAGATCGCTGTACTGTGGCGTCCAGCCCAGCAGTGCGCGCGCCTTGGCCGACGTGGCCACAAGTACCGGCGGATCCCCCAGCCGACGATCCACGACCCGGGCTGGAATTGGCTGGCCGGTGATGCGGCGAGAAGCTTCGAGCATCTCGAAAACAGTCACCCCGGTCTCGCTGCCAAGGTTGACCGAAAGGCTGCTCCCGGTCTGAAGTACCTTTTCGAACGCGAGCACATGAGCGACAGCCAGATCATTGACGTGGATGTAATCACGAATGCAGGTTCCATCCCGCGTATCGTAATCATCGCCGAAAACGAGCAGCTCCTTGCGCATCCTCACGGCGGTCTCCATGACGAGAGGCAACAGATTAGCCGTGGTTAACTCAAACCCCCTGATTCTTCCTTGAACATCGTAGCCCGCGGCATTGAAATACCTGACCGAGGCGAACTTCAGGCCTTTCAGCTGGTCGTACCACTCGAGCATCCGCTCGATCTCGAGCTTGGTAAAGCCGTAGTAGTTGGTCGGCTCTTTGGGATGATTTTCATCAATCGGCAGATAAGCCGGGTTTCCGAAAATAGCCGCAGATGAAGAGAAGAGAAAGCAGCGAATCCCACTGGCCGCGGCCGCGTTGATCACCGAAACCGCACCGCAGATATTGTTCGTGGAAAACTTTTCCGGCTTGACCATCGACTCGCCCGCGGCCTTTAGCCCAGCCAGATGCACGCACCCATCGAAGCCCCGCTGCATAACAGCCGAAATTGCATCAGTATCGAGAATATCGCCACGTACGAACTCGGCCTCTTCGAACAGGTTCATTTCACGACCTGTCGAAAGATTATCGAACACCGTCACCTGATAGCCTCGATCGAGAAACTCACGAGCCACATGACTGCCGATATAGCCTGCGCCGCCAATAACGAGAATCTTCATAGCCGGATTTAAGGGGTTTGCTCTGGAAGAAACGGAAAGATAATACTTCCTGACAGAATAAATAGGGGAGGACTCGATAGCGATTTCGATCACGACTCCGATTTGGATGAGCGCAATCTCAAAAAACTCGAAGCACCGCCACGGCTTGGAACTGCTTCTGGAAATGCTCAATTTCAGAATAGCTGCCTGAATCAATGCCTGCTGTTGAAGACAAACCATCATTCCATGCCCCAGCCTCCAGCAATCGAACCTCTCTACCCATCCATCTTCCACAACATCCCCGGACTTGTGGCGCTCCAAACCACCCGCTCGGGCGGAATGAGCGATTCGCCGCTGGATTCGTTGAATCTTGGGACGCATGTCGGGGATGATCCAGAGCGTGTGCGGGAGAATGAGCAACGACTTGGCGCGGTTCTGAAGATCAGCCCAGAAAGCATCGTTACAACGAGCCAAGTGCATGGAACGGAGATAGCCGTCGTTACCAGGCCGGGAAAACTCGATGGCTATGACGCACTCATCACCAAAACTCCCGATCTTTTCATCGGTATTCTGACCGCCGATTGCTACCCGATTTTGATCCACGACCGCCGAACCGGAGCCTGCGGCGCAGCTCATGCAGGATGGCAAGGCACGGCAGGCAGGATCGTCGAAAAGACGATCGAAGCGATGCACGACGAATTCGGAACCCGTCCGGAGGAGTGCCTCGCCTGGGTCGGCACCGGCATTTCAGGCGAGCACTACGAAATTGGCAGCGAGGTGGCCGCCCGGTTCAGCAGCAGCCACCTTAAACCCTCACCATCCGGCGAAGGGCGGCAAATGCTCGATCTCTCGGCGGCGAACCGCGACCAGCTTCTCGAAGCGGGCATCCCGCCGTCGCAGGTGCAGTGCTCGGAGCTCTGCTCATACCGGGACGCCGACCGATTCTTCTCCTACCGCCGAGACAACGGCAAAACCGGACGGATGCTTACGCTGATCGGGCTCAGGACTTCTTCAGCTCCCTGACGGCCACCAGCATCGTGCCGAGTTTTTCTTCGAGGTTTTTGAGCGTGGCGAGATCGCCCTCGGAAAGGTCATCGGAAACGACATCGTACTCGGAAAACGAAAGCAGGGTTTTGCCGAGTTTCTGTTCGAGGGAGCGAATCTCTTCGAGTTGCTCCGCACTGAGTTTGGACAGGCTTGATAACATGATGCATCTCCTTGTTATGCGCCGGGTGACGCTGTTGAACGATTCTGAGGGAATCCAGAGAACATCCCGCCCTGAAGAGCGGCGAATTTATTGGGCTCGCTGTTGGTTAACAGCTCTTTTTGGTCTAAATTGGCAATTCTAAATAAAGTGCGTCGGCACTTTTGTTTTTTACCCGTCTCTTATTCTAATAAAGACAATTATCGACAATGAGCAACAATGACCTCCTGAACTACTACCACAGGGCCAACGAGCTGGTATTCAAGGGCCTCATCGAGTTCAGCTGCATGAAAGCCGCTATCGAACTTGACCTTTTCAGCCACATGGCCGAAGGCCCCAAGGACCTCGCAACGCTGGCTGCCGATACCGCATCGGTGCCGCCCCGTCTCGAAATGCTCCTTGAGACGCTCCGCCAGATGCGCGTCATCAAACTTGAGGATGGGAAGTGGTCATTGACCGAGTTCGCAGAGTACATGTTCTCCCCGAACCCGAAAGAGCCGAACCTGCATCAGACCCCGGTTGCCAAGGCTATGGCGTTCCTTGCCGATGATTTCTACATGGGCCTTGCCGACGCCGTCAGGGGCCAGAAAAACTTCAAGGGCCAGGTGCCCTATCCGCCGGTCACCCGTGAGGATAACCTCTACTTCGAAGAGATTCACCGCAGCAACGCCAAGTTCGCCATCCAGCTCCTGCTCGAAGAGGCAAAACTTGACGGCGTCAAGAAGATGATCGACGTCGGCGGCGGTATCGGCGACATTTCGGCTGCCATGCTCAAGCACTTCCCGGAACTCGACTCCACCATCCTGAACCTGCCCGGCGCGATCGAGCTGGTTGACGAAAACGCCGCCGAGAAGGGCGTAGCCGACCGTCTGCGCGGTGCTGCAGTCGATATTTACAAGGAAGACTATCCGGAATCCGACGCAGTTATGTTCTGCCGCATCCTTTACTCGGCAAATGAGCAGCTCACCGAAATCATGTGCAAAAAGGCGATGGACTCCCTTCCGTCCGGCGGTCGCCTGCTGATTCTCGACATGGTCATCGACGATCCGGAAAATCCGAACTTCGACTACCTGAGCCACTACATCCTCGGTGCCGGCATGCCGTTCTCGGTACTCGGTTTCAAGGAGCAGTCACGCTACAAAGAGATCCTCGAAAAGCTCGGCTACAAGGACGTTACCATGGTCAGAAAATACGACCACCTGCTCGTTCAGGCCGTGAAGCCGTAAGAGCGGGAAAGAATTTCCTGACGTGATATTCACTGAAAAGGCTGCCTCATCGGGCAGCCTTTTCTCGTTAGATGATGGGGACAAAGAAACCATTTTCGAGATGCCCCGGAGAAATAGGGCAGGCGCGAGGCCTGCCCCTACAAAACCGCCAATCAACGGCAGCGGGGCAAATTCCCCCAATTATCCATTATCAATTGTCAATCGGACAATTGCTCTTCCGACCGTACAGCTCATGGGCCTGGCGGAGAATCTCTTCGCTGAAGTCGGGGTGAGCTATGGTGGCGAGGGCTTCGGCTCGCTGGCGCATGTTCTTGCCGTGCAGGTTGACGATGCCATATTCGGTAACGACATACTGCACGTGCGCCCGGGTGGTCACGACGCCAGCACCGGGCTTGAGCTGCGGCACGATGCGCGACTGCCCCTTGCGGGTGGTTGCGGGCAGGGCGATGATCGGCTTGCCGCCGGGCGAGAGCGCCGCGCCGCGGATGAAGTCCATCTGACCGCCGACGCCTGAAAAGTGGCGGGTGCCGATGGAGTCGGCGCACACCTGACCGGTCATGTCGATCTCAATGGCGCTGTTGATGGCCGTCACCTTCGGGTTCTTGCGAATCTCCTTCGTGTCGTTCACGTAGTCCGAGCCGAACATCTCAACCAGCGGATTATCGTCTACGAAATCGTAGAGCTTGCGGCTGCCGACCAGGAAGCTCGCCACGATGATCTCGTTGTGCGTCCTCTTGTGGCGCCCCGTTACGACGCCCTTTTCGACCAGATCGACCACACCGTCCGAGAACATCTCCGAATGGATGCCGAGGTCTTTGTGGTTCGTGAGAGCGGCAAGCGTAGCGTCGGGAATTGCGCCAATGCCCATCTGCAGGGTCGCGCCGTCCTCGACGATTGAGGCGATGTGACGGCCGATCTGTCGTTCGACGTCGGTCAGCTCGTGCGGCGGAAGCTCCGGCAGCGGATCGTCAACCTCGACCAGCGAATCGATCTTGCTCACATGCAAAAGCCCCTCACCGTGCGTACGCGGCATGTTGGGGTTGATCTGCGCAATCACGTGCTTTGCCGTGTGCACGGCGGCCCTGGCCGCATCGACCGATACGCCGAGCGAGCAGTAGCCGTGCCGGTCGGGCGGGGAAACGTGCACCAGTGCCACGTCGAGCGGCATGACGTTGTCGTAGAATAACGCTGGCACGTCGCTCAGGAAAATCGGAATCGCGTCGGCATAGCCACACTGCACGGAAGAACGAACGTTCCGGCCAACGAAAAAGGCGTTGAGCCTGAAGCTTTGCTGGTACTCAGGCCTGACGTAAGCCGCGTCACCCTCGGTATGGAGGCTGACAATCTCGACATCACGCAACTGCCCGGCACGCCCGACCATTGCGTCGACCAGCCGCTGCGGCGTTGCAGCTGCGGTATGAATGAACACTCTGTCACCCGATTTGATCGCCATGACGGCATCTTCAGCAGATATTGTCCGGTAGGACATGAACGTAATCTCCTTGTTGAACTGTTTGCGGGCATTCCACTCCTCGGCCAGCCTTCAGCAGCCATGAAGAGGTGGGCACCACGGAAATGTTTTAATGAACACCTTGCTTCTGAAACGAATGAGAAAACAATGTTGTCAGCTGTGGGGCCGGGAAAAGCGGTCTCGCCCTTTTCCCGGCATACCTTACGGCAGGGGAGAGTTGTTTTTCCGACGCAGATAGGCTGGAGTATCAGCCGAGCCTTTGTTAATCTGTTCGTCATCGCCACTCTCGGGCGTAAGAGGCTTCTTGCCTTCCGCAGGCTCCCCGGTACGGCCAATGTCAAAAGGCTCAGAAATGGAGAGATTTCTGCGGATATAGGCAGGAATCTTGCGGTCCTCAACCGCCTGTTCGGGCACCCCGACGGCTGTCGGATGCGCCGGACGGCCAAAGCCCTGCGCTGACGGGGCTGAAGACGTGGAGGACTCCTTGCGGGCTGATGATGGTGAAGAGGCCTGTTGCTGCTCCTGCTCCACTCTTTTGAAGCCGGTGACGATCACCGTCACGCGAATCTCACCCCCGACCTGCGGCTCATCGACATAACCGTTGATGATTTTTGCCTCGCTGCCGACCTGCTCTTCGATGTAATTCATGGCGTCGGCAATGTCGCGCATGGTCACGTCGCCGGTGATGTTCACAAGCACACCCTTGGCGCCGCGCATCGCGACCCCCTCCATCAGCGGGCTGGTGACAGCATCCGACGCGGCCTTCAAGGCGCGCCGCTCACCAGCCGCAGCCGCCGAGCCCATGACGGCGTCGCCCGCGCTCTGCATGATGCTGCGTACGTCGGCGAAATCGACGTTGACGTGCCCGTGGTGGGTGATGATGTCGGCAATACCTTTGACCGCCCGGAACAGCACGTCGTTGGCCATGTTGTAGGCCTCGGTGGCGCTGACCCCCTCATCGGCGATGCTAAGAATTTTCTCGTTTTCGACGATGATGAGCGTATCGATGTATTTGCGCAGCTCGGTGATCCCCCCGTCGGCAATGCGAGCCTTGATCTGCCCCTCGAAGCTGAACGGGCGGGTGACCACACCGATGGTGAGAATACCCATGTTGCGGGCGATGGAAGCCACAATCGGCGCCGCGCCAGTGCCGGTGCCCTTACCCATGCCTGCGGCGATAAAGACCAGATCCGCACCGCGCAGCTGGGTTGCGATCAGTTCACGATCATCCTCGGCTGCCAGCCGTCCCTTGCCCGGATCGGCTCCTGCGCCCAGTCCGTTGGTCGCCTTTTTGCCGATCTGCACCCGCACCGGAGCTTTCGAGTTCAGAAGCGCCTGGCGATCGGTATTGAACACCACGAATTCGGCGCCGCTGATCTTCCGGTCAATCATGTTGTTGACCGCGTTACCGCCGCAACCGCCGACGCCGACGATCTTGATGTTGACTCCGCTGCCCTGATCTGCGTCGAACAGGCCCGGATCGAGTTCAAATGCCATACTGATCTATCCCTTGTTTATCCTGTCATTGCAGGGTGCATTCTGTGCTGTAACTATAACTGGTCCCAGAACTTCTTGAGGCGGTCCACAAACTTGTTGCCCGCGGATTGATCCTGGGCTGAGTCGCCGCCCGAGCCATCCGGATCGGATGACTGAGAAGCTCCTGCGCCGGATTCCTGTCCGGGAACCGAAGGCTCGGCCATACCGTGATCCTGATCAAGATTGTTTTCCAGCGAGTGGGCTACGAGGCCCATGACGGTAGCGTACATCGGATTGTTGACCGCATCCTTGATGCCACCCGACACCCCTTCAGGATAGCCGGTGCGCACATCGAGGCCAAGAATATCCCTGGCCAGCTCCACGGTGCCCGGCAAAAGCGAACCGCCGCCGGTAATGATCGCCCCCGCATTCAGATACTCGTAATAGCCCGAGCGCTTGATGATGTCGCGCACCAGCTCGAAAATCTCCATCATGCGAGCCTCGATGATGACGGTCAGCGAGCTTTTCGGCAGGGACTTGCGTGGGCGTCCCTCGATGCCGTCAATCGTAATCTCCTCATCCTCTTCCAGCAGCTTCGACCAGGCACATCCGTGCTGAATTTTCACCTTTTCTGCCACGTCGTTGAGCGCCTTCACTCCGAAAGCGACGTCGTGCGTCACGTCGTTTGCCGCTACCTTGATCACCTCGGAGTAGCGGATCGCGCCGTCGATGTAGATGGCAACCTCGGTCGTTCCACCGCCGATGTCGATCACCACCGTGCCGCTCCGTTTCTCGCTTTCTTTCATGACAGCCAGCCCGGAGGCAACCGGCTCGAAGGTCATCGCGTTGACTTCGAGGCCCGCCTTTTCGATGCACTGCTTGATGTTGCGAATCTTGGTGCGCAGCCCGACGACGATGTAGGCGCTGCCGCGCATAATCATGCCCGCCATGCCGATAGGATCGAGCACTCCCTCCTGGTCATCGACGATGAACTCTTGCGGAATGACGTGGATGATCTCGTGGTCGATGTCGAGGTAGCGGATGTTGGTCTTGGCCTTTTCGAGGAAGCGCCGCACATCGGACTCGTTGACAATGCCCGACTGGTTGACGCTGATTTCGGAATTGCTGTAGATGCAGTGAACGTGCGCGCCGGAGATTCCGACGTTCACGCCTTTGATTTTGATGGAGGACTCGCGTTCGGCATCGGCAACTGCCTTTTTGATAGCATCAACCGTCTTGTTGATGTTGACCACCGTTGCGCGCTGCAAACCTTCGGAGTTGGCGCGCCCTTTACCGAGCACGTTGAGCTTGCCGAGATCATCCTTTTCAGCGACAACGACGCAAACCTTGGTGGTACCTATATCGAGACCGATTACAATATTGCTCTTGAGCATGAGGCGTTCTGTGTTCAATGTTGGGCACCGCTGTTGATTTGTACCAAAACGCGATAATCGCGTGTCAGGACGAGTCGGGTACGCTCAGCACTCTTCGCCTCATCCGCCTTCGCCATGGGCTTCTCACAATAATAAAGAGAGAATCCCGGATGTTCATCCGTATGTCGAGCGCCTTCCGGTAATGCAGGTGGGGCCTATGGCGCTGCAGGCTCTGCCTCAGACTCCGGCTCACTGGCGAACACCCTGTCCCGGAAACGAAGATCGACCGACTCGTAACAATCTATACCCTTTTTGGCTACAACCTGTTGCCAGAATATCTCGAATTTTTTCAATTTTTCCTTGAAATTCCCCTCATTACCGACAACAAACCGAATGGGCGAACCCGCTACGGAAAACCAGGTACGGTTGTCTGGCGCGAGATGAATTTCCGAAAGCAGCAAACCCGCATGAGGTGCTGCAGCAAACGCATCAATCAAGGCGAACAGCAGTTGGCGGTCCGCCTCATTCAGGCGATTCACACCTCTGGCGGGGGCCGAACCAAGGCGTGCAGCGCCCGACACCCTCACCAGCCGGTGAAAACGGGCTGAAACCCCTTCATCGGGAAGCACGAAACCTTCAGTATCAATAACCCTGTGCCGCTGACCTTTCACAAGCAGCGCGGCTGGACGGCGCTCCTCGATAACCACCCGCAGAATACCGTTCAGCTCCTTGCTGATCGCCATGCTTCTGATCCAGGGTTCGGGAGAGAGCGCCCGGCGAACATCGTCGATACTAACATCTTCAAGCGGCTGGGCTCTGAAACGGACAAGTCGCTCATCCAGATCAGATGCAGGAATCAGGCTTGCGCCGCTGACGATCACCCTTTCGACTTTGACACCCTGCTTCCACTGCGTCGCGTACCAGGCAAGCGCGGCTACCGCCATAAGCAGAAGCACCAGCATGATCATGATGACCGGCGTAGCGCCGAACAGGCGACGGAGCTTGCCTGAGCGAGGCGCCGAGTGCTCTGCTTCGGGCAGCTCGGGCTCGTTGCCGGGCAGCTCGCTCAACGGCTCCTCATGCCACGGTTCACGATCCTGATTTTCCATCGCTGCACTCTCCGTTATAACTGGGCAGGATCATCCCGCCGCCCCGGTTGCGGTTTCTCCTCCGGCGCACATTGCCGCAAAGCGCGTAGCCAGATGGGTGATGTCACCTGCTCCCATAAAAAGAATCAACGTGTCGGAGCCGGCCTCATTTTGAAGGGACGCAAGCAGCTTTTCGCTGTCCGGCGCGAACGTCACCTCTTTTGCTCCGGCCTTGCGTGCCGCCTCGGCGACCAGCTCGCCGGTCACGCCCGGGAAATCTTCAGCGCGCTCCCGCGACGGGTAGATGGCGGCAACGTAAATCGCGTCGGCCCGCGAGAGCGCCCAGCCGAACTCGACGGCGAACTCCGCGGTGCGAGAGTAGAGGTGCGGCTGGAGCACAGCCACGATGCGATGCTCTTTCCAGCTCGCCTGAGCCGCCCGGACAGTCGCCTTGACTTCGGAGGGATGGTGTGCGTAATCGTCGATAACCAGCAGGCCATCGTCGCCTTTGTATTTTGTCTGGAACCGGCGGCGCATCCCGGCGTAGGCCCCAAGTCCGGCGATAATCTGCTCCGCTGGCAGACCGATTTCAAGGCCAACCGAAAAGGCGGCCAGCGCATTGAGCACGTTGTGGCGGCCCGGAACGCCGAGCCGCACACCGGGGTAGCGGTCGCCAAAAGCCTCGACTGTGAAAGAAACGCCCCCCTCACCGGGCTCGATTTCCGTAGCCATCACGTCGGCGGGTTCCTCGATCCCAAAGGTGGTGTAGCGCCGGTTCAGGCGCGGAATCAAGCTCCGGATTTCAAGCCAGTCCACACAACAGATCACGCGCCCGTAAAAGGGCACCTTGTTGGCGAACTCAGCAAAGCTGTCGCGCAGGTTGTCCATCGTGCCGTAAGTGTCCATGTGCTCCGATTCGAGGCTGTTGACCACCGCAATAGTCGGGGTGAGCTTCAGGAAGGCACGGTCATACTCGTCGGCCTCGATCACCATGTACTTGCCCTTGCCAACCACCGTGCTGCCCTTCAGGTAGTCCGACACACCGCCGATCATCACGGTCGGTAACTGACCGGATTCGAGCAGCATGGTCGCGATCATGGCTGTGGTACTGGTCTTGCCGTGGGTGCCTGAGACGCAGACGCCAACCTTGTAGCGCATCAGCTCGCCGAGCATCTCGTCGCGCTTGATGACCGGAATGCCGAGCTTCTCGGCAGCCTGAATTTCAACGTTGCTGCCTGGGCGCACCGCAGAGGAGTAGACCACCACATCGCTTTCTCCGACATGTTCGGCCTCATGGCCTTGCCAGACGACCGCGCCAAGCTCACGCAACTTGTCAATCACCTCGCCCGAAGCCAGGTCGGAACCGCTGACCGAAAAGCCAGATTTCAGCAACAGCTCGGCGATAGCGCTCATGCCCGCGCCACCGATGCCGACGATATGCACATTCCTCGTTCTGCCCAGATCCATAGTGACTTCCACTCCTTACGATTTTGATAGCGCAATAATTCTTCCTGCCAGCTCGGCGGCAGCCCCCGGATGCCCCTCGCCTCTGGCAGCACGCCCCATGCTTTCGAGCCGGTCGCTGTCGACGATAAGATCGAGAATCGCGTCGAATGATGCATCGTCGGCGAGATCGGTATCCTCGATCATAATCGCTGCTCCCGCCTTGACCAGCGCACGCGCGTTGTGGCGCTGGTGATCCGCTGCCGCATAGGGGTAGGGGGCAAGCACCGAGGCTTTGCCGAGATTGGTCAGCTCGGCGAGGCTTGAGGCGCCCGCCCGGCAGAGCACCAGGTCGGCCGCGCCGTACGCCTTGCCCATCTCCTGAATATACGGCCCGATCCAGCGTGTCGCGGATGGCGAAACCTCCGACTGAACCCGCTCGGCGTCGAGCGAACCGGTCTGCCAGATGAGATTCACCTTGCCGTCGAGCCGATCGCAAAAGCGAAGCATCGCGTTGTTGATCGCCCTCGCCCCGCGGCTTCCGCCGAACACCAGGAGCGTCGGCAGATCGCTTCGGAGACTGAAAAAGTCAAGGCAGGCCTCGCGCGGCTCGGCAGGAAACTCGCGAGCCGGGTTGCCGGTCACGAACACCTTCGGGCTATCGCCGAAAAATTTCCGACTTTCAGCGAACGACAGATGCACCTCTGAAGCCATGCGGGCCAACATGCGGGTAGTCACGCCGGGAAAGGCGTTCTGCTCCTGAATCAGCGTCGGGCATCCCGAAAGCTGCGCAGCCAGCAAAAGCGGCGCGCTCACATAACCGCCTGTACCGACCACCGCGTCAGGCTTCTCCTTCCGGATGATCGCGAAAGCCTGCGCTAGCGCGGATGCGAAATCCTTCAGCACCCCCACGTTCGCCGCCAGATCGCGCAGCGAGCGCCCACGCTTCAACCCTCGAACCGGAAGCAGATGCAGCGGATAGCCGAGGCGCGGCACCTCGGTCGCTTCGATCCCCGCCGGGGTGCCCGCGAAGGAGATTTCAACGCCGGGCACGCGCTTCTTCAGCTCGGCGGCCATTGCCACGCCGGGGTAGAGATGACCACCGGTTCCCCCTCCGGCAAACAGCACTTTCATGATCCTCCTCCCTTCGACCCGAGCATCGCCTCGGCACGCTGCGCGATCTCCGCCTTTTTCCGGTAACGCGAAATACTCACCAGCATCCCGATACCGAGTGAATTGAACAGCAACGCCGTGCCGCCGTAACTGATGAAGGGCAGCGCCACGCCGGTGGTCGGCATCAGATGGCTGGCCACAGCAATGTTGATGAAGGCATACAGCACGATGGCGAAGGTCACTCCCGTGGCCACGTAACGACCATAAAGATCGGGAGCGTGCTTGGCAATGATGATGCCGCAGGCAAACAGCCCGGCAAAGAGCAAAAGAAGCACCAGCGCACCGATAAAACCGTACTCCTCGCCAATGACCACGAACACGAAATCGTTGTAGGAGAGCGGCAGATAAAGCTCCCGCTGCTTGCTTGCCCCGAGGCCCAGACCGAACAGGCCGCCATTCCCCAAGCCAATCAGCGCCTGGCGCACCTGATAGCTCAACTCGTTTTCACCACCGACAAAACCGATCAGCCGAGCCATCCGGTATGGGGCAGCGATCGCAAACACCCCGGCGATCGGAATCAGCGCTGCCGCTGTGGCGAGCAGATACTTGACCCTGACGCCGCCGATAAACATCAGCGTAAAACCTATCAGCGCAATGAGCGATGAGGTGCTGAAATTGGGCTCGAGCGCAACAAGGATGACCACGGTCATCAGCAGAATCAGCATCGGATAGTAACCGGTGTGCAAATCCCTGATGTGGCTTCGCTTGTCGGCAAGCATCCGCGAAAAGTGCAGGATGATGGCATACTTGGCCAGATCGGATGCCTGAAACTTCAGCGGGCCAACTCCGAGCCAGCGGGCCGCCCCGTGAATGACCCCGAACAGTTTGAGCACAAGCAGCATGGCCAAAGCCACGATGCTCAGGAACAGAAGCAGTTTGCTGACCTTTCTGAGCAGATGGTAGTCGATGTGCCCGACCACAAAAATCACACCCAGCCCGAGCGACGCAAAGGTAAGCTGACGCCAGAGGAAGTACTGCGGATTGGCAAATTTCTTCTCCGCCCAGCCAGCGCCGCTACTGTAAACCACAACGATGCCAATGCACATCAGCACCACGACGATGAAAAGCAGCAGCTTGCCCGCGATGGCTTCGCCGCGGAACGGTTGCGCCGGGAGCAGCTCCGGGGCGTCCACCGGGCTTTTTGCCATATCGTAGTTCATCATGATGCCATCTCCTGAACCAATTGCTTGAACCGCCGGCCACGCTCTTCGAAATTGGCGAACATATCGAAGCTTGAACAGGCGGGCGAAAAGAGCACGCTGCCGCCGGATTTCGACGACCGACAGGCCAACTCGACAGCCTCCTGAAGCGACGTAGCCTCGACGACCGGCACCACGCCACGGAAGGCCTCGGCGATCTTGCCGCGCGACTCACCGATGGCCACGATGCAGGAGACCTTTTCCCTGACCAGCGCTTCGATGGAGGCGTAGTCGTTGCCCTTGTCGCGCCCTCCGACGATGAGAACCATACCCGCCGGAACGGTCTGGAGCGCCTGACGCATGGCGTTGACGTTGGTCGCTTTCGAGTCGTTGATCCAGTCCACGCCGCAGAACGAGCCGACAAACTCCTGCCGGTGCTCGACGCCACCGAACTCCGCGAGGCTCCGGCGCGTTGCTTCGTCCCGAACACCTGCCGCGCGGGCAGCCGCCACTGACGAGAGCACATTGTACAGGTTGTGCTCACCGCGGAACCCCGGCTTCATAACCTCATCGACCGGCATGAATTGCTCCGTCAGGCCAGCCGTCCGGATGACGATCCAGCCGTCGGTAACCGAAACGAAATCCTCCGGACCACCCTCAAGCGACTCGGCCTTCAGTCCGGTACGCACCACCCTGAACGGCCACGGCCCGTCACCCTTGAAATGGGCGCGCAACAGCGGATCGTCGTGGTTGTAGATGAGCGTATCCCCGGCCCCCTGCGAGGCGTGGATGCGGAACTTCGCTCTGGCATAGGCGTTGATGTCGCCGCCGTAGCGATCCATGTGGTCGGGCGTGATGTTGGTCAGCACGGCGATATTTGGCCGGAACGAGCTGCACCCTTCGAGCTGGTAGCTGCTCAGCTCCAGCACGGCGATGTCGTCCGGATTCATGCCGGAGACTTCAGACGAAAAAGGAGTACCGATGTTCCCGACGCTGAAGGCGCGGTATCCGCAAGCCAAGCCATCCTCCCGGCAGATGCTGTGAATGAGCGTGGCCGTAGTGGTCTTGCCGTCCGTGCCGGTGATACCGATGATCCGCGCCTGGCAGAACCACGATGCCAGCTCGATCTCGCTGACCACAGAAATGCTTCGCTCCTCCATCTCCCGGATGACCGGGGCGGTCCGCGGAATACCGGGGCTCACCACACACAATTCCGCCTCGAACACCCGCTCCGAGTGCCCGCCCTCTTCGAACGGCACGCCGAGCTCGCGCATTTGCTCCGCAGCTTCGGCGTTGATGGTGCCGAACTCGCTGACCAGCGGACGCGCTCCGGCACTGGCTAGCAGGCCAGCCGCAGCCACTCCGCTTTTTCCGGCGCCGATAACCGACACCGCGACACCTTTCAGCGCTTCGGGTTTCACGTTATCTCAGTTTCAGGGTCATGAGGCTTGTCAAAAACAGCAGGATCGAGATGATCCAAAAGCGGATAACAATCTTCTGCTCCGGCCATCCCTTGAGCTGGAAATGGTGGTGCAGAGGAGCCATCAGGAAAATTCGCTTGCCCACGCCAGTCCGCCATTTGGTAATTTTGAACCAGGCCACCTGCATGGAGACCGACAGCGTCTCGATGAAAAAGATTCCAGCCAGCACCGGCAGGAGCAGCTCCTGCTTGATCATGAGCGCAATCACCGCAATGGCGCTACCGAGGGCCAGCGACCCCGTGTCGCCCATGAAGACCTCCGCCGGATTGGAGTTGAACCAGAGAAAGCCGACACAGGCCATGACAATCGCCATGCTGACCACGGCAATCTCTCCAGCTCCGGAGATGAACGGAATGCTCAGGTACCCGGCATAGACGGCGTTACCACCAAGGTAGGCAAAGAGGCCGAGAGCCATCGTCACGATTGCTGCGTTACCCGCCGCCAGACCATCGAGGCCGTCGGTCAGGTTCACCGCATTTGAAACCGCCGTGATGATGAAGATCACCACAGGAATGTAAAAGATGCCGTAATCGACCGAGAAGTTTTTCAGGAACGGCACGCTCGTTTTGGAGAGCAGCACTGAAAAGGCTGGATCCTGCCAGGTGTAGACGCCGACAACCAGCCCAAGAGTTATCTGGCCGGCCAGCTTGTACTTGCCGGCAAGCCCGCCCTTGATCTTCAGCACCACCTTGCGGTAGTCATCGATGAAGCCGATCAGCCCCATCCAGAGCACCGCAAGCATGATCAGCCAGACATGCGGATCATCGAACTTGGCCCAGAGCAGCGCCGAAATTTCAACCGCCAGAATGATGAGCAAGCCGCCCATCGTGGGGACATCTTTTTTCTTGCGATGCTCCTCCGGAGCCTCCTCCTTGACCGGCTCGACAAAACGGGATTTGAGGAAGCGAATGAACGCCGGTCCGGCAAACACGGTGATCAGAAGAGCCGTGATGGCAGCCGCACTCGCCCTGAAGGTCAGGTATTCGATCACCCGCATTCCCGGCGGGTTGAACATTTCGTTGATGTATCGAAGAAGATAGTAGAGCATTGGTCAGTCAGATACTTCCTTGATTGGGGTCATTCGTTTCACAAGCGATTCGGCAGCCAGTTCGAGCTTCATGCCGCGTGACCCTTTGAAGAGCACTGCATCGCCCGGCCTGATGTAGTCGCCGAGGAAGGCGTTGAGATCGTCCATGTCGTCAAAATGGCCGAGGCAGCGCTCTTGCGCATTCTGGCAACAGGAACCGGCAAGCGGCCCGATAGTGACGCAACCGTCGATTGGCAGCTGGCGAATATAGTTGCCGATCGATTCATGTTCAAGCGCTGCATTGCCGCCCAGTTCGAGCATGTCGCCAATCACAGCGAGCTTCCGGCCCGAGCATTCGAGACCGGCAAGCGTGTCGAGCGCGAGGCGCACCGAGTCGGGATTGGCGTTGTAGGTGTCGTTGAGCACCACCACACCGCCCGCTTCCAGCAGCTCCATGCGTTTCCACCCGCTGGCTGGCATCAGGCTTCCGAGGCCGCTGGCGATCTGTTCGGGCGCGAGACCGAAGTGCGCGCCGACCGCAGCCGCTGCCACGGCATTCGTGACGTTGTGGCGGCCGATGAAGTTCATAGCAACCGGCTGGCGGATTCCAGCTTCGGAACAGAGCATGAACGAGATGCGGCCCACCCGGTCGCTGCCGACCTCATCGGCCCACCACGCACGCGGCTCGCCCGGCATTGCTCCGTAGCAGATTTTGCGCGACAGCGACGCACCGGCCGAGGCAAGACGATGGTCGTCGAGATTGACGAAGGCGGTGCCACCGCTTGCTTCGAGATAATCGAACAGCTCGGCTTCGGCTTTGGCAACCCCGTCGAGGGAACCGAAAAATTCGAGGTGCTCGTGGCCGATGTTGGTCAACAGGCCATGCGTCGGTTTGGCCAGCGAAGCCAGAAATACCATCTCGCCGGGGTGGTTGATGCCCATCTCGATCACCGCCATCTCGGTATCGCGGCGCAGTTGGAACAGGGTCAGCGGCACGCCGAGATGGTTGTTGTAGTTGCCCTGCGTCACCCGCACCTTGAAGACGGTGGAGAGCACCGCGGCCACCATCTCCTTGGTGGTGGTCTTGCCGTTGCTGCCGCCGATGCCGATCACCGGAATGTCGAACCGCTCCCGGTAGGCCGTAGCGAGCTGCTGAAAGGCTGCGACCGGATCGTCAGCAATCAGAAATCGGCGGCCTTCGCCCTGATGCTCTGCGCCGTGCTGGCTGAACCACTCGCTCGACACCACTACCCACGACGCACCGTTGGCGAACACCTCGCCAACGAAGCGGTGGCCGTCGGTGCGCTCGCCCGGCAAGGCTACAAACACCGCGCCCTCGACCACCTTGCGCGAATCGATCACCACCACCGGATCGACGAGCGAGTACCGCTCATCGACATCCGAGGCCTCGATCCGGCCTGCACGGTTGAAATCGCTGTAGATCAGCGCCCCTTTCATGACTGCTCCTTTACTTCCCGTTCAAAATGCACTTCCGAAAAACAAGCCTCTAGCGTCTCACGGTCAGAGAAATGGCGCTTCACGCCTTTGATCTCCTGATACTCTTCATGCCCCTTGCCAGCCACCAGCAGAATGTCGCCAGCGCCAAGCCCCTCGACAGCCTGCCGGATGGCTTCAGCGCGATCGGAAATTCTGAGATGCATCCGGCCCGCCATACCTGCCTCAATCTCGTCGAGAATCGCTTCGGGCGATTCGTCGCGCGGATTATCGGAGGTGAGGATGACCCTGTCGGCAAGCTCGGCGGCGATGCGGCCCATCTCGGGGCGCTTCTTCCGGTCGCGATTGCCGCCGCAGCCGAACACCACCGAGAGCTTCGAGCCAGAGGGCGTCACCGCACGCAGGGTTTCGAGCGCCTTCTGCAGCGCATCGGGCGTGTGGGCGTAATCGACAACGCCACAGCGGGTGCGGTCGGCACTCCAGACCCGCTCCATCCGCCCCGGCACGGCCTCCGATTCGGCAAGTCCGGCAAGCGCCGTTGCGGGATCGATACCAAGGCCGATGCCTACCGCGAAGGCTTCGAGCATATTCATCACATTGTACTCGCCAGGAAGCGGAACCTGCATGATTGCCGACCAACCACCAAAGCTGACTTCGGCTGTTGTGCCTTCAACCGTCGAAGCGGAGATGAACGCCCGAAAACGGTGATCCGGCTCGCAGAGCGGCAACTCGCCGGAAAGCGAGCAGCAGTAACGCTGCTCTTTTGGAAGTCCGGTGGACATGAACGCTGCCTGTGGATCGTCGGCGTTGAGAACGGCGAAACCATCATCGTCGAGTCGGTCGAAAAGCAAGCGCTTGGCTGCGGCGTACTTCTCCATCGTTTCGTGAAAGTCGAGATGCTCCGGCGTGAGGTTGGTGAACACGGCTGACCTGAAGCGCAGGCCGTGCACGCGATCGAGCACAAGCGCGTGGGAGGAGACCTCCATCACCACCGCCCGGCATCCTGCATCGACCATCTGCCGGAAAAGCGCATGCAGCCCGTTCGACTCCGGGGTAGTGCGTTCGAGCGGGATATCACGATTGCCGATGCGGCACAAACCCGTGCCGATGTACCCGGCGGGAATGCCGGCAGCGTTGAGCATCGAGGCGATCAGTCGCGCGGTGGTGGTTTTGCCGTTCGTGCCGGTCACACCGATCAGCATGAGCTGGTCCGATGCGTTCCCGTAGCAGATTTTCGACAGCTCGGCGAGCGCCTTGCGACTTTCGGTGACGAGCAGGTAGCAGACACCGTCCCGCAGTTCGTCAGGCATGGACTCGCAAACCACTGCAACCGCTCCGGCCTCGATGGAGCTGTCGATATGCAGATGCCCGTCGGTGATGAAGCCGCGTACAGCCACGAATATCCAGCCCGGAGCGATCTGACGCGAATCGCAGCTCACGCCCGCGATCCGATGCTCGGCATCGCACGCGCCCCGCCGCTCGACAAGACCTCCGAGTCCGGCGATCAGCTCTCCAAGCTGTGCCATCGCGCTTGCGTTCTCCGTTTCACTCATCGCTCTTTTCCTTATTGTTCCGCTCCAGATGCACCGTCACCCTCGACTCTTTTTGAACCTTTGTCCCTGGCGCCACGCTCTGCGAGGTCACGAGCCCCTCATTGTCACCGGTACGGGCCATCGACAGGCCATGCCATTCGAGCAGCCTGGAAGCCTCACGGGCTGTAAGCCCCTTCAGCTCGGGCACGGCCACAGTCGTAATGTTGTCGAGCCGCTCCCGCTCCGGCGATTTCAGCTCGAGCCGCTGCTGCATTTCGGGCGAACAGGCCAGCGAACGGCCACAAATTCTGGAAAACACCGGCGCGGCAACAGTTGACGCATAATACGCCGCCTTCGGCTCATCGACAACGATAATCGCCGCATATTGAGGATCTTCAGCCGGGAAATAGCCGACGAACGACGAAAGATAGTGACGCCAGCCCTGATAGCTTCCGTTGTGCAATTTCTGCGCGGTTCCGGTCTTGCCAGCCACAGTAACCCCCTCGATAGCAGCAGTCTTGCCGGTTCCCTCTTCGACCACCGGCTGGAAATATTCTTTGGTCATGTAGCGGGCCGTTTCGGCTTTCAGAACCTGCGCCACCTTCTCGGGCTCGGTCTCGGTAACAATCTTGCCATCCGGATCGATGACGCGCCGGACGATGTAGGGGCGCATCCGCACTCCTTCGTTGGCCAGCGTCGCATAGGCCTGAAGCACCTGCAACGGCGTTGCCATCACCTGATAGCCATACCCCATCCACGGCAGTGTCAGTTTGCCCCAATCCTTTATCGCCTTGAGCCGCCCAGCCGACTCGCCGAGCAGCCCAATGCCGGTTTTTTTACCGAAACCGAACTCACTGGCATAGTGGTAAAACTCTTGCGGTCCCAGCTCCATCGCAGTAGTGGCGGCGACAACATTGCTCGACTCGGTGATAGCCTGTCGAAAGGGAATAATACCGAGAGGCTCGTGATCTCTGACCGGTTTGCCATGAACCATCAGCAAGCCGTCATGGCCATCCACCAAGCGCGAAGCCTGCCACTGAAGGGCCTCGGTCGCACCCGCAGCCATGACGATCTTGAAGGTCGAGCCCGGCTCGAACATGTCGGTAACCGCACGATTGCGCATCCTTGCAAAGGTTAGCCCTTTGCGGCTGTTCATGTCGAAGCTGGGGTAATTGGCCATGGCAAGAACCTCGCCACTCCTGACATCCATCACAATGCCCATAGCCGCCTTGGCCTGCTGCTCACTGACCGCCCGCATGATCTCATCCTCGACAATGGCCTGCACATCGGCATCGATAGTCAATTCGACATCGTTTCCCGCGATCGAAGGCGACTGATCGACGTCAGGCGCAGGGTAGAGCTCACCGGTTGCCGAGCGGTAAAAAACACGGGTGCCGTCCGTTCCCCGAAGCTGCTCCTCAAAGCTCTTTTCGAGACCACTCACGCCAAGGTTATCACGGTCGGTCAAACCGATAAGCTGGGCTGCTACATTGAGGTAATGGCGCTGTTGCTCACGTCTGAAATCGACCCCCTTCAGGCCGGCGGTCATGAGCTCGGCAGCCTGCGAGACTGGCACGTTGCGCTCCATCCAGACAAAGCGCTTTTTCCGCCTCAGCTTTCTGAGGTAGTGCGCCCGGCTCTTGCCGAAACGCTTTGAAAAAAGTCGGGCAATCTTATCCCTGTCTTTCACAATGGAAGGGTCGGCGAAAAAAGAGATGCTCTCGACGCTTTTGGCAAGCGGTCGTCCATGCCGGTCAAGAATACGTCCACGGCGACCCTGCTCGGTCACGACGCTGACATACTGCCGGTTTGCCTTTGCCCGGTATTTAGCGACGTCGAGCACCTGAATTTTCAGCAGTTGCCCCACGATAGCCACAAAGAACACAAGCATGAACACCACAACGATGCCAAGACGCAGGCCAAAATTCCTGTCGTCGGAGTCCCCACCGCTCTGCTGTGTCACGCGCTCTTCATTCATGCAATGCCGCCACAGAGGCGCGTCAAGGCTTTAATTCTACCGGAGGGACTGGGGATGCGTCGAGGCCAAGTGCCTGGGCATGTCCGGTAATGTTACGGATGCTCTGCAACTGCCTGACCTGCAACTCCTGCGCAGTGGTGACGCTGGTGCTGATCCGCAACTTCTCGCGCAGACGCTCGTTGCGCTTGGCCAGATCGTTGATGGCCAGGGTGCTGCTGATCTGGAACAGAAAGACCCCCGTTAGTGCAAGAAGGTACAAAAAGCTCTTCAGGCGCAGGATGGCGCCAAGATCGAACACCGCCGAAGAAAGCTTTGGAGATGCCTGCTGAACCGGTTCGGGGTCGTAACTACGAAATGACTGCCTGCCACGGAACAGCTCGATCCCGGCAAGCCCGTAACCGCCCATCGGACTGGAATCACTCTTTTCGCTAAAAAACTCTTTCGCTTTACCCGCAAGGCCGGTAAAAGAGCTTCCGGCACGCTTTAAAACGCTCACGGCACACCTCCTTGTCAGGGTTAAAGTTTCTGAATAACTCTGAGACGCGCACTCCGCGCTCTCGGATTACGACTGATTTCATCCTCACCGGCCTGCACCGATTTTCTGATCACCAGCTCAGCTTCAGCCGGCTTGAGCGGCTCTCGCAATGGCAGCCCTTTCGGTCCCCAGTCCGCCGTGCAACGAGCACTGAAAAAGCGCTTGACGATCCGGTCTTCGAGGGAGTGGTAACTGATCACCGCAAAACGTCCGCCAGGCGAAAGCACGGAAAAGCCATCTTCAAGCGCTTGCTGCAGAACACCGAGTTCATCGTTGACCTCGATCCGTAACGCCTGGTAAATCCTCGAAAGGGTCTTGATGGGGGAGTCCTTTCGAGGGCAGGCCCGACGAACCACCTCGGCAAGCTGGCCGGTGGTCGTGATGGACTCAACCTTTCTGGCGCTCACCACAGCTCTTGCAATCCTGCCGCCATGCGCCTCTTCGCCGTACCTGAAAAACAACCGCGCCAACGCCTGCTCATCATAATCGTTGACAATATCGGCAGCCGTCAGCGGGCCGTCCGGATCCATCCTCATATCGAGCGGGCCGTCCCTGAGATAACTGAATCCCCGGACAGGCGTATCGATCTGGAAAGATGAGACCCCCAGGTCGAGCAGCAGCCCCATGACCTCCATGCCCTCTCCTTGCCCGTGCATAACCGGAGCAAGCAGCTCCCGAACCATGCTGAAGTTGCCTCTGAGCAGTATCGCCCTGTCGCCAAAATCCCGAAGCTTCTGCCCGGCGGCTTCAAGCGCGTAGCTGTCCTGATCGATGCCCACCAAAAGCGACTCGCCATCGAGCGCGTCAAGCCGACGGAGCAGCTCCAGCGAGTGCCCGCCGCCGCCAAGCGTCCCGTCGATGTAGATTCCCGGCCGCGTGACAAGGAGCGACGTGGTCGCATTGGCCAGAACCGGCTCATGATACTCCTGATGTCCCATCACCTTTGACATATCGGTTGGCAAGCCCGGAGAAACTTCCCGCGTTATCGGTCAGAAGCTGTGTAAGTCTGTCCGGGTTCCAGACGATCATCTTCGCGTTGGCGCCGATCACGACCGCCTCGCGGTCGATTCCGGCATGGTCGAGCATCTCCCGTGAAAGCGCAATTCTTCCAGAGCGATCGAGCTCAAGCTGATCGAGGCGGGCATAGATCATGGTGGTCAGCAGGCGCTCTTCGGGGTTGAAATCGGAAAGCTTGAGCAGCTGATGCTCTTTTTCATTCCAGACCGCAGGTTCGTAGAGTTCAAGGGAACCGTCATCAGCTTTGAAGACGTAGAGCACCTCGCTCCGCTTCGCTTTGTCCGCACCAAGCTCATCCTTCTGACGAAGGAATTTTCGACGAAACCTGGCCGGAATCAGAAGCCGGCCCTTGTCGTCAACGGTGTGCTGCTCTCTACCGATGAATCCGGGCATAATCTCCCCACTTTTTCCCACTTTTCCCCACTTTGAATGTAGGCAATCGAAAGTTCAAAAAAAATAGTACACTCAAGTCCGGAGAGGCAAAAAACAGTAATAAAGCAGAAACAGTGCGATGCCATCCAAGTACCGCGAAACCGTGATCGACGGCTACAACCTGATTCACAAACTCCGCAACATCGCGCCCGGCGAACCTATGGCCGCTATGCGGGAAAGGCTCGAAGTGATGCTCTCTCGCTACCGGCAGAAAAGCCGTCGGCACGTTACCGTAGTCTATGATGGCGGCGGTGGGCCTAGACCGCATTCGTTGCGGAGCAGCGTTGAGGTCGTCTATAGCGGCTCGCTCAAATCCGCTGACCGCTGGATCATCGACCATGCTCGATCGCTGGAGCCACGCCCCGGCATGATGCTTGTGATCAGCTCCGATCGTGAAATCCAGCGACATGCTACCGCATGGGGCGCTCGCTGCATCGATTCTGAAACCTTTATCGAGGAGCTGGCGGCAATGGGTATCACCGCCAATGGCGGTGGGGGCAAATCCAGCAAGGCCGCAGAGAAAGGAGCTGACTCAAACCCGCTGTCCGACAAAGAGGTAGACTACTGGCTCAGGATGTTCGACAGGAAAAAATGAGGCGCACAAACCGCCGACATTTCTTTTGACAATTTATTATACTTAATGGCGTCTTGAACGTTTGTGCATGGCCACGCCTTTGGCGGAACTGCGGGCCAGCTCCCGTGTGCAGGACACCCGATTGAACTTATATTTACGCATCCCCTTAACCGACGACTGAATCATGTCCGATAGCAGTGCAATGAACAACGATCACTGGCGGGAACTTGAAGAATGGAGAGGAAAAATCGACGAAATCGACCAGCAGTTAGTCCCGCTGCTATGTCAACGCCTGCAATTCGCTGGTAACATCAGCGCGGTCAAATCGAGGATAGGCGAAACCGTGCTCCAGCCTGAACGCGAAAAAGAGGTGTTCGCCAACGTCCTGAAGCAGGCCTCTTCGCCCCTGATGAGCCAGGCACTCGAAAGGATCTACCACAGTATCCTCAATGAATCGCGCGTGTTCCAGCAGGAGAGCCAGCAGAATCCAGCTTCCCGATAAGACACCACGTCTTTGTTATGCCTCGCCAATCCAAGCCCTTCCGCTCAGCCCTTGTCCGTGCGATGCTTGCCGTTCCGGTTATCGTCGTTGCGCTGTTTGTGCTGGTTCCGGGACTGAACTCCGTTCGGCAACATGAAGCCGAGCCGCGGATCGCTGTGCATCGCGGCGACAGCTTCCGGCAAATTGTCGAATCGCTGCATGACGCCGGAGCCGTCCGGTTCCGCTGGCCGCTCCTGGCCACCGGAGTGCTGAACCCAAAGCTGCGCAACATCAAGCCGGGCCGCTACACCGTGCCCCGGAACTTGTCCTCCGTCGCGCTCCTCGATTATCTTCATTCGCGTCCGCAGGATGAAGTGCGCCTCATGATCCCCAACGGCGTGGAACAGACGCAGATCGCTTCGATCATCGCCGGGGGGCTCGACATCGATTCGACCGCGTTCATGGCAGCAACACGCGACCCGAAGCTGCTCCAGTCGCTCGGCATTGAAGGACACAGCACCGAAGGGTACCTGTTTCCCGGCACCTACAACTTCCCCTGGGCAAGCACGCCCGACGAGGTCGTAACCTTCCTCACCAGACAGTTCAGATCGTTTTACTCCGACAGCCTGCAACAACGGGCCAAAAGCGCCGGACTTGACGAAAACCGGCTGCTCACGCTGGCCTCCATCGTCGAAGCCGAAACGCCGCTCGATGAGGAAAAGCCGGTCGTGGCGAGCGTTTATCTGAACCGCCTGAAACGAAACATGCGCTTGCAGGCTGACCCGACCGTGCAGTACGCCATTCCCGGCCCGGCCCGGCGCCTGCTGTTCAAGGACCTCGAAATCGACTCTCCGTACAACACCTACCGTAATGCCGGACTGCCGCCCGGCCCGATCTGCAACCCCGGCCCGGCCTCGATCAACGCCGTGCTGAACCCGGCCAGAACGAACTACCTCTACTTCGTGGCCACAGGGCGCGGAGGTCACGCCTTTGCATCCACGCTGGCAGGACACGCCCAGAACGTCCAGCACTACCGCCGAGTTCGGGCACAACTCATCAAGGAGCAGGCCCAGAAAGCTGATCAGCGCTGACCAGAAGCCGGTATGCCGCAGAACGCGGATATTATGTATATTCACGATTACAAAAACTTTCAGTCCCACAAATCCACCAACCAACATCACAGGGAAATGCAGAAAAAGACGTTGTCTGACATATCGTTACAGGGAAAACGTGTCTTGATGCGTGTCGACTTTAACGTTCCGCTCGATCAGGACAGGAACATCACCGACGACAAAAGAATTGTCGGTGCGTTGCCTTCGATCCGCAAGGTCATCGAAGAGGGCGGACGGCTGATCCTGATGTCGCACCTCGGCCGACCCAAAGGCAAAGTCAACCCCGCATTTTCCCTGGCTCCGGCAGCAAAGCGCCTTTCGGAGCTGCTCAGTATGCCTGTAACAATGGCAAACGACTGCATCGGCACCGAAGTGATGCAGGAGGTGCTTGCCCTGCAGGACGGCGAAGTGATGATGCTTGAAAATCTCCGCTTCCACGCCGAAGAGGAAGCCAACGACCCGGACTTCGCCAAAGAGCTGGCCTCGATGGGTGAAATTTACGTGAACGACGCATTCGGCACAGCCCACCGCGCCCACGCTTCGACCGAGGGCATCACCCACTACATGCCAACCGCCGTGGCAGGCTACCTCATCGAAAAGGAGCTGCGCTACCTCGGCACAGCGCTCAGCGACGCTCAGCGCCCGTTCGTAGCCATTCTCGGCGGCGCGAAGATTTCCGGCAAGATCGACGTGCTCGAACACCTGTTCGACAAGGTCGATACGGTGCTGGTCGGTGGCGCGATGGTCTTCACCTTCTTCAAGGCGCAGGGCCTCAGCATCGGCAATTCGCTGGTCGAAGACAACAAGCTCGAACTGGCCGTCTCACTGCTCGAAAAGGCCAAAGAGAAGGGCGTGAACCTGATCCTTCCGTCAGATGTGGTTGTCGCCGCAGAGCTGTCAGCGGATTCCGCCTCGCGCGTGGAGCCGGTCACGGCGATTTCGGATGGCATGATCGGCCTCGACATCGGCCCGGCCACCATCGAGACCTACGCCAAAGAGATCACCGGTGCGAAAACCGTACTCTGGAACGGCCCGATGGGCGTGTTCGAGATTGACCAGTTTGCCAAAGGCACCTTCTCGGTCGCGCAGGCGCTCGCCGATGCAACTGCGTCCGGCGCAACCACCATCATCGGTGGCGGAGACTCGGCGGCAGCCATTGCCAAAGCGGGCCTGTCGGACAAGGTGACGCACGTCTCGACCGGCGGCGGAGCCAGCCTCGAATTCCTCGAAGGCAAAGAACTTCCCGGCATCGCGGCGCTGAACGATTAACCATTGACGCGCATTGTTGGTGACGGAAGCGACTTCCGAACCATATGAACAATCATGGGCGCTTCTGAAAACCTTTTGCTTGACCATCAAGCTGTTTTTCAGAAGCGCCCTCATTGCAAACTCTGCTGAATGACCCGATACGACCAGCCATACGTGCCCGGCGGCTTCCAGGTGATGCCCCCGGCGATCAAGACGCTTATCATCGCCAACGTAGCGATCTTCCTGTTCCAGATGTCACAGCTCGGCCCGCTACTCAGCGTGGTCGGCGCGCTCTGGCCAATCGGTTCGGCAAATCCTCAGGGATTGTCGTTCCAGCTTTGGCAGCCGTTCACCTATCTCTTTCTGCACGGCAGCTTCACCCACCTGTTTTTCAACATGTTCGCCCTCTGGATGTTCGGCACCGAAATCGAGAACTACTGGGGCACGAAAACGTTTGTCACCTACTACTTCATCTGCGGCGTGGGAGCGGCGTTCATCAACCTTCTGGCTACCATCGGATCGCCATTTCCCACAATCGGCGCATCAGGTGCGGTTTTCGGGATTTTGCTCGCGTTCGCGATGATGTTCCCCGACCGCTACATCTTTCTCTATTTTCTGCTACCGATCAAGACCAAGTACTTCGTGGCCGGCTACGCCTTCATCGAGTTCATGTCAGGCTTCGGCTCCAGAGCCATGGGCAGCGGCAGCAACATCGCCCACTTCGCGCACCTCGGCGGTATGCTCGTCGGCTTCATCTACATCATGATCCGTCGCAACGAGTGGACGATCAAGCGCTGGACGGACAAGATATCCTTCCCCAAAAAACCGAAAGGGCCAACGCTCTGGAAATCTGGCAACCCCGACGATGAGGTTTCCGATGCCGAAATCGACAGGATTCTCGACAAGATTTCGAGCAGGGGCTACAACTCCCTGACGGCGGAAGAAAAACGCAAGCTTCTCAACGCAGGCAAGCGCTGAGCCCTGCACGGCGCCTGACCAAAAGGGGCAGACCATGAAACAGAAAAAAGAGAACCGCTTTTTCGAGCGCGCCCGCCAGAAAGCCGAAGAGACCCTTCGCGACCCTGAAAAGCTACGGGAGGTCATCGACTCGGCCGTGCACATGGCCTCGAAACCCGGCGCATCATCAAAGTTCAGCGAAATTTCCGACAAGTTCCAGACGCTGGTCCGGCTCGTGCGCGCCTACCTGAACCGCGAGTACCACATCGTTCCGTGGCAAACGCTCATCCTTGCCGTCACGGCTCTAGTCTATTTCGTCAATCCCTTCGATCTGGTGACCGACTTCATCCCGCTGATCGGCTTTATCGACGATGCCGCCGTGCTCACAGCCGTGCTCGCCTCGATCAACCACGACCTCAACAACTTCCTCGAATGGGAGAGCGGAGGAACTACCGAGGAAAATGAGCCAATACCCAAAGTTGTGGATGCGGAGTTCGAAGAGGTAAAGGAGGAGGAGGGCAGCACTGCGGAAACAGCCGAGACGATTTCTGACGAAGCCGAGAAAGCGTAATACGACGTCTGCGCCGCAGTTTCGAGACAAACCAACCCAGTCGCCATGCGGCAATCCGCTCTGATCCATGCCATCAAGGCCGACATCACCACGCTGAAAGTCGATGCCATCGTCAACGCGGCCAATTCGAGTCTGCTCGGCGGCGGCGGAGTCGATGGGGCGATTCATCGCGCCGCAGGGCCGGAGCTGCTTGAAGCGTGCAGAACACTCGGCGGCTGCCCGACCGGCGAGGCGAGGATCACGAAGGGCTATCGACTACCCGCCAGCTATGTCATTCACACCGTCGGCCCGGTCTGGCATGGCGGCAGCCACAACGAAGCTACACAGCTCGCCTCCTGTTACCGCAACGCCCTGAAGCTCGCCATCAAGCACCAGTGCCGCACCATCGCCTTTCCCTCAATAAGCACCGGTGCCTACGGCTTCCCGGTCGAGAAGGCCGCTGCCATCGCCACGGCAACCGTGCGCGAAGTTCTGGCGGATAAAACCGCCATCGATGAGCTGATCTTCTGCTGCTTTTCCGAGCACGATCTGGACGTTTATCGCCAAGCCCTCGCAGAGCGGTAAGCGCCCGTCAAGAGCAGAAAAACAAAACCCCCGACTTGAATCGGGGGAATTATTGCTTTACTGTACTCCACTGCTTACGGAGTATTCGGCCCATTGGGAGAGTCCAGACCACTGCCATCCGAAATACCGTCGCCAGACTGAGGTGCAGAACCGAAGGGGCCGCTGGAATCGGAGGCCGGCTCTCCGGGCGGATCATCGTTCTGATCACCGATAGTGACCACCTCGCCCGTATTCGGATTCGGAATTGCGATCCCGCCTCCAGCCATCGCCGACGAAACTCCGGCAAGGCTAAACAGCGCGACAATACCGACCACGATCAATCGTTTCATGACATCCTCCTTTTTATTGGGTTACCTATACCGAGTGCTTTTCAAGCATTCAGTACAGGTAAGTTAGGCAATGAAAACGATTGGAAGAAGAGGAAATTATATACGCTGATATTCGCATCGCAACACTGTTTCGGCACTAAAAATGCAAAAATTCTAAGTGGGTTTTTGCACTATAAACCTCCAGCGGTTCTCGGAAAATACTGGTCTCGAATCTGCCAGATAGCTTTCATTCATCGCAAATTAATCAGATAACGAAACCGCTTAAAAACTGGATTCTTCACTTCGTTCAGAATGACAGAGGAAGAAGAGTCACAGATAAATCACGAAATCCTACCCCACCCGCTCGAAACACGCCACCGTCTCGATGTGGTTGGTCTGCGGGAACATGTCAACCGGTTGGGCTGACGTCATCCGGTAGCCTCGGGCGGCGATCTCTTTGCCGTCGCGGGCGAGGTTGTCAGGGTTGCAGCTGACGTAAACGATGCGGTCGGGCTGGAGCTTGAGCATGGTGTCGAGCGCTTTGGGGTGCATTCCGGCGCGCGGGGGGTCGGTGACGATGATGCGGGGTTTTTCGTAGGGGGCGAGCGCCTCCTGCATGGCGTGGAAGTTTTTGAGGTCGGCCTGGAAAAAGACCGTGTTAGCCAGGCCGTTGAGCTCGGCGTTCATCTCGGCGTCCTTGACGGCGCTTTCGACCACTTCGATGCCGATCGCCTGCTTGCAGTGGCGGGCGAGGTAGAGCGTGATGGTGCCGGTGCCGCAGTAGAGGTCATAGACCGTGTCCTCCGGCGTGATGCCGCCGACAGCGATGATCTGGTCGTAGAGCATTTCGGCCTGGCGGGTGTTGGTCTGGAAGAAGGAGTTGGCCGAAATCCTGAAGTTGAGGTCGCCGAGCCGTTCGGTGACGTAACCTTCGCCGCTGATGATGTACTCCTGCTCACCGGTGGCGACAGTGTTTTTGCGCGTGGTGACGTTGTTGAGCAGGGTCATCTGCTGCTCCGGCATCTCCGCTTCGAGCCGTTCCTTCAGCGCCTGCATGAGATCCGCGTCGTACCACGAGGTGACGATGTTGACCATGAGCTGGCCGTAGCGCTCGCTGTAGCGGAGCATGAGGTTGCGCAGGTACCCTTCGTGCGCCTTGGCCGCGTAGGGCGCAAGGCCGCATTCGAGGGCGAAGTCGCGCACGACGTTCAGCACCCGGATCATACACTCCTTGGCGAGGTAGCAGGTGTCGAGGTCGAGCACCTTCTCGAAGTTGCCGGGCGCGTGGAAGCCGAGGGCGAAGGTTTTGGGTTTGGTCAGTTCGTCGTTGTCGATCTCACTCTGGAGCAGGTAGCGCATGTTGGAGCAGGAGAACTCCACCTTGTTGCGGTAGTGCAGCGCGTCGGGCGCGGCGAGCACCGGCTGCACGTCCGGGTTCTCGAAGCCACCGATGTGCGCGAGCGAGTCCGCCACCTTTTTGTGCTTGTAGCGGAGCTGCGCCTCGTAGCTGACGTGCATCCACTTGCACCCGCCGCAGGAGCCGAAAACCGGGCAGACCGGCTCGACGCGATCTGGCGAGGCTTCGAGCACTTCGATAGCCTTCGCTTCAAGATAGCGAGACTTGACCTTGTAAACCTGCGCCGAAACGCGGTCGCCGGGGGCGAGGATGCCGGAGACCATCACGCCCATCCCCTCGGCGGTCTTGCCGAAACACTTGTTCCTTTCGGCGTGGTCGGTGATGCTGAGCTCGATGGTGTCGCCTTTTCTGTAGCGGATGTCCTGTTGTTCCAATGGAGTTCGATGAAAAGATTATCGTGAATGCAAGGGCGGCCCCGCGAGCAGCGCCGCGCCGAAGACCCCCGCGCTGTCGCCAAGCAGCGGCGGCAGGAGCGGAATGTCGAACGAGTGGTTGAAGACGTTTTTGGCGATAGCCTCCCGCGCCTCCGGGGTGTAGAGCTGGCGGATGTTGCCCACGCCGCCGCCGATGATGACGAGGTCCGAATCGAGAATGTTGATGACCGCCGCCAGCGCCACGCCGAATTTCGCGACCAGCCGCTCGATAGTCTGCCGCGCGAAGTCGTCGCGGCCCACGGAGGCGGCGATCTGTTTCAGCGAGGCTTTGCGCCCGCTGAGAAGCGCGTAGTGGCGTTCGAGCGCCGGGCCGGAGATGACCGTCTCCACACAGCCGCGCCGTCCGCAGTAGCACTTCTCCTGTTCGCCCGGCACCGGGTTGTGGCCCCACTCTCCGGCGATGCCGTGCGCGCCGCGGATGACCCGTCCGTCGCGGACGATGCCGCCGCCCACACCGGTACCGAGGATAATGCCGAACGCCGTCGCGCCGGGCCGGGCCATCTCGTCGCGACCCGCGCCGAGCATCGACTCGGCGAGCGCGAAGCAGTTGGCGTCGTTGTCGATCAAAACCTCCATCCGAAGCGCTTCCTGCAAGTCGCGCAACAGCGCCATTCCGTTCAGGCAGACCGTGTTCGAGTTGCTGATAACACCGTCGTTGCCGTCGGCGCGTCCGGGCGTGCCGATACCGATCCGCTCCGGCAGGTCGAGCCCCGACTTCTCAGCCATCGTCTCGACGAGGCTTTTAATCTGCATCAGAATGTGGCCGTACCCTCGCTCCTGCCCGGTCGGGATGCGGTGGCGGATGACGGGGCGCAACTCTCTGTCGAGAATCACCCCCTCGATCTTGGTGCCGCCGAGATCGATTCCCCACCGGTTCATTCCACCCCTCCCTTCTGCATCGCCCGCCGGTGGATGACGTTTTTGACAAACCAAGCGAACACCGTGTAGATCACCGCCGCGCTTGCGAGGCCGATGACGATGCCGCCAAACACGTCGCCCGGATAGTGCACGCCGATGTAGATTCGCGAGAAAGCCACCATCGCTGCGTAAACGATCATAGTAACGGTGAAGAGTTTGTCGATCAGCTCACCCTTCCGGAAGAAGAGCCAGACGAGGCTGGCGATGGCGGTCGAGTTGGCCGCGTGGGAGGAGGCGAACGAGAAGGAGCGGGTCTGATCGACGAGCAGCCGCACCCCGTCGAGGGCAAAACAGGGGCGCACGCGCTGGAACAGCGGCTTGAAAATTCCGGAGGCGGTGTAGTCGGCGATGCCGAGCGCGAGCAGGATCAGGAGCACGATCACCAGCCCATCCTTCCCCTTGCGGAGAAGGATGAAGAGCCCCGTCAGCCAGAAAATGTGGCCCGACAGCTTCGGCTTGGTCAGGAACAGCATCAGGTCGTCCAGCGCCGGGTGAGCCAGGCTATGGTTCAGGAGCTGGAAGAGCCACGCATCCGCCTGTTCGAGACCGCACATGGTGGGTTACCTTTTCTTGCCCCCTTTTTTCGACCCCTGAGACTTCGCGCCTTTCGCCGGCTTGGTGGCGGCAGCGACCTGCTTTGCGGCGACCGCCTTGTCCTCGTCGGAGATCGTGGCGTTCATGTAGGCCTGCTGCGCGATGCTGAAGACGTTGAACATCAGGTAATAGAGACCGAGGCCCGCCGGCATGTTGTTGAAGAAGAGCAGCATCATGATCGGGAACATCCAGAGCATGATCTTCATCTGGTCGTTGGTCTGGGTGGTCGGGGTGATCTTCTGCTGGAAGAAGACCGTTATGGCCATCAGAATCGGCATGAGCGCGATATGGTCGCCGTAGAGCGGAAGGGAGAAACCGAAGTCGAAGATCGAGTCGGGTACCGAGAGATCCTTGACCCAGAGGAAGCCGTGCTGGCGAAGCTGAATCGAGGAGCGGAACACGTAGAACATCGCGAAGAGCAGCGGCATCTGGATCAGCGTCGGCAAACAGCCACCGAGCGGATTGACTCCCGCCTCCTTGTAGATGCGTCCGAGCTCGCTCTGCATCTTGGCCGGATTATCCTTGTACTTCTCCTGAAGCTCCTTCATCATCGGCTGCAGGGCGGCCATCTTCTTCATCGACTTGGTCGAGGCGAGCGAAAGCGGATAGGTCACCATCTTGATGAGAAAAGCGAAGATGATGATGATGAGACCATAGTTGGTCAAATACTTGTTCATCCAGTTGAAGATCGGCAGGATGAGGTACTCGGCAAACGGACGGGTGAGCCAGTCCCAGCCGAAGTCCATGATCTTTTCAAGATCGACACCCAGCGCACGCACCGAATTATATGCCAGCGGTCCAACATAAAGACGGTAGCGATCGGTGACGCTCTGCTGTCCCGCCGGAAGCCTCATTTTGAGAGCGGCCACATAGTTCTCGAACTCGACACCGTTCTTTTTGGTGCCCTCCAGGAATACGCCTTCGCTCTCACGCTCCGGAATGATCGCAGCGACGAAATACTTGTTTCGGACAGCCACCCACTCCGCCTTGCCGGACTCCTCCTCCTGGTAACGCTCCTTGGAATCCTTCGCGTCGAGCTTGAGCATACCACCGCCGAGATAGGCGCTGGCCAGCGCGCTGTGCGACTCGTCTTCCCTGTTTTTTTCGGAATAGACCAGACCGCCGTCCCAGTTGAGCTGATACTCATCGCCAGCGAGAATGGTGTTGAAGCCGTTGAGCTTGAGGTCGTAATCGATCACATAGCTGTCGCCAGTGAAGATGTAAGTCACCTTCATGCTGCGGCTGGCATCGACATCGAGCACAAAGCTGACCGAGACCGTCTCCTGGCCAGTCACCGTTTGCGACGTTTTGGTATCGATGCTTCGGAAATAGAGATCGCGGGTATCGATGCGCTTGCCATCGTTGCTCAGAAAGAGCATGGAGAGCGAACCTTTTTTCTGATCCGAAATAAGGTTGAACGGCTCACCATTTACATCCGGATGCTTCTTGAGCACCACAGATTTGAGCGTAGCTCCTTTGGAAGAGAGCTCTGCGGTGAGCACATCGTTATCGATAGTAATGATCTGTTCGATGCCTTCCGAAGCTTTGGCAAACGCACCAAGGTTCTCCGCTGGAACCTCGACGGGCAATACCGAAGCCGGCACGCCATTGAGTGAGTCTTGCTGCACCATCTCCCTCGATGGCTGCACCGGATCGAGCATCGTTTTCTGTTCGGGCTTCATGAACTGCAACCATACAATCATGATCACAGCAATCAGGGAAAAGCCTATCACCGAATTTTTATCCATTACTTCGAATCATTTGAATTAGCCGCATATTTCCCGGTTCCGGGTGGAACAGGATCGTAGCCGCCTTTTGAAAAAGGATTGCACCGCAACACCCTCCAGACGGTCAGCCAGGAGGCATAAAAAAAGTTGTGCTGGCGGTACGCCTCGATGGCATATTGAGAACAGGTGGGCTGGAATCGGCAGGACGGACCCGATAAAGGGGAGATGAAGGTCTGGTAAAATCGAATCAGAAGAATCGGCACAGCATTGACAGCCCGGCCAAAAGCGGCGAGACTTTTCTTTGTCCAATGCGTCTGTTCTTCATCCATTGTGCTCGATCCGGCCGCCATCATGTGTGAGTCTGCCTTTTTGTAACCATAGTATTCAGCATCTTGCGGATTTCGGTCCGGAATTCTGCAAGCGGTGGCACGCTGTTGGCTCGCCCCCGATACAAAAAAGCCAGAAGCACCTGACAAGAGGCGCCATCCGCTTCAGATACAGTCAATCCTGACAATGCTTTTTTTTCCAGACGGTATGCTTCTCGCATTAACCGCTTGATACGGTTCCGGTCTACGGCTCTCGGCACAAGCTTCTTGCCAACTGTGAACAGCACCCTTACGGGTGTAGAGCCGGTTCGGTCTCCCTGCCGGGAACAGGTATAAAGCATAAGGAGGGGACCGCCCTTCAGACGGCTGCCCTCATTGAACAGAGATGAAATCGCGGATTTTCCACGAAGGATCTCACGTCTCGGAAGGGCATGGGCGCGTTGTTCCGAAAGCATACCGGCATGCAAGCGGTAAAGTCCGGAAACGAAACATCGGCTCCATCCCGGACCCGTGATTAGCGCTTCGAAGCAGTCATTGAGCTGCTGACCGACAGCGAGTGACGGCCTTTGGCCCTTCTGGATGAAATGACCCTGCGTCCATTCTTGGTCGCCATTCTCTGCCTGAATCCGTGCTTGTTCCTTCTCTTCCTGTTGCTCGGCTGAAATGTCCTTTTCATACCTTCAAAACTCCTCTCATAAATTGATTAAAATAACAGGACTTTTAATTTATCATTTTACTCGATGATTAGCAAGAATTGATAGCAATCAATTATCTATCCACACCACCCAACAAACAACAACTCCACAATGTGGGTAATTTGTGGATAAAAAAACTTCAAACCGGGAAACCCCCGCAAAAACGGCATCTCCAAGAGATCAACACATGTTGATAACTTTTTACTGATTTTTAGATAAAGCAATAAAATAAAACGACTTAAAGTGTTGAAAACAGCCTAATCATTGTTATCGAATCTTCCAGGCGATTTCGAAACTGCAATTGTTTTTTATCCACTGAAAACTGTAACTTATGAACAGAAAATGTGGATGAATCTCACGAAAAACGCCTCTCCCGAACCAATCTCATGCCCGAACTGATCCAGCAGGCCCACCCCGGCAACGTTCAAGAAACCCCAGCCCAAAGCGGTTCATTTGCCGATAAAGTCTGGAAGGCCTGCCTTGAGCTGATCCAGGAAAACATCAACAATCTGGCTTTCAAGACCTGGTTCCTCCCAATCCGTCCCCTTTCGTTCTCGGGAAGCGAGCTGACTATCGAAGTGCCGAGCCAGTTTTTCTATGAGTGGATCGAAGAGAACTATTCGGTGCACGTCAAGCAGGCGCTGCGTCAGGTCATCGGGCCGGAAGCGAAGCTGATGTACTCGATTGTCATGGACAAGTCGCAAGGACAGCCTGTGACCATGGAACTGCCCCACCAGAATGCTCCCGCACCGACAGAATCTGATACCAAACCCGAGCGCCCCCAAGAGCCTGTCTCAGCGGAACGTGAGCGTTTCGAACGGAACCGAACAAAATTCGAAAGCAATCTCAACCCGAAATACACCTTTTCGACCCTGATCAGGGGCGATTGCAACTCCCTGGCGTTCGCGGCCGCCAAGTCCATCGCCCAGAATCCCGGCCAGAACGCGTTCAACCCGCTGGTTATTTACGGCGGCGTGGGGTTAGGTAAAACTCACATGATGCAGGCAATCGGCAACTCCGTGCTGCAAAACCGGATCAGCGGGGCCGTGCTGTACGTATCGAGCGAAAAATTCGCCATCGATTTCGTCAACGCGATCCAGAACGGCAACATCCAGGAGTTTTCGTCGTTCTACCGGAACATCGACGTGCTGATTATCGATGACATCCAGTTCTTTGCCGGAAAAGAGAAAACGCAGGAGGAGATCTTCCACATCTTCAACACCCTGCATCAGTCAAACAAGCAGATCATTCTCTCGGCGGACAGGCCAATCAAGGAGATCAAGGGGATCGAAGACCGGCTCATTTCGCGCTTCAACTGGGGCCTTTCGACCGACATTCAGGCGCCCGATTACGAAACCCGCAAGGCGATCATCCAGAGCAAGCTCAAGCAGAACGGCGTCAATCTCGACCCGGCGGTGATCGAATTCATCGCGACCAACGTCACCAACAACGTCCGCGAACTCGAAGGGTGCATCGTCAAGCTGCTGGCCGCCCACTCGCTCGACGATCAGGAGATCGACCTGCAGTTCACCAAATCGACCCTCAAAGACATCATCCGTTACAACGCCAAGCAGCTGACACTTGAAACCATCGAAAAAGCGGTCTGCTCCTTTTTCTCGATCACGCCGAACGACCTGAAAGGCAAGTCCAAGAAAAAAGAGATCGCGGTTGGCCGGCAAATCGCCATGTACCTCTCCAAAGAGATGACCGACTCGTCGCTGAAAACGATCGGCCTGCACTTCGGCGGGCGCGACCACTCGACGGTGATTCACGCCATCAACACGATCGAGAAAAAAATCGGCTTGTCGAACGAGGAGCGTAAAAAGGTCGAGGAGCTGAGGAAAAGAATCGAAATCATGTCGATGTAACGACAGGGAATGTGCAAAACCTGTGTATACCCTGTTGGTGGATTCTTGATGAACGCAGACTTGTCAACATCTGGCTTGATGAGCCAAAATGCACCAACAAAGCACCAACAGTATGCTCATCAAGAAATACACATACTATCCACACGTAAGAGGCTTTGAATGAGAGAGCTAAAATGCTTTTTTAAAAGCAGATAAAAGAAATCAACGAGCATTGATCAAGAATTCCACATGCTCAACAACAACAACAATCTTTTTATTTAAATAAAGAAATAAGAGTTGTAAGAAGATGAAATTCAATACGACAACCAAACGCCTGCAGGAAGCGGTGAGTAAAGTCATCCTTGCTGTGCCGACCAAATCTCTCGATGCCCGTTTCGATAACATCAACATGACCCTGGAAAACGGGACACTAACGATGTTTGCTACTGATGGGGAGCTTTCGATTACTGCCAAGTGCGATGTGGCTTCCAGCGACAAGGGGACAATCGCTATCAGGGCAAGAACCTTGCAGGATTTTCTGCGTAGCATGTACGATACCGAAGTGACCTTCGAAATTGAGCGTCAGTCAATCGGAGAGCTTGGCACGGTTCATATCGCAACTGATAAGGGCCGGTATCGTATTCCCTGCACTTTCATCTCCAAGCCTGAAAGTCTCGAACGGAATTTCGACCTCACCATCGGGCTTCAGCCTTCCGAATTGCAGGACATCATCCAGAAAACCCTGTTTGCCTGCAGCGTCGATGGCATGCGTCCAGCCATGATGGGGGTGCTTTTTGAATTCGAGGGCACGGTGATTACTGCGGTTTCAACCGATGGTCATCGTCTTGTTCGCTGTCGCAAGCAAACCACGAATGAAATTGCTGAAAAGCAGAAAATCGTGGTACCTGCACGGGTTCTTTCCATTATCCAGCGTCTTCTTCAGAATGATGAGGTCAGCATGACCGTCGATGAAGAGCGCCGGAATGTGAGGTTTAAATCGGAAAATGTCGAGCTTGAATCTGCCCTTATCGTCGAACCATATCCCAATTACGAAGCGGTAATTCCGGTTGAAAACGAGAAAAAGCTGGTGGTCGATCGCGGTTTGATTCACGATTCGGTCAAAAGGGTTGGCCGTTTCTCCAGTATCGGAGATCTGAAGATCAACGCCGAGGGTGAACTCATGAAGGTCATGGCTGAAAACGCCAGCGAGGGCGAATCCGCACAGGAAGAGCTGCCCTGCAGCTTTGCCGGCGAAGAGATTACCATCGGTTTTAACGCAAAGTTTGTCGAAGCTGCCCTGTCACACATAGAAACCGAGGAAGTCTCTATCGAAATGAGCAGCCCGACAACTGCTGTGTTGTTCAAACCGAAATATGAGGAGCGCCAGGACGATTTGATCATTCTGGTTATGCCGGTCAGAATCAACAATTGACGGAACAGGAGAGGCTTGCGACTCGACTCCATCAGTATCGCCAATTTCAGGAACCACACGCTTCTTGAATTCGAGCCGGGCCACTCCGTTACCAACATTTATGGCAGGAATGGTTCCGGAAAAACCTCGATTCTTGAGGCGATCCATTACTGTGCCCTGACGAAGGGTTTTTCCGGAAATAATGATCGGGAGTATCTCAAGTTTGGGGAGGAGTTGTTCACCATCCGCTCCTCCTTTACGAACAATCAGGGTATTGCAACCAAAGTTTCGGTCGCCTATTCACCGAAGAGGGAAAAGAGAATTCTGGTCAATGAGCAGGAGCTTCAAACCTTTTCCAGCCATATCGGCACCATTCCATGCGTGACCTTTACGCCACGTGAGATGGTGATTATCAACGGCGCACCGGCGGAGCGTCGTCGATTTATCGATACGGCAATTTGTCAGTATGATCGGAAGTATTTATCAGATTTATTGCTGTATCGGAGGGTATTACAGCAGCGTAATGCCTTGCTTTCTTCGGAGCAGGATCCGCATTTTATTGATTCAGCTCTCGATGTTCTGACCGAACAACTCGTTGCTACAGCAACGGAAATTGTTCTGGCAAGAAAGCGATTTATCGAGCATTTTGTTTCAATGCTTGGCGATGTCTATCGATGGATTCCGGAAGGAGCAGAGCCTTCAATTTTCTATCAAAGTTCTCTTGGTCATCACGAAAATTTGCATGAAAAAGAGAAACTACAGCAGGTTTTCAGAGATCGTTTTGAAACGTTGAAACAGCAGGAATTGCAACGAAAGCAAACCCTTGCTGGACCGCATCGAGATGATCTACAATTCTATCTCAATAAAAGAGAGATACGAAAATATGCTTCGCAGGGACAACAACGTGCATTTCTTGTTGCTATGAAAATGACCCTGCAGGGCTACCTTTATGAAGCCTCGGGTGAGATACCGATTACCCTTCTCGATGATCTGTTCAGTGAGCTTGATGATGTGGTTTCCGGTACCATGGTGGAGACGCTTGCAACCAAAGGGCAGGTGATTATCACCTCAACGGGAAAAAAAGCAGGAAAAGGTATAAATTATTTTTCTGTTGATGATTACAAGAATAGTGAACAGTCTTCAGAATGAGTAAAGCAAAGCCACCGAGAGAGCTTGGCGGGATCATGGCCGATGTTTGCCGCAAGATCGGCATGACGGAAGCCTATGATGAATACAAGACACTTCACGCTTGGGAAAACGTGGTCGGTGAAACCATTGCGAAGGTGACATCAGTGGAAAAAATGAAAGATGGAAATCTCTATGTAAAGGTAAAAAGCCCTTCATGGAGAATGGAACTTAACTTTCGAAAAAGAGATATAACGAAAAGGTTAAATCAAGCTGTTGGGTATGAAATGATACGAACGATTATTTTTAAATAAGTAAGAAGAATAGTGTTGAGATAGAGTGGATTGAAAAAATCATTACTAATAAAAAACCCGGAATACTTATCCTGATTTGATAGTATTCCGGGTTTTCGATTTAGTGATGCTTCAATAAGCTTACCTATTTCACATTACAGGTCAGGTTGTGCATCTCGATCATCTTTTCCGCGAAGGCTTTTCCGAACTGCCTGGCCTCTTCGAATTCCGGTTCGTGAGGTTGGAACTTGATCCTGAGGTTCTGGTCGAACACTTTCAGCTTCAGGTTGGCCAGGTTGCTTTCGATGATCTTGACGCCTTCACCGCTCCATCCATACGATCCGAATGCTGCCGCCATTTTGCCACGGTCCCGCAACGGATTCAGAACAGCGAAGATACTGTAGATCTGATGAACGATGTTCTGATTGATGGTTGGTGAACCGATGATGATGCCCATCGAATGAGCAATTTTCTCCTCCAGTTTTTCAGTCGACATGTTTTCGATATCACAAACATCGACGTTGAAGTCGCAGGCCATCTTTAAGCCTTCAGCAATCTTGTGCGCAAGCACGGATGTGTTTTCATAAGCTGAGACATAGGCGATGAGAATGCTCTTCTCATTTGGCATGGCAATGGCGCTTTTAGCGTAGCGCTCCGAAAGATCGACATATTTCTTCCAGTCCGAGCGCAGGATCGGTCCGTGGCCAGGGCAGATAACTTTAATATCGAGCGGGCGGATTTTTTCGATCGCTTGAATCATGTACTTGCTGAACGGCCTCAGAATTGCGTCAAAATAGTACTTGAAGGAGTCGTCGAAGTCCCCGCACAGGTCATCATACATCGCTTCGTTGCAGTAGTGGCAACCGAAGGAGTCGCAGGTAAAGAGTACGCCATCCTCTTCGAGCCACGAGTAGATCGTGTCAGGCCAGTGCAGATTTGGGGCGCCGATGAAGTGGAGGGTCTTGTTGCCGAGATCAAGTGAGTCACCGTTTTTGACCACCTTGTGCTTGAAATCGTGACCAGTCTGGTCACGTAAAAACTTGATGGCGTTACCGCTGCCCACGACGGTTGCGTTCGGAGCGACGGAGAGCAGATTGTGAATATTTCCGGAGTGGTCAGGCTCGGTGTGATCGACGATGATGTACTCGATCTCCTCGGGATTGACTACCTTTTTCAGCTTTTCGAGGTAGGTCGGCCAGAACTTCAGCTTGGTGGTTTCAACGACTGTTTTTTTATCAGCATTGATGAAGTAGGAGTTGTAGGTTGTACCGTATTTGGTCTCCATGACGATGTCGAAGGTGATCAGACCTGGATCGAGAACGCCTATCCATGAGACATCATCGGTAATTGGAAGAATTTTATTATCTGTCATAATTTATTTTTGTTTTTGTTTTAAAAATCAGAGATATCAAATGTTTTGATGAAGTAAAAAGTTTAAAAAATAAGATTTTCAGAAGGGTGAATGTTCACGAGATAGATCACCTGTTTCATGATGTCGAATCTCTTTTACTATTTCGATGCCTTCAGGAGAAAACGCAAACAGCGTATCTGCCGAAAAGATTGAACTGAAATCCTGAGGTTTGAAGAATGGGAGGAATTTCTGAGCGTATTCATCGAGCCTTTTCAGGTAGAAACCTGTGTTTTCGTCTGGTTGTTCCTTTTTCCACTCTTCGGCGAGTCGCCCGTTATCAACGAACGATGCCGGATTGCTGGTCCCAGCAACATAATAGGTGATTCGATCACCTTTGGCAATCTCCATTCCTTGGCGAAGCGCGATTTCATAGGTGATAGATTTTGATCGTTTGCCGCTTCGGACATCTGCGGCATACTGTTCGAGCGGCGTTTTCATCGACTCGGTTCTTGAGAAGTCAGTGACGTGCAGTCGATGATCCATCAGATCGTTCCGATATTTGACGTAGAGGTCGTGAAGTCCCTGGATATCATCGTTGAGCAGGAGAATAAAGCCTTCTCTGACGAAATCACGGCCGAATTTCTCGCCACTTCTGCTCACGAATGCCGATCCTTTCAGCTTCAGTTTTTCGTTATAATCGAGCAGGACATAGTTCTTCTTCATGTAGGAAATCATCTTCTTGAAGCGGCCGTCAAAGCCTATCCGGATTCCCTCAGGCATGGTCGATGATACTTCGCTGACTAGAGAGCGTTCATTCTCCTCGGTTATAACGCTGGGAGGGGGAACGAGAAATATACCGTCGGTGTCCACTTCGACCACTTTGGAGCCGCGTGCCTCAAATTCTCGGATCATCGTTTTGGCGATCTCCTGGCCTTTGGTGGTGACACGGTCAGCTTCATCGAAATCGTTGAACATGCCGCTGCCAAATCCCAAATAGCCGTACATGGCGTTGATGATGATCTTGAAGGAAGATTGCATGGCATCGAAATTGTACGCCAGCGAGCTGTTGCCGAGCTCTTTTTGTTCTTCTGCGCTTTTCTTGGCGGCAAAGCGCAACTCCTTCAAATCTTTCAGGATGGTTGGAAATACTTTCAGCGAATCCGATTTGGGGCAAACGTCGAAAGAGAGCATAATCGAGGGGTAGAGCGATTCAACGTCTGCATAGACAATAGGCCCAAGAATGCCTTTGATAAAGACTTCGGTAAAGCCGCCGGTCTGCTGTTGGCCAATGGAGGGACGTGGAACGGAGACCTTGCGCTTCAGATATTCCCGGATCATGAGTGCCTCGATCTTTGCCGCTGGACCGAGCCTCGCTGTGTTGGCGTAGGTGTAGGGCACCATGCTGGTCATGCTGAAGTTGCTGCCGGAGAGCAGCGCAGCAAGCTCGCGGGTTTCACGCACATCGTCGAGCGCGTAGGCGAGTAGAGTTTCGGGATTGTCGTCCCAGGTACTTGCGATGTCTTTGTAGTTGACGTAGGTACGGTTGGGCGAGGCGAAACCGAAGAACTTGGCGACCGCTTTCAAGCCGTAGCTCGGGAGCGTACGTTTCGACGTATCGTAATTCTGCACAAGGAAATAGGTGTCGATCACATGCCTTCCGGGAATGTCGCAGAACTGGAAATCTGCCGACCGTTCTGCAAAGCGGATTGTCGCGGGATAGGAACGGGGTACCAAGCCGTTGCGGCCGATAGCGAATGGTACGCCGTTCAGCTCACAGCGGCGCTGAAGGTAGGGCAGATCAAAACCGAAGATGTTGTGGCCTTCGATCACATCCGGGTCTTTTTTACGGATGATATAGACGAGCTCTTCAAGTAACTCCTTTTCGCTTCTGCCTTTAGAGTGGATTACATGTTCCCAGGAACGATTATCGCTAAGGGAGACGATGATGATTGGATCCTCACCGATTCCCTTTCCCTTTCTTTTTTTCTCGGGTTGATAATAGGTCTCAATGTCGAGCTGCAAGCGATGAAGATCATCGAACAGCATTCCCTTGAACAGCGTCTTGCCTGTCTGGAGCAGGTACTGTGTTATCGCATCTCCCCTGCTGTAGGTCAGGTGGCTGTTATGGCCGGGAGAGTTTTGTGCTGCACCATCCGGAATAGTGCTGTTGACGTGGTCGAGTGCCGCACGGTAATTTTTCCAGCTTCTGAAGATTGCCAGATGCCGGTAATAGTTGGTGCCCTCCAGTTGAATCAGCCAGTATTTCTCCTTATTGAATGGCGTGAATCCGTCGAGGAGTTCGCCGTCCGATAGAAAGAAGAAGGGGAAGAATGGATCGTCACGCTGGGTTATGCCATCGGGGGTCCGGAAAAACAGACGAATCTGTGAGTCATTGAGTTGATAGCAGCCCACGATCTTTTCCTCGGGGTCTTTACCGAACAGCAGATCGTTACCGTGTGGGGATTCGAGAAGGTTGTTCATAAAAACAGCACAAACATTCGCATTTCAAGAAAATGTTTCACGTGAAACATTGTTACCGCCCAAGTCTGACCATGAGGATCGAGACATCCGAAGGGGAGACCCCGAGAATCCGGGAGGCCTGTCCAATGGTTGCTGGACGGTGTTTCATAAGCTTTTCTCGACCTTCATTTGACAGAGAGTTCAACGTTTCGTATTTGAATGTATCGGGAATGTGTAGCGCGTCAAGCCGGGAGATTCGTTCAGCGACCAGCTTTTCGCGCTTGATGTACCCTTCGTACTTGATCTCGATCTGTACCTGCTCGGCAACTCGTTGGTCCTGACACACATCTCCAATTGCGGATTGAACCGAGGGGGACAGACGGAGCAGCTCTGCAAGTTCGATTCCTGGTCGTTTCAGCAAACTCAACGCACCGACCGGGGCTGTGAGTTCCTTTACGCCTTTTTTTGTAAGCAGTTGGTTGATTTCATCAGGTTTTATTTTCACCGACTTTAGATGCTGTACGCACTGTCGGGTCTGCTCTGTGATCGACGCTGCCCGTTCGAATTCATCAAGAGAGATTAAGCCACAGTCGTATCCAACTTTACTGAGCCTCAAATCGGCATTATCGTGACGCAGAATCAGCCTGTGCTCCGCTGAAGAGGTGAACATCCGGTACGGTTCATTCGTCTCCTTGGTGATCAAGTCGTCGATCAGTACGCCGATGTAGGCCTGGTCGCGTCCAAGCACGACAGGTTCTTTGCCCAGAATTTTGCGAACTGCGTTGACACCTGCCATGAGGCCCTGTCCGGCGGCCTCTTCATAACCGGATGTGCCGTTGATCTGGCCGGCAAAGTAGAGGTTTTCGACTGGATGGGTCTCCATCGTCGATCGAATCTGCCAGGGATGGAAGTAATCATACTCGATAGCGTAGCCAGGGCGGATCATTTTGGCCTCTTCAAGCCCCGGAATTGAGCGGAGCCCGGCAATCTGAATATCCTCCGGAAGCGAGGTAGAAAAGCCGTTGACGTACATCTCGATGGTGTCGGTTCCCTCTGGTTCGAGGAATATGTGGTGGCTCAGCTTGTCCGGAAACCGATAAATCTTGTCTTCCACTGAGGGGCAGTACCGTGGTCCGACACCCTGCACCTTGCCGGTAAAGAGTGGTGAGCGCTCGAAGCCAGAGCGGAGAATCTCATGAGTCTTTTCGGTCGTTTTGGTCAGGTGACAGCTCACGAGGTTTCTGTGCTTAACGCTCTCGGTCGAGAACGAAAAAGCTATCGGATCATCATCACCGGGCTGTTCTGTAACCAGCTCATAGTTTACACTTCGAGAGTCGATGCGAGGTGGGGTGCCGGTTTTCAGACGTCCGAACGAAAAACCAAGAGTCGCTAACGACTCTGTTAGCCCTTTTACAGGTGGTTCAGCGACGCTTCGGCCTCCGGGATAGTGGTCCATGCCGATGTGGATCAGGCCATTCAGAAAGGTGCCGCAGGCAAGGATTGCGGCTTTAGCCTTGATTGCTCTGCCAGACATGACAGTGACCGAGCTGAATGTGCCGCTTGATGCAGAGATACCGATTACCGTATCCTGCAGAATATCAATGTTTGGTTCATGTTCGATGACCGATCTCATGTAAAGGCTGTACAATGTCTTGTCTGCCTGAGCGCGTGGTGAGTGCATGGCTGCGCCTTTGCTACGGTTGAGCAGGCGGAACTGGATGCCGGTTGCATCAATGGCTTTGGCCATTTCGCCCCCAAGCGCATCAATCTCGCGAGTCATCTGCCCCTTGGCAACGCCACCGATCGCCGGATTGCACGACATGCGCGCAACGGCAGAGAGATCGGAGGTGATGAGAAGGCAATGAAGCCCACTTCGAGCAACAGCCAGCGCAGCTTCACAACCAGCATGACCAGCGCCGACGACTATAACATCGTACATGAATGAGAAATTGTTTCACGTGAAACATCGCTGTTTCACCGATTCTATGTGCTCTGATAACACTGTCGAATCATTCGACAGGACAGACATAATAGCTAAAAATGGCGAGAGAGGCCAATGCTGAAGTTGGGGAGTATGAGGATGGTTGTCTCGGTTGTGGAGCGCTGATTAAGGTCGTCTGAGCGGGGGGATTTTTGCTCAAGCGATCCAAGCGGATGTCCGTAAAATAGAATGTCCGGTTCTGCTTTTGGTGCAGCTTCGTTTGGTCTTGTAGTGATGGCTCTTGAGCAGTCTCTGATTTCCTTTGGTTGTTATGGGGTTGATGCAAGCCATGCTTCAAGTTTTTCCTTGATTTCGTCTCGAGCTTCTCTGAACGCTTCGAGCTTTTCTTCATCACTGCCTGCGGCCTCAGCCGGATCATCTACGGGCCAGTACAGGCGGTTGTGCTGACTGGCAAGCCCCGGCCAGATGCGAGGGCAAGTGTCGTTGGCTTTACTGCAAACGATGAGCAGGTAATGGATGAATACTTGCCCCAGGTAGAGCGACAGGTCTTTTGGTGACTGTGCGGAAATGTCGATACCGATCTCACGCATTGCTGCAATCGCGAATGGATTGATGTTTGAGGCTGGTTCGGTTCCTGCGCTCATGACTTCAAAACGGTCGCCTGCCAGATGGCGCAGAAGGCCTTCAGCCATCTGGCTTCGAGCTGAATTGCCCGAGCAGAGTATCAATACCTTCTGTTTTCTTGTATTCATGATGAAAAAAAGTTCAGTGGTGGCTGCAACGAATAAAAAAAATATAGGCATTTCCCGTACTCTCCAGATGGGAGTTTGGTTTTTTGTAACACTTTTTCTTGTTGTTCTTTTTGGTCCCTTCTCGGGTTTTTTTGTGTGTTTCTATCCTCTACTGCGTTCGGTTGCGCTTTATGCTTGCTGTTAAGGAGTGATGTTGAAATGAGCTGCCTGATTTATGAGGGAGAGATTTCGCTTGTTTCTTTATTTGACGTTTTATATATTAACAATTGTTACTTATAGTTCTGTTTGTGGTTTGGTGTCAGCAATCAGTCACTCTTCGTGATGGGGCATTTGGGAGTATGGTCAGGCCGTTCTTTCTCTGAAAGTCGGCTAACGGAACGGAGCCTTTTTATCTCCTTTTAAGGCAACATTTCATGAGTTTTCTGGCTTTTCTGGATGTCCCGATTGCTGAGTTGCCCAATGAACGCTCACACGGTTTTGCGCGGCTTGCTTCAAGCCGTTTTAAATTGCTGATGTCGTTGGCTCGACAAGCTGTGCGCTCAGCCTTATTTTTTTCTTAGGCTATTAACCAGATAGCTAATAAATCTATCCCTCATTTTTTACCCATGTAAACACGGAGGAACCCTTATGAGGCTTACATCGAAAGGCGTAGTGATTGCGGCGCTGGCCGCCCTTCCCTTGGTGCTTTCCGGAATGGCGCAGGCCAAAGCTCCCGCGCAGTCAAATGCTATTTTGCGTGGTGAAATTCTGTCGCTCTCCTGTGCCGGATGCCATGGCACTGACGGCAAAAGCGAAAGCGTTATCCCAACGATTTACGGCAGATCAGCTGAGTACATCGAATCTGCGCTACTCGATTTCAAGTCGGGCGCTCGTATGTCCACTGTCATGGAGCGTCATGCAAAAGGGTACTCCGATGAGGAGATTCACCAGATCGCCGAGTACTTTGGATCTCTTTCAAACATGAACAATTAATCCGGGGAGTCAGATATGAGCATTTCACGACGCGATTTCAATAAACTGCTTTTATCCGGTGCGGCCGGTTCCATGTTTGGTCTGTTTGGTGTCAGCGGCAAGGCGTTCGCTGGTACGAAACGGGTTGTGGTGGTCGGCGGTGGTTTCGGTGGCGCCTCCACAGCCAAATATCTCCGGAAACTTGATCCTTCGCTGTCGGTGACGCTGGTCGAACCAAAGGCGGCGTTTGTGACTTGCCCCTTCAGCAACTGGGTGCTGGGCGGCTTGAGGACGATGAATGATATTACCCATAACTTCAATGCGCTGCAAAACACTTACGGCGTTACCGTGATTGGCGACAGGGTTGTTTCGGTCAATCCGGGCAAGCATGAAATCACACTGGGCAGCGGTAAACGGCTCGGCTATGACCGATTGGTTGTTTCGCCCGGCATCGATTTCAAATGGGAAGCTATCCCGGGCTACAGTCAGCAGGTCGCTGAATCGTCCATGCCGCACGCATGGCAGGCAGGTGCTCAGACCGTTCTGCTTCACAAGCAGCTTCAGTCGATGAAAAACGGCGGCACCGTGCTGCTCTGCCCGCCCGGTAATCCGTTCCGCTGCCCACCCGGTCCCTACGAGCGAGCAAGCCTTATTGCTCACTACCTGAAACAACACAAACCGAAATCGAAGGTCGTGATCCTCGATGCCAAGAATAAGTTTTCCAAGCAGGGGCTGTTCACGAAAGGCTGGGAGCGGCTCTATCCGGGGATGATCGAGTGGCATGCTGCATCAAGCGGCGGCAAGGTGCTGGGGGTCGATGCCAAGGCTATGAGCGTTGAGACCGAGTTTGGCCCGGTGAAGGGGGATGTAATTAACGTCATTCCGCCGCAGAAAGCCGGAAAGCTGGCTTTTGACGCGGGGCTGACCGATGCGAGCGGCTGGTGCCCGGTGGATCCCTCTTCGTTCGAGTCCACGATACACCCCGGCATTCACGTCATCGGCGACTCCTGTATTGCCGGAGCAATGCCCAAGTCTGGATTTGCAGCCAGTAGCCAGGGTAAGGTTGCTGCGGCGGCAATCATCAATCTGCTGCATGGTCACAAGCCGGTGCCGCCATCGCTGGTGAACACTTGTTACAGCCTCATCGGCACGGCCTATGGCGTCTCGGTCGCTGCAGTGTATGAGCTGTCCGACAAGGGAATTGTTAAAATCCCCGGTTCCGGAGGTCTCACCCCCGCCAACGCCAGCGAAGCCCAGCTTGCACAGGAGGCGATGTTCGCTGAAGGGTGGTACACCAATATCAGCAAAGACATCTGGGGCTGATCCGAATAACATCGAGGTGTGAATCGTCACGCCTCGGATTCATTTCAAATGCCGCGATGATGATGGTCATCGCGGCATTTGTTTTGTCTGTTTTTCAAACATTGAGCGCTTTTTTGCGCGTTGCCTCTTCCCTGCTTGCCCGTCTTGAGTTCGAAATCTGAGCGCTGATATCAATCTTTTTTTTGTTCTCTTCCAGGCCCTGTTGCGTGCCTGCTGGCTCAATTGTTAATCCACAGCCGGTTCTTTATATTGGCTTTTCTTTATCAATCGTGCGTAACGGCTTTTTTCATGAAAAACAACACCTTTAAACTCATTCTGATTGCCGTGGTCGCGCTGGTTTCGGTATGGTCGATCTGGCCTACGTACCGTGACTATGCTCTGACAAAAAAACTCGAAAGCTTTGATGACCGTGCCGATAGCCTGAAGTTCGCTCTCGACCATCGGGAGGAAATCGAACAGGCTCGCGACAAGAGTCTGAAGCTTGGTCTCGATCTGAAGGGCGGTATGCATCTGGTGATGGAGGTCGATATTCTCGACCTGATCGATCAGAAAGCCTGGAACAAGGATGAGAATTTCGCGCGCATCATGGACAATGTCCGGCGCAAAGCGGGTGAATCCAACGACAATGTTGTCAATATTCTGGCAGCTGAGTTCAGGGCTGCGAATATCAAGCTCAGTCGTTACTTCTATGACCTGCGCGATTCGGATCAGGAGGTTATTTCCAAGCTGAATGCGGAGTCGCAGGATGCACTGCTCCGGGCCAAAGAGATTATTCGCAATCGTATCGACCAGTACGGTGTGGCCGAGCCGGTGATTCAGACTCAGGGCTCACGCCGCCTCATTATCGAGCTTTCGGGCGTTACCGACGAGGCTCGCGTGCGCAAGCTGCTGATGGGTACGGCAAAGCTTGAGTTCAAGCTGGTCAAAGAGCCGCAACAACTGCTCCGGGCGATTGAGCGTGCTGGATCTGTGCCGCTTCAGACGCCATCCGTCGCTACTTCGGAAAATGCCGTTCCGGCGACCTCTGAAGCTAATGGCGATAAAAAACTGTCTGAAGTGATCGGCGTGATGCCGAATGGCCAGGTGTTTACGCCAGCGTATGCTCACGACCTTGTGGCGGCGGCTTTAACCCGTGACGATGTTGCCAAATTACTGCCGCAGGATACCCAGTTACTGATTGCCGCCAAACCCGATCAGACGGCCAATGGCGAGCAGTATTACCTGATCTATCTGGTGCAGAAAACTCCTGAGCTGACTGGTGGTGTTATTTCAGAGGCGAAGGCGACGTTCAGTTCGCAAGATGCTCAGCCTGAGGTGCTCATGTCGATGAATGATGAGGGCACGTCGAAATGGGCTCGCATCACAGGCGCCAATATCGGCAAGCAGATCGCTATCGTGCTCGATGGAGCTGTCTATAGTGCACCGGTTGTGCAGTCTCGTATTCCGAGCGGCAATTCGGTGATCAACGGGATCGGCAGCCTTGAAGAGGCCAAGGATCTTGAAATTATCCTGAAGGCCGGTTCTCTACCAGCTCCGGTCAGGATTATCGAAGAGCGCACCATTGGCCCTTCGCTCGGTTCTGACTACATCCGCGACGGTTTGATGTCGGTGACCTGGGGTTTCACGGCCGTGGTGATCTTCATGATCATCTATTATAACAAGGCGGGCATTGCCGCCGATCTGGCGCTGGTGCTCAACATTCTGATCGTCATTTCAGTGCTGGCCGGTTTCAGTGCCGCATTGACTCTTCCCGGTATCGCCGGTATTGTGCTGACGATGGGTATGGCTGTTGATGCCAATGTGCTGATCTACGAGCGCATCCGCGAGGAGCTTGCCGATGGCAAGAGCCTCAAGATGGCGATCGATGCCGGTTACAACAAGGCATTTTCCTCGATTCTCGACTCGCACGTTACAACGCTCGCCGCGGCCTTCCTGCTCTACGTCTATGGCGTCGGCCCGGTTCAGGGTTTTGCCGTCACGCTGATGATTGGTACAGCGGCAAGTCTCTTCACGGCGATCGTGGTGACCAAGGTGCTGTTCGATATGTTCCTCGACAGCAAGCTCATGAATGACAAAAGTTTCGGATAATTACAATACTCTGCTGAAATGCGGCTTTTTCAGAAATCCAATATCAATTTCATGGGCCATCGCAAGATTGCCTATGTATTCTCAACTGTCCTGATCCTTGCCGGCCTGGTTTCCCTTTTTGTGAGGGGGCTGAACTACGGTATCGATTTCAAAGGCGGTTCGGAAGTTGTCATCCGTTTCGAGCAGTCGGCTGATGTCGGGACCGTGCGATCGATCATGCGCGAGGCTGGGGTGAAAGGCTCGGTCAAGCAGTATGGCATGGATCGCTCCCTTTTGATCAAGACTGATTTCCAGGGCGATACCTCGACTCTTAAATCGTTGATCTCCAACTCGCTGGCGACGCAACTGCCGGCGAATCCGGCTGAAATCCTGAGCATCCAGGCGGTAGGCCCGAGCATCGCTTCCGATATGAAGATGTCGGCTATCAAGGCGCTTGCCGCTGCGCTGATCGGCATTCTGCTCTATGTGAGCATCCGGTTCGAAATCAAATTCGCTGCGGCGGGTGTGGTAGCGATTTTCCACGATGTGTTTATGGTGCTGGGCCTTTTCAGCTTGCTGGGGGGCATTTTCGACTACATGCCGCTTGAAGTGGACCAGAGCATCATCGCGGCGTTTCTGACCATTGCCGGTTATTCGATTACCGATACCGTTGTTGTTTATGACCGAATCCGCGAACGCATTCGTGGCCAGAAGCCTTCGGATTACGAGCGGATTTTCAACGAGAGTCTGAATCAGACCTTGGCGAGAACTGTCATCACCTCGAGCACGACCATGCTTACGGTGCTGGTGCTCTTCTTCTTTGCCGGACCGGCAATCCGCGGATTTGCCTTCGCCATGTTCACCGGTATTCTGGTTGGAACCTACTCATCGATGTTTGTTGCGGCCCCGATTGTCTTCGACTGGCAGCGCCGGTCCAAAAATCCCATCAAACTCAAAGGCGCATAACCTTCCCTGCCTTGTTGCCGGAGCCTTTGCTGAGGCTTCGGCAGCTAACGTTTTTCCAGCCCATTTTCAACACCTCTCAACTACTCTTGTCCGTAACAGAGATTCTCTGTATGTTGCAACTCGGATGTCCGGGCGCAAGAGGCTTTTGCTGAACAGGTTGCGGCCCCGCTTGCCGATGTCTCGGGATGGATGAGTGCCGTTCCGAAGCCCTATTGTCCGTTCCCCCACAAGAAAATTTCGATGTTATGAAAAAAACAGTCTTTGCGCTTTTTGCTGTTCTGATGCTTGCCGTTGCCGATTTTTCAGAGGCGATTGCTTCCAGCGTTCCCGATAAAATCGTTGCGATTGTTGGTCGTGAGATTATTCTCGACTCCCAGATCAACGAGCAGGAGTTGATGTACCATCTTCAGTATCGAGACTCCAAAAACGATCCCAAGCTGCGTCAGAGGATTCTGAAGAATATGATCGAACAGAAGATTCTCCTGACCAAAGCTAGAATCGACAGCATCAAAGTCGATGAGCAGAGCATCGACCAGATGGCTACCGCAAAATACAATTCCCTGCGTTCGCAGTTTCCTTCGGTCAACGCCATGGAGGAGCGCTTTAGCCTTCCGGTCAACCGGCTCAAGCAGGACATTCGTGACGACATCCGGAACCAGCAGATGGTCGACGCCCTCAGGCGGAAGCACTTTCACGATGTGACGGTCACTTACGATGAGGTGATGGCTTTCTACGGAAAGGAGAGGGACCGGCTGCCCATGGTGCCTGAAATGGTGTCGGTTTCCCAGCTCATCAGGTATCCGGAGATCGCCGAGAGCGAGAAAAAGCGCGCCTTCAGCAAAATTCAGGCGATTAGCCAGCAGTTGCAGAATGGTGCTGATTTTGCTACGCTTGCCCGCGAAACCTCAGACGATCCTGGCTCCAGAGAGCTTGGCGGCGACCTGGGCTTTGTTCGCAAAGGTGAGTTGGTGCCGAGCTTCGAGGATGCGGCTTATGCTCTCAAGCCGGGCCAGATTTCGGGCATCGTCGAGAGCCGTTTTGGTTATCACCTGATTCAGTTGATTGGCAAAGAGGAGCAAAGCATTCATGTTCGGCACATCCTTGCCGGTTTTGATCGCAGCAAGACCGATCTGCCGGCAACGGTTCGCTTGTTGGAGACTATCCGCACTGACGTTCTTTCAGGCAAGGCCTCGTTTGCTGAAATGGCTGAAAAGTATTCGGAAGATCCTGCGGCTAAAAGTACCGGTGGTCAGGTTATATCGAGCGCGACCGGCGAGCCCTTCATGGCGTTTGAATCACTGCGGCCTGATTTGAAGAAGGTTATTGGCGGATTGAAGCGTGCCGGCGACATCAGCCAGCCTGAAAAGATCGAGCAGGATCGTGGCCCCTTGTTCTATGCCTTGTTCCGACTTGATGCACGGCAGCCCGCGCACCGGTTGTCACCGGAGCGCGATTTCACCAGACTTGAGGAGTTGGCAGCCAATCAGAAGCGTCAGCAGCAATTCGAGGCCTGGATCGAGAAGTTGAAGAAAGAGGTGGTGGTGCGGGTTATGTCAGACGTCTAAGCGCCTGACATATTTCGCGTTCTGCTCGATAAAGTTGCGGCGGGGTTCGACCTTGTCTCCCATCAGGGTCGAAAAGACCAGGTCGGCCTCCATCGCATTCTCCACCGTGACCTGCAACAGGGAGCGGTGATCCGGATCCATCGTGGTGCTCCAGAGCTGCTCGGGGTTCATTTCACCGAGACCTTTGTAGCGCTGGATGGAGACGTTGCCCCGTCCCTTCTGAAGCTTTTTCATCTGCTCGGTAATACTTGCCCGTTCCTCCTCATCCCAGGCGTACTGCTGCTCGCGTCCGGCCTTCACCAGATAGAGTGGCGGCTGGGCGATGAACACCTTGCCCGCTTCGATGAGCGAGCGCATGTAGCGGAAGAAGAAGGTCAACAGCAGCGTGCGGATGTGCGCACCGTCAACGTCGGCGTCAGTCATGATGATGATCTTGCCATAGCGCAGCTTCTCCGCCGAGAACTCCTCCTCGCCGATGCTGGTGCCGAGCGCGAGGATGATGGTCTTGATCTCCTCGTTTTCGAGCATCTTGTGCAGGCGCGCTTTTTCGACGTTCAGGATCTTTCCTTTCAGCGGAAGGATTGCCTGGAAGCTGCGGTCGCGCCCCTGCTTGGCGCTGCCGCCTGCCGAGTCACCCTCGACGATGTAAAGCTCGCAGTGGTCGGGGTCGTTGATCGAGCAGTCGGCAAGCTTTCCGGGCAGTCCCGAGCTTTCGAGCACCGACTTGCGGCGCGTCAGCTCCTTGGCCTTGCGTGCCGCTTCTCTCGAAATCGCCGCGCCCTTCACCTTTTCGATAATGAGCTTCAGCGTGCCGGGGTTGCTCTCGGCGAACTCGGCGAGCTGCTCGTTGACGATAGTTTCGACGATGCTCTGCGTCTCGGAGTTTCCGAGCTTGGTCTTGGTCTGTCCCTCGAACTGAGGCTCCGGCACCTTCACCGAAATGACTGCCGTGAGGCCCTCCTTGAAGTCGTCGCCGGTGAGGTTGATCTTGACGTTCTTCAGCAGGTCGTTCTTCTGCGCGTAGGAGTTCAGCGTGCGGGTCAGCGCCTTGCGGAAGCCTGTGACGTGCGTGCCGCCCTCGTGCGTGTTGATGTTGTTGACGTAGCTGAAGAGGTTGTCCTGATACGAGTCGTTGTACTGCAAGGCGATCTCGACCATTGTCGAGTCGCGTTCGCCCGCAATGGCGATCGGCTCCTTGAGCAGGCTCAGGCGGTTGGCGTCGGTGAAGCGTACGAACTCCTTCAGCCCGCCCTCGAAGTGGAAGGTCTCCTCCTCGCCTTCGGCGTCCTGCACGATGATGCGCAGGTTGCTGTTCAGGAACGCCAGCTCCCTCATGCGATCGATGATGACGTCCTTGCGGAACTCGGTGGTCTTGAAAATATCCGGATCGGGCTTGAAGGTGACCTTGGTTCCGCGCTGGTCGGTTGTGCCGACTTCTTCGACCGGCCCCTGTGGTACGCCGCGCCGATAGGTCTGGCGGTACACCTTGCCGTCGCGGCTGACCTCCGCTTCGCACCACTCCGACAGCGCGTTCACCACCGAAGCGCCCACGCCGTGCAGGCCGCCGGAGACCTTGTAGGCCCCCTTGTCGAACTTGCCGCCCGCGCCGATAACCGTCATCACCAGTTCGAGCGCCGACTTCTTTTTGACGGGATGGATGTCCACCGGAATGCCGCGGCCCCGGTCGGAAACCGTCACCGAGCCGTCGGGGTTCATGGCGACGTGGATGTAGTCGTTGTAGCCCGCGAGCGTTTCGTCGATCGAGTTGTCAACGATTTCATAAACCAGATGGTGCAGGCCGCGAGTGTGGATGTCGCCGATGTACATGGCCGGACGTTTGCGGACATGTTCGATGCCGTCGAGCACCTGAATATTGGTTGCTCCGTAATCGTTTGCAGCGTTCTGCGCGGTCTGGATATCGGTTTCTTGCATGGGATCGTCGTGCGTGATGAATCAGTAAAATATTTGACTTTAAAGATAATAAAAAACCGCTGATATGCTATGTATCAGTATCCTTCGCCAACCATGAAGGCTGCCTTGATATGCTCGATTTCGTACTCCAGAATCGCGCGCTCGTCGAGGCTGCGAGCGACGACGGCGACGACGTCGAAGCGGCAGGTGATCCAAGGGTTGTCGAGCGTGGACAGATAGCCGGTGGCGGCCCGCGTGATCTCCTTCTGCTTGCGCAGGGTGACCGACTCTGCGGGGCGTCCCTTGCCCGTCGAAGCTCTCGTCTTGACCTCGACAAAGCAGAGCGTCTCGCCGTCGAAGGCGATGATGTCGATCTCGTTGCGGTTGTAGCGGTAGTTGCGCTCGACGATGCGGTAGCCGTGTGCGGCGAGATACCGGGCCGCTATCGTCTCGCCTTCGATTCCAAGCCATTGAGGGGTATGCATGGAAACAGGGGTTATTTTTCTCCCAACTTGCGGAGCTTGAAGCTTTTGCGGTGGATCGCACACCGTCCGTGCCGGGCGATCGCCTCGACGTGCCGGGCGGTCGGGTAGCCGAAGTGGTCGTCGAAGCCGTACTCCGGATACTTGGCGGCGCAGGCTGTCATCAGCTCGTCGCGGCGGGTTTTTGCCAGCACCGAGGCGGCGGCGATGGAGAATACCTTCGAGTCCCCCTTGACGACGGTCTCGAACGGAATCGGCAGCACCGGCTTGAAGCGGTTGCCGTCTACCAGCAGGAACTCCGGCGCTGCGCCGAGCGCCTCGACCGCCCGATTCATCGCGAGCATCGTCGCCTGCAGAATGTTGATTTGGTCAATGGTCTCCGCATCCACTACCGCGACCGCCCAGCTTTCCGCAGCCTCGCGGATCACCGGAGCCAGCTCGTCGCGAAGCTCTGCGGTCAGCCTTTTCGAGTCGTCAAGCTGCTCCAGAATTCCCGACGGTCTGAAGTGACGCGGGAACACCACCGCCCCCGCCACCACCGGCCCCGCCAGCGGCCCGCGCCCGGCCTCGTCGATGCCGCAGACCCGCGACAGCGTCTCCCAGAGCGGTGTTTCAAAATCGGTTGAAAGCATGGCAAGCGTTACGGTTAGGGGCTAAATCTTCGTGCAAGGCGCGCAAATCGGGGCGCTGAGGGCGCTTTTTAGCGCCGCCCAAGTTTCAGAAGTATTATATATTACGACAAATCTTTTTACAAAGAGCGGTTTGCTGTCGTACGACGCGAATCGTCAAGAGTTTCAATAGGGGACCGATCCTCCGGCGTGTCAGGTTTTTCGCAAAGCAGGCCGGGCGCGCTTGGGGGTGGATTGCCCGTAACCGTGAGTTTTTGAATGAAGAAAAATGTGAAAAAGCAGCTCCTGATGAACAAGACCGGGGATGAAATCCAGGTTGCGCTCGTCGAGGAGGGGCGGCTTGCCGAGCTGATTATCGAGCGTCCGGAGAGCATGAGGAGCATCGGCGACATCTACCTGGGGCGCGTGCACAAGGTGGTCGAGGGGCTGAAAGCGGCCTTTGTCGATATTGGCCAGAAATCCGACGGATTCCTCCACTTCTCGGACGTCGGCACTACCAGCGAGGATTACCGCGCGCTGGTCGAGGATGACGACGATGACGAGAATGGCGATGACGACGAGGGCGAAGGCGAAGGCGAAGGTGGCTCCAATGGCAAGCCGCAGTCGTCTTCGAGGGAGTCGTCGCGGCCCGCTGGCCAGCAGAAGGGCGATTCACGTCAGGCCTCTGCCGCTGATGCGAAGGAGCGCCGCCAGTCCTACACCCAGATGATCGCCAAAAAGCTCAAGCCCAACGACTCGATTCTCGTGCAGGTCATCAAGGAGCCGATCGGCACCAAGGGGTCGCGCCTCACCTCCGACATCACCATCGCCGGACGTTTCATGGTGCTGCTGCCTTTCGGTGGCGGCCAGATTGCCGTGTCGCGCCGTGTGGTGTCGCGCAAGGAGCGGGGCCGCCTCAAAAAGCTCATTCGCTCGATGCTGCCCGAAGGGTTCGGCGCGATCATCCGCACGGTGGCCGAAATGCAGGACGAGACGCTCTTGAAGCAGGATCTCGAAAAGCTGCTGGTCAAGTGGAAGCAGATCGAGGAGAAGTTGCAGGATGCCAAACCTCCCCAGCTCATCTTCAAGGAGGATACCATCATTTCGAGCGTGCTGCGTGATTCGCTCACCAGCGACGTGACTGAAATCGTAGCCAACTCGAACTCGATTCACAAAGAGACGCTCAACTACATCCAGTGGGCCGCACCGGAGATGGTCAAGAATGTCTCGCTCTACCAGGGCAAGCTGCCGCTTTTCGAAGGGTACGGCATCGCCAAGGATGTCGAATCTATTTTCTCCCGCAAGGTGTGGCTCAAATCGGGTGGCTACATCATCATCGAGCACACCGAGGCGATGGTGGTGGTTGACGTCAACAGCGGCCGCTACGCTGCCAAGCGCGAGCAGGAGGAGAACTCGCTCAAGACCAATCTCGAAGCGGCCCGCGAAATCGTTCGCCAACTTCGGCTGCGCGATATCGGCGGTATCATCGTGGTGGATTTCATCGACATGATGGACTCGAAAAACTCCAAGAAGGTGTACGACTCCATGAAGACGGAGCTGCGCAACGACCGCGCAAAATCGAACATTTTGCCGCTCTCCGACTTCGGTCTCATGCAGATCACCCGCGAGCGTATCCGTCCGAGCCTCATGCAGCGCATGGGCGACCAGTGCCCCGCCTGCGGCGGTACCGGGGTGGTTCAGGCGCGCTTCACCACCATCAACCAGGTCGAGCGCTGGCTGCGCAAGTTCGCGCTTGAGCAGAAGCTCCCCTTCCAGCAGCTCGACTTGCACGTCAGCCCGACCGTGCTCGAACCGATGCGCGAAAGCGACATGAAGACCGAAATGAAGTGGTTTTTGCAACACATGGTGTTCGTCAGGATCAAGTCTGACGAAAGCTTGCGTAGCGACGATTTCCGCTTCTACAACCGGAAGACGGGCGCTGACATCACTTCCGAGTACAATTGAAACCGTAAAACGATTAACCGACCCAATGGAACAGTATCAAGAGATCAGGAATCAGATCACCGCATATTCTTCACTGAGCGCCGAACAGCTCAAAGCCGATCCTGAGTCAAAAGCCGTATTTGCAAAATTCAAGAAGCTGCTCAACGAGGGCAAGATTCGCGCTGCTGCTCCCGATTCGTCGGGCGATGGCTGGACTGTCAACCAGTGGGTCAAGCAGGGAATTCTGGTTGGCATGAAGCTCGGCGTGCTGATCGAAAGCCACGTTGATCTCGACGGCCTCGGCAGCGTTTCGTTCATCGATAAAGATACCTACCCGCTTCGCGAGTTTACTGTCGCAGAGAGCGTTCGGATCGTGCCTGGTGGCTCGTCTGTGCGCGACGGCGCTTACTTGGCTCCGTCAGTCGTGATGATGCCGCCCGCCTACGTCAACGTCGGCGGTTACGTCGATGAAGGCTCGATGATCGACTCTCACGCGCTGGTTGGCAGTTGCGCCCAGATCGGCAAGAAGGTGCACCTCTCCGCTGCCGTGCAGATTGGCGGCGTGCTTGAACCGATCGGCGCGATGCCAGTGATCATCGAGGACGAGGTGATGGTCGGCGGCAACTGCGGAATCTACGAGGGAACCATCGTCAAAAAGCGTGCGGTGATCGGCACGGGTGTCATCCTGAATGGCTCCACGCCGGTTTACGATCTGGTCAACGGCACCGTGCTGCGCAAGAGCGCCGACGGCCCGCTCGTCATTCCCGAAGGCGCAGTGGTGGTGGCCGGTTCCCGCAAGGTGAAGGGGGACTTCGCTGCCGAGCACGGCCTGTCGATCTACACGCCGCTCATCGTCAAGTACCGCGACGATCGCACCGACAGCGCCACTGCGCTCGAAAGCGCGCTCAGGTGAACTCACCCGTGACAGCGCTCCGTCCCACACTTTTCAGGCGCATTGCCCGGTGGCCGCGATTTGCAGCCGTCGCTTCGGTTGCGGCCTTGTCGGTTGTGCTGGGCACTGAGCCAGCGCTGGCCAAGAGCGGCGCTAGCCCGAACTTCTTCGAGGTCACCAAAAGCATCGATCTGCTCGGCGATGTTTATAACGAGGTGGCGCAGCAGTATGTCGAGCCCATCGATGTCAGCGAGTTCATGTACTCGGGTATCGATGGGATGCTCGGCCAGCTCGATCCCTACACCGTCCTTCTTGACAAGGAGCAATCCGGCGAGCTGGAAGAGATGACCAGTGGCCAGTACGCGGGTATCGGTATTACCACCGGAACCATTGCTGGAGATTTGTACGTCACTTCGGTTTTCGAAGGGCAGACCGCCGCGAAGGCCGGATTGCAGGTTGGCGACAAGATTGTGGCGGTCAACGGTCTTCGGGTTGCTGACCGGTCGAGTGACGAAATTAAGGAGGCGATCAAGGGCGTGGCTGGCACGAAGGTCAGGCTCACTGTGCGCAAGGCTGGGAGCGGCGCCAAAAAGAGGTACGTTCTCACCAGACGAGAGGTCAGGGTCAGCACGGTTCCCTTTGCCGGACTGTTCGGCTCGGTTGCCTACATCCGCATGACCAGCTTTGCTCAGCACTCTCGTTCTGAAATGATTGCCGCGATTCGCGATGTGCAGCAACAGGCTGTCGGGGCGCAGATCGCCATGAGTGGTCTCGTGCTCGATCTGCGCGGCAATCCGGGAGGTCTCTTGACCTCAGCGGTTGACGTTGCTGCGTTGTTTGTCGAGAAGGGCAGCCGAGTGGTCTTCACCAAAGGGCGAGACGTCGATAGCGAGCAGAGCTATGTGACCAACGTCGATCCGTTACTGTCTTCGCTGCCACTGGTTGTGTTGATTGATGGCCAGAGCGCTTCGGCTTCTGAAATCGTGGCCGGAGCCATCCAGGAACTTGACCGGGGGCTTGTCGTCGGCGAAAGCTCTTTTGGAAAGGGGCTGGTGCAATCGATCATCGAGCTGCCTTACGATCATACGCTCAAGCTTACGACGGCCAAATACTACACCCCTTCAGGGCGATTGATCCAGAAGCCGCTGGTTCATGGCGATGCCTCTTGTCAGGACAGCCAGCGAAAGGTGCTCGCCTCTCCGGAAGCGTATGATTCCACGAAAGTCTATTACACCCTCAATCATCGCAAAGTTTATGGCGGCGGCGGCATCAAGCCCGATTTTTTGGTGAAAGCCGTGGAGCCGTCGGAGTATGAAAAGGCGCTGGACAAGGAGGGACTCCTGTTCACCTATGCTGCGAATTTTCACCGGAAGCATCGTGATATTCCCTTGCAGAAGATCGCGGCCACGCCGGTGCTCAAAGAGTTCAGAGCGTTTGTTGACGACAAGGCATTCGTCTATCGTTCTGCGCCACAGCGGAGGCTCGACAGCCTAAAAACGATGATTGGCAAGGATGGGGGTGAAAAAGACAGTCTGCTTTTGGTCAGGTTTCAGGCATTCGACGTGGCGCTCGCCAACTGGACAACGCAACGCCTTCAGCAAGACTCACTTCGCATCACGACCGCCGTTCAGCGCGAAATTATTCGTCACTACGATGAGAAGGCTGGCTGGAGAAAAGGCATCGAGCACGATCCGGTCGCAGCAAAAGCCTTTTCGCTGCTCGCCGATCCGGTGAACTATCAGAAGCTGCTCAAGCCGTAGGCGCGAAGCCCCCTAAGCTGCAAGCGTGAAGCTCAAGCACTGAGCCGCTGTTCGGCGAGCTTATGCTGCTTGTGGACGCCGATGACGATCATCAGATTGCTAACGCTGAGCAGGCTCTCAGCAAAGCCGTGCAGGAGGTCGTTGTGCGAGAGCGACTGGTAGCCGAGCACATGCATCGCGATGTACATGCAGACCACCGTCACCGAAATGAAGACCAGCACGAACCAGAAACCCGCCACCGTCAGTCCCGAGAATACCTCGGGGTCTTGTTTGCGCACTTTCAGCAGCAGCACCAGAAAGGTTAGATAGACGATGCTCGACACCTGCAAAACGGCGTCGAACCAGGAGCTGCCCATCATGAACGAGTAAGGCGTCGAGCCGCTTCCCGACGCTAGCACTACCCCGCCAAACAGCGCGCCCATCCAGGCGTTTGCCGGTTTAGCCTCCCGTTTTTCATCCCCTTTCAGAATCTTTATCGTCGCGTAGAGCAGCGCGATGCTGCCCACCAGATTGATCGCCTCGGACATTTCGAGGAATCGCATGATGCTGTCGCCGGTAATATGGTAGGCCAGCACAAACCAGCTGCCGATCCAGTGCGGCAGCATGAACAGCCCGAAGCGCTGCACATCCTTCCGCCCGATCAGCCGCCCGTAACGATAGAGCATGACGAGCGCCACGCCCCATTCAAGTGACGAGGAGAGGTGGATCAGCCAGTTCAGCGGAGAGAGCAGCATTACGATCCCTTCGCAAGATGATAGACGTTCTTGGCCATGATCTTCATCTGCACGCTCCACGGCGCGGGCACCATCTTTTTGTAGAGGTACGAGTCGAAGGTGATGCCCTGCACATCCTTGTCGCGGCAGATCGCCACGAAGCTTTCGCGCAGCCGGTCACTCTTGTAGTAGACCGATTGCAGGACCTGCAAGCCGAAGAAGATGGGCGAGTAGAGCTTGCGGAACTTCTTCTCGTAGGTCGAAAGCGGGGTGTTGTTGCGGATGCGCTGGATCATCGCTTCCGCGCCGAGCTTGCCGGAACGCATGGCGAAGAAGATTCCCTCGCCGTTGGCTGGCGTCACCAGGCCCGCAGCGTCGCCGACGAGAATGGCTCGCTCCTGTGTGAAGGAGCGGCGCGGCTTCATCGGAATCTTGGCCGCTTCGTTCAGGTACGGCTTTTCGTGGATGCCGATCTTCTCGACGAAGCGCTTTTGCAACTGCTTGATGTCGCGGCGGTGCTCTTCAGTGCCGGTGCCGATGGCGATGTGGTCGGTCTTCGGAAAAATCCAGCCGTAGAAATCGGGCGACACCTCGCCGTCGAACCAGATTTCAACCAGCTCTTCGTAGGGCTTCAGCTCGTCGCAGTAGTGGAAGCGCTGCTGCATGGCGATCACCTTCAGGTCGTTCGGCGGAAAGCCAAGCTCTTCGGCGGTCTTCGAGTTCGCGCCGTCCGCGCCGATGACGTACGAGGCCTCGACTGGCGGTAACTCCTCACCCTCCTTGTTAAAGAGATGGATCGTGAAGCGGTCGGACGCACGGTCGATTTTCTTCACCAAGGCCTCGACCAGCTCCGCGCCAGCCTTTTGAGCCTTCTCGCGAAGGTAGCTGTCGAACCGCTCGCGGCGCACCATGCCGACGTAGCCGTTCGGCATGTGCATGAAGATGGTCTCGCCCTTGGGTGAGCGCACGCTCATGCGGGTCAGCTTCTTCTCGACCAGCTCGTCGGGAATATCGAACTCCTCGATCAGGCCGAGCGGAATCGCTCCCCCGCATGGCTTGACGTTGGCAAGATTGCGTTCGATGAGGATGGTCGAGTGCCCGGCTCTGGCCAGAATTTCGGCGGCGGCAGCGCCCGACGGGCCTCCTCCTATGATTGCGACATCGTACAGCATTTCTGTGGCTTGTTAGTCCAGGTAATAACGGCTTGTAACAATTGCCCCGGACTTCAGTCCGGGGTTCATGGATCAAAAAAATAATTCAGGGCTTCAGCCCAATCCAACCCATCTTCATCCCCGGCTTGAAAGCCGGGGCAACATGAATGTAAGAGTTCTGAGTGTCCGCAGGGTTAAAACCCTGCTGAATTAAACCAGTTTCGAGGCCAGGAACTCCTTCGCCTTCGACATCTCGATCCGCTCCTGTGCGGCTGTGTCGCGGTAGCGCACGGTGATGGTGCCGTTCTCCAGCGTGTCGTGATCGACCGTGAAGCAGAAGGGCGTGCCGATCTCGTCCTGACGGCGGTAGCGCTTGCCGATCGACGCCGCGTCGTCGTACTGCACCATGAAGTTCTCTGAAAGCTCCGCGCAGAGCTGGCGGGCTTTTTCAGCCATTTCGCCCTTTTTCATCAGCGGCAGCACGGCGGCCTTCACCGGCGCGACTTTCGGCGCGAGCTTCAGCATCACGCGCGGCTCGCCGTCCACCACATCCTCCTGATAGGCATCCGACAGCAGCGCCAGGAAGGTGCGGTCGCAGCCCGACGAGGTCTCGACGACGTACGGAATGTAGCGCTCGTTGGTGGTCTGGTCGATGTACTCCATGCCCTTGCCGGAGTACTCCTGATGCTGGGTCAGGTCAAAATCGGTGCGCGAGTGGATGCCCTCGATCTCCTCGGTGCCGAACGGGAACTCGAACTTGATGTCGTAGGCCAGGTCGGCGTAGTGGGCCAGCTTGTCGTGCTTGTACCAGTGCAGCTTCTCTTTGGACATGCCGAGCGTTTCGGAGTACCAGCGGAAGCGCTCCTCGCGCCACGCCTCGAACGCTTCGAGCTGCGTGCCAGGCTTGACGAAATACTGCATCTCCATCTGCTCGAACTCCACCATGCGGAAGATGAAGTTGCCCTTCACGATTTCGTTGCGGAACGCCTTGCCGATCTGCGCGATGCCGAACGGCACCTTCATGCGCGACGCTTCGCGGACGTTGTGGAAGTTCACGAAGATGCCCTGTGCGGTTTCGGGGCGCAGATAGACCACGCCGCCCGATCCGGCAATCGCGCCCATGTTGCACTGGAACATCAGGTTGAACTGACGCACCTCCGTCCAGTCGCCGGAACCGGTGTCGGGCGCTTTGATGGACTCGCCGATTATGATGTCGTAGAGCGCCCGGTTGGAATCCTCCGCGCTGTCGGCCACCTCGTAAGCGGCCTTCACCCGCTCCGCATCGTCCATCTTGCCGTCACGCTCCAGCTTCGCGATATGGTTCTCGATCAGGTGGTCGGCGCGGTAGCGGCGCTTGGTGGTCTTGTCGTCGATCAGCGGATCGTTGAAGCTCGCCACATGACCCGAAGCCTCCCACACGGTCGGATTCATCATGATCGACGCATCGATGCCCACGATGTTCTGATGGCGGCGCGTCATCGCGCTCCACCACAAATCCTTGATATTCTTCTTCATCTCGCTGCCGAGCGGGCCGTAATCGAAGCACGACGACAGGCCGCCGTAAATCTCCGACGACGGAAAAATGAAGCCCCGCCGCTTGGCCAGCGAAACCAGTTTGTTCATCACTTTATCAGGCGACAGACTCTGCGTCTGCACCCGCGACTGATCGGAATTGCTCATCGTTTGATCTGAGAGTTTGAAAGTTTCGGAGTCCCCCGCCTGCCGGGCGGGGCACAAACCTCGAATATAACAAACAAGGAGGATTTAACGTGCCGGGGGTTTGGGGGGAGGGGAGAATGGATGGGGTGATCATCAAGTAAAAGTCTGCGTATTGGCTCTAAATCTTTTTTGAATGTCTTTATTGTTGATATTTTTTTTGCGTAGATGTTGAGGTTTTGGTTGTTTTGTTTGTAAATTTGATGTAATCTCATTTCTAATAATATTATTCTTTCTTTAATTCTGACATTTAAAAAAAGGAGGAAATGATGAAGCGTATGACATTGTTATTTGTCTCTTTTTTCGTTCTTGTCTTTTTCAGTGGCTGTAGTGACAATAAGACGTTAGACCGATCCAGAGCAGAAAAAATATTTAAAGATCAAGGTTTTCTTTTTGTTGTACTTCAAAATGATTTGAAATTGGGAAACCGTGATGCGCAAAAATTATTTGATAATAACTATCTATCGATTTCTGATAGAGATAGAGAGCGTTTTGTCCCGACAAGAAAAATAATGCCATATTTTACTAATGATAGGACTTTTGTGGGCTTTTCAGGGAGGGAGTATAATGTTGGCGCAAATTTGATGTCTGGAAAAGTTACTCGGGTTAAATCTACAGGTATTGAGGAAAAAGATGTGAATAACAAGATTGTTTATTTTGATCTTGAATTGGAGCCAAATGAAGTTGGTGAAATTTTAGGACTCAAAAGGAATATGCCGCTTGTAGTAAGCTTCAAGCTGTTCGATGATGGCTGGAGAATGGAGAAAATATTATGGGAAGAAACTAATAAGTCCGATAAGTGGGTAGATCAAAATGTTACAGGTTTTCATACTGAAATTGACTATATAAATCAAGCGCTTTGGAGTATGCATGAAAAGCAACTTTACTCTGAAAATTATAAGGAATTTCTTGCGAAACTTGAAAAATCAGACTACCCTAATTATTTAGATACCGTTGCATGGGTTTATAAAGATAATGGAAATAAAAATAAGGCGATTTCGATTTATGAAAATCGCCTTATGCCTATGCTGAAAAAAATGGGCGATAATGATGTTATGGCCGAATATGAAAAATTAGAAGCAGAAATCAGAAGGTAGGCATATCATTTTCTCGATTCATATTTCTTTTTTTAAGGAGATATCTTTTACTGACTAAGCTGGTTGACTCCGGATAATTAATTAAAAGGTAGCAAGGGAAAATAATGCTATAGCCGACATGGACATGAACTCGCACCGATGAAAAATAGTCAAAATTTCAATCAGCGTGTATTAGCAATCAGGCAGGCGCACTCTGAACTGGCTGTTCATGCTGTCCGAGCAGTCAATGTCAGTTTAACTCTTCGCAACTGATCGATTGGTTGTCAAATTGCTGAATATGAGTTTAACGGTGCTGATAGGGCGACTTATGGCGACAGGGTGCTAAAGGAGCTACAGGCAGGAAGTGGCCGGCGGCCCGCAGTGCTCTGTTTCCCAGCGTTATTGACGATTACCGAACAACAACTGCTGCTTTAAATAGCAGTTGCTTTTGTGTATCGTTTGGCATTCTCAAATTCTTTTGTGTATCGCGAAGTCGTTTTTTTGATACACAAAGGTTGTTGTGTATTTCACGCGATACACAAGGTTTTTCTCTTGACGGTTTTTGCTCCCCTCGCATTTTCCCCACCATCAATTGCATTCTCCATTCTGGTTATTATATTACTGAATGGTTATATAATTGACTTTTGCGGCATTGAGCTGCACTTGTCCATCTGCATCGCGGATGGCAATCAAATCGTTTAACCTATTGAATTTCATAAAGATGAGCCGTTTGAGCGACTTGCTGGAGAAGACTCTTTCCGAGATTCGGGAGATTATGCCGTGGAATCTAGTTGACCGGATGGCGGAGAATCCTGAGCTGATTATTCTTGACGTTCGTGAGCCGAAGGAGTTCGAGGCTGTGCACATCGAGGGTTCGATTCATGTGCCGCGCGGCGTGCTGGAGTCGGCGTGCGAGTGGGATTATGACGATACCGTTCCGGCGCTGGTGACTGGCCGCGACAAGGAGATTGTGGTGGTGTGTCGTTCGGGCCGCCGGAGCGCGTTTGCCGCCAAAACCATGCAGGAGTTGGGCTTTACGAACGTGGTGTCGCTGAAGACGGGGCTTCGCGGGTGGAACGATTACGAGGAGTCACTGGTGAACAGCGCGGGCGAGACGGTGGACGAGGAGTTCGCGGACGACTTTTTCACCTCGAAGGTTCGGCCTGATCAGCTGAAACCGAAGGCCTAAGAGCTTTTCCGGAGGTATCGAGTTGAGTGCAATCACCATACCGAGGCTGATGATTTCGGCTTCGTGGAAAAGCGCCGGGAAGACCACGGTGACGCTCGGGCTGCTGCGTCTGCTCGGGCGCGAGGGGCCGGTGGTGAGCTTCAAGAAGGGGCCCGATTACATCGACCCGATGTGGCATCGCGTGGCCAGCAGTGGGGAGTGCTACAACCTCGATCCGTGGATGATGGGTGCGGAGGTTTGCCGCGAGTCGTTCGTCCGCGCTACGTCGAAACATCCCGGCGGGCTGGCGCTGATCGAGGGGAACCACGGCCTGCACGACGGCCTCGACATGGCCGGTTCTGACAGCAGCGCCGGGCTGGCCGCCCTGCTCGACTCGCCGGTGGTTCTGGTGATCGACGGGCGGCGCGTCAATCGAGGCGTGGCGGCGCAGGTGCTCGGGCTGATGGCGATGCCGCCGAAGGTGAACATCGCTGGCGTCATCTTGAACCATGTCGCCAGCGCCCGGCAAGAGGCAAAGCAGCGGGAGGCGATCGAGACCTATTGTAAGGTGCCGGTGCTTGGCGCGATTCCGTCAGACTCTTCGCTAGTGCTGCCCGAGCGGCATCTCGGTCTCGTGACGGTTGGCGAGTCCCCGGATGCCGAGGCGTTCATCGATGCCGCCGCCGATCAGGTTGCAAAGCATTGCGACATCGGAGCGATCAAGGTACTCTTCGATTCCGCGCCACCGTTCGAGGCGCCGGAGCCGATCACGATCCCGACGCCAGAAGCGAGTCCCAAAGCGCGAATTGGCGTGTTCCACGACGACGCCTTCTGCTTCTATTACTCCGACAATCTCGATGCCCTGCGTGCAAGCGGCGCGGAGCTGGTGTTCATCGACACCTTCAAGACCACATCGCTGCCGGAGATTGACGGCCTCTATCTTGGCGGCGGATTTCCGGAGTCTTTCTTCGAGCAGTTGAGCGCGAACACCGGGCTCATGCGCGACGTGCGAGAGCGGATCGAGGCCGGGATGCCCGCATGGGCGGAGTGCGGCGGCCTTATCTATTTGTGTCGCAGCGCCACATGGCAGGGCGAAACATGGTCGCTGTGCGGCGTGCTGCCGATCGACATCGGCTACCAGCGCAAGCCTGTCGGCTGTGGCTATCTCGAACTCGAAAGCCGCGCCGCGTCGCCGTGGTTCGAGGGCGACGAGCGCATCCGGGCGCACGAATTCCACTACTCCAAACCTGCCGAAGGCTCGCCCGAGCTTGCCTGCCAGTTCGATGTGGCGCGCGGAACCGGCCTCACGGGTCACGAGGATGGCATTCTCTACAAGAACCTCTTCGCCTCCTACGCGCACCTTCACGCAGCGGCCAACCCGCAGTGGGCAACGCGCTTTGTCGAGCTTGCCGTTCGTTTCAAATCTGAAGCCTGCCCTAAAAAAGACTGAAATTGTCTTGTTTTTCCTGCTGATTTTTTTATCACAAGCCCTTGTTCGATTAAAAATATTTTGCTAACTACATAACTATGTGGTTGAATTGTTTTGTGGCCATGCGCCAGCGGTGGCTGTTTGGCAATTCCGGTTTGGTCAGAAGCCAAGCGCTGTTCAGATAAAAAGTTTCACAATTGTTTGAAAAATTGAAACCATTTTCTTAACTATATAACTGTATATCGATATTGTTGTGGGGGCGGGTTGTGCTCCAATATTCAGAACCTGCCAGCAACTTTACCATCACACAAAAAGGAGAAACTATCATGGCAATTGAAATCAATGGCATGAGCTACGAGACCGACGAGAACGGCTACCTTGTAAACCTCGAAGACTGGAACGAGGATCTGGCGGTAAAGCTCGCCGAAGGTGAGGAAATTTCGATGGAAGAGGGTCACTGGGACCTCGTCAAGTTCCTGAGGGACTACTATCAGGAGTACCAGATCGCCCCGGCCGTGAAGGTGCTCACCAAGGCGGTCGCTTCCGAGAAAGGCATGGGCAAGAAAGAGGCTTCCGAGTACCTGTATGGTCTTTTCCCCAAAGGCCCCGCTCTTCAGGCCTGTAAAATCGCCGGTCTTCCCAAGCCGACCGGTTGCGTTTAACACCACGGCTACCCACAATATCCAGGCCGGCGAAAGTCGGCCTCCAAAGTATCGAGAACCAAAGGAGGCAACATGAGTGCTAACGACAGCGCTACGAACGGCGGGTGTCATTGCGGCGGGTGCGGCAGTTCGGACAGCAACGGAAAATTCCTGAACGAAACTCCCATGCTCGACGAGCTGGAAAGCGGCCCTTGGCCAAGCTTTATTACCGGCTTCAAGGAGTTGGCTGAAAGAACGCAAAAGCCGATGCTGCGCGGCGTTCTCGATCAGCTCGAATATTCGTACAACACCAAAATGGGTTACTGGAAGGGCGGTCTGGTAACGGTCGATGGCTACGGTGCCGGCATCATCACCCGCTACTCGATGATCAAGGACAAGTTTCCCGAGGCAGCCGAGTTCCACACCATGCGCATCCAGCCCGCGCCGGGTCTGCACTACAACACCGAAATGCTTCGCGAGCTGTGCGACATCTGGGAAAAGCACGGCAGCGGCATCATGGCCCTGCACGGCCAGACCGGCGACATCATGCTTCAAGGCATCGAGCAGGACAAGGTTCAGGAGTGTTTCGACGAGCTGAACCAGGCTGGCTGGGATCTCGGCGGCGCAGGTGCTGGTATGCGTACCGGTGTCTCCTGCATTGGCCCCGGTCGCTGCGAAAACGCCTGCTACGACAACCTCAAGCTTCACCTGACGGCGCTGAAGCACTTCTCCGGCCAGGTTCACCGTCCGGAGTGGAACTACAAGCTCAAGTTCAAATTCTCCGCCTGTCCCAACGACTGCACCAACTCGATCATGCGTTCCGACCTTGCCGTCATCGGCACCTGGAAGGACGCAATCCAGATCGATCAGGAGGAGGTCAAGGCGTGGATCGACGAACGTGGCGTGGACGCGCTGGTCAACAATGTCATCAGCCGCTGCCCCACCAAGGCGATCACCCTCAAGGATGGCGGCATCGCTATCGCCACCCGCGACTGCGTGCGCTGCATGCACTGCATCAACGCCATGCCGAAGGCGCTCTCGCCCGGCAAGGAGCGCGGCATCTCGCTGCTCATGGGCGGCAAGAATACCCTCAAGGTTGGCGTCAACATGGGCTCGCTCATTATCCCCTTCATGAAGATGGAGACCGACGAGGATCGCGAAGAGTTCCTTGAACTGATCGAAGAGATCATCGACTGGTGGGATGACGCCGGACTCGACCACGAGCGCATCGGCGAAACCATCGAGCGCGTCGGCCTGAAGCAGTTCCTCGAAGGTGTCGGCATCGATCACGACATCAACCAGGTTTCTCGTCCGCGCGATAATCCCTACTTCAAGGCGAAATACTGATAGACAGCCCGCTTCTCCGGAGCGGGAGTCAAACCAAGATCAACAGAACATTCACTGTCGCACCAGTCCTGTCAAAAAAGCTGGTGCGCCCAACCTACAGGAAAGAGCATGAGCAGTCAGGAAAGAACCTGGAAGACCATAGAGTCCGGTCCTCATACCTACGAGGAGGCGCTGCATCCCGTGGTCAGGAAGAATTACGGGAAGTGGAAATATCACGAGATCCCCAAGCCGGGCGTTCTCAAGCACGTAGCCGAGAGCGGCGACGCCATCTGGACGGTCAGGGCGGGCACGCAGCGGCAGGATACGGTGGACATGGTTCGCCGCCTGTGCGACATTGCCGACAAGTACTGCGACGGCCATCTGCGCTTCACGGTGCGCAATAACGTCGAGTTCCTCACTCCGAACGAGGAGAACGTCGAGCCGATGATTGCCGACCTCGAATCGATGGGCTTCCCCGTCGGCGGTACCGGCATGTGCGTCTCGTCGGTCTCCCACACCCAGGGCTGGCTGCACTGCGACATTCCGGCTACCGACGCTTCGGGCGTGGTGAAGTCGATGATGGACTATGTCTATAACGAGTTCAAGGATATGAAGATGCCCAACAAGGTGCGTCTTTCGACCTCTTGCTGCGCCATCAACTGCGGCGGCCAGGCTGACATTGCGGTGGTGGTCAAGCACACCCGTCCGCCGCGCATCAACCACGACCACCTCGTCACCACCTGCGAGCTGCCGAAAGCGGTCGCCCGCTGCCCGGTTGCTGCCATCCGACCGACCGTGGTTGATGGCAAGAAGACCCTGATGGTCGATGAAGCCAAGTGCATCTGCTGCGGGGCCTGCTTCGGCGCCTGCCCGGCAATGGAGATCAACCACCCCGAGCACTCGAAGTTTGCGGTCTGGGTCGGCGGCAAGAACAGCAACGCCCGCGTGAAGCCTTCGACCATGAGCATCGTGGCGCACAACCTGCCGAACAATCCCCCGCGCTGGCCGGAGGTAACCGACGTGCTCGGTCGCATCCTGAACGCCTACAAAGAGGGTGGTCGCCCGTGGGAGCGCGTCGGCGAGTGGATCGACCGCATCGGCTGGAAGCGCTTCTTCGAGGAGACTGGCCTCACGTTCGACGAGGATATGATCGACAGCTATCGTCATGCTCGCACTACCTTTAACCAGTCGGCGCACGTCCGTTTCTAAAAGCTGAATTGCTGCGCCACGGTTGAATAGTTGCGAAGCCCGATGACTGCGTTGGGTGGTGCTCGAAATCCTCACGCTCCCCGGCTTGAAAGCCGGGGCAATGTGAATGGAAGAGTTCTGAATGTCCAAAGGGTTGAAACCCTTCTGAAGAACTTCGGTTTTTGCGCTCCAGCCGCCTTGTCCCCGGACTTCTCACGACGATCAACAGCGGCGCAACTTTAACCTATGGAGAATCTCATGAATGCAGAATCAAATCCGATTCTCGATTTTGCGACCGAGTATGTCTTCCCGGAATTCAGCGAATTGACGGGAACCGACAAGATCGTCGCCTTCGGGGATCAGAGTCATAAATGTCCGGTCTATGTACGGCAGACCCCGCCCTGCTCTGCGGAGTGCCCGGCCGGAGAGGATATCCGCGCGATCAACCGCTACATCAGCGGCATCGACCAGTCCGACGACCCGCTGAAAGCGGCCTGGAAGACGGCGGTGAACACGAATCCCTTCCCGGCGGTGATGGGCAGAATCTGCCCGCATCCGTGCCAGGGTGGCTGCAACCGCGGTGCGCACGACGAGAGCGTGGCCATCAACGCGGTCGAGCAGGTGATCGGCAACTACGGTATCGAGCAAGGGCTCAAATTGCCTGCCCCCGGCCCCGATACGGGCAAGAGAGTTGCGGTGATCGGTGGCGGCCCGGCGGGTCTTTCGGCAGCCTACCAGCTTCGCCGCAAGGGTCACGCGGTCACGATTTACGATGCCAACGACAAGCTCGGCGGCATGGTGCTCTACGGCATCATGGGCTACCGTGTGGATCGCAAGGTGCTCGAAGCTGAAATCGGACGCATCATCGACCTCGGCGTCGAAACCAAAATGGGCGTTCGGGTCGGTGAGGATGTCACGCTCGAACAGCTCGAAGCGGAGTACGACGCGGTCTTTCTTGGCGTCGGTGCCCAGAAAGGGCGTGGCTTGCCGGTTCCCGGTTTCGAGGGAACGCCGGGCGCGACCAACGCTATCGAGTTTCTCAGGAATTACGAGGTCATGGGCGACGATGTGCCCGTAGGTAAAAATGTCGTTGTCATCGGAGACGGCAATGTGGCTATGGACGTGGCACGCCTCGCTCTCCGCCTCGGCTCCAAAGCGAGCGTCATCTCGGGCGTGCCGCGCGAGGAGATGGCCTGCTTCGAGAACGAGTTCGACGACGCAGCCAACGAAGGCACCACCATGTACTTCCAGACCGGCACCGCGGAGATTCTCGGCGGCGCGTCCGGCGTCACCGGCCTGCGCTGCACCAAAATGGTCAAGAAAGAGAAGGGCGAAGAGGGGTGGAACTCTCCGATTCCCTTCCTGCGCTACAAGCCAAGCGACGAGACCTTCGAGATCGAAGCCGACATGGTGGTTGCGGCCATCGGTCAGGCGACCGACTTTTCGGGCCTCGGCGATGCAGGCACCAAAGGACCCTGGATGAGGGTGGATCGCAGCTTCCGCATTCCGGGTCACGACAAGCTTTTCAGCGGCGGCGACGCCCTGAAGGTCGATCTCATCACCACGGCGGTAGGCCATGGTCGCAAGGCCGCAGCCTCCATCGACGCCTTCCTGAAAGGCGAACCGATGCCCGAGACGCCCTACAGTGAAATCACCAAGCCGCACAAGCAGGACCTGCTCTACTTCCTGCACACCCCGCAGGCAAAGCGCACCAATATCGAGCCGGAAGAGGTTGTGGGCAACCACGACGAGCTGCTCGAAGCGCTGACGCACGAGCAGGCCAAGGCTGAGTCGGAGCGCTGTATGAGCTGCGGCTTCTGCTTCGACTGCAAGCAGTGTGTCTCGTTCTGTCCGCAGGAGGCCATCACGCGCTTCCGCGACAATCCGGCGGGTGAAAAAGTCTATACCAACTATGCGAAGTGCGTCGGCTGTCATCTCTGCTCCCTGGTCTGCCCCTGCGGGTACATCCAGATGGGCATGGGCGACGGGCTCTGAGCCTCCAGCCGAAGCTTTTCGTCAACCGAAACGGTCGCAACGAATATGATGGAAGATGTGATCAAAATGGTCGAACAGGCCATCGAAACCTCGTCGCACTGGCCGGATACCGGCTGGCCGGCGACCTTTGGCGTGCGCAATGTTGAGGTCAACAATCTCAAGGCGGCTGAGGCGCTGCCGCGCAACGCCGTCTATCGCGAGGAGGCGATCAACTACTGGCGTCAGGCGCGCCTGACGGGCAACGATACTGCCGAAGCCGGAAAGAAGGCGCTTGAAGCGCTGAAAAACGGCGACCTTGCGGGAGCGGATAATGCCCTGTATCTTTGCCAGTATCTCGAAATTCCGTTCGAGAAGGATGCCCATACCTGGCATCCGGTGTACGAGGCCTTCCGGGCCAAATGTGCCTGAACCCGTCCCGAAAGCTTTCGGGACGGGGCACCATGGATGTAAGAGGTTTGAATGTCCGGAGGGGTAAAACCCTCCTGAATGTAAGATCAATTTCTGCGCCTCTTTCGCCTTGCACTTGAATTGCTCATGACAGTTTTTCATGCTGTCACGAGTCAGTATTTGAATTGTCATTCTGAGTCCGACGAAGTCGGGCGAAGAATCCAGAAAAGTCTCGTAACACGTTACAGATTAGTCGATTCTTTTGATGCTTCGAAAAAAGACCGGATTCTTCACTTCGCGTTGCTCCGTTCAGAATGACAATCAAAAGCGACGGGAGATGATTTTTGAGATAGCATCATTGCTCTGCCGCCGGTCTGCTAAAGCCGGCGGTTTGCAGCTCTGCTAAAACTATTTATTCAGCACTTTTATGACCAGAGCGTGGGAACAGAAAGTTAACGAGAACCGTGAGGCTCTGCTCGAACGGTGGTTGTCGTCCATCGTGGCGATGCTACCCGGCGAGAAGAGTCGCGAGTCGTTGCTCGCTTCGGCCATTGCCGCCGAGCTTGACGGGCTTCTCGATGCGGTCACGGATCGCGCCGTTCCGGCTGCCGAGCCGATCATGCGCATCACCCGCATCCTTGCCGTGCAGGAGATTGCACCATCCAAAGCGCTGTCGATCCTCTTCCTGCTTCGCGGGCTGATCGAGGAGCTTGCCGCCGAATGCGGTCACCCGTGCCGCGACCGGCTCGAAGAGCTGACCCTGCAAGCGTTCGACAGCTTCATGAAGCATCGCGAAGCCATCTACCAGCTCAAATTCGATGAGGGCCGCCGCAAAATGCATATGGCGCTCAGGAGGGTCGAGGCATGAGAAAAGTTCTGCAACCGCTGCTGCTGGTGCTCCTGCTCGCCCTGATTCCGTACGTCGGCGTCACCTACGGCAAGCTCGACTACCTGTTCGGCATCATCATTCCCTACACCGCGCTCACCATTCTGGTGCTCGGTATGCTCTGGCGTTTGATTGACTGGAGCCGCCGTCCGGTGCCGTTCCCGATTCCGACCACCTGTGGTCAGGAGAAGTCGCTCGACTGGGTCAAGACCAACCCGCTCGAAAGCCCCTCGAACCCCTTCATGGCGGCGATGAGGATGCTTTCCGAGGTCTTCTTTTTCCGCTCGCTCTTCCGCAACACGAAGGCTGAACTGCACGGCGGGCCGAATCTCGCGTACGGTTCGCACAAGTGGCTCTGGCTGGGCGGACTCGCGTTCCACTGGTCGCTGCTCATCATCGTCCTGCGTCACGCGCGCTTTTTCTTTATGACCACGCCCGCGCCCATCGAGATGATCGAAACCTTCGACCGCTTCCTCGATGTGACTGTTCCGGCGTTCTTCATCACCGACGCCATCGTGCTTGCGGCGATCACCTTCCTGGTGCTGCGTCGCCTGTCGGATGAGAAGATGCGGCTCCTGTCGCTCTCGACCGACTACTTTCCGCTCTTTCTGATCGGGGGAATCGCGCTGGCCGGAATCAGTATGCGCTACGTCACCAAGGTGAACATCATGCCGGTCAAGTCGCTCGGCATGACGCTGGCGAGCTTCGGCTTCGGCGCGCCCGAGCCTATCGGTGCTCTCTTCTACGTCCACCTGTTCCTTGTCTGCGTGCTGCTCGCCTACATCCCGTTCAGCAAGCTGTTGCACATGGGCGGCATCTTCATGAGCCCGACGCGCAACCTGCCGAACGACAGCCGCGCCCGGCACCACAAGAATCCGTGGAATCCCGACATCAAGTTCCGCAGCTATGCCGAATACGAGGACGAGTTCCGCGAGAAAATGAAAAAGGCTGACATTCCGGTCGATAAGCAATAACTGATATGTCCAAATACGCTCCAAAAACCGAAGAGCTCAAAAAAGAGTTCGAAGAGAAGAAGCCGCGGCTCCTCAAGGGGAAGTTCGACGGTACGGACTGGTGGGATATTCCGGTCGAGTTCCGCGACGGTAACTGGTGCTTCGCCGCCAAGCCGGAGGTGCTCGAGGATCTTCACTTCCCCAATCCGAGGAAGTGGGCCGCCACCGACAAGGACTGGCAGCTTCCCGCCAACTGGGAAAAGACCATCCGTGACGGCATGAAAGACCGACTGAAGCGGTTCCGCTCGTTCAAGGTGTTCATGGACAGTTGCGTGCGCTGCGGCGCCTGCGCCGACAAGTGCCACTTCTTTCTCGGCACGGGCGATCCGAAGAATATGCCGGTGATGCGCGCCGAACTTGTCCGTTCGATCTACCGTCAGGATGTGAACGCGTTTGCCCGCGTGCTGACCAAGTTCTCGGGATCGCGCAAGCTCACGCCGGAAGTGATCAAGGAGTGGCACATGTACTTCAACCAGTGCACCGAGTGCCGCCGCTGTTCGGTCTTCTGTCCGATGGGTATCGACACCGCTGAAATCACCATGATGGCCCGCGAGCTGCTCAACCTGATCGGCGTGAACAACAACTGGATTCTCGCGCCGGTGGCTAACTGCAACCGCACGGGTAACCACCTCGGCATCGAGCCGCACACCTTCAAGCAGAACATCATGTCGCTGGTCGATGACATCGAGGATGTGACCGGCGTGCGGGTCAACCCGACCTTCAACCGCAAGGGAGCCGAGATTCTCTTCATCACGCCGTCGGGTGACGTGTTCGGCGATCCCGGCGTCTATACGATGATGGGCTACCTGTTGCTGTTCCACCACATCGGCCTGGATTACACCATCAGCACCTACGCTTCCGAAGGCGGCAACTTCGGCACCTTCACCTCTAACGAGACGATGAAGAAGCTGAACGCCAAGATGTACCACGAAGCCAAGCGGCTCGGGGTGAAATGGATTCTCGGCGGCGAGTGCGGGCACATGTGGCGCGTGGTGCATCAGTACATGAGCACGATGAACGGTCCGGCGGACTTCCTGCAGGAGCCGGTTTCGCCGATCACCGGCACGAAGTTCACCAACGCGAAGGCGACCAAGATGGTGCATATCGCCGAGTTCACGGCGGACCTCATCAAGCACAACAAGCTGAAGCTCGACCCGAAACGCAACGACCATTTGCGCACGACGTTCCACGATTCATGCAACGTGGCGCGCGGCATGGGCATGTTCGAGGAGCCGCGCTACATCCTGAACAAGGTGTGCAACACCTTCCACGAAATGCCTGAAAACACCATCCGCGAGCAGACCTTCTGCTGCGGCTCCGGCAGCGGCCTGAACGCCGAGGAGTTCATGGACATCCGGATGCGCGGCGGCTTCCCGAGAGCCAACGCTGTGGCGCACGTCAAGGAGAAGCACAAGGTCGATTCGCTGGTCACCATCTGCGCCATCGACCGCGCCAGCCTGACGCCGCTGATGCGCTACTGGAACCCCGGCGTGTCGGTCTACGGCCTGCACGAGCTGGTGGGCAACGCGCTCATCATGGAGGGGGAGAAGAAACGAACCGAAGATTTGAGGGAGGATGACATGGTTGGATTCGAGGAGGACGACGATGAATAAACTCAGTCAGCTCCTCGGCGCGGTCGCCGCGGGCCTCGTCGTGTTCATTGCGGCCTGGTTTTTCATCCATGCAGGCCACGGGGGCTCCGTCCCGGCTCACGCCGAAGACCCCGCCGTCGCGGCGGCTACTGTCCAGCCGGGCGGCGCGCCCATCGACAGCTCGAAGTGCATCCTGCCGACCGAGTACATGCGGGCGCACCACATGCAGATTCTCAACAAGTGGCGTCACGATTCGGTGCGCGAAGGCAACCGCGTCTACGTCAATCCCGAAGGCGAGCACTTTGAAAAGAGCCTGAATACCTGCCTCGGGTGCCACAACAACAATCCGATGTTCTGCTTTATGTGCCATCAGTACGCCGACGTCAAGCCGACCTGCTGGGAGTGCCATCTGTCGCCTATGGAGGTGCCGCAATGACCATGAAACAAGATCGCAGAGAGTTCCTGAAAAAGGCCGGACTTGGCGCGCTTGCCGGTCTCGGTGCGGCGGCGGGGTTGTTCCCGGCCTTCGCGCTCGAAAAGACCGATCCGTCAACCTTTACGCAAAAGCCCACGCCGGGCAAGGTGCGGTGGGGGATGCTGATCGATACCCGCAAGTGCAAGCAGAACTGCACCGAGTGCATCGTTCGCTGCCACCACGACCACAACGTGCCTGATCTGAGTGGCACCAAAAACGAGGTGAAGTGGATCTGGAAGAGCGGCTATGAAGAGGCTTTCCCGACGGCAAGTCAGCAGTTCCAGACCGATGATGTCAAGCATCGCAAGGTGCTCACGCTTTGCAACCACTGCAAGGAGGCGCCCTGCACGCGGGCCTGCCCGACCGAGGCGACCTTCAAGCGCTGGGACGGCATCGTTTCGATGGACTACCACCGCTGCATCGGCTGCCGCTTCTGCATGGCCGCCTGCCCGTACGGCTCGCGCAGCTTCAACTGGGAAGACCCGCGCCCGCACGTCGAGGAGCTGACCGCCGCCTACCCGACTCGCATGCGCGGCGTGGTCGAGAAGTGCAACTTCTGCTCCGAGCGGCTCTCGAAGGGCGATCTTCCGGCCTGCGTCGATAGCTGTCCGGAAAAAGCGCTCATCTTCGGCGACCTGAACGATCCCGATTCGGAAATCCGCCGGATGATCGCCGCCAATCAAACCATGCAGCGCAAGCCGGAACTGGGCACGCTGCCGTCAGTCTTTTACATCATCTAACTCAAAGCCATGATCGAGAAAGCGCTCAAAGGAAGCCGCGGCTACTGGACATGGGTAGCCTTCCTGCTGGTCGTCATCGGCCTCGGCGTGACCGCATACGCCAAACAGATGACCCTCGGCCTCGGTGTGACCGGCATGGGCCGTGACATAAGCTGGGGCGTCTATATCGCCCAGTTCACCTTTCTGGTCGGCGTGGCGGCCTCTGCCGTGATGCTGGTGCTGCCCTACTACCTGCACAACCAGAAGGACTTTGCCAAAATCGTGATCGTCGGTGAGTTTCTCGCCGTGTCGGCGGCGCTCATGTGCATGTTGTTCATTCTGGCCGACATGGGCCGACCCGACCGCGTGCTCAACGTGCTGCTCCACCCCTCGCCCCACTCGATGGTGTTCTGGGATGTGTTGGTGCTGAACGGCTATCTCTTCCTGAACCTCATCAGCGGCTGGGCGGTGCTCGGCGCGGAACGCAAGGGCGTCAAGCCCGCGCCGTGGGTCAAGTGGCTCATCTTCCTCTCGATTCCGTGGGCCTTCAGCATTCACACCGTCACGGCGTTCCTGTTCGCCGGACTGCCGGGCCGCCACCTCTGGCTGACCGCCGTGCTCGCCCCGCGCTTCCTCGCATCGGCGTTTGCCGCCGGTACAGCGATCCTGATCCTGCTCACCTTCATCCTGAAGCGTGTCGCCAACTTCGACGCAGGCCCGGAGGCGCGCACCAAGCTCGCCGTTCTCGGCGCGTATGCTGGCGTGGCAAACCTCTTCTTCCTCGGCACGGAGTTTTTCACGGCTTTCTACAGCAACGTGCCCGCGCACATGCACAGCTTGCAGTACCTCTACTTCGGCCTGCACGGCCACGGCCCGCTCGTGCCCTACATGTGGTTCTCGCTCATCGCCGGAATCATCTCGGTCGGCGTGCTCCTTTCGCCGCCGCTCCGCCGCAAGACCGGAATGCTCATCGCTGCCTGTATCGGCCTGGTGGTCTCAATCTGGATCGACAAGGGCGTCGGGCTGGTGATTGGCGGTTTCAACCCCACGCCGCTCGAAGCGATCGTCGATTACATCCCGACCTTCACCGAAATCTCGGTCACGCTCGGCATCTACGGCATCGGCCTGCTCGTGCTGACCATGCTGCTCAAGGTCGCCGTCACGGTCAAGACGCAGGAGGCGTAACTCAGCTGAAAGGGTTTTTCCTTCCATCCAGAGGCCGCGGCATGAAACCGCGGCCTTTGTGTTTATTTACGCCTGATCTTCATTATCTTCTTCATCCTGCGGAACGGCATTTCTCTCCCGCAGGTTGATTTCATGACAAAACCACACGTCCCATGAAAATATTTCTGCCGCTCAATGTTCGGGTCGATAACAAGAAAATCCTCTTTGTCGGCGGGGGTAACATCGCGCTGCACAAGATTCAGACCATCGAAAAGTACACTCGCAATATCACCATCGTTTCTCCCGAAATCATCGACGAACTGAAGGACAAGGGGTTCACCGAAATCTATAAAACCTACGAGCCAAGCGATCTCGACGGAGCATTTCTCGTCTATGCGAGCACGAATATCGAAGAGGTGAACCGACAGGTCCGCGATGACGCCGAGGCGCGGGGAATCATTGTCAACGTGGTCGATAACCGCGAGCTTTCGGACTTCATCTCTCCAGCGATCATCAAAAAGGGCGAGATGACCGTGGCTGTCTCCTCCAATGGCCAGAACGTCAAGAAGTCGGTGGCGTGGCGCAACCGGCTCCGCGAGATGATCGACGAGGAGTGGCCGGAGACCAATCCCTAATTTTTTTCAGAGACCATGACCGATACCAATCAGGCGGAGCTGGCTCCGCGCAAAGGCTATGTTTATATCGCGGGCGCGGGGCCGGGCGATCCCGAACTGATGACCATCAAGGCCGACCGGGCGCTGCGCGAGGCGGACGTCATCCTGTTCGACGATCTGGTGCTTCCGCAGATGCTCGAAGCCTACAAGGCCGAGAAGATTTACACCGGCAAGCGCAAGGATGCGCACCACTTCGCGCAGGACGAAATCAACGAGGAGATCGTGCGCCACGCGCTGCTCGGCAAGACGGTGGTGCGGCTGAAGGGTGGCGACCCGTTCATTTTCGGGCGCGGCGGCGAGGAGATCGAGACGCTCCGGCAGCACGGCATCGACTACGAAATCATCCCCGGCATCACTGCCGCGCACGGGGCGAGCGCGTACAGCGAAATTCCGCTCACCATGCGCAAGGTCTCCTCGTCGGTGGCCTTCTGCACTGGCCATCCGGTCAACAAAATCCAGGTGCCCGATACCGACACAATCGTCTATTACATGGTGGCCTCGAACGTGCACGACGTGCTCGACAAGGTGGCTGCGTCAGGCCGCAGCGGCGAGACGATGGTGGCTGTGGTGCAGAACGCCACGCGCTACAACCAGCGCGTCTTCACCGGCACGCTCGACGAGTTCCGCAAGCGCGAGCGTGCGGTTTACTCCCCGGCGCTGCTCATCATCGGCCAGAACATCAGCTCCTACATCGAGGAAAACTGGCACTCGCGCAAGAAGAAGGTGCTCATGACCGGTGGCGACTCGAAGAAGTACGATCCTGCGGACTGGATCACGGTGCACTTCCCGTGCCGTCAGGTGGCCGGAGCTGACCTCGACGCGGTCAAATGCTGCATCGGAAAGCTTGACGACTTCTCGATGCTTTACTTCCAGAACCGCTTTGCCGTGACCTACTTCTTCAAGTACCTCCTGGAGCACGGCAGGGATGTGCGCCACCTGGCCCACATGACCATCTGCACCTCGGGCCGGATGGCGGCCACCGAGCTGCTCGAATACGGCATCATTCCCGATTGCTGCCTCGACGCCGACTCCACCGGAGGCATCGCCGCCATGCTTGGCAAGGAGGGACTCACCGGCCAGAACATCCTCTTGCCGGGTGCGGACAACGTCGATGAAGCCGTAGCAGGTGAGCTGCAGGCGGCAGGCAACAGCGTCACGCCGCTGGCCGTCTATGTGCACGGCGCGCAGGACAAGGCCGAGGCGATTGACCTGGAGTTCATCGACGAAATCTACTTCGCCTCCCCCGCTTGCGTGCGCAAGTTCCGCGAACTGTACGGCGAGATTCCAGAGGGCATCACCGTCACGCCTGCCGACGACCAAACCGCCGACGAGGTGCGCCGACAGTTCAGTAGCTGATCAGGACACGGCGCAGGAGCTTGAAGCGCTTCACTGACGGTTCGACAAGAAAGGGGGGATTAAGAGCCTTGAGTGTGAAAGTGCCAAAATCTGCGTACCTTGAACTGTTATCCTAAAGAAGCGCCCTGCCGGGGTAGCGCTTTCTGGCGCGGCTGGCTGGAGGCCAAAACAGAGATGCTTATGCTCAATGACGTTCTTCTGATCAGACCGGAGCACCTTTCTGCCGCTGCGATCATCTGCGAAAGAATCCTTTCAGACATGACGGTTCTTCGCAGAACCCGACCTGGGCACAAGTTCATCGTGGCTATTTCGGGTGAATCAGGAAGCGGCAAATCCGAACTTGCCTACACTCTTGCCCAGGCCTTGAAGAAAGCCTTGGTCCAGCCCAAGATTCTCCATACAGACAACTACTACCGCGTCCCGCCAAACGATCGTCTTGAGCAGAGAATTGCCGACAATTTCGAACATGTCGGCGCTGCCGAGTATGACTGGGATCTTCTCAAAAGCAACATTAACGATTTCCGCGCAGGCCGCATGTCGCTCATGCCCTGCATTGATCTTGCCAATGGCCAGCTGGACCGCGTCATCAGCGATTTCTCAGAGGTTGATGTGTTGGTTGTCGATGGCCTCTATGCGCTCGGCATTCGGGATGCCGATCTCTGCGTCTACATCGACCTCAGTTGGCGCGAGACCCGCAAAAGCCAGAAACTGCGCGGTAAGGAGGAAGACGACGATTGCCGCATGAGCGTTCTCGAAAAGGAGAGCGAGGACGTGAAAGCCTTCCGCTACCGGGCCGATCTGATCATTGACCACAACTACAATGTGAATAAAGTCGCCGCCCCGGATGATTCCCCGTCCGAGATGGGCTATTTCAGGGATTGACGTTGGCTAAAATCATGCGTCTTATACGCAAGTTTTATAATATCAACATTGAGTAAAAGGATGAGTCATGGCTGAGGCATACGATACACAGATCAATGGGAGGTTGAGATCATGCCAAGAGCAGCAAGAGGAACTTCAGATCATCTTTGATTCTATTCCTGCATGGATATTTTACAAAGACAAGGAGAATCGATTTCTGAAAGTCAATAAGGCTTTTTGCGATGGTATGGCCGTTTCCAGAGAAGAATTGGAAGGTCGTTCCATGTTTGAGCTGTACCCCAGGGAACAGGCGGAAGCATTTTGGAAAGACGACAAGGAGGTGATGGCGTCAGGCCAGCCGAAGCGTAATATTCTTGAGCCTGTGACGCTCCCCAATAAGGAGACGCTATGGCTTCGGACAGACAAGATCCCTTATCGCGATGCGCATGGGGATGTGATCGGGATTATAGGTTTTTCTATTGATGTCACTGCTCGAAAACAAGCTGAGGATGCGTTGCGTGCGGCCTATGCGGAAGAGAAGCGACTTTGCCACGTTAACGAACAAATAGTTGTCCAACTAAGAGACGCGCTTGCACAAATACGGACACTGAATTCGCTTCTTCCCGTCTGTGCGCAATGCAAGAAGATTTGTGACGAAAACGGCCAGTGGCATTATATGGAAGCCTATATTAGTACCCGTACGGACACGCAGTTTACCCATGGACTGTGCCCTGATTGCGCTAAAGCAGCAATGCGGGAGGCTGGCATGAATTACGACGGCACTGAACTATAGGTGCAAGAGCAGAACAGCTTGCGCGCCGCTCAGGCTGACGTTTTGCAGCTGTCTTGAAAGCAAATTCGAGACAGCTTTTTTTGTTGAGAGTGTTACGTTTGTTCGGAGTTAATGCGGATAAGTCGAGCTGGGCAAGGGCAAGCGTTGGTTGTTATCCTGTCTGAATCTCGGTCTTCAGCGCAATCTCTTCGAGGACGGTGCTGACCTGGATACAGTTGGACATGGGGCCGGCATAGACGATGGAGCGGCCTTTGGTGTGGACTTCCCAGGTCTTTTTTTCTGCGATGGCGCGTGGGCAGCGTACCGCTTTGATGATCTGGAAGATCACTTCGTCGAAGGTGTGCTCGTCGTCGTTGAAGAGCACCACTCGCCATGCGTCGAGGGTGTCGAGGTCGGCAACAAGCTCTTCGGCTTTGGTTTCGGGAGTGTCGCCTGCGTCAAGCCGGATCATGGTCATTGGATTCATGTTCTGTGCGGTCTACTTTGAAATGTAGGGCGCTAATCCATTTTTGGCAAATATGTCCTCAGTGGGAAATGACCGGTTCGGCGACGCCGAAGGCGTAGTGTTCCGGCGTGATCTCCAGTCGGCATCTGGCGCCTACCGGAAGGGTCATCAGCTCCTTGATGTGACCATAGGAGAGCCCGGTCATGACCGGAGCATTTTCGGGCATCCGGTTGGCGTAGTAGGTGAACATCTTGTCGAACCGGTATTCGCGGTTTTCATCGACAGGATTTTTGCTGAACTGGCCGAACATCAGTCCGCGGCACTTCCTGACGAGCCCGGCATTGAACAGGTGCGAGAGCATCCTGTCGATGCGATAGGCCGGTTCGTTGACGTCCTCGGTGAAAAGAATGCTGCCGCTGAGCGATGGCAGGTAGGGGGTGCCGACCAGCGAGGAGAGTACCGAGAGATTGCCGCCAATCAGTCGGCCGGTAACCGAACCCGATTTGATGCAACTGATCGGATGGCCCTGAAAATTGCGGAGCGCTGCCGGGTACTCCGGATCGGTCAGGATGCCCCAGAAGTGCTCTTCAGTATAGCTGCTGGGTGCGTACAGCTCTGTGGCGGCCATCGGTCCGGAGAAGTTGACGAGGCCGCTTTTCCGGAAAACAGCGAGTGACAGGGCCGTGATGTCCGAATAGCCGACGAGAATTTTAGGGTTGGCCGCGATCAGGCCGTAGTCGATCCGGTCGAGAATTCGCGTGGCTCCCGCACCGCCGCGCAGGCAGAACACCGCGCTGACGGACTGGTCTGCGAACATCTCGTGAAAGTCGTGGAGCTTGTAGCGGTCGGTGTGCTCGGGGTCGTGTTCTGAGCGGTTGAGGTAACGGGAGGTCCTGACCCTGTAGCCGTTGTGCTCAAGGTAGGTGACGGCCTGCTCGATCTTTTCAGGTTCGGCGCAGGTTGACGAGGGGGATATCAGGCCGATGACATCGCCTTTGCGCAGTGCCCTGGGGATCAGAATCTTCATGAATGCAAAAACCATCAGCAGTACGTGGAGGCACTGCTGATGGTTTTAAACGTGTGCTGTCGCCGGAAATCAGGAGACGTTCTCGGTCAGCAGGATTGCCTTGTTGTTGCTCACTTCAAAGAATCCGTCCGAAATCTGGAACGTATTCTCCGATCTGTCGGGCAGCGACAGACGAACTTTACCGCTTTTCAGGGCTGCCAGTAAAGGCGCGTGACCTTGGAGCACCTGAAACAGGCCGTCCAGTCCGGGAGCGATGACGCTGTTGACCTCGCCGGAAAAGAACTGCTTCTGCGGCGTGACGATATCGAGCGTAAAGTTTTCGGAACTAGCCATGTTAATTTAGAGCGTTTTTGCTTTTTCGATCGCCTCTTCGATGGTACCAACCAGGTAGAAAGCATTTTCCGGAAGGTCATCATGTTTACCTGCGATGATCTCTTTGAAGCCTTTGATGGTGTCTTCGAGCTTGACGTATTTGCCAGCAAGACCGGTGAAGGCTTCAGCCACAAAGAACGGCTGCGACAGGAAGCGCTGCACCTTACGGGCGCGGGCAACCACGAGCTTGTCTTCGTCGCTCAGTTCGTCCATACCGAGAATGGCGATGATGTCCTGGAGATCCTTGTAGCGCTGGAGAATCTGCTTGACAGCCTGCGCGGTATCGTAGTGATCGTCACCGATGATGTTCGGATCGAGGATACGGGAGGTGGAGTCGAGCGGGTCAACAGCCGGGTAGATGCCCAACTCAGCAATCTGACGCGAAAGCACGGTCGTTGCATCAAGGTGGGTGAACGCGGTGGCCGGGGCCGGGTCAGTAAGGTCATCAGCAGGCACATAGATAGCCTGTACCGAGGTGACCGAACCTTTCTTGGTCGAAACAATTCTGTCCTGAAGCTCACCCATTTCAGTACCGAGGGTCGGCTGGTAACCCACAGCACTCGGCATACGACCGAGAAGTGCAGATACTTCAGCACCAGCCTGGGTGAAGCGGAAGATGTTGTCGATGAACAAGAGCACGTCACGGCCCTCTTCATCACGGAAGTACTCAGCGATGGACAGACCGGTCAGCGCAACACGTGCACGGGCACCCGGAGGCTCGTTCATCTGACCGAATACAAGGGCGGTTTTGTCGATAACGCCCGATTCCATCATCTCATGCCAGAGGTCATTTCCTTCGCGGGTGCGTTCGCCAACGCCGGCAAATACGGAGTAGCCCGACTGCTCTTTAGCAATATTGTTGATCAGCTCCATGATGAGCACGGTCTTGCCGACGCCTGCGCCGCCGAACAAACCGGTTTTACCACCGCGGGAGTAAGGCTCGAGAAGATCGATAACCTTGATACCGGTTTCGAACATCTCGGCTTTGGTCGAAAGTTCGTCGAACTTCGGAGCCGAGCGGTGGATCGGGTACGATTTCTTCGAGGGCACGTCGCCGCGGCCGTCGATCGGTTCACCGACAACGTTGAGCATTCTGCCGAGCACTTCAGCGCCGACCGGAGCCTGAATCGGCTTGCCAGTATTGGCCACGCTCATGCCTCTGACGAGACCATCTGTACCTTCCATGGAGATCGTTCTTACGCGCTCCTCTCCAAGGTGCTGCTGGGTTTCGAGAACCAGCTTCGAGCCGTCCGGACGGGTGACCGTGAGGGCATCGAGAATTGACGGAAGTTGTCCTTCAGGAAAATCAACGTCAACGACAGGGCCGATGATCTGAGAAATCTTACCTTCTTGCATTGTTACGGTATGGATAGGATTTTAGTTGCAATCAAATTTTGGGCAGAAGTCGCTCGACTCCGCATTCAGGCTCTGTTCCGGTTACCCTGCTCGGGTTCGCGCGGTAAGCGAGCCACCTGAGGGACTTGAACCCACGACCTACTATTTACGAAACAGTTGCTCTACCAACTGAGCTAAGGTGGCTTGAACAGGCATTCCATGCCATACAGGCTGGAAAATTCAAGCCGAAATATAGTTTATTTGTTTTCAAAACACAAAGAATTATCCTGGGCGTACCTGAGGGGAAAAAATCGAGGTTTCCTATATTTACATTTCTGCGGATCGGTTTGCTCGGATCGGCGGTTTATGATCATGAATTCAGTAAGATTACCGTTATCAAAAGGATCGTTATGAAAAGAAATACCTTATCGTTTGCAGCATTTTTTCTGGTGCTTGTGTTTTTTGCTGTTCAGTCCACCTTTTCCGGAACCGCTCGGGCAGCATCGGTGCCGGCACCTTCGTTTTCAGGTAAAACCATTGACGGCAAGCCCTTCTCCTCTTCGGCCTTGAAAGGCAAGGGCTACATTGTCAACTTTTTTGCCACCTGGTGCCCACCCTGCCGGGCCGAGATTCCAGACATGGTCGAGGTTCAGAAAAAGTATGAGAAGCAAGGATTCACTTTTGTCGGAATCGCGGTGAACGAAACCGAGCCCAAGGTCCAGAGTTTTATAAAGAGCAATGGGATTAACTACCCGGTGCTTATGGGTACCCAGGAGTTGGTCCAGACCTTCAACGGTTACAAGGTTGGGGGGATTTCCGGTATTCCGACTTCTTTTGTCGTTGATTCTTCCGGTCAGCTTATTGGGGTGATCGTAGGCCCGAGGAGCTTGGAGCAGTTCGAGCAGATTGTCAATGCAGCGCTAAACCCCAAGGCGGCCAAATCGAGTGCCGGAAAATGATGACCGGCTTCGACACCATGCTGCGTGGGCAGGGTGTTCGCCCTGATACGTAAGATTTCTTCAACGCGCCAGCCCCGGGGGAGTGTTCCTGCCGGGGCGCGTTGTTTGCCATGATTTTTCTACACTTTTTTCAATTGATACATCAGTCATTATGGAGCCTATCCCAATCAATGCGCCGGAGTACGCCAGAAACCTGAAACTTCTCCAATGGGTCAAAGAGACCGTCGAGCTGTGCCAGCCCGATTCGGTTTACTGGTGTGACGGTTCCACCGAGGAGTACGACCGCCTGTGCAATGAAATGGTCGAGAGTGGCACCTTCATCAGGCTTTCGGAAGAGAAGCGTCCCAACAGCTACCTTTGCCGCTCCGATCCAAGCGACGTTGCACGCGTCGAGGATCGTACCTTCATTTGCAGCATTCGCCGTCAGGATGCCGGCCCGACCAACAACTGGGTCGCGCCGAAGGAGATGAAGGCGACGCTCAACAAGCTTTTCGAGGGCTGCATGAAGGGGCGCACCATGTACGTTATCCCCTTCAGCATGGGGCCGCTCGGCTCGCACATCGCTCACATCGGCGTGGAGATTACCGACTCGCCCTACGTGGTGACCAACATGCGCATCATGACCCGCATGGGTCGCAAGGTGCTTGAGCTGCTCGACGAGGAGGCCGAATTCGTGCCGTGCCTGCACTCGGTCGGCGCGCCGCTCGAACCGGGCCAGCAGGATGTGCCGTGGCCCTGCAACGACACCAAGTACATCGTTCACTTCCCCGAGGAGCGCTCTATCATGTCGTATGGCAGCGGCTACGGCGGTAACGCTTTGCTTGGCAAGAAGTGCTTTGCCCTGCGCATCGCCTCCTCGATGGCGCGTGATGAAGGGTGGCTCGCCGAGCACATGCTTATTCTCGGCGTCGAGTCGCCGGAGGGCGAAAAGGACTACGTTGCAGCAGCCTTCCCGAGCGCCTGCGGCAAGACCAACTTCGCCATGATGATTCCGCCCGACAAGATGGAGGGGTGGAAGATCACGACCATCGGTGACGACATCGCCTGGATCAAACAGGGCGAGGATGGCAAGTTGCATGCCATCAATCCCGAGTACGGCTTCTTCGGTGTTGCGCCGGGCACATCGGAGAAGAGCAATCCGAACGCGATGGCCTCCCTCCACGCCAACTGCATCTTTACCAACGTGGCAATGACGCCCGATGGTGACGTCTGGTGGGAAGGCATGACCGACACGCCGCCCGAGTACCTCACCGACTGGCAGGGCAAGCCCTGGGTCCCCGGCTGCGACCGCCCTGCGGCTCACCCCAACGCCCGCTTCACCGCTCCGGCTAGCCAATGCCCCGCCATCGATCCCGATTGGGAAAACCCCAAAGGCGTGCCGATTTCAGCCTTTATCTTCGGCGGCCGCCGCGGCGACACTATTCCGCTGGTTTATCAGTCTGCAAACTGGTACTACGGCGTCTATCTTGCCGCCACGATGGGCTCGGAAAAGACTGCCGCCGCGGCGGGCAAGGTCGGCGATGTGCGTCGAGACCCCTTTGCTATGCTGCCCTTCTGCGGTTACCACATGGGCGACTACTTTAACCACTGGTTGCATGTAGGCCGCACGCTCACCGATCCGCCGAGAATTTTTGGCGTCAACTGGTTCCGCAAGGATGAGAACGGCAAGTTCCTCTGGCCAGGTTTTGGCGAGAACATGCGCGTGCTCAAGTGGATTATCGGCAGGGTGCATGGCCGCGCCGGAGGTGTCGAAAGCCCGCTCGGCTGGATGCCTCGTTATGAATCGATTGACTGGCGCGGACTCGAAGAGTTCACCAGAGACGATTTCTCCAAGCTCATGTCGGTTGATCGCGAAGCCTGGAAGCAGGAGCTCTTTTCGCACGAGGCACTGCTCGAAAAGCTTTATGATAAACTGCCGAAAGAGTTTACGCACATTCGCGAGCTGATGCTCTCAACGCTCTGGATGTCTCCCGAGCACTGGGAGATGGCTCCTGAGCGCTACGCCATCTATCATTAAGCGATCCAGCGTTTTCCTGAGAACCAGAAAAGCTGCCCTGACGTCATTTTCAGGGCAGCTTTTTTTTACGGTTTTATTTTTGACAATTGTTGATATTACTATATATTTTATCAATTATATAACTGCATCTATAATCTTACGGCTGTTGGCTGGCGATCATTCGATGTTGATGACGGGCCTTTGTGTTAACAGGACAGGATTGACTATTTCGCTCCCCCTTTTCCCCTTCTCTGATTTGAGCCGGTACTGATGCCGGAATAGATGTTGTACCTCATTCAGTGGGCTTGCCTTGTCGGTGCTCGCCGAATTGAGTCCATAATTTTTCCGGCGGGATTGGAACCTTCCGGATTAAATCGGTACCGGCTCTTTCCGTTTCCATTCATGATCAGGCAACGGTCGTCTGCCCCTGCAAGACGCTGTTGCATCAAGGATGCGGTGCGCCGTACACATCAAGCTAACCTCAAGTTTTATAACATCATGATTCGTCAAACCGCATGTTCGGTTGCGGCACTGCTCGTGCTTGCCGGAGCCACTCCCGCATTTGCCACCAACGGCATGAACCTCGAAGGCTACGGCTCCAAATCAATGGCGATGGGGGGCGCCGGCATGGCCTACGATACCGGCAACTCCGCCGTTATGAACAACCCCGCCACCCTCGGCTTTATGCAAGAGGGCTCCTCAAGGATCAGCCTGGGGCTGCGCGGTTTGCATCCGCACATCGAAATCGAAAACGGTGGTATTTCCGACAAGTCGGACGCCACCTCGTTTTTCATGCCCTCTCTTTCGTACATGCGCCGTGATGGGCGCATCAGCTGGGGCGCAGCGATGCTTGCGCAGGGCGGCATGGGGACCGACTACGGGGACGATTCGCCGGTGTTTGCTTTCGGCACCTCGATGATGGGCACTCCCGGTGTTGCGATGAGCGGTAAGGATATCCGGAGCGAGGTCGGCGTCGGGCGCATCATGTTTCCGGTGGCCTACCATCTGACCGATGACACGACCATCGGCGCGTCGTTCGACGTAGTGATCGCCAACATGGACTTGCAGATGGACATGGACGGCGCGCATTTTGCGCAAATGATGGGCGGGGTCGGCGGCTCGGTTGGCGGCACAATGGCCGGGACGTTGCAGTCTATGATGCCCGCCATGGTCTCCGACATCAATTATACCCGGTTTGATTTCTCCAACGACAATCCTTTCACCGGCAAGGCCAGGGGATTCGGTACGGGCTTTAAATTTGGTGTCACGCACAAGTTCAGCAAACAGCTGACCGTCGGTGCAAGCTATCACACGCAGACGCGCATTTCCGACCTCGAAACCAATCAGGCGAAGCTCTCGTTTGACGGGGAGGGACCGGCATTTGCCGGCGGGGCGGTTTCCGTGAACGGTAAGATCAAGATTCGCAATTTCGAGTGGCCAGCCACGATTGGCGCTGGGTTGGCGTTCCAGCCGAACGACCGCTGGCTGATTGTTGGAGATGTCAAGTTCATTGACTGGTCTGCGGTGATGGATACCTTCTCGGCCACCTTTACTGCGGATGCCTCCGATCCGAATTTCGGTGGTCAGACGCTCGATGTCAGCCTGGATCAGGACTGGAGCGACCAGACGGTCTGGTCTGTCGGCGTGCAGTACAAGGCAACCGAAAAGCTTGCCTTGCGCGCAGGCGCCAGCTTTGCCAACAACCCGGTTCCGGATGAATACCTCAACCCGCTCTTTCCAGCCATTACCACCAACCACTATACCTTCGGGTTCGGCTATCGCGTGAACGACGCTACCCGGATTGGCGCGGCGTTCAGCTGGGCACCAAAGGTCGATGCAACCAACGGCGATCAGACTGTGATTTCGCATAGCCAGACCAACTGGGCGCTGAATCTGGTGCACGAGTTGTAATCGGTCACGGGCAGCGTGGATTGGGCTGTTTGAGGATAAACGCAAAAGGCTGCTCTGACATGGTAGCCGGAGCAGCCTCTTCTGCTAGCGATGTGCGTTTTCGCGTGCGACAGATCAGTTGTCGTCGAGGGTGAAACCGATCTTGCAGGTGACCTGCCAGTAGGCGATCTTCTGGTTTTCGACATGGCAACGGGTTTCAGCGACTTCGACCCAGCGGATGTTGCGGATGGATTCAGCGGCTTTGGCCACGGCGTTGTTCACAGCCTCTTCGATGCTGCTGGTCGAGGAGCCGACAATCTCAAGTTTCTTATAAATGTGTGCGCTCATAATGCTAAGTGATTAGGAGGTTAGGTGATGCTAACGATTGACTTTCCGGTTATTTGAAAGCAACCATTCCTGAAAATAGGGTTCTCGGTACGAAAATAATTCCTTCTGACGCTTTTTTTGTGGAAAAGTGGTTTAAAGAGGGCTCTTTGAGAGCAAGTCAAGTGAACGTGGCTTTAGGTGCCAAAGGCTGCTCGCCTTTTCTGGACTTTGTCGGAACGTTCGATTTTATTTGGGAGTTTAATGATCGCGCCTTATAATATAACCGATTAACTGGATCGTTATATAGTGTGCTTTTCGCGGTATTGTGGGATACCCAAGCCTTAACTCTTCGACTACGGGATTTTGTGGTATGAAGCATGGCATTTCCATTGTTCACCGGATGCTTCCAGCATTGATTGTGTTTGGCATGGTTGCGCTTTTGCTGACGCCGGTTGATGCGCTTTGTGCTGCAGCTCCTGCTTCTGCGGGTGCTCCCTGGTGGATATGGGTCGTAGGGTTGTTTGTGTTTTCGTTCATTCTTGGCATTGTCGCTGTGTTGGGTGGCGTTGGAGGAGGCGTGCTGTTCGTGCCTATCGTGAGCAGCTTTTTCCCGTTTCACCTCGACTATGTGCGCGGCGCAGGGCTGCTTGTTGCGCTAGCCGGCTCGCTGGCCGCTGGCCCACCGCTGTTACGCAAGGGGCTAGCCGACCTCAAACTCGGCCTCCCGATGGCGCTGATCGGTTCGGTCAGTTCAATAGCGGGGGCGATTGTCGGCCTGCTGCTGCCGGCTCAGCAGATCCAGTTGATGCTCGGTATCGTTGTGCTCGGTGTGACGGTTATCATGATCACCTCCGGGAGGTCGGGCTATCCTGCGGTTCGCAAGCAGGATTCGCTTTCCCGCGCGCTGCAACTTTCGGGCGTCTATTACGAAGAGTTTTCCAAGCACGACGTCTCATGGCAGGCGCATCGCGCCCCGGTGTCCATGCTGCTCTTTTTGGTGATCGGTTTTATCGGCGGCATGTTCGGTCTCGGGGCCGGGTTTGCCAATGTGCCGGTTTATAACCTGCTCATGGGGGTGCCTCTCAAGGTTTCCGTCGCGACCAGCGGCCTGGTGCTCTCCATCAATGGCTCTGCGGCCGCATGGGTTTACATTTTCAACGGTGCGGTGCTGCCATTGATTACCGTGCCGTCGATCGCCGGCATGATGATCGGCTCGAAGATTGGCGCGAAACTGCTGCCGAAGGTTAACACGAAAACCATCCGGATGACGGTTATCGCCATTCTCGCGCTGTCCGGCATTCGCTCACTGCTCAAAGGATTCGGGATATGAAAAGCGCAACAGAGGCTTCATCGCAAAACCTCAAGCCGGGAGCTAAGCAAGAGGGTGGCTATGCGGATCGCGTGCATATCCTTTATGCCAAAACCCTTGATTTTGTCTCGCACGCGGTCATCGTCGCGATGGTTGTCGGCTACGTGCTCTACCTGACGGGGCTGCTGCCGCTCTCGATTCCCATTGACGCGATTGCTGGAAACTGGCACCTGAGTGCGGCTGACATGCAGGCCACGCTGCATCACCCTAGTGGCTGGAGTTTCGTGAGCGCACCGGGGGGCGTGCTGCATGGTGACGTCATCAGCTACATGTCGGTGATTTTACTCGCGCTCGCTACGCTGTTCTGCCTTGCGGTGGCCGTAGTCGTCTATCTCAGGGAAAAGAGGCCGCTGTTTTTTACCATTGCCCTCGGGCAGTTCCTCGTCCTTGTTATCGCCGCGAGCGGCATCATGGCGAGATGACGAAAAGATGATTGAACCAAACGACTGAATCATGGAACCTGATAACACTTCGCCATTCTTCTACCGATGCCGCACCAGAGCGTCACGCAACGAATCGGACGCCGGAGCCGAATGCGCCCGCACGGATACCTCCGGAAAGCACGCCTGCTCCGACGAGAGCGGGAACAGCTGCGACCGCCACGACTCCTCCGACTTGCCCGAGCGCGGATCGAGCAACGGTCGCGCAGAGAGCGATTAAGCTCGCCTGACCGCACATCCCGCCACTGCTCCGCCACGTCCTCTTTTGCGTGGTGAAGAGTCGCGCTGTCGGCTTGACGCTGGATGAGATTGCCTTCTGTTTTTTTATCTAGCCCCAATGATCTTGTCTCTATTCCCAAAGCTGAACTTTGGGCCGAGGAGTTGCCGTCAGCCTCAATCCGATTGAACTAACCGTTCTTTTTCCTACCTTTGGCCTCAAATGAAACCTGAGGCACGAACACACCACACTCCATGAGCACAGCTGCTGAAGAGGCTTCCTCCGAGCATAGCGTTACCGGCCAGTCCAGCGGGCTGAAGGCGCGGTTGCTTGAGGCGTTTCCGCCGTTCGCAGGGCGCGACTTCCGACTCTATTTCGTCGGGCAGATCGTGTCGATGATCGGCACCTGGATCGAGATCGTGGCGCAGGGGTGGCTGGTGTTCGAAATCACCGGTTCGGCGTTCTGGGTGGGCGTGGCGGCGGCAGCCTCTTCGCTGCCCAATCTGCTGCTGTCGCTGTTTGGCGGGATGCTTGTGGATCGCTATCCCCGCAAGGCGGTGCTGCTCTGGTCGCAGGTGTTTCTGATGCTGCTCGCGTTTGCGTTCGGCGCGATCATCCTTGCCGGATTGGCTACCATTCCGGTCATCCTCTTCCTCGCGTTCCTGATTGGTTGCGGCACCGCAGTGGCGACCCCGGCGATTCAGGCCTTCATCAGCGAGATCGTCGAACGCAAGCACCTCGCTTCGGCGGTGGCGCTGAACTCCTCGATCTTCAACGCCTCGCGCGTCATCGGCCCGGTGTTGGCTGGCCTGATGATTACCTGGATCGGCACCGGCGGCGCGTACCTGGCCAACGGCGTGAGCTTCATCGCTGTCATCGCTGCGTTGCTGGCCATCAAGCTCCGCGACGACAGGCCGAAAGCGCAAACAAAAGAGCATCCCATCCGATCGATCCGCGACGGCATCGTCTACACCTGGCGGCACCCGCTGATCCGTGCGATCGTGATCTTCGTAGCGGTGGTGTCGATCTTTGGCTGGTCGTTCATGTCGATGCTGCCGGTGGTGGCCAAGCGCACCTTCGGCATCGGCGCGGACGGCATGGGCTACCTCTACTCGGCCTTCGGCTTCGGCTCGCTCTGCGGCACGGTACTGGTGTCGGCATCGAGCGGCCGTGTGGACAGCGGCAAGCTGGTGATCGGCGGCATTTTCACCTTCGCCTCAGGGCTGATCGCTTTCACCTTCAGCAGCCTCCTGCCGGTGGCGCTCGGGTTTCTCTTTATCTCTGGCATCGGAATGCTGACCGCCTTTTCGACGATGACCGGCACCGTGCAGCGCCTCGTCGAAGACCGGTTCCGCGGGCGCGTGATGAGCATTTACCTGATGGTACTGCTCGGCCTGATGCCCTTCGGCAACCTCATGATGGGCTTCGTCTCCGAGCACCTCGGCACCGCGCTTGCGCTACGAGGCGGCGCACTCATCTCGATGCTGGCCGCCGTTGTGCTCTCCATGAAGCGCAAGGAGATTTCAAGGGATTGGGAGCAGTACAAAGCCTCAATCGGAACGTAAGGGCGGGCGCGTCTGTTAGGGTGGGAAAGGAACCGCCATGAAACGAATCATTCCACTTGTTCCGCTGATCCTGTTCGCGCTCGCAGCTTGTCAAGCTGGTCCGCAAGGATCGAACGCAACCCAACCCGAAGCCGCCATGAGCAGCACTCAGCCGCAGAATCCCTACTACTCCTGCACCGACACCACTAAGCTCGATCTGCCGGACGAGGTCTGGAAAAAGGTGCTTTCGCCCGAACTCTACGCCGTGGCGCGCAAGGGCGACACCGAGCGAGCCTTCACCGGAAAATACTGGGATTACGACGGCCTTGGTACCTACTATTGCGCAGCTTGTGGCAATGCCCTGTTCCGTTCCGACGCCAAGTTCGCCAGCACCTGTGGCTGGCCCAGTTTTTTCGAAACGGTGCGCCTCGGAAGCGTCACCTACCGCGAAGATAACTCATTCGGCATGATGCGCACCGAAGTGCTCTGCGGACGCTGCGATGCCCACCTCGGCCATGTCTTCGACGACGGCCCTCCGCCCACCGGCAAGCGCTTCTGTATGAACTCGATCTCGCTGGACTTCGAGCCGGATCAGCAAAAATGAACGCTCTTTAGCAGGGCATTTCGTCCGCTGTCCACTTCGTCCATTCGGCTCAGGGCACGATGCCTTCACAAGTGCACCAAGGGCAGGCGCAAGGTCTGCCCCTACGAAGAGAAATGAACTAATGTCCCGACGGCATGTCGCCCTTTTTCTTCTTCTCCACGCGAATAAAGAGCAGCAGCGGCAAGCAGATCGCGAACAGCACGGCGATCATCCTGAAGGCGTCCATGTAGGCCAGGTGGTAGCTCTGGCGGACGACGATACCTTCGAGCGCGGCGAGTGCAGCCTGCCCGGCTTCGACGGGTGAACTCATGTACTGCCCCAGCCCCTGCTTGATCGCTTGCAGGCGCTCGGCGACGGCGGTATCGTAAGGCGAGAGGTTGCCGACCAGATCGACGCGGTGGGCAGCGACGCGCTGTGCGACGTAGGTGTTGGTGATGGCTATGCCGAACGAACCGCCGAGCTGACGCACCATGTTGTTCAGCCCGGTCGCCTGTCCGATGTCTTTGCCGTGCAGCCCCGTGACGGCGAGCAGCGTGACCGGAATGAAGATGAAGCCGAGCGAGATTCCCCGGATCAACAGCACCAGAAAGAAGTTTTCCGCGCCGGACATGAGCGTCTGGTTGCCCAGCTCCCAGCAGAACCAGACAAAGGTGACCATGCCGATTGTCATGAGCAGCTTCGGCGACGCACCCTTCTGCAACGCGATGCCGAGCGGCATCGAGATGACGCCGGTGAGCATGGCGCTGGGGAAGAGCACCAGACCGGTCAACATCGCCGTGAAGCCGAGCAGCCGCTGCACAAACACCGGAAAGACAAACAGCGAGCCGTAGAGGCCGAAGCCGACGATGAAGGTCAGCACAGCGGCGATGGCGAGATTCTTGCTCCGCGCCAGCACGCTGAGATCGACCGCCGGGTGCTCGGTGTGCAGCTCCAGCCAGACGAAGGCGACGAGCGAAACCACGGCAATGATCGTGAACCAGACGATGTAATCGGTCTCGAACCAGTCCTTCTGCTCGCCCCGCTCAAGCACGAACTGGAGCGCTCCGATGCCAACGGCCAGGAGGCCGATGCCAGCCCAGTCAATCTTCTGTACGGTATGTTTGACCTTTGGCTCCTTGACAAAGGTGAGCGCGGCCCACGCCGCCGCGATGCCGATCGGGATGTTCACGAAAAAGCACCACTCCCAAGCGAAGTAATCGACTAGATATCCGCCGAGCAGCGGGCCGATGGTCGGACCGAGCACAAGGCCCATCGAAAAGATGCCCGTGGCAGCGCCGCGTTCCTCCGGTCGGAAGGTTTCGTACAGAATCGCCTGCGAGGTTGGCAGCAGTCCGCCGCCCCCGATGCCCTGCACGAAGCGGAAGAAGACCAGCGTCCAGATGTTGTCAGAGATGCCGCATAAAAACGAAGCTACCGTGAAGAGGATGATCGAGGCAACGAAGTAGTTTCGCCGCCCGAAGAGGTTGCCAAGAAAGCCCGAGAGCGGAATGACGATTACGTTGGCGATGGCGTAACTCGTGACCACGTAGGAGACATCCTCGATGCTCGCGCCGAGGTTGCCGCTGATGTGGGTGATGGCCACGTTGACGATGGTGGTGTCGATCAGTTCGAGCATCGCCGCCACGATCACCGTCACCGTGATGACCCACTTTCGCAGGCCGGTTTCGTAGTGGTGTTCCGGAGCCTGTGCGCCGGGTATGGCTGTTGCTGTACTTGACATCACTTCACCTTCACTTCTGCGATCACATTCATTCCTGCGGCAAGCGGCAGCTCGGGCTGTTCGTCGAAGACGATCTTGACCGGAACCCGCTGGGCCACTTTCACGAAGTTGCCACTGGCGTTATCGGGCGGGAGCAGGGCGAACTGCGCGCCGGTTCCTGCCGAGATCGAATCGATATGGCCTTTCAGCTCCTTGCCGGGGAAGGCATCGACCTTGATGATGACCGGCTGACCGGGGCGCATGTGTTCGAGCTGGGTCTCCTTGAAGTTGGCTACAACCCATAACTCGCTGCTGCCGACGATGGCGATGAGCTGCTGACCGGGCGAGACGAACTGGCCCGGCTGCACATTCTTTTTGGCGACCTGTCCGTCAGCCGGTGCGGTGACGGTTGTCCACGAAAGCATGAGCTCGGCGTTCTTCAGCTCGGCCTCGGCAAGCTTTTCCTGCGCGAGCGCGGCCTTGTACTGGTCTCCGGCCGCCGAGTGCTGGGCGGTTGAGGCGGTTGCGCCCGCCGTGACGGCATCGAGCTCGGCGCGGGAGATCACATCCTGCTTCTGCAGGTTCCGGCTGCGGCGAAGGTCGGCATTGAGCTTGGTCTGGTTTGCGCCTGCGGCCACGATTTCCGCCTTTGCCGCCGACACTGCGGCGCTCGCCCGGAGGAGCTGCGCCTGAGCCATGTCGCGCTTGACCAGATAGTCAGACTGGTCGATGGTCAGAAGCGTGTCGCCAGCCTTGACCATCTGGTTTGAATCAACCATCACGTCGAGCACGTTTCCGGGCACGCGGGGGCTGACCGGGTAGATGTCTCCGGTGATCTGGGCGTCGTCGGTCTCCTCATGGCTGAGCGAGTGGACGAATTCCATACCGCCCCAGGCGAGTCCGATGGCGAGCAGGACACCGAAGATGGCCAGCCGAGGCCATGATTGCCCCTGCGGTCGTTTGTCGAGGGCATTCACCGGTTTTTCGTGGTTTGATTGCTGCTGTTCTGACATTGATGTTCAATCGTTGGAGTTGGTCAATACTTCGGTTTGCTCTTTCTGATGCGAGGCTTTTTCTCCATCGCGCTTCGGCGACCTGAGCACGAGCACCGGGCGCGTTGCCTGGCGCATCACCGCTTCGGCCGTGCTGCCGACCAGGAGCCGTCGGAAATCGCTTGCGCCGTGCGAGCCCATCACGATGAGGTCGGCATCGGCTTTTTCGGCGTATTCGATGATGGCTGCGGACGGCGTGCCGTACTCGACGGCGAAACGTACGCGGCATCCGTAGCCCGAAAGCAGGTCGGAGTAGCCTGAGAAGTTATGGAGGTGCTCCTTGAGCAGTGTGCCGTGATCGCCTGAGCCGGAGGCCCCGATATGCAGCACGATCAGCTCCGCGTTGCCTCCGCACTGCCCTGCGGCATGAAGCAGGGCCTGTGTTGAGGCGACAGAGAAGTCGGTCGGGCAGAGAATGGTTCTGGATGATTTCGCAACGGTATTTGTCATGATCCTTTCTCCTGTTTTTGGGCGATCAGGTCGCCAGAGGCGCGCCTGACGTCATAGGCGTTCAGTACATATTCATAACGGGCCTGCAGGTGGGCCAGCTCGGCTTCGGCCAGTGCCGCTTCGGCATCGAGCAGGTCGAGCGTGGTGGCAAGGCCGTTGTCGTAGCGGATGCGCGCGTGTTGCGCAGCGAGGTCGGCCTGTGAGACCTGCAGGCGAGTCGTTTCGATTTTCTGTTCGCTGCTCTTCAGGTCGTTGAGCGACTGGCGAATTTCGGCCTGCGCCATCTGCTCGGTATCGAGCTGCTGTTGCTCGGCGGAGCGCTTCATGGCGGCAGCTTCCCTCAGCGCGGCGCTTCTGCCGAAGCCGTCGAAGATCGGTACCTGTAATTCAACTCCGGCGGCAACGTTGGTGCGCATCTTGTCGATGTCGGGCATGTAGCCGTTGGCCGTGCCCCACGAGGCGCTGCCTACGATTTTCGGCAGGAACTCCTTGCCAGCCAGCGATTTTTTGTATGAGGCCGCCTTGAGGTTCTCGCGGGCGAGCATCAGCTCCGGACGCTGCTCCAGCGCTGCGGCCGCAAGGCGGTTGGCGTCCTTGTCGGCCACCGTGATGTCGAACGAGCCGCTCAGGTTCAGCGGAGCCTGCCCGTCGAGGCCGCAAAGACGGCGCAAGGCAATCTCCTGATTGTGCAGCTGTGTTTCGTAATCGATCTTGCGATTTCCGGCAGCGGCGAGCCGCACCTGGGTGGTCAGCAGGTCGAAACGGGTCGCGGCCCCTTCATCGTAGCGTTTCTGCATGTGATCGAGGTTTTTCTGCAGGGCATCGATCTCCTTCTGCTGCACGCTGACCGCCTCCTGGAGGAACAGCACCGAGTAGAAGGCCCGGATGGTGGCCAGCGAAAGATCGCGCAGGGTGATCTCCTGCCGGATGCCCGCCGAGTTGCGTCCGGCCTTGGCCAGATCGACCGTGCGGCCTGTGCGTCCGAAATCGTACAGCATCATTTCAGCGGTGACGCGCGCGTCGTAGTTGTCGTTCGGTACGAACTGGATGGTGGCGCCGCCGAAATTTGCCTCGGCGACCGGATCGAGGTAGCGGTACCCGGCGCTGGCGGACAGATGCGGGAAGTAGCCGCTGCGTCCCCGGGTGACCTGCGCATCGGCAGCCTTGACCTCCTCGACAGCCTGCAAGGCTCGCGGATTGTGCTCGCGGGTCATGCGCAGCGCCTCGTCCAGCGTGATCGGTTCAGATGTTGCCGGGGCTATCTCCTCAGCGCGGAGCGGCTGCGCCGTCGTCATCACTGCGGCGATCAGGAGGAGGGTGGCAATGGATTTGTTGTGCTTCATAGATTTGAACAATTCCTGTGTTGGTCGGTCAAATGTTCTCTTTTCATTGGAACCGTTATCGGGATCGACATGGTTCTGGTCCGGCGCCGATCCCGATTTCGATTCTTTCATCGTTCGTTTTGCATTTTCATCGTGTAGTCTTCTGAGGCAGTGCCGCTTCTTTGCCGGGCAGCCTCGATCAGCATGGTATCAAGGTATATTGAGCAATTATCGTGCCAGTTGTCGGTTTTGCCTGTAGGCCCTGCGTTTCAAGGCTTTGAGCTTGTGTTTTATTCTTTGTTTTTCTGAGTATTTCAGAAAATTCTCTTAACTTTCTTCTGAAGAAATCAGAAAATCAGCTATGACGACCACGCACTTGCCCGAGGCACTTCGGCTCATGCAGTATATCGGCGACGCCATCGGCACCATCCGTGACCCGCAGGAGCTCTTCCGTACGGTCACCGACAAGCTTCGGCTCATCTTTCCGTTCGATTCGGCGGTGATCATCACCCTCGACCGGGACCGCCGCCGCGTAAGTGTTTTTTTCGAGATGCTGCGCTTCGAGTTGCCCGAGCATCTGCGGGTGCAGCGGCGCCCCATTACCGGCACCTGGCTTGAGGCGCATCTCGATGACCGCGGGGTGACCGTCGCCTCCATCGCTCGCGATATTCCTGCGTTTGGTGAGGAGGATGCCCCGCTGCTCCGGACGCTGCACGAGTTGGGAATGCGGCAGATTGTGCTTTCGCCGCTTCGTTCCGGTGGGCGGGTGATCGGTTTTCTCAGCTTTGTTTCTGCAGAGGAGAAGCAGTGGAGCGATGGCGATAAATCGCTGCTTTCCGGGGTCAGCTCCTCCATCGCCATCGCGGTGAGCAATGCACTGGCCTACGACGAGCTGCGCCAGCGGGAGGCGGAAACCGCCATGCAGCTCGCGATCAACAACGCGCTCTTCACCACCAAGGATCGAAGCCAGATGCTGCTGACTGTCTGCGAGCAGATCAGCCGCCTCGTGCCCTGCTCGTTTCTTGGCATCCGCGCGGTTGGTTCGGACGGGCGGTTCCGTATTTACGATAACTTCATGCGCGGGTCGGGCAGCAGTTTCGCGCCCTTTTCGCCACTCGAACATCTTGAAATGTTGCCCGACGACCCCGTTGCGCGGGAGAGCATTGAGGTGATTTCGCGGCCCGGCATCTATTCCGGCGAGCGCTTTGAAGAGCTGTGCCGGGATTTTCGCATTCTCGAACTGGTGCGTGACCGCTTCGGCATCAGCTCGATCATCGTCGTGCAGCTTTGGGATTTGCCCGGCAGCCGCGCGGGGCTGATCATTTCAGGCGTCGGTGTTACGCTGGGCGACGAGGAGGCGCGCACGGTCAGCCTCATTGTGCCACAGCTCGCGCTGGCATTGCAGAACTACCTCGCTTTCGACGAGATCGACCGGCTGCGCCGCAAGCTCGAAGGGGAGCGCACCTGCCTCGTCGAGGAGATCCGCGCTGCACACAACTTCGAGGAGATCGTGGGCAACAGCGCACCGCTGGCTGAGGTGCTGCGGCGTGTCAGCCAGGTTGCTCCGACCGATGCAACGGTGCTTATCGAGGGCGAAACCGGCACCGGCAAGGAGCTGATCGCCCGCGCGATCCACAACCTCTCGCCGCGCAAGGAGCGGGTGCTGGTGAAGGTCAACTGCGCCGCCTTGCCCGCATCGCTCATCGAGTCCGAGCTGTTCGGCCACGAAAAGGGGAGCTTCACCGGCGCGACTGAGCGGCGCATCGGCAAGTTCGAGCTGGCCGACGGCGGCACGATTTTTCTTGACGAAATCGGCGAGCTGCCGCTGGAGCTTCAGGCCAAGCTGCTGCGGGTGCTTCAGGAGAAGGAGCTTGAACGCATCGGCGGGCGGAGCGTGATTCCGGTCGATGTGCGGGTTATCGCCGCCACCAACCGCGACCTCGAAAAGGAGGTCGCCACCGGCCGCTTCCGTCAGGATCTCTACTTCCGGCTCAACGCCTTTCCCCTCTCGGTTCCGCCGCTTCGCGAACGCCGCGACGACATTCCCGTGCTCGCTCTGCACTTCGCCCGAAAATTCGCCCGCGAATTCGGCAAGCCGGAACGTGCCATCCGCGAGCGCGATATGAACGAGCTGGTGTCGCGCGAGTGGCGGGGCAACATCCGCGAACTCTCCCACACCATTGAGCAGGCGGTGATTGTCTCCGAAGGTGACACGCTCGACCTCTCCTCAGCCCTGCCCCCGAGGGGTGAGCCAGGCATGGAGGCGCAGGCGGAAGTCATGACGATGCAGGAATTCGAGGAGCAGACGCGGAACATGGAGCGCAAGCTCATCCTCGATGCCCTCGACCGCGCCGGAGGCAAAGTCAGCGGCCAGGGCGGCGCGGCCGAACTGCTCAGGCTCAACGCCAAGACGCTCTACTCCCGCATCGACAAGCTGGGGCTTCGCAAGCGGTACGGGGCGGGGTGAGCAGGATGAGCAGGGATTTGCTTACATTGACCCATATGCTTCTTTTTTTCAGTGTTACCGCTGCTTCCGGTTCTTTTGAAACAACACTAACCCCTTAATCAAAGAGATCATGAAAGCCATCATCCGTCGATTGTTTGCCGCTGTACTGGTACCGGGTCTGTTGCTCTCGGCCTGTGGCGACAAGAAAGAGGCCAATGCGCCTGGATCAGCCGCCGTTGAGCAGGCGTCGCCTGCCATTGCCGGTCCGTTTACCGGCGTCCTCACCATGAAAACCACCATGCCGAATGCTGGAACGAGCGACATGATGCTCTATATCGGCCCGAAAGGAATGCGCGCCGAGAGCAAGACCTCCATTGGAGGTGCCGGTACGATTGCAATGACCGTGCTATCGCTCAAGGACAAGCCCGATACGATCTACATGATCAACGAAGCGGCCGGTTCCTGCATGGCGCTGGATGTGTCGAAAGTCAAAGAGGAAGCTCCGGACGATCCATACCTGGATGCGAAGATCGAAAAGCTCGGCAAGGAGAAAGTGAACGGCTTCGACTGCAACCACGTCCGGATTTCGTGGCCCGACAAGGAGAACACGGTTGATCTCTGGGTGAGCAAAGATATTCTCGACTACTTCGCCTATGCCCGTATGCAGGGCTCGAAAGACCGGAAATATGAGCAGCTTGCCGAAAAACTCAAGGCTGCCGGCCTCGACGGCTTCCCCGTCAAGACGCTGATTTCACCTGAAGGCGTGGTCACCGAGCTGGTCAAGGTTGACCGTACCACTCCGGACAGCGCACTTTTCGAGGTTCCGGCCAACTGCACGAAGCTGGAAATCCCCACAATGCCAGACGGCCCGCAGGGGATGAGCGAAGAGAAGATGAAAGAGATGGAAGAGTTTGGTCGCCAGATGATGCAGCAGATGCAGCAGAAGTAAGTCAGCATGACGATGAACACGAAACCCCCGGTATGTCGGGGGTTTCGTGTTTTATGGGGTGGATTGGCGCTTAATTTGCTGACGCCTCCATCTCCTTCTTCTTGAACTCGATCGCCAGCCATTTCTCTTCATATCCCGCGTGCGCGACTTTCATCCCGGCGAGGAACGTGGGAAGGACGACGCCTTTTTGGTAGTTGCCGATGCGGACGGTCAGTGAGTCGCCGACTTGCGTGACGTTAGCGGCCATGCGGTTGTCGAAGACGAAGGGGAGGCGGAGCTTCATGATGTAGTGGCCTTCGCTGACCTTGTGAATATCCACATGCTCTTCGTGGTAGTAGATGTCCAGCGGGTTGCGGTCGCCATAGACCGTTTCGCCTACCTTTTTGAGCATCTCCATGCCGAGCACCTCCTTGCGGTAAAGTGGCACTTTGGTGATGGGAATCGGTGCGAATGAGGTTTCGATCTGCTCGATGTACTTTTTCTGAATCTCTTTCCACCCCTCGAAGTAGTGGCCGTCAACGTCGTCCATATAGACGCGGTTGATGATGATCTGGTCAACTGTGATGCCGTAGAGGTTCAGGTAGGTGAGCGCCCTCATCGACTCTTTGATGACCATTTTTTCAGGATTCATGACGAGCCGGACGGTGGTTTTTGAATCGTCGGACAGGAGTTCGATAATGCCTTCGACCGACGAAAAGAGGTGATCGACCTGGTCATAGACATCGGTGTCTGGCACGAAGTCGTGCAGGCGGCTGACCCGTTTGGAGAGCGGGCGGATGACCGGCTTGACCACATACTTCTCCATGTTGCGCATGAGTTTGAGCATCCAGCCGAAGGTCTCCGGAATGGAGAGCAGGCGCAGGGTTTCACCGGTCGGGGCGCAGTCCACCACGAGCAGGCCGTACTCGTCGGAGTCGTTGTAGCGCTTGATGTACGAGAGTGAAAAGAGCTCCTCCATGCCGGGCAAGACGCCCATCTCCTCGACGTAAATTCCCTCGATGCCCTGTACCTCCATCAGGTGTGCGAAGTGCTCGCGAACCACCTCCCAGTTGAGCGACAGGTCGCCGTACACGCTTACCTCCTGGCCCCAGAGGTTGTCGGCGATTTTGACCGGTGACGGCCCGAGTTCGATGTCGAATGAGTCGCCGAGGCTGTGGGCCGGGTCGGTGGAGATGACCAGTGTTTTATAGCCCTGCGCAGCTGCCTTGACGGCTGTAGCTGCTGCGACGGAGGTCTTGCCCACGCCGCCTTTCCCGGTGAAAACAATGTTTCTCATGGCTGGAATGGTTGGGTTTGCCTGTCATTGGGCTTAGAAATGTTAACAGGCTCGCAGCCTTGAAAATTCAGTTTAGGCGCGTGGCCAGGGACGATTGAGCGTAGCGAGGGAGTGTCGCTGGTTCGTCGATTGTCATACAGCCAAAGACGCTTTTTCGTGTTCCGGCACTTTCGAGGCAAAATTTCTGTTAATCGGTTAATCAGTAGTTGTACATGATCAGGATTGCTTACTTTTCATGTGTAAAAACAGGATGATTCTTGGTTTATTATGACTATATGGTTATAGTTGAATTCGGTTGTCCATGATTCCCGGTGTTTTGTCGTCGAGTGGCCGCTCTTTGTCGAGCTGCCGGCTCAGCCGGGACGTGAACGTTGAAATGGCTACGCGGAACGACCTTTTGATGAAGGTTATTGCTTCCGGTTAAGGACATTTCGTTTAACAATTGAAACTGCACAATCAGTATGGCAAAGGTTGTCGTTTTGGGAGCTGGCGTTTCAGGGCATACCTGCGCCTCCTTCCTCAAGAAAAAGCTGGGGAAGAACCATGAGGTGGTCGTGGTCTCGCCGAACAGCTATTATCAGTGGATTCCATCGAACATCTGGGTCGGTGTTGGTCAGATGAGCATCGACGATGTTCGCTTCAAGCTCAGAAAGGTTTATGACCGCTGGGGTATCGATTTCAAACAGGCGAAGGCCGTTTCGATCCATCCCGATGGCGATGCTACGGTCGGCAAGCCGTACGTTACCATCGAGTACACCGATCCGGAATATGCCGGCCAGACCGAGGCGGTCGATTACGACTACCTGGTTAACGCCACCGGCCCGAAGCTGAATTTTGAGGGTACCGAGGGGCTTGGCCCCGACAAAAACAGCATGTCGGTCTGCACCTACAGCCACGCTGCCCATGCGTGGGAGGAGTTGCAGAAAAGCATCGAGAAGATGAAAGCCGGACAGAAGCAGCGCTTTCTCATCGGCACCGGTCATGCGATGGCTACCTGCCAGGGCGCGGCGTTCGAATATATCCTGAATATCGCGCACGAAATCGCCACGCTTGGCCTGAGCCACATGGCGGAGATTACCTGGATTTCCAACGAGTACGAGTTGGGTGACTTCGGTATGGGTGGCGCGTTCATCAAGCGCGGTGGTTACATTACCCCGACCAAGGTGTTCACCGAGTCACTGCTTGCCGAGTACGGTATCAAGTGGATTCGCCGGGCGGGTGTCTACAAGGTCGAGCCAGGCGTGGCGCACTACGAAACGCTCGATGGCGAAATGCTTTCGCAGGAGTTCGATTTCTCGATGCTGATTCCGTCGTTCTCGGGCGTCGGTCTGACGGCATTCGATTACGACGGTAACGACATCACCGATCAGATGTTCCTGCCAAACAAGTTCATGAAGGTTGATGCTGACTACACGCCCAAGTCGTTCGATGAATGGACGGCTGCCGACTGGCCGACAAAGTACCAGACGCCGATGTACGACAACATCTACGCTGCGGGTATCGCTTTTGCTCCGCCGCACCCGATCTCCAAGCCCCTGAAGAGCGAGAATGGCCGCCAGATATTCCCGACTCCGCCGCGCACCGGAATGCCGTCGGGCGTTATCGGAAAGATCATCGCGCTCAACATCGCCGAGCAGGTCAAGGGCGGCCACAAGGAGCACCACCATACCGCCTCGATGGCGCGCATGGGCGCGGCTTGTATCGTATCCGGCGGCTTCGGCTCCTTCGACGGTCTCGGTGCGTCGATGACCGTCTTCCCGATCGTGCCTGACTGGGAGAAGTATCCCGAGTGGGGCCGCGACATGAACTACTCGGTTGGCGAGGCCGGTCTTGCGGGCCACTGGCTGAAGTTCATTCTGCACTACCTGTTCTTCCACAAGGCTAAGGGCTACCCGTTCTGGTGGCTCATTCCCGAGTGATCGCGAGCGCCGTGAGCGACTCGATTACTGCGTTGGGTGGTGCTCGGAATCCTCATGTACTATCAGTACGCTCCGGTTCCTGCGCTCCAGCCGCCTTGTTCTCGAACCGCTCACGACGCTCGATGAGCTGTGCATGAAGCATGAAAAATGTTGAACCAATAAAATTCCTGAATCATGGGTAACTATAAATTCAAGGCATATTACGACGAGGCTTATCCGCCGGTGCCGGACAAGGCCACCCTGTTCTGGCGCAAGTTTGTGCCGTGGCAGCTGTTCAGGTTCCTTGTCCTGAACATCAAGATGATCCGCATCGTCGCCGGTGGTCACTCCTGATCTGCCGCTGGACGTTTAAAGCGCCATTCAAGCCCTCGATACCCCGGAGAATTCCGAAAGTGTCGAGGGCTTTTTCATTGTAACCCTGAACTTGCCGAGCCTCTGACAGACGGAGCTGAATTGCGGAGAGCAAGGGATTTCGTACACTGATAGTGATGGTGTTTATCGGCTTCTCTCTGACCAGTCCATGTACACGGAGGCTCTCATATGGAAAAAACGAATAACGAACTCTCCGCCTTTGTCTGTGATGCTTTGAGGAAAGAGGTCCCGCGCGACCGCATCCGCGAGGTTTTGCTCCAGGCCGGTTGGCAGGCGGAGCGGGTTGATCGGGCGCTTGAGGAGTATGCGGAGATCGATTTCCCCCTGCCTGTGCCGAAACCCAAGCCATACCTTTCGGCACGCGAAACCTTTTTCTATCTCCTGCTTTTTGTGACGCTGTATGTCAGTGCCTTCAATCTCGGGAACCTGCTGTTCATCTTCATCGAGCAGGCGTTTCCGGATCCGGCGATGACGGCACACTCTGTTGACTGGGTGAGTTCCCGGATCAGGGGGGCGGTATCGGCGCTGATTGTTGCTTTTCCACTGTTCCTTTATCTGTCGCGGAAAATTACCAATGAATTGCAGAACACTCCTGCGGGGCGTTCATCGGGCGTCCGGCGCTGGCTGACCTACCTTACCCTTTTCATTGCCGCCTGCATTATTCTCGGTGATGTTTCGGCTCTGCTGTTCAACCTGCTCGGCGGAGAACTGACCGTTCGATTCGTATTCAAAGCCCTCGTCGTCGGCGTTATTGCCGGAACGGTTTTTATCTATTACCTCAAAGGATTGCGCAAAGAGGAGCAGGAAGTATGAAGCCTGTCGGAAAGGATGGTGTGCTGGGAATTGTGGTTTCCCTTCTGGTGGTTGCGGCGGTGGTTCGCGGTCTATTTATGATTGGCCCGATCGAGGAGCAGCGAAACAGAAAATTCGATGAGCGGCGTCTGTCGGATCTTCAGCGGATTGTCTCTTCCGTCGAATTCTATTACCGTAACCACAAGGAGCTGCCCGAGAACCTCGATACTCTGGCAGAGCTGCCAGGGAGCCGTGTTTCGCTTTTTGATCCGGAAAGCGGCAAGCCCTATGCCTATCGCCGGCTCTCGCCAGAAACCTACGAGCTTTGTGCAACTTTCGCGCTGGAGTCCGATGAATCCACGGCTCTGCGCTGGTCACACAAGGCTGGGCGTGCCTGTTTTCGCTTGAGCGTCAAGCGCTGAAGAGTTTTTTTTCGCGGCTTGGCACCGGCGATAGTTCGATTATCTCCCTCTGAGCAATTGCTTTTCCAGCCAGTCGAAGGTCGTCCCGATCGCTTTGCGTGAGGCGGTTGCGGTGGCTCCCTGATTTTTCCCGCTCCAGTCGTGGCTGACGCCATCGATGAGTACAAGTTTGGCGTCGACTCCAGCAGCGTTCAGCTTTGCGTCGAGCTGGCGGGATTGCTCTGCGGGCACTGTGGTGTCATCGGTGCCGTGGATGAGCAGCGTCGGTGGATCTCCGGCGTCAACGTGACTGATTGGGCTGGCTTTGGTGAAGACGCCGGGCGGGCAGCCTTCGGGGGTGCAGCCGAAAAAGCGCATCGGCCCACTCGGGTCAACTCCGTTTCCGGGTGTCGAGGCCTGCCGGAACAGTGCTCGCAGTTCGTACGGCCCGTACCAGCCGACGAAGGCCTGTACGCGGTCGGACTCTCCGGCGTTCTCCATGCCCGGCGGATCGAAGTCGAAATCTTCGACGGTGAAGGCGGTCAGAGCGGCAAGATGTGCGCCTGCCGATGCGCCCCAAATCCCGACGTGATCCGGATCGATGCCATATTTTCCGGCGTTGGCGCGCAGAAATCGAACGGCGGCTTTGATGTCCTGCACAGCGGCAGGAAAGCTCGCCTCACTACTCAGCCGGTAATCAACCGAGGCTACAACGAAGCCGCGTTCCGCCAGACGGGCGAGTACGTCAGGGAAGTCGGTGAAGTGTCCCGTGGTGCGCTTTGAGCCGTTCGTCCAGCTTCCTCCGTGCACGTAGATGACCAGCGGATGTTGCCCGTTGCCTTTGGGCCGGTAGAGATCGAGCAGCATCGGGCGGTAGCCGGAGAGGGTCGAGTAGGCGATGTCGGTGGTGACCGTCACTGCGCCAATGTCGATGCTTGCTGGTGGGAGCGGGTCCGTTCTGACCGCGCTCGCCGAGACGGCAATAGGCGGCTCGACCGGGCGTGACATCGCGGTTGTGGTAACCGGATTGGCAAGCAGTAGGGCGAGCGCGATGGTGGCGAGCTGTTTGCTGGGCATGGACGATTTCTGTTTACAGATACCTGACGACCTCATCGAACGTTTTGCGGGTTTTGGGCCTTGTCTGCGCATCGGCGGAAGCGTAACCGAGTGGCGTGATGGCGAACACCTCTTCGGTGGGGTCGAGGTCGAGTGCCTCGTGCAGCATCTGCGGGTCGAAGGCCGAAATCCAGCAGGTGGCCAGGCCCTCGTCGTGCGCGGCGAGGATCAGGTGATCCATCGCGATGCCGAGGTCGGTTTCAAGCGAGTTCCAGCCGTCCGACGGACGTACCCACGCCTCGGTGCGGTCGCCGGTGACGATGAGGATGTGCGGTGCTTCGGCAAACCAGTCGCGCTGGTAAGAGGGGCGGACTTTGGCGAGCATCTCGGGTGAGCTGATGAGCAGGAACTTCCATGGCTGGAGGTTCTTGGCCGACGGAGCGAGTCGCCCGGCGTCGAGCACCCGTTCGAGAATTTCCGGCGCTACCGGACGGACGTCATAGCCACGGACGCTTTTTCGCGACTCGACAAGGTCGTGCAGATTCGTCATTTCTGTGTTTCTCCCTGTGTCAGATGGTTGAGCATCTCAAGGTCACCGCCCTGGCCGATGGCGATGATGGTTCCGTTTTTCTGGATGATCTCCGCCGGGCGCGGTGTGGTGTGCAGCTCGCCGCCGGGGAGCTTGTAGCCGACCACGTTGATGCGGTGGTTGTTGTACAGATCAACCTCCTGAAAGGATTTTCCTACCAGCGATGAGTGCTCGCGGATCAGAAACTGGGCGATGCGCAGGTTAAGGTTGTTGGCGTCACTCAGCTCGTCGAGGTACTCTTCGAGCTCCGGCTCGACCAGGATGTTGGCCATACGTTTGCCGGCTGAGCGGTAGAGCATCACCACCTTTTGCGCTCCCGCACGGAGCAGCTTGTTTTCGGACTCTTCGCAGTCTGCACGAGCTACGATGTGCAGGCTCGGCTTGAGGTTGCGGGCTGTCAGCACGATGAAGACGTTTTCGGCGTCGTTGCCCGCAGCGGCGATCAACCCCTTTGCCCGCTGAATGCCAGCATCGATCAGCACGCTCTCGTCCGCGGCGTTCCCCTTGATGGCAAGGAAGCCCTCGTCCCTGGCGCGGAGCACGTTGTCGATCATGTTGTCGATAACCATGAACGGAATCGACTTGATTCGGAACTCCTCGGCGACGTTGCTGCCGAGCCGTCCGAAGCCGCAGATGATGAAGTGGTCGTTGAGCTTCCGAAGCATGCGTTCATTGCGTTGTTGTTCCCAATGCTCCTTCCATTCGCCCGAAACGAAAAAGACGGCCACATTGGTCAGGGTGAAGAAAAAGATGCCGGTGCCGCTGACGATCAGCCCCATCGTGAAGAGCTTGCCCACATCATCCATCGGACGGACTTCGTTGAAGCCCACCGTGGCCACCGTGATGACCGTCATGTAAAGCGCGTCCAGCAGGTTCATACCTTCGAGGTACATGTAGCCGACCGTGCCCGTGATGATCAGGAGCGCCACGCTGATGATCGAAGCTGAAAAGCGGCGGAGAGCCGAAACCTGTTGTGCGTCCTTTGTCAAACGGTGGATATCATGACGGTTGATGGATGCAGCTCAGAGCTGGCGAATCGTGCCGAAATCGCTGGAGATGCTCTGGAACATTTTGTTGGTGGCGGTCTGCATGACCAGCGACATTCCGGCATTGGTCATGGCCCGGATGATCTGCTCGGGAATGATGCGGAAGGCCGGGTAGAGAATGAACTGCACGTCGATTTGCAGGTCGAAATCGACCTTGGTGCGCTCGCCTTGCAGCGGCAGAATCAGCAGGTCAGCTGTAGCCTTGCCCTCGAACAGGTACTTCTCCGGCATGGCGATGGTTTCGCTGGCCGGAAGGTGACGCCAGGAAATTTTGCGTCCGATGGTGTACTGCTCGATCATCTCGTCGGTCAGTTCTTCGGGGTTCATAGCGCCGAGCTCTTCGGGCAGTTCGAGCAAAAGCTCGGTCTCCTGCTGGATGTTGAAGATGACGTCGAACGGATTGTTCTGCGGATCGGTTACCCGGAAATGCCAGCGGTAAGACTCCTCCCGGTCGAGCGGCTCGACCTTGTGGCAGAAGGGGTTGAATTCCAGAATCCTCGAATGGTCGGACAGATAGTCAACCGTCCGGTCGAAGGTTCCGTGAAAAACCCATTGGCCTTTGCTTTTGCCTGTGGCGTCCATTTCCATGATCTCATGTCCTCCGGCCCACGCCTGTGCTGGTAGCGCTTGGGCTCTGTCGTATCGTATGGTTTATAAAGCTGCTCTCGTTGCCGGAGCTGTAGGCCTCGGCTTTTTGCTGCGAGCAATGCGGACAAACTTTAATATAGCGACTCTGCGTCAAATTTGTGCGTTCTTGCAGCGCATTGCCGATGGTGGGGTCAGCAGGTTTCGGCCTTGAGGCGCTCTGCCTGGTCGTGCATCCGCAGGGCGTCGATGATTGGATCGAGCTCGCCCTGCATAACCTGTGGCAGGGCGTGGGTGGTGAAGCCGATGCGGTGGTCGGTGACCCTCGATTGCGGAAAGTTGTAGGTTCTGATCTTGGCGCTGCGGTCACCGGTTGCCACCATCGAGCGGCGCAGGTCGGCGCGGCTTTGCTGCTGCGCGGTGATCTGCATATCGTAGAGCTTCGAACGCAGCATCTTCATCGCTCGTTCGCGGTTCTGGAGCTGCGAGCGCTCCTCCTGGCAGGCGACGACGATGCCGCTCGGCACGTGCGTGATGCGCACGGCGGTCTCGACCTTGTTGACGTTCTGGCCTCCCTTGCCGCCGCTGCGGAAGGTGTCTATCTGCAAATCATCTTTGCGGATTTCCACGTCCACCTCCTCGGCTTCGGGCAGCACGGCAACGCTCGCCGCCGAGGTGTGGATGCGGCCTTGGGTCTCGGTTTCCGGCACGCGCTGCACGCGGTGCACGCCGCTCTCGAACTTGAGGATGCCGTAGACGTCGTGGCCGCTGACCTCCAGCGAAACCTCCTTGAGGCTTCCCGGCACCGAGCCTTCGCTCACCTCCAGCGTCCGGCAGTTCCAGCCTTGCCGCTCGGCGTAGCGCTGGTACATGTGCATCAGGTCGGCGGCGAACAGCCCCGCTTCGTCGCCACCCGTGCCGGCGCGGATTTCGATGATGGCGTTGCGGCTGTCGGCTTCGTCCTTCGGGAGCAGCAGGATTTTAAGCTGCTGCTCGAGTTCCGGCAGACGCTCCTGAAGCTCTTCGGCTTCGGCGGCGATGAGGGCGCGCATTTCCGGATCCTCCTCGCTCTTCTGCATGGCGAGCGTCTCGTCGAGCTGCCGCTTTGCAAGGCTCCACTCATCGAAGGCCCGAACGACTTCCCGGAGGCTGCTGTACTCCTTGTTGAGCTTCCGGAAGCGGTTCTGGTCGGCAGCAACCTCCGGATCGGAGAGCTGCTGCTCGATGGTCAGGTACTTGTCCTTGATGGACTGGAGCTTGTCGAACATGGTCGCGTGTCGCCCGAAATCAGAAGTTCAGGAGATCGTTGATCATGAAGTAGGCGAACAGCGCCAGCAGCAGCATCATGCCGACCTGCTGGATGCGCATCTTCAGCTCGAACGGAATCTCCCGGCCCATGAGGCCTTCGATGGCGTTCAGCACGAACTGCCCGCCGTCGAGCGCCGGAATCGGCAGGATGTTGATGATGGCCAGCGAGATCGACAGCACAGCTACGAAGTACATGAAGCTGATCGGTCCCTGCTCGGCGCTCTGGTTGGCGATCTTGGCGATCTTGATGGGGCCGCCGACCGATTTGCGGAAGTCCTCCTGGCCGGAAAAGATTTTCCCGAAGCCCTGAACGGTCATCACGGTGGTCTTCCAGGTCTGATTGATACCGCTCGCGACCGCCTGTGGAAATGAGAGGTTGATGCGTTCGCTCTCGATGGTCTGCTTGAGCGAGATGCCGATTTTGCCCGACGTGTTCGGCGTGACCTCGGTGGTAAAGCTCTTGCCCTTGCTCCGGATGAGCTCGGCGGTCAGCGGCTCGTCACCAGCGTTTTCAAGGTGCATCCAGGTGATGGTGAGCATCTTTCCAGCGTTGCCAGAGATGATTTCAACCACCTGGCTCCAGTCAGCGACCGGAGTGCCGTTGATCGAGGTGAGGAGCGAACCGGGTAAAATGCCCGCTTTTTCAGCCGGGTCGTTCGGGAGTACCTGATCTATGACCGGCGGCATTGCAGGGCGCAGGCCCAACGACTGGTTTTCGTTGATTTTGGTCAGGAATTCGTTCGGGGCCGTGAGTGTCAGCTCCTCGCCGTTGCGTTCCACAGTGAAGCGGACGGACGACGCGCTGAGCTTTTCCGGATCGAGCGCCTCCTCCCAGTACTGAAGCTTCGTGCCGTTGACCGAAATCAGCTGGTCGCCATCCTTGAAGCCCATCGACTCGAAGACCGATCCCGGTACAACGTAGGCAGGGGTTTTGATGGAGGTTTGCGATTCGCCAAACATTGCCGTGATGCCGATAAAGATGGTCGCGGCAAGCACCATGTTCATAACCACGCCACCTGCCAGCACGATCAGGCGCTGCCAGACCGGTTTGGCCCGGAACTCCCAGGGTTTGACCTCCTGGCTGGCGTGCTCGGTGTCGAGGCTTTCGTCCACCATTCCGGCGATTTTGACGTAGCCGCCCACCGGAAAGGCGCCGATGCCGTATTCGGTTTCACCGATCTTTTTCTTCCAGAGCGTAGTGCCGAAAAAGTCGAAGCCGATGAAAAACCGGTCCACCCTCATGCCGAACATCCGGGCTGTGATGAAGTGGCCGAATTCATGCACCGTGACGAGAATGAAGATGGCGATGATAAAGAAAAATATCGTGCTCAGTAGATCCATGATTTCGTAGGTGTGTCGTGCGTTTGTTTCGTGATTGCGTTCCGATTCATCTGTTTATTGTTGTCTTTCGCTGGCAGGGATCGACTGACCGGCAAGGCTGGACTCTTGACAAGCCTTCAGGTTGCCATCGTTGATGGCTGCGGACAATTATCCGATGAGCTGCTTTGCTGTTTCGCGCGCCCATTTGTCAGCCTTGATGTACTCTTCGAGTGAGACCGGGGTCCACGCTTCGTGCGCCTGCATGGTTTTGTCCACCGTGTCGGCGATGGCGGTGAAGCCGATCTTTTTATCGAGGAAGGCTGCAACGGCGATTTCGTTCGCAGCGTTCAGCACGGCCGGATAGGTCTGGCCAGCCTTGAGGGCGTCGAAGGCCAGGCGCAGGGCCGGGAATCGCTCCATGTCCGGCTCCTCGAAGGTGAGCGAGGCGACCTTGGCCAGATCGAGCTTGCCGATGCCTGTTTCGCAGCGCTCCGGGTACGAGAGGGCGTAGGCGATGGGTGCGCGCATGTCGGGCACGCCGAGCTGGGCGATGACGCAGCCGTCGAGATACTCCACCATCGAGTGGATGATACTCTGCGGGTGTACCACCACGCCGATCTTCTCGGCGGGCATGTCGAACAGCCAGTGCGCCTCGATCACTTCGAGGCCCTTGTTCATCAGCGTAGCCGAGTCGATGGTGATCTTCGCGCCCATCGACCACTGCGGATGCTTGAGCGCGCGCTCCGGTCCGACATTTTTCAGTTCTTCAGCCGGAGTGTTGCGGAACGGGCCGCCCGATGCGGTCAAAATGATGCGGTCGATATCCTCCGTACGGTGGCCGACCAGCGACTGGAAGATCGCCGAGTGCTCGCTGTCCACCGGAAGCAGCTTGACGCCGTGCTTTTTGACGAGGTCGGAAACGAGCTGACCGGCGACTACGAGGGTCTCCTTGTTGGCCAGCGCTATGTCTTTTCCGGCTTCGATAGCCCTGACGGTCGGTACCAGACCTGCCGCGCCGACGATAGCCGAAACCACCATGTTCGCGTCGTCAACTGCCGCAACTTCTGCCGCACCGTCGAGGCCGCAGAGGATTTCCGGCTTGTGCTCGCCGAGCAGCCCTTTCAGACGCTCGCGCGACGCCTCGTCACGCACCGAAACCAGGGAGGGCCTGAACTCCGCGATCTGCTGGCTGAGCAGTTCGACATCGTGGCCTTCGGCAAGCGCGGCAACCGAAAACCTGCCGGGATGCCGCCTGACGACGTCGAGCGTGCTGAGTCCAATGGAACCTGTACTGCCGAGAATGGATAACGATTTCATGGTCAATGACATTGGCGTGAAGAGGGACAAAATGCACCGCTGAAAACGGATGGTCCTGATAAGTCAGGATTATCCCATTTCGGGGCGGCACCCTGAATTTGAGACGGCCTGAATTTATGCTTTTTCGGCGCGCCGTACAAACAAAGCGTTCCCTGGCGGCGGGGAAAATGGCCGATCCGGTTTGTTATCTGTTGAAAATGTGTTATACTGTCAGCCCTTTTCGATGGGCCTCTAGCTCAGTTGGTTAGAGCAACTGGTTTACACCCAGTAGGTCGGGGGTTCGAATCCCTCGGGGCCCACTCGCTTCTTCTGCTTTCCTTTCCGTACTAATTATCCCCGATTCCCGTTTTATGCGCGTCCCCTGTTGTGGCACTGTTGCGTCGCTCGCGACTTGCCTGTGGGCGCCGGATTGCTCAGTAGCGGATCGAAAAATCGTTTTCGGCGTTGTCGGTAGCGATTTCGCGCACGGCAATCGAGTTGACCTGCGAGCGTGAAGGGCCGATGCGGGACTGTTTGACCAGCTCATCCACCATGCCGGCGTTGCCTTGCGCTTCAATTTCGACCGTGCCGTCCGGCAGATTTCTTGTCCAGCCAGCCAGGCTTCTGGAGGAGGCTTCTCGATGCACGAACATGCGGAAACCGACGCCTTGGACCAGTCCCCGCACGATGATGTGTACTCTTTTTTTCGTCACGTGGCTCAGTTCGACGAAAGGTTTCGCGATTCCTTGAGTCGCTGGACGGCGGCCTCAAGCTCTTCCAGCTCTTTGTCGGACATGGAAGATTCTTTCGGTGTTGTTTCCGCCACGACGTCTGCCGGAGCTGGCGCACTCTCATCCGGCTTGATTTCGATGCCGTTCTGACAGTCGTGGGTCAGGTGCTCGCTGAACTTTCCCGCCACACGTTTGCCGAGAATCTCCTCGATCTGGCAGTACTGCACGATCTCCTTGGCGAGCAGCTCTCTTGCCAGGGTTTCGAGCTTGTCGCGATTTTCGCTGAGCATGTCGAAGACCTTGTTCCGGGCCTCTTCGATAATCGACTTGACCTCAAGGTCGATCATCCGGGCCGTTTCATCGCCATATTTCTTGTCGAGGCTGGGGCCGCCTGTGTAGGGATTGTTGCTGTCAACAAACGACAGGTAGCCGATCTTGTCGCTCATGCCGTAGACCATCACCATGTTGTATGCGATTTCGGTGACGCGCTCAAGGTCGTTCTGCGCACCTGTCGAGACCTCGCCGAACACCACCTCCTCGGCAATCCGGCCGCCGAGCAGGCCGCAGATTCGCGCGATCAGCTCCGCTTTGGTCATCAGGTAGCGATCTTCGAGCGGCACGTTCAGGGTATAGCCAAGCGCGCTGACGCCACGTGGTACGATCGAGATTTTCTGTACGGGATCGTTCTCCGGCATCAGCCAGCTCACGATGGCGTGGCCTGCTTCGTGGTAAGCTACGATCTCCTTCTCCTTCGGATTGATCACCTTGTTCTTCTTTTCAAGACCGGCGATTACACGCTCGATAGCATCCTCGAAATCCTTCATTTCGATCTGCTGCTTGCCGCGACGTGAGGCCAGCAGGGCAGCTTCGTTGGCCGCGTTGGCGATCTCCGCACCCGCAAAGCCGGGCGTCTGCGAAGCCAGCGCTTTCAGGTTGACGTCAGGCGAGAGCGAGAGGCTTTTGGTATGCACCTTGAAGATGTCCGTACGGCCTTTCAGGTCGGGCTTGTCAACGACGACCTGGCGGTCGAAGCGCCCGGGACGGAGCAGTGCCGAGTCGAGCACGTCCGCGCGGTTGGTCGCGGCCATAAGGATGACACCTTTATCTGTAGAGAAGCCGTCCATCTCGACCAGAAGCTGGTTCAGGGTGTTTTCGCGCTCGTCGTTGGCTCCCATCATGAAGCCCTTGCCGCGGCTGCGGCCCACGGCGTCGATCTCGTCAATGAAGATGATGCACGGAGCTTTCTCCTTTGCCTGCTTGAACAGGTCGCGCACGCGGGCCGCACCGACGCCGACGAACATCTCGACGAAGTCCGAACCGCTGATGCTGAAAAACGGTACGTCAGCCTCGCCTGCTACAGCTTTGGCGAGTAGGGTCTTGCCGGTGCCGGGAGGGCCGACCAGCAACACGCCCTTGGGGAGCTTACCGCCGAGCTTGGTATATTTTTTCGGATCTTTCAGGAAGTCCACGACCTCCATGACCTCGCCCTTGGCCTCGTCCAGACCAGCGACATCCTTGAAGCTGATACGGGTGTGCTCGTCGAGGTTTTCGTACAGCGCGGCCTTGTTCTTGCTGATGTTCATGAACTGCGAGCCAGGGCCACCCATGCGGCGGAACATGAAAAAGTAGATGCCGATGAGGAGGCCGAATGGCAGAATCCACTGCAACAGCTCCCCGATCCACGAGTTGCCGGGAATCGCTTCGTATTTGATGCCGTTTGATTCCAGCAGCGGGATCAGTTCTTCGTCTCGCACGGGGTTGACCGTTACCTCTGTCGCAGGCTCTTCGCTGGTTGTTCCGGGGAACTGGAGCTTTGGCTGGTCCTGTTGGCTGTTCTCAGCAACGGAGGCGGCTCCATCCTTTTTGAGGTCGACGTAGATCTTTTCGGGGGCGATTTTAACCGATTCGATCTTGTTTTGAGTGATCAGTTGACGAAATTCGCTGTACGGGATCTCTTTGGTCGAGCCTGACCAGAAAAAAGCGAGTTGGAAGCCGATGAGCAGCAGAATCACTGCCATGTAGTAGAATATTGAAAAACGGGGTTTGCGTGGCCCGTTATCCTGCTCGTTGTCGTATGGATTGTTCAGCTTGAAAGGATTATTTGCCATCGAAAGCACTCATGATTAAAAAGATTTCATAGCCATCGTTCGCCGCTCTCCGGTTTTAGAGGTGCGGATGTTCAGCCGTTCCGATGAGTCATCCGGATCTGACGTGAATAACAATATACTATTCTTCGAACTTGCAAGTTACATAACTATGATGGATAAATGTAGTCCTTGGGCTAATAGTTTCCTGGAAACAGCGGGCCGTGCTTGTGCAGGCCTGCATCTGCGCTTCGTCTATGATGATTCATCATGTATATTGACATGACAAAACAGTGTCAGGGTTAACTATTTTTTGGTTTTTATTCCAGGTATGAATTCATCAAGGAACAAGGCAAACGAAAGAATCGCTTCGCTTCGCTCGATGCTCTGTGTCGGGCTTGATAGTGATCCGGCGAAAATTCCCGCTCTTTTTCATTCAATGCAGAATCCGGTGCTCGAGTTCAACCGCGCCGTGATCAGGGCAACGCAAGATCATGCGGTTGCCTACAAAGTCAATACAGCCTTCTACGAGTCTCGCGGCCTTGCCGGAATGCGTGACCTCGAAGAGACTCTGCAGGCGTTGCCGCCGGAGTGCCTGAGCATTGCCGATGCCAAGCGCGCCGACATCGGCAACACCAGTCGGCAGTACGCGAAGGCCTTTTTCGAGGCGTGGCCGTTCGATGCAATCACGGTGGCGCCCTACATGGGCTTCGATTCGCTCGAACCCTTTTTCGAATACGAGGACAAGCTGGTGTTCGTGCTCTGCCTGACCTCCAATCCCGGCTCGCGCGATTTCGAGGAGCGGGTTGTTGAGGATGGTCGTCCGCTCTATCGTTCTGTGCTTGAGCGGGTCAGCGCCTGGCAGCGCAACGGGAACGCAGGCGTCGTGGTTGGAGCCACCAAGCCTGGCCTGTTGCAGGAACTCCGTCGGGACGCGCCCGACCTGTTTTTCCTGATTCCAGGCGTGGGTGCGCAGGGCGGCTCGATGCAGGAGGCGGTTTCGCACGGGGCCGATCCGCAGCGCCGGAGCGCCGTGGTCAATGTGAGCCGCGCCCTCATCTTTCCGGGTGGTGAGTTCAGCAGCGTTGACGCGTTCGAGTCGGCGGTTCGCCAAGAAGCTGTGCAGCTGCATGATGGAATGATAAATATGCTGTGATTTTGGAGTACAATAATATGTTTATATTGGGCGGCGAGCCGGTGTGTTATGGAGTCCTGGCAGAATTAAAACGTAATCGAGGGATTTGAGATATGTGTGGTATTATCGGGTATATTGGCAAGCGCGAAGCGGCCCCGCTGCTTCTGAACGGTTTGAAACGTCTGGAGTACAGAGGATACGACTCGGCCGGCATGGCGGTTCTGAACGGTTCGATGAACGTGCTCAAGCAGCAGGGCAGCGTCGGTAATCTTGAAGAGCTGCTGAACGTTTCGGGCTCGGTTATGCTCGGGGCTACCATCGGCATCGCGCATACCCGATGGGCGACGCATGGCGATCCGAGCGACCGGAACGCCCACCCCCACATGAATATCTCCGACGATATCGCCCTGATTCACAACGGCATCATCGAGAACTATACGACCCTGAAAAAAGAGCTGATCTCTCAGGGGTACGAGTTCGAGAGCGATACCGATTCCGAGGTGCTGGTGCATCTGATCGATCGCGTCTGGAAAGCCGATCCGTCGATCGGGCTGGAGGGGGCCGTCCGCCAGGCGCTTCGGCATGTAGAAGGTGCGTACGGCATCTGCGTGGTCTCTTCCCGGGAGCCCGACAAGATTGTGGTGGCCCGCAAGGGAAGCCCGCTGGTGATCGGCTTGGGCGACGGCGAATATTTTATCGCCTCCGATGCCGCACCGATCGTGGAGCACACCAACAAAGTGGTTTATCTGCTTGATGGCGAAATGGCTGTGGTGACCCACGAAAACTACACGGTCAAGACTATCGAGAACGTCGAGCAGGAGAAACGGGTCACCGAGCTTGATTTCAGCCTTGAAAAGATCGAGAAGGGCGGATTCGAGCACTTCATGCTCAAGGAGATTTTCGAGCAGCCCGAGGTGATGCGCGATGTGATGCGCGGTCGCATCCGCGTCGATGAGGGGCGGGTGCAGCTTGGCGGTATCGAGGATTATCTCGACCGGCTCAAGCAGGCCAAGCGCATCGTGATCTGCGCCTGCGGCACGAGCTGGCACGCCGGTTTGATCGGCGAGTACCTGATCGAGGAGTACGCCCGCATTCCGGTGGAGGTCGATTACGCCTCGGAGTTTCGGTATCGCAACCCGATTGTTTCGGCCGACGATGTGGTCATCGTGATTTCCCAGTCCGGCGAAACTGCCGATACGCTGGCCGCTCTTCGCCTTGCCAAGGAGAAGGGTGCGCTGGTGATGGGTATCTGCAACGTGGTCGGCTCGACCATCGCCCGCGAGACCCTTTGCGGCATGTACACCCACGCAGGCCCCGAGGTCGGTGTGGCCTCGACCAAAGCTTTCACAGCGCAGGTGATCGTGCTCTATATGCTCGCGATGGCGCTCAGCAAGGGCCGTACTATTTCGCAGGAGGAGATCCGGCTCAATCTGCGCGATCTGGCCGATGTGCCGGAGAAGGTTGCGCGGATTCTGGAGCAGAACGACGTTATCAAAGAGTTAGCCGTCAAGCTCAAGGATGCACGCAACGCGCTTTATCTTGGCCGGGGTTACAACTTTCCCGTTGCGCTCGAAGGCGCCCTCAAGCTCAAGGAGATCTCCTACATCCACGCCGAGGGCTATCCCGCAGCGGAGATGAAGCACGGGCCGATTGCGCTGATCGACGAAGATATGCCGGTGATCGTCATTGCCACCCGCGACAACACCTACGCCAAGATTCTGAGCAACATCGAGGAGGTGCGAAGCCGCAAAGGCCGCGTTATCGCCATCGCCAGCGAGGGTGACCGCGAGATCGCCGAACTCACGCCCGACGTGATCTACATTCCCCAAGCATCCGCCGCGCTGCTGCCGCTTCTGACGGTTATTCCGCTCCAGCTGCTCTCGTACCACGTGGCCACGCTGCGCGGCTGCAACGTTGATCGCCCCCGTAACCTCGCCAAATCGGTGACGGTGGAGTAGGCTTGCTGACTGTTTTGTTCTGGCCTGAAATAAAGGCGGCTCCGCAGATGGTGAAGCGTGGGCATCAGGCCAGTATCGAGAGAGCAAAAAATTGACAATCACATGCATTTGGCGGTTTAAAATCGCCGAAAAGGTATCGACTTGATTTCTTGCTCACAGGTGTGGGGCTTTGCCTGGCTCCTTGGCCACTCCGGAGCTGGAGGTCGAGGACACGATCAGGAGTCTGATGCCGATCATTCTGGGCGTAGCGAAGAATCCAGAACGCTTTGTTGCTGTAACAAAATGGATGCATCATGATGCTGCTCCCCATTCAGAATGACAGAATCATCTGTCCACGTTATTGCTGAAACTGCGGGTTTCGGCAATTGGTTGGGAGCGACAGCTTCATGAACTTGAAATTCTTCTTGTAAAACACTCATTAGTTTGGCCTACGTCATTTCTTGAAAAGACTTTTCGGAATGACTATAGGCGCATTTCCCACCCCAAATCCTCCTCTTCAAACAACTCGTTAGTAGAACGAGATGCTCTCCATCATTGGGCAGAACGGGTTCATTCTGAATTGCTTGCCCTTTAACTCCGGCTGATTTAATAATTCTTGGCTTTTTTCGCTGTTCGAAGATGCTTCGATACGCTAAAGCGTGCAATGAAATGAAATCCGTTTGATTTCAATACGGCGGAGTTGATCGGGAGTAAAGTCGCAATACGCTAAAGCGTGCAATGAAATGAAATATGCTATCGATAGCATCGATAGATAGCGTCCGACAACGTCGCAATACGCTAAAGCGTGCAATGAAATGAAATCGCGGAGCGTGTCATCGGGAATGCGGCTGTCGAACATCCGTCGCAATACGCTAAAGCGTGCAATGAAATGAAATTCGAGAATTTTTGAAAAAAAGACCACACACACGTGCATAGGTCGCAATACGCTAAAGCGTGCAATGAAATGAAATAAGGTCCTTGAGGCATACACACCTCATTTCTATGGGGAAAGTCGCAATACGCTAAAGCGTGCAATGAAATGAAATGGGAAAATTACTCAAGCCGGTGGTACATTTAATAGGTCGCAATACGCTAAAGCGTGCAATGAAATGAAATAATGCGGCTGTCGAACATTCCGCTATTGCGACAGCTTGAAAAACGTCGCAATACGCTAAAGCGTGCAATGAAATGAAATCTGGCGGACGGGAAATTCAAGCTCGAAGGATTCTCGAGTCGCAATACGCTAAAGCGTGCAATGAAATGAAATGGAATTGATGCAGGCCCGGTAGATGGGTTGTATGGCGTCGCAATACGCTAAAGCGTGCAATGAAATGAAATACAGGTAGGGATAACTCTCCATTAAAAGCTTTTTCAACGTCGCAATACGCTAAAGCGTGCAATGAAATGAAATGCTAACGAGCAGGGTGACAAATTCGTCCAGTTCAGCAGGTCGCAATACGCTAAAGCGTGCAATGAAATGAAATAGGTCGTTGAGCATATCACCACGGACGGTGACCGCTGGTCGCAATACGCTAAAGCGTGCAATGAAATGAAATAGTCCCCTTGAAAATCCTTGACTGGTGCGGCTTTCCGGAGCCTTGTGCGTAGGATCTCCGATTTTCAGCGATGCCAATGAACATGAGGCTTGTTATCACATATTTTTAACAGCCGTATCTCCAATTATTATCGTTGGTTAAGTAGTCTGCGGACAATCAGCCTGCCGCTTATCTGCCATATCCTTTTACTGAATAACAACTTAAGGCGCTTTTCAGGCGTTTTCTGCGTTGCTCAGAATTATCCTCCGCATTATCTGCTGACCCGGTATGGCTCGTACACCGGGCGCTTCCCTTCAAGGACCTCCTTGAGCTTGTGCACCTGGTGTTCCATGTGGCGCCGGATGTTCATCGCCTTTCCGGTTTCCTGATCGACGGCATTTTCCCACATCCGCCGCTCGAAAACGGTCAAAAACGTTTTCCTTGCCTTGTCTGTCAAAAAACAACCGGGTCTGTCTTTATGATAATAAAAATCCTTGTTCCTCAGAATTCCCTTGTTGAGCATGTACAGCGCCAACGAATCGATAATGGTTCTGAACTCTTCGACAAGATCGTTGATGAGCGCTGGATTTCCTTTGTCTTCAGCATGAAGAAAGCCGATGTAAGGGTTCATGCCTTTCATCCGCACGAGTGAAAACATGTTGGTGTGTAGCAGTGAATAACCAAAACTGAGCAAGCTGTTGACCGGGTCGGTCGGAGGCCTGCGAACACGGCGGAACGCTTCGGTATAAAACGGAAGCTCCTTTTTGAACAGGAGTCCAAACAACTCGAAGTACAGCGCGGCGGCTTTTCCCTCAAAGCCTCTCAACGCCTCCATGCTTTCGCACCTCTGCGCATGTCCGGCCAGCGCACTCAAAGCGCCAAGATGGTCATCGAACCGCTCTTTCAGTTCGCCGTTATGCTCCCATGCCATAGCCCGGCGTTTGCGAATCAGGGTACGAGAATTGCGGATTTTGACCGCAACAATGTTGCGCGCGATTTCAAGAGAAAAAGGTTCGTCGAGTGATCGAAGATATTGAACGCGTTCAGCAGCAGAGTGGTCGGCAGTCGTGGCTTCGAGCCGCCCAAAGTAGGAGCCGTGCTGCGAAAGAAAGGTAACCGGAATGTTGTTTCTCATGCAATGCTGCATGGCCGGGGTGGTGAGGGCGATGTTGCCGAAGACAAGAATCTGTTCGATCCTGCGAACGATGACTTCGTTGAGCTGCTGCTCTCCCTTTTCGATACTGAACCGTTCACCATCTTTCCTCAAAATGCTGCCCTGTTCTTGCAAATAGAGGGTGTTTAACAGCGGAGAATAGAGCTTGTCCAGCGCTTGCTTTTTCTCTTTCTGGCGCAACCGGTCTTCCTTGACGGTTCTGGCAAGGAACTCCTCCACGGAGACCTGCTTTTCATCGAGGCTTTGCAGCAGCTTTTCGCCGAATTCCGTTTTAAGCAGCTCTTCTTTGGTCAACCTGACTGTTCCGAAGTCTCCGGCTTCAAGCTCGTACTCGCCCTGTTTGTTTAGACCGGTTTTGGGAGCTTTGCGCAGCTTTAGCCTGCCGAGCTTATCGTACCACCGTTCGGGGTGCATTTTGGTAGGAAGCACCAGCGAGCGGATGAAAAGATAACCAAGGTATTTGAAGCCTTCGGAAAAGGTGGTGATGCGGGTTTTCTTGTCGTTAAGGTTGAGCTTCAGCTCGGCAAGGAGCTCTTCGGAGAGGCGAAGTGCAGCTTCAGCCTTTGGTTTGGTCTTGCACAGAATGAGGAAGTCATCGGCAAACCTAACCAGCTTGAAGCCTTCTTGCTCGATCTGCTCGTCAAATTTGTCAAGGTAAAGGTTTGCGAGCACCGGCGAGATCGGGCAGCCCTGTGGCAAGCCGATGCTGTTTTTCATCCGCGGATTGATTCCATCGTGAATTTCAGCTGTGAGCCATACGTGGATCAGGTTTGCCAGTTCTTTGTCGTCGCAGAGTTGGCCAAATCGTTCAAGCAGCAACGTATGATCAACATTGTCGAAAAAGCTGCGGATGTCGGCATCGACGACCCACTGGTAGCCGAGTTTCCGGAGCCGCTCGATTTCGTGCGCCGCAGTCATTCGCGACAGGCCAGGCCGGTAGCCGAAGGTGTTTGCGCCGAGTTCGGATTCTGTCAGCGGCATGAGCACCATGGCGGCGGCGGTCTGTGCGACCCGATCCATAACCGTCGGGATCAGAAGCGTGCGCACCGATCCATCCGGCTTCATCATCGGGAGCTTCAGGAGGGGTTGCGGCTCATAGGTTCCGGTAAGTAGTTGCGTGCCGAGCGCCTTAAGATGCTCCTCGATGCGCAGGGAGTAGTCGAGAATGGAATTGCCGTCATACCCCGCCATTCCGTCGTTGGATACGACTTTATTCCACGCCTGGAAAAGAGTTTCCGGCAAAGCCATCTGGTTGTAAAGCCATCCCATAGCATTGAGAGGTGTAGTTGTTTGGGGATGTTGAAGAAAAATAACAATATTTCTCTTGTTATGGCTGTTAACAGGTTGACCGGGAGAACGTCGTATGATGCGCTTTGTGCTTGTTACCTATGACATCGAGAATGATCGCCGAAGAACGAAAATCCATAAACTCCTTGAGGGCTATGGTTCCGCCGTCCAGTACAGCGTGTTCGAGTGTTTTATTTCCGATGAAGACTATGCGCAAATGCGAATGCGGTTGCAGAGACTACTCGATGCCAACCATCCGGAAGACAGCGTTCGCTACTATGTGCTTTGCCGAAGCTGCGTAGAGCATGTAGATGTCGATGGAAACAGGGATTTTGAAATTCACAGCCCGTTTGTCATCTCGTAGAGATGTAGTGAACCTTTCAACCGAACGGAGATGCTACAATGCCAGACATAATGAGCCAGCAGAACCTGGTGATACTGTTCACTTTTGCTGCCGGTATTGTTTCAATACTGGAAATCCTTGAATTCCTTTTTACCAAAAACATCCCGTGGCTTGCCCGCTTGCTTCAAAAAGCATGGCGACGTCTGGGGCGAATTTTTCGCAAACGGCAAGGCGGACTGACCCTGATTGTGAATTGTTCCGGTCATCCGGTTCACTCAGCACAGAAAAGCGCTATTGAAAAACTTATGCACTGGCAGGACGCGGAAGTGCTCGATGTACCGCTGGGCAACGTGCCCGAAGATGAGCATTTCATACCGGCAATTGAAAAAGCGATTGACCGCCTCGACCTGACCTCGAAGGAGTGGGAACAGCCGATGGTCGTCATCCCGGCCGGTTATGCACCGATCTGGTCAGTTCTTCAGCCGATCCTGCACGGACGCCTCGGCCACTTCCCTGATGTGGTGCGGCTCCGCCCCTGCGATCCGCTCAACGGGCAAAAGTACGAAGTCGCCGAAATCATGCCCCTGCAACAGTTGCGCCACGAGTCGAGGGGGAAACGGTAAAACGGAGAGAAAATGTCATTATCGTTTTTAGATGTTGTTGGCTATGCCGCTGATTTTTTTGGTCTTTGGGGCGCATATTCCGCTATTCAAGCATTGAAGCAGTTGAGGTGGAGGCGTAAGGAGGATGAGAGGTTGAACCAGATTGTGTCGGTTGTCCTCAAATGCGCAAATACTCAACAAAAGATTGAGCCTACAATGCGTATGAGGCGGAGGAATGTTACCAGAGCTGAAATTCAGGGTATTCTCAGAACCATTAAAATGAAAGACTCTAATGCAGGTTTTTACAGACTCAGTTATCTCGAAACAGAGGAATACTGGAAAGCTATTGAGCAGATACAAGAGTCCGATGATTGCACATTTGTCATTCCCTGTAGCCCTAAAGATATTGAGCAGTTTGATGACGATGTAGTCAAGCCCCTCTATGAGCCCCATGAACAAGAATGAACTTTTTTCTCGACGTTATTGATAAAAGCAAGAAAAAAAGCGTAACGTAAAAAGAGTGCACAAGCCCTGCCCACGATGATGAAACAGTACGCCCCCCTCTTCAGCCTTTCGATTGTGCACTTCTAGTACCTTGTACAGGGTATGAGTTTCCCCAGCCCTGACCTGCGATTTTCGGTGTTGATGACAACGTAATCAAACAACTGAAAGGAGTTTTAGGCTATGAGTGAGAGGCCTCCATGCAACCAGTTTTTTCTTCTCGTCGGTTCAAACCCCCTGCCTAATTTTCTTGCCGCCATTATTCTCAAGCCTGAGTCAGTTTGTCTGTTTTATGCGCCCGAGACTGCGCCGGTGAAGAATAGACTTGAAAAATTATTGAAGGCTAGAGGAATACCTGTTTCTTGTCGGGGACTTGGGCATGCAACAGATCCTTCCGAAGTCAGAGAAAGGTTTGAAGATGAATTTAGCTCTCTCTCTATAAACGATCATCTCGATTATACCGGAGGAACAAAGGTAATGGCGGCTCAAGCCCGAATGGCTTTTGGGAATTTTTATGGGGATGATTGGGCAGATAAACATTCGTCATATTTTGATGAAAGAAATGCTGAATTACGATTTGATGGTGGCTATTCTATTTCAATTGAAGAGCATGATATTTTAGTTACTATTGATGAAGTTCTTGAGTTACACGATCTTGACCGAATTTCAAAGCGTGAATTAGCGAAAGCTGACAATGTTGAAGAGGAAGTGAAAAAAGTAGCTTTAGCAGTGCTTAAAAATGTCGCATTTGTTAAAGATTTGAAAAAAAATTCTGTTGAAAGATATGGAGAAATAATATCTGGGTTGAAAAAAGATATTATTTTAAAGTATAGTGATCGTTTTCAAAATGAAGCATGGTTAGAGGAGTGGGTTGGCTTTTTGGCCAGTCGGGTTTCCCCAGATTCTATTATTTACATAGGGTTAGAATCATTTTTGTCCGCTGAGAGAAAATTCGAGGTTGATGTGGTCATTCTTCGTCATCACAAAATGTATGTTATTTCGTGTACTGCTCAGGCTAAAATTAAGCCATGCAAATTAAAATTATTTGAGATTGCACAGCGATCCCGGCAATTGGGTGGGGATTTGGCTCGCTGTGCTTTAGTTTGTTTTGTTGATGGAAATGATAAAAAGCAACTAATGGATGATGTTCGTAATATTTGGGACGCGACGAATACACCAGAAGTTTTTTCGTTGACTGATTTAAAAGAATGGAGTGGAATAGATGGGCCTGCTGATACAAGTAGTTTGAAAGAATGGATCGAAAAATAGGAGGAATGTATTATGCCTGTATTAACAGGAATAGATGTCTTGGGAGTGCAGCGTTTTGTCTTTTCGTCGAACCGCCTGAAAGATGTGGTTGCCGGATCGTATCTCGTTGAGTGGAGCACTTCACGTGAAGGGGCATTGTTAGAGTTGCTTCATAAAGGCTGGATTGAAAAAGATGAGGATATTCTTCTGGCAAGTGGAGCGAATGCTTTTATAGTGTTTACTGATAAAGTAAAAGCGCGTACTTTTGCTGCCGAATACACTCGATTATTGTATGACAAGGCTCCGGGTGTTGAGGTTATCATTGTTCATGAAGAGATCAGCAAAGAAGGCCTTGCCGCTGCACTTCAGAAAATACAAAAAAATATATTGCCACGAAAGAAAACCGAGCGCATTCCATCAGTTCCTCTTGCAGGTGTTTCCGTGACAGCTACGTGCATGGAAACGGGTTTTCCAGCAGTTGATTTTGCGCCTGATGAAAGTAACCAACCTATTTCGAGAAATATTGCTAAACGCCGACAGGAAGAAATCAGAAATAAAACTAATGGATACTGGAAAAAGTGCCTTTTAAAAGGTCGAGATGAGTTTGATTTCCCTTTGAATCTTGAGGAACTTGGTCGGACTGTTGGTGATACGAGTTTAATCGGAGTTGTTCATGTCGATGGAAACGGAGTGGGAGAGTTGATTAAAAATTGGCTGAATAAAAAAGCCGAAACAGGGAATAACGATGACCTGTTTCGTAAAGAGTATAAAAAGTGGTCTGGTGCGATTGATGAGCTTTGTAAGGCTTCGCTTGAGGCGGTCGTCGAGTGCCTCTGCAATAGCGTGAATACCAAGGATGGAAGACTAAATGGGAGGCCTGAAAGGCTAGCTTTTGATCTAAAAAAAACTGATTCAGGTAATGCTTGGATGTTGCCTTTTCGACCGATTTTATTGGGCGGTGACGATCTGACCTTTGTTTGTGATGGACGTATTGCATTGGATTTGGCGGAAACCGCACTCCAGGTTTTTGAAAGCGAAAAGAGTGACATTCCACATCTTGATAAGCCAATCAGAGCCTGTGCTGGAGTAGCTATTGTTCGCGTGCGTTCACCGTTTATCAGGGCATATCATTTGGCAGAACAATTGTGTCAATCGGCCAAGATGAAGGTGAAAGAAAACGGTGGTGATCATTGTGCAATTGACTGGCATATAGGCCTTGGTCGTCCGGGGCAAGCGTTGTCAGAAATTCGAAATAAGCAATATCATTCGGCTCACTATGAGTTGACTTGCAGGCCATATTGCTTGGAACGTCAAATAAATAATGAACAGGGGCATACTTCATGGCAATGGTTGAGTCATGTGCTATTAGATGATGATCTGTGTGGCTTAAGGGGGAAAGTATGGGCTGAACGAAGGAATAAGGTGATGAATTTGCAAGAATTGGTTCATGATGGGCCTAAAATTGTTGAGTCAGCGCTTGAAGCTTGGCAGGTAATCGATAATAAACTTCAGTTTCCAGCCCCTGTGGCAAAAAGTGGTTTTATCGATAATCAACGAACCCCACTACTTGATGCTGTTGAGCTTCTTGATTTACATCTTAAGCTTGGAAATAAAGAAAAAAAGCAAGAAACAAAGAAGGAGGATGGCTGATGAACCAAAACCAGTTTATCCGTCTGGAACTGCTTTCCGATACATCGTTCAGCCGTGGTGAAGGTGTGGCAGGTATTGTGGATATTGAGGTGGAACATGACGAATTTGGATTGCCTTTTCTTGGCGGTAAAACGCTTCGTGGATTGCTTCGCGATTCCTGGCTGTCAATGAAGGACTGTTTATCGGCGCTTTCTTCTGCAGAGCGCATATTTGGCATCGATGCAGATTTTGAGGAGCATTCAATGTTAAGGATTGGAGATGCTGTTGTGGATGCCGAGACACGTCGTTGGGTCGTGGCTGCGAAAACACGATCTCATTCATTTGTTACACCAGCAATGGTTCTGGCATCACTGACTGACATCAGAACTCAAACTTCTGAAAATAGAACAACTGGGGCACCTCAAAAGGAAACGTTGCGCTCAGTTCGTGTATTTAATCGAGGTTTGGTTTTACAGGCGCCTCTTTATTGGCAGGTTAAACCTGAAGTGCCTGATCTTTATAACCTGAGTTTGGTGCTTTGGGCTACCCGTCATGCCGGACTTACCCGAAACAGGGGAAGAGGTCATATCCGGTTGAGTCTGGTCAGTGATTTAGAAAACAGGGCGGCGGGCTTACAAGGAGGTGTAGCATGACACTGTACCGTTATCTCCCTTTTACCATTACTCTTAAATCACCTGCTGTCATTACTGCTCCGGGAGGGGATCCGAACAGTTCATCAACGCTACCATTTATACCCGGGACAGCGGTACGTGGTGCAGTCGCAAAATCGTTGGGTGATCCTGATGGCGATCGTGATAAACAACAAGAGTTTAATGCCCTCATCCTAGGTGGTGCGGTTCGATATCTGAACGCTTATCCAGTGGTTAATGGCCGACGTTCAGTCCCGACTCCTGTTAGTTTAAAGCTGAAAAAGAATCTGTTCGAAGAGCGGCGGTATGATGAGGTCATTGACCTGTCCGCCTATGATTCTGATGAGTGGCCTGAGGATGATATGATTACAATTGGAGAAGGCTTTCTTTCAATGGGTGCTGCGCGGCCTAAACTGTATCATCCTAAAGTCAATTCTCGTATCCATAACCAGCGTGATCGCGAAAAAGGTCGCGCCTGGAAAGATAAAAAGGGAAATACACATGGCGCTATCTTTACCTATGAATCACTCAAAGCAGATCAATCATTTGCAGGGCTGATCCAGTTACGGGGTGAGCATAATGATGAGATGGATCGATTAGAGTTACGCATCAAGTCGCTGCTTGGGAAGTTCATGCTTATTGGACGTTCGCGTCGAGCAGGTTATGGCGGTATGGCTGAAGTCATTTCATCTTCGAGTACCCAAGAACATGAAATAGTAGGGGGTGGATCAGAAGAATTTCAGCCATTAAAACGAACGGTTAAGGCAGGAGAGAGATTTCGGCTTCTCCTGACTTCGCCATGTGTTGTCAGGCATCCTTATACCGGTCAACCTGATCCGACAGCATTGATGGTTGCAGTTGAGGAGCGTCTCTGCCACAAAGTATCGGTTGATAGAAAGGTTTGGGCTTTTGAGAATGCGGGAGGATTTAACAAAAAATGGAGATTGGCATTACCGCAAAGCTTTGCTGTTTCAGCCGGATCAGTTCTTGTACTTCAGGCAACGCAGGCGATTGCCCTGGATGAGCTGACAGAAATCATGCATGAAGGTCTGGGGGAAAGAAAAGAGGAGGGGTTTGGACGTGTTCTGTTGCTTGAAACGGCTAAAGCAAAAGAAATTGCGCTGAAAAAATTTGATCCGGATGAACCAGTAAGCCCTGTTGACGGACAGCCTCCTGAGCTTGTTAACACGATAGAATGGAGAATATTACAGACTCAGTTGAACAGGAAAATAGAAGAGACAGCAGGTCAATTAGCAAAAAAGCATGATATTGATGCTCTTCCCACAAACAGCCTCATTGGCAGATTGCGCTTGCCTCTTCGCGATAGCAATCCGAAAGTTGCTCTTGAGACGTTAAAAGCATGGTTATGTCATGCCCCGGCAGATCAGTGTGACAAGTCAAAGCAATTGAAAACACCTGCAATGAATCAACTGGAGCGATGCTCAAAAGATGGCGCTGATTTATCCTCATGGATTCTTTCGACTTCTGAAGAAATGGGCGTACTCGAGCAACTGAATTACGTCGTGATAGCGCAAAGATACCATGTGGTTTCGGTAGAATCAGCTATAAATGCTATGAAGAAACATGCTGTTGAGCTTTCAGTCAAACTGATCGATGCTGTTCTGGCAGCAATGGCTATCCGGAACAAGTTGGAGGAGGAGCGGAATGGCAACTAAGAGGGGGACAAAAGAGGCTTCCAAAACGGTCAGGTCAATGGTTGCTCGTTGGGTTATTACCGGCACCATGACGCTTGAGAGTGCAGCGCATTTTGGCGGTGAAGGAGAGGGGTTTTCTGATATGCAGATATTGCGTGACCCGAAAGATGGTGTCCCGTTGCTACCCGGCACGTCACTTGCCGGAGCCTTGCGGAGTTATCTGGCCGATGTGATCGGCGGGTATTGCAGTAAAGAACAACCTGAGGTAGCAGCGTTGTTTGGCGCTGCACGTGGAGATGATGAGGGTTCCCAAAGTCCTTTGATCGTTTTCGATTCTCTCGGGAGTTTACCGTCTGAACTGAATGTCGAAATTCGCGATGGTGTGGCAATCAATCCAGCAACAGGTACGGCAGAGCATCGCAAAAAGTACGATTTTGAAGTGCTTCCTGCCGGAACGGAATTTCCTGTAAGAGTGGAGTTGATTGTTGGCAAGGGAGATAATGAGGTGAGGACTGTTTCTCTTCTGGTCAAAGCCCTGAACGGGCTGTGTCATGGCGAGATTGCTCTTGGCATGAGGCGTTCGCGAGGGCTTGGAGCGATAAAAACCGACACATGGAAAGCCACTCGCTTCGATTTAACCACTCCGGAAGGGTGGATGCAGTGGTTGACTTCGGATCATGAGAATCCGACAAGAGAGGTATCTGATGTGGATGGGCCAGTTGTTGCGGTTCAGAATGCCTACCGTGATTTAATGATCGAGGAAATAGCTGATGACAAAAGAGAGAGTGTTTTTATCGATGCTTTGCTACACGTTGAAGGTGATATTCTGATCAGAAGCGCAGGCTTTGAACCGGCGGGTGCAGATGTTATACATCTTCGTAGCGCAGGAAAACCGGTGTTGCCTGGAACCAGCCTGGCTGGTGCAATGAGGTCACAGGCGTTAAAGATCGCGAATCTTTTTAACCGTGAAGCTCTGGTTGACGATCTTTTTGGCCCACGCATAAGCAAAGATGGAAATGCAAAGGTCGATAATGGCAAAGATTCTCCAAAAGCATCGAAGCTTCGTATTTCAGAAGGGACGATCAGCGAAGCAGAGGTGCGAAGACAAATTCGGATTGCTATTGACCGGTTTACTGGCGGTGTCGTCAATGGAGCGCTTTTCGATGAAGAGGTTCAGTCTGGTGGGTGTGTTGAAGTGAAAATCGAACTGCGTAACCCTGAAGAAGCCGAGGTTGGTTTAGTGCTGTTACTGCTCAAAGACCTGCTTTCAGGGCAAATACCTGTTGGTGGCTCGGTTTCGGTGGGCAGAGGTATTCTCAAGGGGTCGGCGAAGATTCGATTTGATGATGGTGACGTGTGTGATATTCCCACTGATTTGAATGTAGTTGAAGAGGCTCGTCATAAGTTCGATAAATACATCTCCCGCTTTGTTAATGGAGAGGAGGATGCAGCATGAATGAGCAAGATCGGATCAAATTTTGCACTATAGACAAGCTTGAACAAGCATGTCATGAGTATCTGAAGTGGGTTATTGATGGCACGGAAGATAATGTCAGCGCCACAAAGGTGAAATGGCTTCTGGCTCACTGTCATGATGGTGTGACGTGGGGCTTTTTGGAACATGGTTCGTGGGTGCTCTCCTCAGGAGCATTTCCGGAAGTCAGTCCGGTTATTTCAAAAAACAATCTTCTCGAACTGCGTCTGTTTGGAGAGGATCGAGAAATCCTGATTTGGCGAACAGATGCGGGATTCGCAGGCCGTTGTCTGGTCGATAACGGTGAGCCTGATAAGGATAATCCATGCCGACCTGATACAGAAAAAAGGATACTGCTTGGTGACCGAATGGCGTTTGATGCGGATCAGAAACGTCAAAATCCGGTAAACGGATTTACCTGTGTTGGTACGGCCAGAGGCCTGCGGCAGGCCGTTCCAGTGGTGTGCTCAGAAGAAGACTTTGCCGGAGGCCGTTGGCCGCTTCGTCTTGAGGTCAAGCACTATTTCGAGCAAGATAAAAAGACTGGCGTGGTTCGCGTTGCTGTTAGCCGGTTGGTGAATTTATCAAAGGTTTAAAGGAGGAAAAATTATGCCTCGTCATATTAATCCGGTTGACCCAGAAAGAACAGCGACTGCTCCATATAACTTTGTCCCGTTGCCAAACAAGATACTGACAGTTGATGCTAATGGTAAGAAAGAAAAGTTATGGGAGATGCATGGCCAGTATGTTCCTGGCACTCATAGTGGATGGATAGATCTTAATCTTAAAACGTTAACTCCGCTTTTTATCAGGGGTCCAATAACTAAAATCGGTGAAGAGTGGGATAAAAGGGATAGTCGCCTAAGAGCAGAGCCATTCACAAATAAAGATGGTGTTCCTGTTATTCCTGGTTCCAGCCTTCGAGGCATGATTCGGAGTCTTGTTGAGGTGCTTTCCTTCAGTAAAATAAATCCGGTAACTGATGAGAGGCCATTTTTTAGAACAGTTGCAAAAGGGCGTATTGGAGACGCTTATCGAACTCGGATAAATTGCAAGGGCAATAAAACTCTTGGTGGATATGCAAAAAAGATTAATAACCAGTGGAGCATTGTTCCGGCACAAGAGGTCCTTAAGATTCATAAAGAAGAATTAAAAATATATGACTTTTATTTACCGGAAAAGCCAAGTCAGAAGTACTATCCTAAATGGGATGCTCACCGAGAACAGTGTTGGTTTAAGCGTGATGAAGTGAAGAAATGGTTGGTTAAACAGCTTTCATTAAAAGAAAAAAATGGGTGGGAAAAAGGGGTTTTGGTACTTACGGGGAGTGCCCCTAAAAAAGAATTTGAGTTCTTGTTTGTAGGCGAAAGTCAGGAAAATAATGTGGTTATTCCAGACAAAATTTTCCGAAGATTTCATGATAATGATCAGCTAACTCAATGGCAAGAGAAGGCTTTTCCAAAAGACAAGCCCTTTCATGCTTGTCGCAAAAGTGCTGGTTATATTAGAGATGGAGAGCCGGTTTTTTATTTAGTTGACGATGGCAAGAAAGATAAAGAGAATCCTGCTGGTTTAGTTTTCTTTGGCCGAGCGCAAATGTTTCGTTTCCCATATGACTTGAGTCCTTTAGATTTGATCCTTTCGGGGCTAAAACAGGCAGGTCTTGATCTGTCTGAATCAATTTTTGGTATGGTTAAGGAAGATAAATTACATGACCAATCTTTCTGCATAAAAGGACGTGTTTTTTTTGAGGATGCCACTGTCAAAAAAGATAATCATGACTACTTTGAGCCAGTTATCATTCCTCGCATTCTTAGTTCTCCAAAAATAACTTGCTTTCAGCATTATTTAACACAAGATGGTCTGAAAAACAATAAAAAACTGACAACATATCTTAGAGGTGATTATACGACGATTCGTGGGGTAAAAAAATACTGGCATCGTTGGGACAGTAGTGTTGGTTTGGAGGCAGTTAAAGAGGATAAAAACTTTGGTGAACTATTGAATTATGCTGACCTTTTTAAGGATTTGCATCAAACAGAGGTTGATAAAATTAAGGATAAGCAGCATACTGTGATTCTTCCAGTCAAGCCACATGTTGTTTTTCATGGACGTATTCGTTTTAGTAATTTGTCTGATGTGGAGCTTGGTGCATTGTTGGCAGCCCTGAATCTTCCTGATGGGTGCGCTCATAAACTGGGAATGGGAAAGCCGCTGGGCCTTGGCAGCATAAAAATAAAAACCAAGTTGTCTCTTATTGAAAGTACCGAACGGTACGGCGCATGGGGTAATGATGGAGTTAGTAATGCTGATGCTGACAATTTTATTAGTGCTTTTGAAAAACTGGTCATCGATCATGCGTTAGTATCTGATGAAACTATAATTGAGAGTAAGTCAGGTTTATCAAAGATAGGTCGTTTACAGGTATTGTACACCTTATTAGATTGGGAAAATAAATTGCCGATAGAGGAAACAAAGTATATGGCATTGGAGAATTTTAAAGAGCTGAGAGTTCTCCCTTCGCCCCATAAGGTGGCTAAACTTGAAGAGCCGGACTGGAAATCTGATCCGCCATATCCGGGCCAAGAGGAGATAATCGAAGGGCATGACTTTACTCATGATGTTGCGGTTCAAAAATTAGTTACGAAACACGCCAAAGCAAAACAAAAGCCAATAGGAAAGGGGCAAATACTTCAAGGTGAGCTAAAACGAAAAGATGAATCCTGGCTTGCTGTGTTTGATGGCGATGAGCGTGAGGCTATTATTACTAATAAAGATAATATTCCTGAAAATATGTTAGAGGGTAGCAAAGCAGAGTTCTATATTATGGAGCAGAGCAAAAAAAAGGGGATAAGAGCGAGGTTTGAAAAGCTGATAGATAACTGAAAAGAAAATTCTAGAGAGGGTTATGACGTTCCTGAAAACGTTAAGTTGTGGCTGAGTTATTTGCTGTATGATAACTATACAGTGTTAAGTCAGGTGCGTCGTTCAGCATCGTCAATAACTTGTGCCACGCGCTCTGGGCTGGGGGAATGCGGAGCTGGGGCTCCGCGCTCCCGGCTTGAGGGCAATTAAACGACAATGTAAGATTGAATATCCGTCGAGCTGAAGCCCTCCTGAAAATGAGAAAGCCGGGCGAACAACTTTAACCACCTATGCGCATAACCCTCGAACTCTCACATCGTCATTCGTTTGCGACGGTGCCGATCAATCACTCCTACCTGATCTCTTCCCTCATCTACAACGTCATCGACCGGAGTTCGAGCGAGTATGCGGAGCGGTTGCATGAGCAGGGGTATCGCCTGTCGAACAAGGCGTTCAAGCTGTTTACCTTTTCGCCGCTGACGATCCCCGGTGGGCGGAAGTGGGTGATGCATGAGAATGGTACGAAGAGTACCGGGGAGAAACGGCTCTACCTGACGATTTCATCTCCGAAAGAAGAGTTCATCGAGCATCTGATTCTGGGCCTGCTTCAAGAGCCGTTTGTTTCAGTGGGCAAGGAGCGCTTCAGAGTGGAGACGGTCAGGAAGCTCGATGCGCCTCTGTTTTCAGGCGATATGCGATTCGTGATGCTTTCGCCATTGGTATGTTCTACAAAAAGTACAACGGATCAACATCCACAATACCTGTTTCCCGGCGATCCTGATTTCAGGCGGGTGCTGGTAGCCAACCTTTGCAGGAAGTATGAAGTGCTGCACGACAAGCCGATTGTCTGCATCGAAAATGATGTCGTGTTCGAGCTTGATCGGGATTATGTGGCTAAGGTACATGGCAAGGTGCAGAAGCTGATTACCCTGAAAGAGGGGCGGAGCGACGAATCGAAAGTGAAGGGGACGCTTGCGCCGTTTCGTCTGGTGGCTCCTCCAGAGCTGATCGAGGTCGGCTACGAATGCGGCTTCGGCGAGAAGAATGCCCAAGGGTTCGGCATGGTCAAGGCGATCAATTGACAAACATGCCCCGCTTATAACAACTCAGGGTTGGAGGCGTTTCGGTGGCTTTATACAGTTTCTCGCGGTTTTTTGATAGAAAGTTACCAACTTTATTTGCAGAGAATTGGTGGTGTTCTGTGATCAGGCGCCAGAAAGTTACCAACTTTATTTATTTCCAAAGATTTCGACCCCCTGAATTTTCTGCCTTACAGCGGGGCAAAGTTACTGACTTTATTTTCATCCCACAGTTTGGGAGCTGCAGCCCCTACAAAATTCTGTGGCTCCCGGATATCTCGCCATCTCTTTTCCTCCCGGTTCATTTCGCTCTGACGGGAATTATTTCCTTTCCTCCTCCGGTTAACTGACGAATAGGCATACAATTCCGTTACCGGATTTTCATTTAAATCATACAGTTATGGACGGCCATATCGTCATTACGGGCGCGACCGGTGTTATCGGCAAAGAGGTTGCGAAGCGGCTCATTTCATCGGGGCGCAAGGTTGTTGTGTTTGCGCGTTCCACAGAGGCGGCGAAGGCCAAGGTGCCTGGAGCGGCGGCTTATGTGCACTGGGATTCAGACATGGCAACAGGCGAGTGGACCAAATGGATCGATGGTGCGTACGGCGTGATTCATCTTGCAGGAAAGCCGCTGCTTGAGGCCCGCTGGACCGAAGAGCACAAGAAAGCCTGTTACGATTCCCGCATCGACGGCACCCGTGCGCTTGTTGCAGCTATGGCGGCCGCAGCGGTCAAGCCGAAGGTTTTTCTCTCCTCATCAGCCATCGGTTACTACGGTTCGTTCGAGCGGTGTCAGGATACGCCGCAGCTTGGCGAATCGGGGGCTCCCGGCAAGGATTTTCTGGCTCAAATCTGTTTCGATTGGGAAAAAGAGGCGCTTCCGGCGGAGAAACTCGGCATTCGGGTAATACGGCTGAGAACCGGCATCGTGCTTTCTACCAAGGGTGGAATGTTGCAGAAGATGATGACGCCGTTCGACTTTTTTATCGGTGGGCCGATTGGTTCAGGTCAGCAGTGTATTTCGTGGATTCATCTCGATGATGAGGTGGAGATTATTCTTGAAGCGCTTGACAATGAGGGGTACCATGGGCCGGTCAATGCTGTTGCCCCCGAGCCGGTCAGCATGAAGGCCTTTGCGGATACGCTTGGTTCGGTGATGCATCGCCCGTCGCTACTCCCTGTGCCAAAACTGGCCGTTCAGGTGCTCATGGGTGAGGGGGCAGAGTATGCTGTGAAGGGGCAGAACGTCAAGCCCGAGTTTCTGCAGCAGCAAGGATTTTTGTTTGCGCGTGCGAACTTGCATGATGCGCTTGCCGATCTCATTTCCAGAGGCATCTGAGGCTCTCCGAAAAGATATAAAAAAAGCGGGTCAGGCCTTGTGAGCCTGCCCGCAGCAGCTTTTTGATGCCAGAAAACTCTACAACTACAATTAGTAGCGCTCTCTTCTCATCGGCCTCTCTTCGCGGGGCCTTGCCTCGTTGACTTTTATGGTGCGGCCTTTGAAGTCTTTGTCGTTCATGGCGTCGATCGCTTCACGGGCTTCGTCGTCGCTTGGCATATCGACAAATCCGAACCCTTTGGAGCGGCCCGAGAACTTGTCGGTAATGATGTTGGCGCTGTGCACCTGCCCAAACTCAGAGAACGCATCGCGCAAGTCATCTTCCGAAACGCTGTACGGCAGATTGCCAATGTAAATATTCATTATAGGACGGTAGAAACATGTGCTTCGATAGAGAATGTCGCCATCGGATAACCAAAGCACCAATCATCCGTCAAGCGATCAGCCAACCACTGGCTAATTAATATTGAATTTACCTCAATAAACTATCCTTTTCAAAAAGAAAAACGTTTCGGCTTGATTAATTCTTGATGTTTTTTAAGCCAGTATCTGTCTTTTTTCACTCCTCGCATCATTTTTTCTTCTTTTTGCGCTTCTGTTTTCGCCTCGATTGTCTTCGGTGAAAAACCTTCCTGAATGTTGGTTTTTCCGTACTTTTCTACCATTCCGTAAGAAATTTGCTCTTATTTCTTGTTTGGCCTTAAATGAATCGTTATTATCCACACTTATTCATAAAATTTTAAGGATCAATAATCGATTAAACAGGATGGTTATGGGTAAAAGACTGAGAGCGTCTCTGCTTGCGTTGCTGGCAGTGATGATGGCTCACCAGACTGGGTGGGCTGCCGAGAGCATGGCATCCGATACCGGTACGACCTCGTGGATGCTGACTTCCACGGCGCTCGTGTTGCTCATGGTGCCAGGCTTGGCCATGTTTTATGGCGGCCTTGTGCGCACCAAAAATGTTATCGGCACGATGATGCACAGCTTTGCAGCTATGGTGATCATTGGCGTTATCTGGCCCGCCGTTGGTTATGCGCTGAGTTTCGGACCCAATATTCTTGGTGGGCTGGTTGGCTGGAATAGCGACTATTTCATGTTGCATGGCATTGATGACGCAATCATGGACAGCCACATTCCTGAATATGTGTTTGCCATGTTTCAGGGCAAGTTCGCCATCATCACCCCGGCTCTGATTGCCGGTGCGTTTGCCGAGCGGGTTAACTTCAAGGGCTACCTTTTGTTTATCGCTCTGTGGAGCATCATCGTTTACACTCCGATCTGCCATTGGGTGTGGGCAGCTGACGGCTTCCTTTTCAACCTCGGCGCTGCCGGTGCGATTGATTTCGCAGGCGGTACGGTGGTTCATATCTCGTCCGGCGTTACGGCGCTTGTCGCCGCCCTCTATCTTGGTGCACGCCGCGGCTATCCGAAGAATGTGATGCATCCGAGCAACCTGGTCATGACCCTCACGGGCGCAGGCCTCCTGTGGGTTGGCTGGTTCGGCTTCAACGCCGGCAGCGCCATCTCCAGTGACCTTGCTACCGCGCGTGCGCTGACTGTGACCCAGATGGCCGCCGCCGCCGGTGCGTTCACCTGGATGATCATTGAAATCGTTCACCACGGCAAAGCTACCAGCCTCGGTGTTGCCTCGGGTATCCTTGCTGGCTTGGTCGCCATTACGCCGGCTGCTGGCGTAGTGCCACCCTACGGAGCGTTTGCTCTCGGCGTCATTGCTGCTCTGATTTGCTATATGGCCATTCTGCTCAAGAACAAGCTCGGATATGATGACAGCCTCGATGCCTTCGGTGTGCATGGCGTCGGTGGTATCGTCGGAGCTGTGTTCCTGACCTTCTTCATCAGGCCCTCCTGGATGGCCGAAGCTGCCGAAGCTGCCGGCGGTGTCTGGACGATGTGGCAGCAGCTCGGTGTTCAGCTCACCGCAGTCGGCGTCACGGTTGTGTTTGCAGGCGTCGTTTCGCTGGTGCTGCTTGTGATCGTGGAGAAAACCGTTGGTTTGCGCATTGGTGAGAGCGACGAAATGTCCGGCCTCGACCACAGCATGCACGGTGAGCAGGGTTACGGCCTTATCAATCCTAACTGATAGACAGACAAGCATGAAACTTATTACCGCAATCATTCCGCCGGACAGGCTCGACCACGTTCGCGAGGCGCTGATTCAGGCCGATATTTCCCGAATCACTATCAGCCGGGTTTCCGGGCATGGGCGCCAGGAGGATATTGAATACTATCGCGGCCAGCAGATCGCACCGAACCTGATTCCCAAGGTGCGTCTTGAAATTGCCGTCAACGACCAGTTCGTTGATACGACCATCGAAACCATCATCAATGCTGCACGGCACGGTGAGGGCAAGATCGGTGACGGCAAGATTTTCGTCACGCCGCTGGAGCAGTGTGTGAGAATCAGAACTGACGAGCGCGGAGGAAGCGCTATCTGAGTTCCGATTCTGCACGTCCGTACCAAGGATTACAAACGCAAAAGCCGCCGGGGAGAGCATCCCGGCGGCTTTTGCGCTTTATCGCTGTCCGGTTCCGGAAGAGTCATTTTTTCGCTTCTCGCCAGCCGGGTGAAAGGAGGTCGAGCCATTTTTTTGCATCGGTGTCACCGAGCCGGGCGGCCTGGTGTAAATCTTTGAAAGCGCCGGTGCTGTCTCTGCTCTTGAGGCGGGCGACAGCTCTATGGAAATAGGCGGCCCCCATTTTCCAGTCGATCTTCACAGCTCCTGTGAAGTCGTCGATTGCTTCGGTGTAGCGGCCCGCGATGTCGTTGACGATGCCGCGATTGAAGTAGCCGACCGCCTGAAAGTATGGCTCACCCTCCTCGATCAGCATGGTGTAATCGTTGAAGGCTTGCTGTAATTGCCGCATTTGCTGCCATGCCGCACCCCGCATCTGGTAGGCCATAATCATGCGGTTGTCTTTGTTGATGGCTTTGGTATAGAGGCGTACGGCCTGTTGCAGTTCACCGGCCTGGTGCTCTGAGAGCGCCTGGTTGTAGTACTCCTCGGCCGATTGTGCCGCGCACGGCGCAGACAGGATGATTGTGCTGATGAGAACGAGCACAAATGAAATAGCACGCTGTTTCATGGGGGCAGTGTTCGAAGTTCGATAATTGCGTCAGGAGGTGCTGGTGGGCCTCTGTTCGCTGTTCCGGAATCTTTCAGAACGGCTCAGCGTAAAGGTATGAGCCCGGAGTTCTCGGTGCCCCGACCAGCTGGGGCTTTTTCATGCGCGCTCCGTTTTTTTGTGGGAACAAGTGCGCGTGTGGGAAAAATACCGATCACGGCTCACAAAAATAAATGGAAAGTCTGTACCTTGTTATCGTGATCCGGCATCTCCCGCTCAAGTCGAAATCAACAGTTTCTGCATGTTTCGCATCAGTCTGGAAGAGTTTGAAGGCCCGCTCGACCTTCTGTTGTTTTTTATCAAGCGTGACGAGCTTGATATTTACAACATTCCGGTCTCAAAAATCACTGGTGATTTTATCGCATACATCCACGCCATGCAGCGCCTGAATCTCGAGGTTGCCGCCGAGTTCATCTACATGGCCTCGATGCTGATGAGCATCAAGGCGCGGATGCTGCTCCCTCGCCCGGAGCCGGATGAGGGAGATGCCGACGAGTTCGATCCGCGCACCGAACTGGTGCAGCGGCTTCTGGAGTACAAGCGCCTCAAGGAGGGGGCCTCGGAACTCGAACAGCTCGGCATTGACCGGTCGCGGATGTTTCCGCGCGGCGTGTTCGAGGAGCTGGAGCCGGAGGTGATCGACGAGATGGACGAGCCGGTCAACCGTCCGACTCTCTATCATCTCATGCTTGCCTATCAGTCAGTGATCGACAACATGCCGAAAACACGGACGCAGAACGTCTCCGACGCGCCGGTGACCATCGAAGAGCAGAGTGCGCTCATCATGACGCGGCTCGAGCAGCGGGTTCAGGTCTCCTTCACCTCCCTGTTCGAGGAGCTGCGCGAAGCGATTGTGATTGTCGTCACCTTCCTCGCCGTGCTCGAACTGTGCCGGAACAACAAAATCTCCGTCATCGTCAAGGAGGGAGTCAACGACTTCTGGATTTCACAGAGAGACTCCTCTGATTAACTGCCTAAAACCCGCAAGCCCATGCCCGAGATTGTGCCGTTCAGGGGGATTGTATATGGCCCCGGAGCCGACAGCGACGCATCGAAGCTGATTTGTCCGCCCTACGATGCCATTTCCACCGAGAAGCAGCGCGAGCTGTACGAGAGTTCCGACTACAACGCGGTTCGCCTGGAGCTGCCTGCCGAGGACGATCCCTACGCCGCCGCCGCTGACCGGATGCGCGAGTGGCTCGCCTCGTCCGCTCTCGTCCGTGACGAAGAGCCGGCGCTTTACCCCTGCTTCCAGACCTTCGAGGACGAGCAGGGCGTGAGCCGCACCCGCAAGGGGGTGTTCGTTGCGCTGCGCCTGTACGAGCCATCGGAGGGCAAGGTGCTGCCGCACGAGCGGACGCTGTCGGGGCCGAAGGCTGACCGGCTGAAGATGTTTCGCCAGACCGGGGCTAACCTCAGCAGTATTTTCGGACTGTTTGCCGACGAATCGCGCAGCAGCGACAAGCTGCTCGGCGAGTTCGCCGAGGGGCACGAGCCGGTTGTGGATGCCGAATTCGATGGCGTGCAGAACCGCATGTGGCGCATGAGCGATCCCGAACTGACCGCGCAATTCGCGTCGATGCTCGATGAGCTGACGGTCTACATCGCCGACGGCCACCACCGTTACGAAACCGGCCTGGTCTACAGCAAGGAGCAGGCGGCGGCCAATCCCGCTCACACGGGGCGCGAGCCGTATAATTATATACTGGCCTACCTGTCGAACATCTACGACGAGGGGCTGCTGATCCGCCCGATCCACCGGCTCGTGCACGGTCTCCAAGCGTTTGGGGTCGAGAGCTTCATCGCCAAACTCGATCGTCAATTCACCGTCTGGGAGCTGCCAGGCAGGGGGGCGCTTGACGAGTTCCTGGCTACCGGCGGAGAGCATCCGTGCTACGGCGTTGTGCTGCCGGAGATGGTGCTCGGCATTGCACTCGATCCGAAGCCTTCCGAGGTGCTCGCGGCTTCGGTGCCGGAGGCGTTGCAGGAGCTGGACGTCGTCGTGCTGCACGACCTGGTGCTCGGGCAGATGCTCGGCATCGAAGCCGATGCTGTCGAGAAGGAGAGCAACCTGACCTACGCCAGCAGCACGGATGCGGTGTTCGATGCGGTCGCATCGGGTGCGGCGCAGGTGGGCATTGTGCTGCGCCCCACCGGAGCCGATCAGGTGATGTCGGTTTCCCGCTCGGGCGAGGCGATGCCGCAGAAGTCCACCTGGTTCTACCCGAAGGTGATGACCGGCATGGTGTTCCGCTCGCTGGAGGGCGACGCATGATGGTCGATGCCATGAGGGGCGAATTTCTGTCCTGCTGCGCTGACGAGACTCGTGAGTTCGCCCGGCGCTTCGCCATCGGCCTGAAGCCGGGCGACGTGGTGTGCCTGACCGGGACGCTCGGCGCGGGCAAGACCGAGTTCATGCGGGGCATAACCGAAGCGTTCGGTTGCGAGGAGCAGCTCTCCAGCCCCACCTTTTCGCTGATGAATATTTATGATGGTGAATTGCGTGGCCGCCCGGTCGAGCTGCACCATTTCGACCTGTACAGGCTCGAATCGGAAAAGGAGCTTGACGCGGCGGGCTTCGACGACTATCTTTCGGGGCCGTTTCTGTCGGTAGTCGAGTGGGGCGAGCGCTTTCCATCGCTTGCTCGGCGCTACACTCGCCGGGTTGAGTTACTCATTACTGGCGATGAGGAGCGGAAAATCGTCATCAGTTGAGTTGAAGTTATGAAGATTCTTGCCATCGAGTGTACCCACGGATTTGCCAGCGTCGCGGTCAGCAATGCTGGAAACGTTGCTGAACAACGCCTCGCAGAGTGGCAAAAAACCGCCGAAGCGCTGGTGCCGCTGGTCGAGCAGGTGATGGCAGATGCGGGGTTGCAGCCTGCCGATCTCGATGGCGTGGCGGTCTCCTCCGGCCCCGGTTCGTTTACCGCATTGCGCATCGGCATGTCGGTGGCTAAGGGCATCGCTTTTGGTGCGGATTTGCCGCTCGCGCCAGTGCCGACCCTCATCGCCTTGGCTTCGTCTGTTCTGCCGCACACCGATGCGCTGCACATCGTGCCGGTGATTCCGTCGCGGGCGAGCGAGTATTTCGCAGCGATCTGCCGGCGCGACGGCGGTGAGCTGGTCGAGGTCGAGAGCTTCCGGTGCGACGCCGCTGAATTGCCCGGTCGCCTGGCTTCGCTCGGCGCGGATTTCGCCATTGCCGGGCGGGGCGTGCAGGTGATTGCCGATGAGGTCTCGCAGCTTGCGCCCCACTGCGTCGAAGCATCCTCTTTCTCCGCATCATCTCTCCTTCCCTTTGCCCGCAAAGCCCTTGCCGAAAATGGTGCCGAGGCGAGTGCTGAGGCCGTACCCGACTACCGTCAGGCGTTTGTGCCCAGGTCGGTTCGCTCCTGATTGGGGGGCTTGTCTTACTTTTTTTGTTGTAAAAGAGTTGGTTGGCCGATGTAACTATTTTGTAAAAACGTGTTTCGGTTTCTCGCTTTGCTCTAAATAAAGGTATTCAAACGAGTTCATTATTGACTATATTATGACGCGGGAATGCTTCTCGCCAGAACGATTTTTTATCATCAAAACGGATGTTTATGTCCCGTTCGGAAAATGATGCTTCTTCCGGGGTTCAGGCCCGAGAAGTCGCTTTGAGTGAGCTGCTTGCCAGAAGAGTTGCTGAATTGTCGCTTGAAAAAAAAGGTGAAGAGGTCAAGATTCTAGACGTTCGGGGCTTGACGAGTGTCACTGATTTTTTTGTGATTATTACCGCCGATTCGGAGCGAAAAACCAGCGCTATTGCCGATTTTATCGTCGAGGAGTTGCGTGAGGAGGGTGAGCGGCCTACGCACGTCGAGGGACTCGATACGCTTCGCTGGGTGTTGATAGACTATTTCGACGTGGTTGTGCATATTTTCCAGCCGGATGAACGCAAATTTTACGATCTCGAATCGCTCTGGTCGGATGCGGTTGTCACCACGGTGACCGCTCCGGAGTCCAGCGAAACGTCAGCGTCATCCGAAAGCTGAATTTTGCGCCTCAAAGAGTGGGGCGGAGCTTTACGTTTTTTCAGGCTATTTCATACATTAAGCCGTTGTTATTCACGGTAAATCAAAGTCAGGATATCGATTATGCAGCGCGAGAAGATATTGCCGGTCAGCATTGAAGAGGAAATGCGGGATGCCTATCTCGATTATTCAATGTCGGTCATCGTCAGTCGAGCGTTGCCTGATGTGCGCGACGGCCTGAAGCCGGTGCATCGCCGTGTGCTGTACGGTATGCACGAGCTTGGCCTCCAGTCAAACAAGCCTCACAAGAAATCGGCTCGCGTGGTCGGTGAGGTGCTCGGTAAGTATCATCCGCATGGTGACTCGGCTGTTTACGACAGCCTTGTGCGCATGGTGCAGGATTTTTCGCTGCGCTATCCCTTGATCGACGGGCAGGGCAACTTCGGCTCGGTCGATGGCGACTCTCCGGCGGCTATGCGTTACACCGAGGTGCGCATGAAGGCCATTGCCGGCGAAATGCTCAAGGATCTCGACAAGGAGACGGTCGATTTCGCGCTGAACTTCGACGACTCGCTCGAAGAGCCGACGGTGCTTCCTTCGGCGATTCCGAACCTCCTGGTCAACGGCGCTTCCGGCATCGCGGTCGGCATGGCGACCAACATCCCGCCGCACAACATGCGCGAGGTGGTGAGCGGTCTGGTCGCGCTGATCGACGATCCGGAGATCGAGATCGCCGATCTGATGCAGCATGTGACCGCTCCAGACTTTCCGACCGGTGGGATCATCTACGGCTACGAGGGCGTCCGTCAGGCCTACCTGACCGGCCGGGGCAAGGTGGTCATCCGGGCCAGAGCTGTCGTTGAGGTGACGCAGAAGAATGGCCGCGAGTCGATTATCGTTACCGAACTTCCCTACCAGGTCAACAAGGTCAGGTTGATCGAGAAGATTGTCGAGCTGGTGCACGACAAGAAGATCGAGGGCATTGCCGATATCCGCGATGAGTCTGACCGCGAGGGTATGCGCCTGGTGATTGAGCTGAAGCGCGATGCCGTGCCTAAGGTGGTACTGAATCACCTCTACAAGCACACCCCGATGCAGGACACCTTCGGTGTCATCATGCTGGCTTTGGTGGACGGCGTGCCGAGAGTGCTCAATCTCAAGGAGATGATGCAATACTACATCCGGCATCGCAACGAAATCGTCCTGCGCCGTACGCAATACGATCTCAACGCTGCCGAAAAGCGTGCGCACATCCTTGAAGGTCTCAAAATCTGCCTCGATAATCTCGACGAGGTGATCTCGACCATTCGCCAGTCTCCCGACACACCAACCGCGCAGAGCCGCCTGATCGAACGTTTCGGTCTGACCGAGGTGCAGTCCAAGGCGATTCTCGAAATGCGCTTGCAGCGTTTGACTGGCATGGAGCGCAAAAAGATCGACGATGAGTACAAGCAGACGATGGCGCTCATCGAGGAGCTGAAATCGATTCTTGCAAGCCCGGCCAAGCAGATGGAGATCATCAAGGAGGAGCTGCTGAAGGTCAGCGAAGTTTATGGCGATGAGCGTCGCACCGAGATTCGTCCGCAGGAGGGCGACTTCTCGATCGAGGACATGATTGCCCAGGAGGATGTGGTCATCACCATCACCCACGATGGCTTCATCAAGCGCTTCCCGGTTTCGGGATATCGCCGCCAGCATCGCGGTGGACGCGGGGTGGCTGGAGCGCAGGCGAAGAACGAGGATTTCATCGAGCATATGTTCGTTGCTTCCACGCACAACTACATTCTGTTCTTCACCACCGCAGGGCGCTGCTACTGGCTCAAGGTGTACGAAATTCCGGAGGCGGGCCGTTCAGCGCGCGGCCGCTCGCTGGCCAACATCATGGAGCTGCCGCCCGGCGAGAAGATCCGTACCTACATCAACATCCGGAACTTCGACGATCCCCATTTCATCATCATGGCCACGGCCAACGGTATCGTCAAGAAGACCGACCTCAAGCAGTACTCCAATCCACGACGTACCGGCATCAATGCCATCACCATCGAGGAGGGGGATGAGCTGATCGAGGCGCGGCTGACCGACGGCGATCATCAGGTCGTTCTGGCCAAAAGCTCTGGTTATGCGGTCCGGTTCCCCGAGTCGGAGGTTCGCTCGATGGGCCGAACGGCGATGGGCGTCAAGGGGATCACGCTCGAAGATGACGAGCGCTGCATCTCGATGGTTACCACCAAGCGTAACGACACCTCGCTGCTCGCTGTCACCGATAACGGTTACGGCAAGCGCAGCAAGGTTGAAGATTACCGCATGACCAAGCGTGGCGCGCGCGGCGTCATTACCATCAAGGCGCACGAGAAGATCGGTCACCTGGTCGGCCTGCTCGACGTCAACGATGAGGACGATCTGATTATCATCACGGCCAACGGCATCGTTATTCGCCAGCACGTTTCGGACCTAAGGGTGCTGGGGCGGAACACCTCAGGGGTCCGGCTCATCAAACTCGACGCCGGCGACAAGATTTCCGCCACGGCGCGCGTGCCCAAGAGCGACGACGAGCCGACGACCGAACCTCTCGGCGACGATGGGCAGATTGACATGGGGCTCTGAGCTGGCAGTGTTCCGTCTTGGCGGCAGACTCCATGAACGAATGACAAGCGTTGAGCGTGCAGCTTTCCGCAGAGAGAGATGACTGTTATCACTTAATTATCTATAGAAAGTATGGCTCGACCGAAGAACGTAAAGCATATTTTTGTCACCGGCGGCGTGATCTCTTCCCTCGGCAAAGGCATTCTTTCCGCCTCGCTGGGAATGCTGCTCAAATCCCGCGGATTGCGTGTGGCGATCCAGAAGTACGATCCCTACATCAACGTCGATCCCGGCACGATGTCGCCGTATCAGCACGGCGAGGTCTATGTGACCGACGACGGCGCGGAGACCGACCTCGATCTCGGTCACTACGAGCGCTTTCTCGACGAGCCGACTTCGCAGGCCTCCAACCTGACGATGGGGCGGGTGTACAAGTCGGTAATCGACAAGGAGCGCCGCGGTGAGTATCTCGGCGGTACGGTGCAGGTGGTGCCTCACGTGATCGACGAGATCAAGGAGAAGATGAACGACCTGGCCAAAAACGGCAGTCTGGATGTGCTCATCACCGAAATCGGAGGTACGATCGGCGACATCGAGTCGCTGCCCTTCCTCGAAGCGATGCGCCAGCTCAAGCTGGAGCTCGGCGACCGCAACGTGCTGAATATCCACCTCACCTTCGTTCCCTACATCAAAGCGGCCAGTGAGTTGAAGACCAAGCCTACGCAGCACAGCGTCAAGATGTTGCTCGAAACCGGTATTCAGCCCGATATTCTGGTTTGCCGTAGTGAAAAGCCGCTCTCAAAGGAGATCAAGAACAAGGTTGGCCACTTCTGCAACGTGCACGATCAGGATGTGATCGGCCTGAGCGACTGTGAAACGATCTACGCCGTGCCGCTCATGCTGCTTCAGGAGCGGCTCGATCTGCGCGTCATGAAAAAGCTCGGCCTGAAGAAATTCCGCGAACCCAATCTGGAGCACTGGAAGCGTTTCTGTGAAAAGGTCACCAATCCGAAGGATGGTGAAATCACCATCGGCGTTTGCGGCAAGTACACAGAGTATCCCGACGCCTACAAATCGATTATCGAGGCGTTTGTTCACGCCGGAGCCAGCAATGATGTCAAGGTCTCGGTCAAGATGCTCAGGGCCGAGGATGCCGAAGAATCATCGTTTAATATAGAAGAGGCTTTCGAGGGGATCAGCGGATTGCTGGTCGCGCCGGGTTTCGGCGATCGTGGCATCGAAGGCAAGGTGCAGTTCGTTCAGTATGCCCGCGAAAACAACATCCCGTTTTTCGGCATCTGCCTCGGGATGCAATGCGCAAGCATCGAATTTGCTCGTAACGTCTGTGGTCTTCCCGACGCCAACTCGACCGAGTTCAACAAGCGGGCGCGCTTCCCGGTTATCGACCTCATGGAACAGCAGAAAAAGGTCAAGGAGAAGGGCGGTACCATGCGTCTGGGCAGTTATCCCTGCATTCTCAAGGAGGGCTCGAAAGTCCACGAGGTTTATGGCAAGTTTTTGATCAACGAGCGCCATCGCCATCGTTACGAATTCAACAACCAGTTTCGCACGCTGTTCGAGGAGAATGGGATGATTTTCTCTGGCACCTCCCCGAATGGCGAGCTGGTCGAGATTGTCGAGCTGAAAGATCATCGCTGGTTCGTTGCCGTACAGTTCCATCCTGAGCTCAAATCGAGGGTGCAAAAAGTGCATCCGCTTTTCGACGGCTTTGTGCATGCCGCCAAGGAGTTCGCTATGGGAAAACGTCAGCTATCGCTTGATGATGAACTGCCGCGTTTGAGCAGCACGGAGATGGAGGGCGCAGGCTGACGGGTTTGCTCAAGGCTTTTGCTTGGAAGATGGTGGGTTGAATGGGCAGGCTAATACCTGGACATTCAGCCCATTTCCTTTTTATGGCAGGCCAATGAACATTCCTGCACGTTGTGGGAATTTTTTTTAGATGCCAGGACGTTGATAACTTTCCGGGCTAACTAAACATCCTAATTTCTCGATTGAGTCTTTGAGGATTTCTGTCCAATTTCCATTTTTCTTTAAAAAAGAGAGATTTTTCGAAGAATTGATTTGGAAGTGATGGTAGGGGTTGGTACATTAGGGTCCTTCAGTTGAGACGGCGACGTTTTCAGCTGGGGAAATAGC